>Ga0268262_10000052_pt1 | contig 132583 bp, 114 predicted proteins | sample TergutNc150P3_FD_190354 | JGI IMG/M metagenome (GOLD analysis project Ga0268262, IMG submission 190354) | Nasutitermes corniger P3 segment gut microbial community from laboratory colony in Florida, USA - Nc150 P3 (SPAdes) (version 2) | ecosystem: Host-associated > Arthropoda: Insects >...
AATGGCGTTTACTTTGTACGTCTTACTTCCGAAAAAGGAACCAGCGTTAAAAAGTTTGTAAAACAATAATTTGGGATAACTCCCAACAATAATCAATGGCTCTCCAAAACGGGGAGCCATTTTTTTTGTACATTTTTCCGTAAATCATTGTTTCGTAATTTTATTCCCGTTAGGGAATATCGCTCATCATATTCCAATTCAAAATCTTTTAAGATCTTTTTGTATTCGTTTAAAAATGTTCTTTTTTTTATGGTGTTTACAGCATACAACGGGCATATTGGCTTAATGGCGGCAGTTACGTGACAATATCGTATATAATTCCCTTTAACACAATTGGAAAGGGATATTTATCCAAATCTTCAACAGAAACCGACAACCGATTATTCGTTAATTGAGGGAAAAAATCCTTCACTACATAAAACCGAATGGTTAAATGCTGGTGTGTAAGTTTATGTTTTATCTCTTTCAAAAAGACAGGTTCTATACTGCTGAGACCGGCATCTGAAAGTACCATGTCGGTAACTTTCTTGCAAACCGAGAGGGTTTCTATCATTGGAAACTGAAATAGATTTTTCCAAATATCATCTTCAGTACGCTGTTCAATAATTGTTTTACCTTCTTTTATGAAGATAAAATAATGGAAATACCTGTCTTTAATTTTAATATTGTTAGATTTCACAGGTAGCACATTCACTAATTCATTTTCAAACGCAACGCATTGAGTAACAAATGGGCAAACCTCACATTTTGGCTTTTTCGGGGTACATTGCATAGCGCCCAACTCCATAAGCGCCTGATTAAAACTACCCGGATTTTTTTTGTCGATCAACTTTTCGCAATGCAGTGTGATTTTGCCTACTGTTTTTTGTTGTGCAATATCATCATAAATTCCGAATATTCGTGAAATTACACGCAAAACATTGCCATCTACGGCAGGGTAGGGAAGGGCAAAAGCGATGGAAGCAATTGCTGCCGCCGTATAGTTTCCAATACCTTTCAATTTTCTAATTTTTAAATAATGATGAGGAAATATCCCTTGATATTCCTGCATAATTTGTTGAGCAGCAACGTGCATATTTCGCGCTCGCGTGTAATAACCCAATCCTTGCCACACATACAATACCTCTTGCAGCGGCGCGTTTGCCAACGTTTTCACATCAGGAAAACGGTCAATAAATTTCAGGTAATACTCCCACCCCTGATTTACGCGGGTTTGTTGCAAAATTATTTCGGAGACCCAAATCTTATAGGGGTCGGTTTCTCCGCGCCAAGGTAATGGTCGCCGGTTTTCTTCAAACCAATCCAATAAAATTTTTGAAAAAGATGAAATTGTAATCAACTATTGACTGTCAATAATTTGGAAAAGTTCGTCTAATCTTGGCGTAAGGATAATTTCGGTACGGCGGTTTTTAGCGCGTGCCTCTTTTGAATCTTCATTATCAATAGGAACATACTCGCTTCTTCCTGAAGCAGAAATGCGTTGCGGGTTAATCTCTTTATTTTTCAATAGTTCTTTAACCACTGCGGTGGCGCGCATTACGCTCAAGTCCCAATTATCTTTTATGTAGCCGCTTCCTCTATAAGGAACGTTATCGGTATGACCTTCTATGACAACATTAATATTAGTGTCGTTGGCAAGCACCTTACCCAATTCGGTTAAGGCTTCCTTTCCTTTGCTGTCAATATCCCAACTTCCTGACGCAAAGAGCAATTTTTCATCTAAAGAGACATATACTTTTCCATTTTTTTCATAGATTGTTAAGCCCATATCCTCAAACCCTTTCAGAGCATTGGCTACTTTATTTCTTAGCGCCTTAACTTCTGCATCTTTTTGATCTAAAATACTTTGCAGTTCATTCAAGCGGGCTTCTTTTTCAGCCAAAAGCGCATTTTTAGTTATATTCTGATCGGTAAAACTTTTCAATAATTCGTCGTAATCCCCTTTCGTTTTATCTAATTGACGTTCTATAATTCGCACTCTTCTTCTTATAGATGACGTGTCTTCTTTCAAATTTTGAATTTGTATTTTTAAAGCGGCTACTTCCGATGCCAAATCTTTGCTTTTATTTTCAAAGTCAATTTTTTCGGAAGTTGTATAATTTAGATCTTCCGTACATTTTTGGTATTTGGCATCCAATTCTTTGTATTTACTTTTTGTAACACAACATGTTGCGATAAGAGCAACCATTACCGACAGAGATAAAATTTTGATAATTTTCATATTGTTTTAGATTTTGATGTGGCAAAAATATATTTTTTCCAACCGAATCAAAATGAAAAGATAAAACCTGTCTTAATTATTTACCACCAGAATTTTCCCGATGGAAGTATTCACCAATTGAAGGGATTTTGAGTAACTGATTAAAGTTTCAATAATCGCTTTTCGAGGGGTTTGGTTAAGGTTTACTTTGGAAGGTTTTTTATAAAGGGTTATTGCTTGATTCATAGGCGTTGTATTCGTTTTTAACAGAATAAAAACGCCAATACAAAAGAAATATTGCAAATAAAGTGAAATAAAATGTTATTTTCTGATTATGAAATGATCACGTTCTTTTCTTTGATAAGTTTTCTAAGGTTGATCAGGGCGTAGCGCATTCTTCCTAATGCGGTGTTGATACTTACGCCGGTAATTTCGGCAATATCCTTAAAACTAACGTCGTCGTAGATGCGCATTTCCAGCACTTCGCGCTGTTCTTCGGGCAGGTATTGCACTAAATTTGTGATATCGCTGTAAATTTGTTCCATAATAATTTTTTGCTCAACAGATGAGTCGGTGCCATTTAAAACATCAAAGATGTTGAAATCGCTGTTAGACTCAAAAACGGGCATCCGTTGCACTTTGCGGTAGTAATCAATTTTCAGATTGTTGGCAATTCGCATCACCCATTGCAGAAATTTTCCTTCTTCTTTATAGTTGTCGGATTTCAGGGTGTTGATAACTTTAATAAAGGTGTCCTGAAAAATGTCTTCTGCAAGTTCACGACTTTTCACCGACATAAGAATGTACGAGAAAACCTTTTTTTGATGTCTGTTAATTAAATGTTTAAGGGCAACTTCATCGCCGGAAACATAACGAGTAATTAACTCATTATCGGTTAGCGTAATCGATTTCATAATCATATTTTTTGGTTACTGAAAATTGAGTGTAGAAATTTAATCGATAACGTTCCTCCTATAATTTTAAATGAATAAAAATCGGTGCAAATATATAACAACTTTAATGCGAAAATTAAAATTCAGTAAAAAGAGGTAGAAAAATACGTATATTGCTGTATTTCAATACGAAAAAAAATTAAAAAGTATGAATAAAGTTGGGTTTTGCTATCAAAGTGACAAATAATTTCAAGGAATTTATCCGGATTTTATTCATAATAGTCGAATTTCAGATGTTTAATCGTCATTCCTTTGTTAATCAGTTGTCGGAGGGAGTCTATTCCAATCTTCAGATGTTCGAGCGAGAACTGTTCGGTAACTAACTTGTCGGTTTTTTCAGTTTTAATACCATCGGAGAGCATAGGTTGGTCTGAAATCATAAGCAGTGCGCCCGTTGGGATTCTATTATAAAAACCTACTGAGAAGAGGGTTGCAGTTTCCATATCTATAGCGGTGGCTCTGATAGTTCGCAGGTATTCCTTAAATTTTTCATCGTGTTCCCACAGTCTGCGGTTTGTGGTGTAAACCGTACCTGTCCAATAATCTTTCTGGTAGTCTCTAATGGTTGAAGAGATTGCTTTTTGCATATTAAAAGCGGGTAATGCGGGTACTTCGGGCGGGAAGTAGTCGTTGGAAGTTCCTTCGCCTCTGATAGCCGCAATGGGAAGCAATAACTCGCCCAGACCGATATAGTTTTTGAGCCCGCCGGTTTTGCCGAGAAAAAGTACGGCTTTCGGATTTACTGCCGTCAAAAGATCCATAATGGTAGCAGCCATAGCGCTTCCCATTGAGAAATTGATAATTGTAATATTATCTTTTGTAGCGCTTTGCATAGGATTATCAACTCCCATAACTTCCGTGTTCATTATTTCAGCAAAATTAGCGACATAATTTTTGAAATTAGTGAGAATGATATATTTCCCAAAATCCGGCAATGCCGTTCCAGTATATCTTGGAAGCCAGTTTTCCGCAATTTCAATTTTTGTTTGCATAAAGTGCTCAATATGGATAAAGCCTAACTATTTTTTCAGTTTTTTAGACGGCTTCATAGCCTCCTTAATCTTATCAATAGCCGTTTGCGTACTTGTAAGCAATTCTGTAGTATTAATTTGCGTTCCTACGGCGCGTTCCATCCAAAGTTTTGGGGTTAATTTTCCCATAGCGTACATTCTGCATACTTCGTTGCCGAGATTTTTGTTTTTCAGATAATTCCCAATCTGAAAATCAATGATATGTCCGATTGGATAAGCAGATAAGTACAGCGGGGCGTCAATCATGTGAGAATAGATAGCCAGAATGGTTTGCTCTTCATAGCCGAAAACCGGTGCATAATATTGATTCCAAACTTCTTTGGCAATTCTCATCACCGCATATTTTAATTCTGCTGCATCAGTGTCGGGGTGCTGGTACATCCATTGCCACACTTTAATGTCCACCAAAGAGACTCCCATAATTTCATAACAACTCCAGAAAATATCCAGTGTGTTCAGAGACTCCGTCATTTCATCATTATTTTTATACCCCAGCAATTCTAAATCTTTTCCCTGAAAGGTAAACGCCAGCGCTTCGGTGAAGGCGGTGTTCGGCACGCCTTTCAGGAAATAGTTCGGAACATCGTGCAAAGAGATAGTTTGCTCTACATTATGTCCAAACTCGTGCGTTCCGATGTTATATCCCTTATAGTCCATACCTTCGTTTGTAAATCGGGTACGCAGCATAGATTTGTCGGTTCTCATTTCTGCGCCCCACGCGTGTCCTGCGCCAACGGAAGGATCAACCTGAACGTATTGGCAAATATAGTTGGCTTTTTGTGGCGTAAATCCCAGTTTTATCAAGATATTGGGCAAATCTTTCTGGAATGCATTCACATTGGGGTATTTTGCACGCACCGCCATATCTAATGAATCTTGATTGAGAGTACTTCTCGATTTGAATCCGTCGTACCATATATCAAAGGGTTGCAATTTTCTTCCTAACCTTTTGGTAATGATTTCCGCTACCTGTTTTACTTGCGGGGAGGTGAGCAGAGAGATAAAGAGGTTTTCAACATCTTCAAGTTTCATTTCCAATTCGCTTTCAAATCTTCTTGAAATATAGGTACTTCCTTCATCATAGCACTTGTCGGTAGCGCGTACTGCCTTAAAAACATTGAGCAAGTGTTTGTATCGGGTGTTGGGTTCCGGAGTGCTTCCAACTTCAACCAATTCGTACAAGTATGTTTTATTTGTTATCGGTTTCCAGTAATACCCTTCTGTTTCGTTCATAATTTCAGCAGGAATTGACTGGTCAATAATGGCTTTCATTATTCCGTAGATTAATTGCTGTTTTATTAATCCTCTATAAGTATCGGCATAAGCGGCTTTCAGTTCATCGCGAAGCCCCCAGTGGGTAATCAATTTAGTGCCATACGACCAGTAGCGGTTGCTGGAGCCGTTTGCAATCAGCCACATAGGAATATTATAGTTAGAAATATACTGGTCTGCATTTGCTAATGCAGTAGCAATATTTTGCTGTAGATTTGCCGGAACGCGGGAATGGAAATAGTCGCCCAACCGAACATAGCCCCACTCGGTTTCGTTCCACTTGTGACCGTTGTATTCTTTCTCGTCCAAATTAAAATAGGGAAAGTTTAATGCAACGAGCAAAGCAGTTTTATTGGCAAACATATCATCGGAAAAATGTGCATTCACATCGTAAGTAGCGAAAAGGTCATCAACAGGCATTGGGTTGTAGCCCGTTACCTGTGTAGGGCGCAACAAGTCGAGCGTAATTCTGTTGTTATGTCCGAAAATAGTTTCAAAATTTTCCGCTACACGGTCAAAAAGACGTTTTTTTTCTTCTTTAGTTTTACAGAAATTAGCTAAACAGAAATTATAGAAATCGGTTTCTGTGCCGTCGGTATAATTCCACAGCATTGCCATTTGTTCCACCCCTCTTTCAATAACCGCTTTGGAAATTTCACTCTGACCGGAGAGATCCTGAATGGTTCTTTTTCGTGTACCTTCAAAAATAAATTGCGCATTTGTTGTAAAAAATTGTGTCATAAAGATTAGAGACAAAAGAATTGTTAAGATTTTTTTCATTATATATTACTTTGATTATTAATAACTTACAGTAAGTTTTCTATTTTAGTAAAAAAGTTTGCGAAAATAGAAAAAGTTGCTAATAATCCTTTATCTTTGCCCGCTTTTATGAAAAAACTTGTTTTAATATTTTCTACTTTCTTAATACTAACGTCATTAACTGCCCAGAAGGTTACACTTTCGGGGATAGTGAAAGATGCTGCGAACGGTGAAACGATTGTCGGCGCGTACATTATTCTTAAAGATTCGCTTTCAAAGGCTACTTCCAACGGCGCCGTTACCAACACTGCCGGCTTCTATTCCATCACCGTTGAAAAAGGAATCTATATACTTAACGTCAATTATTTGGGGTATAAACCCATCTCAGAGAAAATTACCATTACCTCCAATCTCAAGAAGAACATTGAAATTATGCCTTCCGCCATTATAGCCGATGAGGTGGTGGTGAAGGGAGAGGCTGCCGATAAAAATGTTTCCGGTATTGATGTTGGAAAAATGGAGATGAAGATTGAAACTATTAAATCTATCCCTGCCTTTATGGGCGAGGCGGACGTTATACGTTCTATTCAGTTGCTCCCCGGCATTCAGTCAGGCTCGGAAGGGAACAGCGGCTTTTACGTGCGCGGTGGAAACTCCGACCAAAATTTAGTGATGTTGGACGAAACGCCCATCTTCAACCCGGGTCATCTGTTCGGCTTCTTCTTTATCTTCAATGCCGATGCTTTGAAAAGTGTAGATGTCATTAAATCGGGGATGCCCGCCAACTACGGTGGTCGCTTGGCGTCTATTGTAGATGTGTATCAAAAAGAGGGCAATATGAAGAACTACGAGTTAGACGGCGGCATTGGCGTTATCTTCTCCCGCTTTACCGTGCAGGGTCCGATTAAAAAAGATAAAGCCTCTTTTATCTTCTCCGGCAGAAGAACTTATATTGACTGGCTTATTCAACCTTTCCTGAAAACTACTTCGCCGTTTAAAGGCGCCAAATTCTATTTCTACGACTTGAACGGCAAGTTTAATATCATTGTGAATGACAAACACCGGCTTTATATCGGTGGTTACTACGGAGATGATGTGTATGGCTTTAAATCCACGAGCGGCAATATCAATTCGGTTTTTGCGTGGGGCAACGGGGCTGCTTCCGTGCGGTGGAACTACATTATTACCCCGAAACTGTTTTTAAACACCTCCGGTACTTTTAGCGATTATAAGTTTAAAACAAAAATGAAACAGGGCATTTACAATTTTGCCATCGGGTCGGGAATAAGAGATTATGCGTTGAAAACGGAACTCACTTTTTTGCCTAATCCCAAACACAATACTAAATTCGGGGTGTATTACATTTTCCACACTTTTTTCCCTTCCAATTTTGATGTGGAAGCCGGTGAGGGAAACTTCCTTACTTTTCCGAAAACAAAACCTTTTTATGCCAACGAGTTGTCGGTCTATGCCAACGACGAATGGGATATTGTAAAATGGTTGAAAGTAAGTTATGGCATACGTTATTCACATTTTTCCCATATCGGGACATTTACACGTTTTGTTTTAGACGAACAGATGCGGGTGTTAGATTCTATCCAATACAAGCCCGGACAAATGATTTCTCAATACAATTATCCTGAGCCGCGCTTGTCTGCCCGTTTTTTATTAGATACCAACACTTCTGTAAAAACCTCATACACATTTAACTGTCAATATCTGCATCAGATTTCTTTAGCAACCATTTCGCTGCCCACCGATGTTTGGGTGCCCAGTACCGAATTTGTGAAACCTCAAACAGGACATCAGGTCTCGCTGGGCGTTTTTAGAAATTTTTATAACAATATGTTTGAAGCCTATATTGACGCTTATTATAAAACGATGAACAACCTGACCGAATATAAAGACGGAATGGATTTATCAACTTTTCAGGTAAATTCCGACCAGCGGCTTACGCAAGGGAAAGGCTATTCGTGTGGGGTTGAGTTTTTTCTGCAAAAAAACAGAGGACGTTTTACAGGGTTTGTGGGTTATACCCTCTCTTTTACTCAGAGAAAATTTTCGGAACTCAATAAGGGAGAATGGTTTTGGGCAAAATATGACCGCCGCCACGACGTCTCTGTCAGCCTCAACTACGAAATTATCCGGAATAAACTGTCGGTGGCTGCCGTTTGGGTATTTGCAAGCGGAAATACAATGACTATTCCTGTGGGATACTACTTTTTCAACGGCGACCTTATGACGGAGTACAACGACAGAAATGCCTACCGACTGCCCCCCTACCATCGTTTAGACCTTTCCGTGAACTGGAACATTGTGAAACGCAAACACTTTGAAACAGGGCTGAACTTCTCTATTTATAATGTTTACAATCGTAAAAATCCTTTCTTTATCTTTTACGAAACCACCACCAACTTTGACCCCACCACCACTCCCCCTGTTTTTGAAATCGAAACAAAAGCCTATAAAATGAGCTTATTCCCGATAATACCTTCTATCAATTGGAACTTTAAAATAAAATAACCACTAACCACTAACCGCTAACCCTTGAACCTCGTAATTGACATCGGCAACACCCTTCGGAAAATCGCTGTTTTTAACAACGATGAATGTGTGTATTGTCAATCTTTTTCCGTTATCACAAGAGATCTCCTTACCTCAATTTTAAATCAGTTCTCAATAGAAAATTCCATAATATCTTCAGTTGCCGATGTAGATGTGCAGGTAACAGAGTTTTTGAAAACCAATACGAAACTGATTCATTACACACATCAGACAAAATTGCCGGTTACACTTTTGTACCAAAGCGTTGCAACTCTGGGTTTGGACAGAATTGCCAATGCTGTGGGTGCGGCAAGTATGTTTCGCAACAGAAATGTACTCTCCATTCAAGCCGGTACCTGTTTGGTTTTCGATTTTGTGAATGAAAAGGGAGCATATTTTGGCGGTTCTATCTCTCCCGGAATGAAAATGCGCTTTGAGGCGCTTCACGAAAAAACCAAAAAACTGCCGCTCATAAGGGAGCATGAAAAAGATATTCACTTTTTGGGAATGAACACCGAAGAATCAATTTTATCAGGAGTTATTGTTGGTATGTGCTGTGAAATTGATGGGTTAATTAATGAATACAAAGCACAATTTAATGCGTTGGTTGTATTATTTTCGGGGGGAGATGCTGCTTTGTTGCAAAAATCAATAAAAAATACGATATTTGCCGCCCCAAATGTAGTACTGAAAGGGTTAAATGAAATTATCAAATATAATGTGTAAAACACCAAAAACTTTTCCGCTTTTGCTGATTCTCATGCTGTTATCCGTTTTTGGAATTGCACAAAACGACATCAACTCGCCCTATTCCGGTTTTGGGATAGGCAATCTGTCTCCGCGAACGAATAGCATATTGAGCGCTATGGGCGGTACAGGCTACGCACTCCAAAATCCGTACTATATCAACTTTAAAAATCCGGCTTCCTACACTGCCTTCGACTCGCTTTCGTTTGTCGGCGATGTAGCGTTTAACATTACGAATCAAAAACTAAGAACAGAGGATCAAGAATATAAGGGGGCTTTTGCCCAGTTGGATTACATTGCGATAGGGTTGCCCATTTTAAAGGTGTGGCGCACAAGCATCGGCATTATGCCTTACAGCGATATAGGGTATGATATCCTTGATGCTTACCATAAAGATACTATTGGCAATATCACCAATAAATATAAAGGGGAAGGCGGGCTTATGCTCCTCTACTGGGGAAACGCTTTTAAAATTTGCAAAGGATTAACTTTGGGAATGAATCTGTCTTATCTTTTTGGTACTATCAACTCATTGAGATTTGCAGAATACGAAATGCCAAACTCTTTCAATTTTGTAGTTACCAATTTCCGTTATATAGACGGCATTCAAATAACAGCAGGTATTCAATACCATACAACCATTAAGGAAAAACACCAGTTGGGTTTTGGCGCCATTTATGAAAATGCCGCTAAAGTCTGGTCAAGAGAAAATCTGCTCGTCTTATCTTATTCCGGTACCTATTCACCCGGAGGGAGTAGTTATATGGACACCGTGAAGGCTCAAATCGGGAAAAACGCTTTGAAAAGTAACGTGAAAATGCCGCATATTGTTGGAGGAGGAATCTCTTACGGATATAAAGACAAACTATTGGTTGCAGGGGATGTTACCTGGCAAAACTGGAAAAGTTTCTATATGTCGGAAAATAATTCAAAAAGTAAAGATTCTTTGAAAAATAATCTCATCACAGCCATAGGACTGCAATATGTACCCAATGCTATGTCATCAAAATATTACAACAAAATAAATTTCAGAGTTGGAACGAGATTTTCTACAGGATACCTTATTTTAAACAATAAATCCATTACTGAATTAGCTTTTTCAGCAGGACTGGGGTTGCCTATCCGTGTATTCAATTCCCGTTCTTCTATTAATATAATGTTTGAATACAGTAGATTAGGAACACTCAAAAACGATCTGATCTTACAAAACTATTATAAATTATCTTTTAATTTCATTCTTCAAGAGAAATGGTATCAACGCAGAAAATTAGATTAATAATGCAATTTTTATATCAGATTTTCGTTATAAGTTGCCAATAAAAAAAATAATCAACCCAAAATCTAAATCATATTGTTATGAAAAAAATTATGCTTTTCGTCATTGTAACCTGTTTTACATTAGGAAGTTTTGCGCAATCAACGCCTTGTGGGTTTCAGTATGGAAAAACCGAAGCAGATTCTTTAAACTGTTTGCAAGAGGTCTCCCTGTTTAGAACCTTTTACGATCAAAAAAATTATCAAGATGCTTATCCACATTGGAAACAAATTGTAGAAACCTGTCCGTGTTCGTGGAACGCCATTTTCAATACCACTTATCTGCAAAATATGTTTGATGCATTAATCAAATCGGCAGAAGATAATGAGGAGTTGAAAAATCAATATATTGACGATCTGTTGAATAGTGTTGGAAACCGCCACCTCTATTTTCCCAAAAACTTTACGGAAGGAAATGGCATTGGATTTAAGGCGTTTTATATGATTAAGTATAAAAATAAAACTACGGAAGATATATTGAATGCGTTTAATCTCTTTATTGAATCTATTGAAATGGAGAAAGAAAAAACCCAACCCAATATATGGGATATCTATTTCAATGTTGCCGAACAGATTGCCCGTGCCAAAAAAGATACCACCATTATGATTGATGCCTACGAACGTGCTACAGAATATATTGAAACATCTATTAATAATTACTATAAAGAGATTGATAAACAGATTCTTAATTTTGAAAATCTGGAACAAGCCCTTGAAGCTGGGAAAATTACACCAACCGACTATGAAAATAAAAAACTGAAACTGATTCAGGATACGGCTCGCTCTATGCAGTTTATTACCAACTACCAAAAAACATTAAAGAACATTGAAAACAAATTCACTCCATTTGCTCCTTGTGGCGTGTTGGAGCAGGTATATAGCAATAAATTTGAACAAATAAAAGACGATCTCACAAAACTTAAGAAGATGTTGATAACCCTGAACAAAGGGGGCTGTACTACATCACAGATTTTTGCCGATATGTTGAATATTGTACACAAAGCCGAGCCCAGCGCCCAAACCGCTAACCTAATGGGATATTACAGTTTAAATATAGAAGACTATGATAAAGCTCTCGAATTTTTCAGAGAAGCCGTTGAACTTTTTGAAACCAATGAACAAAAAGTAGATCCCTTGTATATGATTGGTCTTATCAACCAACTCAAAGGAAATTATCAGGAAGCAAGAAACGCCGCTTTGCAAGTGCTGAAAATTAAACCCAACAGTGGAAAAGCATATATCCTGATTGGAGATTTATATGCCGCCTCCGGAATTAAATGCACTAACGAAGATACTCTTCCTTTTGATTACAATTGGGCTGCCGCAGATAAATACTCACGCGCTGCCGCTGTGGACCCCTCTGTTGCCGACTTAGCCAGAGCAAAACGTACACAATTAAGAATGCCAACCGAGCAGGAAAGATTCCAGAGAGGATATACCACAATTGGGGCTGAATATAAAGTAGGATGCTGGATTCAAGAAACAACTACCGTAAGAAATTAGGTTGGATAGCCACTGGCGCCGTATGTGCAATTACTGCCACCGCTTGCCTGTCTGATACTTACAATACACAATCCATTATCGGGTTGTGTGTTGCTTTTTTATTGCTTTGTATTATTGGACTTTCGTTCAAAACAACAACCATTCAACATTTTCGCCCGCTTATATTACTGTGTTCGCTGGTCTATTTCGGGTTTATTGCCGGTGGGTGCAACTGCATTCTTTTCTATTTTCAAGGGTTTATACTGTTTTTAATGGGAAAGAGCGCATTTTGGCTCTCGTTTACGGTTATTATGGTCATTCTCATTCTTTCGGTTATTTTTGGTTCAATCTGGTGTGGCTGGCTTTGCTGGCTCGGCGCCTTACAAGAGTTTATTTTCCGGCAAAATAAATGGAGACTGCTGAAAACAAAAAAAGCACAGAAGATTTTGATATATATTCAAACTCTCCTGTTTGTATCTCTGGTAATCTGGGTGGTCATCTCCCAACGTCCCGTGCTATGTGCCTATGACCCGTTTGTTGCTATCTTTAAATTGAAAATTTTCAATTGGATGGGATATATTACCGTACCTCTATTAATCATTTCTTCCCTTTTTATTTACCGCCCCTTTTGCAGAATCTTTTGCCCTATTGGATGGCTTTTATACATCATAAAATTTATCCCTTTTGCTGCCAAACTGAAATTAGTGGGATGTACAGACTGCCGGAAATGCCATTCTTATTGTAAAACTGATGCCATTCACGACAGGGAAGTTGAGAAAACCTGCATTCTGTGCGGAGAATGCAAAAGAGCAAATTGTAGTTTTATTTAGTATTTTTGCGGACTTAAATTTCAATAAACAATATTAATTAATTTATTCAAATATGAAAAAACACGACCTTTTCTTAAAATTATTGTTTCTTTTTTTAGCAATACATTGTTTTACTAACACTTTTGCACAAGTTAGTTTTGGAGGTATTCCACCAAGTTTTTCCTTTGAAACTGAAAATGAAATACTGAGTACTACCGAAAATCTTCCGATTATTTTTGATGTGGCAGCGATGCGTGCAGAGGATGCCGAACGTAAACTTGATAATTTACCTCCCCGCGTAGGCAAAACTATTCCGGTAAATTTCACTACGGATAATTCCGGTGAATGGACACTACTCCCCAATGGACAGGATATTTGGAGGCTCTGCATCATTGCCGAAGACGCCATAGCAATTATGTTGACTTACGACAAATTTGAAATCCCTGCCGGAGGAAAGTTGTTTATTTATAACGATGACCGTTCACAGGTATTGGGCGCTTATACCGAAGAAACCAACCCGAAAAGGGTTGAATTTGCTACCGAATTTGTTGTAGGCGACATTATTACACTGGAATATGTGGCGCCACCATCTACAAATTACGAATCACCCATCATTATTACCGGTGTGGTTTATGGATACAACAATTTATATTCCGGAAAATCTCATGATGGGAGTAAATCAGGAGTAAGTTTTCTATCAGATCCTTGTGAGGTAAATATAAACTGTCCTGAAGGCGACAATTGGCAAGACCAGAAGAGAGGTGTTGCGCGTATTATAATCCCTGCCGGAGGAGGTTATGTTTATTATTGTAGCGGTTCGCTGGTAAACAATACTTCCAACAATTTTGACCCGCTTTTTTTAAGCGCTTATCACTGCTATGACGGCGCTACTCAGCAGCAGGTAAATCAATCTGTTTATTATTTTCATTATGAATATCTTGCCTGTAATGGCGGGGGGTCAGCAACCCAAAGAACTACAACAGGCGCTACTATTTTAGTGAATATTCCTATGAACGGCGCTTCAGACGGCACTTTATTACGCTTAAACAACGCTATTCCTTCCAATTGGAGTGTTTACTACAACGGTTGGGATAGAAGAAATATTCCTGCTACCAGCGGTGTAAGTATTCATCATCCCGATGGGGACAGAAAGAAAATTTCAACATTTACTTCTCAACTTGTTTCTGCCGGCTCAATCAATTTCGGTAGTGGTGTCGTTACAGCGCCTAATTCAGCATGGCGCGTTACGTGGGCGCCTACCGTTACCAATCACGGCGTTACCGAAGGAGGTTCCTCCGGCTCCCCTATTTTTAATCAGAATGGACGTATTGTCGGAACACTTTCCGGTGGCAGTTCGTTCTGTACTACTCCGTACCAGCCTGACTTCTACGGCAAACTTTGGTACCACTGGGATCAACATCCTACATTACAGATGAAAACCTATTTAGACCCCACTAACTCCGGCGTCGAATTTATTGACGGTATATACGCTGAAGCGCCCTGTAACCCGCCAACAAACCTGACGGTTACTTATACTATTGATTGTAAAGCCGTATTAACGTGGGATGCTCCTGCCGGCACAGGCTTAACGTACAAAATTTTCAGAGACAACACCCAAATTGCATCAGATATTACAGCAACAACATACACCGATACTACTTATAACCATGCTAAAGGGCACACGTGGGCTGTGGCGACCGTATGTTCTTCAGGAGGAGAATCAAATAAGATAAGCTATAATCTACCAAACGGCTGTACTGCTGTTTATACGGTATCCGTATCGGCAAATCCGCCGGTAGGTGGTACGGTAAGCGGCGGCGGCGACTATGATGAGAACACCAGTGTAACTGTTACCGCAGAGCCTGCCGAACATTACAAGTTTATTAACTGGACAAAAAACGGCACAGAAATATCAACAGAAAGTGTTTACACTTTTCCGGTAACCGCAAATGTTGAGTTAGTGGCAAACTTTATTGACAATACAGGCATTGATGAAAATAAATTAACCGAATACTTTACACTTCATCCAAATCCCGCAGGAAATCTATTAAATGTTATGAGAACCGATGCAGGAAATGCGCAAATAGTGATCTATAACAATATCGGTCTTATAGTACTCTCAAAAGAGATTTCCAACAAGGATACCCAAATTAATATCTCAACATTAAGTTCCGGAATCTATTTTATTAGAGTAACCGACAGCCGAAATTCCGCTACGAAATGTTTTATGAAAGAATAACATTGAAAGTAATGATTTAAAAGTTGCCATTTTTTATATTTTCGCCAACCAATTTTTAACTGTAGTTAATGACTAATAGATGCTGTAGATTACTTTTCTTATTAACCCTGCTAAATATATGCAGTTTATTGAGTTATGGACAGGTGCAACTCATTCCCGATGAAGAAAAACCGAGAATAGAAATAGATTTTTTCTATCCTAAAAAGTATGAAATAGGTGGTATTACTTACACAGGCGTTGCCAATTTTGACACAAGGCTGTTGCTGTTCCAGGTGGGAGATGTCATTGAAATTCCGGGAGAACAAATCTCAAAATCTATAAAAAATATTTGGAAGTCAGGACTATATGAAGATATTGATATTACTTTGACTCGTGTGGTGGATAATCTTGCGTTTATTAATATTCAACTAACGGAACGAAACAGATTGGTTGCTTTCGGTTTTAAAGGTATTAGAAAGGGACAGGAAACCGACCTGCGCGACAAAATTAAATTGGCACAAGGTAATATAGTGAATGAAAATATGGTACAAACCTGTGTCAATGTTATCAAAAAATATTACATAGAAAAAGGATACTATAACTGCGGAGTTAAACCGGAAATAAAACCCGACGATAAAATTAACAAAGGGGTAACTATTGTTTTTGATATTGATAAGGGAAGAAAAGTAAAAATTGACCGCATTCTTGTTTCAGGGGTAAGCATACCGCAGGGAAGGCTTACCAAAGTAATGAAAGGTACGAAGGAAAGAACCCGATTTGAACCTATGTCGAAAGCAGATACTATGTTCCGGTTTATGGTTAAACACATGGATTACTATAAATCGAAAGATTTGCTTGAACATTTGGGCGACTATTTTTCCGACAGAGTGAAATTCAGAATTGCCAAATCATCTAAATTCAATAAAGATGATTATGAAAATGATAAGGTGAGTTTGATTAACAAGATGAATGATTATGGTTTTCGAGATGCTTATATTAATTTCGATACCGTAATTTTTGAAAACAGTTTTGCGTATGTTCTTATTGATGTGAACGAAGGAAACAAATACTATTTCAGAAATATTGATCTTGTGGGAAATACAAAATACCCTACCAAATTGTTAAAAGAGATTCTGAATATTGAAAAAGGGGATGTTTATAATCAGTCTTTATTGGAAGAAAAATTGCAGATGGATAAAAATGGTAACGATTTGTCTTCTCTCTATATGAATGACGGTTATCTTTTCTTCAGAGCCAATCCTGTTGAGGTAAGAGTAGAGGGAGATTCTATTGACTTGGAAATACGTATTTTTGAAGGGAAACAGGCAACAAATAACAAAATAACCGTTTCCGGTAACACCAAAACAAGCGACAGGGTAATTCTGCGCGAATTAACAACAATACCGGGGCAATTGTTTAATCGGGAAGATTTAATCAATTCGCAACGACTGTTGCTCGGATTGGGTTATTTTAATCAGGAATCTATTAATGTAATTCCAAAACCCAATGAGACTGAAGGTATTGTAGATTTAGAGTATGTTGTGGAAGAAGCCTCTTCCGACCAGTTGGAACTTCAGGTTGGGGCAGGCGCAACAGGATTTATGCTAACCGCCGGAATTGCATTCAATAACTTCTCATTCAAAAAAATCTTTAAAAAAGATGCGTGGAATCCTATCCCTGCCGGAGACGGTCAGAAATTAGCATTCAGAGCATCCTCAAGTCTCAATAGAACTTATGTTTATCAATATTATACTGCGTCATTTACAGAACCCTGGGTGGGAGGTAAAAGACCTAATTCTTTAACGGCAGGCATAAGTTATCAGGTGCAATCTACGGGCAACAGAAAAGATGAATTCAATTATCATTCTATGAGAATTTTCGGAGTTTCCGTAGGTTATGAAAAGAAACTTCAATGGCCCGACAACTTTTTCAGGATGATGCACACACTAATGTATCAACATTACAATGTACATAACTTTACTTCCGAATTGGCGTTTGCTACAGGAAATTCCAATACTATCAGCTATATTTTTACTCTGGTAAGAAACTCTGTAGATGCCATTATCTATCCGCGTGCCGGCTCGGAAATTATGTTTTCGGCGCAACTTACGCCACCCTATTCACTTTTCTCAAATAAAGACTATTCAACAGCAACTCTTCAGGAAAAATATCGCTGGATAGAACTGCATAAATGGAAATTCAATATTTCGTGGTTCACACGGATAGTGGAGAATTTGGTAGTTAATATACGCTTCAAATCAGGTTTTATGGGATGTTACAACAAAGCTATCGGAATCTCTCCTTTCGAACGTTTTTATATGGGTGGCGACGGATTAGGAAACTATTCCTATATTTGGAGTGAAATGATTCCGATGCGCGGGTACGGCGACAAAGATTTATCTCCGCAAGATGGAGCATCTATTTTTAATAAATTTACTGCCGAATTGCGCTACCCCATTACTTTAAACCCAAGCGCTACCATTTATCTGTTAGGTTTTGCAGAAGCAGGAAACTCCTGGATTGACAAACGCGCTTACTCACCTTTCAAATTCTATAAGTCAGCCGGTTTCGGCGTCCGTATATTCCTGCCGATGTTCGGTCTGCTCGGCTTCGACTGGGGGTACGGTTTTGATGAAGTACCCGGAAAACCGGGGGCGAATAAAAGTCACTTCCACATCTCTATTAACTCATCTATTGATTAACACAAAAGAATTGACATAATAATAATCATATAAAAACCACGTTACATACATTCACAAAAAATTATTTTATGAAAAAGACCCTCCTATTATTCGTTTTAACCGTTAGTTTGTCGTTGACGGCATTCTCGCAAGCGCCAAAACAAGGATATGTTGACTCAGAATATATTTTGAGTAATATTCCTGAATATAAAGAAGCTCAAAAAGAGTTGGACAGATTAGCTGCCAACTGGCAAAAAGATATTGAAAAGAAATTTGCTTCTATTGATTCTATGTATAAAAAATATCAGGTAGAAGCCATTACGCTTCCGGATAACCTTAAACAAAAAAGAGAAGAATCTATCATCAAAGCCGAACAGGAAGCCAAAGATTTGCAGAAAAAACGTTTTGGCAAAGACGGAGACCTGTTTAAGAAAAGAGAAGAGTTGGTGAAACCCATTCAGGATAGAGTTTTTAACGCCATTGAAGCCATTGCCAAAGATAAAGGCTACGCTTTTGTTTTTGACGTTGCAGGCTCTATGACCATTGTCTATGCAGACCCTAAATTCGATCTGAATGATCACGTACTGCAACGACTTGGAATATCAGTAAAACAATAATTGGCGCTCCCACAAAAGCACGCTAATCGTAAATAAATAATTAAAACACAGAAATTTATAAAACATTAAAATAGACATTATTATGAAAACATTAAAATTGTCATTAATCTGTTTATTACTATTATTTGTTTGCCGAAATACGTATGCACAATATATACCATCTATTGAAGTTTTATTGATAAATGATGTTGAAGGTTCTGATTCAAATATGCTGAATTTAAGAAATGGAGATGCTTACGATTTTTACAATAATTTGCGCACATGGATACCCTATTGTAATTCGGAACCATTAAAAAATCCTCCTATAACCTATATTGAGATCGCTTTTCATGTATTTCTTGACAATAACGGAGAACATAATGTATATACAAATACACAAGAAGGAAAAGATAAACTTCTAACCGATTATTATAACGGCATTATTGAAAACGAGGAACTGTTGCAGGAAACAATAAATTATCACAATGAAATATTGGCAGTTACGAATTATATGGAAGAAATAAGTCGGAGCGCTTTATTTAGCCGCAAAAGCGATAGCCTGATAGATCTCAATCAAATTAGAGATTGGTATGACGAAATCTATACTTTAAACGCAAAATATTCGTTGGCAGAAACCTACTACCAACTTGGCAAATTTGAAGAAGGCTTTAAGACTTTGGCATTAATTCCGAAAAAATACAATTTGAATGAAGATGAGATGATGAGACGATTAGATGATGAGGTGATTAACGATGAAGAAAATCTTACGGTCTTACAATCTTCCGGTCTTCCGGTCTCAGACAATATTACTCTTATACCCACCCCCACCACCGGCGAACTACAAATATTAGGGAGCAATAAACAATTAATAATGAAAAACGTTGAGGTATTCGATGGTTATGGTAAAAAGTTATTATCGCATACCGCAGACCATACACCGCACACCGTATTAGACATTTCCCATCTTGCATCTGGATTGTATTTTATAAAAATAAAAACCGAAAACAGGCGAAGTAGTTAAGAAAGTAGTGAAACAGTAAAAAAATAAAATGCTAAAGAAACAATTATTAGAAATCAATTAATTATAATACATATTAAAAAAATGAAAAAGATTACACTTATTTTAACCTTATGCACGATTTGCATTACCCCCATTTTTGCGCAAAAGTATGGGCACGTCAATTCCTACGAAGTTATGATGGCAATGCCCGGAATAGATTCTATTCAAATTAAATTAGCCGGATTTCAAAAAGATTTGGAAACTCTTTACGAAAATATGGTTAACGAGTATCAAACAAAAAGAGAAAAATTCGACAAAGAAGCCGGTACTATGTCTTCAGCCGTTAGAAAATTAAAAGAAGATGAACTTAGAAGCATTGAAAGTAGAATTATGGAATTTCAAAATAATGTCCAACAAGATGTTGAAGAAGAACAGGAAAAACTGATAGCGCCCTATCAGACAAAAGTACAGAATGCTATCAATGATGTTGCAAAAGAACACAAATACAACTATATCTTTGATACCCGCGTCTTACTTTATTATGACGGCGGAGACGACGTAACTCCGATCGTAAAGAAGAAGTTAGGAATAAAGTAGTTGTTTAAGATTTAAAATTTAAAGTTTAATGTTTAAAGTTCAATGTTCAATGTTTAAAATTCAAAAATCAAATCATCTCATCCACACATCATCTAATCATCTAATCATCATATCTGCTTTCTGCTTTCTGTTTTCTGCCTTCTCCTTTTTTTCCGGCTCTGCGCAATCCAAATTCGGACACGCCGACTACACCGGTATTCTTTCCAATATGTCAGGGATTGATTCTATCCAAAAAGTTTTGGCTAATTATGTTGCCGACCTGCAAACTATCGGGGAACAAATGGAAAAAGAATTTGTAGAAAAACAAACAGCGCTAGAACAAATGGTCAATGCCGGTAACACCTCGCAGGCAATATTAAAAATAAAAGAAGATGAATTGAAGGCTATGTATAAACGTATTATGGATTTCAAACAATCTGCCGACGCCGATATTCAGGATAAACAGGTGGAATTGTTAGAACCTTATCAGAATAAACTCTCTGATGCCATTAAGAAAGTAGCCAAAGCCAATAACTATAATTATGTTTTCGATATCTCTGTCTTGTTGTTTTATGCCCCGGGCGATGACCTGACCAATAAAGTGAAAGCAGAATTAGATATTAAATAATGCAGTTTTCTCTCTTTTTTACATAAATGTTGCCTCAAATATTATTTTTGGCAGCATTTTTGCAAATAAACGGGTTCGTAAAAATATTCAAAAAGAAAAGAGTATATGACTAAGAAAAAAAGTATCCAGGAAACCGATTCTAATCTACAGATTGAAACTTTAACTGTAGAAAACGCAGAACTGAACGACCGTTTTTTGCGCCTTTATTCAGAATTTGAAAATTACAAGAAAAGAACTGCCAAAGAAAAAATTGACATTATTGCTACTGCCTCCGAAAAAGTAATATTGGGACTGCTCCCCATTGTTGACGATTTTGAAAGAGCCATTACACAAAACCAGAACATTGAAGATGTAACCGTGCTCAAAGAGGGTTTTGAACTTATCTATAACAAATTACTGGCATTACTAAAACGTTTTGAAGTAGAAGAGATAGCAGCATTAGGAGAACCTTTTGATACCGATTTACACGAAGCAATTACCCACTTCCCCGCCCAATGCGAAGATGATAAAGGAAAAATAATGGACGTTACACAAAAAGGATATAAATTGAAAGATAAGGTGATTCGATTTGCGAAAGTGGTAGTTGCTAATTAGCGGTATGCGGTCACTTGTCACTTAATATAATACAATGAAAAGAGATTATTACGAAATTTTGGGAGTAGAAAAAAACGCTTCTGCGGAGGTGTTGAAAAAAGCCTACCGAAAAAAAGCGATGGAGTATCATCCAGATAGAAATCCGGGTAACAAAGATGCTGAAGAAAAATTTAAAGAAGCAGCAGAGGCTTATGATGTATTAAGTTCTCCTGAAAAACGGGCAAGATACGACCAGTTCGGACACGCAGGTATGGGCGGCGCAGCAAGTGGCGGTAGCAGTGGCTTCGGCGTTGATTTTGATTTGGAAACTATTTTTGAACGTTTTGGAGATTTGTTCGGGGGACACTTCGGCGGTGGCGGCTTTAGCGGGTTTTCAGGCGGCTTCGGAAGCGGAAGAAGACAACAACGCCAACAGGTGCGGAAAGGAGCAAACCTCCGCATCACTGTGAAATTGACATTGGAGGAGATTGCTGTAAATACGGAAAAAAAACTTAAAATAAAAAAGCAAGTGGTCTGTCAGCAATGTCAGGGAAAAGGCGCCATCAATAGCGCTGATGTTGTTACCTGCCCCAAATGCAACGGCTCAGGGCAAGTTATCGTGCAGCAACGCAGTATGTTCGGCATTATGCAACAGGCAGTGATGTGCGATCAATGTCACGGCGAGGGAACAATCATCAATAACCCCTGTCCTACCTGTCACGGAAAGGGTACGGTTACAGGCGAAGAGGTGGTTACTGTTCAAATTCCGGCAGGTGTACAGGACGGTATGCAACTCTCCATGCGCGACAAGGGTAATGCTGCCCCAAGAGGCGGCATCAATGGCGACCTGATTGTGGCTATTGAAGAACTACCCCACGATGTTTTTGAACACGAAGGAAACAACCTCTATCTAAATTATTACATCTCATTTCCGCAGGCGGCGCTTGGCGGAAGCGTGGACATTCCTACTTTAGACGGAAAAGCCCGTATAAAATTAGCCGCCGGCACACAGGGAGGACAAGTACTTCGCCTGCAAGGAAAAGGATTACCCGAACTGAACAGCCATAGAAAAGGCGACCTGATTGTTAACGTAAATGTTTGGACGCCAAAAACACTTTCAAAAGAAGAACGTGAGGCGGTTGAAAAATTCTTAAAATCAGATAACTTTATCCCAAAACCGGGGAAAAACGAAAAATCGTTTTTTAATAGGGTGAGACAGTTTTTTTCATAAAAATAGGTAAATAAACCGTTGCTATAAAATTCGTGTAAATTTGCCATTCCAAAAAATAACTTATGAATTGCCATCCTAATCACGACAAACGCATTGTTGTTACTTTAGATGCCGGCGGCACAAACTTTGTTTTTGGCGCTATTCAAGATTATCAATTTATTGTAACACCTGTTACAAAACCATCAAATTCAGATGTTCTAGAAAAATGTTTGAACACTTTGACGGAAGGGTTTACAGAGGTAATCAATCAGTTGCCGGAGCCTCCGGTGGCTATCAGTTTTGCTTTTCCAGGTCCCGCAGACTATCCCAATGGCATTATTGGTGGCTACCTGCCCAACTTCCCCTCTTTCAGAAATGGAGTAGCCTTAGCCGATTTCTTACAGGAAAAATTGAAACTGCCCGTTTTTATTAACAACGATGCAGACCTCTTTACCTACGGCGAAGCAATTGCAGGCGTTTTGCCCGAAATTAATCAAAGATTAGAAAATTTGGGTAGCGCAAAACGCTACCGAAATCTCATCGGTTTTACTTTTGGAACAGGCTTTGGGTTCGGAATCTCCGTGAACGGCAAAATGTATGTGGGAGACAATAGTTGCTCCGAAATCTTCTGTTTACCACACAAACATCTGCAAAACATTATTGCAGAAGATGGCGTTTCTATTCGTGCGGTGAAAAGGGTGTATGGAGAATTAGCCGGTGACCCTGCGCATAGTTTAGAACCGTTTGATATTTACCAGATTGCAGAAGGTGTCAAAATTGGAAATCGCGAAGCCGCACAAAAGGCATTTGCGCTTATGGGCGAAGTCGCAGGAAATGTTATCGCCATTTGTGCCTCTTTGTTAGATGGACTTATCGTCATTGGGGGTGGACTCACCAAAGCGGAAAAATATTTTATGCCTGCATTGCTCAAAGAGATGCGCAGCAACTTCTCAACCATTTCGGGAGAAACGGTGGCGCGTGTGCAAAGTAATGTCTATGACCTGCAAAACGACGAGGAGTTCCTGCAATTTGCCAAAGGCAATCAGCAACCCCTCAAAGTTTTTGGCTCTGAAAAAGAAGTAATTTACGACCCGCAGAAAAGAATAGGCATCACTATCTCAAAATTAGGAGCAGACGTTGCCACCTCGCTCGGTGCCTACGCATTTGCGGTGAGCGGTATGCGGTGAGATGATTAGATGATGACCTATTAACCCTTTAACCCTTTAACCCCTAAATGAAAACCCTTGAACCCCTCCCAATTTCAGGCTTACGACTTATTCAACCCGATATTTACAATGATGCTCGCGGTTACTTTTTTGAAAGTTATAACTATGAAACGTTTAAAAACTTAGGTATTGAAGATATCTTTGTGCAGGATAACCAATCGGTTTCTAAAAAAAATGTAATCAGAGGGTTACATTTTCAAATGCCGCCATTTGCGCAGGCAAAATTAGTGCGTGTAGTGAAAGGTGCCGCATTAGATGTTGTAGTGGATATAAGAAAAGAGAGCCCTACGTACGGACAACATTTATCGGTCTTACTAAATGATGAAAACCAACTGCAATTATATATTCCTGTGGGTTTTGCGCACGGATTTGCCGCATTGGAAGATGATACGCTGTTTGCATATAAATGCTCTAATCTCTACCATAAAGATTCTGAACAGAGTTTGTTATTTAATGATAAAGATTTGAATATCAATTGGAATATTGAAAACCCTATCGTTACTGATAAAGATTTGCAGGCAATCTGTTTTAAAGATTTCATCTCTCCGTTTTAAGATATGATAAAACTCATTATTTTTGATTTGGACGGCACATTGCTGAATACATTAGACGATTTGGCAGATTGTACCAACTATGTTTTACAACAAAACAGATACCCGACCCACAAAATTGATGCATATAAATATTTTGTCGGAAATGGCGTAGAGATGCTATTGCGCCGCGCACTGCCCAAAGATATTACCGAAACTGCTTTTGCTGAAATTTTACAACAATTTATGAATTACTACGAAATTCATAAAGCAGATAAAACTGCGCCTTACGAAGGCATAATCGAAACGCTTGAAAAATTACAGCAGAAAGAAATTTTGTTAGCCGTAGCCACCAACAAACCGCACGAACTGCTGCCTGAGTTGATGCAATACTATTTTCCAACCATAAAATGGGCAGCCGTTTTTGGTAATCGAAAAGATGTTCCCATAAAACCTCACCCGCAAATTGTTTACGATATTTTGAACGCCTGCAAGGACTGTTTTGTGTCCTTTGTGCCTTCTTTGTGTCCTTTGTGGTTAAAAAAACTTTTAAGACACCCTCATACCAACCAAATATTATATGTAGGCGATACCGCAGTGGATATGGAGACCGCGCAAAACGCCGGCATCAAAAAAGTGGGCGCGCTGTGGGGATTTCGCACCAAAGAAGAACTACTACAGGCAAATGCCGATTATATTATGGAACGCCCGCAAGAACTAATAGAACTTTGTTAAAACTTCACTCATTACTCGTCACTCATACATATTATACCAAATTATTTATAATTTCGCTGCAAAATTATTTGTCAAACATAAATTAAATTCAAATGAAAAAAATATCACTTTTAGCAATTCTTTTAATTGCAACAAGCACTCTTGTATTGGCGCAACCCAGAGCCATCGGCGGACGTTTAGGCTGGGATCTCGGCGCTTCTTATCAACATCAAATCGGCGAGAAAAATATGATTCAGGCAGATTTAGACTTCTTAGGCTGGGGCTTGTGGGGTACTCAAGCCACAGTAACCTTTAACTGGCTCATCCCATTAGTTTCTGTGAATGCCGGAGAATTGAACCTGTATCCCGGCGTAGGTATTGGCGGCGGCTATGAATGGTTTGAACGCAAATATTGGGTATGGTATACCGAATATCCTTATGCCGGTTGGGCAGGCTCTGCCTTTGTGGGTGTTGCCGGAATGATAGGTATAGAATGGCGTTTTAAATTTCCGTTAGAACTCTCTTTTGAATATCGCCCGCTAATAGGTCCTGAATTTTATTCCACTAAAAGATATGGATATACTAATGGTATCAGCACTTGCTTTTATTGGAATGGTTTATGGGCAAGCGCAGTTGCTGTTGGGGTGAGATATAAGTTTGGCGGGAAATAAAATGTTAATGAAAGTTAAAAAATAATTAACTGTAATTCAGCGCTATAAGATGTTATGGCGCTATTTTTTTTATATTTTTTAAAATTTATATAGAAATTGTACTATTTTCGCCGCCTAATTATTAAATATAATTTTATGGCAGAAATTATTGAACGAGTTCAAGAAATCATTGCAGAAAAACTTAGTGTTAACCCTGCAGACGTAACCCCGGAGAAAAGTTTTACCAACGATTTAGGCGCAGACTCGCTTGACACTGTTGAATTGATTATGGAATTTGAAAAAGAGTTTGGAATCTCTATTCCTGACGATCAAGCCGAAAAAATTACAACGGTTGGAGACGCAATTGAGTACATTAAATCAATGAGTTAATTTAACACTCTTTCTTAATGAAAGTTAAAAGAGTTGTTATTACCGGATTAGGCGCACTTACTCCTATTGGTAATACGCTTCCTGATTATTGGAACGCTTTACTAAAAGGGGTAAGTGGTGCTAATTTGATTACTTATTTTAATACGGAAAATTTTAAAACTAAGTTTGCCTGTGAAGTAAAAAACTTCGACCCTAACAATTTAATTGACAGAAAAATATCCCGCTCTATGGATAAGTGTGGGCAATATGCTTTTGTTACTGCTATGGAAGCAATTAAAGATAGCGGTTTAGACATTGAAAAAATTAACAAACAAAGGGTAGGTGTAATTTTGGGAACAGCCATCGGCGGCATAGGCTCTATCATTGAAGCATTTAATACCTTTAATGAAAATGGCGGAGTTCCTAAGTTCAGTCCTTTTTTACTTACCCGATCTTTAGGCGATATGATTTCCGGAAATATAGCATTACACTATGGATTTTCGGGGACGAACTGTGTAACAACCTCTGCCTGCGCTTCCTCTGCTAATGCGTTAGCCGATGCGTATCACGCTATACAGTTAGGAAAAGTGGACATTGTAATCTCCGGCGGCGCGGAAGCCTGCATTAACCTCTTTGGCGTTGGCGGTTTTAATTCTATGAACGCCCTCTCTATTCGCAACGATGAATATGAAACTGCTTCCCGTCCTTTTGACTTTACCCGCGATGGGTTTGTGCTGGGCGAAGGTTCGGCAACCTTAATTGTGGAAGATTACGAACACGCCAAAGCACGCGGCGCTAAAATCTATGCCGAACTTGCCGGCGTGGGATTAATAACCGATACACACCACATTACCGCTCCGCACCCGCAAGGCGAAGCCGCTAAATTAGCTATGCAAATTGCTATTGAAGACGCCAAATTAAAGATCACCGATATTGGACATATTAACACACACGGAACCTCTACTCCGCTGGGCGATATATCAGAATGTATTGCCATTCGTAATCTATTTGGTGAACACGCTTACAAAATTGCTATCAATGCTACCAAATCTATGACCGGACACATGCTGGGCGCTGCAGGTGCGGCTGAAGCAATCGCTACTATCCTTGCCCTGCAAAACGGAATTGTGCCACCAACTATTAACCTGAAAGAAAGAGATCCGGAAATTCCAGACTTTAATTTTGTCTCTAACCGTGCAACCGAATATAATTTTTATGCCGCAATCTCTAATTCTTTTGGCTTTGGAGGACACAATGCATCATTAGTTTTTTCGAAATTTGATTAACAGATTAGGGTTTGAATATTTTTGTTAAAAAGCATAGTTCCGAAAAAGAAATCACAAAATTTCTTAAAAATGTTTTAGGTATAAGACCTAAAAATTTAGATGTTTATAAAATGGCATTCATTCATTCCTCAGCTTCTTCTAAAAATGCGGTAATCAACGCACTGAACAACGAACGTCTGGAATATTTGGGAGATGCTGTGCTAAACACGGTTGTGGCTGATTTTTTGTTTAAGAAATTTCCACTCCATCTGGAGGGACCCCTTACAGAAATGCGCTCAAAAATTGTTTGCAGAGACCACCTGAACAAACTTTCATATAAAATGGGACTCAATAAATTTGTTATAATTGAACCCAAATGTCGCCCAAATTCTATTCAGGGAGATACTTTTGAAGCGCTTATCGGTGCGCTCTATTTAGATAAAGGCTATAATAAAACCAAGAGCATTATCATTAACAAACTGTTGCTCACTTTTATGGATTTAGATACTGTTTTACGTGAAGAACATAACTATAAAAGTAAACTCATAAATTGGACGCAGAAAAAAGGTTTGAAAATAAAATTTGAAAGTAAAACCATTGGTAATTCCAACGGAAGGAAACTATTTCTTTCACAATGTTTTATAAATGGAAACTTCATTGCCGAAGCAGAAGATTTTAAAGTAAAGAAAGCCGATCAATTAGCCGCAGCAAAAGCATGTGAAAAACTACAACTTACGTGATGATATGGCAAAGCAGCATAAAAAGAAAACCTTAAATACTGCCGATTTCTTCGGTGTCTATAACACCTATCGCATTTTTGCCTTGCAATCGGAGGCTTCGGCGTTTCCTTTTGCGCACCAATTAGGAGAGGCTATGCAAACCTCATTTTCTATTTTGCCCGATTTTGAATATCATTCCAACAAATTTATCGCCAAATTCTCTGTCTTTTATGCTGAATATTCTCAGGAAGAATCCATTCATTTTCTGTTGTTGGAAAATAAAACGGTACATTTTAATCAAACAGACATCTTTGTTTCCAAAATTGAAAAAAACCTTCCGTTTCAAACGCTCTCTTTATTTGAAGAGTGGTTGTATCTCTTTAACAATCAAGGATTGCGCTGCTTTGATTCGGGAATTGACAATGCGGATTATCTTTTATTATTATATGCTAAAAAAGATATTGAAAACGACATATTTGCACATATTTTGAAAAAAATTGCTCCATTTAAAGCAAAAGATATTTCATATTTAATTGAAAGAGAACAAACCTCTGCTGAAGTAAAAATGGTTTCATTTTTAAGAGATTTCTATTGCAAATATGAAGTAAAAGCCACCTATTTTTCCAGAAAAAGAAAAATGGATATCTTAGCCCCTGTAAAACAGATTCCGAGAAAGAACTTGCAGTATCCTATTCCCATATTGCTGGAAAACAATTCTATTGCAGATAATTTGCTGTTGTCGGAAGAGAATCTGGCGATACTTCGTGACGCGTAACAAATAGCTCACATCATCTAATCATCTAATCATCTAATCACTTGTCTCACGAAAATTACTCATAATCCTTTTATCCCTGATTTTTTAGCAACATATTCTTTAAAATAGAACGGCTCGAAATAGGCAACGTCTTCAAATTCTTTGTTATTAAATTTTTCCAATGCAGGGCGCAGCATATTGTCCGCATATAAAGGAGTGTCAATAAAACGGGCGTTGGGGTGTTTTATAACAGGTTTGCATTTTGCCATTCCGTTGCCACAAAAACAGATAATCCGGTTTTCTAATTCATGGGAAAATGAATTTTCATCAATAATTTTATTTTCTACTTCTGTAATTCTCTCGCCGGTATCATTGAATAGTGCCGTAAAAACTTCCATACGTCTCGCATCAATCATTGGGCAGTATAATGCGTTCTGTTCCGGTTTCTGTTGGTTTAAAACTCCAAAAACAACACTTTGCAGTGTAGAAATGCCGATGAGCGGAATATTAAGTGCATAGCAAATCCCCTTTGCTGCAGAAGCCCCAATACGCAATCCTGTGTAAGAACCGGGTCCCATACTCAATACTACGCCATCAATTTCGGAGATATTGCATTGGCTTTTCGCCAACACTTGTTCAATAAAAGGAAACAGATGCTCCGTATGAGAATTGCCCTTCTCTAAACAAATAGAAGCAACAATATCATTTCCTTTGGATAATGCAACAGAACAAACCTCTGTAGCCGACTCTATATATAGTAATTGGGGCATTGTTTAAGTGTTAAGTTTATTCCTAATTCGTAATTCGTTATGTTTTCATGCGTCACGCAAAAACTCCTGTGATTTGTGCATCAGTTCATACATCAGCGTATCGTTTTCTACAAAGGGGATTTGCTCTCTATAACAGGCAACGAACTCTTCCAGCGAGGGCGAGGTTTTCAAGGGGCGGCGGAACTCTAAAGCCTGGGCAGCGTTCAGTAGTTCTATAGCTAATACTTTTTCCACGTTATTGATAACGATGTAGGCTTTTGTGGCGGCATTAGCGCCCATACTGACATGGTCTTCCTGTCCTTGCGAAGACTCGATAGAATCGGCAGAAGCAGGCATACAGAGGGTTTTGTTTTGACTTACAATAGACGCCGCCGTGTATTGCGGAATCATAAATCCCGAATTGAGTCCCGGATTTTTTACTAAGAATGAAGGCAACCCTCTTTTCCCAGAAATTAACTGGTAAATTCTGCGCTCCGAGATGTTAGCAAGTTCCGACATGGATAGCGTTAGAAAGTCTATAGCCAATGCCAGGGGCTGTCCGTGAAAGTTTCCGGCTGAAATAATCATATCTTCATCAGGGAAGATCGTAGGATTGTCGGTAACGGAGTTAATTTCTGTTTCTACAACACTCTTTACGTAGTTAATGGCATCTTTGGTGGCGCCGTGCACTTGCGGGATACAGCGAAAAGAATAGGGGTCTTGTACGTGTTCTTTTTTGAGCGCCAAAATTTCAGAATCTTCCAGAAAATCGGTAATGTTGGCGGCGGTAGCAAGTTGCCCAATGTGCGGGCGCACTATATGTACCGACAGATGAAACGGCTCAATATGTCCCTGAAAAGTATCTAAAGAAAGTGCGGCAATCATATCTGCAAGGTGGGATAGTTTTTCCGATTTCAGTACCAACCACGTGGCATAAGCGCTCATAAACTGAGTGCCGTTCAGTAGCGCCAGCCCTTCTTTAGATTGCAGGGAGAGAGGCTGCCATCCAAATTTGGCATTCACATCGGCGGCTTTCTGTTTTTTGCCTTTGTAATATACCTCACCCAAATTGAGCAAAGGCAAAGAGAGGTGCGCCAACGGCGCCAAATCTCCTGAAGCACCCAGCGAACCTTGTTGATATACCACCGGATATACATCGTTGTTGAAGAAATCAATTAAGCGTTCAATAGTTGCCGTTTGCACGCCGGAGTGCCCGTATGACAGGGATTGTATTTTCAAAAGCAACATCAGTTTTACAATCTCTTGCGGCACTTCATCACCAAAACCGCAAGCATGAGAAACCACCAAATTGCGTTGCAGTTGCGCAAGGTCTTCTTTTGAAATGCTTGTATTACAGAGAGAACCAAAACCGGTAGTAACACCATAAACCGGAGTAGTTTGATGTTCCATTTTGTCATCTAAATAAGTGCGGCATTTTTCTACTGAAATTTTAGAATCTTCCGAAAGTTCAATTTTGAGTTTTTTATGAATGATGTTATGGATATTTTCGAGCGTTAAAAACTCGTTTGAGATGCGGTGTTTTTTCATAACAGTTTATTTTTTTGATAAATATGATGTTTCAAATGGGTGGCTCAAAAATATAATAAAAATGTTTAAGGTAACAATAAAAATATACTTTTGCGGGGTAGTTATTGGATAATACTATGAACATTTTCTCTCCCCCCACCCGCGTAAACATCTCTGCCGAGAAACTCTTTAACTTGTCGGGCAATTGCCGAAACTTTGCTCATTTTTTAGATGAGCAGGCGAAAGATATCAGCGCAACGGAAGATATTTGCAGTTTTACTGTTGAAAATATTGCCAGAATTAATTTGAAAATATTGGAGAAAACGCCTTTCACTGCTATTCGTTTTGCAGCTGCAAATGATAAAAATATTCCATTTTTTATTACATTGAATTATTCAGTTGCCTCTGAAAATGAAACAGATGTTACCGTAAACCTAGATATAGACCTGCCCATTTTTTTGAGACCTGTACTACAAACACCTTTACAGCGTTTTATGAATACATTATCTGAAAAAATTAAAAACAACGCTGAAAAATTAGAAGCATGAGTCATTGTATCAGAACTGAGAATTTAGTAAAGATTTATAAAAATCGTAAGGTTGTTAACGAAGCCTCTTTTGATGTAAAACAAGGAGAGATTGTAGGGTTGCTCGGTCCAAACGGCGCAGGAAAAACCACCTCTTTTTATATGATTGTAGGAATCATTAGACCCTTTTCCGGAAATATTTTCTTAGATGATGTTGATATTACGAAACTCCCCATGTATAAGCGCGCCCAAATGGGGATATCGTACCTGCCGCAGGAAGCCTCTGTTTTTCGCCATCTCTCCGTAGAAGACAATATTCGCGCTATCCTGCAATTTTCCGGAAGAAGTAAAGAGGAGCAAAATGAGCGATTGGAAAGCTTGATACAGGAGTTTAACATACAAAAAGTTCGGAAAAATTTGGGACAAAATCTTTCCGGCGGAGAGCGCAGGCGTACCGAAATTGCACGTTGCCTGGCGTCAAATCCTAAATTTATATTGTTAGACGAGCCTTTTGCCGGCGTGGATCCTATTGCTGTGGAAGATATTCAAAACATCGTTTGGAAACTGAAGGAGAAAAACATCGGTATTCTCATTACTGACCACAATGTGCACGAAACTTTGTCCATTACCGATAGAGCGTATCTGCTCTTTGAAGGGCGCATTATCAAAACCGGAACTGCCGAAGAACTCGCCGAAGACGAGTATGTGCGAACGGTGTATCTGGGAAAGAATTTTGAGCTAAGACGGTAGAAGAAATATCTTACTTGACAGACAGTGTGCTCGCACCTATCAACTTGTCGTAAGAGGTTCCCTCTTCTTGCAGATACAATAGAATGGTATAGTTATTGGGCGTTTCCCAGTGACTGCCTTCAATGTAAGTATCATTAATGGTTTTAGAACCTTTTGGAATAAATACATACATATAATTATAAAAGCCCTGTTTTAAATAAAAGTCAGTTTCCCAATAATTATTTTTGGAGTTGAAAGCTAATTTGGCTTTGGGATCAATACGCCAATCGGTAAGTTCTCCAAAAACGTACAGATTTCCGGGTTCAACCTGAAAGTCGCACCGTAATGTAAAATGCACCAGCACATAATCTTCGGTGTTTGATCCTGCAAAATCCTGATTTCCATAAAAGCAGTATCCTTTCAAGGTAGTGTTTGAAACGTAGGCACCCCACGGACGAGCCAAATCTTCCATCACGTATGCCTGATTAATTCTGTTGTTGAAATTTACGGAAACAATCCTGTCTGACGTTGAACGTAACGTTCTAATATCAAATGTCCTAAAATCGTTTATTCCATTAAAAACGTTCTTATTCAGGTTGTCGAAATTAAAACCGTATTCTCCGGTTTTTGATGTTCTGCAACTTAGTCCTTCAATGGCATTGTCCCAACGTCCGTTTTGTAAAATGGTAGCGTGCAAATACATACTTGAATTTCTGATAGCGTACGCGCCGGTATATGCAGTAAAATCAACCTGTTGTTTGGTAGAACGAAATTCAATATCTTGCGCCCATGTAACGTTTCCTTTTATACTCGCCTGTTGTTTTTCAACTACCATAAATCTTCTGGTTAATAAAGGATTATCAATAGTTTCATCATACACTACCAATAGATAATTACCCGATTTGGTAATGCGCATCTCTTGGGTCGGAAATATTAATCTGTATCGGGTATAAGGAACTATGGTATTGAATGAAAATGAATACTCATTAATTAAATCTTCAACAAAACCGTCCAAATACTCAATTTGGTTTAATTGGGAGTATTGCCAATTATGGGTACAATGAATGAATGTGTATTTTAAAAACCTGTCTTTTTGAAGCAAATCATCAAAAGTTAATACCAATCTTTCTCCTGAAAAAAGTTGAATAACGGGCTGTCCCATATCAACGCCCTGAGAAGTAAGTTTAATGCTAAGAATCGTTTCGTCGTAAACGTTATTAGCAGTAGAAATATCTGTTGGCGCTTGCGCTAAAGAATGGAAAATTGTAAACTGAGAAATGAGCATTAAAAGAAAAAAGATAAATTTTTCTGCTTTTTGGTTTTTAAATTTTGTATTCATTGATTAGCGCTTTTTTGTTTCGTTTTGCAATATAAAATCGGTAGCACGTTGGTACATATCCTGCATAATTTCCGAACTGTCTCCCGGAGCAAAACGTGCAAACTCACATTGTTGCAAAGTCTCAATAAATTGATCTATGGTTTGTGATGAAACCCCTAATTGTACGAGTTTAGATGTCACGTTTTCCATAGAAAGTTGAGAAACAGGGATATGATATTTGTCGCTTAAAAACCCCCAAAGAGCACGGGAGATTTCTAAATAAAACTGTTCTTTATTTTTTTCTACTAAAAGTTTTTTGGCTGTTTGCAATGTTTTGCGTGCCACCTTGTTGGCTTTTTTATGGCGCATCAACGCCACATCGCTCCGAAGTTCAATCTGTTTTCTCCAAATAATGATGAACAATAATAAAAGTAAAACAGGTAACAGAAGCGCCGCAAAATATTGAAGCGACCCGAAATAAACCACCCCAACAGGTTTCAGGTTGAAATTGGAAGTACGAATAAAGCGAATGTCGTTACCCAAAACTTTAATATCTTTCTGATAAGAAGTTGTAGAAACGGCTACCTGCCCTGAGCCTTTTTCAATTTGTAATGTAAACTCTTGTGTATAAAGTGTTTTATAAGTATTGGTTTGAGCATCAAAAAACGAAAAAGCGGCTTTTGGAATAGTAAAAGAACCTTCATTGCGGGGAATGATTACATACTCAAAAATACGCGAACCGGTAACAGAATTTCCTTTTGTATTAATGTTATCGGTTACTCTCGGCTCTGTTACATCAAAATCGGGGGGAAACTCTATATCAGGCGCGTCAATATGCTGTAAGTTTCCTGTTCCGCTTATGGTGACGGTTAAATTGGTGGCGTCATTGGCTTTGAGTTGCGCTCTGCTTAATGACGATGACAACGTAAAATTCCCCACCAAACCGCTGAAATTTTCCGGTTTGTTGTTTTGAGGCAACGGTTTAACATTGAGTTGAACAGCGTTTGACTTAATATCCAAATTAAAATTTTGGACGTTTTGTCTGCCGCCGAAAAATCTGTCAAAGAATGGGTCTCCGGAACTTTGTTGAGAAATAACGTTAGCCGTAAAGTCAAGTTCCATTGGAGTAACTGTAATTTCTCCTGTTTTCTGAGGGAAAACGGCTGTTTTTTTAATTTCGTGAACAGCGTATCTTTTCCCGTTCAGGACTTCTTGTTTAGCAACATTTTCTGCATTTGGGTCGCCCAGCGTATAAGACCACAACCCGCTTTGTGTGGGCATAGTAGCGTTATTTACGCGGTAGCCGCCATTCACACTTTGACCTACGTATAATTTATACGTAATAATCACCTGTTCCCCTTGATAAGGATTTGTTTTTGAGGCAGAAGCACGAACAAACACCTCGTTTTTGTCAAAAGTTTGTGCTGACTGCTGATTCCGCGTTCCCTGTTGCTGCTGTTGTTGTTGTTGTTGTTGTTGTTGTTGTTGTTGTTGTGTTTGTGGAGTTCCTGCCTGCTGACCTGCTATTACTTTGATTTGTACACTGTTTGACTTTACTTGATTTCCATCTACCACAAACGTGGCAGCCGGAATATTAAAAGTACCCTCTTTTTGTGCTCTGAGTGTGTAAGAATGTGAATATGTGATTTGACCATTGATATTGGTCATTAAGGTATTAGGGCCGCTCAATATATCAAATCCGGGAAATTGTAAAGAGGCAATCTGCTGGGCGCGTTGGTTAAGGGCAAATGAAAAAGTGAAGGCTTGTCCAACGGCAACTTGCGGAGGCGCGCTCGCCGTACAGGTAACCTGCGAAAAAACGTTTTGGATATGGACAATGAAGAATAGTGAAAATGTAATTATCAGAAATTTACGAGTATTGCGCATCGTTTAATATTTTGAAAACAAATTAACGCAGCAAAAATAGAAATATTACTTATTTATAATAAAGTTAAGATGAGTGGAAATAGAAATCCTTTAAAGCGGGTACTATCGGTTCAATATATTTATAGGTAAACGATTTTTCTACGGCTTTTTCCGTTAAGATGGCGTGCTTTGAATCAATACTGTTAATCAAGTAGAAAACTGCGCTGAAGATTACGAGAACTTTGGCAATTCCAAACAAGCCGCCGAGCAGATTATTCACAAATTCAGGAATTACAAGTTTAATGATTTTTTCTACTAATCTGCCCAGCAAATAAACCGCAATGAGAACAATAAGAAAAGTAATGGCAAAATATACTTCCTTAGGAATTGCGGGGTTGTTGATCCATTTTTCCACGAAATCGGTAAAAACAAAAGCGGCGTAAATACCGAGAATAAGCGCTGCCAAAGAAGCCAATTCGCGAATCAGCCCGTGTGTAAAACCTTTGTATCCAAACCAAAGTGCAGGGATAATAACAATAATATCAAGATAACTCATAAAACTACTTTCTTTGATAATGCACCAAGTTAAATTGGGGAAGTGCAACGAGAACGTGTTCCATCACTTCGGCTTGTATTTTCTCGTAATCCAACCATTCAATAGTTTTTGCGAAGCAGTAGAGTTCTACAGGTACTCCAAATTCATTGGTAGGCAGTAATCTTATCAGTAGCGTTGAATCGGTGGAGATATCGCCTCTGTTTTTTAAATACTCAGCCAAATATTCGCGGAAGCAACCCAGATTGGTTTCTTGCGGGAGGTTGATTTTTGATAGCATTTCGGGTGTAGGTTTTGCAATACTGGAAGAATCAATGAAAAATGAGCGTTTGATTCTTCTCACCCCCTGTTCTTCCATACCGCGCCAGTTTTGAAATGTGTCGGTAACTAATTGACGTACCGGAACGGTGGAGATAGTATTGTCGAAATTGCGTACCTTCACGGAGATGAGATTTATCTCCTCTACAGTACCGTCTGCATCATATTTGGATACGGTAATCCAATCGCCATTTCTGACTAAATCGTTGGAAGACAGTTGTATGCTATTTACAAATCCTACAATTGTGTCTTGAAATACAAGCATTAAAATAGCTGTAAATCCGCCCAAACCGGTTAAAAACAACGCAGGCGATTTATTGATAAGAATGGAAACAATGAGAATGATGGAGATCGCCCATATAATAATGGAAACAATTTGTACATAACTCTTTATAGGTTTATCTTTGGACGCTTCCAATTGTAACAAAATATCGCAGAGCGCCCGAAGAAAAGCTATCAGAATCAAAGTAACATTTAAGATGAGAAAAATGTTGAGGATCGCCGCAAATACTATCTCCGATTTTGTACCTTGTAAGAAAAATTCCGACGCTAAATTTCTGATTATAAGTATAGGTAGAATAAAGGAGAGTTGAATAAAAAACCGTTCTTTTAATAGAGATGTTTTCCATTTTGATGGGAATCTCTTATTGGCAATTCTAATAGCATTTTGTAATATAATCCGGATAATGTAGTATAGAATAACCCCTGCGCAAATCAGCATGGCTGCGGTAGTTATAGCAGAAACAAAGGATAAAAACTGTCCTGATAAACCTAATTGGGAAAAAAATAATCGTATGGCTTCACGAATCCAATTGAACATACTTTCAGTATTATATTTTGATTTTGACGGCAAAAATAGGGTTTTTATTTTTACTGTGATTAGAAAAATATTATTTTTGCCTTTCAAATTTTTCACTTAAAAACTATGAGCTATATTGAATTTGACAAAGAGAAATTAGTGAATATCAATTTTTCAAAAGGGAAAGAGATTTTGCGTTGCAGTAGAACCGGTGCTTATGCTTCTACCACATTATTAGGCTTAAATACCCGCAAATATCACGGTGTTTTAGTAACACCGCAAGACCATATTGACGGCGAACGCCACGTATTGGTTTCTTATCTGAACGAAACTATCATTATTGATAATATGGAGTTTCATTTGGGAGTACACCAGTATAAAGGAGGCGTCATTGCGCCGAAAGGGAATAAATACCTTCAAAAATTTACCATTGACTCAATCCCTACCTATTATTTCAGAGTAGGAAAATTTAATTTTACGAAACAATATCTGATGTGTAATGAAGAGGACAGGTTGATAGTAAAATATACGATATTAGATGATTACGAATCAGCACAAATTTTATTTGAACCGTTGTTAGCATTTAGAAATGCACATCAATTAACTTGCCAAAACCCATATATTAACACAAGTTACAAATCTGTTAGAAATGGTATAGAATATTGTTTGTATGATAACTACACGCCTTTATCTTTTCAATCTAATGAACATATCTCTTATTTGCATGCGCCTGTTTGGTTTCATAATTTTGAGTACGAAGAAGAATTGAAACGCGGCTACGACGGACACGAAGATTTGATTAATCTGGGTAAAATCAGTGTGAAAGTAGCGAATAAAGAGATTTATCTCTCTATCGGGACTAAACCGATTTCTCCGGGCAAGATTTCAACATTGTTTGAAGAAGAATTGACCAAGCGCACTAAGCGCTCTTCGTTTGTAAATTGTTTGCAAAATGCAGCCGAACAGTTTATTATAAAACGTAATGGAAAAACACAAATCATTGCCGGTTACCCCTGGTTTGGTCGCTGGGGACGGGATACTTTCATTGCATTGCCGGGTTTGACACTGGCGCTGAACAAACCTAAACTTTGTAAAGAAGTGATGGACAATATGCTTGCAGAGATGCAAAACGGGCTTTTCCCCAATATCGGTGAAGGAGAACAAGCCGCCTACAACTCCGTAGATGCCCCACTTTGGTTTATCCGTACACTACAAAAATATGCCATTTTTACCAAATCACAAAAGAAAATCTGGAAAGAGTATGGAGACGCCGTAAAAAAAATATTGTATGCTTATAGAAACGGCTCATTATTTAATATCAAGATGTTAGATAACGGATTGATCTATGCAGGAGATGATAAACACGCACTTACGTGGATGGATGCTGTGGTGAACGATGTGCCTATTACCCCACGCACCGGCTGTCAGGTTGAAATTAACGGATTGTGGTACAACGCTATGAAATTTGCTTTAGAAGTGGCTGCTTATGATAACGATGAGGCTTTTATCAAAGATTGGGAAGCATTAGCTACAAATTTTCCCGCTGTTTTTAAAGAAACTTTTTGGGATAAGGAAAGAGGTTATTTAGCAGACTATGTCAACGGCGACGACAAAAACTTTCAGGTGCGCCCTAATATGGTGATTGTGGCTTCGTTGCCCTATTGTCCCATAAGTGAAAAAATCAGACAGTTAATTTTGAAGAAAGCACGTGAAGAGTTGCTCACCCCAAAAGGATTGCGTACCCTTTCGCCCAACGACCCCGATTATAAAGGAAGATATTTTGGCAATCAAGCCGAAAGAGACGCCGCCTACCATCAAGGTACGGTGTGGCCCTGGCTTTTAGAACCTTTTGCCGAAGGATTGATGGCTGTGCACCAACAGGAAGCGTTGCCTGTTTTAGAAAAGATTTTCTACAATTTTGATACCTGTATGTTAGACTACGGAATTTCTACTGTGGAAGAGATTACCGACGGCGACCCGCCTTACCGCTCTAACGGGTGCATCTCGCAGGCTTGGAGTGTGGCAGCGCTACTGACAATAAAAAGGATTCTTGACGGAGCGAGAGAAGGGTAGGGGAGTGGACATTATTTCGCGATTTGACAGGCATTAAATTATGGCGCCCGCAGCAGAATATCCTCCTCAACATCCCAAAACCCTCTGATATTTATATCTTTCTCAATAAGGAAAATCTTTTCAGGTTGCTCTTTTTTGTGATAGTCTCCGGTGTCCCATTTACCGTTTTTATTTCTATCTTCTACAACCTTAATACGATAAGCGCCGGGCAAAAGATGCTTGTATTCTATTGTTCTGGAAGATGATATTACTTCGTTGAATATTACTTTCTGATTTGATGAGAGCAATTCCACAAGAAAATCGGCATCGTTATCCGCATCAACTTTATAATGAATGATTAAATTCCCGTAATATTTTTCTGTTTTCTTTGAAAATGAAAACATTACAGTATCATTCGTAGCGCCGTCATAGCCATAAAACAGAGAATCCCGAAACCATAATGTATAGTTAATTTTAGGTTCAAATTTAAAAGGCACGGGAATCTGCATAACAAAATCGTCCGGAATATTTACAAAGACCGATGTCGTATCTTTTCCTGTAAAAAGTGTAGCAATAACCAACATTTTGGCGCTGTCCGCCGGCTTTACCGGATAGGAGAAATTAAGTAGCGTTGGTGCGTACAAGTCCTCTTTATTTGTCAGATTGATATTTAGTTTTGTCGCAACAGGTTTGGTGGCTTTCCCTGCGCTACGCGGGATTTGATAAGGCTGCAGTTCTACAGTATCGGTTTTTGCAGTATCGGTTTGAATATAAACCATTGCGGAATCCTTAAAAAATGTTTTTAAATACAAAGAGATTGTATCGCTTGTTGCATTAATTTTTGAGAAGAAATCTATAATGGTGTCGCTTTCTACTTGTAAATCAAAAGAATGTATGGGGATTTTATATGGAAAACGATATACGCCCTTTTGGGAATTAATATAAGGGTCAAGCAATTGCACCGTATCGGCTTCCTGAAACAGACGTAAGGTTATAGATGCTTCCGTATCTGCATGAAATAATGAATCGGTTTCATAATATTTGGCTTGAAACGTGCTGTCTGCAAAGGCAATAAGTTCATTAGGCAGATTGTATTTCAAATCGGAATTAATATCTTTCAGTGCAAATATTTTGTAGTTTTTTTGTTTTAGATGATGAAAAAAGAAATCTCCTTGAGCATTGGTTTTGGTTAAGTAATTTGGACGTGTTGTAAGAGGGAGGGAATCAATATCTTCTTCGTACAACATCACAAAAACGCCTGCTTCCGGTTTGCCGGTTTCCGCATTTACAACCCTTCCGAAAAGTTTATGACCGTCAATAGAGTCTCCCGTAGAAAATGCAAAATTGTACCCCGATAACTTGTTCCCTTCGTGATAATCCTGAATACAATCCGAAAATAAAAGATTATAAGTGGTATTACTTCTTAGCGTATCGTTAAATTTTACCAGCACGGATTTTCCTTGTGTGGTATAATCCACACGCTTATCCATAGGTGGCGAAAAAATAACATTTTCGTTAGGATTATTTAATGTAACAAATTCATCGAAAGTGATTTTAATGATTTTTCCGTTAAAATTTGCGCTACCGTTTTCAGGTTTTTCGCCAACAACTTGTGGGGGGGTAGTATCTTTGGGACCTCCGGAGGGGAGTACTTGCCGGGCGCATCCGGAAAGGAGTATGAAGAAGGCAGAAAACAGAATGCAGAAAGCAGAATACAACGTGTAGTTTGTTCGTAATTTGTAATTTGTAATTCGTAATTTATTTGGGATGTGGGTAGTCATTGTTTTTTTGTCTTGGCGGCAAAAGTAAGTTTTTTTTTCTTCTCAATGCAACCTCTGGGTATTCTTATATCTGAAGAAATATTCTATTTTTGCCAATAATTTCTAAAATAGGAAACAACTGAGACAAGCAACGCTAACTAATATCTATTTATGAAACCCAAACTCTTCTGCTCATTTCTTCTGCTCATTTCGTTCTTTTGTGCAAAGACACAAACCTTAACTTTGGCAGATTGTGTGCAGCAAGCGCTTGAATCGAACTACGGCATTCAAATCGCGAAAAATTCGGAAAACATCAGTCGCGTGAATTTGAAAAGTTACAGTGTTTTTTTGCCTGTTATCTATGGAGATGCAAATTACAGAAGTAGTTACAATAATTCTAAAATAGAAAGAGTGAACGGAGAGATTATTGAATTTCATAATTCAAATGCTTTAAATGACGGGGCAAGCCTCAACATGAACTGGCGCATTTTCGACGGTCTCTCTATGTTTTTTACCAACTCTAAAAATAAAGTATTGTTAGATATCAGCACGTTGAATACGGTTTTGGAAATTGAACAACTTATTGCAAATGTGAGCGCTGCATACTATAATGTGTGGATTCAAACCAAACTCTTAGAAGCCACAGAAAATATTGTGGATATTTCAATGCAACGTTTCAATATTGCCAATAGCAAATACCAAATCGGCGCGATTTCAGGATTGGAGTATCGCCAAAGCAAGATTGACCTGAATGCCGATAGTTCACAACTTATGCTTCAAAAACAGGCGCTTACCAATGCCTATATCTCTTTAAATACTTTAATGAACAGAGATTTAACCAAAGAAAATTATGTGCAGGATACTTTAACGCTGATGCCGCTGTTCAATTATAACCAAATTGTGGACAGCGCTTTGCAAAATAATAGTTCGTTGTTAATCTACCAAAAAGGGATCAGATTGTCGCAGATGGAGGTGAAAAACAGTTTGTCTCAGTTTTTCCCCTCTATTGATTTTACTACTGGATATCAGTATTCCAATGCCTTAACCCCTGCATCGGTTACCTCTATTCAAAGTATGTCGCACGGATTTTACTGGGGATTAACGGCGCGCATTCCTATTTTTAGCCGCATGGAAAATTTGCGCAATAACAAAGTCGCAAAGTATCAACTGCAAAATGCGGAATTGCAATATAAAGACGTTGAACTTAGTGTGTTAAGCGCATTGGCAGAACTCTACAATGTCTATAAAAATAATCATGTTCTATTGGAATTTGAAATGGAAAATGTTGAGATTACCTCTGAAACTTTGGAGATTGCCCTCGAAAAATATCGCATCGGCTCGCTGTCGGGGGTAGAGTTTAGAGAGTTTCAACGTTCCTATATTGAAGCCGTTAAACGATTAATGAATGCCTCTTATCAAGCAAAAGTATCTGAAATAGGATTACAGTTGTTAAGCGGAAAATTAAAATAAAAACCATTATGAACCTTAAAAGAATTATTTACATTTCGCTTCCCATTTTAGCCGTGCTTGTTTTTGTTGGATATAAAGTGTTCTTTTCCAAAAGCAAACAAACAGAGGAAGAACAAAAGCCAAAAGGCGGTGGGGCTATCTCTGCCAAACTCTATGTGGTAGAACCCAACCTGTTAAGCAACGGCATTAATGCTGTGGGAACGCTTCTGCCCAACGAAGAGGTGGAACTGATCAGCGAAGCCGCCGGAAAAGTGGTAGGGATATTTTTCGACGAAGGCACAACGGTTACAGCCGGACAACTTTTACTGAAAGTTGATGATTCTGAACTGCAAGCGCAATTGAAACGCGCAGAATATCAACTGGCTCTCTCTGGAGAACGTTTGAACCGCCAAAAAATTCTGTTGGAAAAAGACGCTGTGAGCCGCGAAGAATTTGATCAGGTGCAAACCGACTATAATATCCTGCAAACCGATATTGACCTGTTGAAAACGAAGATTGCCAAAACGGAAATCAGAGCGCCCTTTGCAGGTACTATCGGTTTCCGCGGCATAAGTTTGGGCAGTTATTTACAACTTAATACTATCATTGCAAGGTTGATAGACCAGAACAAACTGAAATTGGAGTTTTCCATTCCCGAAAAATATGCCTCTATCTGTTTTACCGGAAATAAAATAAAGTTTCGCACCGAACTCTCTCCCGACGAATTTGAAGCCCTTGTGTATGCCGTTGACCCGAAAGTGGATGCGGCTACCCGAACGATAACGGTAAGAGGAATTTACAATAATGCCAACCGAAAACTGTTAGCCGGTATGTTTGCCCGTATCAACCTCATTATCAACCAATCTAATGAAGTGATTTTGATACCTACCGAATCTATTGTTCAAGAAATGGAAGGCAAAAAAGTGTGGGTAGTTTCCAACGGAAAAGCCTTTTCTAAATCTATCACCACAGGTTTCCGCAGCAACAATCAGGTGGAAGTAGTAACCGGTTTGCAAATGGGCGATACTATTATGGTTACGGGGTTGATGCAGGTGAGGGAAGGAATTGCGGTGAACGGTGAGCGGTGAGCGGTGGAAATTTAAAATTTTAATGATTAATGATTAATGATTAATGATAAAATTCTTACGGTCTTTTAAAATAATAACATAGCAAAATGAAATACACCAACATTCGCGAAGAAGAACTAAAAAATAAAATAGCGCAAGACTATTTTTGGCTGTATGATTGTACTAAAATTATCGGCAACGTGGATTTTTGCGTGTGTATGATTCAAAGTAGTAAAGAGTTTGAACAAGAGTCGTTACTTTGGGCAGAGGCGAAAAAAGGTTCTTCCGATGTTTATAAATCTTTAGTACAACTTATTTTAACAATAGGTAAGGCGCGTACTTTTGATAAACACCTGCCCCCTGCATTTCTCGGCGCATTTGACGGAGAAAAAATTGCGTTTATTCCTTATAATGAAATTCACGATGTTTTTTATTTGAATGATTTTAATTGGAATGTTGCTCCTTCAAACTATGATACCAAAGAATTTAAATTAGTTCTCGAAAAAGTAAGCGCGGTTATTGACAGTAAAGCGCTTTTGTTCAATTATTTAAAAGATGATATTGAATTAAAGAGATTTATAAAAACCAATTTCACAGTTTCCAAATCAGGGATAACCAAAACTAAAATTGACAAAAACAATTTTATAATCATTTACAACAAGTGGCTTGAAACAGTGCAGCCTACCATTCAAGTAAGTAATTGGGACGATATAAAAAAAGAGGGCATTATTGACGGAGATTTTTATTTGGCAGATTTGCTTTCGTGCAATAATGAAACGTTAAAGAAGAAATTATTTGTGCTGTTGCACAGTAATTATTACGAAGCCGACAAACATACAAACAAATACGGTTTTTTTACTTCAAGTAAGATAGAATTTATTGACAACCAAAAAGCACACACACAGTTTTGGAATCGTTACGAACGTCCGCCCAAAGAAGATTATTGGGATTATATTGTAGATCATCGTCATTTACTTGTTCCGCAAGATATTAGAGAAAGAAAGGGGAGTTTTTATACGCCCAGAATTTGGGTAGAACTTTCACAAAAATACCTTGCCGATGTGCTGGGCGAAGATTGGCAAGATGAATACTATGTGTGGGATTGCTGCGCCGGAACAGGAAACTTGCTTGCAGGTTTAACCAACAAATATAATATTTGGGCATCTACATTAGATAAACAAGATGTAGATGTAATGAAAGACCGCATTGAAAACGGCGCAAACCTTTTGGAAAGCCACGTATTTCAATTCGATTTTCTAAATGACGAGTTTTCAAAACTGCCGCAAGGTTTGCAAGATATTATTAATGATGAAAAGAAACGTAAAAAGTTGGTCATCTATATCAATCCGCCGTATGCGGAAGCAGATAACAGAAGAGGTGAAGGAAGAACCGGTGTAGCAGAAACGAAAATACACAAAAAGTATTCTGAATTGATGGGCTATACTAAAAGAGAAGTTTATATTCAATTCTTAACAAGAATTTATCAGGAAATAGCCGGTTGTAAAATTGGCGAATTTTCTAAGCTAAAAGCATTACAGGCGCCTCGATTTTCTGATTTTAGAAATTTCTTTAAAGCCAAACTTATAAAATGTTTTATTGTTCCAGCCGACAGTTTTGACAATGTAACAGGGCAATTTCCTATTGGTTTCAAAATTTGGAACACTGCAACTACAGAAGATTTTAAATATATTGAAATTGAAGCCTTTGATTCAACAAATAGTTTGATTTGCCACAAAAAAATTTGGAATTATGATAATCAAAAACTGATTAACGACTGGGTGAAAACATTTCGCAAATCAAAATCAATTTCTATTGCAACCATTATTGGCGTAGGCAGCGATTTTCAGAATCAAAGATTAGTGCGATTTGGCGAGCCAAATATGAAAGTTCCTGCCGATAATCATAATTGGCAAATTACAATAGATAATCTTATTGAGTCTTGCATCTATTTTGCCGTGCGCAAAGTAATTCCTGCCACGTGGCTTAACGACCGCGACCAATTTCTCTATCCTAACGATGGCTGGAAAAAAGACCTTGAATTTCAAAACGATTGCCTTGCTTACACATTGTTTAACAATAACATACAATCGAAATACGGCGTAAACCATTGGATACCCTTTACCGAATGGGTAGTGAGCGCAAAAGAGAGATTTACCAGCCACTTTATGACCGATTTTATAGAAGGGAAAGAAAATTTTGACACTAAAGTTGAAGAACCGCCACTTTTATTCCATCATAGTGGAGATGGCGGAGGCGGATGTGGTACAGAAAACGATGATTACAAAAAACCAATGAAACGTGTTTTTTCTGAAACTGCAAAAAATGTTTTTAAGGCAGGTCGCGAATTGTGGAAATATTATCACGCACAAAAATCCCCCTCCTTTGGAGGGGTGGACGCTGAAGGGGGACGGGGTGGTTACAATGTAAACGCCTCATTATACGACATCCGCGAGTATTTTCAGGGACGAAACGAAAAAGGTACAATGAACAGCAAAAGCGATGACGACAAATACAACGAACTCATTAAAAATCTGCGAGATAGTTTGGAGTTTTTGGCAGAAAAAATTGAACCGAAAGTATATGAGTATGAATTTTTAAAATAAATAACAAATAATAATCCAAAATGACATTAAAATTACGTTTAATTATCCTCAGTTTTCTCCAGTTTTTTGTTTGGGGAGCGTGGCTTATTTCGTTGGGCAGTTATACCGGCGCCCAACTTGGTTTTAACGGTGTAGAAATTGGCAGCCTATATGCGGCAATGGGCATTGTATCGCTATTTATGCCGGCTTTGCTGGGTATTCTTGCCGACCGGTGGATACCGGCGCAAAGAATGTTGGGCATTGCACATTTCATTTCCTCTTGCTTTATTCTGGCGGCGTCGCAACAAACGGAATATGCTTCGCTTTACCCGTATATGTTTATGTGTATGGCGTTTTATATGCCCACGATAGGGCTTTCCAACGCTGTGGCATATACCGCTCTAACAAAGAAAGGATTAGATACGGTGAAGACATTCCCGCCCATTCGCATTTGGGGAACTGTTGGCTTTATTATTGCCATGTGGACGGTTGATTTATTAGGACTGAAAACAAATGCCGCTCAATTTTATCTCTCTGCGATTGCAGGTTTTGTGTTGGCAGCCTACTCCTTTACTTTGCCCCACTGCCCCGTATCGAAAAGTCAGCAGGCTACCTCTTTGATAGAAAAATTCGGATTAAAAGCCTTTGCACTTTTTAAACAGAAAAAGATGGCTATTTTCTTCATCTTCGCTATGATGCTGGGCGCTATGTTGCAAATAACCAATGGATTTGGGGATTGGTTTCTGTCAAGTTTCAGGTCTGTGCCGGAATATGCGAATACCTTTGGAGTAAAGCATTCCGTTATCCTTATCTCATTATCACAAATCTCGGAAACCTTTTGTATTCTGCTCATTCCTTTCTTTCTAAAACGTTTTGGAATTAAGCGTGTAATGCTTATCAGTATGACTGCGTGGGTATTACGTTTCGGATTGTTTGGTTTGGGAAATCCGGGTTCTGGCGTGTGGATGCTCGTTTTATCTATGATTGTTTATGGCGTTGCCTTCGACTTTTATAATGTTTCAGGTTCTTTATTTGTGGATAATGAAACAAGTACAGACATTCGTTCCAGCGCACAGGGTTTGTTTATGTTTATGACCAACGGTTTGGGTGCGGTTATTGGCTCTTATGCCGCAGGTTTTGTAGTACATCATCAGGTTCCCAACCCAAGTATGCCCGACGGCTGGAATATGGCGTGGTTTATCTTTGCCGGATACGCTTTAGTAGTATCAGTGGCGTTTGCGCTGATTTTTAAAGATGGAATGGTGAAAAAAGAGACGGTTTAAAATTTATACGTCTTCAACTCCTCAAAAGATTCCGCAATCATATTCGCGGTGTATTTCAAATCTTCCTCAGTATGACGGTATGCGATATAGCCGTGATGATAAGGCTGTAAGAAGACATTGCGCCGAATCAATTCCGTGTAAAAAGCAGGGCGTAGCTTTTTATAAAGTCCTTCTTTATCTTTATTAAAAGTGATAAACGGCATAAGCGGAGCGCCGGAGAACTCTACATCGAAACCACAATTTTTCAAAACCTCTTCCACAAGTTTTGCAAAGAACTCTCCTTTTTGGCGAACGCCATCTAAAATATGGTCTCTTTCAAGAATTTCAATCGTTTTTAAGGAAGCCACCTGTTCTACACTGTTCGGGAAGAATGTGGAGGATAAGAACACTTTATCTGCCAACACTTTCATAAACTCTTTTTTACCTACCACCGCGCCGATGGGGTAGCCGTTTGCCATCGCTTTTCCAAAGACGGACAAATCGGGAGTAACGCCAAAAAGTTTTTGAGCGCCGCCCAAACTGAATCTGAAACCGCTTCTAATTTCGTCGAATATCAAAACTGTGCCGTATTTATCTGCTAATGCTCTTACGCCTTCCAAAAAACCGGGTTTTGGCATTTGCACCTTTTCGGCAAGCGGATGTCCAACGGGAGTAACAATAATTGCTGCCATATCATCTCCGTGTTCTTTCATAATATCCTCAAGTTCATCGAGGTTGTTGTAATGAAATTCATACACATCTTCATAAAGTTTTTTGGGTACGCCGCCCTTCACTTCTACGCACCAGTCGTGCCAGCCGTGATAGCCACAGCGCACAATTTTAGTTCTATCCGTCGCGCCGCGAGCCACTCTGATAGCGGTAGAGGTGGCATCGGAGCCTGTTTTAACAAAAACAGCCATTTCCGCCGAAGGAATCAACTCTATCAATTTTGCAGCCAACTTATTCTGAATAGGTTGGGTCAATGAGAAACAGAATCCTTTATTTCTCATCTGTTCAATTGCCGCATTATCAATCTCTTCTTCGCGGTGTCCGATGATGATGGGACCGTAGGCGCACAGATAGTCAATATACTCATTGCCGTCCACGTCGGTAACTCTTCCTCCTTTTGCGCTTTCAAAGTAAATGGGATATTCTCCCGGCACAAAATTGTAAGGTCTTCTAATTCCTGCAACTGCGCCCGGAATAATGTTCATAGCATCCGCATACATTTTTTCGGATAAATTTAAGTTTAATTTTTTTGACATAGTTTGTATTGTTTTAAGATTTAATGTTTAATACTGAGCGACAAAAATATTAAAAATATCTAACACCCGAAATTAACAAAATCTACTATTTTTGCCGTTGAAATTATAAAAAAATCAAATATGGCAAAGCAACTATTATTAGGCGATGAGGCAATCGCGCAGGCAGCATTAGATGCAGGTATTTCCGGAGTTTACGCATACCCCGGAACTCCATCTACCGAAATCACAGAATATATTCAACACTCCAAACAGGCGGAAGAGGGCAATGTGCACCGTTGCTGGTCGGCAAACGAGAAAACAGCGATGGAAGCTGCTATAGGCATGTCATACGCAGGGAAACGTGCGTTGGTATGTATGAAACACGTGGGCTTAAATGTTGCCGCCGACCCCTTTATGAACTCCGCCATTACCGGCGCAAACGGAGGCTTGGTCTATCTCATTGCAGACGACCCCTCTATGCACTCCTCGCAAGATGAACAAGATTCGCGCTACTTCGCCAAGTTTGCTTTCGTTCCCTGTTTTGAACCCTCCAATCAACAGGAAGCCTACGATATGACTTACGATGCTTTTGAGTTTTCAGAAAAATATCGCATTCCGGTAATGATTCGCGTAACTACGCGCTTGGCGCACTCCCGCGCCGATGTAGAACGTAAAGCCGTTCGTCCGCAAAACAAAATCAAACTTTGTGAAAATAAAAAGCAGTTTATTCTGTTGCCCGGAAATGCCCGTATTTTCTACCGCGAACTGCTGGCAAAACAACCCCAATTAGAGGCAGAGGCAGAAACTTCAAAATACAATAAATATATTGACGGCGAGGATAAATCGCTGGGAATTATTGCCTCAGGCATTGCATACAATTATGTAATGGAAAACTACACCGGCAAAAAATGTCCTTATCCTGTACTCAAAATCTCACAATATCCTGTTCCTGTAGAATGGGTAGCCAAAATAACAGATGAATGCGCTACTGTGTTGGTTGCGGAAGAGGGTTATCCGCTCATTGAAGAGCAGTTGCGCGGGTTATTGAATAGAACCGGCAATATTAAGGGACGTTTAGATGGCACGCTGCCCCGCGATGGCGAATTGAACCCCAATCTGTTAGCCGTTGCACTCGGGTTGGAAGATACTTTTGGGCTGCCCGTGCCGGAAATTGTGGCGCCGCGTCCGCCCGCATTATGTACAGGCTGCCCCCATATTGATACCTACAAGGCTTTGAACGCTGCTATGGAAGAATATGGTCCGGGCAAAGTGTTCTCCGATATAGGCTGCTACACTTTGGGCGCACTCCCTCCCTACAACGCCATCTATTCAACAGTGGATATGGGTGCAAGTATCACCATGGCAAAAGGCGCCGCAGATGCAGGACTACTCCCCTCCGTTGCCGTAATCGGAGACTCCACATTTACCCACAGCGGCATCACTTCGCTTTTGGATTGCGCCATTGAAAACACCCCCACTACCGTACTGATTTTAGACAATTTTACCACCGGCATGACCGGCGGACAAGATTCGCACGCTTACGGCAGAATTGCCCAGATTTGCGAAGGCTTGGGCATAGAAAAAGAACATATCCGCGTCATCAAACCGCTACATAACCAACACGATATTAACGTGCAAATTATCAAAGAAGAATTGGCTTACAACGGATTATCGGTAATTATCCCAACACGGGAGTGTATTCAAACTATTGGAAAAAAGAAGAAATAGTGATTAAATGTTAAATCTTTGTATGATTGCCGCTGTGGGCAATAATTTTGAACTTGGAAAAAATAATCAGCTACTCTGTCATTTACCTGCGGATTTAAAGCGGTTTAAAGAGATTACTTCCGGTTTTCCGGTGATTATGGGAGATAAAACATGGGAGTCGTTACCCATAAAACCGCTACCGAATCGCAGAAATATTGTCATTACTTTAGATAAAAATTTCATTGCAGAAAGCGGAAAGCAGAAGGCAGAAAGCACCCATAGTTCGGCGGCGGTTTCACCGTCGTCGTTATCTTGCGAAATTGTACATACTATTGATGATGCCATTGCGCTTGTGAAAAACGAAGAAAAAGCCTTTATCATTGGCGGCGCCACTATTTATAAGTTATTCATTGACAAAATAGATACACTGTATCTCACGCGCATTGACGCCAATTTTGATGCTGATGTTTTCTTTCCAAATGTGGATTTTAATGAGTGGAATTTGGTTGAAGAGGTCGTCTATGAAAAAGATGAAAAGAATGGGTTTGGAATGAGGTTTCAGGTTTATAAACAGGCAAGACAAGCGGACAGTGTACGTACCAAATAATGAAACGAAAAAAATTAACATTAATAAAAAGGAGAAATAATCATATATCAAAACAATGATAATAATGTCTCATTGAATGTCCGTTTGGAAGATGAAAATGTTTGGTTGACACAGGAAAATCTGGAAACAATTAAGGATATTGAAAAGAAAATAGGTACAAAGTAGATTATAAATTAACTCCAAATACAAAATGAATTACAACACTTTAATCATTGGTCGCGGCGGACGCGAACACGCTATCGCCTGGAAAACAGCACAATCGCCGTTAGTGTCCAAAGTTTTTGTAGCGCCCGGAAACGACGGTATTGCAGAATCTTTTTCTTGTGTTAATATTAATGAAACAGAAACAGATAAACTGATTCAATTTGTTAAAGAAAACAACATCCATCTTACGATTGTAGGTCCGGAAGTGGCGCTGATGAACGGCATTGTAGATGAATTTCAAAAACAGGGATTAAAAATTTTCGGACCTACGCAAGCCGCTGCGCAAATTGAAGGTAGCAAGCAGTTTGCCAAAGAACTTATGCACAAATATCATATTCCTACCGCTGCCTTTGAAGTGTTTGAAGATTACGATAATGCAAAACAATATCTACTACAAAAAGGTGCTCCCATAGTCATAAAATACGACGGTTTAGCAGCCGGAAAAGGAGTAGTGGTGGCAATGAGTTTGGAAGAAGCCGACCAAGCTTTGCAGGATATGTTGCTGAACAACAAATTTGGCAAAGGCAAAGTGGTGATAGAAGAGTTTCTGTCCGGTCCCGAATTTTCGCTTATGGCATTTGTACATGGCGAAACGGTATTACCATTGGCAATAGCCCAAGACCACAAACGCGCCTTCGATGGCGATAAAGGACCTAACACCGGCGGTATGGGGGCTTACTCACCTGTTCCCATTATTCCGCAAACCGCTGTAGAAGAAGCGGTGAATACGATTATGAAACCCGTAGCCAAAGCAATGGTGGATAACGGAACTCCATTTACCGGCATTTTATACGGCGGACTTATCCTCACCCAAGAAGGTCCCAAAGTAATTGAGTTTAACGCCCGCTTCGGCGACCCTGAAACGGAAGTAGTATTACCCAAAATGAAAAGCGACATGATAGAGATTATTATGGAGCTGCTTGACGGCAAAACGCCTCAAATAGAGTGGCACGAAAACGCATTTCTCGGCGTGGTGTTAGCCTCGAAAGGCTACCCCGAATCGTTTGTAAAAGGAATTGAAATAAAAGGTATTGAAGAAACAAATGCACTGCTCTTCCATTGTGGCACAGCAAAGAAAGAGAATAAATGGGTAAATAACGGCGGACGCGTGCTGTTTGTTGTGGGCGAAGGAAACACCCTTGCTCAAGCCCGACAGAATGCCTATAAGACCGTAGAGAACCTCAGTAGCGAAAATTTGTTTTATCGGTTAGATATTGGGTGGCAGTCTTTAATAATGAACAATTAATAATGAACAATTAACAATTAACAATTAACAATTAACAATTAACAATTAACAATTAACAATTAACAATTATAATTATGAGTTACAAATTCCAACCGCGGTATTACTTGTCACGCGTCACGCGTCACTTGTCACGTTTATGCTTTATGCTTTCTGCCTTCTGCCTGCTGCCCGTTATCACTATGGCGCAAAAGGACGATATTCCCGATGATATCTTTGGTATTTATACAGGAGATGCCGAAATTACTATTGAGTTACTGGGTATGTACCAGTCTGCGCCGAATGTCCCCGTAGAACTGGCTAATACCGGAACCGATTATGTTTTGAAGATCCCTGATTTGGGACTCACAGACTCCATCAATATGAACAATATTGTTATCACACCTTTTGAAGGAGGATATAAATTAACGAGAGCCGGATCTATTACTTTCATTATTCCTGAAATTGAGATACCTCCTGTGCCTCCACTATTTCCTAACGGAGGGGTATTCTACAATGTTCCTGTTGTTGTTAAATTAGGCAATACTCAAATAGTAAATTATGTATTAACCTTAAACATAGAAGCAACTGCTACCGTTACTCTTTATGGATTTCCGGTGAACATTCCCATTCTCATTCATTTTGAAGGGGCGATTTTTTTCCCGCCCAACATTATCACTACCACGCTACCAAACGGTACTGTGGGTGAGCAGTATTATGCAATTCTTGAAGCCGATGGAATGAAGCCCATAATCTGGAGTATCTTTCAAGGGGATTTGCCCACCGGTTTAGTGTTAGATGAACTGACCGGTGAGATATCAGGCATCCCAACCAAAGATTCTGTTTTTCAATTCGCAGTAATGGCAACCAATACATCTGGAAACAGCGCCAACCTGTTCACCATTGAAATTGAAGAAGAACAACAGGACACAACGGGAATAGCCAATTCGACAATAATGCCATTAAAGATCTTTCCGAACCCAACAACGGGTCAATTAACAATTACGAATTATGAATTACGAATTACTAACGTTGAAGTGTTTGATATTTACGGAAGAAATGTAGGGGTGAACCTGCGTGTTCGCTCACATACTGCAGAAAATTCCCCTCCATTTATGGAGGGGTGGCAGCCGCAGGCTGCAGGAGTGGTTAATATTTCCCATTTACCCACCGGCATCTATTTTGTAAAAATAACAACCGAAAAAGGAGCGCAAATGTTAAAAGTAATGAAATTGTAAACTTTTAATATGAAGAAAGTTAATGAAAAGAATAAAATGCACGGATGCCGTAAACCGCATACCTAATTTTGCTTTTCAGTCAAATATTTCCAAAACCGTTTGGGCATAAACTGTCGTTGTTGTCTCAGGTTTTTCCGCTCTTTTATGGAAATAGAATGCAGGTATTGCCGCCATCCGACTTGAAAATATAATTCATCTTCGGAAAGCACATCACGGTGGAGTTTCCCTGTTTGAAAGTCTATTTTTATATCGTCAATGTAAATCATCTCTGTTTTTTTTAGATTGTAGTATAAGGCATAGTTGCGTTTTATATCATAAATCACCCATTGCTGGTCGGCGAAACGGTCTTCAAAATGGTCGGCAACCATCGGCAAGACATTGTATAAGGGATTTATTGCCGCAAAATAAAACTCATCCGCAGTTTTTTGAAAACGCACAAATTGCCGCATCCTTTCCGCTTCGCGAGTTACTTTTTTATAAATTTTGGATAATTCCAACACATCCGAATCTGCAAAATTCAATTCTATGGATACCGGAGACCTAAAGGATTTGCAAATGTAATTGAACAACAGCATTTCTATTCCTTCCATCTCTGATAACCAACAGATAAACAACATTTGTAGCGCCGATTTTGATATTCTTTTCTTTAATCCCGCAATTACACGATTCGCTTTTTGTTCATCGGTTACTACGTGATAATTTTGTGTAAAAAGCATAGCCACCTCCTGTTTAAAAATCTGTTGCGGGAATTGTTTTTTATCAAATGCTTCAAAGACACAGGAAAATATTCCATCTATGGTACCGTCGTAAGTAAAAGATAAGGATGTAATCGTGTTCATGAAAATAACAACTGCAACTGCGAATGATTACCTTTTTCCCCTTGTTTATTTCCAATAAAAAGGTGTCTTAAATTTTCCGGTTTTAATTCATTTACCGTTAATATTGGCAGTTCGTGACAAGTTATAAAATATTTTGCCCGTTTGGTTACAACGCCCATTTTTTTCAAATGCTCCAACGATAAACGTCCATAGCGACGTGAAGTTACTATCAGTTTTGCCGATTTAACTCCAATCCCCGGAATACGCAAAATCATTTCATAATCGGCGGTATTCACGTCTATGGGAAAAAGTTCGGGATGTCGCAACGCATAAGCCAATTTGGGATCTAATTCCAAATCCAAATCAGGATATTGTTCGTTTACGATTTCATCTACATTAAATTGATAAAAACGCATCAACCAATCGGCTTGATAGAGCCTGTTTTCCCGCACAAGAGGCGGAGCGGTAAGCGCCGGAAGTCTTGCATCGGAAAGATTAACGGGAACATATCCGGAATAATACACCCGCTTCAGTGAGGGTTGCTGATAAAGGAAAGAGGCTAAATGCAATATTTGCCGGTCGTTTTCGGGCGAAGCGCCGATGACCATTTGTGTACTTTGCCCTGCCGGAGAGTATGGCTGAACGTAGCGATACTTTTTCTTTTCTTCTTTGCTCTCTATAAAGCGTTGGTGAATATAACCCATTGGTTGCAGTACACTTTGATAATCTTTTTGCGGAGCAATCAATTTCAAACTTTCTTCCGATGGTATTTCGATATTCACACTCAAACGGTCGGCATACAATCCTGCTTGCAACATCAGTTCGGGACTTGCGCCCGGTATGGCTTTCAAATGAATATATCCGTTGTATTTGTGAATAGTACGCAAATCTTTGGCAACGGCAATCATACGTTCCATCGTATAATCTGCATTACGCACTACACCCGAACTCAAAAAAAGTCCTTCAATATAGTTGCGGCGATAATACTCAATGGTTAATTCCACTATTTCCGAAACGCTGAACGTAGCTCGCGGAACATCATTGCTCACCCTGTTTACACAATAAGCACAATCATATTTGCAGTAATTGGTAAGCATGATTTTGAGTAAAGAAACACAACGACCATCTTCGGTAAAACTATGGCAAATTCCCCATCCCGAGGCAGAACCAATAGTTTTGGCTGTATTCTTGCGTGTAGTTCCGCTTGATGCACAAGACACATCGTATTTGGCTGCCTCTGCCAAAATTTGCAGTTTATCAAAAATGGCGGCGTTCATGATCTCTTATCAGCACTTCATCAATCATGCCGTACTCTTTGGCTTCTGCGGCGACCATCCAATAGTCGCGGTCGCTGTCTTTCCATACTTCGTCGTAGGTTCTGCCGGTGTGGTTGGCAATGATTTCGTACAACTCTTTCTTGAGTTTTTGAATTTCGCGGGCTTCAATTTCAATATCGGAGGCTTGACCTTGCGTGCCACCCATAGGTTGGTGGATCATTACGCGAGAATGGGGCAAGGCAAAACGCTTTCCTTTGGTACCGGCGCACAGCAATACGGCTGCCATTGATGCCGCAATACCTGTGCATATTGTATGAATATCCGGTTTTAAATATTGCATCGTGTCGTAAATACCCAAACCTGCATATACGCTTCCTCCGGGTGAGTTGATGTAGATTTGAATATCCTGTTCTGCATTTTGAGACTCTAAAAAGAGCAACTGCGCCTGAATGATATTGGCAACATCCTCTATAATGGGAACCCCCAAAAAGATGATGCGGTCTTTCATTAATCTTGAAAAAACATCCAACTGCGTAATATTCAATGGACGTTCCTCAATGATATAAGGGGTTAAATAGTTTTTTGCAATAGATTGATACTGCTCCAATCTTAAACTGCTAATTCCGTGATGCTTAATAGCGTATTTTTGAAATTCGTTTTGCATTTGGTGTATGGGGTATTATGAATTTAAAATTTAAAGTTTAATATTTAAAGTTAAGGGGTTAATAGGTGTATAAGTTTATAGGTGTAAAAAATTAATCACTAATCATTAATCACTAATCTGTTTTCTTCACCGGTGAGCGTCTTGTTTTTTTCGGTTTTTCTTCTCCATCAGCGCTTTCTGTCTTCTGCTTTTTGCCTTCTGCATGCTCACTCTCTTTTCCTGTCATAAATGCCACAAACTGATTGAAATCTCCGGAAAGTTCTTCTATATTCATTTTGGTTTGCAGCAGTTCCATTATTTTTTGGTCAAATAATTGGTCGTACAGTTGTTTCACCTGTTTTTTATCTTTCACGGCTTCTTCCGTTAGTTGATTTAAACGGTCTTCTACATCTGCCAAATTAAACTGCATAAAGTAGTTTTGATAATAGAAATTGCGGATATGGTTTTTAATATCCTCTATTGTTACCTCAATATTCTCATCTTTTCCTAATTTACTTTCAATCAACTGCCATTTAAACGATTCAACATATTGTTTCCATTCTTGCGTTAATTTCTCTTCGGTAATATCGGGATTATTTTTCAGGATATAGCGTTTCATATAATCTTCGGGCATATCCATTTCAACATTTTGTATCAGCAAAGTGATGGCGTCGTTCATAAACTTTCTATCGGTTTCCTGTTTCCATTGGGCTTCAATTTGTTGGGCGGCAAGTTTTTCAAATGCTGCTACCGAAGTTATTGAGCCATCGGGGAAAGCCTTATTGAAAAATTCTGCATTCATTTCGGCTAAGTTCACGCGACCAATGGAAGAGATAGTAACTTCTGCGCCACCTACATTGGTTTCATCAAAATTATCGTCAGATTTTTTTAGGAATTTTTTAAGATTTTCTTTTGATAAAAACATTTCATTAAAAACGACATTGATTTGGTCATCAGTTTTTTTACCGAGGAACCATTCTTTTCCTTTTTCCGTTAAATCTTTAACAAAGAAGAAGCCGGTTTCGTTTTCGTTCCATTTAACGGAGATATAATCGTCATCTTCAGCGGTCTCGGGGTTAATATAATCTCCGTGACGTTTTCTGATTTGATTCATATAATCTTCAATTTCTTCTTTAGTTGCTTCTATTCTAAATGTTTTCATCAGCGGCAGGGCAGCAAAATCAAGTTCAAACTTGGGTTGAACGGCAAATTCAAAAGTGAAAACAAAATCCTCATTTTTTTCAAAATCAATAGTAGATTTTTCCTCTATCAACATTGGTTCAAACATAATGTCAATGTTATTGTTTTTGAAATAGTCGTACAAAGTTTCGCCGGTAATTTTATTGACCTCGTCAGCAATGAGCGGTTTTTCGTAATTTCTTTTAATTAATCCCATAGGGGCGTTTCCAACTCTAAATCCGGGTATCTGCGCTTTTTTTCTATATTTTTTTAATTCTGTTTCTACTTTTTCTGTGTAATCTGTTTTGGTAATTTCAATACACAATTGTTGTACGGCTTCGTTCGCCTTTTCGTGTGTAATATTCATAGGATAATTGTTAAAAATAATTTTAAATCAAAAACTTGCAATTTTTGCAGAAGGCGGCAAAAGTACATTTTTTTTAGAATAGAGATTCGCAGTAACTTGTCCGGTTAAATCTTTTTTTGAAGTGCTATGAAAAAAATATTTTGCGCCAAGCATGTAAAAAGCCCAATGACAATGTTAACGAATTGAAAAAAACACTTTGTTGAACAAGGTTAGGAGTTGCATTCTGTTAGGGAATAAAATTACAAAACCATGATGGTTGATTTTTTTCATAGCACTTCAAAAAAAGATTTAACCAAAAATTAAAGTAAAAATGAACTATCAAAAAAAAATATATTTTTGCCGCCTCAAAAAAAAAACTGACCAATGGTGTAATGGTAGCACTCCAGGTTTTGGTTCTGTCAGTCTTGGTTCGAATCCAGGTTGGTCAACTCGGCAAAACTCTCACTACTACACAGTGAGAGTTTTTGCTAAAAGAAAGTGAAAGTGGGGGTCTAAAAGCCCTTATTTTTTTAATAATGGTTAATAACATTAAATAACATAAAATTACAAACATCTATGGAAGAAAGTTTAAACTTATTGGAGACATTAGCAGAGTTTAAAGATTTTAAAAACATTGATAGAGAATCATTAATGCGTATTTTGGAAGATATTTTCCGTTCGGCGCTCACAAAAAAGTATGGTCCCGATGCCAATTTTGAAGTAATCGTTAATGTAGATCGTGGAGAATTGGAGATTCAACGTTACAGAGAAATAGTAGCAGATGGCAAAGTGAAAAATGAATTTACTCAAATCTCACTTTCTGAAGCGATTAAAATTGAACCTGACTTTGAAATAGGCGAAGAGGTTATGGAAAATGTTCGTTTTAAAGATTTTGCACGTCGCGAAATTCAATTGCTACGACAAAATTTAATTACGAAAATAATGGAATATGAAAAAGATATCGTCTACAAAAAATATGAAAACCGAATTGGAGAACTTGTTTCGGGAGAGGTAAGTCAAGTGTGGAAAAAAGAGATTCTTGTAATTGATGACGATGGTGTTGAACTCATTCTGCCTAAAAGTGAACAGATACCGGCAGACAAATATAAGAAAGGCGATACGCTGTCTGCGGTAGTACATCGCGTAGATATCAAAGGCTCATCTCCACAAATTATTATCTCAAGAACTTCGCCATTGTTTTTGGAGAGATTGATGGAAACAGAAATACCGGAAGTGTACGATGGACTTATCTCTATCAAAAATGTAGTTCGTGCTCCGGGTGAACGTGCTAAGGTATTAGTGGAATCTTACGACGATAGAATTGATCCGGTAGGCGCTTGCGTCGGCGTGAAGGGTAGCCGTATTCATAGTATTTTTCACGAATTAAAAAAAGAAAGTATTGATGTTATCAACTATACAAGCAATATTAACCTCCTTATTTCCAGAGTACTCAGTCCTGCTAAAATCTCTTTTATTACCATTGATGAAGAAAACAAAACTGCCAACGTTTTTATGAAACCCGACCAGGTTTCGTTAGCTATTGGAAAAGGCGGTTATAATATCAAGTTAGCAAGTAAACTCACCGGATACGAAATTGATGTCTTCAGAGATGATATTAAAGAAGAAGAAGATGTTGATTTAAATGAATTTACCGACGAGTTTGACCAGTGGGTAATTGATGCGTTTAAGGCAATTGGCTGCGATACCGCAACCAGCGTGCTGAAATTAAGTCGCGAAGAATTAATACAACGCACTGACCTTGAAGAGGAAACAGTTGATGATGTGATAGCATCTATAAAGAAGGAATTGGATATTGAGGATTAGGTGATGAGATGATGAAAGGATGAAAGATTTTACACGAACAATAAATATAGTATGTCTGACGAAAAGAAAATACCACGTTTAGGTAAGGCGGCAGGAGAATTTAATGTGGCAATAAATTCTATAGTTTCTTTATTGAAAAAGAAACGTATTGATATTGATGAAAATCCTAACACAAAACTCACTCCTGAAATTTATGATATTCTTATTAAAGAATTTCAAGGGGAGAAAATGGTAAAAGAAGAATCTAAAAAATTAGATATTGGCGTTTATTCAAAAAAAGTTGAAGAAATTAAACATCCTGAAGAACAACACGTTCCAACTCCGGTTGTTCCGAAACCTCCTGTTGAACAAAAATCGGAAGTAAAAGTAAAAGCAAAAGTAACCACACCTCCTGTTAAGGAGGTTATCCAGAATGAGTTAGAACCAGTAAAAGAGAATAACGAAATTACCGATTCTACAAAGATTGAAGAAAAGATTGAAGAAAAACAGATTCCTAATGCTGTTGTAGAAGAAATAAAAACTTCTAAACCTGATCAGATTGAACATATTGAAACTGTTGTCATTGACCTTTCAAAAAATATAAAGGTAATAGACAAGATTGATATTTCTAAATTTGAACAAAAGAAATCTAAAAAAAATAAATCAAAAAAAGAAAAAAAACAGGAAGGAACTTTTCATGAAAAAGAACAGGTAAAAAAAGAGGTTAAACCGGAAATTAAACCGGAAGTTAAACATACCGAAAAGCCTAAGGTATCTGAAGTTAAACCACCTACTTCTAAAGCGCCTGTAGAGATACAAAAGCCTGATATTAAACATATTGAAACAAAACATATCAAACTGACCGGTCTGAAAGAAGTGGGAAGAATAGATTTGGGAGCCTTAAAACCGAAAGAACAAACCAAAAAAGAGAATCAGGAACATCCAAAATCGGATAAATCTAATGCGGATAAATCCAATGCGGATAAAAATCGCAAAAAACGGAAACGCATTAAACATCATACAGGAAAACAGAGTGATGAAGAAAAACTAAAACTTGCAGCGCAAAGAGTTGAAATATCGAAAGAAGATATTGAACGACAAATAAAAGAGACAAAACAACGTATGGAGCCGCTGGGCAAATCGAAAACATCAAAACGAAGAAGAGAGAAACGCGCCCTGATACACTCCGAAATGATGGAAACCGAAATGCAGGAATTGCAAGATCAAAAGAAATTGAAAGTTACCGAGTTTATTACCGCCAATGACTTGTCAGCATTGATGAATATACCTGTAAATCAGATTATCTCTACTTGTATGAGTATCGGGCTTTTTGTCTCTATTAACCAAAGGTTGGATGCTGAAACCATCGCATTACTGGCTGAAGAATACGGTTTTGAGGTGGAATTTGTGGGGGTTGATATTGAAGAATCCGTAAAAACGGACGATGAAGACAAACCCGAAGATTTACTACCGCGCCATCCTATTATTACTGTAATGGGACACGTGGATCACGGAAAAACTTCGTTATTGGACTATATCCGCAAAACTAATGTAATTGCAGGTGAAGCCGGCGGAATCACACAGCATATCGGAGCATATCTGGTAAACCTTCCCGATGGGCGAAAGATTACCTTCTTAGATACCCCCGGTCACGAGGCTTTTACGGCAATGCGTGCACGCGGAGCAAAAGTTACCGACTTATGTATTATTGTAATTGCTGCCGATGACGCCGTGATGCCTCAAACGGTAGAAGCCATTAATCACGCACAGGCTGCCGGAGTTCCTATGGTGTTCGCCATTACGAAAATAGACAAGGCAAACGCCGCTCCGGAGAAAATCAGAGAAGGATTAGCCAATATGAATATTTTGGTGGAAGATTGGGGCGGAAAATATCAATGTCAGGAAATTAACTCCAAACAGGGTACTAATATTGACATACTGCTTGAAAAGATTCTCCTTGAAGCAGAAATGCTTGATTTGAAAGCCAATCCCAATAGACACGGTGTGGGAACTGTGTTGGAATCTGCATTGGACAAAGGTAAAGGTTATGTAGCGAAAGTGTTGATTCAGAATGGGACTATAAAAATTGGAGACCCCATTTTAGCCGGTAACTATTATGGCAAAGTGAAAGCGCTGTTTAACGAACGTAACCAGTCGTTGAAAGAAGCGGGACCTGCTACCCCCATATTATTACTTGGACTGAACGGAGCACCGCAAGCCGGAGATATTTTGAAAGTAAGCACATCTGAACACGACGCACGCATTGCTGCAACCAAACGCGCACAATTAGCACGTGAAATGGGACTTCGTACGCAAAAACATATCACGTTGGATGAAATTGGAAGAAGAATTGCTATCGGCGATTTCAAAGAATTGAATATCATCGTAAAAGGTGACGTGGACGGCTCTGTAGAAGCGCTATCAGACTCTCTGCTAAAACTCTCTACTGAGCAGGTACAGGTGAATGTAATTCACAAATCTGTGGGTGCTGTTACCGAAAGCGACGTGCTGTTAGCTTCAGCATCTAACGCGATTATTGTAGCATTTCAGGTACGACCTTCCTCCGGCGCAAGAAAATTAGCAGAACAAGAACAGATTGATATTCGAATCTATTCCATTATTTATACCGCCATCAACGAGATTAAAGACGCTATTGCAGGTATGCACACACCCGAAATTCGCGAAAAAATATTGTGCAACCTCGAAGTTCGCGAAGTCTTTAAAATTACAAAAGTGGGGAACATTGCCGGTTGTATGGCGCTCGACGGTAAACTGCAACGCAACACTAAAATCCGCTTAATTAGAGATGGTATTGTAATCTACTCAGGAAAATTAGGCTCTCTGAAACGTTTTAAAGATGATGTAAAAGAAGTTGTTACCGGACAAGACTGCGGACTCAATATCGAAAATTTCAATGATATTAAAGTAGGGGATATTATTGAAGGATATGAAGAGTATGAAGTAAAAGTGACGTTGTAAGGAAATTCTTTAAATTTTAAATCCTTAAATCTATATATTTGCACCACTCAAATATATATCTCTATATGTCTAATTATTCAGAAGATAGCATAAAGTCATTAGATTGGAACGTGCATATTCGCGAACGCCCCGGAATGTACATCGGTAAATTGGGAGACGGATCCTCTCACGACGACGGAATTTACGTCTTGCTAAAAGAAGTTTTAGATAACAGCATTGACGAGTTTATGCGCGGGTACGGAAAAAATATCGAAGTATCTATTAAAGAAGAGAAAGTAACCGTGCGCGACTACGGACGTGGTATCCCACTGAAAAAGATGGTGGACTGTGTCTCCAAAATTAATACCGGCGGCAAGTTTGACGATAGCAGCGCTTACGATACCGCTATCGGAATGAACGGTGTAGGCGTGAAAGCCGTAAATGCACTCTCTTCTTTTTTTAAAGTACATTGTTTCGTAGATGGAAAACAGAAAAGCGCAGAGTTTTCCGAAGGTGTTAAATTAACGGAAAATAATATTGAACCCACCAAAGAGGCAAACGGAACCAGTATTACTTTTGTTCCGGATAAAACAAAGTTCGGTAACTTCCATTGGCACAATGAATATATTGAAAAGATGATGTGGAATTATGTGTATCTGAACAGAGGATTAACCATTATTTGTAATGGTCAGAAATTTGTTTCTAAAAATGGTTTGTTGGATTTAATCAACAACAATGTTTCAGATGATGTGCTTTATTCGCCTGTTCATTTAAAAGAGAATGGTTTTGAATGTGCTTTGGTGCATACCAACCGCAAATATGGCGAAGAATATTATTCATTTGTAAACAGCCAATACACTATTTACGGCGGTACACACCAACAGGCGTTCAGAGAAGCGATTGTTAAAACCGTGCGCGAATTTTACAAGAAAGATTTTGACCCCAACGACGTTAGAAACTCTATTGTGGCGGCGCTTTCCATTCGGGTAAAAAATGCAAGTTTTGAAGCACAGACCAAAACAAAATTAGGCTCGCAGTATATGGAACCCGGCGGACAAACTATTCGTAATTATGTAAATGATACGGTAGTACGGCTGTTAGACAAATATCTGCATATAAATCCTGATGTTGCTGACGCCATTTTAAAGAAAATATTAGAATCGGAGAAAGAACGGAAAGAGATTGCAAGTATTAAGAAAAACTCAAAAGAGATACAAAAAAAGGTGAGTCTGCACAACAGTAAACTGCGAGATTGCCGTTATCATTTTAACACAAATGATGCGCGCGGTTTGGAAACACAAATCTTTATCACTGAGGGAGATTCTGCTTCAGGATCTATCACCTCTTCCAGAGATGCCAGCACACAAGCCGTATTCAGTTTGCGCGGAAAACCTCTCAATACTTTTAAAAAATCGAAAAGTATTATCTATGAAAATGAAGAGTTTAGTCTGTTGCAAGCCGCACTAAATATTGAAGATGGCATGGACGGTTTGCGCTATAACAACATCATTATTGCCACAGATGCCGACGACGACGGAATGCACATCCGCCTGCTGTTGCTCACTTTCTTTCTAAAATATTTTCCCGACTTAGTAAAGGCGGGTCATATCTATATTCTTCAAACTCCCTTATTTAGAGTAAGAAACAAACAGGAAACCATCTATTGTTACTCGGAAGAAGAAAAACAGGATGCTATTAAAAAATTGGGACACAAACCGGAGATTACTCGTTTTAAAGGGCTTGGAGAAATTGACCCAAAGGAGTTTAAGAATTTTATTGGCGCTAACATGCGCGCCGAACCGGTGGTATTGGATAAAAAAACAAAAGTAAACGACATGCTTGAGTTTTATATGGGAAAAAACGATGACGACCGCCGTTTCTTTATTATGGAACGACTGCGGGATGAAATTGATGAGGCGTAAATCACTAATCACTAATCATTAATCATTAATAAAAAACAATATGCCAAAAATTTCAAAAAAAGGAGCGACGATGCCCGCTTCCCCCATTCGCAAGTTAGTTCCGTATGCAGATGCAGCCAAACAACGTGGCGTGAAAGTGTATCACCTCAACATCGGTCAGCCCGATATTGCTACGCCCCAATGCGCCTTAGATGCCGTAAAAAACAACAACTTGAAAGTGATTGAGTACAGTCACTCTGCCGGAAACCTGAGTTACCGGAAAAAATTGGTGGAATACTACAAAAGCGTTGGCATTGAACTCACCCCGGACGAGATTATCATCACCAACGGCGGCTCCGAAGCGATTCTCTTTGCCTTTAACACCTGCTTAGACCAAGACGATGAAGTGATTATTCCGGAACCATTCTATGCCAACTACAACGGATTTGCCATCACTTGCGGCGTGAAAGTAAAACCTATTGTCTCTTCCATCAAAACCGGTTTTGCTTTGCCTGAAATTGAAGAATTTGAAAAGATTATCACGCCAAAAACAAAAGCCATCATGATTTGCAACCCCAACAACCCTACCGGATATCTGTATTCGAAAGAGGAGATTGAAAAGTTAGGACATTTGGCAAAGAAATATGACCTCTACCTGTTCGCCGATGAGGTTTATAGAGAGTTTTGCTACGACGGAGAGAAACATTTTTCAGTGATGAACCTCAAAGATATTGCCCAGCACGTGGTATTGATGGATTCTGTTTCAAAACGTTACAGCGCTTGTGGCGCACGCATAGGAACCTTCATTTCCAAAAACAAAGAGGTAGTAGCAACTGCAATGAAATTTGCGCAAGCCCGTTTAAGTCCGCCCACTTACGGGCAAATACTTGGGGAAGCCGCCTGCGATGCTCCGCAATCCTATTTCGATGAAGTTATTTGCGATTATGTAGCGCGCAGAAATTGCGTAGTGGAAGCAATTAACAAGATGCCCGGCTGTTTCTGCCCTAACCCTAAAGGCGCATTCTATGCTGTGGCAAGTCTTCCCATTGACGATGCCGACACATTTTGCCAATGGCTGTTAGAATCGTTCCAACTGAATGGCAAAACGGTGATGCTGGCGCCCGCCACAGGCTTCTACTCCTATCCTGCCCCCGTAAGAAATGAAGTACGAATTAGTTATGTGCTAAACGTGAATGATTTGAAAGAAGCGATGATCTGTCTGGCAGAGGCAGTGAAGGTTTATCCGGGAAGGCAATGACGACCTTTGATTAATCAAACCGTATTGCATCAATCGGCGAAATCCGTTTGGAAATATAATACGCCGGCAACAGTAATGTGAGTATGCACGCGCAGAAAACAAGCAGGTTTACCCAAAGTAAGGTCAAAGGGTGAATGGCTATGGGAATATAAGAAACATAGTAGGTGGAAGAGTCTAAAGGGATAAGATGTAAGGTTGTTTGCAAAATGCCTGTTCCGATACCGAGAATATTTCCCCAACATAAACCGCGCAGAATCAATTGCGAAGCAATAATTAAAAACAGTTTTACAATCCGCTTGTGATTTAATCCCATTGTTTTTAAAATACCGATATTTTTGGTTTGTTCCAAAACGATAATGAAAAATGTGGAAATCATAGTGATAATGCAAACAATAATGGTGATAATGAGCAGAACAATGGCATTTGTATCGGAGAGCGCCAACCACTCAAAAATATTCGGATAGAGTTGCTTAATGGTTGCTGCTTTCAGATTGTATGGAATTTCACTGTGAATTTGTTCTCCCAAAAGATCCAATTGATTATAATCATCAATCAAAATTTCTATGCCGCTCACTTGTTCCGGCGTCCAGTCGTTGAGTTTTTGCACGTGGCGCAGGTCGGACAACACAAACCGGTTGTCCATTTCGGGGAGGTCGGTTTGGTAAATCCCTTCAATGATAAAACTGCGTTGACGAGGAGGTGTCTGCACAAAATAAGCGCCCACTTTATCGCCAACCTGCAACCGTAATTTAGAAGCCAACGTTTTAGAAATTAATATCTTATTACTGACAGAATCGGAATAATACACCGGAAGGTTACCGGAAATAATGTGTGCGCTAAACAAGTCCCACGAAAAAGTAGAGTCAATCCCTTTCAACACAATCCCTTCTACTTGGTCTTGTGTTTTTAAGATACCTACTTTGGTAGCATAAAACTGCATATTTTTTATGTGTGGATTTTTAGATAACTCATTTACAAACGATTGCGTTCTGTCAAAAGGCAGTAAATCAAAAGAGAAATTTTGTTCAACACTCGAAATTCTAATGTGAGCGCCCAAACTGACCATTTTATTACGGATCTCCTTTTTATAACCGGCAGTAATAAAAAGCGCCAGAAGCATAAGCATTACGCCCAAAGCCACCCCTGCAACAGCAATCTTGACGACAGGCTTCGAGTAGTTGCTTTGCTCCGACTTTAGAAGTACTTTGGAAAGGACAAAAAGGTTCATTTCTTTTTTTGCTGCAAAGAAACGATTTTTTGGATAGAAAAAACAACAAAGTGACTCACTGTACTACTCCCTCACTCCTTCATTTGGCGCTGATGCCGCACATTCGCCGGGTATCGGATTATTATCCAAATACAATTCCGCATTGCCGGGCACGTAAAAATCATCTTTCAATTCTATAAAATCGGTGACACGCAAACTGATATCTCTATTTGCCGGTAATGGAGTAAGAATTTCGTCATAACTGCCGTCTGCTTTTTTAATTCCTTCGTTACACTTTTCTCTTTCCCCGTCTCTTACATTCGTATAACGATTGGAATAAGGAAGATAGAAGTTGTGTTTTTCCCATTCACTATGTACTTGTTTCCACCGTTCTTCTTCATTTTTAATATCATAACCTTTGAAAGACAATAAAAAACGGTTATAAAGCGGCGGACGGTCTTTTAACAAAACTATACTTTTTTGTAAAGAAGTTTCTAATCGGGAGTATATCCAAGAGGTGATAGAAAAAGTTAGTTTTCTTAATACATTTTAAATTCATTTTAAAATTAAGATTTGGCTGTGACAATATACGAAATTTGAAATTTCAAGCGCGAACAATCTGAATCTTTTTAGCAGAGAGAAAATAAATTTCTTTCTGCTTTTTTGTTTTCGTTTCAAAAAAATGTAATTTTGCAAAATCAAATGTGAAAATTATACAAAATCAAATACAAATATTATACAAAATCAAATATTATATATTTAAACAATTGATATATGAAAAATTACAGAGAACGTTTATTAGATGAAAAAATAGAAAAGAAACTCAAATCAACAGGTGGAATTTTGTTAACAGGAGTTCGTTTTTGCGGCAAAACAACAACCGCAATGCACCACGCTGCAAGTTCTGTACGATTTGACGAAGCTGAACTAATCAGAGAGCAGGCAACGCTTGTACCTCAAATCGTACTTCAAGGCGACACACCTCGTTTACTTGACGAATGGCAACTCGTACCAAGTATTTGGAATACTGTACGTTCCGAAATTGACCGCCGTTCCGAAAAAGGACAATTTATTCTAACCGGTTCTGCAACTCCAAGCGATGACATTTCCGCACATACAGGTGCAGGACGAATTGCACGGCTGACACTGCGGACAATGTCGCTTATGGAAAGCAATGATAGTATTAAAGTCGTGAATTTCAATGATTTATTTGTTAAAAATACGCAAATCGGGGGGCTTGGAGGCATCGAAATAGAAGATTACGCCAAACTGATTGTTCGCGGTGGAATGCCTGCGTTGATAAATGAAACGCCTGAAATTGCACAGGAAGCAATGATTGATTATGTAGAAAATATCGCATACATTGATATGAGGACTTTGTCTGCACCGCCAACGCCCGAACGCATTGCCGCATTGATGCGCTCCCTTTCACGCAATATATCAACCGAATCTTCGCTCGAAAAATTAGCCGCTGAAACAGGTTTTACCGACAAATCGCCAGTGGCTGCAAGCACTGTGAGAAAATATTTAGACCAACTTTCAGAAATTTTTGTGTTGGAAGAGTTGCCTGCGTGGAAAACTCATATTCGCTCTTCGGTACAGCAACGCATAAAACCTAAATGGCATTTTGTAGATACTTCCATTGCCGTAGCGGCATTGCGGATTTTACCCAATGGACTTCTCAATGATTTTGATGTTTTCGGACTATTTTTTGAATCAATGGCAATTCGAGATTTACGAATTTACGCAGATATGCTTGACGGAAAAGTTTATCATTACCGCGATTCGTCAGGCTTGGAAATAGACGCGATTGTAGAATTGCCAAACGAAACTTGGGCTGCGTTTGAAATAAAACTCGGTTCAACAAAATCCATAGACAAAGCCGCTGAAAATTTACAAAAACTGCTTACACGCTTAACACCCGAAAAAGCCGCTCAATGCGCTTCTCTCAATGTACTGATTGCAGGTGCTTCGTCGTACACACGAAAAGACAAGGTAAATGTACTTTCATTAGGACATTTGTTTGTGTAATAATTACAAAGTGTCTGTTTCTAAAATTCATGTTTTTTTGCCCCAAATTTTTCATATATGCACATCATCAACATCGGAAACGAACTCCTTTTCGGAAAAACCATTAATACCAATGCTGCGTTTATTGCGGACAAACTGACAGAAACAGGTATTGAAATAAAGAAATCTATTGTAATAGCAGATAATCCGGTAACTATTCTCAAAACAATAGCAGATTGTTTTAAAGAAACCGATTGGATTATTACCACCGGCGGGCTCGGTCCTACCAAAGATGATATGACTAAAAATGTTATCGCCCAATATTTTGATGTGGGTTTTGAAGTGCATCAGGCTACGCTGGAAACGGTGGTGAAAATGTTTGCGGATAGAGGTTTGGAAGTAAATGAAATCAATAGAAAACAGGCAGAAGTACCCGTTGGCGCAATTGTGTTACCTAATAAAAACGGTACTGCACCCGGACTTTGGTTAGAGAAAAACGGCAAAACCCTGATTGCCTTACAGGGCGTTCCTTTTGAAATGCAGGCAATTCTGGTAGAATCGGTTATTCCTCTGCTCAAACAAAAATATAAAAGCGCCCACGCGGTTGTTCATAAAAATATTCTTACTTCCGGAGTAGGAGAAAGTCTGTTAGCCCAAAAAATTGAAAATTGGGAAAATGCGTTGCCTGCTGATATTACGTTAGCCTATTTACCGTCGCCCGGACAAGTGTTGCTGCGTCTCACCGCCCGCGCCAATGACGAAACTACTGCCACACAACTGATAGAAAACCAACTTCCTGATTTGCTAAAAATCATTCAGCCCTATCTTGTTTCTACGGAAGGCGAAACCTTAGTAGAGGTCGTCTCTAAATTATTGAAAAAGAATAAGAAAAAATTGGCGATTGCAGAGAGTTGTACCGGTGGCTATATTTCTCACCTCATCACTTCACTGTCCGGAAGTTCGCAGTTTTTTGAAGGCGCTATCGTTTCTTATTCTAATGAAATAAAGCAAGATATCCTCAACGTGCGGGAAACTAACCTGAAGAAATATGGCGCTGTGAGCGAGATGGTTGTAACCGATATGGCGCTTAATACCATGAGTTTGTTTGAAACCGACTATGCCATTGCTACTTCCGGAATTGCCGGACCAAGCGGCGGCACAGAGGAAAAACCGATAGGATTGGTATGGGTTGCAATTGCCACGCCTACAAGAGTGGTTACTCAAAAGTTTCTTTTCGGTAAAAACGGCGGACGGGAAGTGATTATTAAACGAGCGGCAATGGCAGCACTGAATATGCTACGGATTGAGTTGCTGAAGGATGTTGGCTGTTCTTCAGTATCTTAAATATTCCCACAGCGGACCGCGTCTTTTCTTTGCTCGCAATTTATCCATTATAGGATTTTTTTCTTCGTTCGGGAAAACCCATCGTTTGCCGCTTTGTTGCGCCTTAGTTTCCAAAGTTTCCAAATTACAGTTGGGCGAGATGTAATATATGGGTTGTAAATGATTTTCCTTAGAAATAAGGTTTTCATTTTTTGCTATTTCATAAAGTTCGGTATTGGGATAAATTCGCATACCGATAAAAGGGAAGAATATAGTGTGTTTCAATTGTTTAGAGTTTTCAAACGTTTCGTCAAGCGTTTGTTCCGTCTCGCCGATACCGCACAAAATTAAGAAGTGCGCATAAAAAATACCCAAATCATAACAAATGTCCGAAGCCTGTTTTATATCATTAAAAGTAAAATGTTTCTTATAATTAATAAGTTGCGTATCTGATAAAGAATCTGTTCCAAATTCAATATGGGTTAAACCGGCACGCTTGTATAAAGCCATATTTTCTTTTTTGAAATTATGGGGAGAAAAGTATGCGCCCCAACTTATTTTCACTTTACTTTCAATAATTCGGTTTGCCAATTCAATATTGTAATCTTCACAAATATTAAAAATAGAATCTGTAAAAAACAGATAATCAATATTTTGTTCAAAATAAAGCGTTTCAATATTTTCAACTACCGACTTTGTATCTAATGTTCGTATCTGCCTGCCGTCAATTACCGGATAGCTGCAATAAATACAGCGATAGGGGCAACCGCGTTTGGTTTGAATATTCAACATGCCGCCTTCGTTAAAGTAGTATTGCGCCAATTGTTTATCAAATTGTACACAAGATTGAGTAATGAAATGGGTACGCGGGTTTACTGTAATTTGTGCGCCGTTTCGATACACTAATCCTTCAATATTATGCACATTTTGATTAGTTTCCAAACAATTAATCAGTTCGGTGAAAGACTTTTCGCCCTCGCCCACAACGGCATAATCCACATTCAATAAATTAAAAATCTCTTCGGGAAACATAGAAACGCAGGGACCACCCACAATCAATTGGGCTTTCGATGCTTGTCGCGAAATGTTACAGATTGTAACATAATGATTTACAAAACTGTTTTTGGCATAAAAATTAACATCATCACAATTGCGCAACGAGATGCCGATATAATCAAACTCCTGCTGTTGCAGTAACGAAGAAAACTCGTTGTAAGACTGTAAATTAAAATCGAAAAACTGCAATTCCCAATTCGGAAACTGTTTTTTGATGTATGTGTGCAGGTACATTATGCCTAAAGGAAAAACCTGATAAGGATCCTGACAAATATTGGCGGAAACGAGTAGTATTTTAGAGTTCATAATTTTTTTTGTTCTTCCCAAAAAGGATAAAAATTATACCATTGTTCGGGATATTGATGCAGTATTTTTTCTAAAGATTTTACATATTCGCGGCAAAGAAACAGCGCTGTTTCTTCTTTAGTACCTGTTTCAAGCGTTGTTAGTTGTTGGATATAAATTTTATAATGCCGATAACTCTCTTTCACTACAAACATAGTCAAAATCGGCACATTGAAAGTGACGGATAAATGGAATATGCCGGCAGGAAATTGGGCGGTTTTGCCGTAAAATTCCGTATAAAAGGTTTTGGTATTTTCCAAACTTCTGTCGGCGGGCATACTTACTACATTTCCGTTTTTAAGTGCATTATTGATTTCAAAAATATGAGTTCCGTCGTCGGTTAAAATAATGGGATCTAAATTATTCTGTTGAAAAAATCGTGTTCTAAATTCCTGAAATACAGCCGCCTCATTTCCATATAAAATGGGATAGATTGTTTTTTTAGATTGTTCAAAGGAGTAGCTTAAAATTTCATAATTCCCAATGTGGGCGCTGGCAATAATAAAGCCTGAGGGCTGATTGAGCAACGTTTTGAATTTTTCATTGTTTTCAATAGTAAAACGAAATTTTCTATTTGGATTTCCAAAGAGCGCAAATCGGTCTAAAAATATTTTTCCGAAAGCATAAAAATTACGAAATACGAAAAACGGAGTTTTCCACTTTTTAATATGAAGTATCTGCCGTGCATACCAAGCCGATGCCCGATAGCCTTTTTTGTCGAAAATCATATAAAAGGGAATAATAAACAGTAGCAACCCGTAGATTACCCGCAAACTGCCGTATCGAAAATAGTAATAGGTTGCTTTTTGCCCAAAGGCGCCGCCTTGCGTTTTACCTGACCAATTTTTTTGCGCCATACAATATAATTCCTTATTTAGTTAAATTTTTTCAGAAAAAAACAACCTGAAATTTGACCTATACGCCAAAACTTACTGTTTTTTCCAAATCTCTGTTTTAGAAAACCCGTATTTTGAGCCGGTAACATTAATAGTTTCGTTGCATCAGCACTTTGTCCATAAACAAAGAAACCGCAGAAAACTAATAACAGAGTGTAAAGAACTTTTTTCATTTTGTGTAGGATTAAAATTAGAGGCGAAAATAATATTTTATCAATTATACAGGCAAATAGAGAAAGAATATGGTTAAGAAAAAGTTTGAGGTGCTATGAAAAAAGATTTAACCATTTTCCGCAAATCATTATTTTGTAATTTTATTCCCGTAGGGAATATCGCTCGGTAGAAATGTATGCAGGGCTGATACCCTGCATTCCGTCAGGAATGCACCCTAATTTTCAATCGGTTTAAAAATATATCGCTCATCATATTCCAATTCAAAATCTTTTAAAATCTTTTTGCACCTGTTTCAAATCCTATCGGATTACTTGGTTTCTCAAGTTCTTTTTTATGTTCTAATAATTCTTTGAGAAGTGCAAAAATCTCATTAGTTTTCATATCGTTATTCTCGAACTTTACATTCGTTTCTTGATTAAGTAAACCGGACAACATAGCAATCCCTTGTTCTGTAAAAGCAAAAGATGGAACATAACTGTATTTCATTGATTTTGGTATGTGGTCACAATTTGTGACCAGTTCATTCCATTCATTATACTTCAATTTTTTTTGCGAAAAGATGTTTTATTTTTTGATGAGGTAGTTTTTTTTAGTAATAATTTTTCCGGTCGAGTTCCTACGGCTGAAATGGAGCGCGGGTAAGCCCGAAGGCAGATATGCTGTCGCCATTTCTGGCTGTGCGGGTTTGCAATATGGTGTGTGGGCATTGACTTTGTGGGTAAGCAACACGATATTGCAAACGTGGCAAGGCGACCACCACTACTCTTTCACAACCTTTTTGTCAATACGCCTCACTTTCTCTGAATAAAAAGATGGTATTCAGTCTGAGCAAATCTTAATTTATATACTTAATGGGCATTTTCTCTATTTCTTCAATTAACTAAAGAAAGAGCTGAATAAGTAGTTCGCTCACAAGCGAAAATTGCTTAATTTTCCATTAAATATGCCTTAATGAAATCGTCCAATTCGCCGTCCATAACGGCATTAACGTTGGAAGTTTCGTAGCGGGTGCGCAGGTCTTTCACCATTTTGTAAGGGTGCATCACATAACTTCGGATTTGTGACCCCCATTCTATCCGTTTTTTAGAACTTTCAATTTCAGACACCTTTTCACGTTTTTTCTCCATTTCGCGCTGGTAGAGTTGCGATTTCAACATCTGCATCGCTTTTTCGCGGTTTTGCAGTTGCGAGCGCGTTTCCTGACACTCTACAATAATTCCCGAAGGATTGTGATAAAGTCGCACCGCTGTTTCCACCTTGTTTACATTTTGTCCGCCGGGACCACTTGAACGGTAGGTATCCCACGAAATATCCGCAGGATTTACATCTACTACAATATCATCATTCACAATAGGATAAGCAAAGACAGAGGCAAAAGAGGTATGACGCTTGTTCGCAGAATCGAAAGGAGACAAACGCACCAGACGATGCACCCCGTTTTCGCTTTTCAGGTAGCCGTAGCCGTAAGGTCCGTCCAATTCAATGGTTGCCGATTTGATACCGGCAACATCGCCTTCCTGCCTGTCTAACAATTTGATAGCATACTTGTTCCGTTCTCCCCAGCGTATATACATACGGAGCAACATCTCTGCCCAGTCGCAGCTTTCTGTTCCCCCCGCGCCGGAGTTGATAGTGAGAATTACCCCCAACGGGTCTTCTTCTTCACGCATCATATTCCGAAATTCCAATTTTTCAACGGCTTGCAACGCGGTTTTATAGGCTTCATCAACCTCTTGCTCGGTGGCTTCTTCCGACATAAAAAAGTCGTACAACACCGTTACGTCATCTACTAAGGTGGCGGTTTGGTCATATTCCTGCACCCAGGATTTAATTAAACTGATATCTTTCAGCAATTTTTCGGCAGATTTAGGGTCGTCCCAAAAATTATTTTCGTGGGTAATCTTTTCTTTTTCGACAATCTCTTCTAACTTGGCATCAATGTCAAAGGCACCTCCTCAACTCGGCAAGGCGAGTTTGAATCTCTTTAAGTTGGTCTGGTTGGGTCATTGGATTTAAGATTTTTATTTTTTGAACTTATTTGAGTCGGCGAAATAACATTTTTCCGGTTAAGAAAAAGTTTTAATATTAAAAAAAAGCGAAAACTTTTGTCACTTCTCACTCGTCACTTTTATACGCTATTCCAGATTTTTAATTCTTTCGTAAAGCGGCGGGTGCGAGTATTCCAAAAAAACAGTCCACGGGTGGGGCGTCAGGTTGCTCATATTGTGAGAACTCAGTTTTTTTAATGCGGTGATAAGATGTTGGGAAATACCGTGTTCTTTGGTAAAATTGTCGGCTTGGTATTCGTTTTTTCTACTCTGTACGTTTGAAAAAATATCCAAAACCATTGATATGGGCGAATAAATGATGATAAAGGCAATTAAGGCAATATGAAAAGTCGCCCGCTCTACTCCTAAGGCAGCCGATAACGCATTATCCGAAGCAAAATATCCAAAAATAAAAAGCATAATTCCCATTTGGATAATTCCATAAATCATTGATTTGTATATGTGTTTGTATTTAAAATGACCAATTTCGTGGGCAAGTACCGCAACAATTTCATCGGTAGTCATTTCCTGAATTAAAGTATCGTAAAGTACAATCCGTTTACGTTTTCCCAATCCGGTGAAATAGGCATTGGCTTTGGTAGAGCGCTTCGAGCCGTCTATTAGGAAAATGTTTGAGATATTAAAGCCTGATTTTTCGGCAAAATTGAGAATGGCTGTTCTCAGTTCCCCCTCTTCAAGCGGCGTTTGCTTGTTGAACAACGGCACTATCAATGTGGAATAAAAAACACCCATAAACAGCGAAAATGTAGTAAGCAAAACCCACGCTAAAACCCAAAAGTAAGTGGTGGTTAGCACGTAAATATATACAACTAAGGCAAGTAGTGCACCACCAATAATAGTACTCAGCAATGTGGATTTGAGAATATCCGAAATAAAAATCCTGGGAGTAGTGGTATTGAAACCATATTTTTTCTCAATAACAAAAGTCTCATAAATGCTGAATGGCAATGCAATAACAGTTACGGCGCCATAGAAAATACCAAAAAAGAGCAAAGCTTGCAAAATGTAATTATCCGTAATTGACAGAACAATGTGGTTGATGAATGCAAAACCTTTGCATAGCAACATCAAAAGCATTAATGCAAAAGAGACCCCTGATGAAATGACGCTAAACCGATAATTATCAAATTTATAATTCTGCTGTTGCTTATATTTCCCGACATCATAAACATCGGAAAGAATATCGGGAATAGGTTTTGAGAACCACGTGGCATTTTTAAAATCAACAATTTGGTCAAAAATAAAACCAAGTATAACGATGGAAAGGATGAGGTAGAAGAGAATTTGAGGGGGCATTGGTTTGGTGATTAGATGATAATTTTAAATTTTGAATTTTGCACTCCTGCAAACACAGCCAAAAACAGAAACGCTCCAAGGAGATATCCGCATTCTACATCCAACCAGTAGTGGACACCAAGGTAGATGCGGCTGTAGCCTAATAAGGCTGCCCAAAGGAAGACGGCAAGCAATACCCACATTTTTCTGTTTCCTGCAAAAAAGAAAACAAAGAGAGCAAATACCATCGCATTGGAGGAATGCGCAGAAGGAAATCCATACTGTCCGCCACGATACAATGTTCCATCAGTTTGCGCTACAAGATGAATCTTGTGCTCTAACTCCACAGTATGGCTGGGCCGTAACCGCCCTGCGCTTTTTTTCAACAGATTACAACTTTGATCGGAAATAGCAATCGTGAAAACAAGCAGGAGTAGAAGTAAAACGGACTTTTTTTTCCACTTCACTATCGTTACAATAAAAATAAAAAGATACAAAGGGAGCCATACAAAACGGTTTGAAATCCAATACATAATCGTATCCAGACAAGGGGTATGAAAGCCGTTTAAAAACAGCGTAACTACGGTATCCCAGTGTAAAATAGTATCTAACATAATTTATTCGGGGTAGATTAAGTATTTGCTTCTAATTTTTTTAAAGTTTTCTAAAGCAGGCTGCCACGAAGCACGAATCTCTTCTTCGGTTTTTCCGTTGATAATTTGCCAACGTAGCGTGGAATTTCCTGCTAATTTGTCAAAAAAATCAGGATTGGTGAAAAATTTCATCTCTTTGGGAAAATGTTTGTACGCCGTAATCAGATACGAAATATTGAAAGCGTTATGATTATTGATATGGTCTTTCGCTTCTTGGGTTAAATTGAATCCTCTGCACCGTTTTCCTTTCTGTGGCGGATTTTCAGATACTCCTTTAATCGGTTCGGGGGTAAAGTAAAAGTCGCCGACCGTTAAATCAGGGTGTCCGAATATTTGAAACGGCATAACCGTCCCGCGCCCCACACTGATGTCGGTACCTTCAAAAAGACATAAGGAAGGATACAGGTAGATCGCTTCATCGGAACTGAGGTTGGGAGAGGGTTTTATCGGCAAATTGTATCTATAGTTGTGGTGGTAATACTTGCATTCTATCACAAGCAATTCACAAACAAGATGATTATCAAGCCATTTTTCGCCGTTAATCATTTGTGCATATTCGCCGATGGTCATACCGTGTACCACCGGAACGGGGTGCATTCCCACAAACGATTTGTATTTTTCTTCCAAAACGGGACCATCTACAAAATAGCCGTTTGGATTAGGGCGGTCTAAAATAAGCACGGGAATTTGCGCTGCCGCTGCAGCTTCCATAACATAGTGCAACGTAGAGATATAGGTAAAAAACCGACATCCCACATCCTGCATATCAAACAGAATAATATCCACATCTTTAAGATGTTCTTGGGTAGGTTTTTTATTTTTTCCGTATAAAGAAACGACAGGGATTCCTGTTTTTATATCCTTAGCAGACTGTATAACAGCGCCTGCTTCTGCCTCTCCGCGAAACCCGTGCTCCGGCGCAAAGATCTTCACCACATCAATATGAGCGTTCACTAATGTGTCCACCAAATGAGTATTGCCGATTACGGAGGTCGGATTAAAGCAAACCCCTACCTTTTTCTGTTGTAATAAAGGAAAATAACGCTCTGTTTGCGCCGCACCGGTAATAATTTGGGCGGAAAGTACATTCATAAAAAAGACAGTAAGGAAGAAAAATAGATATTGTTTTGTATGGAAGTACATATTTGCAGGTTTTTATAGTGCGGCAAAAGTATATTTTTAGTGTGACGAACGACATTCTCTCTACTTTCCGCTTTTTTCGTAATTCATAATTAAAAAAAATGTTTATTTGCAATATTAATAGAATATCATATCAATACAATGATATAACCTGTACAATTATATCAAACGCCCTTGCATCATTAAACCTTGAATCTCTTATATGGAAACTTTAATTAACGAAGAAATTGAATCTTACTGCGAAGCGCATACTACAAGCGAAAGTGATTTACTTTACAGGCTTAACCGAGAGACGAACATCAAAGTTCTGCGTCCGAGAATGCTTTCAGGGCAACTGCAAGGCAGATGGTTAGCTATGATTTCAAAGATGATAAAACCGCTGAACATTTTGGAAATCGGAACTTATACCGGTTATTCTGCGTTGTGTCTGGCGGAAGGATTGCAGGAAAACGGCACGCTACACACCATAGAGATTGAGGAAGAATTGGAAGATATCATTACAAAATATTTCAATTTATCACCTTACAAAGATAAGTTGCATCTACACATTGGCAATGCTTTGGAAGTCATTCCTGCGTTAAATAAGATATGGGATTTGGTATTATTAGATGCCGACAAAAGAGAGTATCTGAAATATTATGAGATGGTTTTGCCACACGTAAGAAAAGGAGGAATAATATTGGCAGACAATGTGCTGTGGAGCGGAAAAGTAACTGAAGAGATACCCCAAAACGATACGGATACCCAAGCAATTATGGAGTTTAACGATTTTATTCAAAAAGATGTTCGCGTGGAAAATATACTTTTGCCGCTCAGAGATGGAATACTCTTAATCGAAAAACTATAAAAATGGGACAACTCCAATAAAAGTAAAGCAATGAAATGAAATTACGAATTGACATACTGACCCTGTTTCCGCAAATGTTTGAAGGAGTCTTCTCAGAATCCATCATTAATAAAGCGGTAAAAAGAGAACTTATCGAATTGCACACGCACAATATTCGGGATTATTCTTTGGATAAGCACAAACGGGTAGATGACTATCCTTTCGGGGGTGGCGCAGGAATGGTGATGATGATAGAACCGATTGCGCGCTGTATTGAAAAACTGAAATCCGAACGAAAATACGATGCCGTGATTTTTATGGCTCCTGACGGAAAAACTCTTACACAATCAAAAGCAAACCAACTGTCACTGTATCAAAATATAATGATTCTATGCGGGCATTACAAAGGAGTAGATGAGCGGGTGCGCGAACTCTTTATCACAGAGGAAATCAGTATCGGTGATTACGTTCTTTCGGGCGGCGAAATTGCTGCAATGGTTGTAGTAGATGCCATTGCCCGCATTATTCCGGGCGTACTGAATGACGAATCGTCCGCCCTCACAGACTCTTACCAAAACGGTCTCCTCTCCCCGCCCGTTTATACCCGCCCCGCTGATTATCAGGGACACAAAGTCCCAGATATTCTCCTTTCAGGACACGAAAAAAATATCTCCGACTGGCGCTTTGAACAACAACTGGAAAAAACAAAAATGAGAAGACCAGACCTGCTATAAAAAATATATTTTTGTCGCTCAAAAATTAAAAATTAATAAGGAAATGTTTTTTCACAGTATTCACTTAAATTATTTATCATTATGAAAAAAGGACTATTTTTTATTTTAATGCTTTTGGGATTTGCCGTTTATGCACAAACAGCGCAAAACACACAAATTGAGATCAACAAAGTTAAAGTTCCTGGGGTTTCCATCACCTTTGCAGGCTACGAAGTTGATTACATTCAAAACGTCTTACAATTTCGCTTTGAAAAAGTTGCCGGACTGAAAGGCTCTAATTCAAAGGGATTTAGAGTTTATCCGGCGCAAGTATTCAACGATTTTGGATTTATTAAGTACGACATCTATACCTCTGTTGACAAAGGTACAAAGCAAGCCAAATTTGTTACCATTAATCTGTTGGTGTCTAAAGGAAACGAAAACTTTGTTAACCCCGTTGACGATGCTGAAGTAACTGAAAAAATGAAAGATTTCCTGAATTATTTTGTCAGTGATTATCTTAAAGAATACGAAAGATCACAAAAGATTGATCAACTCACCAAGAGTATCAGTTCACTTGAGAAAGACTGTACTTCCTTAACTTCCGAATTGGAAAAACTAAGAAAAGATCTTACTGCTTTAGAAAACAAAATCAAAGATAAAGATAACGAACTCTCCAAAAAAAGCAATGAATTGAATAAGGCTAAGGATGAGTTGGAATCAATAAAATAACAATGCGATTACCTGTCCTGAACGGTAAATCGGTTTTTCTCTAAAACATAAATCCTGTCTTGGAAGTAAATAAAATTCCCTTTTTTACATAGAAATAAGTTTTCAAAATCTTTATCTAATCTTACAAACGTATTCCTGATGTGCATTTTTATGTCGTGGTTTTGAATATTGAATTGATAACGCTTATCTTGTGTGTTTTGAATAGAATCTGAAAACAGTATGGCATTACCCTGATAACAAAATTGAAATGCCGCGCTTTTCGGTATCTCATAATGCACTGCTTCAATATGATGTTTATACTGAAAGATGTTGATAGTATGAATAAATAAAAAGATATTCATTACAATTAATACAAGAAATAGCAGTTGTTTCTTTTTGTTTTTCGATAGAAAGATAATTATTAAGATAATACAATACAACAGAATAACCTGAGAAAAATGAATAGAAATCTCCGTTACAAGCGCTCCGGGCAGATGTTCAATAAATGCAATTGCCTCATTCATCACTTTAACTTCAAATTTTAGTAGAAATCCTAAAGCATTTGAAATAAATGAACTGAATGAGAACGCTAATGTAGTCACACCGGTAATCGTCATTACAAAAGAGACGGGAATTACAAACAGATTAGCCAACAGGAAGTAATTGGGAAACTGTCCGAAATAGTAGATGGCAACAGGGGCGGTGGTGATTTGCGCCGCCACAGAAACAGTAACCAAATTCCATACATAATTACCAATTTTTGTTTTGGGATGAACCCATTGCGCTATCTTTTCCTGAAAAAGTACAATGCCGAAAACCGCCAGATAACTCAACTGAAAACCTACATTAAAAAGAAGTAATGGATTGATTATAAGTAAAATAAATAATGAAGTAAATAAACTGTGAAAGATATTGGAGCGGCGATTCAAAAATTTTCCCACCAAAACAAAGGAGAACATTGTCGCTGCGCGGGTTACCGAAGGCGAAAGTCCGGTGATATTTGCATAGAGCCATATCGCAAACAGCAGCAGTATATTCCTGATAGTGTTTGACTTTACGGAGGCGCCTAATGGAAGTAGCAAGAAATTGAGTATCATAAAGATTACGCCAACGTGCATTCCCGAAACGCAAAGAATATGGCTCACCCCGGCAGCAGCATAACTTGCTTTCAACTCCGGTTCCAGCGTTTCATCGTTACCCAGCAATATGGCTGCCGCTACGCTGTACTCTGCTCCGGATAATCCGGATGAGATTAACTTTTCCGATAAAAACCGCTGTAAATAAGAAGCATATTTTCTTATGGAGCGTGTTTTTTCCCCTTCCACATATTTCCAATATTGCTTTCCAACATAACCGGTAAGATAAATCCCTTTCATCTTTACAAATTTGCTATAATCAAATTGATACGGATTTTTGGGAGGCTCAATGAATGCTAATCTGGTGTGTACAATGAGTTTATCACCTGTTTCATAGTCTTTAATGGCGCTATCTTTTTGAAAATAGAGAATTACTTTGTGGGTAATCCAATAGGACGTATCGTTTACAGCGTAGAGTTTTGCGATAACTTTGAATGACTTTTCGCGATCTAATGGAGGTTCTTTAATTTCGGCAATCCACGTTTGTTTCTGAGTGATTTTTTCTATGTTTAATTTTTCTACATTTTTATGAAAACGGAAGAAAACAGACAAATATCCCGCGAAACAGAATGAAAAAAGCATCAGAAAAGTGGCGGTTTGATGCAAAAAAAAACCTCTTTTTTGCCGAAAAAAGATAAAAATAGCGCAACAAAAAAATAGTTCTAAAATGCAGAAAAGCATATTAAGACTATGTATCGGCAGAAAATACCCCAAAATAATGCCGAAAATGTATGGGAGAAGTGCTTTGAGTACAGGGTAGTGGGAGAAGTTCATAGAGGTATTTTGTGGCAATATAGTATTTTTTTGCTACATGGAAATGATAGAAAAAAATTTATTTTTGCGCCGTAAAAAAAGGGTTGCCCAATGAAATCAGTAAATAAATATTAATCGGAGAAACAAAAAATAATGGCAAAATCAAGTAGTTTTTTTTATTGCAAAAACTGTGGGTATCAGTCGGCTACGTGGATTGGAAAATGTCCTTCGTGCGGCGAATGGAATACCTTTGAGCAGGAAGTAATACACAGAGAAGAGAAGCAAAAAGGGAAAGCTCTGACTACATTGATTAAATCGAAGCCTAAACCCATTAGCGAAATTGCATTGGAAGAGATGCCGCGTATTGCTACCGGTTTTCAGGAACTTGACGCAGTTCTGGGCGGCGGGATTGTGCGGGGCTCGCTTACGCTGCTTGGCGGAGAGCCCGGAATTGGAAAATCCACCCTGCTGTTGCAAATGGGACTTGCACTGCAAAAATACAAAGTACTCTACATTTCAGGAGAAGAGAGCGAAACCCAACTGAAAATGCGTGCGGAAAGAATCTGTAGAAATCCTAACAAAAATCTGTTCATTCTTACGGAAACGCAAACGCAAGAGATTGTAAAACACATAGAAGAACTAAATCCGGATATTGTGATTGTGGATTCTATTCAAACGATGCAAAGCGTACTCATAGATTCGGCGGCAGGCTCTATCTCCCAAATTAAAGAGTGTGCCGCAGAATTTCAACACTTAGCCAAAACTACCGCCCTGCCCGTATTTTTAATCGGACATATTACCAAAGACGGCTCCATAGCAGGACCTAAGATATTGGAACACATCGTAGATACTGTTTTGCAATTTGAAGGCGACCAACACTACGGCTACCGCATCGTGCGCTGTATCAAAAATCGTTTTGGATCTACCTCCGAACTGGGTATTTTCGAGATGAACTCCACAGGTTTGCGCGAAGTGAACAACCCTTCCGAAATCTTACTTTCCCATCACGATGAACTTTTCAGCGGAACTGCCGTTGCTGCCGTATTGGAGGGTAACCGTCCGCTTATGATTGAGACGCAGGCTTTGGTAAGTTCGGCGGTTTACGGAACACCGCAACGTTCAGCCACAGGCTTTGACTTGCGCCGCCTGAATATGCTGTTGGCAGTCTTGGAAAAAAGATGTCGCTTTAAATTGGGAGCAAAAGATGTGTTTTTAAATATTGTAGGCGGTTTTAATATTGACGACCCAGCCATCAATCTGGCTATTATGGCAGCCATTTTATCCTCTACCGCCGATATTTCCGTTGATTCCCGAACCTGCTTTGCCGGCGAAATGGGACTTAGCGGCGAAGTACGCCCCGTGCCCCACATCGAACAACGCATTGCCGAAGCCGACAAATTAGGCTTCCAACGCTTCTTCCTGTCCAAATATAATATGAAAGGATTGGACGTTACCAAATACCAGATTAAATTAATTCCGATAGGGAAAATTGAGGAACTGCTGAAGGTGTTGTTTGAATAAAATGTATAGCAATCTTTAAATGGTTAAATCTTTTTTCATAGCACCTCAAACTTTTTCTTAACCGGAAAAAATTAAATAAGAAAAAAACTATTTTTGCCCGTCAAATCAAAAATAATGTCAAAGAGAATTTTAGTAGCTACCGGCGGAGGCGACTGTCCCGGGTTAAATGCAGTAATACGAGGTATTGTAAAAAGCGCCAAATTAGATGGGAATTGGGATATTATCGGCTGTGTTGAATCCTATAACGGTTTGTTAAAAGATGAAATTGACGTAATTCCGCTTACAGCAAAGGATGTTTCGGGTATTCATGTAAAGGGAGGCACCATTATTAAAACTACGAACAGAGGCGGTCCCTTTCACTTCCCCGTACAACAATCCGACGGCTCATGGATAATTGAAAACCGTTCCCAATTGTTATTGCAACGGTTAGACGACCTTGGCATTGAGGCTATCATTAGCATAGGGGGAGATGGATCGCAACGTATCTCGCTTGAATTGATGAAATTAGGCGTAAATATTGTGGGCGTTCCTAAAACCATTGACAATGATTTATCGTGCACCGATTTTACTTTCGGTTTTCAAACGGCAGTGCAAATTGCTACTGAAGCAGTAGATAAATTGGTAACTACGGCAGAAAGTCATAATCGTGTGTTTATTTTGGAAGTGATGGGACGTGATGCAGGCTGGATTGCGCTATATACTGCTTTGGGCGGAGGTTCGGAAGTGTGCATAATCCCCGAAATACCTTACGACCCTAAAATTATTGCCGAAAAAATTGAAGCACGTTACAAAAACGGAGAGGGATTCTGTAACATCGTGATTGCAGAAGGCGCTAAAAGAATTGGCGGGGAAGTGACCGGAACAGCCCCCTCTGCCATTGGAGACGAACATATTAAATTAGGGGGAGCCGGTGATAAACTCAAATATGAGTTGGAACAAATGGGCGTAAAACACGATATTCGTGTTACTGTTTTAGGACATTTGCAACGCGGAGGTATCCCCATCGCTTACGATCGTGTTTTAGCAACTGCTTTCGGAGTTAAAGCGTTTGAATTAGTTAAAGAAAAAAAATACGGAACAATGGTAGTATATAACCATCCGGATATTACTTATGTCCCCCTTCAAAATGTAGTGGAAAAATTCAATTTTATTAACCCTCAAACAAATTCTTTCTTATGCGCCGCCAAAAAAATCGGAATATCTTTCGGAGATTAAACAAAAATCCTTTGTTATTTGGCTACCTGTTTGCCTGCTCACTTGTTCTGCTCTTCATCTTTGCCAGATGTAACGGTAAAGAAGAAAAAATTTACGGAAGATGGCGCTTACAAACGGTTTTTATGAATGGCGATACTCTTAATGACTCGCTACAATTTAATGTGATTCCTAAAATTACTATTTATAATTTCTTTCTGGGAAACAGTCTTACTATTAAAACCTATATAATGGGAATATCTACTACTTCTTCGGATGGATATTATAGTTTTAAAAATAACTCTACAATAAATATGAAATACACTATTTTGTATCAGTCTTTTGATATTACGGCTAAAATTAAGAAGTTGACACAAAAAGAACTCAATCTCGAATATGAGGATAAAGGGAATAAATACTTTTTGATACTTTATCCGTTTTATTAGTTAGGGTTATTAAATCATTATATAACAAAGTAATAAAGGTGTTGTAAATTAAATGATAAAAAATTATGACGAAAATTTTTGATACGATTTGTTCTATTTCAACTCCACAGGGGTTAGGGGCTCTTGCTGTATTAAGGGTGTCCGGTAAAAATGCGTTTGAAATTGTCGCCAAACTATTCAATACGCCTGATGAGTTTAAATCTCTTCCTGCCAACTTGGTCAAACGTTTCAACATTGATGATGATGATACGTTAATAGATCAGGTGTTGGCGGTTAAATTTGCAACTCCAAAATCATATACAGGAGAAGATATTGTGGAAATTACCTGTCATGGCTCCAAGTATATCCAACAAAAAATCATTGAATTATTATTACAAAACGGTGCACGGTTGGCAAAAGCAGGTGAGTTTTCGATGCGCGCATTCCTAAATGGAAAATTGGATTTACCTCAGGCGGAAGCAGTTGCCGACTTGATAGATTCTCAATCGGAAGTGGCTCATAAATTGGCTATCAACCAATTAAAAGGGAACTTCTCCAATCGTATCAAAACATTAAGAACACAATTTGTGGAGTTGGCGGCGCTTATGGAACTGGAACTCGATTTTAGCGAAGAGAATGTAGAATTTGCTAACCGTTCTACACTCAATAATCTTCTACAAACTCTTAAAGATGAGGTTACGCAACTTACGGAATCTTTTAAACTTGGAAATGTACTCAAAACAGGTATTCCTGTTGCCATTATCGGAAAACCAAATGTAGGGAAATCAACGCTACTCAATTGTCTGTTAGATGACGACCGCGCTATTGTTTCACATATTCCCGGTACTACCCGAGATACCATTGAGGATAACTTTACTATTAACGGTACAAATTTCAGATTTATTGACACCGCAGGCATCCGGCTCACCAACGATGAAATTGAAACTTTCGGCATTGACAGAACTTTCAAAGCCATTGATAAGGCTGAAATCATTCTCTATATGATTGATATTTCCGAAACTTCGTTAGAAGATGTTGAAAAAGAATTGGAGTTCTTTGAAAATGAGATTGACTTTATTCATAAAAAACTAATTATTGTTGCCAATAAAATTGACCAACTCAACGAATTACCGAGACATTTTTCCGATTGGAATGAGTACGACATCGCATTCGTCTCAGCAAAACGCAAAGTAAATATTGAGGCGATTCGGGAACTGCTCACACAACATATTGACAAACATAATATCGCCGATACGACATTACTTACCAATGCCCGTCATTATGATATTATGCTTAAAATTGAAAATGAAATCAATACAATTGAAGATGGCTATACCCACAACCTCCCGACAGATTTAATCGTTGTTCATATAAACAGCATTCTAAATCTATTGGGAGAGATTACCGGCGAAATCACAACAGATGAAATTCTGGAAACAATTTTTTCGAGATTTTGTATCGGAAAGTAAAATCAGTTATGAATTACCAATTACGAATTACGAAAAACCAAAATGAAGTTGCCACTTTCTCTTATTTTTGTATTTTTGCAGCATTGTAAATCAATTTAATAATAAAATAATTAACAAATGAAAAGAACATTAATGACAGTACTCAGTTGCATTTTAATAATGGGTATGGCAGCTTGCGGAAGTCAAAATAAAAACAATAATACTAGCGAAAACAGTCAGGACGGAAAAACCGAAAATGTAAACGATGATAACGGCGCTGCAAAATATTTTAAGATATTCAGTAGCGAAAATTACCATTTAAAAGCAAAAATGGTCGGAGATAAACAAATATCTATTATGGAAATGTTTATGAAGGATAAAAATAATATGGCTACAATTGTTGAAATGGAAGGACATAAGATGAAAACCATTCTAAAAGGCGGTAAAATGCATATTGTTGATGATGTTTCCAAAACCGTTATGATAACCAAAGTTCCGCAATCGTCTAATGATAACAATAGTATTAAAACAGACGGAATGACACTTACCGATTCCGGAACAGCGGAGTTTAACGGAAAAACATTGCCTTACAAAGAATATAGCGACAAAGATGGCAACAGAGTACAGTATTTTTTAGACGGTACTAAACTCGCGGGTATCAGAAATATTGCACGGGGAAATGTTATGGATATCATCGTTCTTGAATTAGATGAAAATGTACCAAACAATGTGTTTGACATACCGTCTAACTATCAAAAAATGGAATACTGATACATCCGTTGTATATAATGCCAATCGGCTATTACGATACAATAATATAAATAAAGTTACTAATTTCTCTTCCGTCACTTGTCACTTGTCACCCGTCACTTATAAATTCAAAAAAATACCCCCCCCTTTATGAAAAAAACCTTATTAATTATGACAATTGCTGCTGCAATGTTTGTGGGATGCTGCAAAAAAGAGTCCCAAAACCCTTTCTTTCAAACTTGGACTACCCCTTACGGCATTCCTCCTTTTGAACAAATTAAGTATGAACATTATCTTCCTGCGTTTGAGGAGGGCATGAAACAACAGAAAGCCGAAGTTGATGCCATTTGCAACAATCCGGAAGAACCTACTTTTCAAAATACCTGCGAAGCGCTGGAATATAGCGGCGCCTTGCTTTATACCGTGTCTTCCGTGTTCAGTAATCTGGAAAGCGCCTGCAATAGTCCTGAAATGGAAGAGATTGCAGAAACAGTTGCCCCAATACTTTCTGCTCATTCCGACGACATTCGTTTGAACAAAAAACTGTTTGAACGCGTTAAAATACTTTACGATAAAAAAGAGGAGTTGAATTTAGACCCTGTGGAAATGAGACTGCTGGAAGAACAATACAAAGGATTTGTTCGTGGCGGTGCACTCATTCCCGAAGAACAACAACCCAGATTCAGAGAGATTAACGAAAGATTATCATTGCTTTCTATTAAGTTCGCCAACAATGTGTTAAAAGCCTCTAACGGGTATAAATTGGTGGTAGAAGATAAAGCGCGTTTGGAAGGAATGCCCGAAAATGCTTTGGCATCTGCCCTTGAATTGGGTGAAAAAGAGGAAGCCACAAAAGGTAAATATGTGTTTACTATTCAATTGCCAAGTTATGAGCCGCTTTTACAATTCTGTAAAGACAGAGAGTTGCGCAAAGAGATGTGGACGGCATACTCAACCCGTTGTATTTCAGATTCGTTGAGTAATTTGGAAGTAATTAACGAAATGGTCAATTTACGCATGGAACGCGCTAAAATGTTCGGTTTCGACTCTCATGCCGCTTTTGTATTAGACGATTGTATGGCAAAAACCCCCGAAGCCGTTAACAATTTGTTGATGCAAGTTTGGAAACCCGCCATTAAAAAAGCCAAAGAGGAAGCAGCAGAATATCAAAAAATGATTGACGCTGAAGGCGCTAATTTTAAATTGGAGCCTTGCGACTGGAGATATTATACTGAAAAACTGCGTAAAGAAAAGTACGACATTAATGAAGAAGAAGTGCGTGCATACTTCCCTTTAGAAAATGTTAAAAAAGGAATTTTTGATGTGAGCGAAAAATTGTATGACATTACTTTTCAGATTAATCCGGATCTACCTAAATATGATGCAGATAATGAAGTATTTGAAGTAAAAAGAGGCGGTGAAGTGATTGCCATTTTATACATAGATTATTTCCCCAGAGAAAGCAAAGGAAGCGGCGCGTGGATGACCAATTTCCGTGAACAATGGTACGACAAAGAGGGTAAAAAAGTAATCCCCATCGTATCTTTGGTACTAAACAGCGCTAAACCAACCGCAGATGCCCCCGCACTCTTGAGCTTTGACCAAGTAGAAACTTTCTTCCACGAATTTGGACACGGTTTGCACGGAATGCTCACCAACTGTAAATACCGTTCATTATCAGGCACTAATGTAACACGCGATTTTGTTGAGTTACCCTCGCAAGTAATGGAGAATTGGGCTTCGGAACCCGAAGTGCTTAGAATGTACGCCAAACATTACAAAACCGGCGAAGTGATTCCCGATGAATTGATTGCCAAATTGGAAGCCTCTGCTACTTATGGACAAGGTTTTATCAATACGGAATTGTTGGCAGCCTCTTTCTTGGATATGGATTACTACACACTTACTACTCCTGCCAAAATAGATGTTCAGGCATTTGAAGAAAACGCTATGAAAAATTTGGGTTTAATTCCTGAAATTATTTCAAGATACAAAAGTCCTTATTTTAAACACATCTTCACTACCGGATACGATGCCGGTTACTATTCATACACCTGGGCAGCCGTATTAGACGCCGACGCTTTTGAAGCCTTTAAAGAAACAGGCAATATTTTCGACAAAGCAACCGCCGACCGTTTCCGTACCTTTGTATTGGAAAAAGGAAATACCCAAGATCCTATGGATTTGTATGTTTCTTTTAGAGGCAAGAAACCGGATATTAAACCCTTGTTGAGAAATAGAGGGCTGTTGTAATTTTGTCATTTTGCCTTCAGAGGAGAATATTTGCTGTTTTTTGGCGTTTGGAATAGTCTCAAAAGTTAAAAGAGCTCAGGTTAATTTCTTTTCTTATAACTAATCACCGCCCACAGGTTTGTGCCGAATGCAAACGCAAGAAGTGCGCCCAATTGAGGCAGGATATCGGGAATAGTACATCCTTTTAAATACACGAAACGCATAATTTCGGCATAGTATCGTAAAGGGTTTCCATACGTAATCCATTGCGCCCAGCGCGGCATAGAAGCAATGGGCGTAAGTAACCCGCTCATTAAAATAAAGACTACTAAGAAAAACATAGCAATCATCATCGCCTGTTGCATAGTATCCGATTTATTGGATACTATCAAGCCAATGCCCGTCATAGTGAGAATAAAAATTGCCGCTGCCACATAGAGCGTTCCAAAACTCCCCACAGGAAGCAAACCATACACAAAATAGGCAATAATAAATCCAATCGTTAGTACAATAAATCCTATCATCCAAAACGGAATAATCTTAGCCAAAATGAAATAGAATTTTTTAATCGGCGTAACATTCATCTGTTCAATGGTTCCGTTCTCTTTCTCCATTACAATGCTCACCGCCGGTATCGCGCCGCACATTAACACCAAAAGCATCATCATAATGGCAGGCACCATATAGAATTTATAGTTCATCAACGGGTTAAAAAGTGAGTGGTTGGTTATTTGTATGGTTTGTTGGGGCATCAGGTCGTTAAAAGCCACCCATTCCATAGAGATATGTTTAGAAAAATCCATCGCAATGGCAGTCAAATAGTTAGTAGCCATCATTCCTTTCATTCCATCTACAGCATTTGCGGTAATGAGTACTTGAGTCGTTTTCTGTTTCACTAAATCACGTTCAAAATGTTGAGGAATCTCTAAAATGGCATCCGCTTTTCCAAATTCAATTTGATTTTTCAAGGCAACCTCGTAACTGCTTTCATTTGCCACAATTTGAAAATATTTTGAAGAACCTGTTTTTTCAATAAAACGTTTAGAGTACGTAGAATGGTCATTGTCTATCACTGCCAAACGAATATTCTTTACTTCAAAATTGGCGGCAAAGGGCAACAACAAAAGGAAAACAACCGGCATCACAAAAATAATGACAGGAAGCACTCTGTTTCTTTGAATAAGTTTTAATTCTTTTTCGATAAGGTATTTGAGCATAATATTTGTATTATTGTTCCTGCAGTTCCAGCCATTTTTCTTCTTTCTCCGCAATACTATGTTTCAATTTTTCGTATTCAGCATACAGAGCACCGTTTTCAATCTCTTGGGCATACTGCTCCGGTAGCGCCAATTTCATCTCAATTTGGTGCAGCAATTTCATCTCGTTTTCAATCTCATTCTCTAATTTTTTAAGTTGATTTTGAAACTTGCGTTGCTGTGCATCTTGCTCTTTTTTAAGTAAATAGTTTTCTTTGTTAACAGAAGTCTGCTTATCCTCCAGTACCCCGCTATTCGCTTTGCGTTGCAGTTCATTTAGCGAATCTAATTTTTTCTTTTCCAAGAAATCGAAAACATCGCCAATGTAGGTTTTAATCTTTTTATCTTTAAATTCAAAGATTTTTTCGCACAAACCGGCGAGGAAGTCTCTGTCGTGCGAAACCACAATCAAACTTCCCGTATAGTGCAGCAGCGCATTTTTCAGCACGTCTTTTGATGCCATATCCAAATGGTTGGTTGGTTCGTCCAAAATAAGCAGATTAAAAGGCGACAACAACAGTTTTGCCAGTGCAAGACGCGATTTCTCGCCACCGGAAAGTACGGCTACCTTTTTCTCCGTATCTTCCGTAGAAAACAAAAACCTACCTAATATCGTTCTGATTTTCGGGCGAATATCGCCTACCGCAACCTCATCAATCGTTTCAAAAACGGTCTTGTTTGGATTTAATAGTAACGCCTGATTTTGCGCATAATAACCGATTACTACCTGATGTCCTAACTGTATAACACCGCTTTGCGGGGCAAGTTCACCTACAATACTTTTCACGAAAGTGGATTTTCCTTCGCCGTTTCTACCCACAAAAGCCACGCGCTCGCCGCGCTCCAAGTGCATATCAATATCTTTCAGCACATTAAAATCGCCATAACCCAAACTCAACTGTTTTGTCTCCACTGTTACTTTACCGGAATGCGGCGCCGGTGGAAACCTAAAAGAGATGGCGCTGTCGTCCACCTCGTCCACCACTATTTTATCCATCTTATCCAGCAACTTAATTCTGCTTTGCACCTGCTTGGCTTTAGTTGCTTTATAGCGAAACCGTTCAATAAAACGTTCAATCTGTGCGACCTCCTTTTGCTGATTCTCAAATGCGGCTTGCTGTGTTTCAATACGTTCCAGCCGTTGTTCTACATATTCGGAGTAACTGCACTTATAATCCTGAATATTACCCAACGTAATCTCAATCGTTCGGGTGGTTACTCTATCCAAAAAAGTACGGTCGTGCGACACCATAATCAGCGCGCCTTCGTAATTTGCTAAATACTCTTCCAGCCATTGAATAGACTCAATATCCAAGTGATTGGTTGGCTCGTCCAAAAGGATAATTTCCGGCTTTTGAAGAAGGATTTTGGCGAGCGCAACGCGCATTTGCCAGCCGGAACTGAACTCGTGCAACGGACGCATAAAATCGGTTTGTTTAAATCCTAACCCCAGCAACACCTTTTCCGCATCAGCATCCATCGTACTTCCGCCGAGAATATGAAACCGCTCGGTGAAATCGGAAAGTTGCTGTGCTAACTTATGGTAGGCTTCACTTTCATAATCTTCCCGTAATGAAAGTTGTTCGGTAATATGCGCGATTTGTTTTTCCAACTGTTTTTGTTCCACAAAAGCGGAAATCGTCTCTTCCCAAACATTTCGCGAGAAATTAGTCGCCATCTCTTGCGGCAGGTATCCGGTTTTAAAGCCGGCAGTAATCACCATTGTTCCTGCTTCAGGTTCTATCTCTTTATGAATAATTTTGAGTAACGTAGATTTTCCTGCACCGTTCTTGCCCACCAAACCGATACGCTCGCGGTCGCCCACCACAAAAGAGAGGTCTTTAAACAAAAAATCTCCCGTAAAATTAATTGCAAGTTTATGTATAGAAATCATGGCGGCGAAAATAGGGTTTTACGGGAAAAATCATAATCATTTAAAAAAGATTATTTTCGTAAAAAAAACAAATGAAAATATATTTATAGACAACAATAAAATATTTCTGTTCCCGTTTTATCCCGCCTGAGCAGCAATAGTCAGTTATTGAATATTGAATGTCTTAACCCTTAAAAACCTTAAACTTTAAATCCTAAAATAAAATGTCCCCAAAAAAAATCTCTGTTATTGGCGCCACCGGATTGGTAGGCTCAATTATGCTTAGAGTTTTAGAAGAGAGAAACTTAATTAATAATGAAATTATTCTTGCCGCATCCGAGAAATCGGTAGGAAAAAAGATAACCATAGCAGGAAAAGAACTTACCGTTGTTTCTGTAGAAGATGCTATTGCAGCGGCGCCGGATTTTGCGCTTTTTTCTGCCGGAAGCACAGCATCTTTGAAATACGCTCCATTGTTTGCCCAAAAAGGTACGGTAGTTATTGACAACTCTTCGGCGTGGCGCAGTTTCGACGAAATCCCCTTAGTAGTTCCGCAAATAAACGGAGATGTTATCAAATCTGCCGATAAGATTATTGCCAACCCCAACTGTTCTACTATTCAAATGGTGATGGCGCTGGCGCCGTTGCATCAGGAATACGGGTTAAAACGGGTGGTCGTTTCTACTTACCAATCGGTTACCGGAACAGGGGCGAAAGCGCTGAATCAACTCTTAAAAGAGCGTGTTGGTGAGCCGTGCGAAAAGGCATATCCGCATCAAATAGATATGAACCTTTTTCCGCACGGCGGTACTTTTGAGCCGAATGGCTATACTACCGAAGAGATGAAATTAGTGTATGAAACACGTAAAATTCTACGTGCTCCGCACCTGCAAATCACATCAACGGTGGTACGTGTACCTGTAATTGGCGGACACTCCGAAGCCATTAACGCAGAATTTGAACGCGAATTTGATATAACCGAAGTATTTAGATTACTCAAAGCCTTTAACGGCATTACAGTTCTTGACAACCCGATGCTGAACGAGTACCCTATGCCATTAACCGCCCACGAAAAAGATGAAGTTTTTGTGGGGCGTATCCGCCGCGACGAATCACAACCCAAAACTCTTAATTTGTGGTGCGTGGCAGACAACCTGCGCAAAGGCGCCGCTACCAATGCGGTAGAGATAATGGAGGTATGCGGTGAGCGGTGAGCGGTTACCCCTATTCCTTTACCACTTTCTTCACCACCTTCCCCTTTTCGGTAGTTACGGCTACAAAATAGAGACCCGCAGGAAGATGCGAAATGTTGATGAGATGATTAGATAATACATTTTTCCCGTAAACATCAAACACCTCAACATTGTTCATTATTAATTGTTCATTGTTCATTAATATTCGTAGTTCGCCGGTGGTTGGGTTTGGATACACCAATAATTAAACGGGAATTCCCATGTTTTACCGTATAACTTCCGCACTTGGGCTTTCCATTGAATTAAATCGCCACATTGTTTAGCGATTTATACACTTAAAACAACGTCAGTTGTTCCCATTCCTCATCTTCTACTGAGGTCTTAGGCTTCACCTCAATAGGCTTTTCCGGAGTTTCAGGTATTTCAATTACATCTTCTTCGCTCACCGCACACCGCTTCTCGCTACTAAGGTTGTCTTGTAAAAATAAGGTTTCTTTATTGCTTTCTGCATTCTGCATTCTGCATTCTGCTACTGAGGTTTCAACTTCAACAGTTTCTTCCTCATTATCTACCTCCTCTATTGCTACATTTTCTTCGATCTCTTCCTCCGGTAACGATTCTAATGAGGTTATTTGTACGATATTTTTAAAGCCGATTCGTTTGCCGCGCGCTTTGATACTCATAATTTCAACAAAATCGGCGCAGGAAACAGTAACTTTTTCAACCTCTTCCGGTTTTTTCTCATAGTATTCCACTTCCATTTGCGGAAAACTGTCGTAACTGATAAAAATGATACGGGTAGTTTTTTCATCGCCAAGAAATTCTATTTTTTTATCTGCAGGTTCAGGGATGAAGCGTTTCATATAAAACTTTCCATCTTCCTTATTTTCATAGATAGCTGTAATCGGTTTCTGTGCGTCATATTTTTGAATGATGCAAAGATTGTCTTCAAAGCGGGTGGAAAGATCGAAGCCCGTTATGCGATAGTTTCCGGTTTGATAAATGGAGATAATTTTATCATCTTCTTTGAAATCGCCTAAAAGAGTTCCACGTTCGTCCGTATTTAAACGCATCACAATAGAATCGAAATAAATGTTAATGGCGCTTAATGTAGAAATACCTTTGGCAATAATTTCAACTTTTCGTACAGGATTTTTAGATAAAATATTGCCTTGCGAAGCGCGTCCTTTTATGGCTATTGCAGTAAAGTCGAAATCGAATTGTATTTTTTTAAGTTTGGCTTTTGCTTTTAAAAATACTCTTACTTTTTCGGCTTCGCCATTGGGGTTTGAAGTAAAGTAAATGACTTTAGAGCCTGCTGTTCCTTTGGTCAGGTCGTATTCTCTATCTCTGGTCACCCCGCCAACAGAGAATCTTTTTATCATAGCTGTGCCGTTATAACCATCGGAATAGACCATATTGTAAACAGTTCTGTCGTCGTTTCTTTTAAAAACATCCACATGTATAATATCTTTACCGAAGAACTGTTTTTCAGAAACTTTGCTTACCATAAAGGTCCCATTATCACGAAAAACAGCTATTTCGTCAATGTCCGAACAATCGCACACATACTCTACATCTTCATCTTTTTTGAGCGCTGTACCCACAAACCCTTCTTTTTTATTGACATACAGTTTTTGATTTGCCACGGCAACGGTGGCTGCTACGATATTATCAAAGTTTTTAATTTCGGTTTTTCGTTCTCTGCCTTCACCATATTTTTTCTTCAAATTTTCAAAATAGTTGATTGCATATTCAATTAAATGATTCAAATGGTGGAGCGTTTCGTCCATTTTTTCTTCAATTTGCGCAATTTTTTCGTCTGCCTGTTTGATGTCGAATTTAGAAATTTTACGCACCGGTTTTTCGCAAAGTTTCAATACATCTTCGCGGGTAATCTCTCTTCTGAACATATCCCGGTAAGGGTCAAATGCTTTTTCGATGTTGTCAATCTGCTTTTCCCAAGTGGCGGTATCTTTCTCAAGTTCTTTATAGATTCTTTTTTCAAAGAATATTTTTTCCAGCGACCACTTGTGCCAATCATCTTCCAATTCAGCGAGTTCAATTTCAAGTTCTCGTTTTAACAGGGCAACCGTATTTTCTGTATTGATGCGTAAAATCTCTTTCACCGACATAAATTGCGGTTTTCTGTTGTTGATTACGCAGGCATTTGGGGAGTAAGACATTTCACAATCGGTAAAAGCATACAGTGCATCAATAGTTTGGTCGGGAGAGATGCCGGGTTGAAGGTGAAGTAAAATTTCCACTTTTTCAGCGGTATTGTCATCAATTTTCTTGATTTTTAATTTTCCTTTTTCGATGGCAGGCGCTATTGAGTTTGTAATTAGAGATGTAGTGGTAGTTCCGTATGGGATTTCGTTGATGACCAATATTTTTTTATCAACGATAGAAATTTTTGCTCTGTTTCTAATTTTTCCGCCTCTTAATCCATCGTTATATTTAGAGACATCCACAGTACCGCCGGTAGGAAAGTCGGGGTAGATTTCAAAATCTCTATTTTCAAGAATGGCGATAGAAGCGTCAATCAGTTCTATAAAGTTGTGTGGTAAGATTTTGGTAGCCAATCCTACTGCAATTCCTTCCACACCTTGCGCCAGCAAAAGCGGAAATTTAACCGGCAAAGCAATGGGTTCTTTATTGCGCCCGTCGTACGACATTTTCCATTCGGTAGTCTTGGAGTTAAAAACTACTTCGAGGGCAAATTTTGTCAGTCTTGCTTCAATATATCTTGGGGCTGCGGCTTCGTCTCCGGTAAAAATATTCCCCCAGTTTCCCTGTGTGTCAATGGTAATCTCTTTTTGACCCAATTGCACCATAGCATCGCCGATAGAGGCATCACCGTGCGGGTGATATTTCATAGTATTCCCGATAATGTTGGCAGCCTTGTTGTAACGTCCGTCTTCCAATTCATTCATTGAATGTAGAATACGCCGCTGCACCGGTTTTAATCCATCGTAAACATCGGGAACTGCCCTGTCTAAAATTACGTAAGAGGCATAGTCTAAAAAATAGTTTTCAAACATAGATTGCACAAATATGACTTTATGCAGATCTGATGTTTGAGAGTTCTCTTGTGAAACTGAAAATTCGTCTTGTGGTTCTTCTGTAGTGTTATTATTAATATCTTCTTCGGTCATTGCAGGTTACATTATTGATTTTTTTAGAAAAATTATTTGCAAAAATACAGGAAATATTGTATCGTAAAAATTATTTTCAAAACCTTATATGAACTATTCTTTGACCGCAAAATTTTATTTAAAAAAATCTATTTCGCACCGCTATATTTATAGATAGCGTGTTTATTGTTTTGTTCAGAAAAGTCACCAAATTATTATGAACCAATAAACGATAAGTGAATGCGTGTATTGCGCAGCTTACTTATATTGGTTCGGGTTTTTATGGTGACTACCTCTGAATAGTAGGTGGCTGCGTTCCAGTAAACAATAATAGAAAACGATTTCTTTAATATAGTGTAATTTATTAAAATGTTTGCCAATAGAGTTTCTATACAGTATTTTACGAAATCTAATGTGGGGATTAGTTTATACGCTTCCTATTACTCCGGTTTGAGACAGGTTTGGGAGAGTACTTTCCATTATACTTACGATTTTGGAGAAACGATGCATAAAAACACCTATATCAGTCACAGCTCCTTTTGGAATTTTGGAATAGAATTAGGTTTCAAATTGCTGGCAAATAAGGAGGAACGAAAAATTGCCTCTTCTTCAAGAAAAGAGCAAAGGAAGAAAATATACGACTTGTTGAAAGAGTAGTAAAATCGGATGGTTTTAAACTTTATATTAACTTTTTTTAACACGTAATCGTTAAATGTTAAAAAATATTAATTATTTTTGTGCCATTAAACAGCAAATCTGAAAAATGAACTCATCAGAACTGGAACAGTTTGAAAACCAATTCATTCCTCTAAGAAAGAAAAAATCGCGTATGCGGTATCGCGTAGCCGTAATAGGTGGCGGTACGTGGGCAACTGCCATTATCAAGATATTATCCACTAATTTAGAGCACATTTATTGGTGGGTAAGAGAAGATGAAATTGTAGAAGGAGTAACAAAATATGGGCATAATCCACTCTATTTAAGTTCTGTTTTTATTAATCCGAAAGAGGTTAAAGTAACGCAGGATATTCGTCAGGCAGTAGCAAAAGCCGATTATATTGTCATCGTAACTCCTTCGGCTTTCTTACATAAAACTTTAGAACCATTACAAAAAAACAGAATTAATAGAAAAAAGATAATTATTGCTGTTAAAGGAATTGTTCCGGAAACACTGCAAGTTGTGACAGAATATCTACGCACAGAGTTTGATGTTTCTTTTAACAATATGGCAGTAATTAGTGGTCCTTCCCATGCTGAAGAGATCAGTCAGGAAAAATTATCCTTTCTCACCTCAGCCTCTCCCAATGCCGAACTTGCAGAAACCGTTGCTCGTTTTTTTAAAAATCGCTATGTAAGAACATCTGTAAGCAACGACATTAAAGGAGTCGAGTTAGCGGTAGTGCTAAAAAATATTTATTCATTAGGCGCAGGTATCTATTCAGGCTTGGGGTATGGCGATAATTTTATAGCCTGTTACGTTTCAAATTGCTTAAAAGAAATGAAACGTTTTGTAAATCAGATGTATTCAAATGAAGAAAGACAATTGACAGATTCTGTTTACTTAGGTGATTTGTTAGTAACCGCATATTCGCAATATAGCCGTAACAGAATGTTTGGCAACATGATAGGACACGGCTTGTCGGTAAAAGTAACCTTGCTTGAAATGAAAATGGTAGCAGAAGGATACTACGCGGCAATGTGTGTTCACGAAATTAATAAAAAAGGACAAGTTAATATCCCAATCGTTGAGGCTATCTATAATGTATTATATGAAAACATTCCGGTGGCTACCGAAATGAAGCGGCTTTCAGAATATTTTATATAGAAACTATTCAATTCCGAACATCTGTTTTAACTCCGGATCATCGTCAATATTTTTGGCGTCATCAGGAAGAAGAAAATCAACATCTTTAATTTTCTTTGGAGTTATTTTTATAGCTTCCATTGCCATCATACATTCGTCACAAAATTGAGGCAATGGCGTCAATGTCATAAGAGGATAGCCTTCTAATCCGGGATGCTCATTCCAATTTAATTTAGCAGAACCGATTTCTTTAGTTACGTAGAAAATAGTCTCCTGAGTTGAATCGTCTTCTAAATTTGTTGTTGTAGCAATTACTTTTTGGCATTTATAACCGCAAATATCTTTAAATTCATTTACATAATTATATTTCTGATCCTGAAATTTCATTTTTTCTTTATGTTCCTCTGCCGTTGTTTTTTTATAAAATTTGCCCATTCCCGTTACTTCTACTACGAAAAATGAACTCTCTTTATCTCCATCCCAAACCATTGTCATTGAGTACATTCCTTCCATATTTTGGATTACCTTAGATTTATTGCCAAGAATTACAACGGTTAATGTAAGGTTCTCTATACTGGATGTAAGATTTGGATCATCGGTACCTTCAATTTTGGTTTTAAATTGAATCTCACCCGCAAATTGTTTTTGCGCTTGAATAGAATAAGTTGCTAAAATAAAGATAGATAATAATAATAATGTAATTTTTTTCATGTTTTTTATGTTTTATTAAAATAATGCTGCAAAAGTATATTTTTTTTGTTTTCAAATTAGAATAAAAAAATATCTTTGCCACCAAATAAGACCGTAAAAATTAAAAATTAAAAATTAAAAATTAAAAATTAAAAGATTAACTAATAATCATTATGAAAGGACTCGTTTTAGCCGGCGGCGCGGGCACCCGCTTACACCCCATTACATTAGCCATGAGCAAACAATTGATGCCCATCTATGATAAACCGATGATATATTATCCTGTTTCTACACTTATGCAGGCGGGAATCAGAGAGATATTAATCATTTCAACTCAGGAAGATCTACCAAATTTTGAACGTTTGTTGGGAGATGGAAAACGGTTGGGGTGTAGATTTGAGTATCAGGTGCAACATATTCCTAATGGGTTGGCACAGGCTTTTGTATTAGGCGCCGACTTTATAGGAAACGATAAAGTTTCTTTAATTTTGGGAGACAATATTTTTTACGGCGCCGATTTTGAAGAAAATTTAACGCAAAACAACAACCCTGAAGGAGGCATTGTGTTTGCATATCATGTTTCCGACCCTGAAAGATACGGTGTTGTAGAGTTTGATGATAATATGAATGCCATTAGCATTGAAGAAAAACCAAAACAACCTAAGTCAAATTATGCCGTTCCGGGACTCTATTTTTATGACAATTCCGTAGTAGAAGTAGCAAAAAACATTCAACCAAGCACCCGTGGAGAGTATGAAATTACGGATGTTAACAAATATTATTTAAAGCATAGCAAATTAAAAGTATGTAAAATGAGCAGAGGCACTGCATGGTTGGATACCGGTACTTTTAAATCCCTGATTGATGCTACGCAGTTTGTTCAGGTGATTGAAGAGAGGCAGGGACTAAAAATAGGTTGCATTGAAGAAGTGGCGTATCATAAAGGATTTATTACTGCCGAACAATTGGAAATAATAGCCCAACCTCTTTTAAAAAGTGGTTATGGTCAATATCTTATGAATCTTATAAAATAATAATCGAGCTATTTAAAGAATTTTCTATATTTGCCAACCATTTGAAAAAGCATTATTATTTATGAAAAAAGATAAACTTTTTGCCGGAAAAACATTAGCAATCTTGTCGGGTGGCGGTGACACACCTGCGATTAACTCAAGTATAGAAGCCGTTAGAAACAGAGCTGCAATGCTGGGCTTTAAGGTTTATGGCGTACTTCGCGGCTGGAAAGGCTTGCTTGGCGACGGCGATATTGTGGACTTAACCAACATTCCCTACAACGGTATTTACGGTGGAACGGGTTTGTTGTCAAGTCGCACCAACCCCTTTCCGAGTAAAAAAAATAAGGAAGACCGATCGGAGCAGATTTTACACAATATTCAACGCTACAAGATAGATGTACTCGTTACCATTGGCGGAGACGACACGAACGGCGCCGCCAAAAAAATGTACGAAAAATACGGCATACCTGTAATTGGGTTTCCTAAAACTATTGATAACGACCTGCGTACCCGTACAATGCATTTGTATCAGGGCAAGAAGCATGAGGTAGTACTGTGTCCCGGCTTCGCTTCAGGCGCTATTCAAATAAAAAAGATGACTGCCAAGTTGCACACCACGAATGAGTCTCATCAGCGCATTATGGTGTTGGAAGTGATGGGACGAGATGCCGGCTGGCTTACCGGTACTGCTATGTTCGGAGGAGCACACATGGCATTAATCCCCGAAGTTATCGTTACTAAAGAACGTAAAGATTTCTTCTTTGAAAAAGTGAAGGAAAACTATATGAAAAACCCGAAACGCAGTTTAATTATTGCGGTAGCAGAAGGCGTTCGCTGGTATAATGATGAGAAAAAAGAGATTGATATGGTGTATGCCAGTTCCGAGTTGGACGAATACGGGCATCCGCGTTTTGGAGGAATTAGCGGTGTCATTGCTTCCGAAATCAATAAAAAATTAGGCATTGAGGCGCGCGGGCAAATCTCAGGATATATCCCCCGTGCCGGAAAATGTTATGAGTATGATAGAAGGTTGACCTCAACCCTGGCAGATAAAGTGGTAGATCTTTTGTTAAGAGAAGATTATGGAAAAATGCCCGTGATGAAAGAGATCGTTCCCTATTGTGAAGTGGAAGAGTTTCACACCACTGCTATTGAAATGGGAAATATTGGAAACTTCCCACTTCCAAATCTATATTATAATCTTAATGAATTTCAATTTTCCGACCAATATGTTGATTTCTTAACCAATATTATTGGAGAACCATACAGAATGGAGTTTAATCATCATTTTCCAATCGTAATTCCGTAAACGAACAAACATGACAACTCCCCGCTCTCCGCATACCACTCCCCGCATACCGCTTACCGCCTTCTGCCTTCTGCTTTCTGCTTTCTGCCTTCTCCCTTCTGCCTCTGCCCAACGTTTTATTGGTGGAGTTGCCGTGGGAATGAACGCTACTCAGGTGGACGGTGATGAGGTTTTTGGATATTATAAAGTAGGGTTTAACGGAGGTCCTTATGTGAAGTTAATGTTAGATAAAAAACAACGCTTTTCACTCACGATGGAACTTTTATATACCCAGAAAGGTGCACAGCAAAAGAGTAATGGTCCTTTTGTGGAGTTTGTAGCGAAAGGAGACACTGTCTTTATTGACCCATTATACCCCGAATACGATAACAGATTCTTATACAAATTAAATACCGATTATCTTGAGCTGCCACTATTGTTGCATTATGATGACCCGAGATCAAAAGTAAGTATTGGCGTTGGCTTTTCGTGGGCGCGCTTGGCGTATATCAAAGAGATGGAGTGGGATTTTAGTAAACCCGATACGGTTTCCGGCGCAAGACTACTTACTACTTCTATTAATTCCGGAAGATACTTTAAAAACGACTGGGGAGTTATGGCTGATGTGAAAATTCCTATCTACAAAGGATTAAAGTTTAACTTCCGGTTTCAATATTCTTTAGTTCCGTTTGGACAAGTTCGTCAGTTTTTCTCTCGTAGCGGAAATGAATCCGTTGAACGTAAACCTTTTCATAATACATTAACATTCAGATTAATCTATTCATTTAATGAAAAATATATAGAAAACAATAATTACGATGAAGATTGGAATAGAATTGGTCCGAAATGGATTAGAGACCCGGAGGCGATGAAATGGTGAAAAAATTTGAAATTTAAAGATATAAAAATATGAAATACAGTTATTTAGTAATTTTGATTTGTTTGGGTTGTATTTTTTCTGCGTGTAAGCCCGAATTTAATTTGAATGCACCTTATAAAGATGTTCCCGTAGTTTATGCTATTTTGAATTATCAGGATTCTATTAATTATGTGAAAATTTATAAAGGGTTTCAGCCTGTTGCGGAAGGCTCTGTTTTTATTGACGCACAAAATCCTGACAGTATTTACTATAAAAAAGATGATATTCTGGTTGTTCTGGAAGAGTATGACGAGAATAATAAAAGAACTCCCCGTCCTAATATTAAGTTGGACATTACTCATGATTTTCCAAGAGATACCGGATTTTTTTATTATAAAGACGAGAGAATATTATACTATACAAATGAACCTCTATATCAGGATAAAATTTATAACATTAAGATTACCAATAAAGTAAATGGAAATGTAGTTGAAGGATCTACGCCTATTGTAGGTGACTTTCAGATTGTAAATTATATATCTCAGTTTAATATGTTAAACAAAACAAATGGTGTTTCTTTTAAGCCTGCTTCTAATGCATCTGCAATGGGTTATGAATTTCATGTTAGTTTTATCTACTTTGAAGTAGATGTTAATACGAAGGAGGTACTAAAAATAGGTAAAATAACTAAGAATATTTGCTCTAAACTGGGTGAAGTATTTAAACCTGATCCCTTCTATAATGAATGTTATAAAACTTATACTGTTACTTTTTATGATGATATTGCGGCTAAAGTAGAACCAAATCCTAACGTAATACGATATATGGGGACTCCGAATGAAAGAGGTGTGTGTATTGAAGTTGAAGGTTGGGCTGCCGGTGAAAGTATGGTCAAATTTTTGTTATCTAATCAACCGACCTCAAGTTTTGTACAGATTAATACCAAATATACAAATCTATCAGCCACAGAGGGTTTTGTTTTTGGATTTATCTCTTCCAGAACCAAATGTATTACCCGAAAATATAGCGCTACACCGGAATCTCAGGATTCATTAATTTCAGGTTCTAAAACCTATAAATTAGGATTTAGACCATGGATAGAATATCAACCTTAATCTATGACAAAATGATTCGTGTTCGTTTTGCTCCAAGTCCCACCGGACCTTTGCACATTGGCGGTGTGCGCACTTGCTTGTACAATTATCTGTTTGCTAAACAAAATAATGGTAAACTGCTTCTTCGTATTGAAGATACCGACCAAACCCGTTTTGTTCCGGGCGCTGAAGAATATATTATTGAGTCTTTTAAATGGTTGGGTATCACTTTTGATGAGGGGGTACACGTGGGCGGAAAACACGCGCCTTACAAACAATCGGAACGGATGCACATTTATAAGAAGTTTGCAGATGAACTGATTGAAAAAGGTTGGGCATATTATGCTTTCGATACGCCGGAAGCGCTGGAAACCAAACGAAAGGAAGCAGAAACCGAAAAGAAAACTTTTCAATATGATATGAATACGAGAAAGATGATGTGTAATTCATTAACATTATCTTCCGAAGAAACGGCAGAGAAATTAAAAGAAAACTACGTTGTTCGTTTTAAATATCCTGAAAATACTGAAATTCATATCCACGATTTGATTCGCGGAGAAGTAAAGATAAATTCTCAGTTGTTAGATGATAAAGTACTTTTTAAATCGGACGGGTTGCCTACTTATCATTTAGCCAATGTAGTAGATGACCATTTAATGGAGATTACGCATGTAATTCGCGGCGAAGAGTGGCTACCCTCGGCGCCGTTGCACGTAATGCTCTACAAGGCTTTTGAGTGGCAAGCACCGCAGTTTGCCCATCTGCCATTGCTACTTAAACCTGACGGAAACGGAAAACTGAGCAAACGCGACGGCGACAGGCTCGGCTTCCCTGTCTTTCCACTGCAATGGAAAGACCCTGCAACCGGCGAAATTTCATCAGGCTATCGCGAAAGCGGATATCTGCCCGAAGCAGTAGTGAACTTTTTAGCATTGTTAGGTTGGAATCCCGGAACAGAAGAAGAAGTGATGAATATGGAACAACTTGTTGAACGTTTCTCATTGGAAAAAGTGAGCAAATCGGGCGCAAAGTTTGATTTGGACAAGGCTAAATGGTTTAATCATTATTACATACAACAAACTCCCAATCAAAAATTGGCTGAAGTTTTTGCCCAACAATTAGCAGAAAAAAATATTCACATAGAGATAGAAAAAATTGCAAAAGCGGTATCATTAGTAAAAGAACGTCTCTATTTTATTACCGATTTTTGGAATCAATCTGCATTCCTTTTTCAACCACCTGAAACCTATAATCCCGAAGTGGTAAAAAAGCGCTGGAAAGAAGATACCCCCGAAAATTTAAAACAAATTACCAACATTCTTACGTCCGTAATTCCTTTCGATAAAACAGCAGCGCACGATAAAGTAATAACGTTCATTCAGGAAAACCAACTCAATATGGGACAAATTATGAATTGTCTGCGCCTTGCTTTGGTAGGTGATTCCAAAGGTCCGGATCTGTTTGAAATTATTGATTTTATTGGTGTAGATGAAACTGTTCGGAGGATTGAGACGGCGATAACTTTACTCGTTTCAAATTCAATAAATTTGTAGGTGAATTATCCAATCCACTGATATTCTTTTGAATAAACCGTACTTTCTTATCATAAAAAAGTACAACTACCGGTGCATCTTCCATTAACAAAGAATCTAATTTAGTATAATATTCATTTCTAATAACCTCATCGATAATCGTTTGTGATTTTTCAAAAAGTTTATCAAAAGCAGGATTTACATAATGCGTATAGTTTGAACCGTAGGGTTGTAAGTTTTTAGAGTAGAAAAGCGACAAGTAGTTTTCGGCATCGGGGTAATCGCAAATCCATGAGCCTCTGAAAAACGGCAGTTGATAACTGCGCATCATTTGTCGCTGCTGTGCACCCTGTTGCACTTCCAAAGAGATGCGAATTCCTATTTTACTGAGTTCGTGTTGAATATATTGGCATAAATCCAAATAACTTGCTGAAACGGAAAGTGGAATTTCAGGTAAATCTTTTCCATTTGGGAAACCTGCTTTTTGCAATAATTCAAGCGCTTTCTGCGGATTGTAATCATACCCTTTCACTTTTTCCGGATTAAAAGATGCCATACCCATAGGCACAAAACCGCTCGTGCCGGCATAGCCTATGTTGTTACGAAGATATTTAATCATCTTCTCTCTATCGAAACCGTAATTTATGGCTTGGCGTATCTCTTTTATTAATAAGGGATTGTTCTCTTTTGCTTTCAATAGAAAACCCAGATATTCGGTATTAAGGTAGGGACCCGTTTGTAGTGTAATTCTATCTGCATATTCTTCTTGCAATGTGCCTTCTTTTGTTAACAGGGCATCTTTATAACAGGCTTCAATTCCGGATATAAAATCTAAATTTCCTTTCATAAACTCCATAAATGCCACTTGTTTGTCAATAATAAAAGAGATGGAAACGGCATCTAAATAGGGTAGGGGAGTGTTGTTTTCATCTGTCTCAAAATAGTTTTCGTTTTTGCGCAACACAAGTTTAATCCCTTCTTCCCACAATTGAAATTGAAAAGGACCGCTTCCCACAGGATATTTTCTAAAATCTTTACCGTATTTTGTTACCACTTCTTGCGGCACCACAGAGGCGTACTTCATAGCAAGCATTCCCAAAAACGGCGGGAACGGCTCTGACAGAACAATTTGAAAAACAGTGTCATTCAGTGCAGTAAAAGAGTAAGTATTCCAATCGGTTTTAGCAACTTTTTGAAAAATCCACGCGCCCGGAGAGGCAACTTCAGGGCTGACAATTCGGTTAAAACTGTACACAAAATCGGAGGCAGTTACTTTTCGGGGCGTTTGCCAATCATAGTTTACGGTGTTTTGAAAAAAAACATCATTACGAAGATAAAAGGTATAGGTTTTGCCGTCGTGACTAATATTCCAGTGTTTGGCAATTACGGGAACGATATGCAGCGAGTCGTCCAAATCTATTAACCCGTTATACAGCATATTGCACACCCAAGTAGCCGCCTGTCCCGATGCGTAAGCAGGGTCAAGCGATTGAATCCCAACGCTTTCATTATAGCGAAATATTTTTTTATCGGATGATGTTGATGATGAGCAGGCTATAAAAAAGTATAAGGCAATAAATACCAAGAAAAAAGGGAGAGCTATTTTTTTCATAATGAGTTTGTTATTTTTTTAGCACAAAGACACAGAGGACACCAAATACACCGAGGCGTTTGTTTTTCTAATTTATATCTTTTATTTTCAGGATTTTGATTTTTATTTTCTGTGGTATTCATTTGATAATGATTTATAAAAAACAGTTTTGCAAAAATAGAAAAAACAGATGGGGTGTGCTATTAAAATAAAGCAGTTGCTTTGGTTCGGTAACAATTATTATATGATCCCTCTTATCTCGTCAATAGAAGAAATTCCCTCTTTCTCAAAATATTGCGCTAACCCTTCCACAAGTTCTTTACCTGCGAGTGGATGTGAGAAGTTTACGGTTCCGATTTGTACTGCGGATGCGCCTGCCATGATAAACTCTACAATATCTTCCACTGTGTAGATGCCACCCATACCCACCACCGGAATACTCACATTTTTGCAAACTTCGTGCACCATACGCAAGGCAATCGGTTTTATTGCCGCACCTGAAACGCCTGCATAGAGATTGTCGAATACCGGTTTTCGTTTTTTTATATCAATGGCTAATCCTTTGAATGTGTTTACCAATGACAATGAGTCGGCGCCGGCTTTTTCGCAGGCTTGCGCCATTTCGATAATATTTTCGGCGTTTGGGGAGAGTTTTACCATTAGCGGTTTTTTGCAAACGGCTTTACAGGCTGCCACTGCTTCGTAGGCAATGTCGTTCTTGATGCCCAGCGCCATTCCGCCCGCTTTTACATTAGGGCAGGAGATATTCAATTCTATAAAATCAACATCTGAATTATTGAGAAGTTCAATTCCTGCAATATAATCTTCTATTGTTGCGCCGCCGAGGTTTGCCAATACAACATTTCCAAGTTTTTTCATCCAGGGCAGTTCGTCGCTGATAAATTTTTGCACGCCGGGGTTTTGCAGTCCCACACTGTTCATCATACCGCTTGCCGTTTCCCACACGCGGATACCGGAGTTGCCCTCGCGTGGATTGAGGGTTAGTCCTTTGGAACTGATTCCTCCCAAGATGCTTACATCGTACAATTCGTTGTATTCTCTACCGAAACCGAATGTGCCCGATGCCGCGATGATGGGATTTTTAAATACAACACCGTTAATGGTGGTTTCTAATCTATTCATTTTCAGTTTTTACCTCTTCTTTAATTTCTTCTTTCACTTTTGGCGGGGGGAAATTGGTAGCCATAATACAAGATGTTGGACATTCATTCACACATTTGCGACACAATTTGCATTTTTCTTCGTCAATATATGCCAAGAAATTTTCTACCGTAATGGCTTCAAAAGTGCATATTTTGGCGCATTTGCTACAGCCGATACACGCCACTGCGCAGTTTTTCTTTGCCGCAGCGCCCTTTTCTTTGTTGGCACAAGTCACATAAATTCTTCTTCCAAGTTTACCTTTTTTTCTAATTTCCAACAAATTACGCGGACAAACTTTGGCGCAGGCAGAGCAGCCCACACATTTATTTTCATCTACTATAGGCAGTTTTGTTTCAGCATCCATAGTAATGGCATTGAATTGGCAGGCAGCGATACAGTCGCCGCAGCCGAGACATCCGTATGGGCAGGCGCTTTCGCCGGCGAAAATAGAGGCGGCATACGCACAACTCAACGCGGAATCGTAGAATGCTTTCACCGGAGCGTTTGTACAGGAGCCGTTGCAGCGCAAGACTGCAATACGCGGATTTGCTGCTACTGCTTCAATGCCCAAAACTTGCGCAATATCTCCAATAGTTTGGTCGTTGCCGGCAGGACACATCAGCCCTTCCATAGAGCCGGCTTTTACAATGGCTTCTGCCAATGCTTTACAGCCTGCAAAACCGCACCCACCGCAGTTAGCGCCCGGAAGTTTCTCGGCTACCTGCTCAATACGCGGGTCTTCATATACATAAAATGCTTTCGATACAAAAAATAAAATTACGGCGGAAACAAGACCAATAGCGCCTAATACTAACGCTGCTAAGATGATAGGGTTTGACATAGAGGTTATTTAAAAATCGTGCAAAAATATTAAAATTCTTAAAAGGATTTATTTTTCGTCAATCACCATATTTTTAGCAGAAAATTTCTTTTATAAACTTTAGCGGTATCAATTTGGTGGCAAATGCCCAGATAAAAGCCATTCCACTGCAAATTAACAGATTGTATATCAATCCAAAATGTAAATATTGGATAGCAACATACACCGTAGCAATCAATAAGCAGATGTAGAGTAAACCTCTCAAATAGGGTAAGGTAGAAAACGGAATTTTCAACTGTTTAAAAGCAATAATAAATTGCATCACCCCAATAGATGTTTGCGTGGCAAGTCCGGCAATAGCGGCGCCCCGCGCCTCCAAAATGGGGATTAAAGTGAAATTAATCACAATGTTTACTGCTATGGCAATGGCGGAAGTAATGTTTAATATGCGTAGATTACCGTTTGCCGTGAGCAACGTCCCGAAAATGTATGTCATAGAAACAGGTATGATACACGGAATCAGGAAAACAAACACACGTACGCTTTCAGCGCCGATTTGAGGATACATTAAAGAAAGTACAGGCGTGCGATAGGCAAAGAGTAGTACGGTGGCTGTTATCGAAAAAAAGAAAAGCACCGAAAACGCACTTTTGATAATGGGTACTATGTTTTCTTTGTTTTTCAACATCTTGGAAAACAGAGGCAAAAGAATTACCGCAAACAGGTAAGCAATTTGCACCAACGCATCTAAAAGTCGAAAGGCAGAGGCAAAGATGCCTGCCTGATACGCGCCCGTTGCATCCGGCAATAACCGCTCAAGCATTACAGAGTCGGTGCGTCCATATATTGACATCAATAAATAGAGTAGCGCAAACGGGAAACTTTGCTTTAATATGGCTCTGAAAAACGTAATATTCCACGTTAAGCGGACAAGTTTTGCTTTGAACAAAACAATAACTAATGCCACAGCGGCTGTTATCAAATAGGATACGGTCTGGGCATAAATAAACCATATTATTTGAAAACATTTTTGTGTTACATTACCCCAAAGTAATAAACCACATATTCCAATCATAATCAACTTGTCTAAAACAGATAAAACACTATCGGTTTTAAACATCAATAAAGCGGCAACGTTAGAGCGCAGGTAAAGAATCAAGGCATTCAGAAATTGATTAAATGCGAGCCAGAGTAGTAATTTTATCTGAAATCCATTGTAGCCGATACATACTCCTACTATTAAAACTATAATGAGATAAATTAATCCGAGCGCTAATTTTAGTGTTAATATCCCTGAAATATGTTTCGACAATAATTGTGTATTTTGAGAAATATTTCTGTTGTTGAAGTTTGTTACCCCCAAATCCAACAACATATTAAACACGAAAGTGAAGTTTAGAATTGCAAAATAGATACCGTAATTTTCAGCGCCCACAGCATTTTGCACTTCCCGCTCAACGCCCAAAATCCAAAATGGCTTAATCAGCAGATTTAGAAAAAGAAGAATAAAAAGGTTGAAAAGAAAATCTTTTTGTTTCATCTACTTTGATAAAATGATGGCAAAAGTATATTTTTATTAGAACAACATTATAATATTTTCTTTGCCATTTTGTCAGCATAAACTTTTGGCACTGTCTTTGTAAAACAGAAATACTAAAAAAAATTAATCATTAACCATTAATCATTAACAGACTATGAACCTAAATAACTTCACTCTCAAATCTCAGGAAGCGATTGCGCAGGCACAGTTGATTGCGCACAGCCACAATCAGGCGCGTATGGAAACGCTTCATATTTTAAAAGCATTGATAGAAGTGGATCCTAATGTCATTCCTATTCTGCTTAAAAAATTGGATACCAATCCGAAAATGATTTTGCAAGTTGTGGATAAACAGATTCAATCTTTGGCAAAAGGGAATGGAAGCGATGTTTACATCTCTCCTGCCTCTAATACTGCAATACAAAAAGCCATTCTGTTCAGCAATGAATTGGGCGATGACTTTGTTTCTTTGGAACATCTGTTCTATGGAATCTATATGGCAAATGACGATGTCGCCAAGATATTGAAAGACGCAGGTATCAGCGAAAAAGGAATTAAGTCGGCAATTGAAGATTTGCGTAAAGGCAACAAAGTTACCGACGAGAGTAGCGAAGAGTCTTATAACTCGTTGAATAAATACGCTGTAAATCTGAATGACGCTGCACGTAAAGGAAAACTTGACCCCGTAATTGGACGTGATGAAGAGATTCGTCGGGTGTTGCAAATTTTATCGCGCAGAACTAAAAACAACCCGATACTTATTGGCGAACCGGGCGTGGGCAAAACTGCCATCGCAGAAGGTTTGGCGCATAGATTGGTGAGCGGCGATATTCCCGAAAACCTGAAAACTAAAAAACTCTACTCGTTGGATATGGGTGCACTCATTGCCGGAGCTAAATATAAAGGCGAATTTGAAGAACGTTTGAAAAACGTTATCAAAGAGGTGATTGAATCGAACGGAGAGATTATTCTGTTTATTGATGAGATTCATACATTGGTGGGCGCCGGCGCTTCCAATGAAGGTGCTATGGATGCCGCAAATATTCTGAAACCTGCCCTCGCACGTGGCGAACTCCGCTCCATAGGCGCTACCACACTCAATGAATATCAAAAATATTTTGAAAAAGATAAAGCCTTAGAACGCCGATTCCAACCTGTGAAAATTGAAGAACCCGATAAATATTCAACCATCTCTATTCTTCGCGGATTGAAGGAACGTTACGAAACACATCATCAGGTACGCATCTTAGACGAAGCAATTATTGCAGCAGTTGAACTCTCCTCAAGATATATTACCGACCGGCAACTTCCCGATAAAGCAATTGACCTGATTGACGAAGCCGCATCGAAGTTAAAATTAGAGATCAACTCGATGCCGGAAGAGTTAGATGAGTTGGACAGAAAGATCCGCCAGATGGAAATTGAACGCGAAGCAATTAAAAATGAAAATACACCCGAAAAATTAGAACAGTTGAGCAAAACTATTTCCGATTTACAGGAAGAACGTAATGCGTTGTATGCAAAATGGCACGCAGAAAAAGAGGTGGCAGAAAATATTCAAAAGAAGAAAGCGGATATTGAACAGTTTAAGTTGGAAGCTGCCGAGCAGGAGCGTCAGGGAAATTACGGGCGTGTGGCAGAATTGCGCTACGGTATCATTAAAGAAGCCGAAGAGCAAATTGAAAAGTTGCAGCAGAAACTGAACGATTTGCAAGCCGACGGCGCTATGATTGACGAAGAGGTCGGCGCCGATGACATCGCTGAAGTGGTTGCCCGCTGGACAGGCATTCCCGTGAACAAAATGATGCAAAGCGAAAAGACGAAACTGCTGCATCTGGAAGAAGAGTTACACAAACGTGTGATAGGACAAGACGAGGCGATTACCGCCATTGCCGATGCGATTCGCAGAAGCCGTGCGGGTTTGCAAGACAGTAAACGTCCCATCGGTTCATTCATCTTTCTGGGAACGACCGGAGTAGGAAAAACTGAGTTGGCAAAAACTTTGGCAGAATATCTGTTTAACACCGAAGACGCTATGATTCGTTTTGATATGAGCGAGTTTCAGGAAGCGCACTCGGTTTCAAGGCTTATAGGCTCCCCTCCGGGTTATGTTGGATACGACGAAGGGGGACAACTTACCGAAAAGGTACGTCGCAAACAATACTCCGTAATTTTGTTCGACGAAATTGAAAAAGCACATCCCGATATTTTGAATATCCTCTTGCAAGTGCTGGACGACGGCAGACTGACCGATAACAAAGGACGTGTTGCCGATTTTAAGAATACCATTATCATTATGACCTCCAACATTGGCTCGCACATTATTCAGGATAACTATGCCGACAAGGGCAAATATACAGATGAAGAGATATTTGAACGCACCAAAACGGAAGTTACCGATCTGCTGAAAAAAGCGTTGCGCCCCGAATTTCTCAATCGTATTGACGAGATTGTAATGTTTCAGCCGCTTTCCAAACGTGAAATCAAAGAGATTATTAAACTGCAAATCAACGACCTGAACAAAATGTTAGGAGAACAGGGTGTACAGGTAGAGTTTACCAAATATGCTATGGACTTATTGGTAGATATGGGCTACGACCCTGTGTATGGCGCCCGTCCGCTGAAACGTGTGATCCAAAAGAAAATTCTCAACGAACTCTCTAAAATCCTCCTGTCAGGCTCTTTAAATAAAGATATGCCGATCAAGGTGGATTCGTTTGAGGAGGGAAAATTTGCGTTTTTTAATTAGTTAGGGGTCATAGATGAGCAAAACTGCCCGTTACGTTTCGTTATACCCACGCAACAAGATAAAGTTTTCACGCCGAAACACGGCATTACCGGCTATCATCCGGTAAGCTAAATTCACCCAGCAAACAACTTTTTTCCTTGCTATTATCTAACATTTTTAGCGCAGTAATCACCTCTTGTACCGTGCCGACACACTCAAACGGCTTGGTGCTTTCTTTGCCAATAAGTTGATTAAAAAAGTGTTGCATTTCCGGTTTATTGAGCAAATCTTCGCCAAAAATCTGCAAACGTGTATTTTTATCAATAAATGGTGCTAAAATAATGTAGGCAAACAAACATTTAGGGCAATTGCAACACCAGACATTTTCCTTGCTGCCGGCATTACAACTTCTAAAAACAGAGAAATATTGCGGATATTGCGCAAATTTCTCAGCAATCTGCAACTCCGAAAACTTCCGAAGATGACTGTAATAATAAGCGCAATCTTCCATATAATAGCATACGTAATCCTGAAAATCTTCTTCAAACTCTAACGATTTGGAATACTGGTGATTTATCTCTTTTCCAAAAACAGTAGGTTCATTGGCGCTGGCTTCGTTCGACAAAGCAATTCGGCGCGTACGCGTTCCATAACTAACTAATAATGTGTAAAAAGCCAACATCGCGGAAAATGGAGTGTGTCCGTTCAAAAATCCTTGCGCGTTGCAAGCTAACAAATTTTTATCAATCTCTCGTTCTAATATCACAATCTCATTCAAGTCTTTAAAACCGGCAACCCGCGCACAATCCAACGTAGCGCCTCTCGGATTGATAATGAACGGAACTATTTCCTCTTTCTTTCGCAATTCTTCCAAAGTTACCACCGAATCTTTTCCGCCGCCAATGGGAACAATCGCTTTTTTAGCGTTTTTTATTTCTTTAAATTGCAAGGCAGAATAAGGTTTTGCTTCTTCGACAAAAGAAAAACGCACAAAATGATTCTGTCTGCATTCAATTTTATTTTGGTAAAGAAATTCTGCCAGCCCTTTGTAATATAATTTTCGCCACCATTTTTCCTGTCTTTTGTCAAGCGTATAGTTATGTATCACAATGTTAGGAGAACAGGTCGCTTTCCAATAACTTACCAATTCAATAAGTCCAATATTAAAAACAACTCCTTCCATCTCATTTTTATTCATACTTTGTGCATATTTCCCAAATTTTAAGGTCATTTTTGGACTAAAAACAAGTTCGTTTGTTTGAAAGAAAAACTGCATAAAAACACAATTTTCTTGTACTTCAAATTCATAATTCAAATAGTGAAATTGGGGGTATTTTTTTCGCAGTGTTTTAAATGATTCTTGCTGATTTGTCATAATTTATTGCAATAAATCTTTAATTATTGTACTATTTTCCAAATTATCGTCACGTAACCAATAGGTTTTCAATCCTGCTTTTTGTGCGCCAAGGATATGACGTTCCGTGTCGTCAATAAATAACGTTTCAGAGGGCTGCAAATTTTGTTCTTCACAAATTTTTTGAAACGCTTCCGGTTTTGGTTTTTTCAAACCTAATGTATGTGAATAATAGGCTTTTTCGAGATGGGTTTCAAAAATATTCTCTCCAAACTTTTCTGTAACAAATCGCTCAAACTCAATACAATTTATTTCGTTCGTATTGCTAAATAGAAACAGGCGATATTTACTTTTGAGTTTTTTAAGAAGTTCAACACGCACTTCAGGTATATCAATCAAAATTGCATTCCATGCTGTATCAATTTGTTGGTCGTTTAGTTTTTGGGAAGTAAGCGCGCGTATAAAATCGCGGAACTGCTCCGGCGTTATTTTTCCTTCTTCAAAAAGGTCAATCTCTTTGGCTTGTCCGGCTTGTGCATACAATTTTTCAAAATCCGGCAATCCATACGAACGAAAAGTATCGGCAATATTTTCATAACGGATATCATAGAGTACGCCGCCCAAATCGAAGATTATGTTTTTAATTGCAGGGATCTCATTCATTTTAGTTTAGTTATCGTTTTTGCTAACTATTATATTCATGTTTTTTACTCTATCATTTTTCGTCTATTGCTTCGTAAATATTGCGGAGTGTTTGCTCGTCAATGCCACCGCGTGCTGCAAGTCCGATTTGCTCTTTCCAAGTTTGATATTTCATATCGTCGTCGGTACCCGTTTTGAGCGGTATAATTGTTGGTTCGTCTTGTGCTTTATTCACCGTAACCTGCCCGTTCATCAAAAGAGGTAGCAAAAAATCGCGCAAATGAGCGAGGGTTGCATTTTCTTGGCGGTTTTTGATAATTGCCGAGAATAACGGAGAAACGGTTTTGTTGAATTTATCAAGCAATTCGGTTGGTGGAATAATAACGACAATATCCTTTATTATTTCATTATTCAAGTTGTTAATATTTGTGCCTAAGCAACAATTTTTTACATAGTTCTTAAATTGTTCCGATTGAAAGTACTTATAAAGGTAAAATTTATACTTTTTTTCTACATCTATTTTAGAGCAAAAAGCCCCCAAAGCAACATTTGCATTATCAAAACAAAATAAGCCATTCTTACCTATGTGTTCTTTACTCCCGCTTGACATTGTAACCATAATATCAAAGAGTTGTAATTTTTGATTTTCTGAAATTAATGATTTATTCACATAAACTAAATTATCCAAATCAATAACATTACCATTTATATTTGTGGCTCTTAAAATTCCAATTACATTTTTGTCGTTTACTGTTTTTATGTCGTTTTTATTATATGTAACGCCACGAATAACCTCAACACCCAAGTCTTTCAAACTTTTCCTCTCCCATTTTTCCTCCGCATTTTGCACAAACCAATACTCATAAATCGTTCTTGCTAAGTTTTCTAATTCTTTGTTTATTTTGTTGTTGAGTTCTATCTTGTCGTCAATGGAAGAGAGAATTGAAACTGCTAAATCTTGCTGTTTTCTATTTGGAAGTTCAAGTTCCATATTTGCAAAAGTATTTGCGTTCATATTTCCGCGAGTGCTTCCATCTTGGTAATTTTCAATCCATTTTTTATATTTTGGAGAAATAGTATAATATTTAATAAACTTCGGATTTACCAAAGATTCATCTAATTTGAATTTAATCAAAAATCCTGCATAAATCAATTTTCCAAATTTTTCTTCATAAAAGAAACTTCTACCTGTTGATGCTCCTGTTCTTGCAAAAACAATATCATTTTTTGATAGAAGGTATTTATCGGCATCTTTTTCATTCAAAGACTTTTTGTCATTCTCTAACAAACAACCATCATCACTAATATCTGTAATTCTTAAATATCTATGCAAATCTTCGCTATAATTAACAGCTGAAGCAGGTATCCCGTATTTACCAACTTCAACACAAATATCTCCTAATTTCACTTTATTCATTTTCGTCATCATTTGTATTAGTGATTGCAACCCCAAGGCGTTGCCATTGGGTTGGGTTATAATGCCCCTTCGGGGCGTTGTCTGTCAGTACAGTATTTGTCCAACCAATTTCTCTCACCAGTGGTGATAGTTTTTCATTATTATTTAACACACTGTCTTTCATTTTATTTCTTATTGGCAATGCTGCCTGCATTTCTACCAGGGTTGGGTTATAATGCCCCTTCGGGGCGTTTGGAATGGTTGAAAACCATTTATATTTCAGCCCAATGGCAACGCCTTGGGATGATTGACGATAATACCGATTTGCGCCCTGAAAGGGCAATATATAATTTTTATGTCCAAAGAAATTTTTCATCAAAATCAATATTATATTCTTGTAAAAATTTCACATATTCTTCCTGAAAAGTTTCCTTTTTATGGTGTTCTTTCTGATTTTCAATATATTTTTCTACTGCAGCAACTTTCGATTGACTGACCGAGAAAGCGCCATATCCGCCTTGCCACTTAAAAAAATGATAATGTTCTCCTTTGGTTTTAATCCAACGGCTGCTATTTCTTTTTATCTCCTCTACAAATTTGGATAGCGGCAAATTTTTTGACATTGTTGTCAGTATATGTAAATGGTTTTCCGTGCCGTTAATTTTAATCGGGAAGGATTCGTTTGCCTTTATAACGCCTCCAATATAGGCATACAATTCTTTTTCTTCTTCAGGTCGAATTAATACGTCGTTATGTTTTACGTGAAAAACAATATGAACATATAATTTTGATAATGATTGTGCCATATTTATTTTATTAATTACATCAAAATATCCAAATTATCAATTACATCAAAATACCCAAATTATCAATTACATCAAAATACCCAAGGTGTTGCCATTGGGCTGGGTTATAATGCCCTTTCAGGGCGTTACCTGTCAGCACATTATTTGTCCATCCAATTTCTCTCACCAGTGGTGAGAGTTTTTCATTGTCTTTCATATTTTCTCTATTTTTAGATTTTTCAAGTTTTTCAAAATCACTGAAGTAATCGGTAAGATAACGTACGGAATAATACGCCAAAGCCGTTTTGCCACTGCCTTGTGTATGCCAAATTACGCCTTTCTTATCGCCCTGTTCCAATGTTTTACGAATTGCCTTTGCCGCAAAAAACTGGGGATAACGCATAATATGTTTTTGCAAACCATCTTTTTCATCAACATACACTATTCCGTATTGCAAAAACATTTTCAGACGCTCTTTTGTAAAAAGCGAAGTAAGAATGCGGTTTGTAGGCGTATTCTCGTTTTTGTTGGATATAAACTCTTGTGAATGTTTAAGCGTTTGATAATTCGTGTCTTTCAGAATAAAATTTTCAGTACTGTCGTCTATATCTTTTATTCCGTCAATAAGTTCGGATTTTAATTCTTCACGAAAGTTGTTGAAAAGAACATTAGTGTTTTTGGCTGTCGTTGCATAAAAAGCACCTTGCAGTTGGTCGGCATTGTTATCGTCATACTCCATATTGTTTGAAAAAACGAGTAACTGCGTGATATTTATAAATCTACGAAATTTATCATTGCAGAAACGGTCGTTAATTCTGTCTCTTTCGGCTTTTATTCCTTGCGGGTTGTTTGGTTTTTTCACTTCTATAAACGCCAAAGGCAAACCATTGATAAACACTGTAATATCGGGACGAAATTCGTCTTCGCCATTGCGATAAGTGAGTTCGGTGCAACAATGAAAAACATTGTTTTTGAAATTGTCCCAATCAATAAGTTTGTGAATAGAGTTTCCTTTGCCGATTAAACGGTTGTAAAAAGTTCTGCCCAAGTCGTCGTAACCGAGTTCGAGCGAGATATTTTGAAATTCCCGTTCAAAGTCGTTTTCATCAAAGCCAACATTCAGTTTCAAAAATTGCTTACGAAAAACATTTTTAATAATGTTTGTTTCACCATCACACTCAAAATTTGCTCTATCTTTTAACGAAAAATAGTTATACCCCAACCTTGTTAAATGCACAAGAGCGGGGAGTTTTACGCGGGTATTTTCGGAAAATTCGTTGGACATATTATTACTTGATTACTTATTCTTTACTTTTTCAAAAATGACAAAAATACAACTTTCTTCCAAATTAATTCTTTTCGTTTTTTTAATCTGTACCCATGAGGAACGCACTGTCCCCATCTGGCGTATATCATTTTCATTTGCAAAACTCCTGAATTACATTCCAAAACTGTTGAGCGGAAATATCCCATGAGAACATTTTACATCTTTCCTTACCTCGTTGCACAAGTGTTGTGCGAAGTTGTTCATCTTCAGCGATTTTCTCCATTGCGCTAACAATTTCTTCAACGGCAAGCGGATTTACCAATAACGCAGCCTCTCCGGCTACCTCAGGCATAGAGGTAACATTTGAAGTAATTACCGGTACGTGCGCGGCAAATCCCTCCACAATGGGAACGCCAAAACCTTCAAAAAGAGAAGGATACACCAAAGCCAATGCGCTTGAAACCACTCGATTCATCTCCTCCGTTGAGAGATACCCTGTAAACACTATATCCGATTTGTATTTTAAACAGTTGTAGGTGTTTTTAATATCTTTATCCCAGTATTTGTTTGAACCGGCAAAAACAAACTTAAAATCTGCATATTTTTCACGAAATTGGTCAAAAGCCTGCATAATCCGTTCCACATTTTTCCGTTTGTGTGCCGAGCCTACAAAAACAAAATAGGGAATACCTCCTGTTAATCGTTGAATGGTTTCTTTCTTTGTTTGTGCATCTACTTCAAAAAAATCATCTGAAGCCGCATTGTAAACCACGCTAATCTTATTTTCATCAATGTGATAAAGATTACCTATATCTTCTTTGGAAAACTGAGAAACTGTAATCAATCGGTCTGCTTTTTGGGCAAAACGGGGAAAGAAACAGGTGTAATATCTTCGATATAAAGGAGGAATAAACAAGGGAAAATGTTCAAAATTTAAGTCGTGAATTACATTGATGGTTTTTACATTTGTGTCCAGACATATCCACCCGTCGGGTGAAATTAAAAGGTCAATTTTCTCTTTTTTGAGCGCCTTTTTTATGCCGATTTCAAAGAAAAGATACCATAAAAAAGGGTGTCTTGCTTGTGGATGAACTATCACAGGTTTCACATTCGGGGCGAAGATGAAATAGGGGTCATAAAGTCTATCAAAGAAGAATACAAACTCGTGTTCAGGATGTTGTGTAACAATACGTTTTATGATTTCATAAGAAAACCAAGCGATACCGTCCATTTTTCCTTTGACAAAAAGTCGTGTATTGATTCCAATTTTCATAATACAAATATCTAATTATCAAGTATTTTTCCAAAAAATACAGGACCGTCTTTGCAGCAGCGTTTCATGCCCTCTTTTGTTTTGCAGGTACAAACTAAACAAGCGCCAATGCCGCAAGCCATTCTGTTTTCCATAGAGAGCCAAATCGGAACTTGTCGGGCATCGCAAAGTTCTGTTACTTTTCGCATCATCATTTCGGGTCCGCAGGTAAAAACAGCGTCATAGTTTTGAGCGTGAAAAATATCGGTAATAAAACCTTTATATCCCTCTTTTCCGTTTTCTGCGGCAATAAAAATGTTTTCGCAAACTTTTTCAAAAGGTTCAAAAGCAAAAAGTTCATCTTTATAACCTAAATACACATCTACTTTGCAACCATTTTTGGTAAGCAGTTTTGCCGTTTCAAAAAGTGGCGGGATTCCAATTCCACCTCCCACTAAGGCAATTTTTCCCGACACTTCATTACACGGAAATCCATTGCCCAAAGGACCTAACAACTCTATTTTTTCTCCTTTCCGGAGTTTGGAGAGCCATTCCGTACCTTTTCCTACTACTTTGTATAGAAAATGAAGTTGTTCTATTTCAACATTATAAACGCTGATGGGGCGCATTAAGGGCAGTCCGTCGTCCCACGCCTTGAGCATATAAAACTGTCCGGGCACAACGATTTCATCTTTTTTGGCAACAACTAAATGAAAAATATCGGTTGCTATTTTTTTCTGAGAAATGATTTTGGAATTGTAAAATTGCATAGTATGCTTACATTATTATACACAAATTAACTTTTTTATTATGGAATTATTGCTGTTTTGAATATTTTTTTATTACTTCTTCTGTAATAAGTAAAATGATTTTTTTATTTGAAAAAAAATGTTCCTTTGTACCTCAATTTTGAAAACCGATTTTATGCCTCATTTTCAACGTTTTTCACTTTTTTCTTTCTTCTTTCTTCTTTTTTCTTTCTGCCTTCTGCCTTCCGCTTTCTCTCAGGAAAACATTAACCCCGACGGGTACAACATCTTTTACTATTCTAATGGTGTTAAATCGAGCGAAGGAACTTTAATAAACGGCAAACCAGAAGGCTACTGGAAGTCGTACAACGAAAAAGGAACGCTTGTTTCGGAAGGAAACCGCAAGAACTTTTTGTTAGACAGTGTGTGGGTATTTTATACGCCTTCCGGTGAAAAGAATATGGAAATCTCTTACTCCAAAGGAAAAAAACACGGATTTAGAAAACAATATTTTGAAGATGAAACGATGGTGGAAGAATGGAAAGAAGATACGTTAGTTCATACCATACAGACATTTTACATAACAGGGGAACTGAAACGTTTAACCCCCATTGAAGAGGGAAAACCGCACGGCTTGGAAAAAGAATTTAATAAAGAAGGGTTGGTCATTGTGGTTTCAAAATATTATGCGGGAATTTTGGGAAAACGGGAATTTATTAACCGTACCGATAAGTTTGGTTTAAAACAGGGAAGTTGGAAATATTTTTGGGAAAACGGAAATCTAAAAGAGGAGGGAACCTACCAAAACGGTAAGAAAAAAGGATACTTTAAATATTACGACGAAGCCGGTAACTTTAAATATGTTGAGAAGTATGATAACGACAATTTGATAACTGATGCGCCGGAAACACGCCAAATGGATATCAAAACCGTCTATTATCCCAATGGAAAACCGGCTATCACAGCCACTTATTATAAAGGTGTTCCTGACGGAATTCGTAGGGAGTTCAACGAGGAAGGGAAAGTTATCAAAGGTTACGTTTTTGCAAACGGCATAGTAAGATATGAAGGTATTACTGATGAAGACGGTAAAAGACAGGGGCTTTGGAAAGAGTTTTATCCCACCGGCGAACTGAAATCTCAAGGACATTACATAAACTCAAATCAGGAGGGTGATTGGAAATTTTATTTTGAAAACCAAAAAATTGAAGTGGTTGGTCGTTACAAAAACGGCAAGAAAGAGGGAATATGGTACTGGTATTACCCCAATGGTGCCATCCTTCAAGAAGAAAATTGGAGTAATGGAAAATTGGACGGAGAATTTATAGAATACAACGAAAACGGTGAAATTATCGTGAAAGGAGCATATTTAGAAGGTACAGAAGAGGGTGAATGGACTTATATTCAGGGACACGCCATTGAAAAAGGTATCTTTTATGATGGGATGCGTACCGGACTGTGGACTACCAAATGGCGCGAAGAGGGAACACCAATCTCCGAAATTGAATATGATCAGGATCTCTTCAACGGGAAATATACTGTGTATTTTCATAACGGAAGAATAAGAGAAACAGGAAAATATTCAGCCGGCGAGCGCGTCGGCGTTTGGAATTTGTACAATGAAGAGGGCGAACTCATATTAACCACCCTTTACGACGAAGGCAGGGAAGTGAAATGGGATGATTACAGATTAGATGATTAGACGATGAGTTTTATTTCACCACTTGTACCTCCATCCCATCTTTCAATTTTGTAAGCGAAGTAACCGCTACTTTATCGCCATCTTTGAGTCCTGAGATTATTTCGTAGTTGGTATCTAATCTTCTGCCAAGGATAACTTTTATGTAAGAAACGGTACTGTCGTCGTTGAGGAGATATACAAAGCGGTCACCACTGCCGGGTTGTTTTACAATAGCATTGTCGGGAACTACCACATTATTTCGGTTGCCCAAGTTGAAGATAGCGCGGGCATACATTCCGGGACGTACTTTAACATTCTCATTAGGAATGGTAATCTCTACAGGAAAAGTGTGGGTACGCGCATCTAACGTAGGATAAAGTAAACTTACACGTCCCTTAATTTCAGCATTTCCCAAAATGTCAATTTTAATCTTTGCCTCCATCCCTTTTTTTATGTCGTTGTACTGACTTTCCGAAACATTAATCAGCAATTTTACCGGTTTAATCTGTTGAATTTGCAGGATAGGGTTGCCTCCGTAGATATCTCCGCTGTCGTAATTTCGCATGGTAACTACGCCGTTAATCGGACTTAACAACTGTGTGTTTTCAGATAGATAATTGTAACTGTTTTGCGCCACGTCCAATTGGGTTTTCAGTGCGTCCCAATCTGCTTTGGAAACGCCGCCCACTTTGTAAAGTTCGTCCAAACGCTTAAAGTTATCTTTCAGGTTATCCAGTTGAGTTTTTGCCTGGCGCAGTTGGGTAGCGTCCATTTGCACCAATTTTTGTCCGGCAGATACAAAATCGCCTACTTCTACAAAAATCTGGTCAATTCTGCCGGGAGACGTAGAAGCGATGTTGTTCACGGCTTCGGCACGTACTACAGCGGTGTACTCAAAGATTTGCGCCACAGGCTCTTCAAACACTTCCGCCACTTTAATGGTAATTGTTTCGTTCGCAGCATTCTGCTGTGCGTTTGTTTCTTCTGTTTTCTTTTGACTGCAAGCAGCAAACAACGCTGCCAGCAAAATCAGTAATGTGATCTTTTTCATAAGTTTATAAGTTAATAGGGTTAAAGGTTAAGGGTTAATTGGTGTAAAGGTGGATAGGTGTAAAATTTATTCATTATTCATTATTCATTATTCATTATTCATTATTCATTATTCATTCTACTCCCCAATCACCTTAATCAGCGCTCGTTTGTTTCGTTTCCCGTCAAATTCAAAGTAGAAAATCTGCTCCCACGTTCCGAAGTCGAGTTTGCCGTTGGTGATGGCGCATACTACTTCGCGTCCCATAATGGTGCGTTTGAGGTGTGCATCGGCATTGTCTTCAAAACCATTGTGCTGATATTGGCTGTACGGCTTTTCGGGGACAAGTTTTTCCAACCACACTTCGTAATCGTGGTGCAACCCCGATTCATCATCGTTGATAAAAACGCTGGCGGTAATGTGCATGGCATTCACCAGCACCAAACCTTCTTTAATGCCGCTTTCGTTAATGGCTTGTTGCACTTCTTGTGTGATGTTTTTCAACCCCCTGCGCGTGGGAAAGTTGAAGTAGATTTCTTTTCTGAAGGATTTCATAATAGTGATTAGTGATTAATGATTAGTGATTAGTGATTAATGATTAATGATTAGTGATTAATGATTAATGATTAATGATTAATGATTAGATGATTTAATTCGTAATTTTTAATTTGTAAAGAACGCTTCGTATTCGGGGAAGTTGTATTTTTGTTTGGCAATTTCTTGTGGAAATACGAAATACTCGATTTCGGCGTGAGAGCGGACAGTGCCCTCTTTGTCCATCAGTTCGGCGTAAGTAAGAACTGCGTTTCCGGTTTGAGATAATAGTTTGGCACGGATAGTAATCTCTCCCTGATTTACAAAAACGGGTTTCACGTAAGTAATGTTCAGATTTCTGGTAACGCCGCTGGTGCCTAATTTTGCAATAATCACCCAGTCTGCAATTTCGTCTAACAAACTGGCTTGTATACCGCCGTGCAGCATGTTGAGGTAGCCCTCATACCATTTATCGGGCGTCCATTTGGCATAAATCCATTCGTCCTCTTCCCAAAACTTGAGCTTTAACCCAATCGGATTGGTAGGCGAACAACCAAAACAGTGATATTCGGCGATGTCAGCGTAGGCGTTGTGGATTTTTCTCATAATAATGATTAATGGTTAATGATTAATGATTAATGGGGGGTGTTTTTTTTGGATGTTTTTATGGTGGTGGTTATTAGTTTAATGATTTCTATGGCTTCTATGTTTAGACTTTCAAAGTCTTTGGTGGAAATATATTTTGTTTCTTTTAGTAATTCAAGCCAATATATGGTTTCATTGATTTCTTTTTGAGCGATTGCCATTTTGTGAATAAAATCTGCTATACTTTCGGCATATTCTGCTTCACGAACCATAGCTCCAACAGAAGTTCCGCATCGTAAAATTTGCTTAGATAAAACAAATTCTTTTTTATCTTCACATAAATACTTGTAAAGATTTACAACCCTAATAGCAAACGTAAAACTCTTCCCTTTCAATACATTCTCTTTCATTTTTCTTATCAATTAAACATTAATCATTAAACATTAAACATTAAACATTAAACATTAATCATTAAACATTAATCATTAAACATTAATCATTATCTCTCTTTCCCCAGCACATATTCCAGTTCCGCCTGTGCGGATAGATAATCGTGAATAGATTGATAATAAGATAATTGTGACATGAGCAGTGCAAATTCGGCATCGCTCAGGTCGTGCCATGTTGCCAATCCTACTTCATATTGCTTTTGAACGATACTGTAGGCGCGTGTCGCCATTTTCACACTTTCGCTGTTGGATTCAAAATCGGCGATGGCTTTATCAATATTGCCCAAGTTATTATTGATAGAAAGCCACAATCCGCGTTCCACATTCAAACGGGTATCGTTCAAATTTTGAATATTATATTGAATTTGTTTGGTTTTATAAGTGGTTGATGCCCACGAAATAATAGGTATTTGTAAAGAAACGCCAACCAATGAAGTGGGAAACCATTTGAAATCTTTAACAGGAATATCATCTCCCATGGTCATATATTGAAAACTTCCATTGAGTACCAAAGCCGGGCAGGCGCCGGAGAGTACAATTTTGCGCGAACGTTCCAACTGTTGAATGCTCATATCCATCTGTTTCAAATCGGAATTATGCTCTAAAGATAAGTTCTTCATATCAGGAAGTTTGGAGTTTTTCATTTCTGTTTCAAATTCCTTTAATTCACCTGAAAAAATCAGCGGTTCGTAAATATCAACCCCCATACAGATTTTAAGCGCTTTCTGACTTAAATCCAAAGCATTAGCAGCATTAGTAATATTGGGTTTTGCATTAGATACCTGCACATCGGCACGCAATTTCTCAAACTCAGAAACCAATCCCTGTTCAAATTTATCGTTAACAAGTTTGGCTTTATCTACTATATTCTTATAATTTTCCGTGTAAATTTTATAGACTTCTTGAGCAATCAATACCCGATAATATGCTTTTTTAACATTATTAATCAGGGCAATTTTTGACGATCGCGCCTGTTCCGTAGCCAATTCAATATCTAAAGAGGTGAGTTTTATCGTATTCCACAACGCCGGCATGATAATCGGCAGTGATAAGTTGGCGGAAACCCCCATATTGTTAAATGAGCCCATTGACATGGGTTCAGGTGGACCATCTGAACCTGCTGAAGGTGGTTTAAACCCCATCGGTACCAGAAATTCATATATTGGGGTCAAGATATCAGCCATTCCCGATGTCATCTTTGAAAGATCCATCATCATTTTTTGTTTTTGAAGCGTACGTTGATAAGATGTTCCGGCGGTAACATTAGGAAACAATCCCACAATTTGTTCTTTTTTGTAATATTTTTTAGTTTCAATAGTCCTGTCCGCAATGCGCATGGTAGGACTTTCGTTCAACGCAATCTCTATGGCTTGCTGCAACGTAATGTGCAACGAATCGGATTTCGTCTGTGCAAAAACCGAAAAAGAGATAAGGGATAAGAGGAGTAGAATTGATTTTTTCATATTAGTGATTAGTGATTAATGGTTAGTGATTAATGATTAATGATTAATGATTAATGATTAGTGATTAGTGATTAGTGATTAATGATTAATGATTATCGTGACGAGTGGCTATAGTTTAATTCGTAATTCATAATTCGTAATTCGTAATTTATCAGAGCGGCTTAGGGCTGTGGGGTTTATGCCGGGCTTGCCTTCGGGGACGGGAATGTTTAGTTGCTCAAAGTAGTTGTGCCAATAGGGTAGAATTTCATCTGTTCCTTCTTTTTTGAAAGTCATATTTGGGGTTTCAAAAAAGTGAGGGTTATTGCTGGTGTATGCGTAGGCATCGTATATCAACTCGCTGCAATAGTAAAGGTCGTTTTCAAAATCAAAAGCATAATCGTAGCCTTTTCCAAGATGTGAACAGGCTCTACTAAGGGCGCCTGTAGTATATTTCTGGTATTCGGGCTTAAATGAGGCTACATACAATACGCCATTTTTATTCTCATTTTCAAACTCTTGAATACTTGAATAGACGACGCCTTTTTGGGGAACTGCTTCCACTACAAAAATCCCTGTATCGGTTACATTAATAATTCCGACATGCGTAAAGTTCAATATTTTATCGTCTGATTTTGTAACTTCTACAATAGATTTCTCAAATTCGGAATTTTCCGAAGCCACAAAAATCAAATCCCCTGTACTGAGTTTACCTGTACAACTCATAAGCAGCAAGCAGCATGCGGTAAGCAAATACTTTTTCACCAAATCAAGGTATCCATCTGTATATTCTTTGTCTCTTATGATTAGGTTTTCTTCTTCACAAATGCTTTTTTTCCTTTCAAATACGAGTATTATTCTATTTTTTTTCTTAGATGGGGTTGGGTAGATGTGCAATTTTTTTGTTGCATATAAATGTTTTGATATTGCCAATTTCTCTACTTTTTCTGCTGCTTCTATTGGTAAAATTACACCAAAACGTCCGTTTTCTGAAAGGAATATCTCAACGGCGTCAATAAGTTCATTCAAAGATAATGTAACATTATGTTTTGAAATATTTTTGCTTATTTCCGGTGATTTCAAACTATTTTCAAAAAAGGGCGGGTTGCTTACAATCATGTCAAATTTTTGAGTAGTTTTTTGCGCAAAATCCACTATATTTTCGTGAATAAATTGCACATCATCTTTCCATGGGGAGATTTCTGCATTTCTTTGTGCTTCTTTTACCGATTTTTCGTCAATATCCACTCCGATAATCTTTGCATCTGTTCTTTGGGCAAGCATAAGCGAAATGACCCCGCATCCCGAACCTATATCCAAAACTGTTTTACAATTTTCGGGAACAGGCATCCATGCGCCCAGCAATACCGCATCCGTCCCTACCTTCATAGTGCTTTCCGAATGACTGACTGAAAATTGTTTAAAACGAAACATTTTTTAGTGATTAATGATTAGTGATTAATGATTAATGATTAGTGATTAGTGATTAATGATTAGTGATTAATGATTAGTGATTAATGATTATCGTGACGAGTGGCTATAGTTTAATTCGTAATTCGTAATTTTTAATTTTTAATTTTTAATTCTTAATTCTTAATTTTTAATTTTTAATTCTTAATTTTTAATTCTTAATTTTTAATTTTTAATTCTTAATTTTTAATTCTCCATTCTCCATTCTCCATTCTCAATTCTTTCCGAGTATTCCGTAGAAAATCATATCTGCAACTTTTCGCATAAGGATGATTGTGTCGGGGTATCGTTTTCTTATTTCTTCATTTTTAAAAGCACGAATGACATAATTGATAAATCGTTGTAAAAAATCTATGTCCAAGTCGGCGCGTATTTCGCCACGCTTTTGCGCTTCCGTAAAACAGTTATGCGTGAACGTTTTCCAGTGTTCCTGTTTGCTTTCATAATGTTGTCGAACTTCCACAAAAGAAGGGTCGTGGATGTCTGCCAAAAATTCGGGAGTCATCTTTTCCAATTCGGCAATATTATAATTTGTGATTTGAATTAACTTTTCGGAGAATGGTAATTCGCTATTGTTTATGGCAAGAATTTCCTGTAAATTTTCTTCGTAGATATGTTCTAACAATTTAATCAGAAGGTTGGTTTTGTTCTCATAATATACATAGAAAGTGCGCCGGCTTACCTCTGCTTTATTACAAATATCTTCAATACTGATACGTTTAAATCCGTGCTTAAAGAAAAGTTCTTTAGCGGCTTCTAAAATTTCGATAGGAATATCTTTTTTTGCCATAACTTTACAAAATGACGGCGAAAATAACATTTTCTATATATAAATACAGTTTTTGCGCAAATTTTCTTAATGGTGTGCGGTGAGTGATGAACGGTGAGCGGTGAGAAATCTTACGGTCTTAAAAAATCGTGTTAATTTGCGCCCAATTATAGTATGAAACAATTCCTGTCCTTTGTAAAAAAAGAGTTTATGCATATATGGCGCGACAAACGCACCATTCTTGTAGTTATTGGGTTGCCCATTATGCAAATGATTCTGTTTGGTTTTGCAATTTCTACAGAAATCAGAAATGTGCGCTTCGGGGTGTTTTGCCCAAAAAATGATGTAGTTACTTTAAAACTGGAAGACCATTTTAAAAGCAATCACTATTTTACTTTCGTTGAAAATATTACCGACCCAAATCATTATGTTGATTATTTTAAGCAGGATAAAGTAGATATGATTTTGGTGTTTGAGAATAATTTTGAGTATAAACTTATGCATCAAGGAACTGCTAATATTCAGATACTTACAGATGGTATTGACCCTAATAGCGCTACTGCAATTGCCAATTATGCTCACCGGATTATTCAAAAATATCAACAGGAAACAGCCATTCAAGCCCCTAATGGAAATTTTATTGTTCCACAAATCAAACTCCTGTACAATCCGCAAATGAAATCGGCTTTTAATTTTGTTCCGGGTGTTATGGGGTTGGTACTAACGATTATTTGCGCTATGATGACAGCCGTTTCCATTGTTCGGGAGAAGGAGCGCGGCTCAATGGAGGTGTTGCTCGTTTCTCCGTGCAAACCCATTTATGTGATGATTGCCAAGATGTTGCCTTATTTAGTTATCTCAGGAATCATTATGTTACTCATTATTTTGCTTTCCATTTTTATGCTGGGGGTTCCTATGGCAGGAAGTTATGTTACTTTTTGTCTCATATCGCTTATCTTTGTGATTGCGATGCTCGCTATGGGCTTGTTGATTTCCACGTTAGTTGACAATCAGGTAATTGCTCTGTTAATTTCAGGTATGGGATTAATGATGCCTACGGCATTACTATCCGGTATGATTTTCCCGATTGACAACATGCCTTGGCTCTTACGCGCCATATCCATATTTTTACCGGCACGTTGGTTTATAGCCGCCATTCGCAAAGTGATGATTGAAGGCTTGGAATTTGTGTATATCTATAAAGAGTTTATTATGCTTTGCCTGATGACGTTAGTTCTACTGATTATCAGTTGGAGGAAATTTAAAATCAGGATGGAATAGAGTTTATTTCCCCAGCGTTGCCACCATCACCGCTTTGATAGTGTGCAAACGGTTTTCCGCTTCGTCAAATACGATAGACATCGGCGATTCGAATACATCGTCCGTAACTTCCATAGCCTCAAGACCGAATTTTTTGTGGATATCTCTGCCAACTTCTGTTTCCAAATTATGGAATGAGGGGAGGCAGTGCAGGAATTTCACTTTTGGATTGCCGGTAGTTTTCACCACGTTCATATTTACCTGATAAGGTTTCAGCAATTTAATACGCTCTGCCCAAACTTCTGCGGGTTCGCCCATAGATACCCAAACGTCAGTATATAAGAAATCTACGCCTTTTACGCCCTCTTCTATACTTTCGGTAAGGGTAATTTTAGCGCCGGTTTCTTTGGCAATTTCGCGACATTTAGCCACTAATGCTTCTTCGGGCCAACATTGTTTTGGCGCAACGGCGCGGAAATCCATACCCATTTTTGATGCGCCCACCATAAGACTGTTACCCATATTGTTGCGGGCATCGCCGAGATATGCAAAAGAGATTTGATGCAACGGTTTGTCACTGTGTTCCTGCATGGTTAAAAAGTCTGCTAAGATTTGAGTAGGATGAAATTCGGTGGTTAATCCGTTCCACACGGGTACGCCGGCGTATTTGCCCAGCGCTTCTACAATCTCCTGTGCATAGCCGCGATATTCAATGCCGTCGTACATTCTGCCCAACACGCGGGCGGTATCTTTCATAGATTCTTTTTTGCCCATTTGCGAACCGGCAGGTCCCAAATAAGTTACGTGTGCCCCTTGATCCAAAGCGGCTACTTCAAATGCACAACGTGTTCTTGTTGAGTCTTTTTCAAACAAAAGCACAATGTTTTTACCTTTTAATTTGGGTTGTTCTGTGCCGGTGTATTTTGCGGTTTTCAAGTCGGCGGACAGTTTTAATAAATACTTAATCTCTTCGGGAGTGAAGTCTAACAACTTTAAAAAGTTTCTGTTTCTTAAATTAAATGCCATATTATTAATATTTTATAGGGTTAATATTCTTTTTTAAATGCGGGTGCAAATATGTAAGTTTTTTTGGAATTTCGGATGAAATTGTTTTAATTTGAGTTATACCAAAGTGATTTATATTTCATTTCAAAATGGGTCAAAAAAAATATATTTATAAGCGCAAGTAGTTTTGACGATGCTTCTGTTAATTTCTTTGGCGGCATTATCAATAAACAAACTAATCTCTTCCAAAGATTTAAACAATTTATTGGTAAATGCTCTTTTAAATCTTGCCCACATTTTTTCTGCGGGATTGAGTTCAGGCGAATATGGTGGAAGGAATACAAGTTTAATATTGTCGGGAATTTTTAATTTTTTAGCTTTATGAAAAGCGCCGTTATCCAATACCATGTCCACCGCGCTCATACAACTTCCGCCATATCTGAATACTGCTGCTGCTTACGCCTAACATTTTACCAAGAGATTGCTTTGACAAACTCGAACTTTCGTTGTTCTTTATCAAAATCAACATCCTGATACGATTGACTATCGTTACCTTACGGTGTGCCAATAATTTCTTTAACTCAGAAACACTCTCGCTTACATACAATAAATTATATGCTGGTGACAAGTGAGAATCATCTACTCATCTAATACGCACCTTACACTCACCGCGTCTGTCAATTTAATCTCTACAATTTCAATTTCATTGCAGTTATAGCGCAAACAAGCCGCGTTGCACGTAGTGGAATAAGGAACATCGGAACTCCAGAATGCGGTGTAACTGGTCAGTCGCTCGAAAGTTTGTAGTGTGCTGTTGTAATATCCGGAACCGCGTATGTCTAAACCTGTGTTGTTCGTATTACTATTGGGTTGCGCCCAAAAACCTGCATTTTTCAAATCGTCTGAGAAGTACATGTTTAGAGATACCCATTCTGCGGAGGTGGGGATACGCCAGCCATCGGGACAAATAAGGTGAGGGGCTTGCGATGAGCGGCTTACGGCAGATGCCGAAGCGTAATCATAGAGCAAACCATAGTTGTTTTTATTCTGCGTAAGGTTTGGATATAGTGTGCTATAGTATGGTTTGGCAAACAGAATTGGAGTAGCGGCATCGTCATTATACTTGCTGTTTTTAAGATTTGCGGCAGTCCAGCATATTCCGGCGAGACGCACTACGGGATATTCGTTGTTTTCGTTGTCTGTAACAGAAAGAGGACAAGTGCCCGTTGGTGGGGCGGCTTCCGTTTGTGGGAATACCGCTGTAACTACGCCGCTGTTTGCATCATTTGTGGCATGAGCGCTTGTACCTGCTACGGTAAAGAAATCTTCCGAAACGCCGGTCAGAGTATATCCTGTTTTTGGCGTAATGGTGATGGTTGCCGTATAAACGGTGCTGTATCCGAAAGTCGCATCGTTAGGAGACCACGTTACCGTACCGGTATATTGTGCCGTTTCGGTGATGGTGGTTACGGGGGTTTGTCCTGCTACGGGTACTGTTACGCCTTCAATTTCCGCGATGTTGATAACCGTTGGCGGGGCGGCTTCCGTTTGTGGGAATACCGCTGTAACTACGCCGCTGTTTGCATCATTTGTGGCATGGGCGCTTGTACCTGCTACGGTAAAGAAATCTTCCGAAACGCCGGTCAGAGTATATCCTGTTTTTGGCGTAATGGTGATGGTTGCCGTATAAAC
>Ga0268262_10000053_pt1 | contig 132110 bp, 126 predicted proteins | sample TergutNc150P3_FD_190354 | JGI IMG/M metagenome (GOLD analysis project Ga0268262, IMG submission 190354) | Nasutitermes corniger P3 segment gut microbial community from laboratory colony in Florida, USA - Nc150 P3 (SPAdes) (version 2) | ecosystem: Host-associated > Arthropoda: Insects >...
TGAAAATTTAGCTATGGTTATGGGCTGGTATGGTTTTGGGCGTTCTATAGTAATGATTTTCAATGTTCCTATAACAGTTCCTCTCATTGAAATTTTATTTGTCTATGCCGGAATAAGGTTCGGACAGTCTCTTAAAATACCTACATGGACTATCCCAATTCTTGTTGGAATGTTTGGCGTTATGGCCGATTTAACACTTGATCCATTGGCACTTAGTCAAGTTGCTGTAACTGCAGAAGGGAGAATCGGCCGGTGGTCATGGTATATCGGAAATAATGATGTAAATATTTTTGGAGCACCTGTTTATAATTATGTAGGCTGGTTGTTACTTTGCGGATATTCTTCTGCGGTAATTTTATTAGGAAGATATTGGCATAAAGAAAGTGGATATAAAACAATAGTTGGTTATATATATCCGCCTTTAGCACTATTGGCAGGATTAATTGTAATGGTATCTCCTCTTTCTGCTTTTTTGCTATGGATAGGACCATTTTTTTCAAAAGGCGGCTGGACAGAATATATAATGTTTGTTTTAGGCTTTTTATTTTTTATTGGTATAACAATATATTGGCGTGGTAAAATGATCAGAAAATTGTCAATCCAAAATGATTACATCATTTTGGTTATATTTGGTATTTTCTATCTTTCAAATATAATATTCTCAATTATAGGTAAACAATGGAGCATATTATTGTTTTCATTGCTATTTATTGCTGTTAATATGAGTATATTTTTGTGGGGTTTTACTCGCAAAAATATAGAGTTAAAATGAAAAAAATAAATATTTTTGTTATTTTTTTGTGTATTTTTATTGGTAAATCATTTTCACAGACAATAGATTTTACTGTAAAAATATCAAACGTTGTTATTAATGGCGGTAAAGTTTATTTAAGAGTTTTTTCAAATGCCGGTGGATTTAGTCGGGAAGAACCATATATTTCGTTTGAACTGGAAGATACTAATGCTGTTTTGTCGCAGAATATTTCTCTAATATATGGGGAATATGTAATAGCGGCATTTCAAGACTCTAATGGAAATGGTGTTGTTGATTATGGATTATTTGGCGTACCAAAAGAATTAGTTGGTGTATCAAATTATTTTGGAAGAGGTATTCCTTCAAAAACATTTGATAGACAAAAAGTTTTTATTAATAGCACAACAAGAATTATTAATATTGGTTTATACAAATTTTAGTTAAAATAATAATTATGGAAATAATAAATATATTAGTAGAAAGGATATAATATGGCAGATAATTTTAAGTATATTAATGAAAATGTTTATGATCTTCTGTAAGCCCAACGGTGTCAGTCACAATTTACGTAATATACAAATATTATTATCTTCTGCATATAATGGAATTGCAAAAGTTTTCCTGCAAACTACAAAAGCACGAAGTTTTTGTCTGTAGGTAAAGAGTGTCTGACCTCCAAAATTTGTATCATCATCGAGAAATTTGCAGCACTATCTATAGTATTTATAATTTCCACTTAATAAAAAAACCCATTGCCCCATATTTATACTATTTCCTAATTAATGAATAAATTGCATGAGCGTAGGCACAAATCCGCAACGGCGACATTTGGCTGAATTTCCTATACGGCCACGCCAAAGCGTGCGTCCATTCATGCCAGCCAACCCGGAGCAGTTGCGGATTTGCGCCCACGCTCACGGAATAAAATCATTAAATAGAAAATATTCGTAAGGTTAGCGATAAAAATATTTTAATATTTGCAGCAGTGCAGAATGTCTGTTATCCAAATTCCATAGTATTGTGTAACTACGACAAGCTTCAAAGTAAAAGTTCGTGTTGGTTCGTGTGGTTCGTGGTAAATTCTTTGAAAAAATATAAACTTCACTTCCTAATTATAGTAACATTCCCAAACACCGATTCCCCTGTAATATTTAAAACAGATTTGCAGTCCGCTTCATCACGCTCGTCAAAGGCAAAGCGGAGTGTCTGACACCATATGCGTTAACCTTATAACAAAAAGGGTATCAGGCACTCGGCGGCTCCACTGACACTTGGTGTTATTCCTAGGAAGTGGAAATAATGCTTTATGATTGTTTTTTCCATACCGCATCATACCCTGGATTTGTCGTTTTATACGTCCCTGCCCGCCCTGCAAGGTACTTTTCCCGCAAGTCGCCAATGCAATAGAATGCATCATAATGCAAATTGTTCGAAGAAATGGTTCCTTGAAACATTATGCTTGTAAGGCTTTCGCAATGTGAAAAAGCGTAAGCACCTATACTGGTAACGCTGTCCGGTATGGTTACACTGGTAAGGCTTTCGCAATGTGAAAAAGCCTTCTCTCCAATGCTGGTAACGCTGTCCGGTATAGTTACGCTGGTAAGGCTTTCGCAATCGGAAAAAGCCCCATACGCAATAGTGGTAACGCTGTCCGGTATGCTTACGCTGCTAAGGCTCCTGCACTCGGAAAAAACCGAAGTCCCAATACTGGTAACGCTGTTTCCTATGGTTATGCTGATAAGTCCGCTTCCGGAAAAAGCTAAATTTCCAATGCTGGTAACACTGTCTGGCAAAGTTACCATGGTAAGGTTGTTGCAACTGGAAAAAGTATACTCCCCAATGCTGGTAACGCTGTCCGGTATGGTTATGCTGGAAAGATATATGCACTCGGCAAAAGCTCTCCTCCCCAAACTTGTAACGCTATTGGGTATGGTGACGCTAATTATGCTCCTCTTTTGATAAAAAGCATCATCTCCAATACCGATAACAGGTAAATTCCGTATTTTAGGAGGAATACTGACTTCCCTTTCTTCTCCGACATATTCGGTAATCTCTATACCTTTGCCGCCATCAACAGTTATTACCTTAAAATCTTTCTCATTGTTGTTCTTTTGAGCGCACGCCGGAAATATCGCCATTAATATTAAGGCGATACATAAAAATGTTTTCTTGTTTTTCATTTTAAAACTCCTTCTTGTGTTGTTGTATATGAAAAGCCGGTGTCTTAGCATACGCGTAAATCCGGCGTTTTTCCGATGGAAATATCTTACATAATGCGATTAATAATATCAATTGGAAAATGCGATAAATGCCGGCGCATATCGCGCCGGTGGCTTGCCTCAAGCAAGCTCAAAAGAATAAAGGTAACAAAAAGCCGCTAAAACCCTGTCTACTGCGCCGTAGGCGCATAGTATTAATACACATAAATTACCTATTGCGCCGTAAGGCGCATTCTTCCTTCTTCAATTCATATATTATAGATATGTTACCTCGCATATCTATCTTGGGTATGGCGCACAACGTTCCGGCGGTAAACGGCGGTTTTTTGCGCCCGATAAGGAAAAACGCGCAGCGTTTTTTCGGGCGCAAAAAAATGTGGCTACGCGAAACACCACAAAGGGCGTTAGCCCGACTGGTGTTTCGCGTAGCCCGAGCCGCCGATAGGCGGCGAAGCAGTTACCGACCTGTTATGTGCCATTTTTTCTGCTTTAACTATATTAAATAAATTATTTTGAATATTCTTTGAATCTAAACTAATATATCCTAAATTTATTATTTCATTATATATTTTTGATATTTTATCTTCTGATGAATTATCTGAAAGAAAACGTAAAGCAGATGATGCTACATATTCTACAGATTGTTCAATAGAAATCCATTTTCTGTTTAAATTTTCTGCAACAAATCCAGTAGTATTTGATCCTCCAAATATATCAACTACCAGATCATATTCGTCTGTAAGCATTTTTATAAAAAATTCCGGTAATTTTTCAGGAAATCTGGCTGGGTGTCCTTGAATATTTAATAATTTACATCGTCTTAAATATAAACCGTTTGATTCTGAATTGGAAATTTGTAACAAATTTGAAGGTAATGCGCCTCCATTGTCGGTAGAAAATGTATCTGAAATTGAATGACCGGAAGGTCTGTTTTTAGGCTTATAATATTTTTCAGGATTTTCAAGTAATTTTTTCATCCTATCACTATAAGGTGTAAGAACATTTTTAATATTTGCTTTAGGCCATTCTGTTTTTGAAAACCACCAAACTGTATTTACCGCATCCTTTGCCCTAATTTTTCTTTTATTTACCCATTCAATCGGGCTGGGCAGTTTTGAAGGATTATACCAGAAAAATTCCTCTGCCAAAAAAAAGCCTAGTTCATCACAAAATTTCAACGGGACTCTAAAATTATAAAGGCTTCGTACAGGAGTGCCTTTTTGGTATGCTCCCCCCAAATCCAATACAAAACTTCCAGTGTCTTTTAATTTTCTATATACAAGATGGGCAAATTGGGATAGCCATTCAACATATTCATATTGTTCCTTGTTTCCATATTCCTTTTTCCTTTGTAAAGCAAATGGGGGGCTTGTTACTACCAAATCTATGGAATTATCATCCATATTTGCCAATATATCCAATGAATCGCCAAGGATCATTTCCCCTAATGAAGAAAAGTATCCTGATTTCATCTGTTTTTTTGAGCATTTTTCGCTGTAATTGCTACTTATAGTCTGTAGACTCATAGTATTCATGATAATAGTCTTTTTTAAAGGTGTCAAGTATGAAATTGAAGAAAATTTTTTCAAATAATGTACGTAAATACCGCATTAAACAAAATCTATCTCAAGAAGAATTAGCCGAAAAAGCTGGGTTACATAGGACCTATATAGGTTCTGTAGAACGAGGTGAACGTAATATAACCATCAATGCAATGGAAAAGATTTGTATTGCCCTTGAAATGTCAATAATCGATTTATTTAAGGAGTAAATAAGTGAAAGAAACAAAAGATTTACAAGAAATGAAAAAATTATTCCCTTATATCCGTGAATATCAGAAGTTGGCTTCTAAATATAACATCAATGATATTTTTCAGGATAATGGTGGAAAAATTTTGCAAATATTACTCGTTACAGGATTACAGGCCCTTCCCGGACGTGAAGGAAATGACGCAATTGATGAGAGCGATCAAGAATATGAATTAAAATCCGTCAACACATTATTAACTCAAAGTTTTTCGACACATCATCATATGAACCCAACAATAATTGCAAAATACAGATTAGTTCCGTGGATTTTTGCCGCTTACGAAGGGATAGAATTGCGTAAAATTTATCGTTTAGAACCGTCAGATATGGAACATTGGTATACATCATGGGAAACTAAATGGCATAATGACGGCGGAAAAGACATTAATAATCCAAAAATCCCGCTCTCATATGTCGAAAAAAATGGAAACCTGATTTTCGATTTTTCAATGTATCCTTTCTGACCATTTCAGAAATAATGGCACATAACGTTCCGGCGGTAACTGACGTTTTTTTGCGCCCGATAAGGAAAAACGCGCAGCGTTTTTACGGGCGCAAAAAAAATGTGGCGGAGCAAAAATGCACAAAGGGGCGAAGTCCCGACTGCGTTTTTGCGTAGCCTAGCCGCCGTAAGGCGGCGTACAGTTACCGACCTGTTATGCGCCGTTTTATTGCTTTTAATTATTTAACAAATTATTGCATCATTAATTTTTATTGCAAATGTGCTTCCATTAATTGGATTGCCACCAAATGTATCCATACAATAAAATCCAATGGGTAAAGCAAAAATATAAGCATTTTTTTCCACTACAAAGCATGATATTTTAAAACGATCTTCATATAAAATATCTATATCATCTGATGGTGGCAAAAATGGAAGAAGTTTTATATAATACTGAGCATTATCATTTTCATAAATAATATTGGGAGTATATTTATCATCTACCAAATTTACAGAAATAACTTTCTTCCCTATTTCAATTAGAAGATCATTAATAATTTCAATACCAAATTCAAGTAATTCTTTAGTAGTCATTATTTTTCCTATACGTTCTTCTGTGGCAGAATGTTTAAACATTTTCGGTTCATTATTTATATCTAAAATACCAATCCTATACGATTGAAATGAATAAATATCAGGATCAGTCATATACAAATTACATATTTTATTTTCATTAAAATCAAATAATAATAATGCCTCATTAACACTAGATTCTGTTTTTTGATTCAAGAGTAATGCGTATGTATAATTTACTGGTGAAATTCCGGCCTGTAATACAACAACTGTAATTTCTGGTTGAGAAGATGTCTTTTTGATTGAATTAAATTTTCCTAAGATATAGTCCTTATATTTTTCAAGCGTAAGGTTAGGTTCATTAACCCAATATGAGCCATATTCAAAATTTTTATCAAGCAATATCATGAATTCTTCTGCATTCAATGTATTCCATCCTTTTTTTACTGAAAGTAGTGCTTCCCAACGATTTTTATTTAATTTAGAAACAAAAGGATTATCATTTGCACTATTAAAATGCCATTTCTTGACCTGTTTTACAAGAATTTTCTGTCCATTTATTTTTATTTCTTTTTCTTCTTTAATTTCCCTTCTCATATTCGTCTCCTAATTTTATTATAACTCTTTTCTAAAATTATACAAGTATATTTTTATAATGTTTTCAATAAAATGGCGCATAACGTTTTATATATGAATATTTTGTCCGAATAATTTTTATTAATTGAACAAAAGTTTCGCTTTTGCCCTGAATTGGATTAAACGAACAAAATGTTCGTTTAATACTCAAAATTCATGTTATATACGACACATTAAATTTAATCGGGGATACAGTCAAGAGGGCATTCCAAAAGAACTTATTGATACAAGTTTAAATTTTTTATCTTTTTGTCGAATCATGGAGTTTTGCCAAATACAAGCCACTACAAAGTAAAAAAAAATAAACTTCACTTCCTAATTATAGTAACATTCCCAAATACCGATTCCCCCGTAATATTCAAAACAGATTTAATGTCCGCGTCATCACGTTCACCGTTGTTAGGCGCATATACAGCGGAAAAAACAGTATTAACATTATTCTCAATTTTAACGTTTTTAGGAACAAATATCTCGATAAGTCCAAAAACAACTTTTACTTTTATTGTCGTTTTTCCGGCAGGTAAATCATTAATCCTTATTTGCGTTGTGCCAAAAACATTGGAAAAATTTCCTGCGTTGCCATTGACTGATTTAGCGGTAACATTCCGCCATGAGAAAACTGTCTTCTGCTCATGATCATTATTATTATCGTCATACGGAGTTAATTCGCAGTTTTCGCCTAACTGCTTCTGAACAATCCGCAGTTCCTGAAGTGAGTCCGCTTTTGTCACTCTTTCAATCATTGATTCGTAATCGTCTAAATTGATAATGCTTTTTGAATATTGCTCCGTAAGCGCCTGTGTCAGTTTCTCTTTCTCTTCAGTTACATTAATCATTATTTTTTCACTTAACCTGCCGCCCGACTGCGCGCAGTTTTCCAAATCTCTTTTGCTTCACTGGCTCTTTCGGTAATTTCATCCCAATCCTGCGCTTTTATCAGCTCCTTGCTTGCTATCCAACTGCCGCCAATGGCAAGTACGGGGTTGAATTTCGCGTAACTGGCGAGGTTTTCAGGCGTGACGCCGCCAAGCGGAATGTACTTAATGCCCAAATGGTTGTAGGGAGCGTTAATGCTTTTAAGATAACTCAAGCCGCCCAAACCTTCAGCAGGGAAAAGTTTGACAACGCGGCAGCCGAGGGAAATTGCCTGTTCCAGTTCGCTTGGAGTGGCAATTCCGGGCGCAAAGGGAAGATCCGCCGCTTGCGCTTCCTTGACAATTTCGGGATTGATTCCCGGAGAGACGCCGAAACGAACGCTCGGCTCTTTTTTCACCGCCGCAGCCTGTCCCGCTTCTATAATAGTGCCTATCCCTATGAACATTTGCGGAACTTCTTTGGCAATCAGCGAAATTGAGGGAATAGCCGCGGGCGTGCGCAGGGCAAGCTCAATTACGGTAATTCCCCCTGCAAAAAGAGCTTTTGCAATCGGTACGGCGTTTTTTTCGGATTCAATTTCCAGAACCGCAATAATTCCTTCTTCCGCGATTTTATTCTTTATTTCCTCAGACATTGCCAATTTCATATTATCTCCTTTATTAATTGAACCTTTAAAAGTCCCTCTTAACAATCATTATTATATATGATATTTTTAAAAAATACATGTGGCGCGTACAACTTCATAAAATAAATTACGATGAAAAAGAGTACCAGGCTGTTAAAGAGGTACTCGATTCCGGCTGGCTGAGTATCAGCGAAAAAACGCTTGCCTTTGAAGCCAAATTTTCTGAATTTTTGGGACACGATTCAAAATGCCTTGCGCTTTCAAACTGTACCGCCGCCTTGCACATGGCGCTCCTTGCCCTCGACATAAAAGAAGGCGATGAAATAATTACCCCTTCCTTAACCTTTATTGCCGATCAAAATGTTTCTTTGATGAACGGCGCAAAAAACATTCTAGCGGATATTTCTTCAATGGAAGACTGGTCGGTCGATCCTGACGATATTGAGGCGCGGATTACTCCTGCGGTAAAAGCTGTGATGATAGTCCACTATGCCGGCTTTGCCTGTGATATGGAGCGCATAACCGCCATTTGCAAAAAACACGGATTGCTCCTTATCGAAGACTGCGCCCATTCGCCGGGAGCCGATTACAAAGGTCAGCCTCTCGGCACTTTTGGCGACATATCGGCTTTCAGTTTTTTTGCCAACAAAAATATAGCGGTTGGCGAAGGCGGTATGGTTGTTACGCATAATGCAAACTTGTATGAAAAACTGCGTCTTCTGCGCTCCCACGGAATGTCCGTCCCCTCCTTTGACCGCTACAAAGGCAGGGCAGTTTCCTACGACGTACAGTCTCCGGGATTGAATTACCGTATTCACGAGATAAGTTCCGCCCTTGGGCTTGTCCAGCTTGAGAAACTCGCAGACGCAAATGAAAAAAGAAAAAAACTCACAGAACACTACTATAGCCGCCTTGATAAAGTTCCCTCTGTCTCAATCCCTTTCAGATTTTTTTCACGCGGGAAGCCTAATTATCACATAATGCCGATTTTGCTTTCAGAGAAAATAGACAGGGCGGAGGTTATTGAATTAATGAAACAGGACGGAGTTCAAACCAGTATCCATTACCCGGCAATTCAAAATTTCAGCGCGTACAAGGACAAAGTGAACTCCACGCCAAAAGCCGAATATGTCTGCGCTCACGAATTGACTTTGCCTTTGTACCCGACTATGACGACGGAAGAAGTTGATATTGTGTGTGATGCGCTAATCAACGGAATTGATAAGAATAGAAAATAAAATTTTAAACCTTCGCTCACTGTGGCGTAGCCTCAATATACGCTCTTTAATGCCGTCGAAAAGCGGTGTCTTTTCTTTAAATCCTCCATTTTTATACTTGAAATTTTCTTAATAAAATGATAATATAACCCATATGAACGTAATTTTCGCCAAAATGGTGTTAGATGGCAATGACAAAGTATTGTAGGAAATAATTGAAATGGCAGAAATTACTGTATTTAAAACGCCGGATTTCTCCGTATGGAATGATACCGACTTTTTATAAAACTGACCCAATAAAATAAGGAGGGGTTTAGTATGAAAAATTTATTCAAAGCGATAGGAATTATCGCGCTCGTAATTTCCGTTCAAGCCCCGGTCTGGGCGCAAAGTTGGAAAATGGTAAAAGATTGTAAACTCGGAAAAGAAATTTGTGTTTCAATCGCCTATGGCAATAATAGGTATGTCGCAGTTGGCAGGCTTAAAATGTCAACTTCAAAGGACGGCATAACATGGACACCCGTAGATGTCAGTAAAATATTCGGCACAGGTGATTTTGACGGCACCTGCGCAGTCGTCTATGGCAATGACATGTTCGTCGCAGTTGGCCGTGGCGGCAAAATAGCGACTTCAAAGGACGGCTTAACATGGAAAGCCGTAGCGAACAGCAAATTCGGCACAGGCATAATCAGCGCGCTCGCCTTTGGCAATGGCACATTTGTCGCGACCGGCGAGAACGGTAAAATAGCGACATCAAAGGACGGCGTAACATGGACAGGCGTAGACGCCAGCAAAATATTCGGCACAACAGGCCAACGCATCGATTCAATAGCATTTGGAAACGGCAAATTTGTCGCGTTTGACTATATCGGCAGAATGGGGGTTTCAACAAACGGCACAACATGGACAGCCGTAAACCTCAGCGAAGAATTAAAAAAAAGTTGTAAAGTAATCGCCTTTGGCAATAACAGGTTTGTCATGGGCGGCTTTGGCGGTACAATAGCAACTTCAACGGACGGCGTAACATGGACAATCTTAAATGTCAAGAAATTATTAAACGAAGATGATTCCATCCAGGCAATCACCTTTGGCAACGGCAAGTTTGTCGCCGGGGGAGACTATGGCAAATTATTGACTTCAAAAGACGGCTTAACATGGACTGCCGTACCGAAAAGCCCCTTCGAATCATTCCGAATGCACATTGTCTCTACGATTGGTTATGGCAATAAAAAGTTTATCGCAACTTGCGGCGGCTGGGATACAGAACTTAAAATGGCGTACTTACAAGAATAGTAAATAGTCTTTGAGCAGTTAATATGCCGGCGGGCATTAAACGCGGAGGAACATATGGCAGATAATAGATATGAAGTGGTGTTGTTAATTAAAAACGCAAGAACAGCAAAAGCGGATGGTACCGCTGATGAAAAAGTTATCATTGACGCGCCCGACCAGGCAAAAGCCAAAACAAAGGCTATTGATCAGGCGGCGGCAAAATGGAAGAAGCCTGTCAGCGATATTCAGGTTTTGATAGTAAAGGAAATGCCCGCAATCAGGGCAACGCCGAAAACCAGAGGAACCGTTGTGGCGGATGATTCTCCCAAAGATGTACAGGAAGTCGCGGAGGATATTCTTGAGAAACTTCAAGTTTCGAATGAATTTGCCGGAATGATTGCCGAATTTAAAAAACTGAATAAACTTGCTTCAAAGCTTGGAGGATTAGGGAAAGCTTTGACATTCATTGATGTGGCGAATGATATGATCAAACTCGGTAATTTGTATATTGATTATTCAGGAACCACTGATAAGAACGCGAAGAAAAAAATAATGGTGGATATAGTTTTGATTACCGCCAAACTGACGAAAACGGCGATAACAGTAGCGGTCCCCGCGGCGGGCCTTGTAGACCTGGGATTTACCGTCGTAAGTATGGGGTACAACGCGGTACAGAAAGTGGCGACTGAAAAACAAAAAGAAAAAGCCCGTAACGCACGCGAATGGATGGAAACCATATCGGCCAATTACGCCAAAGAAAGTAGCGCGTTAAAACCGACTGACGCAGGGTATTATTTTGAATTAAATCTGCATGCAAGCGGAGTTCCAATGGCGGACATTTTAGAAACCCGCCGCGATTTAACGACATTTAATTTTAGAAGAGACGGAAAAGGGACCTTTAAAAATCCCTACAAAGGATAGAAGGATAGTGCCTGACACCGTTTAAAGGAGTGAGAGATGGAGTTAAACAAAGAGCAAGAGGAATGGCTTAAAGAATTTAGAAGTCACTATTTTACTGGCAATAGAAATGCAAACAGGGGCCCTATTAGGGAAGAAATGTTTTTTGAAGCGGGTTTTGCCGTGCAACATCTTCCTGCCGAACTAAAGACCGAAGCCCTCTGCCTTGCCGCAGTTCAGCAAGACGGCCGATCTCTTCAATATGTCCCTGACGCGCTTAAAACCGAGGCCATCTGCCTTGAGGCCGTGCGGCAAGACGGCTTTGCGCTTCAATATGTCCCCGACGCGCTAAGAACCGGAGAAATTTGCCTTATTGCCGTGCGGCAAGAAGGCTACTCGATACAATTCGTCCCTGAAATGACAGAAGAGATTTGCCTTGCCGCTGTTCAACAAAACAACGGAACGCTGGCATACGTCCCCGACGAGTTAAAGGACAAAGTGCAAGATGCATTGAAGACGAAGGAGTAAGAGGTAGCGGGTTTATAATGTTGTGTCAGTCTTCACACGAAGAATAAAAGAAAAAATCACCTGCAAGCTGTCCGTTGGATAGCAGGGCGGTTAATATGTCGGCGGACATTAAACGCGGAGGAAAGATATGGCTAAAGATTATTCTACGTATCACAATCAGATGCAGGACGTATGTAAATTCAGCGATCAAGACAAAGTCTGGGCGGTCATTGAACAGCATTCCGATCCGGGTGCAGTCTACAAGAAACTTTTAGCGGGTTTATGGGCGCCTGCAAGCGATAGCATCAAAACGCAATTCGCAGGGTGTTCAGACGTAGCCGGCTACAAGGCTTTAATCCAGGCAAAATGTATGTTCCAAGATCCAGCAAAGGTTTGGGCGGCGATGGACACGCATAAATACACAAAAGATCTCTACCGCATACTGGCGGAGGTAATGGCAGGTAAAAAGCGCTGAGACGTGTTTATTAATTTTGAGAAAAACCGCCCGCAAGCTGTCCGTTGGACAGCAGGGCGGTTAATATGTCGGCGGACGTTAAACGCGGAGGAAAGATATGGCAAGTATGGGACAATTTGAGGTAGAGGTACAGTTAAAAAAATCAAAATTTATCGTTGACGCAAATGAAGCGCAAAAAGCCGTTGAGGAAGCTATGAAGCTGGCGGGAGTCGCTTCGAATATTGTTCCTAAATCAGGTCCAAAAATGATAAAGACACCGGTTAAGTAAAAAGGTGACTGACACCTTTTGGGAAAAACCGCCCGCAAGCTGTCCGTTGGACAGCAGGGCGTTTAATATGTCGTCGGACATTAAACGCGGAGGAAAGATATGGAAACATCAAATAACGGATGGCCGGCGCTAAAAAATGCACCATCTTACAAACTGCAATGGATTAATGGCAATGTACTAGAAGGTGATGTGGCAACTCTCTTCGAGTATCTTTGCGCTCAGTTCAATACGCGAGTTGAGATAATTAAAAAAGGCGATACTTGTGGATGGTGTTATCGAAATACTACTGGATCTAACCCGCCTAAACTATCTAACCATTCCTCTGGCACGGCAGTAGACCTCAACGCGACTTCTCACCGTCGAGGTGAAGAAAATACTTTCAGTTCCGCACAGGTGAACCAAATCCGTGCGATTCTCTCCGAACTTGGCGGAGTAATTAGATGGGGCGGGGACTACAAGGATGAGATGCACTTCGAAATAATAGCCAACGCTGCCAAGGTGGCCGAAGCTGCCAAGCGACTCCAAAAAGGCGCAACACTTCGTAGAGGTGACAAGGGCGATAGAGTTTCCGCTCTGCAAAACGGACTAAATAACAAGTTCCCCTCCTTTCCTAATGATGCCAAGGTGTATGGCGGCAATGGGGCGAAATTAGCGGTGGATGGTTCTTTTGGCCCTCAAGTGGAAGCGTGGGTCAAGACATTTCAAAAGCACTCGGGTTTGACGGTAGATGGAGTGGCTGGCCCAAAGACGCAGGAAGCTTTGGCTAAGATCGGCATTACAGTGTAGTATGCTGTTATTTTGGTGACTGACACCTTTTACGGTTTTAAACGCGGCTAAAAATCAAAGGAAGGAAAGATATGGCGTTAAGAAAAAAACAAAGAGAATGGCTGGAAAATAACAGCAGTTACGATGGGAATTTCGCGAACGTGCCGGAGGAATTGTCAACGGAAGAATTTTGGCATGAGGCTGTGCATAGAAACATCTGGGCGTTGAGATATGTCCCCGAAAAGTGGAAGACCATAGACCTCTTTCTTAAGGTGATGAGATATACTGTTTTTTCAAAATACGGTCGATCGCAATTCGGATATAATCTGAGTCATGTGCCTGAAGAACTGAGAACAGAGGCCGTCTGCCTTACCGCCCTGCAAGTCCAGGGCGGCATGGCGCTTAAATTCATCCCAGGCGCGCTGAGAACTGAAGCCCTCTGTCTTGACGCTGTAAAAAACAACGGCATGGCGCTTGAATTCGTCCCCGAGACGTTTAAGACCGAAACCCTCTGCCTTGCCGCTGTGCAACAAGTCGGCAATGCGCTGCAGTACGTCCCCTACGCGCTGAAGACCGAGGCCCTCTGCCTTATCGCTGTGCAAAAAAATAATTGGCAGGTTGGGATGGCGCTGGAATATGTCCCCGAGTCGTTTAAAACCGAAGCCCTCTGTCTTGCCGCCGTGCAAGGAGATTGGGGATGGGGAGAATTAAAATTCGTACCCGAAGCGCTGAGAAAAGAGGCCATCTGTCTTGTCGCTGTGCAGCAAGCCGGCAATGTGCTAAGATATGTCCCCGAGGCGCAGAAGACCGAAGCCATCTGCCTTACCGCCGTGCAAAATTGTATATGGCAGGCTGGAAATGAGTATGGACCTACGATGCAATACATCCCAGAGGCGCTGAAGACAGAAGCCGTATGTTTTTCCGCAGTGATACGCCAAGCCGGGGCGTTGGAATACATACCCGAAGCGTTTAAGACCGCAGCCCGCTACCTTATCGACGCGAAAGAAAAACCACATACGTTAAAAAATGTCCCCGACGCGCTGAAGACCAAGGCCTTCTGTCTTGCCGCCGTGCAGCAAAACGGGGGTTCTTTGGAATACATCCCAGAAGCGCTTAAAACAGAGGCACTTTGCCTTGCCGCAGTACAACAAAACGGCAATGTGTTGAAAAAAGTCCCAGAGGCGTTGAAGACTGAAGCCCTCTGCCTTGCCGCTGTTCAGCAAAACATCGATGCGCTGAAAAGTGTCCCAACTGCGCTGAAGACCGAGGCTGTCTGCCTTGCCGCTGTGCAAGAAGACAGCAATATGCTGCAATATGTCCCCAAGGCGAATATGACTGAGGCTCTCTGTCTTGCCGCTTTGCAACAAGATGGCAATACGTTACAGTATGTCTCCGAAGCAAAGAAGACCGAGGCCCTCTGCCTTACTGCAGTGCAGCAAAATGGCAATGCGCTGCAATACGTACCCGAAGCGAAGAAGACCGAGGCCCTCTGCCTTGAAGCAATACAAGAAAACGGCAATGCGCTGCAATACGTACCCGAAGCGAAGAAGACCGAGGCCCTCTGCCTTGAAGCAATACAAGAAAACGGCAATGCGCTGCAATACGTACCCGAAGCGCTTAAGACTGAAGCCCTCTGCCTTGCCGCTGTGCAGCGGGACGGCAGTACGCTGCAATACGTCCCCGACAAGCTGAAGACCGAGGCCATCTGCCTTGCCGCCGCGCAGGAAGATTGGAAGGCGATTGAATTCGTACCCGCCTCGCTGAAGACACTGAAGACTGAGATGTGTATTGCCGCCTTACGTCAAAATATTTGGGTGATGAGAGATTTACCCAACGCGCTGAAGACCGAGGCCGTCTGCCTTGCCGCCGTGCGGCAAAACGGCCATATGCTGGAATACGTCCCCAACAAAATGAAGACCGAAGCCGTCTGCCTTGCCGCTATGCAGGAAAACGGCGATGCGTTGCAATTCGTCCCCGACAAACTGAAGACCGAGGCCCTCTGCCTTGCCGCTGTGGAAAGTAGATACTATGCGCTGGAATACATTCCCAAGGCGCTTGAGACCGAAGCCCTATACCTTGCCGCCGTGCTTAAAGACGACTCAGCGTGGTGGTGTATTCCGGATGAATTAGAAGACTCTGTAGAAGCGGCGTTAACAAAAGCTTTCTCGACAGAAGCGCTTTGCCTTGCCGCTGTGCAAAAAGACGGCTATACGTTGAGATACGTCCCCAACGCGCTGAAGACCGAAGCCGTCTGCCTAGCCGCTGTGCGGCAAAAAGGCAACGCGCTGTATCATGTCCCCGACACACTAAAGACCGAAGCCGTCTGCCTTGCCGCTGTGCGGCAAAATGGCGACGCGCTGAAATATATCCCCGACACACTGAAGACCGAAGCCATCTGCATTGAGGCGATGAAACATTCTGTTTGTTCTACTTGTTATCGTTTCATTGAAAATGATTACAATCCAAAGTATTATACCTATCATCCGCTGCAGGAGATACCCAACGCACTGAAAACCGAAGCCGTCTGTCTTGCCGCTGTGCAAAAAACCGGCATGGCGCTCGAATTCGTCCCCGACGCGCTAAAGACTGAAGCCCTCTGTGTCGAGGCGGTGAAACAGGATAAGGACGCGATAAAGTACGTACCGGAAGCAATGAGAGACGCGGTAAAGGCCGCTAAGAAATAAGAGGAAAGATATGCCGTCATTTGAAAAACGAAAGAATTGGTATGAAAGCGAATGGTATAAAAAGTTGAGCGATAATCAACAGGGGTGGCTTTTAAATTGTAACAATGGTTACGAGAATGAAAAGGCAATGAAACCACCAAAAGAATGGCTTACAAAAGAGTTCTGTTTTGCCGCAGCGCTGCAAAACGGCAAGGCGCTGTATTGGATCCCCGAGGAGCTTAAGACCAAAGACCTCTGCCTTGCCGCTGTGCTGCAAAATGGCAGCGCGTTGAAATATGTCCCCGAGGCGCTTATGACCGAGGCGCTCTGCCTTGCCGTAGTGAGGCAAGACGGCAAGGCGCTGCAATTTGTCCCGGACATTCTGAAGACCCAAGACGTCTGCATTGCAGCAGTGCAAAACGAAAATAACAAATCGTGGGATAAGGTGCTGAAATACGTCCCCGACGCGAAGAAGACCGAGGCCGTCTACATCGCCGCAGTGCTGCAAGACAGCTCTATGTTTACAGAAATCCCCGATGCGAAGAAGACCGAGGCTGTCTGCCTTGCCGCAGTGCAACAAGACGGGTTGGATCTGCAATACGTTCCCAAAGCGAAGAAGACCGAAGTCCTGTGCCTTGCCGCTGTGCAAAGAAACGGCAATGCGTTGCAATTTGTCCCTGACGCGCTGAAGACAGAAGACTTATGCCTTGCCGCTTTGATTTCAGCCGATGGGGCGCGGGAATATATTCCGAAAGGTTTAATAGCCAAGGTCGAAGAGGCGCTTAAAAACGCTTTCACGACAGAGGCGCTCTGCCTTGCCAGAGTACAGAAAATTAATGGAGCGCTTCAACATGTCCCTGAAAAGTTTAAGACCAAAGCCGTATGCCTTGCCGCTGTGCAAAAAGACGGCACGGCGCTTCAATTCGTCCCCGACCAGTTGAAGACCGAAGCCCTCTGCCTTGCCGCTGTGCGACAAAACGGCAGAGCGCTAGAACTTGTGCCGGAAGGAATGAGAACAGAAGCCGTTTGTACTGACGCGTTTCTGCATGGTTTTAGTTTGGCCACTCCCGGTAAATATGTCCCAAAAACAGGGTGGGAACTTATTCCCGCTGATCTGAAGGTCAAATTGTATAATAAGCTGAACTTGGGTGAAACATTTGGCTGGCTAAGAATTGATGCAATGATCAGTTCCGGAATTTCTTCAGGGTCAGGCGGTTCGGGATACGGCATAGAGTTAATATAGCCAACATCCAAGATATAAAGGAGTGACATATGGCGTTAAATAAAAGACAAGAAAAGTGGCTGGAAAAAATCAACTATTATTCTGACAAAGATAAATTAAAGAAGGTGCCGGCAGAATTGTCAACGGAAGAGTTCTGGCTTGAGGCGGTGCGGAAAAACAACTGGGCGCTGGAATTCGTTCCCAAAGCGTTTATGACTGAAGCCTTCTGCCTTGCCGCAGTGCAGCAGGACGGCAAGGCGCTGGAATACGTCCCCGATGCGCTGAAGACCAAGTCCCTCTGCCTTGCCGCGGTGCAGCAAATCGGCAATGCGCTGCAATACGTCCCTGAAGCGCTCAAGACCGAAGCCCTCTGCCTTACCGCCATGCAAAAACAACAATGGGGCATCCTGCTGCAATACGTCCCCGAAGCGCTGAGGACCGAGGCAGTCTGCTTTGCCGCCGTGCAAAAAACAGGCGATATGCTGCAATACGTTCCCGAAGCGCTCAAGACCGAAGCTCTCTGCATTGAGGCGATGAGGCATTCTTCTGTTACTCTTCATATGTCTAGCATGGGAGGCTATACAAAGTCATCTACATCTCATCCGCTGCAGCAGGTGCCTGAAGAACTGAAAACCGGGGCCGTCTGCCTTGCTGCGGTGCTGAATGATAACGGTGCTCTGTATTTCGTCCCCGACGTGCTGAAGGCTCAACTTGCCGTAGCGCTCAGGCCCGCAATTTCTTCAGGGTCAGGCGGTTCGGGATACGGCATTAATTTAATATAGCCAATATCCGAAAAGATATGAACGCTTTTCACGTTAACTGGACAAGACCGTTTTTCCTCCGCAACAAAGGGACGCCATACTTTATAGAAGATTATGACCTGCTTACTACCATAATCTCCGCGCTGGAATGGCGAAAGCATAACGGCGGCATAAAAATGGTAACGGACACAGTTGGGGCTGAATACTACCAAAAACTTGGGCTTGCGCATGTCTGGGATATGGGGATAACCGCTTCTCTTGACGCGCTGGACAGCGAGGCTATATTTCCACTGTCTTTCTGGGCAGCAGGAAAAATATTCGCGCTTGAACAGCAGTCCGCCCCCTGTGTGATGATCGACACCGATTTTATCGTATGGAAATCCCTTGCCGCCGATACAAAAAATGAAAAGCTGGCGGTTGCGCATCGCGAGGATCTCAGCGGTGAAATATACCCTGAAAAAGCATTTTTTAATATGGACAAAAGTTATCAGTTTCCCGCCGAATGGGACTGGACTGCTTTGCCCTGCAACACGGCACTGCTGTATATTGCCGATGAACAGTTCAAGGAATATTACACTTCTGAATCGATCAGATTTATGCGAAATTTGCGGGAAACCAAAAATATTACGGCGGAAATGGTATTCGCCGAGCAGCGTCTATTGGCAATGTGCGCCGCCGCCAAAGGGATTAAAGTAAAAACCCTGCTGAACGCGGATACTCTTGAAAGCCAGAACGCCTTTACCCATGTCTGGGGGCTAAAAAGGGAACTGAACACAAACGGCGATAAACGCCGTGATTTTTGCCTGAACTGCGTAAAAAGGATAATATTCGATTTTCCCGAAGAAACATTTGTTCTGGAAAAAATTGAAAGCCTAAAACCGTATATTGATGTGCCAGACACCCAAATTTCTGGTACAATATTAGAAGGCTAAGAATAGGAGGTAGTAATATATGGAGTTGAATGAAAAACAAAAAAGCATATTAGTTTTTGGAGATTGTTATGAATAGGAACTTGCTTAATGAAGCCAATGGCACGGTAGGCAACCGCGTACCTTCCGGTTGGAAAGAAAATGGCGGTTTATATTGGAAATCTTTTGATCTTGGCGTGGGGAAAGATTGGATTGCTTTACAAGTAAACGCGAACATAGTGGAACAAGCTATAGTGGGCTGTTTGTTTGCCAATACTAATGATCGAACCAGATGGTTAAAAGAAAGTTATGACATACTCATTGCGGACAAGTGGGCATTAGTTTCAAATAATGGCGGGGTTTGGGTTCTTGTAAAAGGCGACAGAATGGTTTCCGGCGTTCCCGCTGCAGATAAGGGCGTTATTAGCGCTTCTGTGATTTTTATGAGCGCAAACAAAGCCTCAGTCGGCTACACGGGCGCCCCAACATGGACAGTCGTTGATCTCAACAGATTATTCGGCATAAGCAGCATCAAAGGAATTGCTTATGGTAACGGCAAGTATGTCGCAGTCGGTGATGACGGTAAAATGGCGACTTCAACTGATGGGGTTACATGGACAGCCGTAAGGGATACAAAATTCGGTCAAAGCTATATCAGAGCAGTCGCCTTTGGCAATAACAGGTTTGTCGCAGGCGGCAGTGATTCATTAGCGTATTCCACGGATGGCGTAACATGGACAGCCGTAATTGCCAAACCATCCGACTACATCGGAGACGGGCTCGATGCAGGTAGCGCCAAACGACCTTTTTTCGCCGATGCTTATGTAATCATCTATGTCGGCGGCAAGTTTATCGCAGGTTGCGCTATCGGCAGAATGGCGGTTTCAACTGACGGCATAACATGGACAGCCGTACCGAGAGAAAACACAGATTTCGGGGTTGCAAACATCCGCGCAATCGCTTACGGCAACGGCAAGTTTGTCGCGGTTGGCGACTCCGAATATTACAATGGCATATCGACTTCAACGAACGGCACAAAATGGACAGCTGTAAAAGACAGCAAATTCGGCCACAACACCAGCTTCAGCATTAGAGGAGTCGCCTTTGGCAATAACAGGTTTGTCGCAGTTAGCGATAACGGCAAAATATCGACTTCAACAGACGGCATAAACTGGACAGCTATAGATGTCAGCAGAATATTCGGCGGCGATATAATCTACACAATCGCCTATGGCAACGGCAAATTTATCGCAGGCGGCAGCGACGGAAAAATGGCGACTTCAACGGACGGCCTGACATGGTTACCTGTAACCGACCACAAATTCGGCAAAGGGGACAATGCAGTCATCTACACAATAGCCTATTTAAATAACAGGTTCATTGCGGGAGGCGCTTACGGTAAAATGGCGTACTTACAAAACTAGGAAATAAGGAGCAAAGAATGGGAATTTTAGACGCGTTAAAAAATGCCGCGGTAGAAACATTTAAAACAGTCGCGGAAGAAGCGCTTAAAAATGCCGCCGCCTCTTCGTCAAACACCCAGGCGGCGTCCAATAAAGCTGAAAATTTGGTAGGTTCAAAAGCCGCGCCAAATGAACAGTCAGGCCCCGCGCAAAAAGAACTGTCACGCGCGGAGGTGGAGGCAATCATCGACGCCAGGGCAAAAGCAAAGAATATGCGTTCCAACTGGAGGAATTCGATTGTCGATCTTATGACGGCTTTGGACATGAACAGCAGTCTTAACTCACGCAAGGCGCTTGCCGCCAAGTTGAATTATTATGGCTATGCCGCCGATGATTCCGCAGAAAAGAACATGTGGCTTCACGCGGAATTATTAAGAGTCCTTGCCAAAAATAGGGGCGATGTGCCATGGGAACTGATGGCGGCGGTCAATACGTCCACCCCGGCGGCGGCTTCAACGCCCGCATCGGCAGTCTCAACACCAACACCGGCGGTCTCGACACCGGTAACCCCAACGCCCACAACGGCAGCCCCGTCGGTTAACCAGGCGGTTTTGTCGTCTAACGTTGCGGCGTCAGTTAGAGCGGCATCATTGGTAGGCTCAATGGCTGCCGCTATATCGGCGGGAACAACAGGATCCGTGTCAAATTCATATACAGCGCCAAATTCATATACGGCGGCGCCAAATGAACTGTCACGCGCCAATGTGGAGGCAATCATCGAGACAAGAGTAAAAGCGAAGGGAAGGCCTTCAAACTGGAGGGTTTCGATTGTCGATCTTATGTCGGCTTTTGACATGAACAGCAGCCTTGACGCGCGCAAAGTTCTTGCCGCCAAACTGAACTATTCCGGCCCTGCCGCAGACGGTACAGCCGAAAAGAACCTTTGGCTTCATGCTGAATTGCTAAGGATCCTTGCTCAAAATGGAGGCGATATACCATCATACCTGCGATAAAGAGGGTGTACAGGACTAAGAAATGGGAAAAACCGGAATTGTTAAAACTTTATTACAGACGCATCAAGACGCGTTGACAGGTAACTATTACAAATAACTATTAATTGATATATTTATTAAAAGGAGTGAGATATGGCATTGAATGAAAAACAAAAAGAATGGCTGGAAAAAAACGGCGGTTCCAGATTGAATTATACAAATCCGCCGGTACCGAAGGAATTGGCAACAGAAGAGTTTTGGTCTGAGGCGGTGAAGAAAATCGGCTCCGTGCTGGAATTAGTCCCCGAAGAATGGAAGACCGAAGCCCTCTGTCTTGCCGCCGTACAGCAAGACGGCAATGCGCTTCGATATACGCCTCCCGCGCAGATTACCGAAGCCGTCTGCATTGAAGCGATGAAGCATACCGTTCCTTCCCGTTACGGTCAACCGCTACACGAGCATTTTCTGCAGTTAGTCCCTGAAGAAAAAAGAACCGAGACAGTCTGCCTTACGGCGATTCAACATGACAGCTCGGCGTTTAAACACATCCCCGACGCGCTCAAAACCGAAGCCCTCTGTATTGATGCGGTGAAGCAGAACAAGGACCTGATTGAGTACGTGCCAAAGAACTTAAAAAACGCGGTAAAGGCCGCCACAAAAGGGTGATACCAGGATAGATTAATACACGCATTTGTTAAATGCGCAAAAATATTTTTAGAGAATGATATGAGGAGAAAAGAATGGGATTTTTAGACAATCTAAAAAAGGCTGTCTCTGGTACGCAAACTACCACAGCGCCTACGTCGTCCACTGAGGCGGCGGCCGCAAAGGCGGCGGCATTGGTAGGATCAAAAGCCGCGCCAAAGAAATTGTCACCCTCAGAGGTGGAGGAAATCATCGAAGCTAAAGTAAAAGCGAAGGGCAACCCTTCTAACTGGAAAGTTTCGATTGTCGATCTTATGGCAGCATTGGACATGACCAGCAGTCTTGCCGCGCGCAAGACGCTCGCCGCCAAGCTGAATTATTCCGGCAGTGACGCCGACGGTTCCGCCGAAAAGAATATGTGGCTTCACGCGGAGTTATTAAAAACCCTTGCCAATAACGGAGGCAAGGTGCCATCTGACTTGTTATAAGGAGAATTATAATGAAAAACACAGGCAAAATTTTCGGCATTATCGTTTTAACAGCGGTAATCTTATCCATGGCCGCATGTAACAAACCAGCCATCAGCGGCACATACAGCTATACCGACGTTCCCGCGTGGACAATCACCTTCGGCGCCGGCACATTCACCATGTTCGTACCCGCTTCGATCTCCCCATCCGGAGAAAACATTGCCGCCAACGGCACATTCACCGTAACCGGAAAGACTCTGCTTCTGACCGGTCTTGACCAACCCATGTCATTCATAATTAACAACTCCAAGACCATTACGGAATCCGACGGCAGTGTCTGGAAGAAACAATAACAGTTAATGGCAAACAATGAGCAATGTAAATTAAGTTGAGAGTGAGGCTTCCAATATTAGACAACTTACAAAAACATTGCTCATTGTTTTTTTTTAAAGGGGGAAAGATATGGCAGATAATTCATATGACGTAGTGGTATTATTAAAAAACTATAAAAAGACGCTTGTTGAGAATCCTGATGTTACTGAAAAATTAATCGTTAGTGCGCCTGACAAGGCAACAGCCAATAAAAAAGCTATTGCTGAAGCAATGTCTAAGTTCAAGTTGCAAGAAAAAGATATTATAATTAAGACTGTAACAGAAGCGGCACAATTTCGGGATTTGCCGAAAACCCGGGGAAGAGTTGTAGAAACTGACTCTCCTGCGGATGTACGGGAAGTTGCGGGGGATATTCTGGAAAAGCTTCAGGTTTCGAATGAATTTGCAGGAATGATAGCTCAATTTAAGAAACTTACAAAACTAGCTGCAAAGTTTGGGGGAATAGGAAAAGTTTTAACATTCGTCGATGTATCGAATGATATTATAAAACTCGGCGAGTTGTTAGGTCAATTATCCGGAACTAATGATAAGGAACAAAAGAAAAAGTTGATAGTGGATATAACTTTAATTACCGCTAAACTGACGAAAACGGCGGTAACAATAGCGTTCCCCGCGACGGGTATTGTAGACTTGGGATTTACTGTTTGCACTATGGGATACAAAGCAATGATGAAAAGTGCAGATGCAAAAGCGGCTGAGTCTGAAGAAAAGTGGAAAGATTATGTATATGCCTACGAAAGAGAAAAAAATGCATTACCATCGGTAAGAGACGGGTATTACTTCGAATTAATGCTGCATGCAAGAGGAGTTCCAATGGCTGATATTATGGAAATTCGTAATGAACTGCAACCTCCGAACTTTGCAAGAGATTCAAATAAGAACTTTAAGAATCCCTACCGGCCAATGGATTATAGTTTCAGCGCAGCATATGCAACATACAAAAAAATTAAACGTTGACGTAAGGCAGACGTCTGCTTTTGGTTCAAAAAGATACCTTGGTTTAAGCGGCATTAAAATGACGCATTACTAAGTGACGCACAACACTGAAGATACAGTTTAAATACAAGAGTTACGCAACATAAAAAACAGAAATACTTATAAGATATTGACAAAATAAATTCTGTCGTATTAAATTAATTTTAAGGGAGATAAAATTATGGTAACCAAAAGAACAACCAAAAACACAAAGGCAAAAGCAATTCCTAAGAAGGCAAGCGCAAAGAAGGCAAACCTCAAAACGAAACAACGGCCAAAGTGAGGACAAGATGTATGCCTAAAGTATTTTATTCGGCATACATCTTAATCTCATATTATAAGTACCAGACATCGCGTAACGGGTGACTGACATTGGGGTGTGTACAGTTATACATATAAAAACAGAAGAATATTAAAGGGTATAAATTAATAATATTAAATATTTATGGAGAATTCAATGTTATTTAATGAAGAGCTTTTTAGAAACGATAAAAAATTACTTGATTTTAATAAAAGTAAAATAATATTGCGAAATGCAGTTAGAGCAATAATATTCAAAGAAGATAATATTTTAATGGTATTTTTAGGAAAAACAAATGAATATAAATTCCCCGGCGGAGGAATTGAGGAAAATGAGACAATTGAAGAAGCGTTAAAAAGAGAGGTATTGGAAGAAGTAGGATGTAATGTAAATAAAATTGATAAAAAAATCGGTATAATAACCGAATATGGAGTTGCAATGGAAGATAAACATAATATATTTAAAATGATTTCTGAATATTATACCGTAAATATTGACAATAATCAAATTGAACAAAAACTTGATAACTATGAAAAAGAATTATTATTTAAACCCTGTTGGATAGAAGTTGAAAAGGCATACAATACAAATAAAAAAATAATTGACGATAAATGTGATTCAACGCCCTGGATAAAAAGGGAAACAAGAGTATTGGAAATATTAAATGAAGATATAAAAACAAATGGCGTACGGCACTATTTTACATAAAAGTAGTAACGGATGACTGACACCGGAGTGTGTACCATACCCCCACATTTTGTTATATATGTATGTTTATTACTGCTTTGTAAGGATCATATCCTCTAATGATAATTTATTCCCATTTATTGTTCCTGTCATTGTTCCATCATTTGTAATAAAAGTTACTTTGCTACCGGAAACAGAATATGTTCCTGAATGCATTGTTTTAGTTACTCCCTCTTTAGTTGCATTCGCAGTAAAATTTGGACTTTTGAACGTTATAACAACGGTTACTGTTGCACCTTTTTCAATAAAGCTTGTTTTCCATGTTGTTCCATCTAAAACATCTTTTGGTGAATCATCTTCACACGCAGAAAACGAAAATCCAATTATTGTAACAAAGAGCAATAATCCCAAAATTTTGGTTGTGTTTTTCATAACACACTCCTTTAAACTAATATTTACACTTAAAATGTGTATTTATCCAATATAATAAACCAGATAGGGTAATATGTCAATATAAAATCAACGAAATATGTTGAATTATAGGCATATAATCTTAAATAAACACCCAAATACGTTATTGTTCTATAATAATATCTCCTTTTAAGCTATAAATTATGAACGTAAAGGGTGTTTTTGGAAAAAATTTGAAATATTACAGAAAAGAGAAGAAACTATCACAGGAACAACTATCAGAAAATGTAGACATTACTGTAAAACATTTAAGTGAAATTGAAAGAGGAATAGTATTTGCTTCGGCTAGGTTAATAGAAAAATTGGCAGAAAACCTTGAGATTCCAATTTTTGCATTTTTCTTGACAGACAACACTATTTACTACGATAAAATCATGCTTGCTAGAATAGAGAAAGAAATTATCCAGAATATTGAATATACTATGAATAATATTAAAAAGGGTACTTTTAATAGGCTTCCTTAAATTTAATCTTTAATTTTTGAACCAAAATTATTAAACCATAATTCCCAACCAAGTTTAGGATAAATAGCACTTAACGCTTGTATATGAACAAAAGTATCGTACACATCTCAAATTTGTGTTATATATGAAATTTACTAATTATTGATAATAATATAAGTGATACATAGATTAAATGCTAATTAGCGCTTGAAGATGTATGCCGAATAAAATACTTGAGTACAGGCGGACAGGCGCGCGTGATGGAAAAACATCTCTCGGGGTTCTTAGCTGGAGAGACTAGTGTACTGCTTTGTATGGGAATAAAATGTTTCGTTTTTGATAATATTTTTAGAGAGCAAAATGGTACACTAGGCTCGGAGGCGGCGTTCCCCCGAAGTTTTTCCAGCGCGCGCGCCTGCCCGCCTGTACTAAATAAATTCTTTAGGCATACATCTATCTCCCACTTAAAATAAATTAATCACGCTTTTATAACTGTAACCTGCCACTTGTTATTTATTATCTTGTTAAAATCCCTTATGTTTTAAATCATTCACAATTCTCAAATAAATATTAGGAATTTTCATATCAAACAGGTCTTTCGCCATAATATCAATAATTTGTCCATGGGATATTCCGCCTTCTACTTTGGTAATATTATCTCCCCATCTTGCGGAATATTCACTCACCAGTCCGTCGTTTTCCCCTTTTTCTTTTTTAATATAATCATAACTGGCGGCAAAAAGCAGATCATCCGCAGCATTGTTCATTACCGAATAAATACTTTGATAGTATACCTTGCTATCCATTGTTACATTTTTGTTAAATTCATTCATATTTACCGTTGTTAAATCATATCCTGCGGTATAGATATCAGGATATATATCGTTATACAATTTAACCAAATCCGTCAGACTTTTTTTTGCGGTTTCAGTATGAAGAGATTTTAAACTGAGAATCATATCCGCAAGAACCGCGCCATGATGCGGCGTTGATATTGTAGTCAAGCTTGCTACCTTGCCTCCATAGTCATATTTCCATATCATACAACGAGAATCCAGACCGCCTTTGGAATGCGCTATTATATTAACCTTTTCCTTCTTTGTATCCTTCAATATTTTATCTACGGTTGCTTTTAACATTTCCGCGTTTGATTCAATAGTACCCCATGCGTCCGTATTTCCAAAATATATATCTATGCCGTTTTCTTTCAATATACGCGGGATTCTGCCCCATGGGGCAGAGGCAGCTTCACGATCACGCATGGCAATCCCATGAACCAATATAACGGGATATTTCAAAGATAAATTGTCAAAACGTTCCTGCTCTGAAGGGAGGTTATCCAAAACAACGCCATTTCCAACCCGTCCGGCCGGAAAAACCTGATTTTTACCGCTATTCTCTGAAGCGTCTGTGGCAGGTTTTGAACCGGACTTACAGCAGCAAAACAGAAATAACAACAGAGAAACGGTAATATAAATAATACTAAATAGTTTTGTTTTCATTACATTATTATATACTAAATTCCCAAGTTTTTACTAGCCCTGTTCTGCTCACTTTTTATTATTTATTTTACCACGAACCATCACGAACCAACACTAACAACGACAAGATGTGTGCTAAAAGTTCGTGGTGTTCGTGTTGGTTAGTGGTATAAAAAAAGCCTTCGGAGAATACCGAAGGCTTTATATCAACACAATTCAGTTTTTACAACCCAAGCAAATAGCCGTTTAGCACATTTTCAAGGTATTCCTGTTTGCCGCTTGTGATGCCTGTTTTTCCGTATCCCGCATCCGTGCCAATCTTCGCAAGTTGTTCAAGAGTAAGTTCGCCCTTGCTGAACTTCGCTCCGTCGCCGCTTGAGAATGACGCATAACGCTCTTTTACAAAATTGGGAATAGTGCCATCATCTATGATGCGCTGCGCAACTTGTAAGCCGACGGCGAAAGCGTCCATGCCGCCGATATGGGCAATAAAGAGGTCTGCCGGGTCTATAGAGTTTCTGCGGATTTTTGAGTCAAAGTTAAGACCGCCTGTTGTAAAGCCTCCGACTTTTAGAATAGCGTACATTGCCATTGCGGTTTCATAGTAGCTCATTGGGAACTGGTCTGTGTCCCAGCCATTCTGAAAATCTCCGCGGTTGGCGTCTACGGAGCCGAAAAGACCCGCGGCTGCCGCTGTTTCCAGTTCGTATGCGAATTCATGGCCGGCAAGTTCCGCGTGATTGGCCTCAATGTTCATGCGGAAATCTTTTTCAAGACCCCACTGGCGCAGGAAGCCGATAACGGTTTCAGTGTCAAAATCGTATTGATGCTTTGTCGGTTCCATCGGTTTTGGTTCGATATAGAACGGACCCTTAAATCCCTGTTTGCGTCCGTAATCCCTCGCCATTGTAAGGAAACGGGCAAGGTTCTCTTTCTCTTTCTTGAGGTCTGTATTAAGAAGGCTCATGTAACCTTCGCGTCCGCCCCAGAAAGTGTAACCTAAGCCGCCAAGTTCAATGGTCGCGTCAATCGCGGCTTTTACTTGGGTCGCGACTAAGGCGACAACGCCGAACTCGGGATTGGTAGCGGCGCCGTTCATAAAGCGCGGATTACCGAAAACATTTGCGGTTCCCCAAAGAAGTTTTACGCCTGTCTCTCCTTGAAGTTTTTTCGCTTTTGCAACTAAAGTCATTAGATTTTTTTCGCTCTCCGCCGGGTTCGCGCCTTCGGGAGCGATGTCTCTGTCGTGGAACGCGTAAAATTCCGCGCCGATTTTTGTAAAGAACTCAAAGGCGGCATCCATTTTTCTGTCAGCCGCGTCCATCGGGTCTTTAGCTTCCGTATTCCACGGGAAGATGTGTGTGCCGGGCCCAAACGGGTCTCCGCCGTCGCCGCAGAAACTGTGCCAATAAGCAATTGCAAAACGAAGATGATCTTTCATCTTCTTGCCGCCGATAACTTTATCAGCGTCATAATACTTGAACGCCAGAGGATTTTTGCTCTTTGGCCCCTCGTATTTAATTTTTTTAATTCCGGGGAAATACTCTTTTGCCCCAACGAAATACTCTGCCATAATAGCCTCCAATTAATATTTTTTAACTTTTAAAAATTAAAATTTTAAAAGTTTTAATACAAACCTAAGAACTTTTCAAAACTTGTTTTGAAAAGTTCTCATTTATATAATGGGCTTAAAGCCCCAAGATACTTGGAATATACCGCATAAGCTTCGTTGTAAGCGGTTACGGCCTTTTTATCGGGTTTTATCGGCGGGCCTAACGCGATATGTTTATCCGCCAAATCTTCAATCAGTGTTTTTTTACCTTCATGGTTTTCCAAACACCACAGAGCCTGAATCGCGCCGCCCGTTGCGGCGGCTTCCGAATCCGTGGGAATACGAATCGGCAGATCCGTTACATTAGCTGCAATGCTTTGCCACAGTTTGCTTTTTGCGCCGCCGCCCGTCAGGCGAATCTCTTTTGGTTTAAAGCCCAGTGATTTAAATCCGTCAAGCCCGATTCTCATTCCGAAGATGGATGATTCAAGCGCGGCGCGGGCAAGATTTTCGCGGTTAAAGTTGGCGGCGGTAATGCCGTTTATGCTCGCCCTTCCGTTCGGCAGGTTTGGAGTGCGTTCCCCATTAAAGAATGGCAGTATCACAACGCCGTCCGCTCCGATTGGCGCTTTTGCCGCTTCAGCGTCAAATGTTTTTACGTCAAGCTGCATAAGTCTGCGGAATTCCTCGCTTGCTACAGTACAATTCATTGTGCAAAGAAGCGGCAGCCAGCCACCTGAAGATGAACAGAACGCGGCAAGGTTTCCCGTCGGGTCGATAACAGGCGTTTTTGAAAAACCAAAAAGTGTGCCGCTTGTCCCTAAACTCATTGTTAAAGATCCGTCGCTGACCGCGCCTGTGCCGATAGCGCCCATCATATTGTCGCCGCCGCCTGAGGATACAAGCGTTCCTTCATTAAGACCGTAAAGATCCGCCGCGGCTTTACTTACTTTTCCAGCTGTTTTTTCGGAAGCAGTCAACTGCGGAAGATATTTTTCTACGTCAGGGGAAATGAGCTTGCATACATCAGACGACCACTTGCGTCCGCGGACATCAAATAGGGCAGTGCCTGAGGCGTCGCCGTACTCCGCCCAATACTCGCCTGTTAATAAAAAGTTAATGTAATTATGCGGCAGAAGAATGTGCCGCAGTTTTGCGAACGCGGCGGATTTGTGTTTTTTAAGCCACAGAACTTTAGGCGCTGTATAACCAGGGCGCATCGGAAGACCGGCTTTTTCTATCAATTTTTTTTCGCCGCCGGCCGCCTTTGTCAACTCTTCACACTCTGCGGTAGTTGATGTGTCGCACCAAAGTTTGACATTATAGACAGGTTTCCCTTTCTCGTCCAGCGGCACAAACCCGTGCTGCTGCCCGGAAACGCCGATAGCGGCAATGGTCTTTCTAACGTTTTTATCGATTTTATCAAAACAGGTTTTTATAACCGAGTCGTACCACTCAACTTTTTGTTCTCTTGTTCCGTCATTTTGGGCGATAATGTCTACCGGAGCCTGTGATTGGGCTGTGATAGCCTTTTTTTCATAATCATAAACTACAATTTTACAACTCTGGGTTCCCAGATCAATTCCACAAACAGTTCTCATCAATTCTGTCCCTCCTGATTTAACTATTGTATTGTATTATTGGTAAATTGTCTATTGGTTTTCAAAAAATGCCCGTCTCTTCCAGGCTAATAAGCCCATGTACAAGAGAATAAATAACTGCATGTACGCGGTTATTTGTCTTTGTTTTACGTTTGATTATAGCCATATAATTTCTGATTGTGCCTGCGCTTAGATGGAGATAATCGGCTATTTCATTGTCAGAAAATCCTTTGGCGATGCACTTTACAATACTGCGTTCCGCAGGAGAAAACTCAGGGTATTTTTCCCAATTTTCCAAAAATTGGCCGGGGAATTGTTTCACTAATGTTATTGTATTTATGGCCTTGATTGCTATCGAAGCGCTGATATAATAGCCGCCTGAAAAAACGATCTTTACAACCGAGACTAAATTATCTATATCTTTTTCTTTGAGTAAATATCCCGTTATTCCAGATTTAAGCGCAAGACACGCGTAGTTTTCATCGTCCCTGTCGCTTAGCATTATTATAAAGGTAGAGGGAGATTTTCTGTGAATGATTGGAGCAAGTTCTTCTCCGCCCATTCCATGCGGTTGTATATCTAAAATAAGTATGTCCGGTTGCAAACGTTCCGATCTAATAATTGTTCCGGTTTCGTCTTTTTCAATGCCGGCAATATAAAATTCATTTTGAGATGACAGTATATTGATTATGCGGTTATAGCTTTCACTTTGTCCTGATGAGATAAGAATATTGATAACGCTCCTAATTTTGCCACCTCTATAGAAAATATTCCCCCTTTAAAAATTATGGTACGGGCTGAATTATGAGAAATCAAGAAAAAAAGGTTCTTGCACACGGCGTTTATTTTTTACTATAATAATGATAAATAAACAGATAAGGAAATTTCATGGCAAGAAAAGGTAAAATTACTATCAACCGTGATAGGTGCAAAGGATGTCTGCTTTGCATCCGTTCGTGTCCGGTGAAAGTATTGGAAACGGATAACGAGTTAAATTCATCAGGCACATATCCCGTAAAAGCGGTAAATATGGATAAATGTATCGCATGCGGTAACTGTTACGAAGTTTGTCCCGATGTATGCATCGAGGTTTACGAATTAGAGGAAGTAAAATGAGCGAGAAAGTTTTAATGAAAGGAAACGACGCGATTTCTGAAGCTGCGATAAGAGCCGGCTGCGCCGCGTATTTTGGGTATCCTATCACTCCGCAAAATGAAATACCCGCCTATATGGCAAGGCATATGCTTGATCGCGGACGAATATTTATTCAAGCCGAGAGCGAAACAGCGGCTGTTATAATGGTTTACGGCGCGGCATGCGCGGGCGTTAGGGCGATGACCAGTTCTTCAAGCCCCGGAATAAGTCTTAAACAGGAAGGTTTGTCTTATGCAGCGGGCGCTGATGTTCCGTTGGTGCTTGTTAATGTTGTCCGAGGCGGTCCGGGACTTGGTTCCATACAGCCCGCACAGAGCGATTATTTTCAGGCTACACGCGGAGGCGGGCATGGCGATTACCGCTGCATAGTGCTTGCTCCAAAAAGCGTGCAGGAATGCGCTGATCATACCTATCTTGCCTTTGATCTTGCAGACAAATACCGAATGCCGGTAATTGTTCTCACAGACGGAATGATCGGGCAGATGATTGAAGGCTGCGTGCTGCCTCCGGAAAAAACAGTTCCAAAATACGAATGGTCAGCCGGAGGCATGGCGAAAACAAAAAGAGATGCGATACATATCACCTCTCTTGAACTGGTACCGGAAATTCTTGAAGCAAAAACAAAAGAACGTTTTAAGCGTTACGAGACAATCAAAGCCGCCGAGATTCGCTATGAAGACAACGCTTGCGCAGATGCCGATATTATTTTAGTCGCGTATGGCACATGCGCCCGCGTATGCCTTGGAGCGCAGATGATTGCAAAAAAAGAAGGCATTAAACTCGGCATTTTAAGACCAATCACTTTATGGCCTTTTCCTTACGACGCTCTCGGAAAAGTTGCAGCTAACGGAAAGCCGGTATTAACAGTAGAAATGTCAGAAGGCCAGTTAGTTGAAGATGTTAAGCTCTCTGCTTACTATGCCGGATCAAAATCTGACATTCATCTTTTAGCTCATTCAGGCGGAATGATTCCGGCTGAAGAAGAAGTTTTTGCAAAAGTAAAGGAAATTTTAAAAAAATGAAAAAGTTATACGGATACCCTGAAAGTTTAAAAAAAGTGCAGACCAAGTACTGTGGCGGCTGCGGACACGGAGTAATTCACAGAATTATAACCAATGTAATAGATGAGTTAGGTTTAAGGGAAAAGGCAATTATCACTCATCCTGTTGGCTGCGCAATTTGGGCGGATTTGTATTTTGATTTTGACTCTGTTCAACCGCCGCACGGACGCACGCCCGCCGCGGCAACCGGCATAAAACGCGTTCATCCCGATCACCTTGTAATTTGCTATCAGGGAGACGGCGATCTGGCGGCTATCGGAACAGCGGAAATGATCCACGCGGCGAATCGCGGCGAGAAATTTACCACGATCTTTGTCAACAACGCGATTTACGGCATGACCGGCGGACAGATGGCTCCCACCACATTGTTAGGCCAAAAAGCGACAACCGCCCCTCGCGGACGCGACGCTGACGCCGCCGGAATGGGTTACCCGCTTAAAGTTTGCGAACTTCTCGCTACATTAGATGGAACGCGCTACATCGCAAGAGGCTCTGTTCACAATGCTGTAAATGTCCGCAAAACCAGGCAGTACATTAGAAAAGCATTTGAAGCGCAGATGGCAGGCATTGGAAGCACAATGGTAGAAATCCTCTCCCCTTGTCCTACAAACTGGACAATGGATGCTATTCAGGCTATTGAATGGCTGGAAAAAGAAATGATTCCTGTGTTTCCGTTAGGTGAAATTAAGAATACGTTAGGCGCTTCACATATTTAGTTACACGATGTAGTTATGCGAAATGGGACAGAATAAATAGAAATTAAAAAATATGGGCGTATAAAAAAGTATACACTAAAAATCGTATTATAGGGGTTGACAATATGGTTAAATATACATATTATTATACATATGACATTTGAATGGGATGAAGCTAAAAATTTGGATAATATTGAAAAGCATAATGTTTCATTTGAAACAGCTCAGGAGGCATTTTATGATAAAAAAAGAATAATAATAAAAGACAAAAAACATTCAAAAAATGAAGAAAGATATTATTGTATAGGTAATGATGGGAACGGTATATTAACAGTAAGATTTACCATGAGAAATGAAAATATACGTATTATAGGTGCTGGATATTGGAGAGAAGGGAGAAATAAATATGAACAAAGGAAAAATTAAATACACTGAAGCCCCAAAAAATATTTCTAGGGCGATAACGGAAGGAGAAATAATAGCAGATTTTTTACCATCTCCTGATAAGTTAGTTAGGAAAGAGCCTAAAGTCAAAATAACGATAACATTAAATACAGGAAGTGTTGATTTTTTTAAGAAATATGCACGAAAAAATAATGTTAAATATCAAACTATGATAAATGAAGTATTGGATAAATATGTCCAAAAATATAGTTAAAAATTATTGTAAGCTGTCCCACTTCGCATAACAGGACGTACAAGTAACATTTATTGTTATTGTAAAAAAATCGTCATAATGCAGGTATTTATCTGTATATTGACAGAAATTAATTATTGGCGGTATAATAAATTTATGCTATTTCGTTTAAAAGAATGCAAATTATTTCTTATTCTATATATATTTGCATTACTCTTTGCCTTTATCTCCTGCGAAAACCCATTTATGGTAAAGCTATTGGAGCCCCTTGATCCCAAGCACAAGGGATTGCAAATGGCCTTTACCGTATCAAATGAGGCGGAATGGATCAGCGCAGTCGACGCAATTAATAGAAGCGGCAGTAATAGGGTATATATTATTACTGTTACCGATGATTTTTCCATACCCGGAAAAATGGCCTACGATACTTTTGATCCAACTGATATTACAGTAAGCATTTATGGAGCAAAAACCATTTCCCTGTCAAGCAAAGGTTCTCTCTTTCATACAAAACCTACGCAAAGTATTATAATGCATGATGTAAACCTTAAAGGTTTAGATTACAATAGCTATCCCCTTGTTAATATAAGCGGTAACTTTACCATGGAAAGTGGAAGCATCAGCGGTAATTTCGGTAGCGGTGTTAGTATCGATGGTACATTCACCATGAACGGTGGGGAGATAAGCGACAATACGGCAATTTACAATAGTTTTGGTGGTGTTAGTGTCGAGGGCACATTCATCATGAACGGCGGGAAGATAAGAAGCAATACGTCAAGCAGCAATTATGGCGGTAACGGTGTTAGTGTCGACGGTACATTCATCATGAATGGTGGGGAGATAAGCGGCAATACAACAAGCGGCTATCTTGACGGTGGCGGTGTTAATGTCAGGGGCACATTCATCATGAACGGTGGGGAGATAAGCGGCAATACGGCTACAGGTGGTGGTGGTGTGTGTGTTACTTACGGCACATTTACCATGAACGGCGGGGAGATAAAAAACAATACAGCCTATAACGGTGGCGGCGTGTATTTATCCAACGGCACATTCACCATGAGCGGCGGTAAAATAACCAGCAATACATCAGACTGCTATGGCGGAGGTGTGTTTATCAGCGGCACATTCACCATGAACGGTGGGGAGATAAAGAGCAATACGGCAAATGTCTCTGGCGGTGGTGTGTATGTGAGTAGAAACGCAACTTTTGTTAAGTCAAGAGGTGGCATAATCTACGGGAATGACGCCGGAATTTTGAGTAACACTGCCGGTTCCAGTAGTGGCCATGCAGTTTATTGGGATAGTTTTACACCCCACGATGCCACACTTGGCGTGAATGATAACATGAGTGTTGATATCCTTGATACAGGCTGGGCTAACGCCGTCCCGCTTACCGCCAATATCTGGACAGGCGACGAAATCACCTCATCTAGCAGTACGTACTGGTTCAGTTTTACCGCAATCACCGATATACAAACAATAAGCATTAATTTTGATACATTAAAAGATTTGAATTTCCAGGTATTTGACGGATCATTTAATTATATGGCTGAATACTGGAGAGATAGAAAATATACCTCATTAATAGTAATTTCCGGACAGAAGTACTATATACGGGTAATACCTTATGGTACTGGCACATACCGGATCGCGTTCAATACGTTAGATAATACTCCGCTTACTTCCAACGTTTGGACGAATGGTAATATTCCATCATCGAATGGCGAGGAGTGGTTTAGTTTCATCGCAACCGCCGATACACAATATATACAAATTATTTTTGGTTCGCTGACCTATTTGTATTTTGAGGTATTTAGCATCTCCAATACACGTGAAATGGGATGGGAGCTACGAGGCGAAAATAACAGCTTTTTTAGCTTTGAATTATCGGCAATTAACGGACAGAAGTATTATATGCGGGTATGGCTTGGTTCCGGCGACGGCGGTACATATAAGATCTCATTCAATACATCCAAAACGGTGCCGCCGTGATGATTGTTAAAGGAATAATATGGACATATTAAAAAGGTTAACGCATATGGTGTCGGTCACCAGTACAAATGGATGCTATTTAGGCGGTTGAATGGCTGGAAAAAGAAATGATACCTGTGTTTCCGTTAGGTGAAATCAAGAATACGTTAGGCGCTTCACGTGCTTAGTTACACGATGTAGTTATACGGAACTTTTGTTCATATAGAAGTAGTTATGCGACAGGCAGGCTAACTTGGTTGGAAATATGGGATTGAATATATTTGAATAAGATATTAATATATTGTATGCGTCGTTGGTGCAAATAAATTATAAGGAGATTAAATATGAATAATAAAAAAATAGTTTTAGGAACCATACTGGTAGCAGTAATCGCACTCTCAATAGTAGGCTGTTCAGGTGGTGACGGAGGAAAAACCCTCACTAGCCCAGAGGCGTTAAAGGCATACCTTGACAAACAATCTGCCAACAGCACGGAAAAACCAATAAAGGTATCTATGGGTGTTAATGAGCCAATGCTCCCTAAAATCGTGGAAGTTATTAATTCAACAGGCAAATATGTAAGCCTTAACCTTACTGGTAATATCTTAACAGAAATTCCGGAGAAAGCTTTTAATAATTGCAAAATGCTGGTCAGTGTAACCATACCGAAAAGTGTTACAAGCATTGAGGTCGAAGCTTTTAGAGGCTGTGAGAAACTAGCCAGTGTAACCATTCCCAACAGCGATATTGGCATTGGTAATGGTGCTTTTCGCGATTGTACCAGCCTTACCAGTATAACAATGCCAAACAGTGTTACCAGTATTGGGAATGGCGCTTTTATGGGTTGTAGCAGCCTTGCCAACATAACCATCCCCAACAGGATATATACCATTGGGCGTTTGACTTTTTCGGACTGCACAAGCCTTACCAGCATAACTATACCCGACAGCGTTGACGACATTGATAGCGAGGCTTTTACAGGTTGCTCCAGCCTTGCCAGCATAACAGTAGGCTCTGGTAATTTATCTTATGCAAGCGAAGGAGGCATACTATACAACAAAGAGAAAACATTTATTTTTATAGTTCCTAAAGGATTAACTGGGAATGTAACTATACCGAACAGCGTTATCAACATTGGGGAAAACGCTTTTAAATATTGCCCCAACCTTACCAGCATAACAGTAGACTCCGGTAATACAATTTATACAAGCGAGGGTGGCATAGTATACAACAAAGCGAAAACAAATATTATTGCAGTTCCAGGAGGGATAACCGTTGTAACTATACCGGACAGCGTTACCAGAATTGGAGAGAACACTTTTATGGATTGCAAAAGCCTTACCAGTGTAACCATACCCAACAGCGTTACCAGCATTGAGACTCAGGCCTTTTATGGTTGCGAAAGCCTTACCAGCGTAACCATACCGAAAAGCGTTACCAGAATTGGAGAGAACGCTTTTAAAGGAGCGACTGGTTACGAAAACCTTACCAGCATAAAGTTTGAAAGTGCTAGTATTAAAGCATATTTTTCAGGTTATACACCTTCATTTCCCGGCGCAAACAGTTTATTAACAGCGTACAGTGCAGGGGGCATAGGTACGTATACAAGGGAAAGAGGCAAAAATAATTGGACGAAACAGTAGAATTAAAGCCTTACGACGGCTAGGCTACGTTAAACACCAGTCGGGCTTACGTCCTTTGTGGTGTATTGCTCCGCCACATTAAATATATTGACATAAATATATAATTTTACTATCTTAATATTAAGGAATATTTTTAGAATTAAGAAATATTAAAAATATTCTAAAAATGTTTAATTTTGACACAGTTCTAAGTTTTTCAAATTATAAGTCTCTGACTTTACATAAGGTAAATAATTTTTAAAAGAGTTTTAATTATGAAAAAAATAATGATAACTTTGTTAATAATGATGGCTTTACTTGTACTGAATGGATGTGGAATATTTAACATTCGAAATCATAATTATGGAAATTTAAAAGGATTAGATGAAACTAATATTGCAATATTAGTTTATGACGATAACATTGATGTTAAAAGAGTCAATGGAAAAATAGTTAATTGGGATATGACAACTGGAGATAAGATAATTAGGATGCCAGAAGGTGAATATATATTTATTATCGACTATAGACAATTAATATCAGTTAATTGGCAAAGTAATACATATGCATATTCAAAAAATGTTGTAATTGGACCTTATAATTTAGAGGGTGGAAAAAGGTACATGATTAGTTATAGGAGAATTTCTGATAAGAATATAACTTTTTTTATTAGACAGATATGAATTATTTGTTAACGCATATGGTGTCGGTCACCAATACGAGATTGATTAACACCTTTTTTGCTTTTTAATGCGCGATTAAGATGTATGCCGAATAAAAATAACACAAGCATTTGTTTTTTTATTTACTGATTAAAACATTGTTGGGAGCGGGGGCGGAAAGGCATATCGGCGACTTGGCGTGCTTCCAACAATGCCACGTCAAAGCGTCCAACAAAACATTCCAATAATGCAAAACAAAAACGTGCGTCCATTCAACCCTCGCCACACCGGAGCCGAGATGGCTTTCCGCCCACGCTCCCAAAAGATATAATCAATAAATAGAGAAAGTTAGAGTGTCGGAAAAAAATTTTAAGTCTACATCTTGCCCTCACCTTGAAAAAAGCCGATTTCAGTTGCCATTTTATCAAAAACAGATTATCATTATTATTATGGACGAGAAATCAATACTAGAACGTTTGGACAAAATTATTTCTCTTCTGGAAGTTGCCAACAAACAGCCGTTAATACTGGTTAGGGTTGGAAACGGCGCTGCTACCGGAGCCGGAATACTTGGTTTGATTTCGGTTATTGATATAATTAAGACATGGTTAGGAGGCTAATCTCATGGCATGGCAAATCATTTTAACAGTTGCTTTATTAATCACCAGCGCGGTACTTTTTTTCGTTACTAATAGACTAAAAAATAACCAATAAAAAGTTGGCAAACATGACTGAAAAAAGCTTTTTTGCAGGATTTGGTGGGCAGGGAATAATCTCTCTAGGGCAATTATGGGTATATTTTGCCATGCAGGAAGGAAAAAACGTCACTTTTTTCCCTTTTTACGGGGCTGAAAAACGCGGCGGCATCGCCCGCGCCAGTGTAATCGTCTCTGACGATGAAATAGCCAGCCCACTGGTAACAACGCCGGACTCAGCTTTGGTTATGAACATCGATTCCCTGCCTCTTTGTGAAAAAATGCTCAAAAAAGGCGGTTTAATTGTGCTAAATTCGACACTTGTAAAGGAAGCTCCTGCCAGAAATGACCTACAAATCGTAAAAATCGAGGCTACCGGCATTGCCGAACAGATTGGCAGCCTTCTTTTTGCCAATATGGTGGCTCTTGGAGCTATGGCAAAGCTAACAAATGCCCTTATTTTGACCGATATTGATAATATATTGAAGAAATTCTTTCCATCTGACAAGCATCAGTTCATACCAATGAATGCAAAAGCTATCAGAGCGGGATATGACGCGGTATAAATGTTTTTATTGACAACTTCTATGCCATCTTGTAAAATAGAATGGTAATTACAGGAGCTTGAATGGCCTCGGTTCATGAGTATAAACGACTGGAAAACAAAATCGTCCAGAAGGTGATAAACGCCGCCAGTAACGCTGTTATTTTTATTGGCAAGTTTTTTAAAGCCATCGGAAGATTTTTTACCAGACGATATACAGTAGTTTTTGTCCCTCATTCAGAAAAAAGAGTCTACAACCTTCATGTGACCATTCTGTCAATTTGCTGTTTTTTACTGATAGTTTTTGGCATTCTTGGAGCGTTCTTCTGGTACAGCGCGTCTTACAGCAGCACTATGTATGCGATGGCAAACAAGGACAACCGTCTAAAAGACACTCAGCTTTCACTTGATCAAATACGCGATGAGTCGGCTCATCTTATGCGCGTTGCCCGTAGTTTTGAAAGTGCTCTTTCCAGCGTACTTTCAGGGCTGGGTTTAGGAAATAAAAATACTCTGTCAAAAAATAATTCAGGCGATTTAAGTTCTTTCCTCGGCATAAAAGAAACGCCGGAGGGTCTTGTTCAGGAAGTTGATGACATCAGGCGGTTAGCTGCATATCTTTCCGAAGCAGTGGAACCAATTACAGAATTGGGCAGGCTTATGGATTCGCAAATCAACCTGTTGACTGAGATACCAAGTATCTGGCCTGTAAAAGGCGGACTTGGGCATATTACAATGTTCTTTGGACAGAATATTCATCCTATTACAGGTCAGTGGCATATTCATAGAGGCATTGATATTGCAACTTTTCGTTCAGGCGATCCGATAGTAGCCAGCGCGGATGGTCAGGTAGTAACCGCCGAATACACTTATGATTACGGCAATTTTATCATTATCAGGCACAAACACGGATATTACACGCGTTACGCGCACATGCTTAGCTTTAATGTAAATGTCGGTCAGCGCGTTCAGCAGGGAGAGGTAATCGGCTATATCGGGAATACCGGTATTTCCACAGGCCCCCATCTGCATTATGAAGTTCACATAGGCTCCGATGTTGTAGATCCATACAGATACATTACTATCCGTAACAGCCTGGCTAAACAAGGACGTTAACAACTAATGGCGCAGGATAGTTCCGATTATTCAATTAACACGATAATAGGCCCCAATACCAGCCTGACAGGCGACATTGAAACGGGAGGCTTTACCCGCATTGATGGAAGCATTCGCGGCGATGTAAGGGCAAAGGGCAGAGTGGTAATCGGCGAGCGGGCAAGGGTAAAAGGCAATGTTACGGGAACAAATATTACTATCGGCGGAGTTGTGTGCGGAAATATTGTTTCAGAAGGACCCCTTGTAATTCTTTCTACCGCAATTGTTATCGGCGACATTATCACCCGCCGCATTCGGGCAGACGACGGCTGTTTTATAAACGGCAGTGTGGCTGTTTGTTCCACTGATGAGCGCTGGACAAAGACAATGTCTGAACACAAAGACGCGCAGGGCATAAAATCGGCTCTGCCTGTTTTCCATAAAGCCTATGTCTAAAATTGACGGAACAGATCCTTCTATATATAACGCGAATCCCGGCGCTTTTGGCCAGGTAAAAGAAGAAAAAAAACCCAAAAGTTTACGCCGTAGCGGAAAATCCGAATTTTCCGAGTTTTTTGACAGTCTTCGCGGTAAAACGGCGGATGAACTTGGCCCGTTAAGGAATCTTCCCTCTTCAGAGGAAACGGTCAATATATTGATGGACGAAGTCCGCGACGCGGGCGATAAATTAAAAAACCGTCCTCTTGGCGAAGAAATAATGCGTTACAAGCAGGCTGTCCGCAATTTTATTAATTATGTAGTACAGAATTGTTATTCCAAAGAATATGACGAGGGCATTTTAAATAAATTAAAGCCGGGTTTTAAGGGACGGCGAAGCACTCCCGAAGCGACAGAAAGAAATCAATATGTTAAAATACAAGTGATAGATAAAAAACTGGAAGATTTAGCAGCAATGCTTCTTTCCAGTCAGGGACGCCAGATGGAACTGGTTTCACGTCTTGAGGAAATTAAAGGTCTTCTGGTAGACTTATTACAGTAGGTTAATATGAGTGATTACGATGAATATGAAGATATAGAAGAAGATGATATTTCCGCGCTTGAAGATAACCGTAATGAGATAAAGTTACAGGAGCATGATGTTATAACAGGCGCGGATGCGGGAATAGAATCCATCGCTCCCGACGCTCCAATTTACAGATTACGGCTTTTATATTCTCAGGAGACATTCCTTGCCGTTTACCGCGAAGACAGTTTAAGCCACAATACGATGGTTATAGTGCCCACCCGTTACGGACGCGACCTTGCGCAGGTTATCGGTTCCGTACACGGCAAACTTCCTTCAGTTTCAGAAATTGCCTGGATTGTCAGGGCGGCGACTCCCGAAGATTTGGAAAAGTCGCGTAACAATTACAAGTTGGAAAAAGAAGCGTTTGAAATTTGCAAAAAGAAAATAGCGAATCACAAACTGGAAATGAAGCTTGTGCTTGTACACTATCTTTTAGAAGAACCAAAAATTTTATTTTTCTTTACTGCCGAAAACAGGGTTGACTTTAGAGAACTTGTTAAAGATTTAGTCAGCGTGTTTAAGATGAGAATTGAGCTGCGTCAGATTGGCGTGCGTGACGAAGCCAGGGTAGTCGGCGGACTTGGAGTCTGCGGAAGAGGTTATTGCTGCCACTGTGTTTCCGATAAATTAAAACCTGTATCGCTAAAAATGGCAAAGGATCAAAAACTATCCCTTAATTCTGTAAAAATTTCCGGTCCCTGCGGCCGGCTGTTATGCTGTCTTTTTTATGAATACGGATTCTACAGCGAACAACAGCGGAATCTTCCGCAGGAAGGCATGAAAGCGACATTCAATAACGAAACATGGAAAATAGCCGAAGTTAATCCAATCGCCTGCCAGATAAAAATCGCTCACGAAGACGGACGGCAGGCAACGATTCCCGCATGTCAGTTTGAGAGAGTTGATAATCACTGGAAGATAAAAATATGAATTGTGATCCGGCAAATCCCAAAGGGAATGGAATTGTAAATATTTGGCAGGAGACTGTTCCTATACGTTTTGGCGAAATAGACAGATCCGACAGGCTTACTCTGGACAGCGTATTCCGGTTGTTTCAAGAAATGGCAATCTGCCACGCTGAAAATCTGGGCGTAGGACGCGAGGATATGGCAAGAACAGGTCAGGTTTGGATTCTTTCGCGAATGTCTGTATTGGTTAAAAGCCGCCCCAAATACTGCGAGACTGTCACAACCCGAACATGGCCGTGCGGCTGGGAAAAGTTATTTGCCATGCGTAATTTCGATATTAGGGATAAAAATGATACGGCGATTGTCGCGGCGCGCAGCGCATGGCTAATAGTAGACATGGAAAAACGCCGCCCGCTAAGACCTCAATCTGTAATGGACAACCTTCCTAAAAATGAGGGAATTAACGCTCTTGCCCCGGAAGACAATGGAACTGCCTCTCTTGAAGAGCGCAAAGATCTTCAAAAAGCCGCGGAAAGGAAAGCGCTCTACACCGACGTTGACTTTAACGGTCATGTTAACAATGTCCGTTACGTCCAATGGATAGAAGACGCCCTTGATCCGCAGCTTTTAGAAAAAGCGGATAAACTCCGCATTGATATAAATTACATGAATGAAATTATGTTAGGGGAAACCGCAGAGCTTTTATCCGCTCCAATCTCAGGTGAAAACAACGCATTCGCTTTTGAAGGGCGGAAAAAAGATGGTGGGCAAACGGCGTTTAGGGCTGAATTGCGGTTGTGGTGACGTAGCGATACTGTTGCGTTACTAATAACGCAATAGTGTGTCTGTAACCCTGTGTCTTCTACTGTTTTTTCCATACTTCGCCGCCTACAAATCTTTTATATGTTCCGGGACCGCCATCGCTTGCAAGATATTTACTGTGCAAGTCACCAGGGAAGGGACTATCTCCCCAGGCATTGTGCGGTCATGGCAGATAACTCAATTTCCGCCAGTTTATATACACTTTGATATTTTAGACCAATAAAAACCAAAATAAAATATTTAAAAACCTAACAGGTTCATAAATTAAATTTACGAAAGAAATTTCCTGGCAGCAAGTAAAATAATTTTATAATTCTTAAAAATTAAAAAAATCCGGTTAAACAAAATGACATATTCCTGAATATTGTTAAAAGAGATGTGTTAAAATTTCTTGCCCCATTTATATATTTTATTATATTTACATATAGATTGTAATTATATTTTATTTGGAGGCGAAAAATGAAATTTAAATTTTTCTTTCTTGGTATTACTGTTGGTTTGGTATTCTTATTGGCTGGTTGCGTTGAGCCGAATGGTTACGAAAATGATCAACCAAAAACAATAACAATTACGGACATAACCGAAAAAACCGGTTATTTATCTATTGGTGTTTACGACGAAGAGGGAAACATTGTCGCAATTGGCTGGCCGACAGAAATTAAAAATAATTCTGCCAATGTTCAATTAACAACTATGAATATGCCACCATCTTCATGGACTGGTTCTGGTTCATATTGTATTATCCTTGGTATCGGAGAATCAACAGCAATAACAACGAATGATGAAACCTATATTTATACAGATGGTAATCCATTGCTTGATTTGGCGACTATGGAGGAATTCTTCTATGCGTTACCTAAATACAATATAATGCAGCCTGAAACAAAAATACCATTTAATAAATTTGTACTTGCTGAATAGGAAGTTTTGTATCCCCACACACATTGTGTGGGGATATTTGCAAGCCGAATACAATAATAATTGTTATTTATTATAAAATAATTGTAAAATAATTTTCATTATTGGGTATAGTAGCGTACTACACTTCATGTAATCTCAACGAAATTGCAGAAAAAGTAAAATAACATAAAAAATTTGATGTATAATAATCAATAATGAGAAAATTATGGCACTACATTGAAAAAGACGACTTAAAAGGAATAAATACCGCACTAAAATCCCTGCTTGCAGAACAAGTCCAATTTGATTTAACGGAAACCGATAAATTTTGCAACTGGTTTGAAAATCAATCCATTGAAAAACTGGGCGAAAGTATTACAGTACGTTGCCTTACTTTAATACGCCATTTTCCCGAACTATGCGGTTTTGATTACCTGTATAATAATTTTCTTATTTATTGCGACAAGGCTGATATGTACCATAATCCCTATAATACTGTTACAGAACATATTTTTGCAGAGTTAATAGAAACAACCGCTATTTATTTGAGTTTTCCGTCAAGCGAAGAAGAATTTACAGAAGATATTAAAAATTTTGAAATATTGTTTACCGAAAATGAACTCAGTCAATTTTTATTTGCCAATGATGATATACCTCTTTGTTATTTGATATATTTTATCGCGCTTGATGAGTCCGGACATTTTACTTCGATTATAAGACAGGCTGCAATGAATAGTTTACGTTATGCAAAAGAAGATTATCTTTGGAAAAAAATATTGGAATTGCGAAGTGATTTTTTTAAAATTTACCCTGTTTATGCGCCGGTTATAATGGATGTTACTGTCCATGAATTAACACATTCAATATGCAAGGCTTTGCGTTTTTTGGACGCTGAATATGAGTACAAAACAATATTTGAAATATCCAATACAATTTTTAAAACAATGCCCAAATTCCGTAAATTTTTATATAATTTCCCTTTAACAGTCTCTAATGCGTCCGTAGATGCGGTTTTATCAAAACAATGGGCATCGTTAGCGTTTAGAACTTTCTATGATATAGAAGATAAAAATAATACAGTTAAACGCTTAATAGAAATACTTGATTATACGCTTCCCAACAGCATGGGCATCCCTGCTGTCTTATTTAAATATAAAGAATTGGCTCTCCCCTTTATAAGAAGAGAATACCTGAGCTTTAAATACGTAGACAATGAGGCTGAGATCCGTCTGCGTTCAATTATTGACTTGTATCCGCCAAAAATGGAAAAACATTTTGATTTATCAACTATTACCGAAGAAAATAAATTATACGCAAAAATAATGCACTTTTACATTGAACCGATACAAAGTATTTTTAATATAAGCGAAGCGAACGAAGAAACACTTTCACGGATTAACGAATATATTGAAAGCATTTATGGAAAGCAGTTGTCGATAGAAACGGCTGAAGATAAAACCCTTGAATTGATAGCGCGGGAAAATAAAAACATAGAAGCCATGAACCGCAAGCTTGACAGGGATACAGAAAACCTGTGGCAGCCCTTAGAGGAAGGAAGTTATCAATGGTACAAACTGTACTCGATTTTTCTAAGACAGTATACGCAGCGCAATACATTAACGTTATGGGAATTGCGCGGCATTTTATACGATATGCGGAAAAAACGCTCAAAGCCATTTTTCCCTGTAACCGCCGCCATTGGAAAATTTTTTCAAAGAACAATATCCAAAATATTAAAAGCTTATGAAAAGGACAATCCCAATTTTATTCAATCGCGTAAATGGCTATACGATTATTTTTACGATAAACTTGACGCTGCCGAAAAAAAACTTGACGTATGCGGCTGGAAAGAATACAACGGCGAATGTTTGCGCCGCGATAATATTTGCTGTAAAATACCATACACAAGCCCCTGTTTTACTGAAACAAGCTGTAATTCTAAATCATTATCCTGCAAATTCTGGTTATGTACCGCCGCGCTCTCGCGCCTTACGTCAACAAAAAAAGGCCGGCGGCTTCTTGCCAAACGCCGTATTTACAGTTACTGGTGCATAGCGTTTAACATACCTCTAAGAATTCGATGTTCAAAAATCAATTCATTTGATGATAAGGCGAAAGAGCCGTTGGTTGATGTTTCTAAAAGCGATTGGTTCGATTTTAGTTTAGTGATTGATGGTTGATGAAGATGTATGCCTAAAGTATTTTATTTGGAATACATCTTCAAGCGTACATTAGCATTTTATCTATGATTATTACTATAGACTCTTCTTGGTATGGGGGTTTATTTTTTTTGATTTAGGGTATAAAATTATTATTGGAGGAATATTATGAAAAAGTATTTATTGATTCTTATATTTTTTGTTTTAATGGTAGGAAGTATTTCTTCACAAGAATTGTTACCTAAAGAGGCAAATATAAGGAATAACTGGCTTTCTATTGGATATGTTGTCGGACTTGGTGGTAGCATTAGGTATGAGTATATGCTTAATTCAAAATTTGCTTTAGGTGTGGACGGTTATTATAATAATATTAGTGCCATTGCCATTTTCAATGATAATTATCTTGTGAGCGAAGAATTTGGAGCTAATGTAACAGCACGTTTTTATCCATGGGGCAAAATTTATTATATTGGCGTAGATTTAGGTTTTCATGGCTTTAAGGACGGTAATTTCGATGAAAAAAAATTTCTTTTTGGATTTGCAATTACACCTGAATTAGGTTTTAAAATTGATTGGTTTAATGCTGGAGGCTTCTTTTGGGATATAGGCGTAAAAGTTCCCTTAATTATAGTTGAAGGTAAAAGTCTTCTAATTAGTTTAGTACCATATATTGTTTTACTCGGCTGGGCATTTTAAAATATAGGATAAAACTTTCATTGACGGCGCGGAGTGACTCCAGTTTAGCGTATATATCTAAAGTTTGGGTTATATACGATATTTATCACTTATTTGCTAATAAGTAGAAAATACATAGATAAAATGCTTATAAACGCTTGAAGATGTATGCCGAAAAAATACTTGAGTACAGGCGGGCAGGCGCGCGTGATGGAAAAACATCTCTCGAGGTTCTTAGCCGGAGAGACTGGTACTCTGTAACAACAAAACACTAGCCGGCTTTCGCTCTTCTTAACCTAACATTCTCAATATCACTGCTAAACAACTCACGAAGATCATTTAATCCCAACGCCATAAGCGCCATGCGGTCTATGCCTATGCCCCAGGCGGCGACAGGAACATTCACTCCAAGACTGGAAGTTACTTCAGGGCGGAAAATGCCTGAACCGCCAAGTTCAAACCAGCCGAGTACCGGGTGCTTAATATGCACTTCAACGGACGGTTCCGTAAACGGAAAGTAGCCGGGAACGTATTTAACTTCTTTCGCACCGGCGACTTCGAGGGCAAACATTTCCAACATTCCCAAAAGAGTGCGAAGGTTGACGTTTTCACCTAACACAATGCCTTCGGTTTGATAAAAGTCGGGCAGGTGGGTAGCGTCTACGCGGTCGTAGCGGAAACAGCGGGCAATGCCAAAGTATTTGCCGGGGATTTTTGCCGTCGGCAGTTGTTTCGCGGATAACACCGTCCCCTGGGAACGCAGGATAAGCCGCTTTGTAAAATCGCGGTCAAAACCGTAGTTCCAGCCGCGGCTGCCCGTTGTGCCTCCGTTTTCATGAGCGGACGCGACATTGGAAAGCCACGGTTCGCTGATGGATTTTGCCCGCGCAATTCCGTCCTTGTTAGCAGGATCAGCGACGCTGTACGCGTCGTGAATGTCGCGGGCGGAATGGAACTGCGGCATAAAAAGAGCGTCCGAATTCCAGAATTCAGTCTCAACTAAAGGGCCGTCAAATTCTTCAAAGCCAAGAGAAGTAAGTTTATCTTTTACATTTTCTAAAAATTTTGCGTAGGGGTTACTGCGGCCCGGCGTTAGGCGGACAGGCGGCGTTTTAACATTGTAGGAGCGGAATGTCTTTCCCTTCCAACTGCCGTCCTCAAGCATTGATTGGGTCAAGGCGCCGATTTCATCGCCTGTAATTCCTGCCGCTTTTAGAGCCTGTGCCGCTTCGACGGCGGGAACTGTGCCGTCCTCCGCTGTTGTAAATCCAAAGTAAACTGTTTCACGGTCTATCTGACGGAACGGCGCATCCGCCGCGCCGCGTTTTTTCGCGATACCGGACATGGCGCTTTTTTCTGCTGCGTTTAATGAGGCTTCTGAAACGGCGCCTTTTAAACCTTTTTCCAGTAAACCGCGAAGTACGGCAAAGTGGTCGCCGGAAGGCTCCTTCGACATAATTACATTTTTATCGCCATCCATTGCAAGTATGCCATGTTTAGAAAGGCTTCCAAATGCGCTGCCAATGTCTTTATTTTCAATATTAAGCGCCTTTGCAATATCGGGCAGTTTTAATTCTCCGCTTTTTGTTTTTACAAGTTCGATGAAACGTTCTTCGGGGCTGCCCTTTTCTTTCCATACTTTTCCGAGATCTGTCAGTTCAAAAAATACCGCTGTTTCACGCCGGATTTCGCATACCAGCCCCTTGCCGGCAAGCCAGGAAAGCGCCTGATTTCCGTTTCCGGGCTTAAATCCCAGATCCTGTTCAACTTTTTCTATTGTAAGTTCGTCTTCTTTTTTATAGTTAAGAAGTATCCGTACTTCCAGCGGATGTAAATTTTTTACGATATTTTTTATATCTATTGGCATAATTACCTCAATTTATATATAAAAATTATCAAAAATTAAGTAGGTGGTCAATAGAAGAAGCCGTTAAAAAAAATCAAAAAATACTAAAGAATAATAAAAAATCATGAATTTAAAATAAAAATATAGTATAATTTTGATTGCTATTGGAGGAAACAATGGGAAAAACTCTGCTCACGCCTGTAATTAAAATAGATGAGGAAAAATGTATAAATTGTTACGCATGTATCACCGGATGCCCTGTCAAATACTGCATGGACGGATCAGGCGATAAGCTGAGTATAAACCCTGACATTTGCATAGGGTGCGGAAATTGTATTTTGGTATGTTCACACAATGCCAGAAAATTAGTTGACGATACTCCTCATTTCTTCAGCGATCTTAAACAGGGTCAAAAAATGGTCGCCGTAGTAGCCCCTGCTGCCGCGTCGGTTTTCCCGGAAAAATACCTTCAGTTAAACGGATGGTTGAAATCCCTTGGAGTAGACGCTTTTGACGTAAGTTTTGGCGCCGAATTAACCGTTATTTCATATCTTGATTATATTAAAACAAAAAATCCCAGAACGGTAATTGCCCAGCCATGCCCCGCGATTGTCAGCTTTATTGAGATTTATCATCCCGAGTTACTGCCCCATCTTGCGCCGGCGGACAGTCCCATGCTGCACACTATAAAAATGATCCGCGAGTATTACCCTGAATACAAAAGTCATAAAATTGCCGTTATTTCCCCATGTATCGCCAAACGCCGCGAATTTGATGAAACCAAATTGGGAGATTACAACGTAACAATGTTTGCTTTAAAAGAATATATTGAAAAGAATAATATCAATATTTCTTCCTTCCCTGAAACTTTTTTTATAGGTCCGCGTGCTGAACGTGCTGTTGGTTTTTCCTCTCCGGGCGGTTTACTGGATACTGCAGAACGTTTTGTTCCTGGTGTCAGACGGAAAACTCTAAAAACAGAAGGCGTTCACACAATATATCCGTATCTAAAGGAAATTTCAGAACATCTTAAAGATAGCGATATTGAATTACCGTTATTGGTAGACTGCTTAAATTGCGAAAAAGGATGTAATGGAGGTCCTGGAACAGGAAACAGCAAACAACCATTGGCTGTGATAGAAAATCCAATCCGTAAGCGCAGAGCAAGACTTGAAAAATATCATAAATCTGAAAAAGGAGAATGGGTATATAAAAAATATCATAAAGTTTTAAATCAATACTGGAAAAAGAATTTGTATAACCGAACTTACAGGGATTTATCCGATAACTACACTGTAAAAGAACCAAATGAAGTAGAACTGAAAGAAATTTACAAAACCATGAGAAAATTCAGTGATAAAGATATTTTCGATTGTACAAGCTGCGGATACGGAAAATGCAAGTCTATGGCAATAGCTATTTTTAACGGACTTAATAAACCGGATAACTGCGCCCACTACAATCTTGAACGGCTCAAGGAAGGAATGAAAACAGAAGAATTAAACAGAAGGCTTACCGAACAAATAAACAACGCAACCATTCTTATTGACGGCATTGTAGATATTGTACACGATTTATATCAAAACATAGATTCCCAATCCAGATCCGTAGAAGAATCTTCCAAAAAAACTGAAGTAATGGTTAATTCGTTAATGACCACTTCTGACCTTTCGCGGAGCAAACGTGAAGACATAAAAGGTTTGATAGAAAGCTCCTCAAAAAGCCAGGAGTCTATGAGTGAAACTATACAATCAATACATGGCATTTCCCAATCAGTTGACGGCATAGTGTCCGCAATAAAAATAATCAGCGCAATCGCGGCAAATACAAATCTGCTTTCCATGAACGCGGCAATTGAAGCCGCTCATGCCGGAGATGCGGGAAGGGGTTTTGCCGTAGTAGCAAATGAAATCCGTCATCTTTCCGAGAGTACAAGAGAAAATTCGCGTAACATATCGCAGACGTTAAAAAACATCATAGACGGAATCTCTAAAACATCAAAACAGTCGGGCGATACCGGCTCTAGAATTTCCGAAATGTCCTCCGGCATAAACAGTTTTGCGGATACTATGACCAAGCTGATAAACACCTTCAATGAACTGTCCTCAGAAAGCGGAGATATTACAAACGCCCTTTGTGATCTGCGCGATATTAACGAAGTCGTAAGAAGCGAGTACGATAGAATGATTAAAATGGCGGATCAATTAAAGGAATCAATGCATGAGTTGGCTTCGATAGCGGATCGGAGTTAGGGATTTATTCCAAAGAGACTCACACAAAGATCACGAAGATACAAAGATCACAAAGAGGATCATGCCCTTACCATTACTGTTTTCTCCATGTTGTACCGCCGGTAAATCTTTTATATGTTCCGGGACCGCCGTCTTTTGCAAGATACTTGTTGCGCAAATCGCCGGGGAATGTATCTTCACTAAAATTTTTCGAAAGTATCGTACTTTGAAATGTTACGCTGGTAAGGCTGTCGCAATCATCAAAAGCGCAAAGTTCAATTTCTGTAACACCGTTCCCTATGGTTACACTGGCAAGGTTTTTACAACTGTAAAAAGCCGCTTGTCCAATGCTTTTAACGTTGTTAGGTATGGTTATACTGGTAAGGCTGGAACAAAAGGCAAAAGCGCCATAAAGAATAGGATGAGTAGGATCATATTCTTCATAATAATATTTAATGCTTTTAACGCCATTCCCTATAGTTACTTTGGTAAGTTTTTCACAACCGTTAAAAGTACCACCACCCATATTGGTAACGCTGTCCGGTATTGTTATGCTGGTAAGACCGGAACCACCAAAAGCCATATCCCCAATGCTGGTAACACTGTTCGGTATGGTTATGCTGGTAAGGCTGGTGCAATTATAAAAAGCCATTTGGTCAATGTCAGTAACGCTGTTGGGTATGGTTATGCTAGTAAGGCTGGTGCAACTGTCAAAAGCGCATGCCGCAATGACGGTAACGTTGTTGGGTATGGTTATGCTGGTAAGGCTGGTGCATTCGTAAAAAGCGAAATCATAAATGCCGGTAACGCTTTTCGGTATGGTTACACTGGTAAGGCTGGTGCAACCGGAAAAAGTCCAATCCGTAATGCTGGTAACGCCGTTGGGTATGGTTACGTTGATAAGGTTGGTACAATCTCGAAAAGCGCCTAGACTAATGCGGGTAACGCCTTTTGGTATGTTAAAGGTGTTACCTGTTTTCTTTGGCGGATATTGAAATAATTCAGTTTTATTCTTATTATACAACACGCCCTGCTCTGAACTAAAATTTGTATTATTTGTGGCAACATTTATTTCGGCAAGGCTGGTGCAACCGATAAAAGCAGCCCACCCAATGCTGGTAACGCTGTCTGGTATGGTTACGCTGGTAAGGCTGGTGTAACCTTTAAAAGCATCAAACCCAATACTTGTAACAGGATGATTTTGTATTTTTGGTGGAATACTGATTCTATTTTTTGTGCCTATATATTTGAGTATCATTACGCCGTTTTTTACATCTGGGTCCCAATCAATCTGAAAATCCTTTTCGCTATCATACTGCTGGGAGTAAACTGGAATTATTGCTATTACTATTAAGGCGAGCCATAAAATTATTTTATTGTTTTTCATTTAAAATACTCCTTGCTTGTTTGATTTGTAGGAAAAAAGCCACACCTAATAACAGACAGCGTTTATTGGCTCATTTAGTATATTTTACCATCTTTTATGAAAACCTGCAAGGAATCGTAAAAACAACCTTTTTCTTCTTTGTGAGAACCATTGCGAATAAGATTAATACTTGCGGAATTGCCATTAAAAGAGTATAAAGAGTATATTGAAATGGAAAAGAAGAGTAAGAAAACTCTTACACTAAAAAACACACAAATTGATGAAAGCTCTCTTTTTACCAATATTTCCAAAATAATAGAAAAACGTAAATACCGAGCCGGAATTTATGCAAATCGTGAAGTTACGCTTATGTATTGGGAGATTGGGAATCATATACGTTCAACTATTCTTGATGGGGAACGTGCCGAATACGGAAAGAAGATTGTTGTAACGCTTTCACAACAGTTGGTTATAAAATACGGACAATCATTTGATATTGATAATATACGACGAATGATACGTTTTGCTGAAAAATTTAACAATTTCAAGATTGTGGCGGAGTTGGCGCCACAATTGAGCTGGTCTCATTTTATCGAACTTTTATCATTAGAAACTGACGAAGCAAGGCATTATTATGCAAATGAGACGATTAAAAGCCATCTCGGAACCAAGGAATTACGCCGTCAAATCTCCCGAAAAGCCTATGAAAGGCGTGAAATCGCAAATACGCAATTAATAGAAACTTCAAAAGTCCCATTCAATGTTTTCAAAGACCCATACTTACTAGATACCTTGGGTTTAAAAGAAAATTTTCTGGAAGCCGATCTTGAAAAAGCAATACTAACTGAACTTGAAGCCTTTATTTTGGAATTTGGTCATGGTTTCACATTCATAGAACGACAAAAACGAATGACAATGGATGGTGATGATTATACGCTTGATCTGCTTTTTTATCATAGAGACTTAAAACGTCTTGTAGCCATTGAATTAAAAATAGGTAAATTTATTCCTCAATATGAAGGACAGATGCGTTTCTATTTGAAATGGCTCAATAAATATGAACGCAGGGATGACGAAAATGAACCACTAGGAATAATTCTTTGTACTAAAGCAAGCCGTAAAATGAATTATTATTCAACAAGGCGAGCATAGGGCAAATTTCGGCGATCATTGAACCTCAACCGAGCCAGTAGGGCGAAGGTTCCCCTCTTGATCGCCGTTTCTGCAACCACTGGTTGCAGAAATAAGCTGAAAAAACCCCCTCTTTCCCCTTTGTGTTCTTTGTTCCTTTGTGATCTTTGTGTGAGTTCTTGCAGAAAAAATACCTTGACCCAAACGGCTTTTTTTTGTACCCTTAATACAAGGTGGGGATATTCCCATATTATAACCAATTGAAAATGGGGATGTTTTTATGTTAAAAAAGGACGCTCATTCAGAAAAAACTGAACAGAAAAATACTCAAATTGACGAGGATTCGGCGGAAATTTCCGCGGGGAATCAAACAGAGACTGATGTTTCGGGGCAAAGCGCGGAAAAGGACACGGTATCCGCCGGTGAGGCGGGCAAAGCGCTTACACCGGAGGAAAAAATTGCCGGGTTGGAAGCGCAGTTGGCGGAAACTCGAGACCAGCTGCTGCGAAAAGCGGCGGATTTTGAGAATTTCCGAAAGCGGATGAATCAGGAAAAGCAAAATGCGATTGAATACGCCAACCAAAGTTTGCTTTTGGACGTGATTCCGGTAATTGACGACTTTGAACGCGCTATTCAATCTGCGGAAAAATTAGCCGATTTAAACGCTTTTATCGAAGGTGTAAAAATGATCGAAAAACGGCTGACAAACATGCTTGAAAGCAAGTGGGGGCTTAAACGCTTTATTTCCGCCGGAGAGCCTTTTGATCCAAATATACACGAAGCTCTTATGATGGAAAAATCCTCCGATGTAACGGAAGCCGTGGTTCAGGAGGATTTGGTAAGAGGCTATCTTTTTAAAGACAGGGTAATTCGGGCGGCGAAGGTTAAAGTTTTAATGCCGGAGGCTGAAGCACCTAAGGCGGCTCCTTAAGGTAATGCCTTAGGACAAAACCTTAGTGCGGCTAGTGAATAAAAAGCAATAATTATTTATAATATTTTAATAAAGAAGGAGAAAATATCATGGGAAAAATCATTGGGATTGACTTGGGAACCACCAATTCATGCGTGTCTGTTCTTGAAGGCGGAGAGCCGGTAGTTATTCAAAGTTCCGAGGGGGGGCGCACTACCCCATCCATTGTCGGCTTTACAAGCAAAGGCGAGCGTGTTGTAGGCGCGACGGCTAAGAACCAGATGATCACCAATCCGGAAAATACAATCTATTCAATCAAACGTTTCATGGGACGCCGTTTTTCGGAGGTCTCCAATGAAATGAGACTGGTTCCGTATCGCGTAACGGAACAGGGCGACGATGTGCGCGTGGATATTGACGGAAAAAAATATTCACCGCAGGAAATTTCCGCCTTTATTCTTCAAAAAATGAAGAAGACAGCCGAAGACTATCTTGGCGAAACAGTTACCGAAGCGGTAATTACAGTACCGGCTTATTTTAACGACGCGCAGCGCCAGGCGACAAAGGACGCGGGTAAAATTGCGGGTCTTGATGTAAAGCGCATTATCAATGAGCCGACCGCAGCCTCTCTCGCGTTTGGTTTTAATAAAGATTCAAAAAAAGACAAAGTAATCGCCGTTTACGATCTTGGCGGCGGCACTTTTGATATTTCCATTCTGGAACTGGGTGACGGCGTTTTCGAAGTAAAATCAACTAACGGCGACACTCACCTGGGCGGCGATGATTTTGATCACCGCGTTATGGAATGGCTTATCGCCGAATTTAAAAAAGACACAGGCATCGATCTTGGCAAAGACCGCATGGCTCTCCAGCGTCTACGTGAAGCGGCTGAAAAAGCTAAAATTGAATTGTCTTCAATGCAAACTACGGAAATCAACCTGCCGTTTATCACCGCCGACCAAAGCGGACCGAAGCATCTGCAAAAATCGCTGACACGGGCAAAGTTTGAACAAATGGTAGAAGATCTTCTTGAACGTTCAAAAGAACCTTGCAAAAAGGCGCTTGCGGACGCGGGACTTAAAGCCGAACAAATTGACGAAGTTATTCTTGTCGGCGGTTCTACGCGTATTCCAGCAGTTCAGCAGATTGTCAAAGACATGTTTAAAAAAGAGCCTAACAAGGGCGTTAACCCCGATGAAGCTGTCGCAGTTGGCGCGGCTATTCAAGGCGGTATTCTCGGCGGCGATGTTAAAGACGTGTTGTTACTCGACGTTACTCCCCTTTCGCTCGGCATTGAGACCCTTGGTGGCGTAATGACAAAACTCATTACACGTAACACGACAATTCCCACGCGCAAGAGCCAGATTTTCTCTACCGCCGCCGACGGACAAACTGCCGTCTCCATTCAGGTCTTGCAGGGCGAGCGCGAAATGGCGAATCAGAACCGCGTGCTTGGCCGCTTTGATCTTGTAGGCATACCTCCCGCCCCGCGCGGAGTTCCGCAGATCGAAGTAACTTTCGACATTGACGCAAACGGCATTGTCCATGTCAGCGCGAAAGATTTGGGAACAGGCAAAGAACAAAAAATCCGCATTGAAAGTTCCAGCGGTTTAAGCGACTCGGACATTGACCGCATGGTAAAAGAAGCGGAACTCCACGCCGAAGAAGACAAGAAAGAGCGCGAGAAAGCCGAAGTGCGCAATGAAGCCGACACGATGATTTACGCCACAGAGAAAAATATAAAAGACCTGGGCGACAAAGTAAGCGCCGCGGATAAATCCAAAACCGAAGAAGCCATCGCCGATTTACGCAAGGCTCTTGATAGCGGCAATATTCAATCAATAAAAGACAAGACTGAGGCGCTCAAGCAAGTATCTTATAAAATAGCCGAAGAAATTTACAAACAGCAAGGCTCATCGGGACAGCAGGGCGGCGGTCAAGGCGCAGGCCCCGGCGGCGGTTTTGATCCCAACATGGGCGGAGGCGGCGGAAACCAAGGTCAGGGTAGCGGTCCTATGGGTGGCGATAATACCAAAGGCGCCGAAGACGCGGATTACGAGGTAGTGAACTAGGATTCATGGCTGAGCGGGATTATTACAATAGGGTATTAAGGTTATGGCTAAGCGAGATTATTATGAAATTCTTGGGATACCGAGTTTGCGCCATTAAAACGGCGCAAACTCACACGTTAAACGACATTGCTTCGCAACGTCGCTTAACGCAGCGGTTTACGGGCGGCTTTTGCGCCTTGCGGCGCGCCGCCTTACATTCCGCCTTTGGCGGAACGTCGTAAACCGCCATAAGTTGGGAATTATGAAATAGGGATTATATTGTAGGGTATTAAGGTTATGGCTAAGCGAGATTATTATGAAATTCTTGGGATACAAAAAAACGCCTCTAAAGATGAGATAAAGAAGGCTTATCGTAAACTCGCTGTTAAGTACCACCCTGATAAAAATCCCGGCAACAAACAGGCTGAAGAAAAATTTAAAGAAGCTACCGAAGCTTATGAAGTTCTTGGTGATGATCAGAAAAAATCCGCCTATGATCAATTTGGCTTTGCCGGAGTTGAGGGCATGGGCGGAGGTCAGAGCCATGACTGGAGTAACTTCCGGGGCTTTGAAGACATTTTCGGCGAAGGCGGTTTTGGCAGTATTTTTGAAAGTTTCTTTGGCGGAGGCGGCGGTGGTGGCTTTCGCAGGAGCGGCGGAAGCGGCGTAAGGCAGGGAGCGAACCTTCGCTACGATATTGAAATTCCGTTTAAAGACGCGGTTTTCGGCACAAAGGTAGAGATTCAATATTCACATAACGAGGCTTGTACTGTTTGTAAAGGTTCCGGCACGACGGATGGCGGCGGTAAAAAAGTCTGTCCCGTTTGCCGCGGATCAGGACAGGTAAGGCATAGCCAGGGACTTTTTTCGGTAGCTACAACCTGCCACAACTGCGGCGGCGAAGGTTACATAATCGACAAACCATGTAATGAGTGCGGCGGATCGGGGACGCAGAAGAAGCGGCAAAAAATTATGGTTACCATTCCCGCCGGCGTAGAAAACGGCAAGCGCGTGGTAATTCCCAAACAGGGCGATGCCGGCCCCAACGGCGGACCGCCGGGCGATTTGTATGTCTTTATCAGGATAAAACCGCATGAATATTTTGAACGTCAGGCTTATGACCTTTATTGCGCCGTTCCCATTTCGATTACGCAGGCGGCTCTTGGAGCGGAAATTCACGTAACAACGCTCGATAACAAAACAATAAAAGTAAAAGTGCCCGCCGGTATTCAAAACGGAAAAATGCTCCGTATCCACAACGAGGGCGTTCCAATGGGCGGGCAAAGAGGCAATCTCTATATCAAACTGATGGTGCAAATACCTGAAAAACTTTCCCGTCGCGGCAAAGAACTCCTTGAAGAACTAGCTAAGATTGAAGGACAAAACGACAGTCCCAAACCTATTGCGCTTTCACAGCTTGGGAATTAGTAAGGCTTTCTATCTATTCATTTATATAATATAATTTTGTTATGTTATCATTCAATAAAAAATATTTTTATTTGCCTCTTTTAATTCTCTTATGCGGTTGTTCAACATATAAAGATAAATACGACAATCCTGCTCAAAATAACGCTGTTACATTTTACAGAACAGGTAATTATGAAGACGATGAAGGAAATAAAATAGCCTGCTACTGGATAAACGAAAAAAGAATAGACCTTACTAATCCGAGCCTTTCCAAAGAAGCATGGAGCGATAAAATTATTGTACAAAACGATCAAATCTATACACTCGGAGCATATATAGATAGAAATGATAATTACATAACTTGTTACTGGGTAAACAAAGAAAGAACAGATTTATCACTCCCAAAAGAAGTCTTGGTAGCCGGTACTTTATTGGTACAAGACGGTCAAATTTATATAACCGGTATGTATGAAGACAACAAAGGAAATGAAATAGCCTGTTACTGGATAAACGGAAAAAAAATATCGCTGGATACTCCGCCTAACGCTAAATCTGTACAAGCCGATATAATTTTAGTACAAGACGGACATATTTATATAACCGGATATTATGGTGATCTTTTTTTTCATAATGTATGTTATTGGGTAGATGGAAAGAGAACTGATCTGGGTCTAGGCTTTATTCGATGTATTTATGTGAAAGATGATAAGATCTATATGGGCGGCGGTTCTTACGATGATAAGGTTGTCTCTTCCAGAAAAGAGGATGATTTTAGCGACCCCATTTGCGATGCATGCTACTGGGTAAATGGGGAAATGCACAAATTAAATATTCCCGGGCGGGAACCAAAATCCGCAGTTCATTTTATCTTTATACAAAACGACAATCTGCATATAATATGCAATCGTACTTCAAAAGAAAGTGATTATTACAATTATACTGCCTCTTATTTTGTAAACGATAAGAGATCCGATATAACCGGTTTTAATCACTCGTCTGCCCATTCCGCTTTTATGGGAGACGATCAAATTTATATTGCCTGTTATGTTGCCAACGCTTATGACAGCTATCTAGTTGGCAGTGAAAAACTTTGTTATTGGGCAAATGGGAAAATAATAAAAATAGATATCCCAAGCAATGCAGAATATCCATCAATCAACCGTATTATTGTGCAAAATGGACAAGTTTATATATCTGGCACTTATTCGCAACCCAGAAACAAATATACCAGATTTTATTGGATAAACGGCAAAAGAACCAATTTTCCTTCCAGAGAAAACGAAAATGTATTTGACTCGTATTTTGTAATACAATAAGTTGAAGTACAAATTATTTATTTTTAATAGCCTTTATCCCGCTTTTCATTACCATCAGTCTTAAAAATTTATTGTACATAAACGGCATTTTAAATATTTTAAGTAACAGTTTTAATCTTATCCCTAAAGTCCTGTTAAAATATTTTTTTCCAATGTTTTTAATTCCTTCGTTAATTATTTCCGCTAATATTTTGGAGCTTTCCATAGAATAACTGATCCCTTCCAAAGAACTTGGGCTAATCATTCCTGCCGCCTCTCCTATTAAATACGCTCCTTTTTTCCCTGTGCAAGTACCGGCAAGCCCTTTATTCAAATAAACAAAACACCCTTCTCTTTTCATTAATTTCTCAAAATAGATACCGCTGTTTTTTATTTTATTTTTTAATAATTCAAATTTTTCGTTACTATTCGCTGTTGGGAACGCTCCGCCGATTATAAAATGGTTATCTTTTGATATTGTCCAACAATATGAGTCTGTTATTTCTCTGTCAAAAATACATGAATAAAAAGGCGATATTGTTTTTCCTTCATACCATTCTTGAATAGCGGCATATTTGTTTATTTTATTTTTTTTGTAAAACGTGTTCCGTACAATAGAATTTGCGCCGTCCGCTCCAATTATAATCTTGGCTTCTTCAACTCTTTTTAATTCATTTGTTTTTATTTCCAAATGAAAGATGTCATTTTCTTTTTTTATTTTTGTACAAACGCTATCAGTACATATTTCAATATTTTTTGAGATTAAAGAAATTAAAAAATCATCAAATTTTGCCCTATTCATATTTATATAAAACCGTTGATAAAATTTTTCGATTTTATTGTCAAAGTCCATTGTTTTTACAGAAAATATTTGAGGGTCCGCTAAAATATCATTCGGCAAACAAATATCAAATTGAGCTAGCATTTTTTGCGCGTCAGGAGACAACAACCCTCCGCAACATTTATTTATATTTGGGTTTTTCCTGTCAACTGCAATTACTTTATACTTTGGATTCAATAACCGCGCAAAAGTAGCGCCTGCCGGTCCCAGTCCAATAATCGCAATATCGTACATATTACTTTATTCCTATTACCTTTTGTTTTCCCGTAAATTCATCAACTGACAGTTTTAAAACAATGATATTATTTAATTCGTCTTCATTATAATTATATTTAATATCTTTTCCGGTTTGATGTTTCATTAAATAATTTAAACCGTTTGTTTTTTCATCTTTTGTATCCAGAAAAATAATTTTTCCAAAACCAATTATACTTTTAAATTCATAACCGTAATCACAGGCTTTTTGTCCTTCGACCAATTGTGTATCGCAATCAATTTCAAAGCAGGCATTATTATTTTTTTTTATTATGTCAATTTTTTTCCCTTCCGTCGCGCAATGAAAATATAAAGTCAATTTTTCATCATTATAAGAAAAACCGTAATTTAACGGCACTATATACGGATAATTATTTTCAGATAATCCAATTCTGCACACTTTGCATTTTGCAATAATTTTCAGTTTTTCATCTATGCTGTTTATCTCTCTGTCTTTTCTTCTCATTTTTGATTCCTTCTGTTAATGATTGTTAAACCTATTATTTAATAAAAGAAAAGACGTATACTTAACCTAAATGCGCTAAAATCAGATTCTTTGAAAACTATATCAGATGATATTTCTAAAGAGTTAGCAAGTCCAAGACTTAAGCCGATTCCCCAGCCTTGAAAATCGTAAAAACCTAAAATACTTGCAGTATGGATACCATAAGTTTTTTCTGTATTTTCATAACCAAGTGTTAATTTTGCATAAAATGAATCCTTATTCAAAAACGATTCTGCGGGAAAATCATAGAAATCTCTATAACCAGTATCAATGGCAGCGTAAAATTGTTTACCATATTTCAGTTTAGTGCCGTAAATCCAATTTCGCGCAAAACTGGTATAACGTTCATTATTAAAATAAATTTCAATAATTAAGTTATTTTCAAAAATATTTATCGGAGAAAAAGTATAGCGTTGACCATAATCAATATTATTGCTTCCATTAAGACTGCCAAAATTAATGTAATTGGCAATGATTTCCAAAAAAGAAAGCCAACGGGCTGTTTTGATTATTGGAATAAATGTAAATTTGAATTCTTTGCCGACATCGTTGATGGAAGACACATTTTGAGCGTCTTTCATAATATCAGAATATATACCACCGAATAATCCAAGAGTAACAGATGAAAAATCAAGTATAACGCCAAAATTGGCATAATAATTTAATGCGCCATTATCAATATTGACTTCAATTACTTCATCAGTGCCACCAGAAGGATCGAAGAAGTCAAATGTTCCGATAAAATTTCCTGAAAGGGACAGCCATTGTACACCTGGAATAGGAAGTATTGTACTCATAAATAAACTAGCTCTGCCATTATTAAAAGCTCCCCCCTTGTTTTTTCCCGTATTATATCCTTCAATAAAAAATGCTGAATTATAAGGAAAAAAATGTGGTGATGTTTTAAGCATATATGTCATATGCTTAATAAAAAAAACAGGAGAATCAGGATTATATTCAGGTAACTCAATGGCGGCAAGTTTATTATGCGTAATTACAGTTAATAAGACAAAGATACATATCCCAGTTTTCAAAAAAACCTTTTTCATGATTATACTCCTAATTTCTAACATATGTTAAATGATAACATTTTTCAAGTCTTTAGCAGTTTTTCCTCTAATATAAGGATTTGTATAAAATGAGTATAACAGTTGTAAGAACATTAGAGTCCATATAATCGGTTCGCAGATAATTACGCCAAAGTAACCGAGAGCGGGCACTAAAAGGAAAGCAAATAATACTTTACCGGCAAATTCAATAATGCTTGAGACAACGGGAACAATTTTTTCACCTATTCCCTGGAGCGCGAGGCGGAAATTAAATAGCATTGCAAGTACTATGTAAAACGGCGAGTTTATCATTAGATACCACGCGCCGTTTTTAATAATGATACTTTCATTCGAGCCGGAAAGTAATCTTATTAGAACCTCGGAAGAAAACATAAGAACAACCGTTATAAACACAGCCCATATTATCGAAATTAAATTGCCGTATCGGACTGCTTTTCGTATGCGGCTAAGCTGGTTCGCTCCTTTGTTCTGTGAAACAAATGTAGAGAGCGCTATGGCTATTGTATTCATTGGCATCATGCAGAAACTGTTAATTCTGCGCGCCGTTATGTGCCCTGCTATTATTAGATAACCCAGCCCATTTATGGCGCTTTGAAGCACGATTGTGCCTAAAGTTACAATCGACATCATAAATCCCATAGAAAAGCCCTGCGCTATAAGTTCTTTGTATAAAACGGCGTCATAATGGAAATGTTCTTTTCGGGGGATAAGTATTCGGCATCTTTTAAAAATGTAAAACAGACAAAGCGCTGTAGAGATACTTTGCGCCACAACGGTAGCCGCCGCCGCGCCGCGAACGCCCATATTAAAACTTGTGATAAAAATTATGTCAAACACTATGTTCAGTATTGATGAAATAACCAGGAAAACTAACGGCATTGTACTATCGCCTATAGCATACAAAAGTCCCGCGCAGAGATTATAAGTAAAAGTTATAATTAAAAATACGGTCAAAGTTGAAATATACGAGTATGCGATGTCTATTATATCTGTCGGTATGTTAATTAATTTTAGAAGCGGCATCATAAAAATACTTGCGGTAACAGAGATAAGAAGCGTCAGCAGAACGCCAATCACAATCGCTCCGGCGACTGTGCGCTTTAATGTGTCTTGATTGCCCGCGCCATAATACCGTGCCGCAACAATGCCGAAACCTCTGCCAAAGCCTATGACAAAAACAAAAAGCAGTTCAAATATTACCGCGCACGAGCCAACGGAGGCAAGAGCTGTTTCTCCCAGATAATGCCCTACGATAACCATATCGACAGTGTTATACAACTGTTGAAAAATATTGGATAACAACATGGGAATTGCAAAAACAAGCAATGATTTTGTTATACTTCCGTTTAGTAAATCAGTTTTCATTATAACTTTATTTTATAATTTTATTGACACTAAAAAACCATTAGGAGCAGCATTTAATGTAACATTTTTATTGGAATTATTTTTATGTAAGAATGGAATTATCCAGCCATAAAGCGAGCCGATAGCCGCGCCTGCAAGTACGTCTGTAATAAAATGAGCTCCTGAAGTTATTCTCATTGCAGACACGGCAGCCGCAAGGGAATAACTTCCAATTATTACCGGTAATTTCAATTTGGAATCAGGATATTCCTGTGAAAATGTAACAGATAAAAATGTCGCGCTTAAAAATGCCAGAGATGTAGAACCTGAAGGAAAGCTGTTATAATAATCATTTTCCTGCCCGGCAGGAATTCCTCCTTCATACATATATGGCCTGTAACGTATAATTGCGTTTTTCAGTAAATCTTTAGTCCCGAATGTTAATAAAAATGCTTCCGTATACATAATACCGTATGTCAACCAGGCGTTTATATCATTTCCGTTGCCTATTACTGATACAATAGGCAAAATCAGCATACCGTAAACTCCATAATCGCTTATTAAATCCAGTAACTTATTGTAAGAAAACATTAAAGAGCGATCAAAATCGTTTATATCATTTTTATTTAATGAATTAGGAATTTGAGACGGTGTATTTTCAACAAAAAAAGGGCTGAAAAATACTCCAAGCGATAAACTGCCGATAATAATGTCTTTTTTAAGATCATAAGTGAATACACTTTGCGAGTACAAACTATATGTCATTATACAAAAACAAAAAACAAACAAATATTTCTTCATTTTAATACTCTATTTTTTCTTTTTACCGGTTTTTGCTTTTGTCTTTGGCTTAACCGTCTTCACGGCAGTCTTCGCTTTTGGCTTTGCTTCAGTTTTCTTGGAGGTTTTAGCTTTTACCTTTGGTTCAGCCTTCTTCGCGGCAGTTTTCTCTTTTGGCTTTGCTTCAGTTTTCTTCGCAACTGTCTTCGCCTTTACCTTTGTCTCAACCTTTTTCACGGTAGTTTTCTCTTTTGCCTTCGTCTTTGGCTCACCCTTCTTCTTGGTGGTCTTTTCTTTCGCCTTTGACTCAGTCTTCTTCACATCAGTCTTCGCTTCCAACTTTGTCTCTGGCTCAGTCTTCTTCACATCAGTCTTCGCTTCCGCTTTCGTCTCCGGCTCAATCTTCTTCACATCAGTCTTTGCTTCCGCTTTCGTCTCCGGCTCAGTTTTCTTCGCGTCAATCTTAGCCTTTCCGGCGAGTATTTTGGCTTTTGAAGGTTTTAAAGTTAAAATGTCAATGAGGTTATCAAAACGATATTTCGAGCTCTCCTCGGCTTTGATCAGCACTTCGTAGATTTTGGCAATGCGGTCTATTCGTTCATCAATAGGCACTTTTACAATGCTGTCGCTTTCTATCATGAAAAATACCGACGAATAGAATAACGTGTCTTCAAATCCTTCTTTGTTAAACCACGCGACATCGTTAAAAATATTGATTCCCAATATGCGCCTAAAATCTTCACTTTGATAATTTTCTTCAATAATCAGAGCGGCAAAATCGGCGGCGTCAAATTTTGTTTCTTCTTCACTGAAAAGCGCGGATTTATCCGACCAGATGTCCAGACAGGTGCGGTTCAATACTGCCCTCGCAATGTCCGTTATGCGCCATGCCTCCGCATCGGACGCTCCGAAGCGGCAGTAGATTTCCCTCATTTTGCGGCCTAAGTCCCAGTGATCAAAAGCAAGGTGTGCGGCGTGGATTCCGTCCGCTTCTTTGCCGATTATCAGGCGCAGTAACGAGAGCAGTCCGTAACTGAGAGCGACAGAATAAAGACGCTGACCTTTCAGATTACATTCCGTAATGCGCGTAAAGAGCGGCGATTCATATTTACTGTCGGCTAATTTGTTAGCAGCTGATTTATCACTTGTTGATTTATCACTAGCTGATTTATCACTTGTTGATTTATCACTTGCTGATTTATCAGCAGATGACTTCATTAATGCATCTCTGAGTTTTTTTAATCTGTTTATAAAGGCTTTAAATTCTTCCTTTATTACATCTTTATTAACCGCAGTAAAATTAATCTTGACGCCGTCTTTATCTTTTGCCGTCCATTCGTCATAAGCGCCGTTTGCGCCGTTGATAAAATTAACCGTTGTGTTAATAAACGCATCAATAGAGTCTTTAAACGAATCGGCAAAAGATTCTTTATCTAGTGATTCATTCATACTGATAATAATTTCCGGTTTTAAAATTTCCATGAAACGGTAATATAGTTCTCCCAGGAAAATGTCTTTTATTGCGGTTTGCGGATCTGCAACGCCCCTGCCGTTCAAGTCGTTGTTCAGTCTTGCCCATCTGCCTTTCGCGTCGTCTTCAACTTCATAAACATCAATAAAAACCTGAGTCTCGTACCCTTTCAGTCCGACAAAAAGTCCGTTCTCGCTGATTGCCTTAGAGGAGCGGACGTACCACAGATTCGATTTTTGTTCGCGTAACAATGTAAAGTATTGACTTTCGCCGTGGATTGCAAGGGCTTCGCTTAAACTGTCTCTTCGCGTTCCGCCTTCGCATGGAATGGGGGGATCGCTTGCTTTTATCCAGCCTGATGTTTCATAATAGGAGTTATTGTAAAAAATAACCGCTTTTTCTTCATGACCGTTTATCCATGCGCGGTTAGAATAGGCAAATACGTTTTCATTTACCGAGCCGTCCGAACAGTAAAGATCGTAAAGTCTGAAATTCACGCTGCCTGAAAAAAGTGCGCGGCGTTTCATCAACGGGAAAATTTCGTGCTCATGGCGGTCTACCATGTAGCCGTCCGGTACCTCATCCCGATATGAGCGGCGGTATTCCATTCCGTATTTTTCTTCAAAGCCTTCAATTTGCCCATGCCCGAACATTGGAAGTCCCGGCATCGTTACGAGCAATGTACAGATGCCGAAATATTTGTCGCCCTTGCCGAATTGCGCGACCGCCGTTTCTTCGTCGGGGTTGTTCATAAAATTGACAAAGCGTTTTAAAATTTCAGGATCAAACTCCATTGTGTTTTTAATTGTTGAGCGGTACTTCGAGTTTTCTTCGTTTTTGAGCATGTTCATAAAAGCCGAGTTGTAAACGCGGTGCATTCCAAGCGTGCGGACAAAGTAGCCTTCCATCATCCAGAAAGCCTCGGCAAGGAGCAATGTGTTTGGCGCTTCAACCGCGCAGCGGTCAACTACTTCGCGCCAGAACTCGTTTGGTATACGGCGGTTAAATTCATCAGTTGTGATTGAATGTTCTGCGCGGCTGGCAATTGCGCCGCCGGTTCCCGGAGCGGGATACCAGAGCCGCTGAATGTGCCGTTTTGCTAGAGTCATGGCGGCGTCAAAGCGCACAATAGAGAACTGCTGACACACGCCGACAATTGTGCGGATTACCGCTTCGCGCGCTTCGGGATTGAGGAAATCAATCTGCGCCGTATCGTTCCACGGCATGGAAGTACCGTCGTTACCGTGATAGATGTAGCGCGTGTCTCCTGTGCGGTTGTCAATTCGCTTAAATACGACGGCAGCATCGTTACGCGAAAAATAATGTTCTTCGATTTGTACGGTTATGTCATCCCTGCCTGAAAGATTGCCGCAGTTGTAATTGTAAGTTGGAAATGGCGGATAGGGAAGCTGCAGAAAACGATCGGGATGTTCGACAATCCATTTGCTGTCGATACCTGTGTGATTGGGAACCATATCAGAGCCGAGGCGGATTCCTCTGCGCATGCAACGTTCGCGTAAATTTGTTAACGCGCCCCATCCGCCAAGTTCGCCCGCAATATCGTAATCGTACAAACTGTATGCGGAGGCGGCGGCTTCGGGATTACCTGTCCACTGTTTAACTGTCTTGCTTGCCTGGCTTCGTTCCCATGTGCCGATAAGCCACAGCGCGGTAAAACCGCGACGTGCAAGCTCGTCAATTGCTTCATCGGGAATTTGATCAAGGCGGGTAATTTCCATTTTGTATTTTTGCGAAAGTTGAAAGAGCCAGACAAGCGTGCTTTTTGCCATTAGTACTGTTTTTGGCATCCAGTCCTGATCGGGACTGAATTTTTCGTATTCATCAAGCCCGGCAAAAGTTAAAACTTCGCTTGGACCGGGACCGAAGAAGGAAGGTTTGTTTTCTTCGTTTATTACATCCAGGCTCATTAGCAGACGCGCCATGAATTTTGAAATGAGAAGCCCCCAATGTCTTCGCATATAATCAAGCTGTCCAAAAAGAGAGTCGGGACATTGAATAGCGGGGGAGCGGAGAAAATCCCAAAGGTTCATGCCGTCGGGACCGAAGACCGGCATTTCTTTTAAGTGAGCTTTTATTTCTTCGATTGCGTCAGGATAGGAGGTTTTTGCGGAAAGTTTTTTATCGTCAAATAAAAATTTAAAAGGATTAAACGCGGGATTAAGATTTGCAAGCGACAGAAGCGTTGTTTCTTCGATGGAGAGCGCACGGCAGCTTTCACCGTCTTCTTTGCTTTTGAGGTACTGCTCAATATTTTTTTCACCTTTGTATACAGGACGCGGAGGAAACTGTTTGGAAAACTCATTTAAAAGACCGTTGGTTTTATTTTCGCCAAGGTTATTGTTAAGCCTATCTAACGCAGTTTCAAAAACATCGCCTTGAACCTCCTCGCGGTAAAGCGCGACTACATAGTGCAGAATTTCATCGATTAGCCCCATCGCGTAAAGATGGCCGGCTTTTATGAACCGTTCAGGATGAGCGGGGTCTTGCTTAAGGTTGAATTTATTTGCCAATTCTCTGCATTGTTTAAGGTCTGCAAAAACCACATTTCCCGTTAATGAAAAGAGGCTGTCGCTAAGACCGTACTCATGACGGACATCGTTATTTACATGAAACTCCATGAGGGTTTTTCGGCTCTTTGCCCAATGTGCGGATTTTGTTTCCAGTTTGGTGAGAATAATTCTAAATTTTTTCACGAGGTCTCCTTTTTTAGCAGATATGACTAGCTGCTGGGGATTATTATACAATAAATACTATTAAATGCAAATTGCTTAAAAAGGGGGAAATTTGGGTAAAAAGTGTTAAAAATTGAGGTAAAGATGAGTGCTGCCTGGCATTATTTACAAGTGGTGGCAAGATGTATGCCTAAAGAATTGTTCTACAAGCATACATCTTAATTGCTTTTAAAAAAATATATCGGACACCTTGCGCCTCCCCATATCTAGCGTAGGTGTTGCACATAACGACATTACCAAATTCTGGTATCTGACACTAATTATCCCAGACTCCGTCAGATGCAACCATTTCCGAGCCGTCCCATATACTATAATTATAACTACACGATAGATTATCTCCCGGTCCGGCGGTACCTTCTCTGATTTTAGGGCCATAGGCATATACCGCATGACCTTTATAGTTCTGAATGACGCCGGATGCATTTTTTACCGTATTGCCATTGGCTTTGTCGCTGGTATAACCGGTTATAGTGCCGCCGGTCTTGGTAAAGTTTCCCCCATTTAAATACACCCCGCCGCCGTTGGAGGAGGCGGCATTGCCTGAGATTGTGCCTCCTTTCATTGTGAAGGTTCCATTCTCCATAAACACCCCGCCTCCATTGCCATAGCTACCGCCGGCGGTATTACCGGAGATTGTACCGCCATTCATCGTAAAGGTTCCCTCGCCTATATACACCCCGCCGCCTCTGCCGAAGGTGTTGGTATTGCCGGTAATAGCCGATCCTTCGTTCATTATAAATGTCCCGTGAACTGCAACAAGGCAACCGTCATTATTGCCGCGGCCCTTAAGGGTAATGTTATTATCTAAAACCAGTGTAACGCCGGACCATATGGTAAACATCCAGTCGTTGCTCGAACGGGTTGACCAAAAGCTAAGAGTCCTATTTGCTCCAACACCTCTCAAGGTTATGGTGATGTTTCTCTTGTCGCTGTATTCAAAACTTTGCGGGGCTATGCTTTCATCCGCCATTACTTCTACAATATAGCTGCCACCGTTTTTAGCAAAAGCTTGTAGCCATGCCAGTTTATCGGCAACATTGTTCCCCTGAACCACGGTGCCGCCGGTCTGCGCCCAAATAATCCCAAAACTAACCGTCAATAAAACGGCAGCCAAAACCATGCCTTTTCTTTTCATACAAAACCTCATTAATATGTTTCCTATATTAATATAGTATCAATTATTATTATTGGATAGGTGTTTTATAAAAATAAAAAGAAAATCTATTTATTTATCCGGCAATGCCTCTTCCCTAATCTTCCCCCTTCCCACATTAAGCCGCCATTTAACCGTAGTTTCCGGCAATTTATATTTCTCGGCAATTTGTTTAACAGAAAACTCATTAATATAATAATCAACCAAAATATCGCGATACTTGCCGGAAAGCTCATGAAGAGCTTTAAATATATTTTGATATCTGTTTGAAATTATTAATTGATCAATAAAATCGTATGTATCCGCGATTTCCGCGTAATCGGCTTCCGATTCCGTATAATTTATTTTATTTCTTTTATCTATGTATTTTGCGTAACGATTATGCGCGATGCTCCATATCCATTTTTCAAGCGATTCAATTTCGTATTTTCTGATGCCGCTTAATATGTGAACCATTATTTCTCCGGCTAAATCCTCGGCGTCCTGACGGTTGTTCAGCCGCTTAATGCAAAAATGCAGTATGGGTTCTATATATTGAATTATTTCGTTATCGTTGTTTATCATTAAATGCCCTGTTACACAGTAGGAAATTGGAGTGTGATTATCGCTTCAAGCGTTTCATCGTCCGCGCTTTTTATTTCTACCTGTTTTAAAAGATTCATGTAATAATACTCACGTTCCTTTATTTCAGTTTCTTCATCGCCAACGATAATTTTTCCTTTTCCTTTAATAATATAAATATTAAACTCAATATGAACGCCAAGGGGAGGATAGTATAAAGTTTCTCCTTTTTTTACAGAAACATATATTTGTCCGAAATTCCCGAATGCTTTTAAGCCGATTGTATCAATATCTCCGTTATGTTTGATACAATATTTATTATCAAGAATTATCTTTGCGGGAAAATCTTTGGAAAAGAAACCCCGAAAAATATTCAGTCTGATAAGAAAATCTTTTCCTACCGGCTCTTCCGATTCACAAATTAAAGCCCCCATCATGCCGTCATTTTTCGACGGCGTTTGCAAAAGTGCGCTTAATGCCGACAATTCATTGTTATATATTTTATCAAGAACTTCTTTGTTTAATATCTTTATTTTTATTTCAGGAATTATTTTTTCTTCATTGTATACATTTACATTTCCATTATTTACATCAACCTGCCAAATTTCGTCCGGCATATCATTAATTTCAAGCTGCAGGCGGATTGAATAATTCCTATCAATTTTCTTTTCAAACGCTTTTGCAAAATCTTTTAATATTTCATTGACTGTCATGTTTTTCTCCTTGCTATTAATATAGTGTCAATTAAAGTTAAATGGATAGGTGTTTTTGTAATTATTTGCTTTACAGGGATGGGTTCAAGGTGGGGGCAAGATGTATGCCTAAAGATATTGTTCCACTTTAACTTTTCCTTTTTATTGATTAAATCTTTGGGAGTGGGGGCGGAAAGGCATACCGGCTCCAGTGTGGCGAGGGTTGAATTGCCGCACGTTTTTATTTTGCATTAATGGAATGTTTTGATGGACGCTTTGACGTGGCATTGTTGGAAGCACGCCAAGTCGCCGATATGTCTTTCCGCCCACACTCCCAACAATGTTAATCAGTAATAAAAAAAATACCTGCCTGTGTAACTTTTATTGGGCATACATCTTAATCGCGCATTAAAAAATAATGACTGACATTATTGTATATCCAGAAAGCAGAAAAAAAGTGTCAATCACCTTTGTACTGGTGACCGACACCTTTGTATATTATTTTTTTCTTACTGTTTCGTCCACTGCTCACCGCCACTTTGCCTCTTATACGTCCCTATGCCTCCTTCAAGGTACTTGAAGTACAAGTCACCAATCCACCCATATCCTACCCCTCCATGACCAAATGCACTAAAATCAAGGTTAGCAATTGTGCCTTTAAAGGTTACGCTGGTAAGATTGTCGCAAGAGTAAAAAGCATCCGCTCCAATACTGGTAACTCCACTTCCTATTGTAACATTAGTAAGTCCGAAACAATGGGCAAAAGCTCTCGGTCCAATACTAGTAATATTGTTGGGAATTGTTATGCTTGTAAGGCTATTGCAATTGTAAAAAAGCATTTCCCCAATACTGGTAATACCGTTCCCTATGGTTAAGCTGGTAAGTTTAATGTTACCTGAGAAACCTAATCTTCCAATAAAGGTAACACTATTTGGAATTGTTAAGCTGGTAATTCCAGTGCCTGAAAAAGCGCCATCACCAATACTGGTAACGCTGTTGGGTATTGTTATATTGGTTAGGCTTGAACTAGCAAAAGCGTTTTCTTCAATTATGGTAACACTGTCCGGTATAGTTACGCTGGTAACTTTTGTATTTGTAAAAGCTTCCTTCCCAATGCTTGTAACATTGTTTGGTATGACTACGCTGGTACTTGTTCCGTTGTATTTTGTTAATTTTGCGCCTGACACTTGAAAACCGCCTGTTGCGGTCGAAGTTGAGGCGGCTGGTGTCGCCGTTGGCGTTGTCGTCGCAACGGACTGAGAAGCGGCTGGTGTTGCTGTTGAGGCTGGAGCTGTTGATGTCGTACCTGACGCTGGCGCGGCGGCTGTTTGCTTCTTTTCAACCTGTTGTTCTTCCGCTACGATTTCTGCGATAGCAGTTTCCAGTTTTGCTATTTCTTCCGGCGCGGCATTGCCGCTTTTCGCCTTTTCAAGCTCAGCTTTCATTTCCTTTAGTTCTGCGGCAAGCGCGGCTATTTCAGCGTTTTCCTTGTTTTTGTTACAAGCGGATACAAAGATTAGGGCGAAAATTGTAAGAATCGCTAAAAAGCTTAGACATTTTTTAAATTTGTAATTCGGTTTAACCATTGTTGCTGGGGGTGGGGGGGGGCATATTATGCACGCCGTTAAGGCGTGTGGATGACTAAAATCCAAACGCCCCAGCGCCGAAAGGCGTACCCCAGATGAATAAAATGAGGCGAACTTTAGTTCGCCGTCCGCGCTGCGGTCAGAGCGAGGTACGCAGCAATTTTCAAATAAATTATTAATCACGATTTTTCTCCTTTCTTTTTGGTTGTTTTGGGTAAAAACCCGATTTTATGTAGATTTTTTACCTCATTGAGAGTATTTTACCATGTCAGGGTGAATTTGTAAATAACCGAAAAATACCATTTTTTGGGTCATTTGCTACAGAGCGTGGATTTATGCGGAAGCGGCGATCCGTTCTTGTACCATTTCGCTGACTATCTGGGCAAACGTTTTATGATCGGCAAAAGCCTTTGCTGTCAGATAATTGGCGGTTTCTGTATCCACTGTTATTGAAAGAGCGGCTTTCCGTTGGGTGAAAAAACCAGTTCCATTTGGACCGGGTTTTGGAGGATTCTTTGTGTAATAATCGTCCCAATAATGGGCTTCTTCTTCGGTCATTCTAGCATGAAAAGATGTCAATCACCCTCGTACTGGTGAGTGAAACCTTTGCGCGACCCGGCAGTTCGGTTATTTCTGTTGAATGCCCGTGCATATCTGCCAATATCCGGTTTTGTCAGAACCAACTCTTTCAATAATGTTTTTGTCCTTCAGTTCTTTAATTTTGCGTTTGACGGTTCGCAGGCTTATTCCGAGTTGTTCGCTTATTTCTGTTGCTGTAATAGTTTTATTTGCCTTTATTAAGTCAAACACAGTGGATTTTACATTGCCATTTACAGTGTCAATAAGGTTATTTACAGTGCCAACTTTTATCTGCATTGTACGGTTTTTAAGGACATTGGTTTGTCCAAGAACTAAGTTGCTAAAAAAACGTTCAAGATACTCCATGGTTGAGTGAACACCTTTATCGACACTAACATAATTCGTACGAACAAGAGCGTTACGGAAATACCAGGAATTAGTCGCAAATAAATCATTGGTTACAACGAAACCGAATTTGCGTAAATATTTAATTGCAAAAACAGCTACTGTCCTTGTGTTGCCTTCACCAAAAGGATGGATTTGCCAAATACTTGAAATAAACTTGGCAATATGCATAACGGTTTCTTCTTTTGAAAGTTTTGAGTAATCAAATGTTTTTTCGGTTGCAAAATCGTAATCAAGTGTTGCTTTGATACTGTCAGTACTCGCATAATAAACCGTATCACCATTTAACACCCATTCGTCTTTTGAAATATTGTAATCTCTTATTTGTCCTTTGAATTTGTATATTCCGTCAAAAAGGCGTTTATGTATCGTAATAAGTTCGGCGGGTGAAAAAACGAAAGTTTTTTCCGCCAATATCTCGGCTATTCGAGCAGAAACTTTATCGGCTTCCTCTGTGCGTGTTTTAGTGTCAATTTGTTCACTGTGTATTTTGTAATAACTTTCTAATCGTGCTTTAACTTCAACTATCGTTATATTACCGTCAATATGTTCTTTTGCGGTTTCAATCAAATATGCCGAGGGAGTAAGACCGTCCACTTGTTGCAGACCGATTGCGGTTTCCCAGATAACAACCTTTTCGGTTTTAGCGGGTTCGCCAAGTTTTTTATATTCTGCAAAGTCTTTATACTGGCTCATTATTTGTTTCCTTAGATAATTATAATACAGAATTATCAATTATACTGAAAAAAAAGATGTCAATCACCCTCGTACTGGTGACCGACACCTTTGTGTGATCTCTTTTCTTAATATAAGTTATTTTTAATGTGAGAGCAAGATGTATGCCTAAAAATTTTCTTGGGGGTCCTGTCGCGGGAAAAAGCACCGCGACGGGGCGCGGCACTTTTTTCCGCGCCACCCCTCAAGTATTTTATTAGGCATACATCTTAATCGCGCTTGAAAAAATGGTGTCAAGCACTGTTGCGTTGCCCATACTTTACGATATCTTTTTCTTAATTATTTTTTAAAACGATATCCCTGACCAAAACTAGGGTTACCCATAACGAATACAAACATATAATCGTTTTTCTTATTATATGTTATATATGTTTTATACCATCCAAGAGTATTATAATAACCAGATACTGCATCCCATGGAATAATAAATTCACAATCCCAATAAATAATATCTTTATTTTCAGATAAGCCCCCCTTCCATTCACCTTGAAATTTAATATTTCTAAGAACTGTGTCTCCGATATTTAACGGTCCTCCATATGTGTTGTAGGCGATACCTTTGGTCGCTTTTACCCCTGAATTTGCGTATTAACTGACCAAAATGGTGAATTAATACTATAAATACATGCTGTAGGCGACAATATTTCCCTGATTGGGAATAATGTCAAGTTGCGGCTGGGAGTGCTTTTGCTTATATTTTAATATTGACAGAACAGTCTTTATATGATATTATAAAAGTACTGGAAGTAAATTATGGCTGTAAATTTGGCTGCTGATATAAAACCTATCTCGTATATAAAGACAAATGCCGCTGAAATGATGAAATATGTCACTGATAAGAGAAATCCTATTATTATTACACAAAATGGAGAAGCTAAAGCGGTTTTGGTTGATATTCAAACATATCAGGAAACTCAGGACGCTTTTGCATTATTGCATTTAATAAAAATTGCGGAAAAAGACATTCAAAATGGAGATTTTGAACCTTCTGAAAAAGTATTTCTTGATTTAAGAAAGGAAATACTTGATGATGGACGATAAATTAAAATATTTTACTATAAATGTAAATAAAACTGCAAAAAATGATTTAAGAGAAATAATCAGATTTATATCTAAAAACAACCCAATGAATGCGTTAAACGTATTAAAAAGAATTGAGGAGCGAATAAATTCTTTAAAACATTTTCCTGAAAGAGGTGGATATGTTCCAGAGTTATTAAAAAATAACATAAAAGATTATAGACAGTTAATAGAATCTCCATGGAGGATAATATATAAAATTGATAAAGACATTGTTAATGTATTAATAATAATTGATTCCAGAAGAAACACTCAAGATATACTAATAGAAAAACTAATAAAATAAATACACACCAACGTTGTATAAAAAAGATATAACCAACAAAGATATTGAGGAAAATTGAACAGATAAAAGAAGATGATATCCGGCGTAGTCGAATTGCCCTAATTCACGCTAGTTTTCAACCCACGCTCTTTTTCAAATCTGCTAATAGCCAATTCAATTAACCGTGTGATAAGTTCGCTGTAACTTATCCCGCTTGCTTCCCACATTTTGGGATACATGCTTATCTTTGTAAAACCTGGCATTGTGTTTATTTCATTCACTTTTATTTCGCCTTACTTTATTCAAATATAATCGCGAATCCCAATTGGTTGAAATATGGCATAGAACGAAACTGACCGTATGGGTTTATACCTGTATAATAGCGAATTCCCATTCCTATTTTAGAAAAATAGTTATTTTTTTTATTATCTAATCTTATTCCTGCGAAAAAATTAAAACAGTTTACAAGATTAGTTTCATTATATGTAATATCACTTGTTGTTTCTGAATATGAAAATGGGTACTTATACCGTTCTCTTAGACGATACTCGATCGAAGCAATTATCTGAAACCTCTGCCAAAAAAGTGGTGATTGAAACTGATACTGTATATATAATTCGAACGGAACCTTGCTAGGTTCAACTAAGTCCGCCTGTGCTTCTGTCTCATATACTTTATACCAACCTCTTTTAAAATTGTGTAATAATAAAAAACCGAATTTAAAACCATGATTAAGACGGGTATAACCGTCAGGGTCGTTTAAAATAAATATTAATTCTGCATAATTGGACGCTACATCAATTCTTGTTATAGGCAAATTTAAGTCTTTTCTGCGAATTGCAAGTTCGTCGCCTATATGTGTAGATTCATGTTTGAAAAATGTAAGTTTTACAGCCCAGTTATAAATACTGAAATATGGAAGGTCCAGTAAGGGTGAATTTAGACGATAAATAAAGCCGGTTTCAATTAGGCCAAACCGATAAGAAGTATTAATAACCGCATCTGTTTGTATTCCATCTCCGTCAAATCTATCAAGCCACAAATCCACCATAAAGGGTAATGTAAAACTTAAACCGAATTTTCCATTTGAAAAATTATCTGACCATATTGGAATGTCCACACCCAAATTTGTAAAAATAAACGGACGAAAACTTTTATTTACGTCTGCCCAATCATAATCAGGGCTACCTGTTGCATAGGCTATTTCAGCCCGAATTAATGTTGAATGCATATCCGCCCAAAAAGGTTTGCCAAAAGAAGCGGGGCTCGCAAATCCCTGCCAAAAAACGTCATTTGTCTCCTGAGCCATGCATAAGGCACTTGATAAGATTAACAAAATGTAGCTTGTAAAAAATAATTTTTTATTAAGCATAATGTTCCTTCTATAATGTATATTCATTATAAAACCTTATATTAATTTTTAATACATACATTAATCCGATATGGCTTGACACTTATGAGTATAGATTATTATTTGAAGATAATGTAGAATAGGCAGGGGAAAATGGACATAGAATGAAAAATTTTATAGTGCTTTTAATATTATTATCTGTGTTAACCTCATGTAGCACATTTAATACGGCTAATAATAAAATTGAAAATAAAACAGATAATTCTGTAGTGGTGGAAGAAGGAATTAGCGAAGATGTTGTAGATATGATATTTAAACGCATTGATGCTATAGAAAAAGGGGATATAGCGGCTTTCAGGGCCACGCTGGGAGAAATGCAGGACGGAGTGGATTATTATTACCAACTTGGATTAATATGTAAATATTTTGGAGATTTCTTTGATATAGACCTCGATACTTTTTATGAGGCTGTTGCAACCGGCAGTGAAGAATTACCAAAAATCGCAAATATATTATTCACCGGCGAACATCCTTTAAAAAGCAGGAATACCGGGCTAATTATAAAAAGACTGGAAACTAAATCCGGCGAGGGGTTAAGGGTAATTTTAATAAATAAAAAAAATGAGGAAATTATTTATAATTTTTTGTACTATTAGTAAGCTGAACCCTAATTTACGCTAGTTTTCAACCCACGCTCTTTTTCAAATCTGCTAATAGCCAATTCAATTAACCGTGTGATAAGTTCGCTATAACTAATCCCGCTTGCTTCCCACATTTTGGGATACATGCTTATCTTTGTAAAACCCGGCATTGTGTTTATTTCGTTCACTATTATGCTGCCGTCTTTTTTCAAAAAGAAATCCACGCGTGAAAGTCCTTCGCAACAGAGTACCTGAAAAACTTTTATGGCTAGGCTTTGTATTCGCTCTTTTGTTGCTTCATCAAGTTTCGCGGGGATTTCAAGAGCGGCGCCTTTTTCATCAAGATACTTGGCGTCGTAAGAGTAAAAGTCGTGAGAGGGAATTATTTCGCCGGGTACTGACGCGGCGGGGTCTTCATTTCCAAGGACGGCGCACTCTATTTCTCTGCCCGGAATAAATTCTTCTATGATGATTTTAGTGTCGTATAAAAAAGCGTCTTTTAACGCGGCGGCTAATTCCGCTTCATCGCGAACTTTGCTGATTCCGACAGAAGAGCCCATGTTCGCGGGTTTGATGAAAAACGGCGCGCCCAATTCATTTTTTATTTCTATAAAGGGCGGTATTTTTTCATGGTTCTTAATCGTAATAAATTTTCCGATTGGAATTCCCGCATCGCGCAGAAGCCGCTTCATTACATCTTTGTCCATGCCAACTGCGGAGCCAAGCACTCCGGGACCGACGTAGGGAATATCAGCTAACTTTAAAAAGCCCTGTACTGTTCCGTCTTCGCCGAAAGGTCCGTGCAGAATGGGAAACACTACGTCAATATTAAATTTACCAGCGCCTTCCGCTGCAAACATTCCGTTGCTTTCAGGACGCAGAGAGACATCTTTGCCGTTTGGATTGATTTTTACAAGAGCGGGATTATCGGAGTTAAGTAAAAATTTTTCAGCGTCATTTATCAGCCAGCGGCCGGTTTTATCTATACCGATTAAGACGGGATCGAACTTTGTCCTGTCAATCGCCTCATAGACATTTTTTGCAGATAACAGAGAGATTTCGTGTTCAGCGGACTTGCCGCCGAAAAGTATGCCAACTTTTTTCATAATTACCGCCCTATAAGCCGCCGCCAGGGATTCACTCCGAAGCGAATCAAGAAATAAAGCCAGCCGATTCCGAAGCCGGCAAGGTGGGTAAGATGCGCGACGTTGCTATTTTGTCCTGTTATTGAAAAAATCAATTCCAGAGCGGTAAAACCCAGCACCATCACAGGAGCGCGCAGGGGAAGTATCCCCCAAATGTAAATAATTGAATCGGGGAAAAATACCGCATAAGCAAGTTCAACCGCAAATAATGCGCCGGATGCCCCTACAAGCGGAATCCCCGGAGCCGTAAATAGATACACTCCAAAAGAAAAGACTCCCGCCAGTGCGCCTGTAAGAAGGTAATAAAGCAAAAATTCGCGGCTGCCCATCTGCCTTTCAACATGAACTCCAAAAATAAAAAGACCGAGCATATTAAATAAAATGTGAGTAAAGCTGCCGTGCATGAACATATAAGTTACAAAACTCCATACCCATCCTTGCAGAACCGCTATTGGTATCATTGCCAGCGCATTCGAGAGGGACATAGATATTTTATCTGGCATCCTCCTTCCAAACATTTTCACTAGGAACACAGGTATTTTTTTTATATCTATATCCAGAGTAACCGGAATATTATTTCCTAAATACTTCATAAATATAAAAATGAGAATGTTAATTCCTATAAGCCAAAATACAATGCCGTCATTACTGTATCTGAAAGGCCGCCTGACTATGTTCATGCTTTAAGAATAAAGATAGATTTAAAGAAGGTCAACCTGCGTTTTTGCCTTCAATCCTCTTTTTATTACTGTAAATAATTCTAAAAAAATGTTATATTATTCTGTATAAATAGAAGACAATTACCTGACAGCGGGAATAGACCGCAATAGGAGGATGAAAATGAAAAGAAGATTATTGCTTATCGCGGCAGTTTTGATATGCGGCTTAATGTGTACTACTTGCAGTATGTTATTGGATGCGGCAAAAAACGTTGTTAAAATGCCGGAGGTAACGCTCAAATCAGTTGATTTTACCAAAATTGATTTTAATGGGCTCACCCTGCAAAGCACATTGAATGTTAAAAATGGCAATCCTATTGATATTCCGCTCCCTAAGATCGACTGGGATTTATTTATTGTTAATAATCCGTTTGTAAAAGGAATCATACAGAGCAGCGGTTCACTTAAATCCAGGGGATCGACGCAAGTACAATTTCCGGTAAGTTTTACATATGTTGATCTGATTAATGCCATCACTGCCTTGAATGATAATAACGCCAAGTATAAAATGAAAATGACGGCTCACATTCCCATACCCGGACTTGGGGATTTGTCATGGCCTTTGGAGCATGAGGGAAAAATACCTCTCTTGCGCCTTCCGGAAATATCCATCGCAGCATCGCCCAGCGCGTCTCTTACTTATGGCAGCGGCATTATTCCTACAGGCGGAAAAATTGAATTTGCCCTTAATGTGAAAAACAACAGCAATATTGCTGTAATGATTAAAGATCTTTCTTATGTTATGCAAATTGGCAATACTTCGTTACCAAAGGCCGGAATTACCGGCAATCCGAGTTTAAGACCCGGCGCTACAGAGAAAATTACTTTTCAACTTCCTCTGTCCGTTAAAGACATTACATCTATCGGCGCTAATGTTCTAAAAGGCAACTTTAATTTTAACCTTACCGGTAATTATAAGTTTGGTATCCCTGACTTTCCGCTCCTCAATGAAGTAGGCAATTCGTTTAATTTGCGTAAATAGCGGCAATCCGCCGGTATTCTTCAATAGTTTCGGCGTGAACGGCTTTTTCGCGCAGCGCCGCTCCGCCGACTACGCCTTTTGTGTAGGCGCAGAATTGTTTTCGCATTTCAAGACAGGCTGTACGCTCACCGATGTCCGCTGCAAGCATTTCAAGGTGGCGCATGGCGGCGGCTATTCGCGCGGGAAATGATGCGGGTTCCCATGAGCCTGTTTCAAGCAGAGAATGGGTTTGCGAAAAAATGAATGGATTGCCCATCGCGCCCCTTGCAAACATTACCGCCGCGCAGCCTGTACCTTTAAGCATTTGCAGCGCGTCCTCAGGCGTGTAAAGATCGCCGGAACCTGTAACGGGGACTGACAGGCGGGAGACTAAATCCGTGATGTGCGTCCAATTGCTTTTGCCGCCGTAATTTTGCGCACGTGTTCGGGGGTGCAGGCTGACCATCGACGCTCCGGCTTCAACGGCAATCCGCGCACAATCAACATAGTTTAGCGAAGCGCTGTCCCAGCCTGAACGGATTTTTATTGTTACGGGAACAGAGCCTAAACATTCACGGGAAGCGCGAACCGCTGCTTCCACTATTCTGCCGATGCCGGACGGATTTTTCATCAATGCGGAACCGGCGCCGTTTTTTACAACTTTGGGAACAGGACAACCGGCGTTAATGTCAACAGCGTCCGGCTTCAATGGCGCAAGCAGAGAAGCCGCTTTGTAGACAGATTCGCTCTCCGCGCCAAATAATTGTATAGCATAATGTTTTTCTTTCTCCCCCCGCCGAACCAAATTGATGGCAGTCTCAACCGCCCTGTTGGGAACATCTGTTCCACCCAGCCCGTAACGTCCGCAATTTCGGTAAAGCGCTTCGGCGGAGACAAGCTCCGTAAACGAAAAATCCGCCCCCTCCTCGGCGCACAGCGAGCGGAAAGCGCGGTCAGTGTAACCTGCCACAGGCGCGAGAAAAAGGTTCCCCGTCAATTCAAGCGCCCCAATCTTAACTGGATGATAAAAATTCACTTTAAATCTCTCGCTCTTTCTAACGCTAATCAATGTAGCTCACGCTGGCTCCACTTCATTCTCCGCACCGTTCGTGTTGGTTCGTGGTAGAATTCTTGGTCTCATGTTCGTGGTTAGTTCTTATTCATTCGGCAAGCCGAAAAATTTATTCGCGTTTTCCCAAAGTTGAGCGGCAAGAGCCTCTTCGTCCATATCAAGCATGTTTGCCATAAAACGGGCGGTCAGCGGCAGATACTTGGGCATATTTCTTTTGCCGCGATGATCAGCCGGAACCATGAACGGGCTTTCCGATTCTATCAATATGCGGTCTAAGGGCAGAACTGAGAGTGTTTCGTGCAGATTTTTCGCGTTCTTGTATGTCAGATTTCCCGCAAAAGAAAAAAACAGATTAAGCTCAAGGGCTTTCTCGGCATAAGCGGCGTCTTCGGAATAACAGTGAAGCACTCCGCCTTTTGGAGGCAGACGGTCGCGGAGAATATCCAGCACGTCGTGTCCCGCGTCCCGGTTATGGATTATTACGGGCATATTGAGCTTGGCGGCAATATCAAGCTGTGTGATGAATAATTCAATCTGAGACTTCTTATCGCCGAATTTGCGGTAATAATCAAGACCAATTTCTCCAATGGCAGCTACCCTTGGATATTGAACGCTTTGTTCAATATGTTGCAGCCAGTCTTTTCCGGGGTTCTGTACCTCAGACGGGCTTACGCCTACGGCATGATAAACATTAACTGCCGATTTGAGATTTTCATAAACATGACCAAAGTCATGAAGACTGTTGCAAATCGAAACAATTCTGGTAACAGAAGCCTGACGCGCTTCTTGAATTACAATTAACTGCTCTATAGGGTCATCAACAATAAGCCCTAAATGGGCATGAGTATCAAAATACTGCATAGCTTTATCCAAAAGGTAAGAATTTTAAGAATACCAAACTGGTAAGCTTAATTTTACCATGATCCTGAAAATTCGTCAAGAAAAATTGTTAAAATTTATTATTATACTTTGTACAATTTTTTCAGTTTTTCCTGTGAAAAATGCCCTACAAACCGCCAAATGGAACCAATTCTTCCCAATGGGAAGGTTCAGGCGCGTCTTTATCAATACGGACAAAGATTTGCGGCCTATAACCACTGGTGGGACGCAGGGCATTATTTGCGTTCAGATAGCCAAGGTTGATGCTCGGTGCGCCTGGACTATCCGTAAGGCGCATCCTTACCATTGATTCGGGGTTACGGGTTATTGCGTCCCATGCGCGGGATGATTCGGCGTATAAAACCATCGCTCTTGATAAATATTCGCGATTGCCTGTCTGATTAGCGAGAGCTTCGTTTACAACTCCGGCATTATTTCGCGCCATCATCAGGCGTTCTCCCGTTTCCAGGAATTGAGCGTTGTCATTCGGTAATAATACGGGCAGTCTTGTGCGCTGGGATTCCAAAATGTCAAGTAAACGGTCGTAATAGCCTTTAGCCGCAAAATAGTCGCCGCGCTGGTAAGCGGCATTACCCATGGCAAAGAGGAGCCGTCTGTTCAGGGGCAGTTCCTTTGAAGCTTTAAACAGATATTCAAGGGCGTTTTTCCAATCCTGGCGCTGATAATACGCGGCGCCCATACGATACTCCATTTCAGGCGGAGAATAACCGTATCCTTCGGCTTTTTTGTAGTTGGTTATGACGGCTTCCATATTGCCTGTTTTTACGAAATACTCAAGGTCTCCGCGGATAGCGTATAGTTGGCCGAGTTGGGGAGAGGGGGGGATTAAATTTCTGTTGAGGAAGTCTTCAAAGAGTTCAATCCCTTTTACCGCCTGTTCGTCGGCGGGGAAAAATTCACGGTTGTTAATAAGCATATTTGCGTAACGATATTGAGTGTCAACGCGGTAAAGGCGGCGTTTAACAGTTTCCTGTTTAGCCAGGTCAAAGGCGCGGATGGCGTTTTCCAAGGTTAGGCGTTCTTCGTGGATATTGCCAAGATTGTGATGATAGCGGGCAAGATGGTAATGCGGTTCAGGCAAATACGGATCTTCCATGATTGCCTGTAAAAGCATTGCCCTTACGCTTTCTATGCTTTCAACATAGAAGTTGGGTACGCCTGTCGGCTTTTCAAGTTGTTTGTCCAAAAGATAGCCGCCAAGTTCCGCAAGAGACTCTGGGGATAGTTTTCGCCTTTTTGGATCGTTCTCAAACCAGACTCTTAATAAAAGCGTTTCTTTTAAATTGTCCGTACGGATAAAGTACTTCATCATCCGTTCAACAACAGGCGGCATCCATCCGTATTTATCTATGAGTCTTGCGTAACAAAAACGCGCGTCATCGTATCGATCGTAAAATCTTGAAGGGTTGGAATCCGCCCAGTCAAGGAAATTATCTCCTGCGGCAAGAAGTCCCTGGAAATCATTGGGAGCATAATCAAGAAGCTCTCTCTGTAAAAGCTTGTTTGCCTTATCGTAATTCATTAAATATTTAGAATTAAGAGTTGCATAATCCAAAACGCCTTTTTTATCACGCGGATAGTATCTTAAAAGTTCGTCATATTTATTTTCCGCAAGCATATAACGGCGCTGCTCAATAAACGCTTCAGCGTAGGAATAAAACCATTTTTTCTTGCGGTGCAATGTAAACGCGTCGTGGAATAATTCGTTAGCCCGTTGATATTCTCCAGCGGGAATACGTTCATAGCCGCGTTTATACAAGGATTCGGCTTTAATGGGTATGTAAATAAATTTGTAACTAAGATACATGACAGAGCCTGCCATTGCCGCGATGAAGGCAAACAACCTTATTACCGGAAGTAAATTGTGTACAAAGATATACGCAAAACTTGACTGTTCCGCTTCAAAATCCGCGCCCGTGCTTTTTTCAAAACTTCTGGGAATAATAATCGGTTTGCCGGTAATTTGTTCGGCTAAAGCCGCTGTTTCTTTGACAGGCGCGCCGTTTACAAGAAGACGGATTAATTTTGATAATTGCTCGGGCAGGAGAACCTGTTCGGCTATTAATTCTTCACAGATTATTTTCAAGTTCAAGGGATAAGATGAAAGAGTGCGAACCAAATCGTTCACATCTTCCTGACTTAACGAAATTTCATCTATGTTTTCTTCTGTTGGTTCTTTTTTTTCTACTTCTTCTTCTTTTTGTTTTTTTCTGCCGAATAAACCTTTTTTTGGCGGCGGCGGTTTAGGTTCGCTGGGCTTTGATTTATTTAAAATATCATCAAGACCGGAAAGTGAAAATGCATCATCACCGCTAAAAGTATCTCCGGAAAAACTGGAATCATGTTGTTCTTGATCCGCAGGTTCGCTTCCGCTGCCGGTGTCTATTTCGATTTGATCGGAAGAAAAATCAGCGCCTAAATCCCCAAAATCATGAACAGCGCCGGAATCACCCGCAGTACTGTCCGTGCCTGAAAAATCTATATCCGGTAAAGAAGAGTCAAATCCCGCACTTGATGCGGAATCATCCCCGCCTGAAAAATCGCTATCGTCTCCCCCCGGAAAACTTATATCCGGTAAAGTGTCCGAAGAAAGATCATCGTCCGATGTTGCAGGAGCAGAATCGCGGGATTCGCCGCCGAGATCAATTGCATTGTTAAAGTCATCAGGTTCTTCTGAAGGGAAATCTGCAAATTGATTATCGGCTGTGTCTGAAACATCAGGCGCGCCTGTATCAAAAGCGCTTGAGTCAAACGCGTTATCTTCAATACCTAAATCATCAGTATCGGAAATAGTTGACGTGAGTTCACCGTCTTGGTTTTCTCCGCCAAGGTCAATGGCTCCTGAATCGCCGTTTTCAGTTTCATCCTGCTCTGCTTCAGGGTTAAAGTCTTCCTGACTAAAGTCCGGAAGGCCGGAATCAGTGGGAGCGGCTTCCATCTCATCAGAAAAGCCGGATAGAAGATCATCGGGTATAGCGCCTTCATTGTCAGAAGGAGGGCTTTCGTCCTGACTGCCGCCCATCAAAGAGGATAAATCATCGGCAGCATCAGGTGCGGCTTCATCCTGACTGCCGCCCATCAATGAGGATAGATCGTCTGCGCCTGAATCACTCGGCGCAGTATCATTCTGAAAGCCGCTTAAAAAGTCATCTGCGCCAGATAAATCAGGCGCGGTTGTTTCCGGTTCTGAAGAACCGGCGTTTAAGTCTTTTAAAAAATCATCAATAGCGGACATTGCGCCGCCGGCGGGCATATCAAGCGGAGGCGGATTATCACCGCCGGGAAGATCATTTATAAATGAGTTAACATCAAAACCATCGGCGCCGCCTGCGTCGCTTATCGGGACATCTGCAGGAGGGGCTTCATGCCTATTAAATTCAAAAGGCGGCGGTTCTGTTGTCGGGAGCTTTAAGTCGTCAAAAGGCAGTTTTAAAGATTCAATATCGGCTTTCTCGTTTGCGATATTATTAAAGGAGGACTTAAACTGCCCCAGCGAGCTTAATGACGGCATATTAAGATAATTATATATCGACCGATAATTGTAAAGAATGTATGAAAAGGATTAGGTTTTTTATTCTTTTAACGTTGATTTTCTCTTTTTCACTGACTGCCGCAGACGCTGCCGATTGGGAGACTTACGAAGTTATTGAACGTTTATTGAGCATGTCGAGTCCCGGAACACCAGTAATTTATAGAGATTTTGTAATTTTTACCGCCGATTCAGGCCTGCGAAAGGTAGGAATTGCCTTTGCCCATGAGAATTTTGCCTATACATACTGGTTTAGGCAACTTCTTATCCCCCAAGATCCCATATTTGCGCCAATTCCGCCCGGTAAAAAAGTGCCTGATCCTTACATAGATTCGGGTATTCAATTCCATGTTTTTGAAGTTCCTGAAAATATTAAAGATGTTGAATACAGGCTTGTAATTAACGGTTTATGGACGACAGACCCATATAATTCCCTAACCCGCAAAGACCTGGTTTCAGGATTAACTTTATCGGTGGTACATATGCCGCCAAGACCTGTAAAACTTGATCCCCTTAAAGGACTGCCTGAAGGACTGATTTTTACTTTTAACGGCCCTCCTGGAGAGATTGTCACTGTAGCCGGCAGTTTTAACAGTTGGGATCCTTTTATGTACGAACTCAAAGAGTACCCGGCGGGCGTTTATACCCTCACGCTTCCGCTGTCGCCAGGCACATATCAATACGTGTTTTTCTGCCAAGGCAAGCGTTTTGTAGATTTGAATAATCCGCGCAGAAGTTATTCGCGTGACGGTAAAGCCGCTTCGGAGATTACGGTTCCTTAATTTATTCGAAAGATTCCACTTTAGATTATTTGCAACTAAATACTGGAATTATTGCCATTACTATTAAAGCGATTCATAAAATCATTTTTTTGTTTTTCATTTTAAATACTCCTTACTTGTTTGATTTGTATGAAAAAGCAGTTGTACACGCTCTGTGACACCTAACATTCGTCATTTTTTCCTAAATAAAACAACTACAATATCTCCGTAATTTTGAGATTCAATAAACACATAATTCTTACTAAACATATAATTACATAAAATTGCTAATGCTGTCATATGCGACCAAATACCACGAACTCCTAATTTAAAATTCTGATCCGAAAAATCGAAACCAATTACGCCGACATCTCCATCAAGATTACCAATCACCATCTCAGCTGCTACATACTCTTGAGCGGAAACCATTCCAACCAAAAGAATTAATAACAACACCAAAACAAATTTTTTCATAAATGTATAATCCTCCAAAAATGTTAATATAATATAAATGTATTATTTTAATATATTTCTGTCAATGGTACACGCCCAGCGTCAATTATTTTTACATATTTGATATATATGATGTGCTTTCTTTAATCTGCGCTTGAAAATGTATGCAAATTCTTTAGGCATACATTGTTCTAAATCACGTTACACGCCATGCTAACGGTTGCGACAAAACGATGTCCCACATTGTCCACCATTACGCTAAAGCCTTCAAGCGTCCGCACGCCTAAAAGCAACATATCGTTTTCTTCGGCAAATACAATCTCGTCATTTGTTGTGTAGCCTTCGGCGGTGAGTATGGCAAATCCAATGTCCCGCTCAATTATACGCTTGTCCGCCGTCGCAAACTTTTTTTTGAATTCCGGCATGATGCCCGCGTCCAGTAATAACTGTTTTGGCAGCCATGACACTTCCGCGCCAGTATCGACCATTACCTCAACAGGCGGTGTGCGTCGTTGTCTGTCAATTGGATTTACGGCTGTCAAGTTTACCATGAATTTACTCATATTCATTTCTCCTTCGTTCCGTATCTGTCACCTCTGGCAATAATCCTTCATATCTTTATAATAATGCAAATAAAAGTGTTTTTAAACCTTGTTCCTTCTTTGTGAACCTCAACCGAGACCGAAGGTCGAAGGTTCCCCTCTTGATCTTTGTCCCTTCGTGTCCTTTGTGTGAGAATTCTTGGCTAATTAAATCTTACCGCGCTGTTTTAGCCACATCGCAAATACGCCGCGCCATATTATTCAAGGAAACTTGCTCCATAACATGGCCTAACTCATAAGCGACACGGGGCATTCCGTAAACTACTGCGCTGGCTTCATCCTGACCGAGCGTCATGCCGCCTTCTTTGTAGATTGTGCCCAGGTGCTGCGCTCCGTCGCGTCCCATGCCTGTCATGATTACTCCAAGCACATGGTTTGTAAACGCCATTGCAACCGACGCGAAAAGCACGTCAGCTGACGGTCTGTGACCTGAAACCTGCGGAGAGTCGGAAAGACGGGCAACGGCAGGACCGTATCCTTTTTTTTCTACTTCAAGATGTTTGTTGCCCTGTGCGATAAGAATTCTGCCTGGTCTTATATCATCGCCGTCTTCAGCTTCTTTTACATCCAGCGGGCAAATACGGTCAAGACTCTTTGCAAATTCATTTGTAAAGCCGGCGGGCATGTGCTGTACTACGACAATCGGCACTTTTAAATCGGCATCTATATTGGAGAACACTACGCGCAGCGCGTCAGGTCCGCCTGTACTGATACCGATAGCAATGATTTCAGTAGTAGAGGGATAACGCGCCCTGACAGGAGGTTGGGCGGGAGCGGTGGGAGCGGCAGCCGCCAGTTTAAAATGAACGGCTACATCTGAATTTTTAGCGGCGGGAGTTTTTGCCTCGTATTCTGAGGGGGTAAGTACTTTTTTGCCCTGCGATCTGCGGTATGATCCGCCATAACCCAGAAGTTTGCTTATAAGAGTATCTTTTACTACATGAATGTCTTCCGATACGGAGCCTGAAGGTTTTTGAATAAAGTCGCTTGCGCCGAGAGAAAGGGCTTCCATTGTTATTTCTGCGCCTCGGGAAGCGATAGAAGAAAGTATTACAACAGGAATTTCAATACCTTGTTTTTTTCGTTCTTTTAAAAATTCAATACCGTTCATTTCCGGCATTTCAAGGTCAAGGCAGATAACATCCGGATTAACGCGGGGTATTTTTTGAAGGGCAAAACGTCCGTTCATGGCTTTCTCGGCAACAATTAAACCCGGCGTATCTTCGATCATATGTCCGATTAGATTTCGCATTAATGCTGAGTCATCAACAACCAAAACTGATATTTCATCTGCCATTTAATTTTCTCCTAGACTTTTTTACAATATAAAGTAGCCCATTCGGTCTTTAAAAATTCAAATTTTGTATTCATCCCGAACAAAGACTCGGAATGACCAATAAACAGGAAAGACCTGGACGCCATAGAATCCCAGAAACGGTTCATAACAGCAGTTTGAGCCGCTTCATCAAAATAAATAATTACATTACGACAGAAAACAACATCAAGGTTTCTTTGCATAGAATCGTTTTTAAGATTGTGATAGTCAAATTTGATTTTTGCCTGAATATCAGGATGTATCTTAAAACCGCCGTCTACTTTGTCAAAATATTTTGCAAGGTAGTTATCGGGGATACCGACAATCCTGCTTTCTGCATAAAAACCTTCTTTTGCGGTCATCAAACATTTAAGTGAAATATCGCTTGCAAGAATCTCAAAATTCCATGTTTTTGGGAGAACTTCGCTTAATAACATGGCGATAGTGTAAGGTTCTTCCCCGGTAGAGCAGCCGGCGCTCCATATCCTGATTGTTCCCGGAGTTTTTCTGATGTTATGCATTATTTCAGGAAGAACATACTTCTCCAGCGCGTCAAAATGAGCCTGATTTCTGAAGAATCGCGTAAGATTGGTTGTGATAGAATCCAAAAATCCGTTGAGTTCTTCTTTACTCGATTTGATTGTATCAAGATATGAAGAAACGGAAGTAATGTTTTTTTCGCGTAATCGTTCCTTTAACCTGCTTTCTAATATTGAACGGTTTGTAGATGTGAATGTTATACCGCTTTCCCTGTAGATAAGGTCGCGATACAGATCAAAATTTACATCGTTAAGAAATTCTATTTCAGCCATATTTAAATAATATGTTACAATTTGATAACTGTCAATGGTAATGGTCAAAATTATACATAATAAGTGAAAATTTAAAATTATTTGAAAAATCAACCTGTTTTTTAACAAATTGATTTTTATGTTTTTTATTGATTTTTGTGCATTTTATTGGTTTTTAATATGCTATTTTTCTTCTTTATTTAACAATATTGTCTAAATTTGGCAAAATTTGGCTTTTAAACCCGGATTAGGGTATTATCAGAGGCAAAATTCCAATAGTTTTTGCAAAAATGGCTCAATCTACCTTAAATTTTGAAACTTCGCTGAACAATGTGTCAATACAGTCTTTATTTGTTTCACTTATCGCTTCCACCTGACTTACCGAGGAATTTATCTTTTCCGCGCCGTTTACAATTTCATTCATTCCGGTAGAAATTTCTATAGTCGCTTTTTCAAGATTTCCGCTTTCCATAATGACTTCTTTACTGCCATCCAGCATTTCCGTTGAGCCGTGTTTAACCATTTTCGTTAATTCATTTAGTTTGCTTATGGCTTCATGTATCTGCTTGCTGCCGCGTCCCTGCTCTTCCATTGCGGTGTAAATATTGGTTTCCTGCTCTGAAACAGCGCGCACCTGCTCGTCAACAACCTTAAAATTATCAAGCGCCGTGTTAGTTGAACCGGTAATGGTGTCAATAGAAGTTTTTATTTTTTTAAGTACGTCAGAAATTGTTTTTGACTGTTGGGCGGCGCTTTCCGCCAATTTGCGTATTTCTCCGGCTACTACGGCAAAACCTTTTCCCGCTTCTCCCGCATGGGCGGCTTCGATTGCGGCGTTCATCGAAAGAAGATTTGTCTGGCTGGAAATGTTTTCCATTACAGAGTTGATTTGCATCAGCCCCTCGGATTCTTTGGCGATTTCCTGAATATCCTGCGTAACTTTTTGCAAACTGTTTCGTCCGTGATCCGATACTTTAATTAACTCCTGTACGCTTTGCGCGTTGCGTCCCAATGTTCGCGTAACGTTTTCTATGCTGGCAAGCATTTCTTCTATTGCGGAAGAAGACTTTGAAACGCTTTCAGTTTGGGCTTCTACGTTTTTATCAAGCTTGCCAATGTTAGCTGTCACATTATTCATTGTCGCGCCGGTTTGCGAAACCGAAGCGGATTGGCTGGTAATTTTCTGTTTGATAGCTTCAATGTGGGCTGTAATATGATGTATCGCCCCCGCGGTCTCCTGCATATTTGACGCCAGACTGCCGCCGATATTATGCAGATTTGCCGTTTCTCCCTTGATGACAACGATAAGATTCCGTATCTTATCCAGCGTCATATTAAAATAAGTCGCCAATTCCTGAATTTCATCATTCCGGTTTATATTGATCCGTTTGGTTAAGTCTCCTTCACCAAGCGATATTTCTTTCAGAATAACATTAATATTGTTAATGGGCGTAAATATCATCCGCATGAAAAACAATGCAAGCGCAATACCAAGGATAATAGATACTCCTCCGATAATTGACTGTAGCTTTATTTCCGAAACAATTGAATTGTGAAGATTCGTCCCGTTAAAGTCGCATCCCGCGATTCCCACTATCTTTCCCATTGAATTTTTGATAGGGGAATAAATTGATACTATCCAGCCCCATCCTTCCTGATTCACTAGCTCGCCGCTTTCGGTTTTTCCCGAAATCATGACTCGCTTGAACGCCGAGTCATAAGAATCGGTATCTTCTTTTTCCCCTATATCAGAAAAGTTTTCGCTGTCTTCCGGATCACCGCTGCCGTCAATGATGTACTGCCAAGTGTTCCCGCTCACTTGAGACATGGTATACAGATACCGACAGCCTGACAATTCTTTAAGGTCAAAGAGCTTAACTCTGGTTTCTTCAAAAAAGGGATCGTTTTTATCAAGTGAGTTGACAAGAGTTTCGAATGAGTCGCCGTTAACAAAGGAAACCGCTTTTTCCACTATGGCAATACCTTGCGCGGAAAAAACATCTGACGCTGCTTTTGATGTCTGACGTATTCCCAATAAGGACAGTGAAACGCTCAGGACAATTATAAAGACAGAAAAAATAAAAGCAAACCGAAACCGGAGGGAATGGAATAGTTTCATATATCTTCTCCACTAATAATAAACATACATAATTTTACATTTAAATATTCTTTTAATATTGGTCAAGATTAATAAAAAACAGTTAATATTATACTAATTTATTGAATTGTACTGTTTTCCGGCCTCTAAAGGTTTTTCCTTTACGGCGGCTAGTCGGCCGACCGTCAAAATCCAGAACCCTCTTTCTCTAAGTCCGCTGATTATTTCCGGCAAGGCGCTAAGGGTATTACCTTTGGATGTATTGTTGTCATGCAAAAGAATAATGCCGCCGTCCTGCGGATTGGCAAGAACGCTGTTTTTTATTGATGCCGGCGTATGACCGGTTCCATCCCAGTCGCTGTGTACGTTTCCGTCGATTAGAGGCATGCCCCGTTCCTTGCAAACCTTTGACAAATTATCTCCGTGGTTTAAATTGGGAGCGCGGAATAAGCAGGGATATTTTCCTGTTATTTCCTTGATTGCCAGCGAAGCCGCGTCAATGCTTTCGGCAATTGCGTCAGTTGGCGAGCCGCCCAGACTGTTGTAATCATCCGAGTGATTGCCCAATTCGTGCCCGCCGTTAAAAATTGCCTGCGCGGCGGTTTTATTTACGCGGACATTCTGCCCTATTACAAAAAAAGTTGCCTTTACTTTTAATTCATCAAGTTTTAAAAGTATGGCGGCTGTTCCGCCATAATCGGACGGAGAACAGGGACCGTCATCAAAACTTATTGCAATGTACTTGGTTGGTTTTTTATCATACCCGTACTCTTGCCATTTGGCTTCGATTTCCGCCTCAATATCAGCTTTTGAATAAATTACATCCATATTTAATGATTCTAAATATCAGTCTCCGTCGCCGGTTTGCCCATATCCCTGTTGCGTATTTCCGCGCGACGGATTTTTCCGTTAATTGTTTTTGGCAGTTCGCTGACAAACTCAATAACTCTTGGATACTTATACGGCGCGGTGTTCTTTTTAACAAAGTCCTGCAATTCCTTTTTAAGCTCGTCAGAAGGCTGGTAATTTTTTGCAAGTACGACTGTCGCCTTTACGTTAAATCCGCGTATCGGGTCGGGTATGCCTGTAACCGCAGTTTCGGCTACAGCGGGATGTTTCAACAGTACGCTTTCCACTTCAAACGGCCCTATGCGGTATCCTGACGATTTAATAACATCATCGTTGCGACCCACATACCACAGATAACCCTGCTCATCGTAATAGGCAAGATCACCTGTGTGGAAATATCCGCCATACCACGCCTTGACTGTAGCTTCGTCATTTTTGTAGTAGCCCATAAACAGACCGACCGGACGGCGGAGTTGTCCCGGTTTTGGTTGTTCCGCTTTCATGCAGATTTCGCCTGTCGCGCCTATTGGGACTTTGTTGCCGTCCGCGTCAAGAAGCGCGATTTCGTAACCGGGAATTCCCATGCCCATAGAACTGGCATGCGGTTCCGTGAAAGGGTACAATGTTCCACAGCAAAGCGTTGTTTCCGTCTGACCAAAACCTTCGTAAATGTTAAGCCCCGTCAATGTTTCCCACTTTTTAAACAGATCCTGGCTCAATGCCTCGCCCGCCGCAGTACAGTGTTTAAGGCTGGAAAGATCGTAAGAAGACACATCCTCGTTCATGATAAAACGGTACATGGTGGGCGGGGCGCAGAAGCTTGTTACTTTATATTTTTCAAGCGTTTTTAAAATATCACGCGCGTTAAATTTTTCAAAATCGTAGGTCAATACGGCGCACTCTCCTAGCCACTGCCCGTACATTTTTCCCCACAGCGATTTAAGCCAGCCGGTATCGGAAATGGTAAAATGAAGGCCCCCCTTCTCTACCCTGTGCCAAAAAACTCCTGTTCCCAGGTGCCCAAGCGGGTAGGTGTAGTCATGCGCTACCATTTTAGGATAGCCGGTAGTACCCGATGAAAATGACATGATCATAATGTCAGAAGCTTTGGTATTTTCCGCTCCGGCGGGACGCTGCCAAGCCTCGGAGGCGGCTTCCAGTCCTGCCTCAAAATCAAGCCAGCCGTCCCCTGCTTTTTTGCCTTTGGTAACCGCTTTAATTTTTACTGTCTCATATTCGCTTAATCCGCCGTCAAAAGCCTCGGTGCAATTATTGTCTCCTGTGATGACTGCCATTTTGATGCCGCCTGAGTTACAGCGGTAGATATAATCGTCTTTGGTTAAAAGATGCGCCGCCTGTACCGCGACCGCGCCGATTTTATGCAGAGCCATCATGCAGTACCAGAACAAATAGCTTCTTTTGAGTACCAACATCACAAAATCGCCCTTGCGTATTCCGAGGGACTTAAAATAATTTGCGGCTTTATTTGAGTACCGCGCCATGTCAGAAAATGTTATGCGTTTTTCTTCGCCTTCATTGGAAATCCACAGCATACAGAGAGCGTCCGGCTGTTTTTTTGCCAATTCGTCAAGCACGTCATAAGCAAAATTAAAATCATCGTCATAGGTGATCTTATAGTTTTGATTAATGTCTTCGTAAGATTTAAAGTCATCCCTGTTTTTTCCGGTAAATTTTTCGTATATTAGCATGATTGAAATCTCCTATTTAATTACCACAGCAAGAAATTTTACCGCCTGATCGCCTGCGGCTTTCATGGCGTGCGGCATTCCCGAATCGAAATACACGCTGTCGCCTTCGTTAAGTTCATAGATTAAATTGTCAAAGTGAAATTCCATTTTACCGGAAAGCATATAGTCAAACTCCTGCCCGTCGTGCGAGTGCAGCGTAGGCACCTCATTCTGTTTCGGCTCTACCGTAACAATGAAAGGCTCGGCTTTTTTATTGCTGAAGGTGAATGCAAGATGTTTATAGTCATAAGCCTTGCGGCGTTCTATGTCGAAACCTTCGCCGTTTCTGACAAGGGCGCATTTGGTAAGTTTCGGCGACTCGCCGGAAATAATGTCTACAACATCCACACCGAAAATTTGCGCCGCATTCTGTAAAAAGCTGAACGAAAAATCCCGCTGACCGTTTTCGAATGCGGTATATTCCTCTACGGAAATTTTCATTGTCTTCGCCATTTCTTTAATGGGAATGTCAAAAATGTCCCGTAACGCTCCAAGTCGGGCGCCGATTTCCTTTAATTGTTCTGTCATAATTTTCCTCCAAAATCAATGAATTTTTCACACAGATTGGGCGCAATCATATACTCAAAATATACTATTTCTCAAAAATTATTAATAGTCCTTATTTTCTATAAAATCACCTAAAAAATAAGACATGAATGTCTATTTTTGACCATATTTTTTTGAATTTTCCATCTATATTATTATTTATCCATAATTATTTATTCTATTTAATTTGGTTTCTTAATATTTTTGAGTTATAATGTAATAACTTATTGTCATTTTTTGATTATTAGGAGGCGTTATGCTTTTTAAATTTTTCTCAAGAAAAATAATTTATTCCGTAATAGGATGTGTTTTTTCAGTTTCTGTTTTAGCTGGCTGCTTTAGCCCCTGGTCGGGTGATGACGCGACAATCATTATCAGCCTGGGCGGGGCATCAGATAACAGAACTGCGGTTTTCGAGAATCCGCCGCAAGCGTCAAACCTTACCTATAAAGTGATTCTTACAAACGGTCCTTCAATAATGGAACCGGTTATAGTGCCGCCGGGCAAAAATGAGATAAAAATATCGGTCGCTCCCGGACGCTGGGATATTACAATAGCGGCGTATTTAGAAGATGAAAAAAAGCTATATGCTAAAGGCATTAGGAAAGGCGTTGATATTAAGGCAGGACAAAACAGTGTTTCAATTAACATGGAATATATCTACTATGCCGATGTTGATATTATCATTGATAAAGAAGTCAAAATTATCTTAACTAACCCTGACAATTTGAATACAGATGACATTAAAATTTCTGAAAATGGCGGCATTACCGGTTTTACCGCAGCGGTAAAAATACAGGGCGTTATTCCTCAAGAAATTAACTGTAACTGGCATATATGGGGTTCGCCAATTCCCATTTATGAAAATAAATCTTCAATAATCATAAATGCGAAAGATTACAACTCGGGAAAATACCAGTTGATGGTTGTGGTTTTAATAAATGACAACCCGTATTCGGATGAAATTTACTTTACCGTTGTAGGAGACTAACAATGAAAAAGATACCTTTAGTAATAATCAGTTTTACCATATTGATGTTGATTCTGGGCGGTTGTTCTGATGTTTTTTCCGGAAAGCCGGACTCAGATCACCTCACGCAGGGAATAGTCATCCCCGAAGGTTTTGGCGCGGTACGAGTCAATGTGACTACAGACAACGCGCGAACAGCAATGCCTGATGAAGTATCAAGTTTAGAATATGTTTATTCCTTTACCAGATTCACAACAGGCAATGAAAATGGTCAGCCTTATGAACCTACACCAACAGCGGATTATAATTTATTTATAATAGAATATGGTATTTATATTTTAAAAATAAATGCCCGCATTAAAAACAGCAATGAGCTAATTGCGGAAGGAGAACGTGAATTTACAGTTGATAGGGGCACTATAGAAGTTCCTGTAGCCCTTCGCCCCATTGAAGGAACAGGAACATTTAGTTTCACTGTAAATGCTCCAACCGGCGCTTCGGTTAAAACTTTTGCTCTGTTCAATCCATTGGATGATACAGAAATTGATAATCTGTTTAGCAGGTTGGATAAACATAATAGCGGCGGCTCATCTTTCTCTATTAATACGCCGTATTCTGATGTTTCTGTAGCCGCAGGTTACTATCTGCTTAAAATGACGCTGGAATATATAGAACCGGACGGCTCCATTCAATATGCAGGCAAAAGCGAAGTTGTTCATATCTATAAAAACCTGACTACCGGACCAAGAACATATAATTTTACAAATGAAGACTTTGTAATTAGCATATTAGTTAACAATACCAGGGACGACGGAATGCCGGGAAGTCTGCGTTATGCTCTGGAAAATGCAAAAAATGGAAAGATAATAAATGTTATGCTGCCGAAGGGCAGTGTGATTAAATTGAACAACAGTTTAAAAATTAATGAGAAAAATATCACCCTGGAAGGTAACGGTGTTACCATTACCAAAGTTTATCCTTGGAGCGATGAAAGTGAACAACAACTGCTAAGAATAATAGGCGATTCTATTACCGGCGATGTAACCATCAGACGCATACATTTTAAAGACGGCAGGAATGACACAAAAACAGGAGGAGCAATCTACTGCGACACATCTCAATCTGTGTTTGTGGAATCCTGTATTTTCAGTGGTAACACAGCCGGAAGCGGAGGCGCCATATTTAAATCCTCATATGGGACAATGACGGTAAAAGGCTGTACTTTCTACCAGAATTCTGCGACAAATTTTGGCGGGGCGATCCAAAATTCTGGTTCTTTAACATTGACCGGAAATCTGTTCTATGAAAATTATGCTGAATATAATCCTGTGATAGCTAATAGCGGAGCTAGTATTTCATTAAATTCTAACGGTTATAATGTTGTGTTTAATCAATCTGATACCGGCTTGTTGGCTGCTGATGGTTGTATTGATTATCAATTATCTTCCAATAACCTGCCGTTCTCGCCAAAGACTTTCCGGCTGCTCGGTAATAGCGGGGCAGCGGCTAATATTCCCAACGACATAATCGGGAAAACAGACTTTTACGGTGAGCCTATAAATAAATCTTTAAACTACGCCGGTGCAGTACAAAGCTTGGCAAAAACTCCCGAAGGCGGAAACATCGGCTTTTACCTTAAGTTGGATTATAATACTGAACAAGGCGATATAATCGTAACACCTCCATCTGAAGATTTTATTTTTACAGAAAACAGTTCTATCACACTTACCGCTATACCGAAGGAGGGGTATAAATTTATTAATTGGCGTATTCCTGACCCTGATTTTAATAATCCATTAACTATTAGCATAAATAATAATACTGCTAGCATAATTAATAATACTGTTATATATGCGGGATTCGAAGTAAAATAATAACGGTACACGCAATGGTGTACAGAAAAGCAAAAACCGGAAGGAGAACATATGTCATTAGTAAAAACTGAAATCACTCTAAAAAACTTACATGATAAAATAAAGGCCGAAGAAGGGCTTATTAATAAAACTGATGTTCGTGAAATGACCGTTAAAGCGCTGGTTGACACAGGAGCGTGGACGCTGGTCATCAATGAATCCATTCGTGAACAACTTGGGCTGGAAAAAGCAGGCGTTGAAGAAGCAACTCTTGCCGATGGGACAAAAACCGAGTACGACATGGCCGGTCCCCTGGAAGTCTGGTGGAAAAACCGCCGCGTCCTTCTTGACGCTCTGGTACTGCCTGATGCCGATGAAATACTGCTTGGCGCAATTCCACTTGAAGCAATGGATTTAACCGTCAATCCACGGCGGGAACTTGTAGGCGCGCACGGCGATAAGAGTATGCATAAGATTTATTAACACTCTTTTCTATATACTTGTAACTTTCATTCAAAAGCGGTATTTTACTCACTATGAGCCTTAAAAACACTCACTATTGCGATATATTGTTAAATATGAGCCAAAGAAACTCCAAAAGTGAGGGGTTTTAATCGTGATTAGCAACATTTCTAAAAAATGTAGAATACCTCATACATGGATACAATGCCGGAAAAATCCGGCTTTAGTATACACATTCGTAGAATGTGACTTACCTCAAGGTACAACGTACCAGGGTACAACGCACCCAAAGGTGCAATTTCATACCGTTATTTTGCATAAGACAGAATAACAAAACAGGAGTTTTTATGAAAAGGACAGCGTTTTTAGTGGTAGCGCTTTTTGCGCTCATGGCGGTAGGATTGTACGCCCAGACGGAAGCCGATTTTGATGTAACAAAGTCGGCAGACGGTAAATCGATTACGATTATCAAATACAAGGGAACCGCAATGGCGGTCAACATTCCGGCAAAGATACAGAATTTGCCCGTTACCGAAATTGCAGATAAGACTTTTGGTGCTAGCAAGATTACCAGCGTAGTCATACCGGACAGCGTTACCAGAATTGGGTTTCAGGCTTTTTACAGATGCTCCAACCTTACCAGCGTAACTATAGGGAACGGAGTTATCAACATTGGGCAACAGGCTTTTCTGGAATGCACCAGCCTTACAAGCATAACCATACCTAACAGCGTTACCAGCATTTCTGATATGACTTTTGCTAATTGCAAAAGCCTTACCAGCGTAACCATAGGAAGCGGAGTAGGAGCTATCGGGAAAAACGCTTTTAGCGGTTGCACCAACCTTACCAGCGTAACATTCTTAAACTCAACTATTTCTTCAAACGTTTTTGACGGACTGGCTTTCGGGATTGGCAACCTTCGTGAGGTTTACCTTAGCAGAAATGGAGGAGCAGGGACGTACACGACAAGCGACAGAAAAACATGGACGAAACAGGGGGCTTCAACAGCTTCGCCAGCCGCCGCCGGAACTCCCGTGACGGAAGCCGATTTTGAGGTAACAAAGTCGGCAGACGGCAAATCAATTACTATTACCAAGTACAAAGGGACTGCAAAGGTTGTCAAAATCCCAGAGAAGATACAGAATTTGCCAGTTACCAGAATTGGTAACGCCGCTTTTGAAAATGACGAGAATATTACCAGCGTAACAATACCCAACGGTGTTATCAGCATTGGGAATGATGCTTTTTTAGGTTGCGACAGCCTTGCCAGCATAACAATACCCAACAGCGTTACCAGCATTGGGGTTAATGCTTTTTTAGGTTGTACCAGCCTTGCCAGCATAACAATACCCAACAGCGTTACCAGCATTGGGAATACTGCTTTTTTAGGTTGTACCAGCCTTGCCAGCATAACAATACCGAACAGCGTTACCAGCATTGGAAGTGCTGCTTTTTCCGATTGCACCAGCCTTACCAGCATAACAATACCGAACAGCGTTACCTTCATTAGAAATCAGGTTTTTAGCAATTGCACCGGCCTTACCAGCGTAACAATACCCAACAGCGTTAAAACCATTGATCAAAATGCTTTTGAAAGTTGTACCAGCCTTACCAGTATAACAATACCCGACAGCGTTACCAGCATTGGGAGTGCTGCTTTTTCCGGTTGCACCAGCCTTGCCAGCGTAACAATACCCAACGGAGTTAAAAGCATTGAGAAACAGACTTTTCTAAATTGCACAAAACTTACCAGCATAACAATACCTGCAAGCGTTACCAGCATTGGAAATACCGCTTTTCGTGGTTGCACCAGCCTTACCAGCGTAACCTTCGCAGGCTCAATTCAGTCAAGCAGTTTCCAAGCTGACGCTTTTACAGGACTAGGCGACATCCGTGACAAGTACCTTGCCGCTGGCGGAGGGACTTACTCGAGACCAAGCGGTGGCCCAACATGGACAAAAATCGCATCAGCCGCCGGAACTAGAGCTACCGGGACGGAAGGCGATTTTAGCATATTTACAAGTAGCGACGGCAAATCAATTACGATTACCAAGTACAAAGGGACTGCAAAGGATGTCAAAATCCCGGAGAAGATACAAAATTTGCCAGTTATCAGAATTGATGGTCACGCTTTTGAAGAAAACGAGAATATGACCAGCGTAACAATACCGAACGGCGTTACCAGCATTGGGATTTCGGCTTTTGACAATTGCACCAAACTTACCAGCGTAACAATACCGAACAGCGTTACCAGCATTGAGGTGGCTGCTTTTAGAGGTTGCGACAGCCTTGCCAGCATAACAATACCCAACAGCCTTACAAAAATTGATGGGCTTACTTTTGCCAATTGCACCAGCCTTACCAGCGTAACAATACCCAACGGAGTTAAAAGCATTGGGGGTCAGGCTTTTTACTATTGCACCGGCCTTGCCAGCATAACAATACCTAACAGCGTTATCAAAATTGAGGATCAGGCTTTTAACAATTGTACCAACCTTGCCAGCATAACAATACCCAACAGCGTTACTAGCATTGAGAGGCTGGCTTTTCAAAGTTGCAAAAAACTTACCAGCATAACAATACCTGCAAGCGTTACTAGCATTGGAAATATCGCTTTTAGTAATTGCACCGGCCTTACCAGCATAACCTTCGCAGGCTCAATTCCGTCAAGCAATTTCCAAGCTGACGCTTTTAGAGGAGTAGGCGACATCCGTGACAAGTACCTTGCCGCTGGCGGAGGCGCAGGGACTTACACGAGACCAAGCGGTAGCGAAACATGGACAAAAGGCGGATCAACCACCGCTGCGCCAGCCGCCGCCGAAACTGCAGGGCTTGAATTTGTTCTTACTCCAGACAAAAAGGGATACAGCGTTTCCAAAGGCACGGTAACATCAGGCGCGGTAGTTATACCTGCCACGTACAATAACCTTCCGGTAACGGAGATTGCCAACAAAGCGTTCAACGGAACGCAAATTACCGCCGTAACCATACCCGACAGTGTTAAGACCATCAGAGGAAGTGCTTTTCTGGATTGCGCCAGTCTTACCAGTGTAACCATAGGGAAGGGCGTTACCGAAATTGAGGCTTACGCTTTTAGGGGTTGCGCCAAGCTTACCAGCGTAACCTTCTCTGGCCAGATAGCCACTTTCTGGCAAACTTCTTTCGTCACGGTAGGCGACATTCGCGATAAGTACCTTGCCGCTGGCGGAGGAGCAGGAACATACACGAGACCAAGTGGTGGCGAAACATGGACAAAAAAGTAGGAACAAAGTATCAGTAATATAAAGATGACTGACGCAGTGTAGTTGCGTCAGTCTTTTTTTTTAAGATAAAACCAAACAAGATAACACCAAGTGTCAGTCACTCGTTTTTCGGAGAATACGGTTTCCGGCTGGTGCGCCCTTAGTTAGGGGGAAGAAGTTGTTAGTGGGTCGTAGATATAGAGTTCACACTTCTATATCCGACCTCATTTTTCCGTAAATTCACTTGACAAATACGAAAATACATCGTATAGTGTATCGTATGAAAGTAACCGCAATAATTGCAGATGATTTGGTTAATAATGTAAAAACATATTCTCGAAGTTCTACTGTTACCGAGGCGATAACTATTGCTTTAAAAGACTGGTTAGATGTTTATAATATTAAAGAACTTAATAAGAAAATTTCTCAAAATCCAATTCATATTGATAATTGGCAGCAAATTAGAGAAATGAACCGCTCTGCATAATAACATATATTTTGCACGACTGTATAGCCGCGCCATAAAATCGAACAGGAAACAAAATTTTATGATAATACTTGATACTTCTATTTGGATAGAACATTTGAGAAACAATCAACTTTACTTTCCAAAAGTCAGAAAATTATTGGAAAATAGAGAGGTTTTGGCTGTTGAATGTGTTTTCGGTGAATTATTACAAGGTATTAAAAACAAATCAGAAAAAGAAATCATAATAAATTTTTGGACATATTTACCAAAAGAAAATTATGAAAATATAATCATACAGGCAGGAGAATATTCTGCTCAAAATAAATTACTGGATCATGGTGTTGGCTTGATAGATGCGATTATATTAATGCATAGTATAAAAAGTAATTCAAAAATATGGACTTTGGATAATATATTTTTAAAAATAATACCTGAAGAATTAAAATATGTAGATAGTTAAAAAGAACTGTGATTTACACTGGAACGTGTATCAACACCACCCACACTATGGCATAAGCCCCGGCACATCAAACTCCGGCGGAATTCTTACAGGCGTCCCTCTTGAATCAACAAACGCCCATGTTACCTTCGCTTCGATTATCTGATCTTCTCCGCGCCAAATTTCCTGCGCTAAGGTTCCGCTGACAGCGCCTTTTTTAACAGGCCACGATCTTATTACCAATTCGTCGTCGGTAAAGGCGGGCTTTTTGTAATTGATTTCTATCCGTGTAACATACGTCCCATAACCGGATTTAATCGCCTTATCATAGTCAAAGCCAATTGTTTTTAAAAATTCCCAGCGGGCGAATTCCAGATAGTTTAAATAATTGGCGTTATTTACATGATTATAACTGTCGCACTCGTATGATCTTACCTTTAATGAACACTCTGCTTTCATGGCTTAATTATATTAATCGCAGGGTACTTTGAAAAGTCCTCTATTTTTTGTATTATAAACCATGTTTAATTTTTGTCCGTCATGCGCTTCAAAAAAAATCTCTTTTGTAAAGGGAAAATCTTTCCGTTGTCCCGATTGCGGTTTTGTTTATTATCACAATGTCGCCGCGGCTACAGGCTGTATTATCGTTGTGCCGGAAGATGAAAAATACGCGGAAACGCGGCAGCCTTCTAACCATTCGCCGTGTAAGGAGACAGATCGAATTATATTTCTTGTCCGGGGCAAAGAGCCGGGCATCGGTAAACTTGATCTTCCCGGCGGCTTTGTCGATCCCGGCGAAGGCGTTCTTGACGGCATCTACCGCGAATTGCAGGAGGAACTTAGCTGGACGCCGCACATTCCCGAGGGCGCAAGATTATCGGATGTCTTCAAATTATTCGCTTCTTTTCCAAATGTCTACTATTATAAAGGCATAAATTACAATACGTGTGATATGTATTTTTCAATCCGCGCGCCGGGTCTTAAACCGGAAGATTTGTGCAGAGAAAAAGCAGAGATTACGGAGATTCGATTTTTAAAACCCGAGGAAATTGATTTTTCCCAATTCGCCTTTCCTTCTACCTTGAAGGCTGTAAAAACGTATCTTAACATCCTTGACTAAAATTGACATAAGTTATCAAATTGAAATATGTATCGAGGTAATATGGCTGCTAATCATACAATCCCCGGCGAATACCGCAGAGCGGCTGAGCGTCTGTTTTTCAAGGACGGGTTTTCAAAGGGGCATAAACCTGATGTAAAAGCCGCCTGTGAATTTGCCAAATCGCTTGGTATCGGCATTGAATACCAGCGTTTGCTTGCGCTCGAAAAAAACAGCGGAGAGTTACGGACTTTTCTTGATCAGTTTCAAAATAATTTGGCTCTGTTAATTAAAAAAACATGGGTGGAAAAATCCGATGAAGACCGTAAGGGAAAATTACAGGATGAAATTCCGTCATTTATGTCTACGGTTGAGCAAACGGATTATATAAAAGCCATAAATGAATTCAGCGGGATTCTTGATGAATTAGCCTATATGTTTTTTGGCGCTCAGAGCGAAAGAGAAGATTTTGCCGAGTATACATTCCGCATTGACGTACAGATGGGGCTTTTTTGGTATTATGGAAGCAAGCTTGAGATGCTAAAAGACACGAAAACTCAAAATATAGACAGGAACGATAAAGTGTTATGGGCAATTTTGCTTTTAGGACTCTGTTATCTGACGAATTTTTAAATTAAAGGGATACATTATGACTGATTCTACAGGGACTGAAACTGAACCACAAAACAACGATGGCTGCCGCACAGATTTTATCAGCGAATTTATTAAAGAAGATTTAGCTGCGGGAAAGTACAGTTATGTGCATACGCGCTTTCCGCCGGAACCAAACGGCTGGCTGCATATTGGACACTGCAAGGCGTTTTTTATCGACTTTAGCATGGCTGAGCGTTTCGGCGGAAAATGCAACCTGCGCTTTGACGACACCAATCCCGAAAAAGAGGATGTCTCCTATGTTGAGGCGATTAAGCGCGACATTAAATGGATGGGCTTTGATTGGGAAGACCGTGAATTTTACGCTTCCGACTATTATGAGTACCTGTACGATTTAGCCGTAAAGATCATCAAAAAGGGAAAGGCTTATGTTGACGATTTAACAGAGACTGAGATCAGCGAGTACCGTGGGACTGCGGTAGCCGATAAAAACAATATTACCGTAACGCCGCCGGGCAGAAACAGCCCGTATCGGGACCGTTCTGTCGAAGAAAATCTTGACCTCTTTGCGAAAATGCGCTCTGGCGAATATCCGGACAGCGCAAAAACATTACGCGCAAAAATTGACATGACTCACCCTAATTTAATCATGCGCGATCCTGTCATGTACCGCATACGCAGGGAAAACCACTACCGAACCGGAAATTCGTGGTGTATCTATCCCATGTACGATTTTCAGCACCCGCTTTCCGACGCAAAAGAGGGAATCACCCACTCTCTCTGTTCGCTTGAATACGAAATCCACCGCCCCTTGTATGATTGGTTTATCCGCGAGGCGGAAGTCTTCCCTTCGCGGCAGATAGAATTTGCCCGCCTTAATTTAAGCCATACCGTTATGAGCAAACGCTGGCTTTTAAAACTCGTGCAGAATAAACAGGTTACAGGCTGGGACGATCCGCGAATGCCCACAATAGCCGGTCTCCGCAGACGCGGCTACACTCCCGAAGCGATTCGCAGTTTTGTCTCGCAGATTGGCATCGCAAAGACTGACAGCATGGTAGACATTGCGTTTCTTGAATACTGTCTCCGCGAAGACCTGAACAAACGCGCATTGCGCGTAATGGCGGTTTTGCGTCCTCTCAAATTGATTATCGAAAATTGGGACGGAAACAAGAGCGAGGAAATGGAAGCGGTAAATAATCCCGAAGACGAATCTGCCGGAAAACGCCTTGTGCCATTTTCCCGCGAACTGTGGATTGAACGCGAAGATTTTGAGGAGACTCCGCCGCCCAAATATTTCAGGCTCTTCCCCGGCAACTCCGTCCGCCTGCGGTATGCGTACATTGTTACATGCACCGGTTTTGACAAAGACGCAAACGGCAACATAACAGCCGTGCGCTGCACTTACGATCCGCAGACAAGGGGCGGCAACGCGCCAGACAACAAAAAAATAAAAAGCACAATCCACTGGGTATCCGCCGCTCACGCCGCGCCAATACAGGCGCGTATTTACGATTACCTGTTCAGCGCGGAAAGACCGATGGAAGTATCTCCCCGCCCCGACGGCTCTCCCGGCGAATTTACCGACAACTTAAATCCCAACTCGCTGGAAGTAATTGAAAACGCGTGGGGTGAACCTTCGCTTGCAAATGTTACGCCGGGCAAAGTTTTCCAATTTGAACGCCTTGGCTATTTTGTCCGCGACCCGGACACAAGCGCTGATGGAAAAGCGGTTTTTAATAAGACTATCGGTCTGCGCGACACGTGGGCAAAGATTGCAAATAGCAAATAGTAAAGTTATTTATTCGTTATCTGCTCGTCTTGTCAACCTGCTATGCGCACGAACCTCACCCTCTTTATTTGCTATTTGTTATTTGCTATTTGTTATTTATTCGCTACTTCCACTTTTCCAGCGATTCTCGCATAAAATCGCGAATATCGACGCCGTAAACATCGTTTAAAATCCCGCTGTTTAAAACATCCTCTGTTTTTCCGCTTGCAGCTAACGTACCGTTATTCAAAACAACCGCCTTGTCGCCGAAAAGACGCGCAAGATTAAGATCGTGAAACACGCTTATTAAAGTTTTATCGTTTTCCTTGACCCACTCTTTTAAAAACTTGAGCAGTTCAATTTGATGTTTCAAATCAAGATGATTGCTCGGCTCGTCAAGTAAAATTAAATCGGGATTTTGCGCTAAAGTTCTCGCCAAAAATACTCTTTGCAATTCTCCGCCGCTCAATTCATCGATCATACAGTCTTTACTGTCCCAAATGTCAAGTTTTTTTAAAATATCTTCGATAATTGCCTTATCTGCGGCGGAAAGATTTTTTAAAAAGCCCTGCGTATGCGCGTAACGTCCCATTGATACAGTTTCATAAACCGTGTAGGGAAAAAACACCTGTACGCTCTGAGTCAGTAAGGCGATTTTTTTCGCCAATTCTTTGCGTGAAAGCGTTTTTATATCCTCGCCGTTCATTAAAACACATCCACGGTAATCAATAATACGCGCTATTGATTTAAGCAAAGTGCTTTTTCCGCTGCCGTTAGGACCGAGTATGCAAAGACTCTCTCCCTTTTCCGCTTTAAAGTTGATGTTGCAGATAACGTCTGCGCAATTTTTAATTACGCAGCAATCTTTAATTACGCCGCAATTTTTGCTTGTACTCCCGCCATATCCGGCGGATAAATCTTTTACTTCCAGCATATTACACCTGCGTCTTGCGTCGCCGCCTGAAATAAACCCACGCAAAAAACGGCGCGCCGATTAGCGCGGTAATTGCGCCCACAGGAAGTTCCGACGGCGAGACTAGTGTTCTTGCCAGCAAATCGGTTAAAACAAGCAAAGAGCCACCGAGAATAAACGACATGGGAATTAAACGCCTGTGGCTTGAGCCGCAGATTCGCCGCGCCGCATGAGGGGCTATCAGGTCAACAAAGCCGATAACGCCGCTGAGAGCGACTGCGGCCCCTGTAAGAACGGCGCAGAGAGCAAGCAATTTTTTTCGTACCGCGCCTGTTTCCACTCCCGAAGATTTTGCCTGTTCGTCGCCGAAACTTAAAATGTCCATTTCTTTTGTAAAAAGGAAAATTCCCGTTATTCCGACGACAAGAAACGGAAGCAACAGCAATACCGATGACCAACCCCGCATGGCAAAACTGCCCATCTGCCATAGAGCGATACGCCTTAGATCGTCGGAAAAGACAGCGCTCAGCATGGTAAGCATGGCGCTTAAAAAAAGCGAAAAGACCATCCCGCACAGAATTATTGTGTTATTTGACATTGACCGGTCTATTCGCGAAGAAAAAGCAGCGACACAAAAGACTGAAACAAGCCCAAAGACAAAGCCAGTCAGCGGCAGAGTAAAAGCGCCCAAAAGAGGGAGCGCAATTCCGCTGATGATGATTATTCCCGCGCCAAGAGACGCGCCCGACGAGACTCCCAAAATGTAAGGAGAGGCGAGTGGATTGCGCAAAATGGACTGACAAACAGCGCCGCTTGCCGCAAGTCCGCCGCCGACAAGAAACGCCAACAGCACGCGTGGCAGCCGCAGCAGCCACACAATTGAAACATTTTTAGGGTCTATATCATTAGCAAGCGGCAGACGGAAAATTTTATGCAAAATTATTAAAACAGTGTCGCGCAGACTGATAGCAGAACTGCCCAAAGCCACGGCAGCGACAATTATAAAAAGCGAGATAATTGCGCCTACGATAATTCGAGTTTTGTTACTCATATCTGTCCACGATAAGATAACGGACAAAAACCCCTTCTCTCCTTTTCTTCGTGATCTTCTCTTCCTTGGTGTTCTTTGTGTGAAATCTTGTGAATCAATTTTATGTAGAGTTTTAATTGTCATAATACACCACCTTTGACATTTGCCGCAAAGCCAAAATTATACGGCTTGATGGGCGCACCGACGAATCAGTATCAATTTGATAGATACGGTTATTTATAACTGCGTTGATGTGGTTAAAACCGGGACGGCTTTTTATTTCCGCGATTGGATCGTCAATATAATTTACATTTGTAAGAATCACGTCGGGATTACGGCTAATCACTGCCTCCGCGCCCGGCATTACAAGCCAATTCTCATCACCAAAAATATTTTTCGCCCCAATAACGGAAATCATATCGTTAATGTAACTGCCTTTTCCAAAAGTCATCATATCCGGCGCGGCTGAAATTTCAAAATAAACGGTTTTTCTGTTATCTGCGTTAGCTGTCATTTGCGCCGAAGTTTTTGCAATTTCATCAATTTGCGTCCTCATTGAATTTATCATTTTTTCTCCCTCTTTTTCAACACGCAAAATATCCGCTATAAACGCAATATCATTGTAAATTTCGTCAATACTAGCGCTCATGGAAATATACACCACAGGTATTCCCATTTCGCGTAACAGGATCAACGGGTCTTCACCCGTACCCGTCGCATTATGCCCACTTGCGATAATTATATCTGGACTCAGCTTGATTATCACTTCGGCATCAGGATAGAAAAAATCCAACTGCAGCAATCCTTCAGGAATCCCCGCCACATTTGCCGAATGTCTGTCAATGGCGACAAGTTTATGCGCCTGTCCCAGATCGGTAATAATTTCCGTATTTGACGGTGCAGTAGATATTATGCGGTTAATTTGATTTTTAATTGTTACCGTCCTACCCGAACGATCAGTTATTTCTCGACCATTACTGACATTGCATCCCAGAAATAAAACAAAGATCATTAACCACGAACCACACGAACACCACGAACTTATCCTCCGAAATCTTGTCGCCGTTCGTGTTGGTTCGTGTTGGTTCGTGGTAAAAATTCTTCTATTCTCTTTATTCATTTTATCTCCAAATTTATACGTAATCCCATTGTCAGCGTAATACCAGGCATGGGGTAGTCGCTGAAAGATTCATACGATTCGTTTAGAATATTCCGCAGTACGCCGAATATCGTAAAATTTTTCCCGATTTTTTGATTAATCGCGGCGTTAAGTAGAAAATGCGGTTTCAACTGCGTAAGGTTCGCTCTGTCATTATAACGCAAACTTTCATATTGTCCGCTGATTATTACAGAACCGCTTTCCCAAAGAATTTCAAGAGAGGCGCCGATTGTATGCTCGGGATTGTAAGGAATTCTTTTATTGTCTGCGAAATCATATCCAAAACTTAACAGGTAACTTAAAAGATACTGATACGAAATTGAGGGGACAATTTTTTTTAATTGTCCCAGTCTCACAGGAATTTCAAAACGCAGTTTACTGTCCAGCCCAAAAAACATTGCCTCTCCCACATTCTCAGGCCGCCAGACGCCTCCGGCCCCGGAATACCAGTGAATTGAATCTTTTAGCCAATGTGTAAAGAACGTGTTTTCAAAACTGAATAAATCTTTATAACGCCACGATAAACTAATATCTCCGCCCCAGCCGTCTTCCGGCTTTAGGTCAGGATTTCCCATAACGTTACCGCTGTCACCCCAGTAGAGTTCTTCAAAGTCGGGAAATTTAAAACTGCGGAAATAATTGTTTCTTATGGCAAGCGAATCCGTCACATTCCAAAGGATGCCCAATTTTGGGACTGCGGTAAAAAGCGTATCTCCTTCACTTGTAAACACAGCTTTTACGGAAGGAATGATCATAAATTGCTGTACCGGTTTATATTCAACAGTCAGGTAGAGTCCGCCGTCATGCCGGTTTCGATTGCCAATATCCGTAGAATCAAGATAGATAAACCGATAATCAAAACCGCTTTTCAACGCTAACTGTTTGCTTGTATACCAATTCCAACGGTTAATTACCGTTATATTCTGCTGTTCGTGACAGGAAGAAACATCTGCAGGCGAGGTGTAATCCCTCCTTGTAAAATACGATCCCAAAGACGCTTCCATTGCAAGATCATCGCCAAAGATGCGGGGTATATCAAGCAATATATTGTTACGCGAAATTATATCCCGCTGCGTGCCGACATTGTCTGAAAAGCCGGAGCCGGAAATATTTTTGTCGTCATAATAAAAATTTGATGAAGCGATTAATTTAGTAAAATTGGGAAGTTCCCATATTACAGATAACGCGCCTCCGGCATCCCACAGTTCGTTGTTGTCTTTTCGGCGGGAATAATTGTAGCTATCGGTAAATAAAAAATGATTCTGCGCCCGATTCGCAAACACGTTAGCTGATATTGAAAAAACGCTCCCCCCATACGCGGCGGAAATATCAATGTTTTGGGTATCAGCCAAATCTTCCCAATTCGGCCCCTGCGTTTGTCCGTCACGTCCGCGGTATTCGCCGGGCAGGACACTGTTATTTGAAACAGAAGCGCCAAGCCTTAGCCCTGGTTTTTGTTTTTTAACAGTGATAATGTTAATTACTCCGCCCATTGCGCCTGAAACATTGTATTTGGTATCGGAGCCGCCGTAAATTACTTCAATGCGTTCAATTGAATTAAGATCTATTTGCTCAATATCAAATTTTCCGTCTATTGAAGAATTTACCGGAACTCCGTCTACCAGAATCGCAAGCCGTTTTGAATCAAGTCCGCGCAGGTTAAGCAGGGTCATGCTGCCGTTAGTTCCGTACCGTGTAATGTTGAGTCCAAGCGTCTCCTGCAGCAGCGTTGCAATGTCCGGCGCGTTACGGCGTTCAATTTCGTCTTTTTCAATAACTGACATCTGTTGGGTAGTTTGAACAGTTCCAGTAACGGTAATGCCTTCTTCATCCGTGAAGGACAATTCGTCTTCCCATTCGGTATCTTGCCCTTTTAGGCTATTGGGAAAACAGAGAGAAAAAATTATCAATATCAAGACCGGAAAAAATTTTCCGGCCTTGTGAAAAATAGGAAGCATTTATTTATTATACCCCGAACCCCAATAAGCGACATGGGTTCCTACATTGTCAACGGTAAATGTAGTTTGCGCCTCAGCAAGCGTGTCCTTTAAAATTAGAGCATATGATTCATCAATCGCGTTTGCTAAAAATACATGAGTCGCGGTGTAATCCTTGTAATATACGCCGATAAATTTATCTGTTTGTCCTTCTGTACTGCTTTCGGTTATTTGTACCAGTAAAACACCCGCGTCATTTGAAAAATCAACAGCTTTTTTAATACTGCCTTTTATATTTTCACCTGGATAATCTTCACTGTAATAAGCCGTGTAGTATTCAAGTGAAGACGCGGTAATTTTATAACCACTGCCAGAACTATCTGCCCATTCGCCTACCGGAACAAAACCGATATCTACAATTTCCGGATTCGGCTCTGTATTGCAGCCGGTAAACAAAAATATCATTGACATACAGAACATTACGGCGAGTGCGAAAACACTTCGCGACCAATGACAGCGAAGTGAACTGGAAACCTTACGGTTTCTGGAAACTACGTTTCCTTGGTGAAGTGAGTTGAATAAAAACATAGAGACTCCTTCCCGAAAAAGACACAACTAATACAAGACCGGCATTATCCAATGAGAATATTATTTTAATTGGTAAATACGGCTTTTCTCAGGCTCTTCCTCGAAGCTAAGAAAAAATGTTTAACCCCATACAGGGTTAAAGCAACCAAAGGTTGCAGCATACCAAAGTTTCCTGGCTTGAGGGCAATTTTTTCATCGATCTTCCCATCTAAACACTTGTTTCAAGTGTTCATACAGTGATCGTAACTGATGAAATCTTCCCTGTCACAGTTACGGGTTAGCGGGGGAATGGGAACTAAAGTTCCTTGAACTTACGCTCCGCACCCCACTTCCTTTGAAATATACATATACAGTTTATACTGTTATTGCGAGATTGTCAACGGTCATTTCGGTAACATTTCTATTTAAGGTATTTCGCGGTCAAGCAAGAGCCGCAGTAACCTCTGCTTCGCAGCTTTTCATAGCGGTTAGAGTTTTTTCGATTAGGGTATCAAGCTCCCAGCCCAAAAGAGCAGCTCCGTCTTCTATGACTTTTCTGGAACAACCTGCGGCAAAAGCGGGAGTTTTATATTTTTTTTTGACCGATTTTACTTCCATGTCCATAACGCTTTTTGACGGTCTGATAATTGCGACCGCCCAAATAAGACCGGTTAATTCATCACAGGCGAAGAGTATTTTTTCCATGATATGTTCCGGTTTATCATCCACGGCTGTAAGTCCGTACCCATGACTGCAAACAGCGTGGATCAATTCATCGCTTACGCCGCCACCGCGAAGAAGCTCTTTCGCCTTTAAGCAGTGTTGTTGGGGGAACTGTTCAAAGTCAATATCGTGTAACAGCCCGGCAATCGCCCAGAAATCCGCTTCTTCGCCATACCCCTGATCGGCGGCAAACCATTTCATCACGCCTTCCACGGTCAGGGCGTGTTGTAAATGAAAAGTATCTTTATTGTACTTGGTGAGTAATTCCCACGCCTGTTGTCTGTTAATACCGGCATTCATGGTTTAAACATAGTATTTTTAAATAAAAAAAACAAGTTACAGCGCCCGTATTTGATTATTCAATTACCGTCATACCGGGAATTCCGTAGTCAGGTTCTTTTCTCATTTTTTGTTTTCGTCAAAAATGATGAAAACTCAAATATTATTCTCATAATATGAACATAGGTAATTGAGAGTCGATAGAATAAAATATTTATTATGGAGAAAAAAAATGAGTCTGAGAATTAAGTTAACCTCGATTATCCTGTTGATGATTCTGGTATCTGTCGCGGTTTTGTCCGTGTTTAACCTTACACGATCCTCATCTTTGCAGATGGATACAACCTACACATACGCCCAGACGTTGGCGAAACTCAACGCAAAGGAAGTCCAGCGGCAAATGGAAGTCTTCACGGATTACGGAAACGTACTCGTCCAAATCTTTAACAGCTATGAAGATACGGAAATGAACGAGCGGCGGCAAATGTATGACGATGTTATGCGCAGCCTTATCGCCACAGTTGACTCTATCGCCGGCATCTGGACAGCATGGTTTCCAAACACAATAGACAATCGGGACGCTCAACTGGGGCAGTATCAAACGTATTTCCATAGAATGAACGGGCCTGTGGTTAAAGAATCTGCCGGCTTTGAAGGCTGGCAAGGTCATCTGGGCAGAGTGACCGCACAAGGACTTACTTCTACAACAGGAAGAGAGCCTGCTTTTCAGGAACTTGCTGACGTTTTTTGGGCGGATGTAACCGGCAGGGGGAACGTCCCCATCGTTGCCGCTATTTATACATTTAAAAATAGTTCAGATAAAATTGTAGGTTTGGTTGGAATCAACTTTATCAGTACGGTTCAACAAATTGTAGATAATTTGGTAAAAGAAGTGTACAACGGCGCGGGAACAGCCGCGATATACAGTGATAATGCTACAGCTATAGCTCATTGGGACAAAGAAAGAGTCAAGGCTAATCTGAAAACCAACGACAAAGAAAAAGCGCTTTTTGGAAAAGACACTGACCATTTAGCTGACGTGATCTTACATGGAGATGTCTCTATACTGGAAAAGGTTTCCCCCATCCTGAAAACAAAAGTATACTATATTTTCCAGCCTATTCTCGTTTCAGGCTTTGAAACGACTCCCTGGTCTCTGCAATTAGGCATCCCCATAAAGGAAATAACCAAGCCGGTTCGCGCTCTGATATCTTTTTCTATGATATTCGCTGTTATTCTTCTGGTATTAGCGGCAGTTGTTACTATGTTCGTCGCCGGCAGCATTGTTAAACCGATTATCGGCGTAACCATTACCCTTAAGGACATATCCGAAGGAGAAGGCGACCTGACGCGAACCGTTGTCATCAGTTCTAAAGACGAGGTAGGCGACCTTGCCATGTACTTTAACAAAACACTTGAAAAAATCAAAGGCCTGGTTCTTATTATTAAAAAGCAGGCGCACGTGTTGTCAGATATAGGAAACGATCTGTCCAGTAATATGACCGAAACCGCCGCCGCGATAAATCAAATCACAGCCAACATCCAGAGCATTAAGGGCAGAGTAATAAACCAGAGCGCCAGCGTAACCGAAACAAACGCTACTATGGAACAGGTTATTTCCAACATCAATAAACTGAACGGTCATGTTGAAAACCAGAGCAGAAATGTTTCCCAAGCGTCATCCGCCATTGAGGAAATGGTAGCCAATATCAATTCAGTAACTAACACACTGGTCAGCAACGCCGCCAATGTAAATTCATTAAAAGAAGCTTCCGAAGTAGGACGGACCGGATTACAAGAAGTGTCAACGGACATTCAGGAAATATCCCGCGAGTCCGAAGGTCTTTTAGAAATTAACGCGGTAATGGAAAACATCGCCAGTCAGACAAACCTGCTTTCGATGAACGCGGCGATAGAAGCCGCACATGCCGGAGAAGCCGGCAAAGGTTTCGCAGTAGTCGCCGATGAAATTCGCAAACTGGCTGAATCGTCCAGCGAACAGTCCAAAACAATTGGTACAGTACTGAAAAAAATAGCGGAATCAATCAAGAAAATTACAAGCTCCACCGACAACGTATTGCACAGGTTCGAGGCAATTGACTCAGGAGTCAAAACCGTTTCACTGCAGGAAGAAAATGTCCGTAACGCGATGGAAGAACAGGGAGAGGGAAGCAAGCAAATCCTGAAAAGCGCCGGCGGTTTGAATGAAATTACCCAGCAGGTAAAAAGCGGTTCCGAAGAGATGCTTAACGGCAGCCAGGAAGTCATGAAAGAAAGTAAAAATCTTGAAAAAGTAACGCAGGAAATAACCGGCGGCATGAATGAGATGGCCAGCGGGGCGGATCAGATTAATGTAGCGGTACACAATGTCAATGAAATGACGCAAAAGAACCGCGAGGCTATTGATGATTTGTTGAAGGAGGTTTCACGGTTTAAGGTGGAATAACGTTGTATGCCTAAAGAATTTGTTCTGTAGGCATACATCTTCAAGCGCTCATGAGCCAAATCATAATATGAAATACTTACAATAATTCCTTATACAGTCACACAAATATCTTCCTTATCATAGTAGTCAACACTATTCACTTTTTGTAGAAAAAGAACATTTTTTACTACCGTCCCCTTGCCACTTTCTCTTAAAAATACTAAAATACCCCTAATGAGTCAAAAAACCGCCATTATTGGCAAAAAGCCGCATAATTCTCTGTTTCAAATCACTTTTGCCTTAATACAATTGAGAGTGAGGTATCTTAATCGTGATTAATAACATTTCAAAAAATTATAGAATACCTCGCTATGGTCCGGGCGCGTTGCCTCACCTAAAGGTTCGGCGCATTTATTCTAAATGGAGATTTTATTTAGCGCCACGCTGTGTCGCATTATCCATCCACACGCCTTCGGCGTGCATGATTGAGCGCCGCGGCGCGGACGGCGGGATAAATCCCGCCTCATTTTATTCATCGTGGGGGAACTGTTCGGCGCCGGGGCGTTTGGAATTTGTTCATCTACACGCCTTAAGCGGCGTGCTGTTGGAAGTGAGAGATTTTAATCGTGATTAATAACATTTCAAAAAATTATAGAATACCTCGCTATGACCGCGGCGCGGACGGCGGGATAAATCCCGCCTCATTTTATTCATCGTGGGGGAACTGTTCGGCGCCGGGGCGTTTGGAATTTGTTCATCTACACGCCTTAAGCGGCGTGCATTATATTCCCCCCCCCCCCCCGTGTAATAAGCAATTATTCAAACAAAGTAACATCACTTTTTCAAACTATATTCTCATTATTTTTAAAAAATGTCGGGTTGCTCCGTATGGAGGAATACCGGCTTTTTTATAAACTGGAGTTTTGCCATTGGCAAAACTCCTAAGCAATTTGGCGTAGTCGAATTGCACGCCGACGGGCAATAAACGTAAATTTTACATCTTGGAGGATGAAAATGAAAAAAAGGGTTTTAATTGTTATTGGAATTCTAGTACATGGAACAGCACAATTAAGCGCACAGGTCGAATTTATTGACCAACTGGGAACGGGTTTTATCGTTTTTGGAGGAGACGAGTATTTACCCGGTAATTTCAATCTGGATTACGCAATGGGAGTTCATGTGCATAATTGGAATACGGCTATATTAGCTGGTTTCCGTTATAATTTATCTTATGGTATGGATGTCGGCGGCCAAATTGAACATTTTTTCGGCTTCTTAAACAGCGGAAAATCAACCGGATTTGGCGCTAGTCTTGGCGGCGGTGTACAGGTTATGGGCAATGATACTATGGATGGTGTAATTCCGTATATTAGGGCAGATGGATTTTGGCATGTTGTAACAATGATTAGAATTGCACTAGAATTTGATTATCACTTTAATGGGAAATTTAGAACTGGAATTATGATCACTCTCCCTGTTAATACAGTGTTATTGCGTATTGAGAATTTACAACGAATATATACAAGTAGCCAATCGAGTAATACACCAACGGCAAAAAAAACTGAACCGCAAAAACTTATTATTATTAATTTACTTGATACCACTATTAACCATCTCTACATTAGTCCTGCAGGAAAAGACATGTGGAGCGATATATTAAATAACTCTATATCTCCGGGAGAAGGGTCTTCTTTAAATATAAATTCTAACGATAAATATGACATCAAGGTTGAAGACAGAAATGGCGATACATACACATTTTTGAATCAGGATTTTTCGGGTGCTGGCGGCTCAGTGGGAGTGACGCTTGTTATTGAGCCTGATAGAAAAGATGGGAAAGCCTCAGTACCTGATACGAAAACTGCGCAGACCGTGCCCGTTGGCATGGTACGCATACAAGGTGGAACCTTCACGATGGGAAGCCCTACCAACGAGCCGGAGCATGGAGAAATTGAAAATCAGCATCAGGTAACGGTGAGCAGTTTTTATATAGGAAAGTGTGAGGTAACGCAGAAGGAATATCAAGAAGTGATGGGAAGAAATCCCAGTTACTTTAAAGGAGACAATCTTCCAGTGGAAAACGTAAGCTGGTATGATGCGATAGAGTACTGCAACAAACGTAGTGAAAAAGAAGGACTAACCCCTGCGTATACCATAGATACCAAACAAAGAGACCCAAATAACAAAGATGATAAAGACACTACAAAATGGACGGTGACATGGAATAAAAATGCCAATGGTTACCGTTTGCCCACAGAAGCGGAATGGGAATACGCCTGTAGAGCTGGTACAAAAACGCCATTCAATACCGGAAACAACATAACAACGAAACAGGCGAATTATAACGGTAACTTTCCGTATAATAAAAACGCGAAAGGGGATTTTTGGGGAAGGACAAAGATTGTTGGAAGTTTTTTGCCAAACGCATGGGGTTTATACGATATGCACGGAAATGTAGCGGAATGGTGTTGGGACTGGTTCGGTGGAGTTTATGAAAGCGTGGCGCAGACCGATCCCGTAGGAGCTGTTACCAGCACTCACCGAATACATCGTGGTGGGTTTTGGGAATTCGACGGTGAGTACTTGCGTTCTGCGGCTCGAGGTGGCGATAATCCTAGCTATCGTTGCAACGGTATTGGCTTCCGGCTGGTACATTCCGAGTAATAAAATTGTCAGTAACGCCCGGGTGTCAGTCACCAATTTTTGATGACTGACACTTTAATGGTAGCGTATGGTGTCAGACACATATTTTTTAAAATGCGCGCTTGAAGATGTATGTAACACAGGCAGGGAAAATTGCGTGATATACTAAAAAAGCCGTAGGCTTTATTAACGAGGCATACATCTTGCTTCACTTTGTAATTTACATATAATGATTTTTTGTAAAAATGCATTTAAAAATACTAATTGCAATTATCCCCAAAAAATGCTACAATATTCCTACAATAATTTGTTGGAGTTGCACAAATGAAAACACTGTTTGGAAAATTGCTTATTTCATTCGGTTTCATCATCCTTATGATGATTTCTTCGATACTGGCGAGTTTCTTTCTGGTCTATTCAAGCAGCTATGAAAAGCAGATAATAGCTGAAAATTCAGAGCAGACGCTGTATGTGGCGCGATCTTTGCAGTCATTCATCAACACCGCTTACAAAGCAATAGAAGACCTTTCTTTTAACAACGACGTAATTTCTATGAATACCCCGCGGCAGGCACCCGCCCTTGTAGGCGCCGCGAAAAGAAACGATTATTTTGAACTCCTCTACGCTCAGGGCATGGACGGTATGCAAACAGGACGATCATCGGGCAATCTGGGCAACCGGAAAGAACGCTGGTGGTTTGTTCAAATGGAAAAAATAAAAAAGCCATTTGTCTCGGAATCCTATTATTCGGTAGGAACCAATATGCCCGTCACCTCGATTTTTTATCCCATAATGAATGAAGAGCAAATGATAGGCATCATGGCGGGCGATATCAAACTTTCCGCCCTTCACGACATGGTCGTTGAAATGGCGGTTGAAGGTTCATATTCCTTTATACTGGACGGCAAAGGCGTAGTCGTAGCCCACCCGGACAGCACCTATCAGGAGGAAATGTATAATTACGCAAAATTCACAAAGACCATAACCGTAAAGGACGAGAATGGGAAGCCCGTGCAAAACGCCCAAGGAAACGTAACCGAAGAAAAGCCATTGATTATTTCGGATGAATACAAGGCCGCTATAGAGGACATGATGAAGGGGAATAAAGGCTCCGTGAAATTCGATGAAGAGGGAAAAACCATTTACCTGAATTACCAGCCGGTTGCTATGAACGGCGCGTCCGATCCCTGGTATGTGCTTTCAATCAGGGACAGAGACATAGCCATGAAGACAAGGAATACGGTAGTTATGGCGATTTTGGCAAGCTCCGCAGTCATTATATTGTTAGCCCTGTTGATAGTATCTTTCATCGCAAAGACAATCATTTCGCCGATAAAAGAGATACAACTGTTTCTGGGAAATGTAAAGAACGGAGATTTATCTAAAAAAGTAACCGTAAAGACCCGTGATGAAATCGGGCATTTGGCGGATTACTTCAACCTTACGCTAGAAAACATAAGAAACCTCATAGGGGTTATAAAATACAAAATTGACGCACTGACAAATACCGGTCATGAGCTTTCCGCAAATATGATGAAAACATCCAATTCGGTAGACCAAATTTCTGAAAACTTTGATGGCATGAAGAGCAAAATGGGCCAGCAGGAAGAAAAAGCCGCCGAAGCGGATAAAGCGGTAAAAAATATTAAATACCTCATTGACAATTTGAACAAGCTGATAGAGGAACAGACCGGCGGCATTAATTCCTCGTCTTCCGCGATTGAGGAAATGACGGCAAATATTCATTCGGTAACCAACACTCTGATAGAAAACAGCAAGAGAGTTACCGAATTGACCGAAGCGTCCGAAAATGGAAAAATCGGAGTTCAAACGGTGGCGCAGAAGATAGCGGAAATCGCCAAAGACTCCGAGGGGCTTTTGCAAATAAACTCGCTCATGAACAGCATTGCCGCCCAGACAAATTTGCTTTCGATGAACGCAGCGATTGAGGCGGCGCACGCCGGAGAAGTGGGGAAAGGGTTTGCCGTTGTTGCCGATGAGATACGTAAACTTGCCGAATCGTCAAGTAATCAATCAAAGACAACCGCGACGATGCTGAAAAAGATAAAAGCTTCCATAGATAGCATTACAGTTTCCTCCAACGAGGTTATTTCCCGCTTTGAGGTTATTGATACCAGAGTAAAAACGGTTTCAACGCATGAACAGAATATCCGTAATGCTATGGAAGAACAGGAAACGGGAGGAAGGCAGATACTGGATTCCATGAACCGTCTTAAAGAGATAAGCGTATCGGTAAAGAAAGGCGCACAGGAAATGATAGCGTCAGGCGATCATTTAAATCAGCAGACTTCTGATTTCATAGAAATCAGCAATGAATCTATGAGCGGTATGAACGACATAGTGAATGGTGCAATGCAGGAGATAAAAGGCGCGGTAACCGTTGTAGATGAAATGAGCGCCGAGAACAACCGTAATTTTGAGGACCTTAAAACTGAAGCGGCAAAATTCAAAGTAGAAACAGGCAACGAAAAGAAAAAGGTCATCGTGGTTGATGATGAGGAAACCATTCTTACCTTAACAAAGAGTATGCTGGAAAATGATTATGACATTACCACGGTCAGTTCGGGCAAGGCGGCTTTGGAACTGTTCTTCAAAGGTTATGTTCCCAATTTAGTTTTATTGGACTTAACTATGCCTGAAATGGGCGGCTGGGATACCTTTATCAGGATACGCGACATCAGCAAGTTACATAAAACTCCGATAGCGATATACACAACATCAAATGACCCGAAAGACAAGGAGCATGCACAAGAAATGGGCGCGGTTGGCTTTATAAATAAACCTGTTAAAAAATCCGAGTTGCTGGCTGTGGTGGCAAAATTGACAAAGTGATTTGTTGTTTTAAGGCATACATATTCAAGAATATGTGTCTGACATAACTACAACAACTCCCCATACAACCACACAAATATTTTCTTCATTATAGTAGCCAATATCATATACGCAAAGATAGTGCAAATCAGCCACGGGAAGTACATAAACGGCAGATGTGCCATGTTCAACTGTGCTCCAAGCCATGTGTAGGGAATGATCGTTCCAACGGCAATGCCCAATGTTGTAAGCAGTCCAAGCTGCCACGAGGCGCGGCTTTGGAGGAATGGAATTTTCGGGGTACGGATCATGTGAATAACCAAAGTCTGCGACCAGAGCGATTCTACGAACCAGCCTGTATGGAAAAGGGCAATAAATAAAACTTGCGCTTCAGGGCCTAATGTTGCCCAGGGGCCGCCTGTAACAAAGGGGCAAATAACGAAGAACATTAAAAGATATGTTGTAATATCAAACACTGAGCTTGTCGGACCTATCAACAGCATAAAGCGGCTTATGCTTGTTGCGTCCCATTTTCGCGGTCGGTGCAGGAAATCTATGTCAACATTGTCCCAAGGAATGGCAATGCAGGAAATATCGTATATTAAATTGAGTACGAGTATTTGAATCGGCAGCATGGGTAGGAACGGCAGAAAAGCCGAGGCTGCCAGGACGGAGAACATATTGCCAAAGTTGGAACTTGCGGTCATTTTAATATACTTGATTGTGTTGGCGTAGGTTTTTCTGCCTTCTACCACTCCTTCTTCCAGTACCATTAAATCCTTTTCCAATAGAATGATGTTAGCTGATTCTTTCGCAATGTCCACCGCAGTGTCTACCGAAATGCCGACATCTGCCGCTTTCATGGCTGTCGCGTCATTTATTCCGTCGCCCATGAAACCGACTGTGTGTCCCTTGTTTCGCAAGGCGGTTACAATTCGGGCTTTCTGAACAGGGGAAAGTTTTGCAAAAACATCGGTTATTTCTACAGCACTTTTCAATGTTTCATCGTCCATTGCTTCAATCTGCGAGCCTAACAGAATATGTTTTATGTCGAGACCGACACGTTTACAAACTGCCACTGTTACCGCGTCATTGTCTCCTGTGAGTACTTTCACCCTGACGCCGAATTCGTTTAAGGCTTTGATTGCGGCGGTGGCGCTGTCTTTGGGTGGATCAAGGAAGGCAAGATAGCCGACAAAGATCATGTCGTTTTCATCGGTGACGGAAAGAGCCGCGCTATTTGTGTTGACAGGCTTGCGGGCAAGCCCCAATACCCTCATTCCTTTTTCATTTAATTCATAGCAGGTGTCAAGTATCTTTTTTCGTGTGTCGTCGCTTAACGGGATTATGTTTTCACCATTTTCCGCGTTTGTCGATATTGTCAGCATTTCTTCAATTGCGCCTTTGGTGATTAGTTCAACCTGGCCGCTTCTGTCTTCCACCGCTACGCTCATTCTGCGGCGGTTAAAATCAAAAGGAATCTCATCGACTTTTTTAAAGTCATCCCATAAATCAGTCAGATTTTTTTCCCGCGCGTGTTCAATGATTGAAATGTCCATCAGGTTTTTTAAGCCGGTTTGATAATGGCTGTTAAGAAAACCGCGGCGAAGCACGTCGACACATTCATTGCCTTCAATGTCCAAGTGGTATTCAAGAATGACTTTGTCCTGTGTGATTGTTCCGGTCTTATCAGTACAAAGCACGTCCATCGCCCCGAAGTTTTGAATTGAATTCAAATCTTTAACGATGACGCGCTTTTTCGACATTGACACGGCGCCTTTGGCAAGGTTAGCTGAAACTATCATGGGAAGCATTTCGGGGGTAAGACCTACCGCAACCGACAGGGCAAAGAGGAACGCATCAAGCCAATCGTGTTTGGTAAAGCCGTTTACAAAGAAAACTATCGGAACCATGATCAGCATAAAACGTATGAGTACCCACGAGACTGAATTGACACCTAACTCAAAACTTGTAGGCGGGGCTTTTTTCTGAAGCTGTTCAGCAATAGTGCCGAGTATTGTGTCGTCTCCCACGGTCATTACTAACGCTACGGCTGAACCGGAAATTACGTTGGTTCCCATAAAAGCAAGGTTATTCAGTTCCAGCGGATTACTGCCGGCGTCAGTTACAGGAGTGGAAAATTTTTCTACAGGCTCGCTCTCGCCCGTAAGGGCCGCCTGGCTGACAAATAGATCTTTGGCTTGTATTATACGCACATCCGCCGGAACCATGTCTCCCGCGGCAAGGTGGACAACGTCGCCCACGACAATTTCATCTACCGGGATTTCCTTATTTTCAGAATAGACATAATCTGTTTCCTTATCCTTGAATTTTCGCGCTGTGGAAACAGTGGTTTTAACCATTTCAGTTAAGTTCTTTGCCGCACTGTTACTGCGTAATTCCTGAATGAACCTAAGAAAGCCTGATAATGTTATCATTGATACAATGATGATGACTGCCGTAAAGTCAGAATCGCCGGCGGGCACTAATATTACGTCTGTAAAAACCGATACTGCGGCTAAAACCATAAGTACTAATGTAAAAGGATTGATAAAAGCGGCAACAAACCGTTTGAGCATGGATTCTTCGTTTTGTTTTGTAATTTTGTTTTCGCCGTATTCATCGCGTTTTTCATCGACATAATCTTCGTCGTAGCCGTCTATAGTGTTTTCCAATTGAATAAGAAGGGTGTTTCCGTCTTTGGTGGCGGAACGTAAGAGCCGTTTTTTTGCCCTGTCTGCTGAAGTGGAAACGGTTTTTGTTTGTGGAGGTTTCTTGGACATTTTGTATCTCCTTTAAAATAAACAAGAAAAGTGTATTTGTTTGATTTATTATATTCTATATATTTATTATTTACAAGTGAGGGCAAGAATTTTATTCGACATACATCTTAATCGCGCATTAAAAAAATGGTGTCAGGTATTGTTGCATTACCATTCCAGATAAAACACATCTGCGCTTGATGAAGGAAGGTCTTGTCCCATTGTCAAACGGACTTTTGTTTTATCTGTTGGAATAATACCTTCATAGCCCATAACGTCAACTCCAATGGGAAACAGCACCACGGCAAAACCTCCTCCTTCTGAAGTATTTACGCCCCACATATAAAAATCTCCGCCTGATGCCTGTTTTGGATTATTTTGACGTGTAAAGCCACTGGCTGTTTGACCATCTTCGAATGTTCCGTCTTGGTTGAGCCATTTTTTCTGATCCTTGCCATTTTTCCAACTTTGTGAAAAATCCCATAAATTGCCTTTTAAAATTTCTTCATAATTGAATGTTCTCTGCCATCCATCACCAACGCGCTCCCATGATCCAAAATCAGGTGGGGGTCCCACTTGTTGCTGATAAAAACCTTCATCTTCAGCGTCATAAAGTGATTCATCATTTGAAGACGGTTCCTCAACCGTAACGGATGGTGTGGACGATTCTTGTTCTTTGTTTTTTTTGCAAGCCGTCATTGTGAAAATTATTACCGAGACAAGTGTGGTAATTCCAAAAAATTTAAAAATATTTTTCATAAAACACCTACTATACTTTATTTGGACAGATCTATCCCATGAATATGGGTTATTAGGTAATATTGACAAGTTTCTTCTATAAAGGAGAGAGAGAGAGAGAGAGAGAGAGAGAGAGAGAGAGAGAGAGAGAGAGAGAGAATTTGAATTCATGTTAGGAAATGGTTGATAAATAGCGTTACTTTTGTTCATAGTGATAAAATAACATGGATTGGAAGATTGTACAAGGGGAGGAAACAGCGAGAAAATGGCTTTCCAAAATCCATAAAAAGCGGTATATTAAAAACATGGGAAAAGAAAAGAAAACAATACAGCCGAATCCCGAATTCGCGGAAAACCTCGGCAAATTGTTACTGGACTTGTCAAAATTGACATTTGCCAGTTTCATTTTAGGCGGTATCTTAAAAGGCCAATTGCCGCAGTATATGATAATAGTGGTAGGCAGTGTTATTTTTGTGATATTAGCCGCCGCCGGTTTGATGTTCGCTTCACAAAAAAAGAACAGGAGGTAATTATGGAAGTAATAGTATTTATGGTAAGTTGTACCGTTCCTCTCCTTATCATGGGCTTTGTCTGGTTATGGCGTCAAAAACAATGGGAAAAACAAAACGAACAGAAAACCGTTTAACGCATTTTTTTCGGGTAACGAACCAACGGCACGTCTAATACTTTAGAAAAAGAACCGCTGGAAGAGAACATTGTACGTGAACGTATAACCACCTCACTATAATGTTCTCTTGATGCCCCTTCTCCCCTCTTTGTATTCTTTTTTACTTTGTGCTCTTCATGAAAACCTTGGCGAATATGACAGCTTGACAAATTAAATAAAAATATTATATTAAAACGCATGACCGGATATCAGGATTTTTTAACCGAATATACCCCAAGATTGGTTGCCTTTTTAAACGACCCTTCAATTATAATCACACCGCCGAAATGTACGCCGGACGGAAATGTGTTTTGGGCTGCGGCGATTCCGTCTGCGCTTGCAATGGGCATTACGGAAAAAAAGAACGGTTCGCAGACAATTTCCTTTAAGTACATAGGCGGGGATTATTCCTTTTCCAGCGACGATGATCCAAAGATGGGCTGTATAATTGCGGTGCTGCTTTCGGTAATTAAAACAAAGGCGCCGTTTCTGGAACCGACCGCCGCCGGATATCGGACATATAAGAATATTTTTGATGATCTGACCGAAGAATTCATTAAAACAACGAATGAATACATCAAGGATGGAAAACCTCTGTCAAAAGAAGACCTTAAAAAAGCGGCCCAAAAAAGGAACTGGACGAATTATGAAGACCGTATTTTCCAGATTATAAAAGAATCGTCCAAAATCGATCCTGTAAGGACAGCCGGAGAAGACAAGTGCTCATACGGCGTTACTTATGAAGGCGAGACGGTAGGCAAAAAACGCATTCAGATTTACCTGCAATTTATAGAAGAGAAAGGGCGGCCCCCGTCAATAAAATGGAACGATGATACCATTATATGCGTCGACCCGCGGCTTAGGGAAGTTGCTGAGACGGCGATAAAGGCATTTCGATGCAGGATGAAATTACCGGAAAAATTCGGCATACCGATTCAAAACGCCTTGGCAAAATACGTTCAGTTTACGCTTGCCCGCCAGCGACAAACGGCTGAATAGACCAATACCACATAAGGCAACACGATGCCCGTTACGGCTTGTTATTCTTTGAAAAACAGGATAAAATAGAATAAGGTGAGTTATTTCATGAATTAGTCGAAAAAAGGAGAATTAAAAATGGTAAATATAGACTATCTTAAATCAATTTCGGAATTAAAAATGGCATGGATAAAACCTATGACCATTGACGAATTAAACGATTTCTTTAAATCTTTGGATAATTTCATCGAAAGCTTCCCGAATGAAGAGGAAAAAATCAATGTCGCATTGGGGGCAAAGGATTACGATACCCTGGCAAGAAGCCTTAATGCTATCCGAAATATGCTGGTAGCAATTTACGCCGATGATTTGGCCAAGGAGTGCCAGACCCAAATTCAGGCGCTCAATAAAGATATAAAACATGAAAAACTTGAAGCTTTTATGGCTTATTATTTAAAGTGCTTATCCATGCTCTCGATTGATGTTCAAATGGCAATGCTTAAGAATCAAGAAAAACCGCAGGAACAGTCTTCGGAGAAACCTCCCGATGAAAAACCGGAAGAAGCGAAAGAGAAAAAAATCATTTTAGCGGTTGATGACAGGGCGTTTTTCCTGACCCTGTTAAAAAAGGCGTTGGAGGATATTGATCATAAACTGGTTTGTGTAAATTCCGCCAGTAACGCGCTGAGTTTTATTGCCAAGTGCAGCCCGCATCTTTTTCTCCTGGACATAGAAATGCCGGAGATGGACGGTTATGAACTCGCGAAAAAAATAAAGGAAAGCGGACATAGTGCGCCGATTATTTTCATGACAGGCAATGCCAAAAGAGAATGTGTGCTAAAAGCTGCAAAAGTCGGGGCTGTTGATTTCGTAGTAAAGCCAATCAATAAAGAAGAAATTATAGCAAAAATAAACAAGCATATTTAGCAATTCGGCGCAGCCGAATTGCTAAGGGAGTTTTGCCAAAAAGCAAACTCCGCTCTTTGCGGACTAAAGTCCGCTTACTTTTTTTTGCCTTTTTAGACTTTATGCTTTTTAATCATATATTGTGTTTGGCAAAACTCCAGTCTCTTATAAAAAAAAGCATTTTTCCCTACTTTCCAAAAATGTAAACACATACTTGAAAACCGTTTATTTTTGTGATATATCTATGCAAGGAGCAATCGGTATGGGTCATGTAAACACACAAATCACCATAAAAAACGTTAGGGATATATACAAGGCGGAAGACGGAATTATACAAAAGCCTGAAATCCGAAAGGCAACCATTGACGTTATGGTGGATACCGGCGCTACCACGCTGGTTATCAATAAAAAGATTTTCGAGCAGCTTGGACTTCGTGCTATCGGGGAACGGGAAATAAGCCTTGCAAACGACGCAACGGAAAAATGCAAACTGACCGAAGCGCTGGAGATTAACTGGGAAAACCGTTCTGTTGTAATGTCCGCAGTGGTAATAGAAGACGCGCCGGAATTTTTACTGGGCGTTCTTCCGCTTGAAGGTATGGATTTAATAGTGGATACGGTAAACCAAAGACTAGTCGGAGCGCACGGCGATCATGCGGTATACAGAGCAAAATAATGAGTAATTCGGCAAAAAAAGCCTACGGCTTTTTTGTACCCACTTGCACAATCCTCCAATCCATGTTATCCAAAAAATGTCTAAAAAATATTTTTGTCCAAAGGAATTAGGCTCCTACTAATGATTTTTCATTTTGAACAATATCGTGCATTTCACTCTGCATATTTTTAACAAGCATGGCAAGCGCGGCAAGACGGACTTCCATAGACTCTTTTTTTGTCGCTTTGCGGTAATTTCCTTGCGCTACAGCAACAGACACCTCGTTTACTATTTTGTCAACGTCAATTTCATCGTAGTTCATATCATACCCCTTCTAACAAAAAGTAATACTGCTTGGTTAATTTCATTGCATGAATGACCACAAGACAATCTTGTTCTTCGTCTTCAATCGCAATGATTTCCAAAGCCCTTCCTAAATTATCAAATCCAACAAACAAACGCTTCATTGGCGGATAATTTAACATGATGTCATTATTAAAATGAGACAAACAATAGCTGATATTTGCCTCTGTTATCCCATGTTTAAGTGCGCTATCTAGAATGACAATATCCATGTTTTCACCTACTTATATTATACCACTTTTCACTGCTTTTTAAATCTTCACCGAAAAAGTATTTTCATACCTTATATACGGCGCGGACATACGTTTTTGCTTTACTTTCGGAAAAAAAAATAAAATTTATTATCGAGAACGCTTTTTTCCCTCTAATTCCACTTGCCACTTTCTCCCTAAAATGGTAAAATACTCCCAATGAATCAAAAAGTCGCTATTATTGGTAAAAAGCCGCATAATTCTCTATTTAAAAAAATCTTTAAAGTGTGTGCAATTGAAAGTGAAGGATTTTATTCGTGATTAGTAACATTTTTAAAAAGTGCAGAATACCTCGCTCTGGTCCGGGCGCGCTGCCTCACCTAAAGGTTCGGCGCATCTATTCTAAATGGGGATTTTATTTAGCGCCACGCTGTGCCGAATTATCCATCAAGAGGGGAACCTTCGCCCTATGGGCTCGGTTGAGGTTCCACACGCCTACGGCGTGCACGATTGAGCGCCACGGCGCGGACGGCGGGATAAATCCCGCCTCATTTTATTCATCTGGGTTACGCTGTCGCCCACAGAAGATGCTAAAGCATCTTCTGCTTTATTCAATAGTAAAGGATTTTATTGGGGCTCTCGGCGTGTTAAATTTTTCAAAAGACACCCTTCGGGTGCTGTTGTTTGCCGTGGCGCCGGGGCGTTTGGAATTTGTTCATCCACACGCCTTGACGGCGTGCTGTTGGGAGTGAAAGGTTTTAATTGTGATTAGTAACATTTTTAAAAAGTGCAGAATACCTCCCTCTGACCGCGGCGCGGACGGCGGGATAAATCCCGCCTCATTTTGTTCATCTGGGGTACGCTGTTCGGCGCCGGGGCGTTTGGAATTTGTTCATCTACACGCCTTAAGCGGCGTGCATTATTTGCCCCCCCCCCCCCCCATGTAATAATCAATTATACAAACAAAATAACATCACTTTTTCAAACAATATTCTCATTATCTTTAAAAAATGCCGGGTTGTTCCGTATGGAGGAATACCGGCTTTTTTATAAATGCCGACGGGCTTTAAACGTAATTTTTTACATCTTGGAGGATGAAAAATGAAAAAAATTGGTTTTACATTGACTATGGTTTGCATGATGATTTTATCTTTATTGGTAATTTCTTGCGCAACAGCAAAACTTCCGGCATTTGACCCGTCATTACCTAAGTCTGAAACAGCACTCTTCATTATTCCCAAACACATTTACATAGTAGCAATTAATGGTGAAGCCGCAGGATGGGAAAATGGACAGGTGCGTATTCCGGCAGGGAAACATACATTTACTTTAACATCTGAAGAGAATGTAATGGTATATGAACCCGCAAACGTGCTTTATGGCTATACTTCTAATTATAAAATAGTGAAACAAAGGCTTGGACAAAGTACTATATCGTATACATTTAAAGCAGGTGAGAAATACATTATAAATAGCAGTATGCTTAATAGTGGAACTTTTGATTCTCAAAAGGTTTATTACTCTATAAGTGAATATGAAGACACATATCCGGAAGAATTAGCAAGTTACGGTATACAAGTTGGCATAGGTAATACATGGGATGAAGAACTTTATGGAGGTGCGGTAATATCTTTAAAATTACCCGATGTACCAATTTTTTGGGGTATAAATTTCTATAGTCATTTCATAGGGATTTCAGGAGATTATTTGTTTACCAAAAGATTTTTTCCAACCGTTGGTCTTTATGGATTTATTGGCGTTGGCTTAGGCGCAGGTATACAATTAATACTTACTAGGGATGAAGAATCTTGGGATCATTCTCTAGAAGTTAGTGATACAAAATTCGTAACTTTTGCGCGTTTTCCTATTGGATTAACTTTTTTAACTGGCGGCGGCAATGAAAGTAGCGGACTGGAATTTTCTTTACAAATAACTCCAACTTTGGGTACTCCTATTCCTGATTTTCGTTTTCCCTTTGGTTCATGGAGTATTGATTTTTGTTGGCGTATTTATAGTCAATGATGTTACGATGTCCGACACCATTTTTAAAACGCGCTTGAAGATGTATGCCCAATAAAAGTTACACAGGCAGGTATTCTTTTTATTACTGATTAACATTGTTGGGAGCGTGGGCGCAAAGACATATCGGCGACTTGGCGTGCTTCCAACAATGCCACGTCAAAGTGTCCATCAAAGCATGCCATTAATGCCAAAAAAAAACGTGCGTCCATTCAACCCTCGCCACACTGGAGCCGAGATGGCTTTGCGCCCACGCTCCCAAAGATATAATCAATAAAAAGGAAAAGTTAAAGTGTTGGAACAAACTCTTTAGGCATACATCTTGCCTTCACTTGTAAATAAGGCGCAATTAGTCAAACTTCTCACTTGAAACATCTATTTTTATACATTACTATAGAAACATGAAACAAACAATAACACTTGAAGTTGAAAACGCTACGGTCATGCAATTATTAAGAAATTTAGCTGAAATGAGCCTTGTCAAATTTGCACTAAACCAACATTCTGATGACGATTTAATAATTACACAGATAAACGAAGTCTGCAAAGAAGTAGACACGTCATTAGACCCAAGTATAATGGCAGCTCAAATGGAAGTTCTGGAAGGCGATGACTGGTAATGATAAAAGGCGAAATATGGTGGGCAAATCTACCTGATGATCCTTATGGTTCTGAGCCGGGAAAACGCCGCCCTGTTTTAATAATACAAAATGATTTATTCAATCGTAGCGATATAAGAACCACAATCTGTGCTGTTATTACATCAAATATGAAACTTTCTCAAATGCCCGGCAACATTACATTGGAAAAAGGCGTTTCCGGTCTTGATAAAACATCAGTTATTAATTTTTCTCAAATTGCTACAATCGATAGAACACGATTTATAGAACAAATTTCAATGTTACCTAAGAATTATATTGATAAAATTAATGAAAGTATAAGATTTATTTTTGATGCAGAAATATAAAAATTAAGAGTAAGCGTAACAATATCCGATACCATTTTAAAAAGCGCTTGAAGATGTATGCCCAATAAATGTAACACAGCACAGGGGAAATTGCGTGATGGAAAAACATCTTCTGCGGGTTCCCTGACGTAGAGACCACGAAGTGGGCTCGGAGTCAGACTCCCCCAGAGTTTTTACAGCGCGCAATTTCCCCTGTGCTAGGGTACAACTCTTTAGGCATACATCTTTCTTTCACTTTGTATCTGCTTGATGTGGATACGCTAAAGGAGATTACGTCCCAAAACCTGACAGGGGAAGCATAGTCACACGGACCTTGCACGGATCAATCGTAACCAGAGCGCCATTTTCAATATCAGCGGCAAGATAGAGTAAAGCAGATATAATAGGAGCGGCGGTACTGTCAGGAATCACATCACCCATACGGATTTGTATAACGCTTGGTTTGTCGGCATGGGTAGCGGCAAGAATTGCTCCAAAATCAAGGTCATTGGTAAACACCGCATAACCATTGGTTTTTGCATACTCCATAATTTCTATAATGCGGCATACTGGAGAGCCTGTAATATATCCTCATGTTCAAGATAAGGATAATTGGCGAGAACTTCCTCAATAGAATGACCTGCGCCAATCTGGTTTATTATCATACCGACTGTTACCCTCATACCACGGATACAGGGTTTACCACCCATTACAGTGGGATTATGAGTTATTCGGTTAAAATGTTCCGTATACATTCTATGAATATAACATAAACCCGATAGGTAATGCAACACGCAGTGTCCGACACCATTTTAAAACGCGCTTGAAGATGTATGCCCAAGAAAATTCTTTAGCATACATCTTGCCCACACTTGTAAACAAATCTCATCAGCAAACCATCAATATACAGTAACTTATAATAATATTAAGCTCTTTACAATTTTAATTAAATATAATATAATTAACCCTTGTTCATAAAGGAGTGTGAAGAAAATGTCTATAATAAATACTATTGTTCAGCAAATAAAGCAGAAACGCCTATTGGTTGTGCAAATACTGTTTACGCTCAGCGCGTTTTTGGCAATGATTATTTTTAGTTATATCTTTATGAAAAATACCGTTCATCGGTATTTAAGGGAAAATACGAAAAGTCTTTTTGACGCGGCGGAAACCAAATTCACATCCGACCTGCTGGATCCTCAGCAAGCGCTGGGCGGTTTTGCAAATGCGGTGCGAAGCATGATTATAAACGGCAGTGATGCTGACGAATTACGGACTTATTTCAATGAAATATCAAATTATTTAACTTTAGGCAAAGACCTCAATGCTATAGGTTTTAACGGTTTTATTGGGTATTTTGAAACGCTTCCTGGCGGGCATGTTTTAATTGAAAGCCTTATCCAGTATAAACAACACGACATTGATACTACGCAACGCCAATGGTATCGGGACGCAATCGCTGCAAAAGGTAAAATTTCGGATACTGTAATACTTAGTGATGATATAATTTATGACAAGAATATGCTTATATATGCGGTCTGTATATATAATGATGCAGGTCGCCGCCTGGGAGTTGTAGGTGTCAGGGTACAGATTGACCATCTTGGAGCATACATCGTTGAAATAACCAGACTCCAGAAAGCAATCGGAATACTGATCAGTGATGATTTGATTATACTCGCCCATCCAAACGCGGCTTTTGTGGGTAAAAGCGCGTCAGACACGGAAATTCCTTT
>Ga0268262_10000054_pt1 | contig 131225 bp, 131 predicted proteins | sample TergutNc150P3_FD_190354 | JGI IMG/M metagenome (GOLD analysis project Ga0268262, IMG submission 190354) | Nasutitermes corniger P3 segment gut microbial community from laboratory colony in Florida, USA - Nc150 P3 (SPAdes) (version 2) | ecosystem: Host-associated > Arthropoda: Insects >...
TCCCTTTAAATTCTTCCACACCAACAAGAAAAAGAAAGTTCGGATTTAGTCCAAAATTTCATTTCCGTATGGATCGATATTCCCACGGGCAAAAGCCGATTTAAATAGTACTTTTGCACAATTTTCACGGTCAAAATAAATTTAATACGGATAAGCAAAAAACGTATTAGGTAAATTTGGAAATTTTCGATGCCTCCTATGTTTCGATATTCATAAAAAATACAGTCAGAAAATTAAGATTTAAACTGTTGTTTAGTGCAATTTTCAAGGTTTTATGAAGTTTTATACATAAAAAAGCCCCTGTAAGGACATATATCCGTACAGGGGCACAGTCAATAATAAATAAGGCTATGAAGCTTGTTTTTGTTTAGCTGAATTATCATCAGGTTTTTTTACAAGAGTAAGGGCACGGCGTTCATTCGGCGTATTTTCCTTCTTTCTATTTGACGTTAGACCGCGTAAACACCGCTTCCCCTTTGGCGATATTCGCGGACTTCAGTATTAATTTAACTCTTTCGTTAGGTGAAACATCCCTCTGAAGGGAAACCTGCGCCTCCAGCGCGAGCCGGGGAATAATTACCACCCAGCGGCTGCCTTTGTTTTCTATGGCGACGGCATCCCAAACGGAATCTTTTTTGTCCGATAAATAAACCATTTTCCAGTGGTTGTCGGAAGCCCTTTCCGCGTGAACTGCCGCCGTCGTCGCCGCCTCGCTGAAACCAAGACGCGCCGAAACGTCATCGGAGGAAAGCGTCCTGCTTCCTCGGAGGAAGGCTCTTATCTGAATATGGGCGAGTAAATCGGTGTAACGGCGCAGAGGGCTCGTTACCTGGGTGTATGTGTCTAACCCAAGCCCCTGATGCCGTCCCGGTTTTACGGAAAGCGCGCGGGACCTCATACATTTGCGTAACTGTATGGAACCGGCAAAACCGTCCGTAACTTTTCCCTGCATTTCCACTTCCTGACTGATATACGGAAAAGGAAGTCCCTTTGAAGCCGCCCAGTTTCCGGCTCCTTCCCCCGCGGCGATCATACATTCCTTAACCAAAAAAGAACTGCGGTAATCAATTATCGGTATAATATTAATCTCCCCGTTTTCAACCGCGATGTGAACGTCGGGAAGATCGATATTAACCGCACCATGCGCGGTACGGCGGTTATAAATCTTCCGCGACAGGGAAAAAAGTTCCCGTAACGCGGCCGCGTCCGTCTGATCCGCTCCTTTATCCGTATCCATTACCCTGTCCGCTTCCTCATAAGTCATACGCCGCGCTTTTATGACGGAGGGAAATATTTCCGTATCTAAAACTATACCGTCTTTATCAATCGTCATCTTAAATGTTAACGCCGACGACTTCTCGGAAAGTCCCAGCGCAAACATTGGAATCGCGTCATGCGCGAGCATACGGACGGCTCCTTCGGGAAGATAAAGAGTGGCGCCCCTGTCACGGGCTTCTTTTTCTTCGGGACTGTCAAAGGAAATGGAAGCGGCGGGGTCGGCGACATGGACATATAGAATATTTTTGCCTTCTTCGATATCAACGGAGACCGCGTCATCGGGGTCGTCGCTCCACGGGCTGTCAATGGCGAATGCGGCAAGACCGCAAAGATCGCGCCTCTGTTCCTCCGGAGGAGACGCGGGGCGGACGGAAGCGCTGGAGAGCGAAACGCCGAAGCGGCTTGGGTGGGGATTAACCATTCCCGTCCAAAAACCCGTTTTAAGGAGCAGAAAGTGGGCCTCTTCCGGCGTTTCACTCAGGGTTAAATCCCTCATTGTCCTGCTCTTTATCGATTTGCCGAACGCAAGAGCCTCGACATCCTGAAGATAACGAGCGTCTTCCGGCAAAAGCTTATTATCGGCTGGATTTTTTAAGCACGCCTTTAACCGTTCCAGAAATCGCATACGCTCGCCCGACTCAAGTCGTACGGTAGCCCTCTTTGACTCTTCGGCGGTTACTTCGTCCTTATTTCGCGGGGTAATAACGTCAATATTGCCGCAGAAATATAAACCGTCCTTTAACTCGCGATATGCGGCGTAGGCGGAGGACGGAGTATATTCGTTACAAATAAAACCTGCAAACTCTTTTAATGATAATGACGCGCCTTCGCCCGATAATAATTCCCACGCCTCGCGAACCGCTGATACGGACGGACTACCGCGTTCAATTTCATTAAAATTATTCACAGGCCCGGCGTGTAGTGTCTCAATATCTTTGTCGCGAACCTTTACCTGTTCGCCGTTTTGAAGAGAAATGGAAAATTTTCCGTCCGCTTGGTCTTTAACGATAGCGGGTTTGTTCTTATAAATGACCAGCGCTCCGCAAGTGATCATTCAACTATTATATACTAAATCGCCTCAACGTATAGGCACTCTCTTAACTCTTTCGCGTGATTCTTTATTTTCCTAAGCGCCTTCTGCTCAATCTGACGGACTGTTTCGGGAGAAAGATCGAGTTTATCCCCTATTTCCCTTAATGTGCAACGCTCGCAACCGTTCAACTGATAACGGTGACTGATAATATGTTTTTCTTTATCCTTTAATTTGCTTAAAATATGTAACGCGCCGTCGCGGGAGGCTTTTTTCATCAGGTCCCGCTCCGGATTGTAAGTATAGTCTTCGTGAATATCCACCGCGCTGACGGTATCATCTTCGCCTATGCTCTGATCAAAAGACATAGAATCGGCCGTATAACCGGCAAAAGAATCAACAATGCGAACGGAAATGCCAAGCTCTTTAGCGATGTCGGAGTTTTTAGGCTGATGCATCAAACTTTGACAGAGAACGCTATACGTTGTTTGAATCCTACGTAATGTTTCCTCTTTGCGTTGCGGCAAGCGGACAAAATACCGCCTGCTGGAAATATAACGGCTGATAAATTGTTTTATCCACCAGCTTGAATATGTTGAAAAACGCACATTCTTGCGGAAATCGTATTTCTTAGCGGCGTTTAAAAGTCCGATATTCCCCTCTTGAATCATATCCATTTTTGAAATGCCGGGAATATTGTACATTCCGGCTATCTTTACCACTAAACGCAGGTTTGAATTAACAAGAGCGTGAAGCGCGGCGGTATTTCCGTTCTGTATCTGTTTAGATAATTCCAATTCTTCTTCAAAAGATAAAAGTGGAAATACCTTTATTTGCCTATAATAGGTCTCAAGCAAATTTTCGTTTGTTTTTTGTGTCTTTTTTACCATATTATCCTCCTGTCTATTCAATAACAAAATACACAGTTACTATATAGCAAAATTCGTGCCAAGTAAGTTAATATTTGATTATTTATTTGTAATTCCTTATCAGATAAAGAATTACGAGAAAAAAGCAGTCCTTAACGGGTCTAATTATTCTCAAAGTGTATCGTTTTTCATACAATTATGAAAATTTATGTATAGAAAATGTTATCTTGATATGTTAAAGTGAGCTATGAAATACGACATTACGGCGATTGAAAAGAACGGAGACGTTTTTTATTCCGTCGAATGGTCTCCTCTTTCCAAAGCCGAGCGTTATGATATTATCACCAAAGTCCCATCTCTTGCCGGAGTTTTTGAAATATACTGGATGGACGAAAACAACCACCTAAGGTTATTTGTCGTGGGAAAAACGGATTACGGCGGACTTAGAAGCGAAATTAGGCGTATTACCGATCCGGAATTATGTAAAGATAATGAAAAAACGCGAAAAATACTTGAGGAAAAAGAAATCTGGTACCGTTACGCTCTTACCGATTCCGCGAACGTAATGGCCGACGTAATCTGGTACTTTATGCAAAATTACTTTCCGGAAAAAACTTCATTTAAACATTCAGGTCGTTTCAACAATATTTCCTTAATAGAATCCGCTCCCAACAAGCTAATATGGGTCCCGTAAGAAATGATTGAATATATTATCCCCTCCAATATTGACGATAGAATACTGAACCGCGCGGCGAGGACTTTGGAACAAGGGGGGCTTGTAGCGCTCCCGACCGACACAAGCTGGGGTATTGTTTGTTCGATTAAATCGCCTGCCGCCATAAAAAAATTAAGAAAACTTTCCGGAGAAAGAGATGAAAGGCACTTTACCCTTCTTTGCTCGAGCATTTCCCAATTTGTTGAAGTTGTCAGTATGGACAATACCCGTTTCAGGCTGATTAACCGGCTTTCTCCGGGGCCTTATGTATTTATTTTAAAAACACTGTCGGGAACTGAAAAATTTCTCGATATACGCCGTCATGAGCTTGGCGTGCGTATCCCCGATTATCCGGTTCCAATCCGCCTGATCGAAACGCTTAAATCCCCGCTCTATTCAATAACGGCAAAAAAGAGCATGACGGGCGGTGAAGATTTTAACGCGCATCATGTCGAGGAAGCGGGCACGGAACTGCCGCCGATTCCCGAAGAAGATCTTTTTGAAAGCGGGTGGGAACTGGACGACATTGAGGGTTTGGATCTTATCCTTGACGGCGGAGAAGAAAGGGAACGGATTTTTTCTACGATTCTTGATTTATGCGCCGATGAAGTAAAAGTTTTGCGTCATGGCGCGGGTAAATGGCCAATTTAGTTTATTCTTGAGAATTCCATAAAAAATATATATATTAGTATAGATGATTAAAAAGAAATTAAAGTATACGGTAAAATTTGTCTTTAGAAGAAGGGTTTTTGTCATCCTTTCCCTTCTCGCGCAGATTTTCCTGTTTATTTTTCTGGTTGCCGGAACGGGCTTATATGTAAAATTTTCTTATTGGATTCTTTCTATTCTTAGCGTTATTGTCAGTATTAATATAATTAATAAACATGAAAAGGCGGGTTTTAAGCTTACATGGATTTTTATAATTTTACTTTTTCCTCTTTTTGGAGGAATCCTATATATAATTTTAAATTTCTGGTCAAACCCCAAAAAATTAAGAAGATCCCTTTTTGGAAATATCGCAAAAAGCCGCGAGGCCTTTTATCTTACCGGAAACAGACTTAACGAACTTATCGACACATATCCCGATTTTAAAACGCAGGCTCATTATTTGCAGGAATACGCCGGTTTTCCGGTATACGGAAATACAAGACAGGAATATTTTCCGTCAGGCGAATTTTTTTTTAACAGGGTGCTAGAGGACCTTGAAAAAGCGCAAAAATATATTTTTTTGGAATTTTTTATTTTAAAAGAAGGACAGATGTTCAATTCGATAATGAACATTCTTGAAAAAAAAGCCGCCTGCGGCCTTGACGTGCGGATAATGTACGATGACATGGGCTGTTTTTTTACCCTGCCGCCCGATTTTCCAAAAACGTTAAAACAAAAAGGAATTAAATGTTTTGTTTTTAACCGTTTCAGGCCGATTGTTTCTTCATTGCAGAATAACCGCGACCACCGTAAAATTATTTCGATAGACGGTAAAATAGCGTTCACCGGCGGGCTTAATTTGGCGGATGAATACATTAACGCCGTTGAACGCTTCGGCCACTGGAAGGACGCGGCGATAAAAATCGAAGGGGACGGGGCGTGGTCTTTAACGTTAATTTTTTTACAGATGTGGAATTTAGGTTTTAAGCAAAAAGATGATTACGCGTTTTTTTTCCCGTGGAAAGACAATATCATTGTACACACGGAAACCGGAGTGTCCGAGGGTTTTGAAGCTTGGGGTTATGTTCAACCGTATGCGGATAGCCCTATTGACAAGGAAAACGTCGGGGAGCACGTATACATCCAAATAATTAATCAGGCTAAAAAATATGTTTATATCAACACTCCGTACCTGATTGTAGATGACAACCTTCTTTCCGCATTAATACTGGCGGCGAAAAGCGGCGTTGATGTCCGCATAATAACGCCGCACCGCTGGGACAAAAGGATTGTAGCTATCGCGTCGCGTTCTTATTACAGAAGACTCATTCAGGCCGGCGTAAGGGTTTACGAGTACACTTCCGGTTTTAATCACGGAAAAACATTCGTCTGTGACGACAAAATGGCGACCGTAGGCACTACAAATCTTGATTTCAGGAGCCTTTACCTTCACTTTGAATGCGGCGTGTTAATTTACGCGAGCGAAACGGTCGCCGCGGTCAAGGAAGATTTCTTGCGTACTCTGCCCTACTCACAGGAAATAACCTTAAAGGAATGCGCCGACAAAAAGTTCAAAAGCATAGTTTCAGACATATTACGTATATTTGCTCCTTTACTGTAGCAGATAACAGGTAACAGAGAACAGAGAACAGAGAAATAAAAATCTTATCTTTACTCTGTTAACTGTTAACTGTTATCTGTTATCTGTTTAAGAGCGTTTCCAAATTGCGACCCGCGGAATGGACAAGTTCTTTTAATGTCTGCCAAATAATTTTTTTTCTGGATTCTTCCAAATTGCTTTGCGATTTATAAACGCGGCCTATCAAAGAAAACCATGAGGTGTCAAGTTCTGAAAGTGATTTAATGTCCGCGGCGGTAAGGATATGGTATACGGCCTCTATAAAATCCTCGCGTTCCTTATTGTCAAGATTGGCGAGCCATTCGCGTAAGGTATCATTTATAAATTTACTGCCGACGGTTGTTTTTTCGGTTAGAACAAGATTGTTATATGTCACATCCCATGAATAAAGATTATGCTGCATAAGGCCGTTTTCATTGCTTTTTATAACAATGTAATCGGTACCGTGTTCCATAAACATTCCTATAATTGACGACTGCGGCACATAAAAATAAATCTTGTCTTTAATAGCGTTAAAGCCGTCGCTGTAAATAAAATTTTTGCTAAAACCGGGAGAATCATTGCTGTAAATTCTTGTTATGCGCTTTTGAATTTTACTATCGCACTTGGAAGAGGCGTAAATAGCCAGGTTTCCCCCTTTTGAATGTCCGCCGACGCGCAGGGAGCCGTTTATTCTGGGAGCCATTTCTTCAAGATAATCTACGGCGGCAAGCTGGGACGGAATAACGTCCTTAAAGCACATATTAAAATCTTCCTTCCAACCTAAAATGGAAGAATCAGTCCCCCGGTACGCCACAAAACAATGATCGTCGCTTGTGTAAACACAAACGGCGGAAAATTGAATTTCACGATCCTCGTTAACATTATTTACAAAACCGAACAACTGGCAATTTCCGAATCTTCTTGACGCTCCAAGGGCTCTGATTAATTCATGATCTTCTTTGAATATCGAAGACAATTTAAAACCGGGTTTGCTTGATTTTTCATTATAAACCCTTACCGCAAGAGCGATGCTAATTCCCTCATTGTCCTCAGGCCCCGGAACAATTCCGTCGAGCGTAAGATACGCGAGCTGTGAAAAAATAATATTATCCACCGGATTAAAAGGAGATACATTAAAATCTAAATCTCCCCGCCATTTAATATAATCAAACAAACACGCCATACTTGTTAATATAACATAAAAAACGTAAACTGTTGATATTAAGAAAAGGCGAATTTTCAAGGAGTAATAATTGGAAGACAAGCTATTTCCCACCGCGATCGTCGAACCTGCGGCGCGAAGTTCTCCCATGGATACGCCCGTGGTTTTACCCCTTGTGGATTGGACCAATAAACGCCTTTTTACCCTGTTTTGGCCGCTGATTATCGAGCAACTCCTTGTGGTAATGATGGGAATTATCGACATGGTAATGGTAAGCTATGTCGGCGAACACGCGGTAGGCGGGATTTCACTGGTTGAAACCATAAATTTTCTTATTATTACCGCTTTTAACGCGATAGCCACGGGCGGTTCCGTGGTCGCAAGCCAATACCTTGGGCGTAAAGACGAAGACAACGCCTGTAATTCCGCGAAACAGTTGGTATATATAAGTTTATTTATTTCCGTAACTCTTATGATTTTTACCGTTTTTACGCGCCGCCTGATGCTTAAAACTATTTTTGGAAACATCGCGGACGACGTAATGCGCTCTGCGGATATTTATTTTTTATTTATAGCGATTTCATATCCCTTCCTCGCGCTGTACACCGCCGCCGCGGCGATATTCAGAAGCATGGGAGATTCAAAGCTCCCCATGAAAATAGTAATATTTATGAATACGTTAAACATCTGCGGAAACGCGTTATTTATTTATGTATTCAAGTGGGGCGTTGCGGGAGCGGCTTTATCTACGCTTATAGGGCGCATCGCCGTAGCGCTTGTCATGATGCATCTTTTGGTAAAAGACAAGACAAGAATCATCAATTTACACGGAATAAAAAAGATAAGACTGGAAGGCGGCATGATAAAGCGCATCCTCAATATCGGGATACCGAGCGGCCTTGAATCGTCGATGTTTCAGGTCGGAAAAATATTGATAACAAGAATTTTTACGGTGTTCGGAACCGCCGCCATAGCGGCTAATGCCGTAGGGGGAACGATAAATTCACTGGCGTTTATGCCGGGAAGCGGCTTCGGCATGGGGTTATTAATCGTTACGGGACAATGCATCGGGGCCGGGGATTATCTTGCGGTAAAACGGCACACAAAAAAGATAGTTATACTCTCTTATTTAACATATTTAATAATAAATATATTTATTTTTATTTTTATGAATCCGATAATCGGTATTTTTAATTTATCACAGGAAGCGCATCATTTGTGCGTATTGTTTTTAAGGGTTCATTGCGTAACTTCCACGCTTTTCTGGTGTCCGTCATTCGTGCTTCCAAACGCGCTAAAAGCCGCCGGAGACGCGCGTTATGTCATGATTGTCGCCATCTGCACAATGTGGTTCGTGCGGGTATGTTCCGCATTTCTTTTGTCGTACACGTTAGGTTTCGGACCTGTAGGAGTTTATCTGGCCATGGGCGCGGACTTCCTTTTCCGCGGAATATTTTACACCAAACGTTGGCTCAGCAATAAATGGATAGAAAAGAAGGTAATATAGAGGGAAACTTATGAAAATTATTTCATGGAATGTAAACGGAATACGCGCCGTAGAAAAACGCGGTTTTTTTGAATGGTTAAAAAAAGAAAATGCGGATATAGTATGTATTAACGAAACCAAAGCCGAGCCGGGACAACTTTCCCCGATATTTATAAATCCGACGGGAACATCTTACACTTCCTATTGGGCAAGCGCTAAAAAGAAAGGCTATTCAGGCGTGGCGATTTACACAAAGATAAAACCACAAGAGACGCGTTTTTTAGGCAAAGCGGAATTTGACGAAGAAGGCCGCGTTTTAATCGCCGATTACGATGATTTTACCCTGATAGCGGCGTATTTTCCCAATTCGCAGGATGAGGGCAGGCGGCTTGATTACAAACTTAAATTTAACGACGCGATTTTAAAACTGTGTAATTCTATCGTAAAAAAAGAGCGGCATTTTTTACTGTGCGGCGATTTCAATGTCGCTCACACTCCCATCGATCTCGCGCGCCCGAAAGCCAACGAAAAAAACGCCGGTTACCTGCCGGAAGAAAGGGCGTGGATGGATAAATTTCTGGCCGCTGGACACATCGACACCTTCCGTCATTTTCATCCCGGAGAAAAAGACCATTACACATGGTGGTCGTACATGGGGCAGGCGCGGGTAAAAAACATCGGGTGGAGAATTGATTATCACTGTGTAGACAAAAGCTTTCTGCCTAGGGTAAAATCATCAATAATAAGACCGGAAGTTGAAGGCTCGGATCACTGTCCTGTGGAGATTGATATCGCATGAGAATTAAATATAACGCGCCTACGGTATTGTCATTCTCTATTATTTGCGCTTTGGTTTTATTCATGTCAAGCGTATTTCTTCCCCATCTTATTGAATACTGGTTTATGGTTCCCGGCAGAAACAATTTCCACGTCGGCAGTTTCAGAAACTGGGTTACCCTTCTTACCCATGTTATCGGTCATGCCAATTGGACCCACTTAATAAGCAATTTCACCTTGATACTCCTAATCGGCCCCATGCTTGAGGAACGTTACGGTTCAAGAACGCTTTTGTTTATGATAGTCATTACGGCGCTTGTCACGGGAATTTTAAACGCGCTGTTGTTTAACAGTTTTCTTTTGGGCGCGTCCGGCGTAGTTTTTATGATGATTCTTTTATCTTCGTTTACAAATTTTTCCAAAGGCGAAATTCCCCTTACATTTATTCTTGTGCTAATATTATATTTGGGCGTACAAATATTTAACAGATCAGGCGCGGATAAGGATAATATTTCCCATTTCGCGCATATTATAGGCGGCTTGTGCGGAAGTTTCTTCGGGTTCTTCCGCGTTCCAAGGAGGTATAATGAATAAGGAATTCTTGCAATTTGACACGGTGCGCGACAACGCGATTAAGCTGGCGCACAAAATTTATTCGGATGGATTCATTCCCGACGTAATCTATGTTTCCCTTCGCGGCGGCGCGTATCTTGGAAACATCATCAGCGAGTATTTTAAAATCGTACACAGGGGCGCGCGCCCCGTTTACTATGCCGCGGTAGTCGCCCGCTCTTACTCGGACGTCGCGAAGTCGGGTCAGGTAAAAGTTGACGGATGGACATATTCGCCCGATTATTTGCGCGTAGGAGACAAAGTGCTGTTGATAGATGATATTTTTGATTCGGGTAAAACGATAAACCATCTTGCGCAAATTATTCTTGAAAAAGGAATTCCGCGCTATGATTTTAAAATAGCGGTACACGATTATAAATATTTTTATGATAAAGCGGAACAGCTTCCGATTCAACCCGATTATTGGTGCAGAAAACACGACGTATCTGTTAAAGACGACGTTTACTGGATTCATTATATGAGCCATGAATTAATGGGGTTAAAAGAAAAAGAGCTGGAAGAAAATTATTACTCGCGCGATCCAAGTTTAAAAGACGCGATGCATGTAATAACAGAGAATTACTAATGGTTTGCGGAATTGACGAGGCGGGACGCGGCCCTCTTGCCGGCCCCGTCTGCGCCGCCGCGGTAATACTTGGCGAAGGCTTTCCGCGCGAATCGCGCGAATTACTGAACGATTCAAAAAAACTCTCCTCCGCCAAACGCGGGGATCTGCGGCGGCAAATATGCGAAGGCGCGCTCGCTTGGGGAATCGGCTGGGCAAGCCACACGGAGATTGACGACATCAACATATTACAGGCAAGCCTTCTCGCGATGAAGCGCGCCTTTGAGGAAATGCGCAAAAAGCGGGATGTTTCAGGCGATAATTTATCCGTTATCGTAGACGGCCTTTATGCCCCCGACATCGGTATTGAATGTACGCCGATGGTAAAAGCGGACGCGAAAGTCCGCGAAGTAATGGCCGCCTCAATCCTAGCAAAAACGGAGCGTGACAGTTACATGGATGAAATGGCCCTGCTCTACCCCCAATACGGTTACGAGAAACACAAGGGCTACCCGACCAAAGCGCACCGGGAATTAATCCGCAAATACGGACCTTCGCCGATACAGCGGATTACTTTCAAGGTTAGGTGATATTATTCTAAAATTTCATCTCGCAGAGGCGCAAAGGCGCAGAGGATGCGGAGTTTCTGTCCGATAGCTTTTCGTTATACAAGATATATTATCTTTAAAACAAGGATCATGAAGGTATAACGTTAATATTTCGAACAACAACTTTGCGTCCTTTGCGCCTTTGCGAGAGTTCTTTGCGTAAATTTTTAAATTTAAAGGTTTTTGTCCGGTGTCTTATCGTGAAATTCACGCTTAACCTTCGGACGAAACTTGCCCTTCCCTCCTTTGTGATCTTTGTTCCTTTGCGCTCTTTGTGAGAAATCCTGCGTTTTATTTTCTTTTTCGCGTTTAGCGGAACCTGAATGTTTTTTCTCGCGTACCGCTTTTTCAAGCACTTTAAGGGATTCTTCAAACCCGCCAAGAAACGCCTGCAAATCATCGGCAAACAGAATCACCGACTGCCTGTCAAAGCCTCCGTTGTCGCGATTTTTGCTCTCAACAATATTTAAATATAAATCGCCAACACGATTCTCTTTAACATTAAAAAAATACGTCCGGTTAGGCAATATCACTCTATTAGAAAATATCTCACCTCTTACGCCCATAATTCACTCCTTATTGTCCGCTTCCATTATCATCTTTCTTTGCCAATCAAGCAAGAACCTCTCAACCCCGGCGTCGTCTCCTTCCGCATCCGCCATGATACGGAAAACAGGCTCCGTGGCGGAACCTCTCATCCAAATGAACGCCGTCTCCGTCCCCTCACCGTTGAAAAAAAGGATTTTTAGCCCTCCCCTGCCCGCCTCTCCAAAGCGGATCAAGTTTCGCCTCTGCGCCGTTCCGTTGTACGCGATAGCTTCCCAACCGCAAATACCAAAACTATTTTTTAATTGTTCTTTTCGCTCCTCCCACTCCCGCAAAAACACTTCCCTGTACCGGTCTTTCAGAGCGGCGTGATCTTTTGTTTTTATTTGCAAAAGCGCGTCCTTATTATAAACGGGAGTGGTAACAAACGGCGGCAGGCTGGCTATAATATCCGCAAGCGTAAAATCTTCGCGGTATTTTTCCGTCTGGTTGGAAAGGCGAAGCCAAATTTCAAAAAGACCGCTCCTGTCGTTCATGGAACTTATGGAAAGCATTTTCGCGACCGCAAGAACGGTGCTGACGGGATCGCGGACGGCGGACGGATGGGTTATGTTTCCACCTGCGGAACCCTCGCCTAAAATACGCACAAGATAGCCTTCTTCTCGCAGATTACGGGCAAGAGAGACTACATTAGCCTCACCTACTTCGGCGCGGAAGACGGAAATTTCAAAGGCTTTGGCTATTCTATCTATTCGCATGGAAGTAGGATCATTAACCGCCACGGCGGCTTTCGCGTAATTGCCGTTGAAACAGCAGGATAACTCTTTGGGAATAAACTCCCGCATCCAGACAAGTTGGGAAAATTCCGCGGTACAGGCGAGGGCGAATACTTCCTGCGCTTCAAGAGCGCGCGCTTTATTTTTTATATCGTCCCAAATAACAAGGTTCCCCCTGTCGCCGTCGCAGTCGGGAACATATCCAAGAATAAAAGACGAATCACGCTTGTGCGCTTTCTCCAGTAATTTACAACAGGGAATAAGAGACTCCCCTTCAGGAACAATACGGTGGGCAATCTGTCCCGGTTTGTCATTGATACATTCAAACTTAATGCCAAGACCCGTAAAAAAATCTTTATCGATAGAAACGGTTCTCGCGCTGCCGTTAAAATCACATACTATTCCAAGCGGCTTTTTTACAAGACCTTCTTTCATCGCGTTTGAAACGCCCGGGGCGGTAACGTCCGCGCCCGTTCCCCACGCTACATCGCCGCAAAAATTATAATACGCTTCTAAAGACTGCGCCTTCGCGTTTTTTTCACCGGCGAAAACTTTTTTAACCTGTTCGGTATCGGCGGCTGAAAAAAGTTTTTCAATTTTTTCAACGCAATCTTCTTTTTCCAGAAAGGCGCGAAAAGCGGCGATAAGTTTATGCGATTCTTCAGCCGCCAGTACTCCGCCGTCGGTAAGACCGAATTTAATTCCGTTATGGCCGATAGGATTATGGCTCGCGGAAATGTAAATAAAACCCGCGCTTACATTATTTGTTAGTGTCGGTTTTTTTTCCCGCTCCGCCGCGCCAAGTTTTTTCGCCCAAGCCATAATTTCAGGCGCGGCGGTTACTCCGGCATATCTTACATCACAGCCGCGGGCCAAAAGGACGGGGATCATCGCGTCCGCGATTACTTTTCCGGTGGGACGGGTATCAATACCAAAAAGAATAACAGGAGCGCGAATATCACGGCCATATTTTAAATATTCTACAAAAACAAGAGCCGCGCCCGCGCAAATAATATTATGCGCTTTAGAAATTTTTTCTGATTTACTTTCTTCTCCGTCCGCAAATACGCCCCTCCACCCCGAGGCGGAAAGAATCATTTTATTAAGAGTATCTTTTATATCTTTATAAATCATACGCTAACCATACACTAATCATATGCTAACAATATACTAACCATATATTAACTATACGCCAAATAGTATAAACATTTCCCGTTAATAATTCTACATACTAAAAAAAAAGACAATATCTCAATAATCTTCTTTGATACTTTTTTACATATAGGGTGTATTTTGTTCCACTCATTATCTTAGATTTATTGATATGCGGTAGTTATTACCGATTATCTGTTTTATTAGGAGAACAAAATATGTCAGGACTGAATTTAATTCAAAGAAGGGAATTAGATCCATTGCTGATAAAAGCAAACAGGATTGTTAAACATTATGAAAAAGCCTCTAATTGCCGGGCATGCGTTATGGAGCCTGAATCAATCGACCATAAATTAATTTGCAGTCATTGCAGTCAAAGAACCCGCGCCGATATAAAAGATAAATGCGCTTATCTTCATATGGAAGCGGTAAACAAAGCGAGACAATTCGGCGGTTCCTATATTTATATATGCCTTAAAAAATTGGTTTTTTGGACCAGTCCGTTTTATTCGGGCGAAAGACTCGCCGGAGCGCTTTTTTCAGGCGGAATCGAGGAATCGGAAAAAAACAGCGATAAAGTGCAGGCGCTAGCGCAGATCATGCTTTTATGCGCGAATCATCTGTCGCGTTTTAATCCAATCCAAAAAAACATCGTGTCAATAAATACCGACAATATTGAGACCCCGTCGATAACACAGCAAAAACAAAATATCGAAAAATACGCCTGCCAGTTAGACACGGAACGGATGCTTTTGGCCTGTCTTCGCCGTGGAGACAAGGAAGAAGGACAAAAAATTCTGGTTAAATTGTTAAATATTATTTATCAGGAAGTAAGGGGAAATTTCCAGGCTTTCCGCCTTAAGGCCCTGGAATTGGCGGTATTACTTTCAAGGGCGGTGTCGGATCCAAAGGATATAACGGATAATACCTCTTTGGAAAACACAAACCGCTGCATGAAAAAAATCGAAGAATGCGCGACTTTTGACGGAATTAAAGAAATCCTTTCCACTATCACGGACAAAATGTCGGGCATGATTTTCTCATTTCACGGAGTACGTCATTTTTCGGCGTTAAAAAAAGCGGAAAGTTATATTTGGAAACACTACACAAGAAAACTCAGCTTAAAGGAAATAGCGAACGCCTCGGGGCTTTCCGCCCCTTATTTGAGCATGATCTTTAAAGAAGAAATGGGGGAAAACCTTTCAAATTATCTTAACCGTCTTAGGGTGGAAAAAGCCGCCGGAATGCTGGTGACAACAAATCTGCCAATAAATGAGATAACTTTTGCGTGCGGTTTTGAGGATCAAAGCTGGTTCTCAAAAATATTCAAGAATTTTACCGGATTAACCCCTGGTAAATACCGGGAACGCGGGATCATCGCGGACGGGAATATCATGGGCTAGGCGGAAAAAATGGGTGATTTTATGAAAGAGAATAAAATTCAACAGAACAATAACGATAATTTGACGGAAAAAGCCGAAAAAATTATGTTTGATTACAATCAGGCTACCGGAAGCAGTATATGTATTTACAATAAGGAATACAAACCGTATTTTCCGCCTTCTTTTGGAACAGATCGTTGTCCGGAAACAAAAATTTGTTCCTGTTGCTCTAAATTTCGCTCCAATAATGTCGGAAAAGGCGATTATCCCTGCCATGAAATGCATATTAACGCGTTAAACGAGGCAAGCAGGAAGGGTAAATGCCACATTTATCATTGCGGATTGGGCATTCTGTTCTGGATTAGCCCGATATACACCGAAGGAGTACTATCGGGAGCCGTCAGAGGGTCAGGTTTTTTTACGGAAAACAAAAAAACCATTGACTTTTTTTCGAATTCCAATGATACTTTTGTTATGTGCAATGACGAAATATCGAAAGATGAATTTAAGGGACGCGTCAATACATTTCCGGAGGCCGACGGGGATAAAGCCCAGTCGTTGGCGGAAATGATGCAGTTATGTACGGAGTCCCTATCCACCGGAAGCGAAGATTACCACGAAACAATAAAGCGAAGAGCCCAACAGCAAGAAGCGATTTCCAGAATAATTGAAACATTAAAACAGCAATACCCGGCAAACGCCGAAAGACCGGGTTATCCTCTTGAAAAGGAAAAATTGTTCATGTCAACCTTACGTAAGGGCGACCCTGTAGAAGCAAAAAAAACGCTTAATGAACTTCTTGCGATGTTATTTTTTTCCAATCCGGGACAATTTAAGTATGTGCAGTTAAGGGTAATTGAACTTGTCGTGCTTATTTCCAGAGTGGAAATAAACCCGGAGAAAAGCGGTTCGCTTTCCATGGAAATTAACAATCAAAATCTCAGAATGGTACAAGAGGCAAAAACCGTTGAAGAACTGACCGACATTCTACACAATATAGTTGACCGCGTATCGGATACAATTTCTTCCTATCGGGGAATCCCCCATGCCGCGGCCCTTAGGAAGGCTGAAAATTTCATTCTGGAAAATTTCACCAGGAAAATAAGCCTTAAAGAGATATCTACCGTAGCCGGTCTTTCTCCCCCCTATTTCAGCACCATTTTTAAAGAAGAAATGGGCGAGAACCTGTCAAAATACCTGAATAGGCTAAGGGTGGAAAAGGCAAGCCATTTGTTACTCGACACGGACATGTCGCTTAGCGAAATTGCCGCCTGCTGTTGTTTTGAAGATCAAAGCTGGTTTTCCAAGAAATTCAAAGCCTATACCGGCATAAGCCCCGGAAAATACCGCAATCAAGGCGGCGGAATCATCAGAAACATCGGAGCAAACAATTTTTCCGAGGGTTTCCGCAGGGCGCATAAATAAGTTCCCAAAACTAAAAATCATACGCGTGAAATTCGCGCGATTTGAAGCAAAAAAAAACTGTAGACGTTAGCGTCTACAGTTTTCATTAATTTAAAGTGCTTTTCACTCCGGAGACGGAATAATTGCCAGTTCGGTTTCTTTGTCGAAGTAACGGGCTTTTTCCATTCTGGGGGTAAATATCGCGGTGTCTCCTACCTTGAAGACGTGGTTAGGTTCGGTGCGTGCGACAAGCGGTTGGGTTTCGGTTGTAAGCCATAAATGGATATCCGCGCCCAACGGCTCAACTACCGTAACCTTAAGAGTCATGGTATTGTTGCCTTCTTTTTCCATATAGGTCATGTCTTCCGGGCGAATACCGAAAAACACTTCTTTTCCTACATATTTTCTAAGATGTTCAATATGAGACGAATCGGCTTTAATTTTAAATGAACCTTCATCCAAAACGATTGAACTGCCGTCTTCCTTCACCTTTACATTGAGGAAGTTCATCGGGGGTGATCCGATAAATCCGGCTACGAACTTGTTAATCGGATAATTGTAGAGGAATAAAGGTGAACCAATCTGCTGGACTTTTCCATCTTTCATTACGACGATCTTGTTCGCCATCGTCATGGCTTCAACCTGGTCGTGTGTAACATAAATCATTGTCGCGTTCAAGCGCAGGTGCAGGTCGGAAAGTTCCGCCCTCATCTGTACGCGCAATTTCGCGTCAAGGTTGGAAAGAGGTTCGTCAAAGAGGAATACTTTGGGGTTACGGACAATGGCGCGTCCTACCGCGACACGCTGTCTCTGACCGCCGGAGAGCGCCTTGGGTTTGCGATCAAGGAACTTTTCGATGTCAAGGGTAACCGCCGCCTCATGCACGCGCCTGTCAATTTCGGCTTTTGGGACTTTTTTGATTCTTAAGCCGAACGCCATGTTTTCATAAACTGACATGTGGGGATAAAGGGCGTAATTCTGGAATACCATCGCGATATTCCTGTCCTTTGGCGGAACATCGTTCATTTTTTCACTGTCAATAAGGAGTTCCCCTTCGGTAATATCCTCAAGACCGGCGACCATACGGAGGGTGGTTGATTTACCGCACCCCGAAGGACCTACAAGAACGACAAATTCCTTGTCTTCGACCGTGATATTGGCGTTGTCAACCGCACGAACGCCTCCATCATACATTTTAGAAATGTTTTTCAACTCTACTTTTGCCATACGCTGGCCTCCCTATATTGGGTTATTTTATTACAGGTATTCAACAAAAATGACATTTTTATTGAATACCTAGGTCAATATACCCTCATATTATTGTTTTGTCAAGGTAAATTATAAAAATATTCCATTTTTTCCCCCGTATAAACCGTTAAAGTCTAAATAAGCTTAAGCCGATACTCTAATCACCGGGAGGGAAAGCCTCTCAAATATCAGACGGTGCGCATAGGGCATTTGCCCTGACGTCCAGGCGCATCGTCTTTTTTTTTAACTTTGTTTGTAGTTTTCCAAAAATACGCCTAATCTGCGCATCGCGTCCGTGAGGGTGTCTTTGTCGGGAAGGAAGACGATACGGAAATGATCAGGCTCCTTCCAGTTGAAGCCCGTCCCATGGACAAGGAGCAGGTGTTGATCGCGCAGCAGATCCAGCATGAACTTTTCGTCATTTGTTATATTGAAGCGTTTAATGTCTACTTTCGGGAAACAATAAAGAGCGCCTTTGGGTTTTACTACGGAAAGACCGGAGATTTCATTTACAAGTTTATACGCCGTATCCCTCTGCTCGCGTAAACGGCCCCCGGGAAGAATCAGGTCTTTAATGCTTTGATAGCCGCCTAGGGCTGTTTGAACGCCGTATTGGGCGGGCATATTGGGGCAAAGACGCATATTCGCGAGCATATCAAGCCCCTCGAGATAACCGACGGCGCATTTTTTATTGCCGGAAAGAACCATCCAGCCTGAACGAAAACCGGTGGCTCGCCATGATTTGCTTAAACCGTCAAAACTAACCGTAAGAATATCCGGCGCTAATGTGGAAAAAGGAATATGTACCGCATCGTCATAAGTGATACGGCTGTAGATTTCATCGGCATATACTATCAGATCATTTTCCATGGCAATCCGAGCGATACCTTCTAAAATGGAATGTTCGTAAACGGCGCCTGTCGGGTTATTTGGGTTGATCACTACAATCGCCTTGGTTCTTGGGGTAATTTTAGAGCGTATATCGTCCAAAACGGGATTCCAGTCGGAAGCCTCGTCGCAAAGATAGTGAACCGGTTTACCGCCTGCGAGGGTCACGGCGGCAGTCCAAAGCGGGTAATCGGGCATTGGGATTAAAACCTCATCGCCGGAATCAAGAAGCGCCTGCATGGACATCGAAATAAGCTCGCTTACCCCGTTGCCTATGAAAATATCATCTATCCCTACGTCCATTACTCCTTTGGATTGAAAATCCTGCATTACCGCCTTACGGGCGGCAAAAAGTCCCCGCGAGTCGCCATAGGGTTGCGCGTTGGGTAAATTAACTATTATATCGTGGACAATTTCATCGGGCGTATTTAAACCAAAAGCGGCCGGACTGCCTATATTGAGTTTAATAACTTTAAACCCCTCTTCCTCAAGCCGTTTGGCTTCCTTTAATACAGGTCCGCGTATGTCATAACATACATTTTCCAATTTTGAAGATTTATCTATATTTTTCACGTTTATTTAATCCTTGCTAAAAAGCCATTTCCCGGCTTCATCAATGTACTTTCTTATTATGGCAATGTGAATTTCCGCTCCTACTTTATCCGCTTCCTTTCCCCATTTTTCAACGGTTTTTACCTCTTTTATAACGCGCTGTCGGCCATTTTCCGCTATTTCATTGCATTTATCGGGGTTTAAGGAACGTTTTTCCATTGAATTATGCAAAAAATACGCCGAAAGCCCGGTAATTAAAATATTATCGGAAGAAACGGTTAATGATGAAAAATCAGGTTCGGCCTGATTAAAGTCTCCGCTTAAAAGTAGTGAAAAACCGTAAAACCAACTTAACCACTGTTTATCCTTTTTTTCGCATTTTCCCATATGCGATTTAAAAAACGCGACTGCGTCGGCATGACTGCCGCTTAAAATCCTTGCGGCGCCGAAAATCAGGATATTTCTATTAATTACGGACGGTTTGGCAAGAATAGTCTTGCCTTCCAGCTTTAGAACCGATTGAAAATCAGATATTACCAGATAGGAACTTGCTAAAAGGCGCACATTTCGCTCTGAATACTTGTGTTTTACATATATTTTTTGCTCTAAATAATACGCTAAAGCGGGCCAATCCTCTCTTTCAAGAAGCGAAAAAAGCCGATAATTAATGAAGAAATATATGCTCATACCGGTAAGGAGTAAGGCCATGAACAGTAATAGCGGTAAAGTAATGTATCTAAAATTAATCGCATATTCCGCTCTGCTTAGAATTAACGGCAAAAGAGCGGTGACCAAAATAACGATGGAGATTATAATGGTAAATGCTACTATCAGGTATTTGAACTTCAATGAAAACGCTCCTATAATGAATATATTAGAAAGATTGTGTTACGTCAACAATGCTGGGTTTCTAATTTAGCCCGGGGGATAGGATGAATGAATATGTGATAAAAGATATAAAACCTAATACGTTTTTCTCGAAGCCGGTTTATCTTGATAAAGCATATATCCTTACCGCGCCGGAAATGCCTTTTTCAGAGGAAATGACAAATTTACTCAAAAAGTGGAATATTAAGAATGTTTATAGCGAAGGCGATTCCAGCAAGGAATATTCGTCAAAAAGCGGAGAGACACCGGCTAGTACTACTATTCATGTTCCCGAAGAAGGGATGGGGCTTTCCCAGCAATCAGATTCGGACAAGTTAAAAAAAGCCGAGGATTTCTACACAAGTTTCCTTTTCTTCGTGGAAAATATGTTCGTTAAAGCCTCCGTATCCGACGACCTTGACGAAAAAACCGTAACTGAAAAAATAAAGGAAATAATTGAATACATAAAAGAAGACCGTCGTTTTTTAATGAGGGTTATAAAAAATATCGAGCCTGCGGAAGGAAAAAATTATCTTGCTACCCATTCCGTACGCTCGACTATAATCGCGATAATAATCGGCACATATCTTAAATTGCCGAGTTACCGGTTGATAGAGCTTGGGGTCGCGGCCCTTATGCATGAGGCGGGAATGTTAAAATTACCGTCGGCTATTTATTTAAGCCATAGGACTCTTAACCCCCAGGAGCAAAAAGCCATTCTTACCCATCCAATTTTGGGTTACAGTATGCTCAAATCGCTCGATTTTTCACTTCCCGTATGTTTGTCCGCCCTTGAACATCATGAGCGTGAAAACGGAACAGGCTATCCTAGAAAATTGCTCGGTGAAAAAATCAGCCTGTATTCAAAGATAATCGCCGTCGCCTGCTCCTACGAGGCGTTAAGTTCCAAGAGACCGCACAAGGAAGCCAAAGACGGCTATACCGGAATGCTTGAACTTTTAAAAAACGACGGCAAACAGTACGACGACACGATTGTGCGGGCGCTTGTCCTGTCTCTGTCGATTTATCCAATCGGTCTTTATGTGCTTTTATCAAACGGAAAAAAGGGACAGGTCGTAGACGTAAATCCGGAAACCCCCCGTTTCCCGATTGTGCAGATTTTTGGAGAATTTACGCCCGACGGAAAAATAAAGTTGATGCAAACAGCGCCTAACATGCTGACAATCGTGCGCCCGCTTAACCGTTCGGAGATTAACAACTAACATGTCCCATTATCTGCCTATTTCAATATTAGTTACATTTGTACTAATAATAATAAGCGGATTATTTTCGTTTTTTGATTCCGCTTTAGGATTATGCAGAAAAACCCGTCTTGAAAAAGAAGCTTCAAAACAGTACAAGACCGTTCTTAAGGTATTGGAAGATCCGCGTAAATTATCGCTTTCATGCCGTTTATGGGGCAATATATTCAAAGTTCTTTCCGTATTTCCCGCGGTAGCAGTTTTGATCTATCCGCGTTTTCAATACCTGGAAAATTTTATTTTCCTTCCGATTTTCATTGTTTTATACGTAATAATTTTAGGCATAATCATCACATTACTTGGCGACAGTCTTCCAAAATTACTTTCTGCCACAAAACCGGAAAAAATAGCCGCCTTTCTTCTGCCCGTCATGAAATTTTTTTCCTTGCCAATGATGCCTTTGACTATACCGGCCATGAAGTTCGCCTCATTTTTTAATTTAAAAGTCCGCCCTGAAATTGACGATACCAATATTACCGAGGAAGAACTCCATGATGAATTACGCAATACCCTTATTGAGGGCGAGAAATCAGGCGTTGTTGAAAACGGTGAACGCAACATGGTAGAGGGCGTTTTTTATCTTGGCGACCGCCCCTTACGCGCTTTTATGACCCACCGCTCGGAGATCCAACTGCTTGATATTAACGCCCCCTATGATGAAATCCGCGAGAAGGCGATTGAGTACCGAAAACAGAAATGTTTCCCGGTTGTAAACGCCAGTCCCGACGAGATTGTCGGCGCTGTTTACACTGAAGATATTATTCTTGATTACCTGCGTAGCGTACCCGCCGGATTACGCGCGATAATGAAAAAAGCGCAATTTGTCCCCGAAACCATGCCTGCCATCAAAGCTTTTGAATCTTTTAAACAGGGACAGTCAAATTTCCTGTTCGTCATGGATGAATACGGCGGATTAGCCGGTCTTATTTCCATCACGACATTAGTCGAAGAAATCGTAGGGGAACTTTCCGCTCCCGCCGCCAAAGAACAGCCGCTTCTGCGTCAGGAAGACGGCAGTTTCCTAGCGGACGGCACTCTCAACATTGACGACGCGGCAAAAGAACTTGGCCTAACAGGTTTTGGCGAGGAAAAGGACTTCCATACCCTTGCCGGTCTTATTCTTAATCTTGCCGGAGAACTCCCCCATGTCGGCGACAGTTTTAATTATCAAGGCTACAAATTTAAAGTTATTGACAAAGACGGGAATAGGATAGATAAAATCCTAATTACCGAAATAAATAAAAAATAACAAATGGGGAGAGATTTTCTTCTCTTTATTATTTCTTATTTGTTTATGTAAGTTCTTGCCATTTACTTCAACTGTAAAAATTGACATAATAGATATAATTAAAGGAGTATAATTATTTTATCTTTTTTATTGGGATTTATATGCTCTATAGGATTTTATCCCCTTTTTTATAAGATGAATAAACCCGCGTCCCGCCTGCGGTCTATCGCGCTTCTGGCGGTAGTCGTTCTTGGGTATCCGCTTTACATGTTATTTAATTATCTTTATTTTTACGGGAAAGTTGAGTCTCCTTCATTCATCGATACTACCGTTATTTTTATCGCGCTCTGTCTTCTTTCCTATGTTTTGTTGGGTAACAACCGTTTAAGGACGCTTATAGCCGCTTCTTTTATTTTCAGCATAATTAATTTGGCGCAATTTCCCGTTGTTTATTTTTCCGCTGTTTTTATTTACCCTGTAACCGATTTAACAAATCTCATGGAAGAGTCCCTGAAATTCCCGCAGTTATATTATGGAGCGCTTTTTTTCATTAATATTCTCATAACTGTTTGCTGTCTTTTAGCCGCGCGCTGGTCGCGTAACACAAAGTTAAAACCTCCTCTTAATCTTTATATTCCTTTTAATTTAATGTTTATTCTCTTCACTTTAATAGTTCTTTTTTGGCTTGAAGATTTCTCACTTATGTCCATGTCTTTTTTATCTTCTTTTCTTATGGGGTCGCTTCTTATTATAATACTGATATTTTTATTTTATCTATATACGCGGTTAACCGCCGATAATTTATCATCCGTTATAAAAAATACTGAAACTCAAATATCAACCGTTAAAAATGATAAATATACGCCTTTCATCCAATATTTAAGCAGACGCGAATTAGAGGTTATAGAGGCGATACTTGCCGGTAATGTCAGTTATAAAGAACTTTCAAACGCTCTTAATATTTCCGTCAATACGGTAAAAACCCATTTAAAACATATTTATCAAACCACAGGCGTTTCCAATATCGCGGGGCTATCATCCCTTTTTTACGGCTATACTTCAAATCACCCCTAAATCACCCGACAATCACCCAAAAGGGTGATTAAATTCCGCGCCTTTTCTTCTATATTTTTATAATCAAACAATTTTAGGAGAATCACATGAAAAGGGGATATGATTTACTTAATAACGTTTTAAATGATATAGAAGAAGGTATCAGAACCGATATTAATTCGGATGTTATCGCCAAAAAATACACTCTCTCGGAAGGTCATTTGAAAAGACTATTCAGATTAACGTATAATCAACCGATAGGATTTTACATTCGTTCTTTTAAATTAACGGCAAGTATTAATGATTTGCTAAATACGGATTCAAATATTGTGGATATCGCGCTTGATTACGGTTTTAATTATGAGCAATCCTATATAAGGGCTTTTAAACGACATTTTGGAATTACGCCCGGCAAGCTTCGCAAGAAATTATTTTCAAATTTTTGACGCAATTACGGTTTTTGCAAACTGTGCGGCGGTTCTGCCCGAACGTCCGTTATATAAAATTTCCCAACGCGACGCTTCTTGTTTTATTTCTTCCGTAAATTGAATGTTTTCGAGTGATAAAATTCCTTCAATTATTTTATAATAATCATCGCTTGTTCTTGTTGTAACAAAGTTTACACGAATTCCGAACCGTTCAGATAACGACAACTTTTCGCTCATAGTATCCCTAAAATGAATTTCATCACCTTCACGGTCTTTCCATGTTTCATTGACAATATGAAATCTGTTTGAAGTCGCGTAAATTAAAATATTTTGAGGCTGACGTTCAATTCTTCCGTCTAAAATAACCTTTAATTTTTTATACCCCGTATCGTCCGCTTCAAAAGATAAATCATCCAAAAAAATTATAAATTTAAGACGTTTGTTTTTAATACAATTTACAAGATCAGGTAATTCTTCCAATTTTTCTTTAGGTATCTCTACCAAACGTAATCCTTGATTATAATATTTATTAAGAAGCGCTTTAATCATAGCGGATTTACCGCTGCCGCTAATACCGTATAACAGCGCGTTATTGGCAGGCAGTCCGCGTAAAAAAAGGGAAGTGTTTTCAATTAATATTTCTTTTTGTGCATCCAGACAGAAAAGACGCTCTAAAGTAATATCATCAGGCCGCTTGATGCCCGTCATTTCACCTTGCCATCTGAACGCGATATATTTTGCGTTTTTTCCCGAACCAAATGCGCAATAATGGGCTATTAAATTCTCCAGCATTTCTGATGGACTGCTTGATGACACGACTTTTTTGAGCGAATTCCGGTATTCTTCAAAAAATATATTATGTTTCAAAGAAGGAACGTAATTTCCAAATGGGTTTTTTGATAACGCGTCCCATAAGGTATTTAAATCTTCCAATGCCGCGGATTTCAAACTGTTTCCGATAACATCGGTTTCTTCGCATACTTTTGATAATATATTCTCATCTTCTAAAAGGGATACTACCAAGTATTCTTTAAAAATATCTTCAGTAACGGATTCGGTTTCCGCGAATTGAATAAATTGTTTGAAAGATAAAGTTTCAATGTTGAAATTAATGTTAAAAACTTTCACGATACACCTTTTTGGTTATATTTCAATTTTTATTATAACGCAATATCACTTGTTATAATAGTATATATGGTCTGATTTAATTTATCTCCGGAACACAGACTTTGCCCATATACAATTCTTTGGGATTTACCCTAATTTTCAACTTTTTTTCCAGCAAGGCCAAGAGGCGCATCTGCGTTTCATCGCCTATTGTGACCATTATGCCGCGGTTTCCGGCGCGTCCTGTGCGGCCGCAGCGGTGTATGTACGTCTCACTGTCGGACGGTACGTCAAGGGCGATAACATGGGTAATATCTTGAATATCAAGGCCGCGGGCCGCAAGGTCGGTGGAGACAAGCACGTCAACGCTTCCGCTCCTGAATAAATCGAGCGCCTCTTTGCGTTCCGCGCCGGATAGGGGCTTTTTACCCGCCTTCCCGAAAAGTCCCGCGGCGGGAACGTGGTGGTACCGGAGGCGCGAGAGGACTAATGCGGCTTCATCGCCTTTGCTTGTGAACACCAGCGTTTTAACGCGGTTTTTTTTTGTTTTAATGGCGGCTAACAGTGAGCGTAATGTTTGATCCTTTCGCCGTTTTTCGCTGAAAATAGCCCAGTGTTCAATTTTCTCGCGTAGGATTTCATTGTCGGCGGATTCAATAAATGGGACTTCACCGCCCTCTTTACCGCCAAAAAAAACTGACTGTATTTTTTCCGTACATTTTTTATTTAGCGTCGCTGAGCAGGCGGTTAAAATAATTTTATCGGTTTGCGAGAATTTGCGGATTAGCGAACATAATTCCGTCGTGTCATTTATCATCTCATCGCTTACAAGACGGTCAGCTTCATCCAAAACCAATGAATACACGCCGTTTAATTTGAGGATTTTTTTTTGCGCCAGAATAAGAAGCCTGTTCGTGTTTCCCGTTACAATATCAGGCTTTGTCTTTTTAATATTTTCAATCTGACGATCAAGACTGATGCTTCCAATCGCTAAAAAAGAGCGGAGGGGCGAATCAGCTAAAAGAAATTCCAGTTCCGATGAAATCTGGGAACAAAGTTCCAGAGTAGGCGCTAAAATCAAAATACGCGGGGCTGAAATTGTTTTTTCTTTTTCTATTAAATAAGTTAAGAGCGGCAAAAGGTAGGCAAAAGTCTTACCCGTCCCCGTAGCCGATGTAAAAAAAACGCTTTCACCCGCGGACAGACGCGGAATCACTTTACATTGAATATCGGTCGCTTCTTTTATTCTTCGCGTTTCGAGACGTTTAATAAAGCATGAAGCCGCGCCTAATTGCTCAAAATTCATTGTTTATTTTACCCAATATAACGACTTACTGCAATTATATAGCGGATAAATATTATATGGAAACAAATATTGTATCTTGGTAGTAAATTCAGGCGTGTCGGTACAATTTCTATTCTCAAAACAAATGGCAAATCTTATAAATTATAATAAGAGGAGGAATGTTTTGAAAAGTGAAAACGGACTTACTTCAAACGCTATAAAATTCATTGCCATTATCGCGATGACAATAGATCATACAGCCACAATATTATTTCCGCGGTACGGTTTGGATTTACCGGTAATTTGCTTGCATATTATTGGCAGATTAACCGCTCCAATTATGATTTATTTTATTGTGGAAGGATATTATCATACGCGTAATATCAAAAAATACCTTTTTAGATTGTTTGTTCTCGCGATAATATCACATTTTGCCTATAATTTCGCGTTTGGCAAAAGTTTTATTCCTTTTAAAGAATCAATATTCGATCAAACAAGCATTTTATGGACATTAGGATTGGGTTTATCGGCATTGGCTATTTATAAATCAGAAAGCCTGAAAAATTGGCAAAAGCAAATAATTATTTTTATAAGTATATGGCTGGCTTTTCCCGCAGATTGGAGCGCGCCGGCGGCGCTTGCGATTTTATTCATGGGAAGATTAAGAAATGATTTTAAAAAGCAAATGTTATGTTTAATAGCCTGCATAGCGCTTTATTCGATCGGATATTTTTTCTTTGTGAATAAAGTATACGGCATAATGCAGATGTCAATCGTATTGGCCATACCGATATTATATCAATATAACGGCCAGAGGGGGACATGGAAAGGGATGAAATGGTTTTTCTATATTTATTATCCCGCTCATTTATTTATTATAGGACTTATCAGGATATTTTTACTGCATAAAGGCACGGTATAAAAAGTTAAAAAAAATAATTGATCTAGCACTACATGACATACCAAAAATTGTATATTTGATATATTATGGAGGTATAAAGTATGTTTGATCATGTGCCAAATAGGAAGGAAATCGCGAGGCGGATAGAAAACTGCCGTCTTAACGGAGGGAAGGTTCTTGACCTTTCCAACCTGTATGTAATGGAACTTCCGGCCGAAATTGAAAGTTTTAATAACCTTGCCGAACTTAACGTAAGTTACAATCAACTGGAATCACTGCCGGACTGGATAGGCAAATTGACTTCTTTGAAGAAACTTAACCTGCGGGGAAGCAGTATAAATTTACTTCCCGATTCGATTAGCGGATTGAAAGAACTTACCTTCCTTGATATAGGGATAAACAATTTCAATGAAATACCGGTTTGTATAAGGCAACTTTCATCCCTTATCCATCTTGATCTTGAATCGTGCGGTTCATCAGAAATAAAAACGCCTCCGGACTGGATTGGGGATTTTCCCGCTCTTCAATTTCTGAATCTGCGCCACAACTGGTATTCATCACTGCCGCAGTCAATGAAAAAGCTTTCAAACCTGCGAACCCTTTACCTTGGCGCGAATTGTTTATCGGTTCTTCCCGAATGGCTGGGCGATTTCCCGAACATGGAAGCACTGGATATAAGCGCCAACGAGCTTTATAAAATACCGGAGTTTATCGGCAATTTAAAAAATTTACACTCTCTTGAATTAGGTCATGGTGACTGGGAAAATCTAACCCGCCATCGTACGTTATATGATCTGGACAAGCAAATAAACGAGCTTGACGAACTGCCCTCTTTTTTAACGGAGCTTCCGCGCCTTATCAGCCTTAATCTTAGCCATACGCAACTTAAAGCCGTCCCTGATATTTTACGCTCTTTACGGCTTGAAAGCCTGAACCTGAACGACAATCAGTTAACTGAAATACCCGAATGGCTTTGCTCAATGACAAGCCTCAAGTCTCTTGATCTGGCGAAAAATAAGTTAGCTGAAATTCCGGAATGTTTTGGCGTATTGAAAAATCTAAAGGACATTGATCTGTCCGAAAATCAAAAACTGAAATCCCTTCCCGACAGTTTGAACCGGTCGTGTAATATAGAAACGCTTGACATATCCTCAACAGATCTTGACAAAATTCCGGAGTGCGTACGCGGATGTAAAAATTTAAGGATATTATCGTCCGGCGGCATTTCGGTAAAAATTCCAAATTGGATTGGAGAACTTACAAATCTTGAAAGTCTGTACATCGGGAAAGGCGTAACGGAAATTCATGAAAACATAGGTAATCTTCAAAATTTGCGCGAGCTGGATATTAACTGCGAAATAAAGACCCTGCCTGAATCAATAACATTGCTTTCATCTCTCAGAGAATTAACCATTTGCGGTGAATTGAAAAAACTGCCCGAATCTTTCGGCAATCTTGCTTCTCTTGAAAAACTGGATTTTAGGGGAAATCCCAAATTGAAAAAACTTCCTGATTCATTCGGTAATTTAAAGTCATTGAAAGAACTGCGTCTTTTTTTCTCAGGCCATATAACCTTGCCGGATTCTTTTGGAAATCTTTCGTCCCTTGAGCGACTTTACTTTGACTGTGTTGAGCGCTTGCCTGAATCTTTCGGAAACCTTTCATCGCTTTTTGAATTATCCATAAGCGGCGATATCCGCCGTTTGCCTGAATCATTCGGGAATTTATCCGCTCTTGAAGAACTTGAAATAACACGTTCGCTAATTGAAGCTCTTCCCGAATCTTTCGGTAATCTGCGGAATCTAAAAACTTTTAGAACTTACGGGGGATACCTTACCTGCCTGCCTGAATCTTTCGGCAATCTTGCAGCCCTTGAAAAGCTTGAATTAAGCCACAGCAAAACTACGTATTTTTCGGACTCTTTCGGCAATTTAAAATCGCTTAAGGAATTGAAACTGGAAATAGGACGCGATGAAATAGTTACAAAAGACCCGTGGAAAAACATAAAGCCTTTACAGTTAAAAAAAATAAAAGATGACATCATTCGTTTTCCCGAATCTTTCGGCGGACTCTCATCTCTTGAAAAGCTTAAAATAAGCGGTAATATCGCCCCTCTACCGGAATCTTTCGGAAACCTGAGGTCTTTAAAATTTCTCTTCCTGGAGTTTACAATTTCAAAAATGGTTTATTTTGGAGGAACAGGAGGCGGCGACAGACCCTATGTCATAAATGATTTTAACGTTCTGCCTGAATCTTTCGGAAATCTTTGCTCCCTGGAAGATTTTTACATTGACGGCTGCAATCTTAAAACACTGCCGGACAGTTTCGGAAATCTTTGCGCGTTAAAAACTCTTTCATTAAAAAACACAAAAATTGAATCTCTGCCCGATTCATTCGGCAATCTTGCCTTACTTGAAGAACTGGAAATTAACGACGATGATCACCGCTATAACGACGAACCAACGCGCGTTCTTGAATTATCGACGGCTATAGGGCGGCTTGCAAAATTAAAGAAACTGACCGTTAATACGGCGATCCGGTCTATTCCCGATTGGTTTGGCGGATTAAAATCTTTGCGGGTATTTGACATAACTTCCGACGCTATAACAAGTTTGCCGGAATCGTTATGCGATCTTCCTTCGCTTGAGGAAATCTTCATTGAATGTCCAAGATTGGCCTCACTGCCTGAAAATATCGGGAATTTTAAAAACCTGACAAGATTGGTTGTAGAATCCGAAGACCTTAAAACCTTGCCCGATTCAATCGGTAAGCTTAACAAACTTGAAAAACTGCGGATTGAAAGAACTGCTCTTTCTGTTCTGCCCGAGTCAGTCGGGAATTTATCGTCATTAACAAGTCTGACTTTGATTAATGCAAAAATAAAAACACTGCCCGATTCAATCTGCAATTTATCAAAATTAAAAAAACTCCGCCTCCTGCGCTGTTTTGAACTTGAATCCCTTCCGGAAAATATCGGAAATTTACGCTCTCTTGAAGAACTGTACATCCACGGAGGTAAATTTACCTCTCTGCCTGAAAGCATAGGAAACATCACTTCCCTTTTAAGGATTTATTTGGAATACACCGTTATTACAAACCTTCCCGCGTCTATAGGGAATTTAACTAATCTTGCGTCATTGGGTATTTACAGTCATATCTACTCTGATCTACCTTGGGATCCCGACTCCAAATGTTATTATAACGAAGACAAAACTAACAAAAAGAGAAACCCGTTTGCCGGTTTACCCGATTCAATATCAAAACTTAAATCGCTGAAATTTCTTAATCTTAGCAATACGGAAATAACAATCCTGCCCGATTTTTTAGGCGATCTTCCGGAACTTGAAAGGCTTGAAATTATCGATTGTAATATTAAAACAATTCCGCCTTCCTTACAAAGGCTGGAAGACAACGGGGAGTTGACCATTTTCAGGGAAGAAGACAGAGGCAAGAGGTTAATGGTTACTATCATGAATAGGAAAAAACCCCGGAGAAAGTAAATATGTTTAATAAAAATACGAAAAAAAAAGAAATCGCCAGGCGGATAGAACACTGCCGCCGTACAGGAGGAAAAGAGCTTAACCTTTCCGATTTAAATTTATCAGAATTTCCCGATGAGATTGAAGGTTTTAAAAACCTTGAAGAACTCAATGTAAGTTTTAATCCATTGAGATCACTTCCTGACTGGATAGGCAATTTAACTTCTTTGAAAGGACTCGACCTGCGGGAAAATAAGATCAAAACACTCCCAGAAACTTTAGGCTGTCTTTCTTCACTTGAAGAAATATACATAAGTGGTAATATCACGGCATTACCTGAGTCAATCGGAAATTTATCGTCTTTAACCAGCATGTACCTGTACGAGACCAAAATCAAAACCCTGCCTTCAACAATCGGCAATTTATCAAAATTGAAGGAACTATGTTTATTGCGCTGTCTTGAATTTGAATCCCTGCCTGACAGCATCGGAAACCTGCGTTCTCTTGAAAGTCTGTGTATTCGCGGCGGTAAAATCGCGGTACTGCCGGAAAGTATCGGGAATATTACTTCCCTTACTTCGCTTGAAATACAATTCACTCCTTTGGTAAACCTTCCCGAATCAATAGGGAATTTGGTTAATTTAAAATCATTGGGCGTTTATAGTATTTCCGAAGATCTGCTCTACTGGGATTATTTTGACGATGACAGACCGCTTGTGTATGACAAAATTCCCAAAAAAAGAGGCCCCTTTTCCGGCCTGCCCGATTCGGCGTCCAAACTTACGTCGCTTTTGTATCTTCATTTAAGCAACACGGAAATAACAAACCTGCCCGATTATTTGGGTAATCTTCCGGCGTTAAAAACGCTGGACATTATCAGGTGCAAAATAAAAACAATTCCGCCTTCACTGCAAAAATTGGCGGACAGCGGAAAGCTTCGCATTATGAGGAGCATTGAGGATTTGGGGCTTGGGTAAAAGAATTGAGATTTTCATGAGTCAGATGAATCACTGCCATCGTTTATCGTTGTTAATATTTTATTAATTTCGTCCTGAGACATAACTTTTATTTCCTTATTATTATTTTCATCGTTTATTGGCGTTAATAATAAATCAATTTCGTCCTGAGAAAGGACTTCCGTTTTCTTATTATCAATATTGTCAGAACAATACATAAATTTATTAGAAAAATTAATAAATTTTAATAAATTTATATTAATAACAATATTTAAATTAAACAATTTTCTTAGAAATAATTTTATTTTGTTCTTGCTTACTTTTTCTGATATATATACTTTGTCATAATTAAAATTTATTTTTATTTTATTCCTTTTAATTTTTTTCTGTTTAAAAATTTTAAACAATTCTTGCCCTAATTTGTTAAGGTACAAATCCCTTTTTTGATAATTTACAGAATCATTTAAATCCATATCCCCGATTAATTCAACAAATTCAAGGGAATTAACTTCATTTTGGAATGATAATTTATTGTTTTCCTTATTTATGTCCAATAATTTCATTTTCTATCTATTTTACCGCTTTTGTATTTTTCACAAAATTCCCTGACTTTACGGTTGTATTCTTCCAATGTTATTTCCCCATTGTTCATTTGCTTTTTAAATCTGTTTATAACTCGATAGCTGTCTATACTATACCAAATGAATAAGCGAATGAGTTCTAAAATTATAGCTGTTATTAACCCTAAAAACAGCGACAAAATTATTTTTTGAATGTCGGTCATAGGATACCTCCTAAAAGTATAAATCAGAATCGTGTGGATTGCCATACATGGCGTACCATGTATGACATATCCTTAGATTTTTCCCTCCTCTTAGTCCATGCTGTTTTTCACGGCAACGGCAATTATAGTGCCAATGCCCCCTACAATTGCCCCTATACCCGCGCCAATTAATGTACCCGCTCCGGGAACAATCGAACCGATAACGGCGCCCGCCGCCGTGGCACCTCCGATTCCGGCGGTCATTACCGCCTTATCTTGTATGGAAACTTCCGGTAAATTTGTCATTTTAACCTCCAACTGTCTTTATTGTAATTTTTTGATCTGTCATATATTGCTAGATCAGAATTTATTTTATGAACTATTTTTTTAATTCAATAGTTACAACACGATTAGGTTTTCTTGTTTCTTCCGATAAATTGTTACCCCATTTGCTCGTACTGCCCGCATAAATACACTGCAAATTTTTCAATGGTACGCCAAATTCTACAAGAATAGCCTTTACCTTCTCTGTTCTTTGCGTGGAAAGTTCTATTTCCCCGGCTTGAGACTCCGGCGCATCCGCAACATAGCCGGTTATTATGAATATTTGCCCGGGTACGACCGTAAGTACGCGCTTCATATCATCGGCTACTTTTTTCAAACGGTCTTCATATCTCCCTTCCGACATATCCGGCGGCGTGTCTATATAGTAATTACCTTCCGAAAGAAAAAACCTCGTATCTTTTACAAAGTGGATGTAATCGTAAGTAAGGCCGGGTATTTCTTCTTTTGCTTGAGGCTGAACTTGTTCAACAGTCTGTTCGACAACGTGGTCAGGCTGTTGTTTACCTTTGCCGCAATTTCTTAACAGTAAAAGCAAAAGTATTATAAGTATGACTACGCCAACAATTATTCCGATAATCTTTGGATCTATGGAAATACCCGCTCCACCGCCGCCGACACTATTAATTACAGGCGGTTTTACAGAACTGAAATTTTCATGCTTTACTTGCGAATCATTTTTAGGATGATCTTCTTTTTCATGTTTAGTAGGCGGTTTTTTTTCAGTGTTTTTCTCATAACCGGATTGTATGTCTTTTAATGCGCTGTCTTCCTGGTCTTTTATTTTTTGAATTTGTACTTCCGGTTTTGAAAGATCGTTATATATTTTTTTTGCATCAAAACGAGACCAATCACTAGGATGGGATCCATCAACAATTACCAAACGTTTCCCATCATTATTAAAAATATGTATTCCATCCTTATTATATATTTCTTTTCCGTCGAGTTCCGGATATAATTTTATTAAACTGTCATATACTACATTCTTACCGGCACAATATATAATTTTTGGTTCAAGAACATTTATTTCCGCTTTTAAATAAGGACCATCCCTTTCTGCGGATTCAATAACATCAGAATTAGGCGTATTATAATGTTCTTCAGCTTTCTTCTTTAAATTTACATATCCAATTCCTGAAATTTTTTTCTTTTTTATTGATTCCGCCATATCATCATCATATTTCCCACCATTAAGCGCTTGTTCAATAGCATATTTTATTTTATTAAAATTATATGAAAAAAGATTTTTAGGTTCTATCCCATTTGGATCTGATATTTCAGCGGCAAAATCTTTATCAGGGGTCTCTTTAAGTACGACTGTTATACCGGAATATTCTTCCTCCGAACCTACAATCCCGTCTCTTGTCATTGAACTTGTAGGAGAATCATAATGTCGTTCTTTTTCCAAATCATCAATAATTTTGTTTATTCTTTCTCGTTTTGATGCCATAAATATTTCCTTATTGTTATTTTATAACACATTTATTAATTTTCAGTCAAGTCACTAATTCGCGTTGTCTTTCCCAACAGCGGCGGTTATAGCGCCAATGCCCCCTACAATCGCCCCGAAACCCGCCCCAATCAACGTACCCAATACGGGAACAAATGAACCGATAACGGCGGCGGTGGGGATATATTGCCGGTTATACATGGTTTTTTAAAATAATGGTATGTTTAAGAAAGAGAATTAAAATTTATCGTTCTATATCCCTCCTAACACGATTCTAAGCATAACGTCATTATCCGGTATTACAGTTAACTCATTCTCCTTTAAATTTTCGATCCATTCTATTAAATCCCTTATCATCTCAATAATTTCCGTTTTATGTTTTTTCAAATCATTAATTTGTTCATCTTCAAACTTGCCGGAAAAATCCTTGTCATCAATTATTTCCGCAAGCCTGATTTTTAATTCTTCCACCAATAATTGTATCTGTTCTTTTTCTTTGGAAAATACCGTGTTATACATACGATCATATCCATTATTTGTCTTATGCAGGCAATCACTTATTAATATCATCGCAGACGAACTTAGAAAAACAGAATATCCATAATATGAATGTTTTTCTTCGCCTTCTTTGCATCTTCCGGGGAAGAACTCGTCAAAAGAAGTCTCAAAAATATCTTTTATCAATTTGTATTTCATTTTTATCCTATTATCCGTTACGTTATTCCTATCTTATATTAAGGAACCGACAAAAATAAACATATTCCATCCGAATAAAGATAATCTATTAATTATTATTACCTACCACATCCCCATAATTCCATACCTCCAGTATGGGCATGTTTTCCGTCAATATCATCATGTATTTCTTGATGTATTTCTCTACTAAATATTTGCAATTTTCCAACTTCTTCTGTGTGATGAATAGTTAAATAACCTGCATTTCCAACTGTATCTCCATTTTTTAGCTTTTCAACATTTTCAGATCCAAATCTCCTAATGGCTTCTTCTGGATTGTCCTTTATCCATTCCCTTAATTTTTTATATACATATTCATATTGTTCTGCCTCTGGCTTTTTTAATAACTCTTTTGGAAGACTCACATCAAATTTGCTTACATTATCAAATATAGGACCTTCCCATCTTACCAATTTACCATTACCGTCGTAAACTATTTTTTCACCATAAAATACTTTATCTGAATATTCCTTACCGACATAACCTTTACCAAGTACTGGTCGCCCGCTTTTACTTATAAATTCTGGCACATCATTAAAAGGCTTTATACCATTGTCCTTTGTTACATAGTATTTAACGCCATCGCTGCCTATAATTACTCTTTCTCCTTTTCTTGAAATATACATTTTATATGTTAATTTTTCTCCATTTGGACCACGTCGAGTTAATATACCTTCTGCGTTATCATAATCAACTTTTTTCCATTTCTTTGGAGGCTTGTTTTCATTAATCTTTTGGAAAGTGTTTTTTATTTTTTCTGGAATTAAAATTTTATTTGCACTCTCCAAGTTTAATATACTTAAAGGCATTGATGCAATTGTACTTAATCCAGTACTTAATCCAATACTTATGTGCGGTAGTATAAAAATTACAAATAATACTATCAGAATAATTAAAACGATTATTAAAAGTATCCACCAAGGGAAACTAAATGATTTCTTATTTTCTTGTTCTATAGTTTTATTATTAGTAGAAACACCAACATTATATTCAGAAGGGACTGGAAGAATGGACGCTGTTTCCTCATGCTTAACAAGTATTGTAACGCGCCTGTTTAATCGCTGTTCTTCCTCATTACTGTTATTACCCCACTCAGAAGTTGAACCTTTTGCCTCTATAGGGGCAAAATATACAGATGGTACGCCGCGAGCTTGCAATTCTGCCGCTATTTTCCGTGCCCTGGCTGCGGATAATTCAATATCATCAATTTCATTATTTGCTTTTGCCGTATAACCAAAAATATGAATCTGTCCATTATTTAATTCTTGTTGCATCAACTTTTTTGCTATTTCATCAAGCTGATGATCAGCAACTGGGACATTCAATAATTCACTTGTATTTAATTGAAAAAGTATAAATCCATAATCATCATATATAATTGGATCAGCAAAAGCAAATATGCTGAGAAATAAAAAAAATATAAGTAATGACTTTTTCATAACATCTCCCTTGCAGATCGTAGTCTGCATATAATTATTGTCAAACGGATAAATAGCCGTAAATCCGGCAGAATTCCACTTGTGCGGCATATTATACTCCACAGGTAAGTCATACAGCGCCTGATCAACTGAAATACCTAAAAATTTACAGATATGTTTGCAAACGCATATATTACATTGTATTATATTTCAATCGCATACATTAATCAAGAGAAATTTCATTCAAATTCATTCAAACGCACACTGATATGTCATAGTATGATTAAATGAATGCGGAATTCTTCTGGAAAATGGTCAAAAAAGAGGTGGAAAGACAACAAACCAGCTTTGAATGGCTGTACCGGAAGACGCAAATTCCCAAGGGGACTTTTTCTTCATGGAAAAATCGAAATATTATTCCCAGGGCGGACGAAGCGTTCCGCATTGCGGGAGCCCTCGATGTATCGGTTGAGTATCTCTTGACAGGCGATGAGCAAATAAAGGAGCCGTCAAATCCCGCCGTCCATGAAATAACCGAAACGGCCGTGTTTTTTGACGACAATGACTTGCGGACGCTTCTTGTAACGGTACGGGCTATGGCCGCGCGTTATCAAAAGAATAAACAATGATATTTACACGTCTTCTCTCAATATTTTAATTTCTCTCAAGCGTATCTACCGCCATTTTTTGCATTTCATCAATATTATTACGCCAAATTTCAACTAACAGATCGGGTTCCAACGGACGGGCGGTACAACCTCGGGACAATACCCACTCCACGACCTTATCAAACTGGGTACTGGTAAAACTGATAATAATACCGTTATTGGTTTCGGTAATTTCCTGATCATCCGCCCATTGTCGGTCATTTATCCATACGACGGAATAATCGTAAAAAGCGATTTTGAAGCGGTATTTTTCCTGACCCGCGAAAACGCCGAAATGACTGCCGCAGTCCGCGGCGCTGTAATCAAAATTTTTTGTCAGGGAAAAACATTCCCTAGTAAGTGCGATGTTTTTAATCCTACAGAGGGAGAAGACGCGGATTTCATTTCGTTCTTCGGCGTATCCGTATAAATACCAAAGACCGGTATCAAATAACAACTGATACGGACGGACACGGCGGGGCAGGTAGTCCTCATCATAAGTTCCCATATAATCGAAAGCAAGAATGCGGTTTTCTTTCAATGCGCGGGTAATAAGGTTCCATACATGCGGTAAAAGGAGAGAAGACGGAACTTGCGGAACAACGATGCGGTTTTCATACCAGTTTGAATCGCCTTCACCGGTGAGGGGCGAGATGATGCTGTCTAACAGATTATGGGCGGCATTGTAGATAGGCGTGTACCTGTATAAGGCAAGAATATTTTTTGCCATGCCCAGAGCCAATAGTTCATCAGCGCCGGAAAATCCCATTGGAATACGATAATAAGGTTTTGAATAAAAATAGCCGCGGCGAAGGGCGCTGTATTTTATGGGGGCATTCAACCAGTCCTTCATAAAGGCGATGTCCCGGCTTATGGTGGAAGCGCTGATCCCTTCCCACCCTTTAATCAGATCATTGGTATTCGGATATTTTTCCGAAGCAATCTGACGGTCTATAAAAAGTAATCTTGCCAACGCCGATTTCGGCATTGACGCCCGTACGGGCTTTTTTCTTTTTTTCATATAGTTAATTTATCATATCGATCTATCATAATATGACATATCAATAATTTAAAATGATTAAAAATGTTAATTTTAATTTTTAAAAATTTGGTAAGTTTTTAAAAAAGGAGTAATAATATCCGCGTTGCGGATATTTCCGATGAATAGCACGCCGCCGGTGCGGCTTAAATTGAGGTGATTATGTTGTATACGCAAGGAAAAACGGACTGTAAGCCCGGAGAAGTAGGCTATGATGAAAAACGGCTTGACGTGCTGAAAAACCACCTACAGCGCGTCATTGATGACGGCGAGATTCAATGCGCGACCTGGTGCATTTCCCGCAAAGGTAAAATTTTCGCGCACGGCGGTATAGGGAAAAAATCATTCCGTAAGGACGACGATACTCCTGTTCAACCTGATTCCGTCAGGTACATAGCGTCTATTACTAAAACATTTACCGCAGTGGCAATTATGAAACTGGTAGAGGACGGCGTTACACGGCTTGATGTGCCGGTGGGCGAAATTCTACCGCAGTTTAATACGCCGCCGTTTAACGGCGTTACGCTGTTCCAGCTTTTAACCCACACTTCGGGAATGCACGCGGACGACGGATGTTTTGAAAACAAATACCAGACCAATTACTGGAAAATGATTGATGACGCGTACAAACTTTGCGAGCCTGACAAGAAAAATGAATTTGATTGGTTAGCCGCCGCTTTAGGGACGACAGGCAACGGCTTCCGCGTCAAACCCGATACCGAATGGGCATATTGCAGTTTTGGTTTTGTCGTTCTTGGCGCGGTTATCGAAAAATTGACGGGAATTTCCGCGCACAAATTTATCGAAGACAATATCTGCAAACCGTTAAGTCTTAAGGACACTTCTTTTGACGTAACGGCTGATATGGCAAAACGGTATATTATTACGGATGAAGGGCTTGAAAAATATGTAAACGATACAATAAACGGAACTTATAAACCTCAATGGATCGGAGAAATACTCAATATTCCTTCAACCGGGGGCGGTATGAATTCGACAGCCTACGATGTTACACGCTTTGGAAACATGATGCTTTCAGGCGGTACGTTAAACGACGCGCGTATTCTAGGCAGAAAAGCCGTGGAAAGAATGACTACCATCGTCAGCGCCCTTCCGAATTATACATGGAACGCAAAGGAAAAAGAACGGTTCTACGGCGTAGGTTTTGATATGCGGAACGGTCCGGCCTTTACATTTTCTACCGGTACTTTCATGCATGAAGGTTCGGGGGCGTGTTCACTGTACATCGACCCGAAAGAAGAGCTTGTCGCGGCATGGATTGTGCCGTTCGCGAAAGAAGGATGGTTTTCGCGGGCGCTTTTCAACGTACACAATATTATTTGGTCGGGTCTAATTTAAGGAATTTTTTGTGAACAAATTTAAACAAAAACTCGATGTATGCAAAGCGATAGCGTTTGCTACCATTAAGGAGTATTTAGTTTACCGTTCCCACATGATGGTATCGCTCTTTGTCGGTCCCGTTTACTTTATCGTACAGTACTTTATCTGGACTTCCGTTTACGGCGGCGGCGGAACAATAAGAGGAATCGAGTATTTGCAGATGATCCGCTATTTCGGCATATCGGCGCTGATTGGCTATTTTACATGGGATTCCGCCGACTGGAATCTGTCCATGTTAATACGCACCGGCAAATTTTTAACATTCGCTCTTCGTCCAATCCATCACCCTTTTTTCGCGCTCTCTCAAAAGATAGGACACCGTTTGCTCGCGACCCTTATTGAAGCTCTACCCTGCACTTTAATATTTATCCTGCTTTTCAAAATTGATTTAACGCCGTCTAACGTACCATGGACCGCGCTTTCGACGGCGCTTGCCTCATTTATTTACTTTTTTGTAAATTATATTATAGGCATAGCGTCATTCTGGGTTGTTGAGTCCGAGGGAATACGGGCGTTTTATTACATGGTCAGCGGAGTATTTTCCGGCTCTTTTATACCTCTTGTTTTCTTTCCAAAACCATTGCAGATTATTCAATTTTTTCTGCCTTTCCAGTACACGTCGTATGTTCCGGCGATGGTATTCATAGGGAAATATACGTTAGGTGATATTCAATTATCTATACCGGCGATAGTGGGTCTTCAGGCTTTGGCGCTTTTATGTTTGTATCTTATGTCGGAGCTTTTATACGGTTTGGCGATGAAAAGGTTTACGGCGGTAGGGGCGTAAATAAATAACAGGTAACAGGTAACAAAGAAGAAATGAGCAATGAGGGATGAGGAATGAAAAGGATTTTTAGGATTTATAAGATTTGCGTGGCGACTGCGGTTGGCAGGGCGTTAACTTATAGGCTTAATTTTATACTTTCAATGACAATTACGCTGTGCTTTAATTTACTTTTGCCTTTAACTACAATACTCATTTATAAATCGGGAGCAAGTTTTCCGGGCTGGAATTTTTACGAAGTGTTATTAATACAATCAATTTTTACTTTGTCGCTCGGGTTGGCGTTAATTTTTTTCAGTAACGTGTTGTGGTCAACAATGGAACATATACGCGAGGGCAGTTTTGAAGTTGTCCTTCTGCGTCCCGTGAACCCGCTCTTCTATTTAATCGCGACTAATTTTGATACAAGCAGTTTCGGGCTTTTATTCGGGGGCGGCGTAATGTTCGCCATCTCGATAGCGCATACGGGGGTCGTCTCGCTCTCCGCCATCGCCCAGTTTTTATTTTTATTCCTGGGCGGATTCGCGGTAATGACCGGTTTTCAAATGGTAATGGCGGCGACATCGTTCAAGTGGGTGGGAAATTCGCGCTTGCCGGAGATTTTGGACAGCATACTGTCGTTCGGGAAATACCCCGTATCGATATTTCCTCAGACTATAAGAATAATTTCATCGTTTATAGTTCCCGTGGCCATGATCGGATTTTTCCCCGCAAGCGCGTTATTGGGACGACTTGATCCTGTCGCTCTAATCGCGGTTATCCCTTGCGTACTGTTCATGTTTTTCGGGATTTGGCTGTATCAATATATGGTTAGATTATACGAAGGGGTAGGCGGCTGATATGAGTATAATAAAAGTTAATAATCTTGTTAAAACTTACACTACTTTTAAGCGCGGAAGCGGCATGAAGGAGACCTTACGGAGTTTCTTTAGGCGCGAGAAAGTAATTATTAACGCCGTTGACAATATTTCTTTTACCGTTGAAAAAGGCTCCGTATGCGGCGTACTCGGTCCCAACGGCGCGGGTAAGTCCACAGCGATAAAAATGCTCTGCGGCGCTCTGTATCCCACTTCCGGAGAAATTGACGTTATGGGATATTCGCCAAGCAAGGATCGTAAAAAGTATGTGCGCGAAATCGGCGCGGTATTCGGACAGCGTTCCCAGTTAATTTGGGATATTCCGCCGATTGACAGTTTTAATATGAACCGCGCCATTTACGGGATAAATCAAGGAGATTACAAATCGCGCCTTGATGAATTAGCCGAAATGTTCGAGGTTCGGGAAGTCATGCATAAACCGACAAGGGTGCTGTCTCTCGGCGAGCGCATGAAGTGTGAATTTATAATGGCGATGCTCCACAAGCCAAAAATCGTCTTTTTGGACGAGCCTACAATCGGGCTTGACGTAATCGCTAAGGCGAAAATAAGGGAATTTATTCTGAATATCAACAAAACAGGCGCGACCTTTATCCTGACAACCCATGATTTGGAAGACGTTAAACAACTCGCCGACAATATAATAGTAATAAATCACGGGAAAAAAGTATTCGATGACACATTGCAAAAATTACAGCTTAATCTTGGGGAGAAAAAGATTGTCGAACTTACGCTTGAACAATCGTTTGACGCCGGGGCGGCGCTTCCGGACAACATAAGGGTACTAGAGCAAAAATCACCGCTGGAAATAACCCTTGAAGTTGACACTTCAAAAATCGCAATCGGCGATTTTATTAGGTTTCTTTCAAGCAAAGTCGCATTATCCGATATAGCGGTAAAGGAACTGCCGATGGAAGAGATAATTACGCAGATTTATAACGAGTATAAATAAAATATTAACGTGAAATTTTAATAAAAAATGTAGATTTTAATGTATTTATCTACACACAAGTGTAGTATTAAAAGAAAATTACAATACTATTGACAAAACATTTTTAATTTCGTAATATTACATAATAAGGTTAGATTTTTATTTTAAACAAAAAACATTAATTTAGGAGTTATAATATGGCAAATGACATTAATTCGCATAAAAAAGTTCTTTTAGTTGATGATGATGAAATTCATCTTTCTATCACGGAATTGTCATTAAAAGACGAATATGATGTATTTATGGTAAAATCAGGTGAAGAAGCGTTAGAATTTTTAAATAAAAGCCAAATAGTTCCGGATTTAATAATGCTTGATATTTTAATGCCCGTGATGGACGGTTGGATAGTATTCGATAGAATTAATGATATTGCCGCTTTAAAATTCACTCCAATAATGTTTTTTACCTCATTAGAGGAAGAGAGCGCGAAAGAAAAAGCGTATGAGCTTGGGGCTTTTGATTATATTACCAAACCTTGCGAGCAGTCGTTTTTGCTGGGTAGAATAAGCGACACATTAAAGAAAGCTGAAATGAAAAAACAGCAGTACGGAATATAATATCTCTCTAATCAGGCCTTATACAGCCATTTTCTAAACAATAGCGAAATGCCGTAGCCGCCGAAAATAGCGGTAAATCTATCGACAATATTGATAGGTATCCGCTAAATCCGATGAATTCCTCGCCGCCATTGAAGCGATACTAAAAGGCGAACAATATATAAATACGAAATACCGGCCGCCCAAAGTTCAACAGCAGGACGGCTTTAACCTGACGCGCCGCGAAAATGAAATTGCGGCTCTTGTAAAACAATCCTTATCCGCCTCGCAAATCGCCAAACGTCTCGGCATAAGCACACGGACCGTGGAAAAACATCTTGAACATATTTATATAAAAACAGATACATCATCTTGGGAGGAATTGCATAATTTATGAACCGCGAACAGCGACAAGATACGGGCAAAAAGTTCGCAGTGTTCGCGTGGCTTGCGGTAAAAAAAATTTAGAAATGTGGAATAATATTCCGCTTTTTATGCTATAATAAGGATAGATTTCCGCCTTTTACGACAAAAGGCGTTGATTTTTATAAACAAAGTAAGGGGTAAATTATGGGTATTTTTAAGGATGCGTTTAAAGAGATCGGCAATACTTTTAAAGAAAACTTTAAAGAAGCCGGCAATAGTTTTAAAGAAAGCTTTAAAGAAGTCGGCGGTAGCTTTACGAATATAACGGGCAACGCGAATAATAATATGAAAAACACGGCCTCCGGTAGGGAGGATAACTCCAAAACCGCAAAGTCCCAAAAAGGGCATAAATTTGGCGTGGCTGGAAAACCGGAGGACTTTTTATATGACTTGAACAAGAAAGGGAACGGCGTGGTTATTAAAGGATTAAAACGTAAAGCAAGTACCGTCAATATCCCGGAAATGATTGAAGACTTTCCGGTAGTGGAAATAGAGTCTTTGAAGCTTGCGGATGGGCTGGAATGGGATTTTGATAATGATATGATAACTTACCAAGAAAACATGGTTTGTATACCCATAGATGTTATTACCATTCCGAAAACTGTTGTTTCGCTTGGGCAAAGCGTTTTTGACAGTATGGCCATAACAGAAATTACCCTTCCCATGGGCGTCAAATCTATTCCCACATACCTTTTTTATTATTGTTGCTTCCTGCGCTCGGTTCGGATGCCTGCCGTAACTTCTATAGACTGCTCTGCTTTTGAGAACTGCCTTAGCCTGACGGAAATAGATTTGCCTGACGGTCTTACCGCAATAGGCGAAAATGCTTTTAGGCATTGCTGTAATCTTCGTTCGGTTCGGATACCCGCCGGTGTGACTATCATATATACGGGAGCTTTTTTTAATTGCGGTAACCTAACGGAAATAAATTTGCCTGAGGGCATTGTCTCCATCGGTTATCATATTTTTCAGGATTGTAAAAGCCTCCAGAAAGTAACCCTGCCGCAGTCGCTGAATGAAATTTGTGACGGCGCTTTTCGGAACTGCGAAAATCTTGTTTCCGTTAAAATGCCTTCCCATCCCGTTAAGTACTTAAAGTACGCAAAACCAGACGATGAAGAATATGAAAGTGATGATGAGGAAGATAACAGTGATCTGCTAACATTTTCCGGCTGTTCAAAACTCGGACTGGCGGCAAAGAAAGTTATAAGGGATTCCGGCTACATTGGCGAATTTTAGAAAAACCGTTCGTTGAGCGGGCATAATCTTAAACAAGGAGGTAAATATGAAATACAGTAAACCTCAGGTACTGGCACAGAACGGCAAGCGGGGCGTTTTTGCGGCAGGGTGCCCGGAAAAAGGTATTGGTACTGACAACACATGCAAAAACTGTGAGAGAACCAGATAGTTTTTTCCACAACAGTGGCGCAAGTGTGCCGGAGCGGATAGCGGCGGATAGAACCGTTATCCGCTCCCTCTATTATTAATCAAAATTAAGGAGTTAAAAAATGCTCTACCGCCAAAAGTTTGACACATTTATACGACGTTATGATGATGTAGGCTACATTACCAGCAAAAGTGATTTCGGCGACAGAGTGGTAGATCCATCCGGCGCGGTGTTCCTTTCCGCGCTCTCCCGCAAGGGACAGAGCCTTGACGAGCTTGCCGACAAATTAGCGCGGATCTTTATCGGCGTTGACATTGAAACCCTGAAAAAAGACGCGGCGGATTTTTACGCCATGTTGGAAGAAGACGGCTTTATCGTATCCGGCGAAAGCGAAACTGAACTTAATAACAAGGACAAACGCTTTTCATATTCCGCGCTTGAACCGAAGACCGTTAAAATAGATTTTACCCCCATAATCAGGCGGGCGGAAAAAACCACACAGGATTTTCTTGAAGAGCATTTTAAGGACAAGCCGCATTTAACATCTTTTCAAATAGAATTGACCAGCCGCTGTAACGAGCGGTGCGTTCATTGTTACATTCCCCACGAAAACAAAATAAACGATATTGAACCCGCGCTGTTTTACAATGTCCTTGACCAATGCCGTGATATGGGACTGCTCAACATCACTCTTTCCGGCGGCGAACCCATGCTACACCCGCTTTTCCGCGAATTTCTGCGTAAGGCGAAGGACTACGATTTTTCCATCAATATTCTTTCCAACCTTACGCTCCTTAACGATGAAATTATCGCGGAGATGAAGGCGAACCGCCTTTCCGGCGTACAAGTTTCCCTCTACAGCATGAAGGCCGAAATCCACGACTCTATAACCCAAGTTTCAGGCTCTTTTGAAAAAACAAAAGCCGCGATTCTCCGCCTTATCGAAAATGACATACCCTTGCAGATAAGCTGTCCGACAATGAAGCAAAACAAAAACTGTTACTTGAATGTTATGAACTGGGCGCATGATCACAAAGTAAGGGCAATCAGTGATTATATAATGATGGCCCGTTACGACCTCAGTACCGGCAATCTGGACAACCGCCTTTCCCTAGAGGAAGTAAGCGCGACAATCAACGACATTATAGCCAATGATACTGAGTATCAGGAAGAAATGTTAAACGCCGATATTGACAAAGCCGAAGCGAGGGATGTTTCCAACGACATCGTATGCGGCGTATGTATCGACACATTGTGCATGGTCGCCAACGGCAATGTATATCCATGTCCCGGCTGGCAGAACTATGTGTGCGGAAGTCTGCGGGAACAGAGCCTGCGGGATATTTGGGAAAACTCCCCCAAAGTTAAATATCTTCGCAGTCTTCGCGTAAAAGATTTTCCCGAATGCGTCAAATGCCCCGATAAATCCTTCTGCGCCATGTGCATGGTGCGTAACGCCAACGAAGACCCGGACGGCAATCACCTTAAAATTAACAAACACTTCTGCAAAGTAGCCGCCTTGAACCGTAAAATAGTACGTGAATGGAAATCAAAACTACAAGCCGTATAATGACGGAAAAAACGGTGATTTATTGTTCGGGCTTTTTAAATAGATAGAGCGAAAGGTTATTTACAAATTTTTGAAAAACGTCATGAAAATGAAGTATTTTTTCTTAATTTACGGGTAATATTCCGACTTGACTTTTATTTGATATGAGTTTATTAATATGTATTAAGAGTACATTATGAAGACAAGTACGGCGAAAGGTAAAGCGGCTTCATTTGCGGCAAAGTACGGTCCATGGGCATTGATAACGGGGGCATCGCGCGGCTTGGGCGCTGAGTTCGCAAGACAACTTGCCGCAAAGGGGCTTAATCTTGTGCTGGCGGCGAGGTCGGAAAACCAGCTTAGGGAGTCGGCGCAAGCGCTGGAACGCGAATACAACATAACCGTTAAAATTATAACAATAGACCTTTCCCGTGAGGACATACTCGACACTATAAAAAAGACGACCGATTCGCTGGAGATAGGTTTACTGGTTAACAACGCCGGCTTATCAACGGTCGGTCCCTTCCTGAATATGAGTACGGATTACCTTTTAAACCAGTTCCATACCAACGCCCGCGCCGCCCTTATCCTTACCCGTCATTTCGGCGAAAAAATGACTGCCAATGGGCGGGGCGGGGTCATCTTCCTCTCCTCCGGTTCGGCGTTGCACGGCTCGCCGTTTTGCGCGAACTATTCCGGTACTAAGGCTTACAATCTGATGCTAGCAGAGTCTTTATGGGCCGAATGGAAACCTCTTGGGGTAGACGCGTTGGGTTTTATAACAGGACTTACCCGCACCCCCGGCATGGAGGCGAACGAACCTAAACCTAATTTGTTTGTTCCCCTCGGGCGATCCGAGAAAGTCGTGAGTCAGGCGTTAAAGGCGCTGGGGAAAAAACCTTCCGCCGCGGACGGAATACGCAACCGGCTGGGTTACAAAATTTTTAATCTCGCGCCGCGTTCTTTCTCCATCGGTATTCTTGGAAAATCAATGAACGCCATGTTTGGCCCGTTTAATCAAAACAAAAAAAATAATATAATATAAGGAGTATTTTATGCCAGTATTTAACCCAACAGTAGTTCACGAATGCGCCATGGAATGCATAGGGCATCACAAACCGGAAATGTTCGACGTATTCGGCAAAGCGATGGAAAAGCGTTACCCAAAAATGATTGATTTCAGCCAGCCCTGGATTTATTCAATAGCCGGCGGAGCGATGATTCAAATGAAACTGTACTACGCGTCGCTTACCGAGTACATCATGATATGGGGCACGCCCATAGGTTCCGAAGGACATTCGGGCCGTCACTTTTCCGGATTCTGGGATACGGTAATCGACGGAGAGATGTGGTACTACGGCGAAGGCGAATTCGAGAAGAAAATTTACACGCCAGGCAGTAGGGTCTATGTGGGACCGGGTCAGGCAAGGGCGATGAATTTTACCGACGGCGTATGGGCCGTTGAATACGCCAGAGGTTTTCTGCCGTTCTCCATGCCCTTCGGCACGGTATCCGAGTACTTCGTTTGTTACGACCTCATCGCGGCAACCCAGACATGGACGGTGTATACGGATCTTGTAGCTCAGGCTATCGGAAAAAAGATATTGCCATTATGGCCGTTTTGCTGGCTTACGAGCAAGTTTAACCACGCTTTAACTATGGCTCTTTGCCCGCCGCCCGAGGTAAGCGTTATTCCCGAGAAAAACATTAACTGGTTCAGCGGCAAAGGGAAGCGGGCTAAATCCTAAGGGGTACATAGCGTATAACGCTATGGCCGCGCATAAATTTATTTAAAACACCTCACGCCATTCATCGAATAGCGGATCGCCTTTACCGATATTTATCCCGTCGATGAAATTCATTATCAGATGAAACGGCGTGTATTGAATAAGGTTTGTTATCAAGGTCGGCTTTTCTCCTTGACAATAATTTAATTTTGATTTATTTTTCAATTATAAACTTTTACCATAGGAGGCACTAAAATGACAGTAAAAAAAATCAACCTTACACAAATCCAAAAGGCGGGAGCCTCCGGTTTAAGGTAAAGGTATTCCTCAATCTATAATTTGCTTTTCTCCTTAAATCCTGCGAGGTTCTCATTATTAATTAGAACTATAACAGGAGAATTATTTGAATACTATTTGGTTAAGTATCTCCGCTGGAAGCGGTCCCGAAGAATGCGCTCATGCCGCATCATTAACCGTTAAGGCGTTGCTACGTGATATTCAAAACCTTCCGGAAAAAAACATTAAAGGCGAAGTTATCGAAAGCGAATCTTCTCAGGTAAAGGGAAATTTAAGATCGGCGCTTATCGCTCTGGAAGGAAAGGACGCGGAAATCTTTGCGCAATCATGGGTAGGGATTATTCAATGGATATGGAAGAGCGAATATCGCCCTGGCCATAAAAGAAAAAACTGGTTTGTCTCCGTAAAGCCATATTTCACGCCGGAACGGGAAAACGAATTTTCCCTTCAGGACATACGCTTTGAAACCGCGAGAGCGGGAGGGCCGGGAGGACAGCACGTCAACAAGACCGAAACCGCCGTGCGTGCCATCCATGTCCCGACAGGAAAAAGCGCCGTCGCGAGGGGGGAAAGATCCCAGCTTATGAATAAAAAACTCGCTCTCGCGCGGCTAGCGTCCCTTTTCGCCGATGAACAATCCGTAAAGGAAAAGCAAAACCGCTCCCGGTTGCGCCATACCCATTGGGAACTTGAGAGGGGCAATCCCGTCCGCATATACGACGGTGAAACATTAAAATTAATTAAAAGGAAAATTTATGACGACAGTAACGGTTAAACCCATCCCGGTAAAGGGAAAAAATAACGAGGCGTTGGTTTTCGCCAAGGCCATAGAAGCGTCGTGTGAAAATAAAATACGCCAATACCTTGACCACCCTGATTTTGCGGGAACAAAGGTGAGGATTATGCCCGACGTTCATCTTGGAAAAAGCACGGTTATAGGGTGGACCGCCACTTATGACTCCATTATCATTCCTTCGTATCTCGGCCTTGATATCGGTTGCGGGATATGCGCCTGTAATTTAGGAAAAGGGAAACTCGCGTTTGATAAACTTGACAAGTTTATCAGGAAACGTATCCCGTCCGGTCAGGATGTCCGCAATTCGCTCCATGAATATTTGGAAGAAATGAATATTTTTGTATGTTCAAGTACCGGCAATTCGGAGTTTTCCAAAGCGGAAGATTTTAAGAATGAGATTGAAAAACTTTGTGAAAAGCAGGGAAAATATTCCGAGCGGATATTCGCCTCTCTTGGAACTTTGGGCGGCGGAAATCATTTTATCGAAATTGACGTTGACGAGAACCGTAACCGCTGGCTTTTGATTCATTCAGGTTCAAGAATACTGGGGGCATATACCGCCGAATACCATGAGATCCTTGCGTTACGTGAAACTAATATTAACAGCCATATCAAATATCTTTCGGGCGTATTTGCGGAAAATTATCTGACCGACATAGGCTTTGTCCAACATTATGCTTCCGTAAACCGCTCCCTTATGGCTCAGACTATCGTAAAAGATTTTTTTGACGCGGACATTCGGGAAATAGAATACATCGACTGCGCCCATAATTTCATAGACACGACCGAAAAAATAATCCGCAAAGGCGCGATTTCCGCGATGAAAGGACAGCCCGTAGTCATACCCTTTTCAATGGCGGAAGGCGCGGTTTTGGGCAAAGGCAAGGGAAACAGCGAATGGAATTATTCCGCACCCCACGGTTCGGGGAGAAAGAAAGCCCGTACTGACGCTAGAAGCCTGTCCCTTGACGAATACCGCAAAGAAATGCGGGGCATTTGGTCGAGCGTTATCTGCAAAGACACGCTGGAAGAAAGCCCGATGGCTTATAAAAAGGCAAAAGACACGCTTGATTACGTAGGGGAATCGGTAGATGTTGAACACCGGCTAAAACCGATTTATAATTTTAAGGCGATTAATTAATGGAGGGGATGATGGATAATTTGTAAACTCTACTAAACTTGCGTATAGTTAAATGCTCAAAAATTTACGTTTTCCAGAAAATATTTACATTTTTTTTGAGCATTTTTAAATTTTTTTCTTATATTGTATGTGTCTTTTATTTTTTTATTATTTGAGGAGTAAAAACATGGAATGTTTTATTGTTGAAGAAGGGACGGAAAGAAAAGCGGAACTGGAAGATTTACTTCCGTTGATTAGCGATTGGGCAATCCAGAATATTTTTAGGGATGCGCATAAGTCCATCGATTTGGGGTATGCCCTTGCGCACTTACCGGATGAAATAAAGAATATGGTCTACCGCAATTTATTATCAAGAATTCGCGGCGGGATTGAAAAAGACGTTAAGGATGTGGAATCAACGTACACGAAGGAATACGGCTATATTAAAGACAGCAGGGCAAAACTAATCTCATTAATCGGAGAATACAGGAATGGTTGTATCTGGAATGAGACGCCTGAGCGCTTTGTCTGGAAAGAAATAAAACCAAAAGAAAAGATTTGGACAAAAGAGCCGCCCGTCCCTATTGAAGAATTAATAAAAAAAATTGAGGAGGCGTGTAATTCAGGAAGTCTTTATTTCTCAACGTATTACGCAATAACAAAAGATAACTTACAAAACGCCTTTGCCGCGTTTCAGGATCGAAAAAATGAATTGCGAAAAATTCTAAAGCTTACAATAGACGTGAGGATATTATCCGCCGCCGCCCCGCTTTTTGAAGCCGGCAAAATTGATGAGCTGGAAATTACCGGTAAATTCGACGGAACATGGCCTTCCTTTTTAGAAGAGCGCTTGAATTTATCATCAATAAAATTATCAGTATGGGAAGGATTAAATGAATTTCCGTTATGGATACGCAATGCGGTTTCCCTGCGTCGGCTTTATATTAGTACGTCGGATTTAACATACATACCGGATTGGATTGGCGATATGCAATCATTAACGGAACTTACAATATATAATAATAACGAAAATTTTAAGATGTTACCTGACAACATCGGTAATTTAAAGGCTCTTACTAAACTCAATATTCACTCGATGGCTATGGAAAAATTGCCCGACGGCATTGGGAATTTATTTTCTTTAAAAGAGTTAATTCTGGAAATCTGCAAGAACTTAACATCTTTACCTGACGGCATAGGAAATTTAAAGGTTCTTACCAAACTCACTATCGACTCTACTGCTATAGAAAAATTGCCAGATGGCATTGGGAATTTATTTTTTTTAAATGAATTAATACTTGGCGGTAATAAAAATTTAACATCTTTACCTGACAGTATAGGGAATCTGAAAAATTTGATAAAATTTAAACTATCCTTTTCACCCGTAATAACATTACCCGATTGGATTGAAAATTTACAAAATCTGACTGAACTTTCATTGTATAGAACAAAAATAGAAAAATTACCCGAATGTATCGGTAATCTGGAAAAACTATCCGAGCTTACTTTGACAGATAATGAAAATTTAAAATATCTTCCCGATAGTATCGGCAGATTAAAAAATCTTATCGCGCTGAATATTTCCGATTCGCCTATAGAAAAATTGCCGGATACAATAGCGAATTGTTCTTCTCTGGAATGTGTCGATATACGCGATACGAACGTTAATTCATTCCCGGATTTTCTCTATTCAATAAAGAAATTAATACAATCAATAGAACTAATACCCAAAAAACGTAATATTTCCTATCGTTCTTTTTGTAATTATTATTACACCCTCGTTGAAACAATACTCCGATTTCACAATAAGGCAAGGCGTGAAGGTCTTTTGGCGCTTGATGATGAATTGGAAATTTTGTCAAACGGTTTTTTTAAGGAAGGACTCAGACTTGTGCTTGATGGAACTGACGCGCGATTTATTCAGGAGTTTCTTACGCTAAAAATTGAACGCGAGCATAACTATTACATAAAAAAACTTAAAGAAATAGCGATGGAAGGCATTTTATACATCCAGAGCGGCCATAGTATACCGAAAGCCTGTGTAAGACTTGCCTCGATGGCCGATATAAAAAATAATCCGCTTGACGCCGCCTACGCGAAATACCTTGCGGGCGATTCCGACGCGTTTGATAATATTGATTTTAAGTCGGCGTTACAACCTGAGGAGGAACGCGAGGAGATACGTTTTATAAAACGCGCCCTACGGATAAGCGAAATATCGCGCAGGGACGGCTGGCTTGAAGTTGAAAAATATTTGGACAATGACGGTATTACCGCAAGGGATGTTTTTGAATACGGGCTTCCAATGGTGGTTGACGGTTGGGATTATGAAGACATAGAAAAAAATCTGACCATGTTAGTCGCGAATGAAACCGATCCCGTACGTAAAAATATCGCTCTGGCAAAAAAGAACGCCGTCAAAATGATCTATGAAGGTTATAATTCAAGACTTCTTCTGTATATTTTAACCGCTTATTTTGATGACGAGATTGAGAAAGAATGCCTGTCTGAATTTCTTAAAGACTAAAATACCGTTTATTGGGAAAAATATGAAAGAAGCGAAATTACAAGAAGAAGACTCAACTGATTTAATTGACAGAATAATATTAATTAATTAATTTTTAATAGAGGAAGAAATGGAAAACGTTGAATTAAATAAACAAGTTTTAAAAGAAAACACCGCCAGAATAGGCTTATTTTGGTTTTCTCAGGATTATACAAAAATAATAAGAGTCGAAGGTGAATTGGAAATTAGTAACGAGGATTTATTAAAACCCGGAAGATTAGACCCAATCGGCGTTCACGCGGAATTTACTATGCCTAAAAATGTTCCCAGAGGCAGGGTTAATTATGAAAATAATATTTTCAGAATTTGGGTCGGAGAGGATTGTTTGGAAGATGATCAAAAGCTTGTTAATTTGATTAAAAATTATTTTAATCTGACAAATATAGATTCCGGCAGATTTACCGTAAAAAGACATTATCATTGGAATACAAAAACATAGTATATTTCACAATGAGCGTAATTATCGACGGATCTGCCCATTACAGGCGTTTCCCGAATTGGAATTAACGGAGATTTGGATTATTTTTCGATATTATTAATGAAATTTCAAAAGAGTATACCTAAGGTTATATTTAGTCATTTATTGTTTTTATCATATTTTTCTTCCCCATTAAATATGACTTTGTAATAAACATTTCAATAACTTTTTTCGCCTCATCACTGCTTTTATTAAAAACCTTCGCTGATAAAATAACCAATTCTTCTACAATATCAGTAGAATCAATTTTCTCTTTTAATTTTCCAAAATCCATATTTACCCCGTAATTTTATTGAATATAAGTATTCTACAAAATATTAAAGTATTTGTCAATATACCCGTTTCCGGTATTCCTCGTAAACTCCAAGCATTCTTTTAATAAAATTTTCGACCGAATAAGTCCTTGATATTTCTTCGGATCGTTGCCCCATTTTTTCTTTTTTGTCCTTATCCGATAAAATATCAATCGCCTTCTCCCACATCATTTTATCATTTTCCAACGCCCAGCCGTTATCGCCGTTTAAAACCATTCCTTCAATGCTTGGATCCGCGGCGGCTACGACGGGAAGTCCCGCAGCCATCGCCTCAATAAACGTAATAGGGTGAACTTCGCTATGTGACGCGCTCATAAAAATATCAGCCGCCGTATAAACCTGGCGTATTTCATCGGGCCAGCGTAAATACCCGGTAAATACGACGGAATTCGTAAGCCCCAATTCATAACACCTTTCCTGTAATGATTTTTTGTCAGGACCGTCTCCCACGAGCATTAATTTAACATTGCCGCGGCGCAAATGAAGTTCCTTAAAGTTTTCAATTAATGTTTCAATATTTTTTTCGCTTCCCAACCGTCCCACAAAGACGATTAATTCATCGTCATCTTTAATATTGTGCGTTTTGCGAAAATCAATCGAATCCTTGTTTATACTGTCCGAACGTTCATAAAAAAGCGAGAGATCAATCCCGTTGGGAACGATATATATCGGCATTGATGATTTTATTTCTTCAAGAAAATATTTTATTTTTCTTGAAGGCGCTACTATGCACTTTTGATTGTGTAAAATCCGGCGGAAATACGTACCCATATTTTTTCTAAAATAAAGTTCCAAAAGGAACGGCGCATAATTTAAATAGTCTTTATAAAAAGTATGCATGGTATGAATCGAAGGAATTTTAAGTTTGCGGCTTACAATACGCGAAGCGAGATACAGGCTGAATTCCGTATGCGAATGAATAATGTCAATGTTAAGGGATCTCACCTTTTTTATCATCTGCTCCGCGATAAAAAAACCTATACGATGCTGCGGTTCATTTTTAAATTGAATTGAAGAGCTAGTGCGAAAAACATTTTTTTCTTCCGCCGCGTCTGGATGATGTACGGTAAACACATAGACATTGTGTCCCTGTTTTTCCAATTCAGTCTTTAGCGTTCTAACAACAGTTACAACCCCGTTAACCTGAGGAGTATAGCAATCGCTAAAAAGAGCTATATTCATGATTAGTAGTATATGCCATTAAAACGGCATATACTACCCCGATAAGAATTTTTCAAGTAGCAAAAATTATAAAACGCTCTGTAAAAATTGCCTTGTGCGGTCGTTTGAGGGGTTGGTAAATAACTGTTCGGGAGTACCGATTTCCAAAATAGAGCCTTCAAACATGAACACTACCCTATTGGCTACTTCGCGCGCAAAGCCCATTTCATGGGAAACCACAAGCATTGTCATGCCGCCTGAGGCAAGCTGTTTCATGACGGCAAGTACCTCGCCGACAAGCTCGGGATCAAGGGCGGAAGTCGGCTCGTCAAAGAGCATGATCCTTGGCTCCATGGCAAGAGCGCGGGCTATAGCGACGCGCTGTTGTTGACCGCCCGAAAGCTGTGAAGGGTACGCGTTAATTTTATCGCTTAAACCAACCCGCTCAAGTATCTGCTCCGATTTCGCCCGCGCCTGAGAGAGGGGCAATTTACGGACATTGTGCGGGGCAAGCATTACATTTTCCAAGGCGGTTCTGTGCGGGAAAAGGTTAAAACGCTGAAAAACCATTCCCACTTCCAAAAGAATTTTATTCCTCTCGTCATTGTGCATTTTTACATTGTTGACTCCGTTATGGCAGTCAAAAAGCAGATTGTCCTCGATATATATTTGCCCTTCGTCGATGGTTTCAAGCCGGTTAAGGGTGCGAAGGTACGTCGATTTACCGGCTCCGGAAGGCCCGATTATACACACAACTTCGCTCTGTTCGACGGTTAATGAAACATTTTTTAACACGTCAAGCGGTCCGCGCCCGTTACTGCCGTGAAAAGTTTTGCTTATTCCTACGGTTTTAATCATTGACATAACGGTCTCACTCATACACCGAATATTTATTTTCCGCCTTGCGGAAAACATAAGAGAATACCGCCGTAATGATCAAATACAGGATCATGGCGGGAATGTATACAAGAGCCGATCTTGTCGAGCCTTCGATATTCCTCGTAGCCTTTGTAATATCAACTAACGCTATCATCGAAACTAAAGACGCGTCTTTTAACATCATGATAAATTCATTGCCGACCGGGGGAATTAATCTGCGGATAGACTGGGGGATAATTACAAGGCGCATTGTTTGCGCGTAAGATAACCCCAGGGCGCGGGAGGCTTCAAACTGCCCTTTATCTATGCTTTGAATCGCCGCCCTGATTATTTCCGCGCAGTAAGCGCCGGCGTTGAGCGAGTAGGCTATAAATGCCGCAAGGAAGCGGCTGTTAATTGTCAGAGCCGGAAGAATCATGGGAAGAGCGTAATAAACAAAATAAAGCTGCATTAACAGGGGCGTACCCCTGAAAAAGAACACATAGGCGCTACAGATTTTGTTTATCACTATATTTTTTGACATCTTCCCCAACGCCAAAAAGAGGCTGAGAATAAGCCCCGCGCTGACGGCCGACACCGTCAGAGCGATGGTTACTCTAGCGCCTCTTAGAAGCTGGGGTGTCCAAGAAAAAACAATAGTCCTAAAAGTATCCATTAACTTTTATCGCCGTACCGGTGAAACCAGATCCATTCCATTGAAAATGTCTTTTGATATTTTTACCATGGTTCCGTCCGCAAAAAGTTCATCCAGCGCCTTGTTTATCGCCTGGGTTAAAGCGTCGTTTCCTTTCCTCATGCAAACGCCGAACTCTTCTTCTCCGCCCTGCCAGACAATTTCAAAAAAGTCAGAGCGCGCTACATATTCAAAAGCGACCAGAAGATCGGTCATGATAGCGTCCACGCGGCCAAGTCGCAGTTCGTCAAAACAGTACATTACTTTGTCATATTCATAAGGTGTAAACATCAATCCGTTTTCCGCGAGTTCTGTCATGTAACTATCGGATGTTGTTTCTTCCTGATAAGACACGCCAAGACCCGCAAGGTCCTTAGGCGAACGCACCTGATACTTTGTATCCTTCGGCATAACAATGGCAAGGGTATTTTGAATGTAAGGTTTACTGAAATTATGCGCCGCAAGCCGCGCTGGGTTGATTGTTACCGAGGAGATAATACAGTCAAATTTCTTTGTATTAACCGCGGCAAAAATACCGTCCCATGCCGTATCCACAAACTGAACCTCAAGCCCCATTTTTTGCCCGAGAGCCTTACTAAAGCTTACATCAAAACCAATGGGGGTAACGCCGTCATCCGCCATATATTCCATTGGGGGATAACCGATTTCCATACCGACCATCAAAACGCCCTTTTTTATTGTCATACTGCCCGAATCTTTTGAACAGCCGGTGATTAAAACCGCGACAATAGCCAAAACAGAAAAAATAACCGCAATCTTTTTCATTTATTTACCCCTTAAAATCATTGAATTCCTTATAATTTATAGTAATTTATTAATAATGTCAAGATAAATTTGACGAATATTGCCGGGTAAAAATTTTAATAACCTGCCCATAACTTATGAGTATTATCATAAGTAATTGAAAATTCACTCAATTTCTTCTTTAGAATAATCAATAAAAGTTTCATCCGGGGAACATAGAAGCGGCTTTCTTGCAGAGAAAAGGGGCGGCGTTTTACCGCTTTTATCGTCCGCCATTCTTATTATTTGTTTTGTCTTTTCAAGCGGGTACGGAGTATCATCCCAACGGCAATAATCCACCGTTTTAACGGTTGCTTCCCGTTCATGGTTATTTTCTCCAACAGGCACAATAACAATGTCGCCGACATTTATCCGTAAATCAGTTGTACGATAATGATATATGCTTCCGCCATCCGAAAATTCCACGCCGCAATATTTTACTTCGCCTGATTTTATAGCGCTCATAAATCCGTCAAGATTTAATATTTCTCCAAAGCCGTAAATGTTAATTGCAATATGAATAGTGTCTATAAAAGCCTTGAAAGTTTTCTCCGGTATATTGGTGCGGTTAAATAACCCATGATGGGAAACAATATTGCCGTCTTCATACTCGGCCTTAAGCTCATAAAGATAAGGTGATAATTCCGCCTCGTTAAAATTCTTTGCGTCATTCCACCCTTCCGCTTCAAGGCAATTCCTCATCGCGGTTAAACAAAGTTCGCCTATTTCAGATGAGCCGCCATATTCATACTGATGGGTAACATTTCCGCCGTCATTGGCGTCGCTTTTGATTACAATTTCACTCTCGGTAATAAGTAATTCGGAGGCGGTTTCTTTTTTAAAAGGGAAAAGGCGTATTTTTACATTTTTAAGAGTTGGCTTGTCTTCTTCCGGTTTACGTTCTCCGTCAAGTGTCTTTAGACGGCCAAGCCATTTATCAATGTATCCGTCTTTGATAAATTCATTCAAAACTCCTTCAGAAAAATGATCCGCGCGGAAAGAACCTGTTATAAGGGCAAGTACGCATTGTTCATCGAGACTGTTTTCATCGGCGGATCGCATTGAGTCCGTTTGCCATCTTAAACCGTTATCTTCAAGTATATCTTCATAGTCTCCCAATTCATATTCAGGATGTGATTGCACGAAGTTATAAAAATCAATATTAAACTGAAAAAAACAATCATTTTTTTCCAATTTTCCTATGTACTTTGTAAGAGGGATAAATTTTTTAACCGGCCGGATTTTTCTGATAAATTTTTCCCATTCCCTGAAAAGCTTAAGCAGTTCGCGGTCAAGATATGCTTGCGCTTTGCCTTTCATATTAAATGGAACGCCATAGTAAGCTTCCGCAATGCTTCCGGTTATAGCGGCTAACGTGTCGCTGTCGCCGCCGACGCTTACCGCGCCGCGAATAGCGTCTTCAAACGAAGCGGATTCAAGAAAAGCGACAATCGCCTGAGGGACTGTTCCTTGGCAGGTCTCATCAAATTGATAATCCTCACGGATACCGTCAAGGGTAAAGTTCAGGGGATAGTAGTCTCTTTCCATCCGCTCTTTTATTTCGTTCTTTGCGGCCCCGTTACGCGCCATAAATATAGCGATTGAAACGGCCTCCGCTCCCTTAAGTCCTTCAGGATGGTTATGCGTAACTTCGGTAACTTTTTTGGAAAGCAGTATCGCCTCTTCCTCGGTCTTAGCAATTAAACCGCACGGTGAAACGCGCATTGCGGCTCCGTTTCCATAACTGTTATACGGCTCAGGAGTGTCGCTAAACATCCACTTTCTGAACATACCGCCAAAACCGCAGTTAGGGTATTTACGCCCGATTTCCCGCATATATTTGACGGCATTGTATCCAAGCTCCTGCCAATCGCCGTTACAAGCCAAAATCGCCTTCGCGATGGCAAGCGTCATTATGCTGTCATCGGTAACATGGCTATCTTCGGCAAATAAGTCAAAATCCTTTCTGCGGATATTGTTAAATTCAAACCTTGAACCGGCGATGTCGCCGATAATTGCGCCTAGCATATTAAAATATTACCATTAAAACATCGATTTGTACAATATGCTAATTATCAAAAAGTTCATTTTGAAATACTTTTTCACTTGTTATTTTACGTTCTTTTACAACGTCATCAGGGCAAACATCGCCAATCAATAACGGTGATAACGGAATATGTTTTTTATTATTGTTTTCAACAATATTATCGCTGTAATTTGCATAACAATAAACGCAACCATTGGAACATGAGTTATACTCGCCTATATCAATACTTTTTACGCAACCGCATTCGGGTCGTTGATTTTTATCTTTTTCAACAAATAAATTATATCCTGTTATTTTTGAGATTAACCTATCGTCTATACACCGAGCATGAGTAATGCCATATTTTGAAAGATCAATATCTTCCGCGCACGTATCAATTGAAAGATTATTATTTCTTGCGATTTCCGAAAACTTTTGGGCAATGATATTTTTTTCTTTTATTGATATTTCAGTAATTTCTAATAATTTAATATTTTCCGTTATTTTTTTATAGAAATCAATAAAACTAAATGTTACTTTCTCCGTGTATCCTTTAAAAACGCCCGCCATTCTTTCAAATTTATCAATATGATATGCGATATTATATTTATCATTAATTAAGATCGGATCATAACGCCAAATAACTTTCTGCGGACCAATTATGTCAGATAATTTTTTAAAAGTTTCAATTATTTCCGTTTTGGGCGGTAATCTTGCTTCAACATCCGATTCATACGGAGTTAGGGTAAATTGAAAATAATACTTATAATCTTTTAATAAATCAAGTTTATCAATCATTGGTTTTGGGTTTTTACTCCAGAAAACAATGCAATCGATAAGTTCAGGATCAAGATTTATTATATTGATTTGATGTGTATTAAAAGGATTTCTTATATAAACAAATTTTTCTTTTATACGGTTAAAAAACCATTCTGAGAAATGTGAGGGGATGTCAGTTCTTCTGCTTGCGCTTATTATCATGATTGAGTTTCTTTATTTCCCTGTCAAAATCGGATTCAAATAGGCGGTCTTGAATAATACGGTATTTTTCAAATTCACTTTCGGCGAATTCTTTTGCAAGCTGGGCGCTTATCTTTCCTGAATCTTGAAGTATCGATCTATCATCGGCTTCGAGAAAACGGTTAAGGCGTTTGCTCCAATCTTCCATTGTCATGGGGATATGCTTTTTTGCCCTATCCTCCGCCAAATCAAGATACGCGTTGACAATGCGTCCCAAAGACTCAAGTTCTGCCTCAGTCAGATAATTTTTTGCGACGGCAACATCTGTTTTTACAATTTTCCCCTGAGGACTGTTTTCCCATGCGGTTAATCCCATATGTTCTTTGGCGGAATCGGCGCGCTCATAAATCACCTCTGCGGCGGTATGTCCGTGAATGGCATAGTGCAATTTGTTTTGAACTTTTGCGAAAAACTCCTTTGTTATAGGAGCGTTTTTGTTGTAGTCCATCGCTGTGGCGTATATGTCAGTTATCTTTTGGTAAAAGCGGCGCTCGCTTAGGCGGATTTCCCGAATTTCCGCAAGAAGATGTTCGAAATAGTCTTCGTCAAGAAAAGCGCCATTTTCCATGCGTTTTTTGTCTATGACATAGCCCCGTAACGCATAATCCCTAAGAACCGACGTTGCCCATTGACGGAAAGCACTAGCCCGCTTGCTGTTAATTCGGTAGCCTACGGCGATTATGGCGTCGAGGTTGTAATGTTTGGTATGGTAATTTTTGCCATCGGCGGCAGTTACCGAGAAATCCTCGGTAACTGAAAATTCGTCCATTTCCCCTTCGGCGAATATATTTTTTAAGTGCAAAGAAATATTATCGGCGGAACATTCAAACAAGACAGATATAAGTTTTTGGCTTAGCCAAATTGTTCCGTCTTGTACACGGACTTCTATGCCGTTTTCTTCTGCTTGCTTGGTGAAAATGAGGAATTCAACAGTGCTGTTACGGATTTGTAGGGGTTTAGGTGGCATGGCGGATCGTACTCCTTTTTTTACTATTTACTTTTTATCAGATTTCATATGATATATTATATACTATACAAACGTAAAGATGTTGTCAAGTGGGTTTTAAAGACATTCATTGCAAAAAAAACAGTATAAATTCAATGAGAATATGATTCAATAAGTTCACGAAGTTTGTTTTGCAGAAGTTTTTTGTTCGGAAATTTTGCGGTATACTCGGCGACAAGAACAGGTGAAAGATTCCTCTGTAACGCATATTCGACCACCTGATCATCTTTGTCAGCGTACAGTATAATCCCGACGTTGGGGGTTTCATTGTTTTTTTATGATCCTTATCAAGCGCTTCAAGATAGAAATTCATTTTACCGATGTATTCCGGTTTAAAAGAGGTCGTTTTCAACTCGAATGCAACAAGACATGATAGTCCACTATGATAAAACAAAAGATCAATAAAAAAATCAGAATTACCAACTTGGACACGGAACTCCTCTCCTATAAATGAAAAATCCCTTCCTATTTCAAGCATAAAATCTTTCATATTTGCGATTATAACCTTTTGTAAAGTTGATTCATGGTGACTTTCAGGTAAATTTAAGAAGTCTAAAACATAACTATCAAGGAATTGTTTTTTTTCTTCTCTACCGGTAAATTCTCCAATTTCTTTTCACTAATTGCGGTACGTTCAAAACGCATAGCGTCAAACTGTCGTTCCAATTCACGATATGAGTATTTTTCATCAATAGCAAACCTAATATAAAAAATGCGTTCTTTATCGGTTTAGGCGCGGCTCATTACAAGAAGGTTGTTTAACCAGCAAAATTCTCTCAACAGTGTTGAGAGAATTTTGCTGTCCTTATAACAAGGTAAGAATTAAATTAAAATTGGAATGGTTAATAATTTGTTAACTCATGTTTTCTTTTTAATAAAGAACATTTAAAAATATTACTTTTCTTCGATTAAATATTTCAATAGATGTTTTTTTATATTCTTTGCCTGATAATATGAAAACTTCGGTGGTAAAGCATTTCCTATCATCAAAGCTATATTTGTTTTTGGAATATCTATAGGTAACTTATAGCTTTTTGGAAATGATTGTAACAGCATCGCTTCACGTGCTGATATACATCTGTCTTGTCTTGGATGCAGAAATCTTCCTTTAGATGGATTCAAGCATCCACCAGTAATGGTTGTAGAATAATCATTCCATCGTAATCTCCCATATATATCGTTAAAACCAACATTTTTCTTTTTATGGCAACTTAATTGCCGTGCTTTCCCTAGGTCTTTCCGACTACCTCCATTACGAGGAATATCCTTTATTAATTTCTTGATTTTTTTGGTATGTTCTGGATATATTTTATGCAATTTATCTTTTGAATTACAAGGTCTCGGTAAATTACCTATACAATCACGTACTGTAACTTTTTTGTTGTTCGGTTTTGCAATTAATATTGGACCAAGACGAGAACCTATCATAACTAGCCGTTTACGGTTTTGTGGAACACCATAATTTTTTACATTGACTATTGCTACATCTATATTGTAACCCATCGTCATCAAATTTTCTTTTGCTTTAATAAATAATTTGTCTTGCTCTAGCCACGGAACATTTTCCAACATTATAGTATAAGGTTTAAAATAATCAACAAAGCGAACATATTCATTTATTAAATCATTTCTAGGATCATCAATAGGTTTTTTCTTATTTAATCGTCGTATTGAACTAAAGCCTTGACAAGGAGGACAACCAGCAAGCAAATGGATTTCCTTGCCATTAAGTTTACCTTCTATATCTTTTAGATCAACTTTACGTATATCTTTTGTGATAACAACTGTATTTTTATGATTAAGCGAATATGCTTTTGACGCTAATTTATCTATCTCGAAGGCATATTTTGTCTCAAACCCGGCTTTTCGTAAACCTTCAGTCAAGCCCCCTACACCGGAGAATAGATCGAAAGAAATAAATTCCTTTTCAACCATTTTCTGTTTCATCCAATCCAAGAGTTGTAATATGTTTTTTCAAAATCTCTTCAATTTGTTTTGAATAATCTGGAACCCCAATATCAGAAATATTTCTAAGAAAAAATTCAATAAGAGCACTTAAAAAAGGTTCGTTTAATCTATATCTATGTTCACTATCAAAATTAGATATTTCATCATATTTTAATTGATATTTTGCCTCTTTTTCATCAAAAGAATTATTTATTTCAAATGTCTTTACTGCCTTTAGTAGAACAATATAATCATCTTGGTTATCCATGTAGGGAAGTATAGTAATTCCAGCACCCTGTGGAGGATTAACTAATGACGAAAGTCTAAAATCTTTAAGATTGCCTCTTTTTCTATAACTTTTTAGTATACTTTGGATTACCGGATCGTTTGATTTATAAATAGGAATAGCAACAACGAACCCAAGATTTTTTTTCCAAAAATCATTCAAATGACAATCTGAAGAAATAATTAAATAATATCTATCTTCATCTTTATATCTTACAATATCACCTTTTCTAACAATATTATCTTGTGGTTCATGAAACATTCTGTAATGCCACAATTGTTTTTCGATTATTAAATCATCCGATATTAAATCATCTTCTGTAATTAATTGTTTAATTGAACTAGATGACATTAAGTGTGCTTTTATTTGATCAAACATAATTTCAATAAAATCAAGTGATTGTATTTTATATTTTTTATCTTCCTTATCATGATAACCAAATAGTTTTATGAACTGATTAAATGACAACCCACCTATTTTGCAAAAAGTTTTGTTTATTGCTGTATTAAGTACATGTTTAAAATTTTTTCCATATTCATAAGAAAAATCATTTAAGTGTTCTTTTATCTTCTTAATAACCTCTGATGAGGAATTTGATTCACTCTTATCAACAATAAATAATCTATAACTGAATGGTTTAAATGGTTCTTCTTGAATTTTTGTCTTGATCTCATCAATCAAATCACATCCAGAATAAATTGCTATAAGACAATATGTCTTCTCTAATATTTCCTTTAATGATTCATCTGAAGACCTATCAGATACTCCTATATCCCAATCAAATATAATAATATCAGGAGAAAATAAATTCTCATTAATATACTTCATATATAATGAATGTGATGTAAAACCACAAATATTCATATCAAAATCTTTATTTTCATTTAAATCCTTTATTAAATAATATAGATTTGTATCTTCCCATTTATCTTCATCTGCATATTTTATATAATTTGTAAATATATTTTGATCAATTATAGTGGTAGAATCGACTTCTACCTTTTTTCTATATTTCTCTACTGGAATCTTATCATCTATAATACATAAATTATATTTACTCATAATTATTTCGCCTCTGTTGGTGATTTTTTAAAGTCTAGTGTAAATTGGGCTCCTTGTAAAGATGAAATACGATCTTTTTCTGGTGTTTCATATATTCGTCCTTTAATATTTTCGACATAATTCTTACAAATAAAAAGCCCAAGACCGCTCGGTGGTTCTCTAAGACTATAACCAGGTTGAAAAAGACTTGGACGAATTATTTCATTTATATCACTACCTGAATCAGCAAAAATAACTGTTCTGAAATTTTTATTTAATGAAACAACTATTTTTTTGGAAATTCCTGAATTATACTTGATCCAGTAAATACTATTATCAAATAAATTGCCAAATACTTGCGTAATTGTTGAATATCTACCAAATAGTTGAAAATCTTCATTAGGATTAATAATTGTAAAAGTTATCTCCTCCTTATCTAATTTCCTTTTAAAAACTTCATATGCATACTTAATTGCTCTTATAATAGAAAATTCAATACTTTTTTCATTACGAATACTCCTCAAAGGACTTAAGCGCTTTAATTCACTGCGTAAAGATTCAGATGTTGTCTTTAAATTTTCCAGTTTTAATTTATCATAATCTCCAGATTTAATTATTTCTATAATTCCATTATAAAAATTTGAAGTAATTTTATTTATCTCATGTAATGATATTGAAACTGCAATACCAAATCCTGCCTGCTCAACAAATAAATCTTGTACTTCTTGCATCATATCTATACTCTTCTTTAATTCTTTCATCGAACGTGTTAAATCAACTAATCCTTTTCTCTTTTCTTCGGCTTTTTTCCATAAATTAACAAAAAAGTTATAAGGATCGGTTTCAAGTGGATAATCACTATCAGATACATTAGTAAAAAATGTAGAACTTGTTTTTACTATATCAGATAATAATTTCGGATTAGAAACTATCCCTTTTGTTAATGAAGACATCATGTCACGCTTTTCCTTGTATTTGGGAAAAAGAAATTTATTAATTATGTTTTTTAGCAATATAGCAAGATCTTTCGAGGCAGTATTCTCAACAAGTCCTTCTCTGTTGGTTTTATCAATAAGCTTAAAATTTTTAAATTGGTTGGTTTCTACAATACCTATAAAATCACGATATGATATACGAAATCCTTGTTTGATATGTTCTGCGTTTAATCCTAACCAATCATACTCCGAGCTAAGTTTTGAATCAACAACCAATATACCATCTCTATAAACAGCCATACCACCATATTCATCAAGGTATTCAACAAGTTCCTTCCAATCTTGAATATCTATCCATTCAGATTTTCGATACCATGACCGTAAAGATAAATAAAATGAACCACACTCAGGAATTCGTTTTTCATTCTTTTCGTTATACCAATAATTTTGAGTTATATTATCAATCGGATATCTTAAATCTTCATTTTCTCCAACTATTTTTTCAGATGGAAGCTTGTCGTAAGGATGTTTAAATTCAAGTTCAAACACATCCGCAATACCATTTTCATTAACTAAAACATTTAATTCAAAATTAGGTCGTGAATCCTCATAAATTGAAGATGTTGGTAATTCTTTTTCAAGTTGTGGACATTCAAATATCGGATTAAATATAGGATATTTTATTTTTGATTTTCCAAGTTTATTTATCACAGGGCTTTTTAGATTTAGTATGGAACGATTAAGATCTTTTATTATTTTTTCATCCCATTGAAATCCTTCCCGCCCACCATAAATAATTATTTTCGTTCCTGTCCCCTTACTACCGTAATCCCTAGTTGGTGTAGAACGAAAAAGAGAAACACCAATACTATTCAAGTTCTTAAAATCACCAATAAAATTATCAAAATCATTCCAATCAATTTTCAACACAAGTTCATAAACATTATCCTTTGTTTTGGTACGTAATTCTAAGTATTGTCCTAACCGATGTGTAGCAAAACGCCCTACGCCTTTTTCACCAAGTGGTAATCTTCCACGTTCTTTTTGTAATTGTTTTACAATACTATCATAAGCACCTAAATTTCCAGATTGTTTAGCTTTATCGCGTTCTTTCTTTAATTTTTCTTTAATTATTGTTTTAATAGGAGAAGCAGGTCGTAACCAACCTTTTTCAATAGTCTCCTTTGACATACCTTCTCCATCATCCTCAACAATAATTACTGGTCCTGGCAATTCGGAATATTCTCGATCATCGACAATAGGCAAATTTGGAATATTTTCAATTTGGACTTTGCAATAAGAGGCTCCGGCATCTATTGAATTCTTTATCAGTTCAAGAACTCCGATTTTCTCTGATCCTATTAATTGTTCTCCTAATACCTTAATTAAATGGGCATCTGATTCGAGATATAAATTTATACCACCATCTAAACATATCTCATCAAGAAACGAATAAGTTATCTTTCTTATAGCATTATTTGGATTGTAAGTTTCAGAATTATATATTTTTTCAATTATTTCTCCATTTTTATCTTTATAAGGAACAGGTATTGAGAAAGGCTTATATTCATCAATTTCAATAAAAAAATAATCATTATCTTTTTTATCAACAAATGGTTTTTTATTAATTAACCCATATCCATAGAATATACCATCACCTTGCTTTTCTGGTTCATAATAAATAAATTCAACTGGTAAATTATCAAATTGATGTATATAATTTTTTTTGTTATTTACTGGAAAATGATAAAATCTTCCAATAAAATCATTATATTCATCCCCTTTTCTATATTGAGTTAAGGTCAGACAATTTCTTGCCATTTATCTATCTCCTTTGAGGATATAAATTTTGATAATTTATTTATTAATAGATCAAGGTTCTTTTTTTTTATCTCACACCCCCATATCAATAAATACTCCCAGCCGGCATTACTCAATTCCGTATAATTCTTTAAATCTCGTTCTTTGTTTTTAGTTATCTTATTCTCCCAAAACAGCTTATTTGTTTCCGGTAATTGTCCACGTTTACAACTATGTCCATGCCAGAAACAACCATGAATAAAGATAACTTTCTTAATATCTGGTATTATAATATCAGGGCGGCAATTTAACAACCTCTTTTCACGTTCATATTCAACCCCAATATCCCTTAATAATGACTGTATAATCAGTTCTGGTAATGTATTCTTATTTTTTACCGAGCGCATAATATTTGATCGTTTATCAGCGGTAAAAATATCGGGCATTATCCATTCCTCCCATTTTTCATGGGTTTATTGTACCCTAATAAAATACTACACAAATGTAAAGATGTTGTCAAGTGGTTTTTTAGCAATTTATGCCTCATCAGAATCCTTTCCCCAAACCCGCTCAATCACAGTCTTGATTTTCCCCTCGTATAAAGCAATAAGTTCACGGCAGCCGTCAACGGTCTTTTGTTCGGCTTCGATTTCCGCAACAATGGCTCGTTGAATTTCGAGGGCTGGAAATGGGATTTTAAAATTCTCAATATAACTACGTGGTACACGTTGTAGTCCACCAGTTCCTGTCATCTGTGCAATAGCACTTTTACGAAAAAACGAATTCGTAACACAAAAAAATATCCATTCTGGTAAAATCTCAGTACTACGTAAAATATAGAACTCACTTGAACCAAATCCGATACCACTACATAAACCTTTTGCTATTCCAGCCTTCCCGTTTTCAAAGCAGGGCGTCACCTTTGCTAACAGGACATCATTATCTTTAAAATATGTATAGCTTGATCCAACCTCTGATAATAATTTTTCTTCATTACATTGAAAGGAAATACAATGTTCCTGAAGGCTCGCCATTGGTACAAATGATACTTTTGTTGTTGGTGGTAATGCAGAGACTTCACTCTTATTAGGATTGATAGTACACACATCACCCAATTTCACCATCGACCAATCTGGATCAATATCAATATGTGGTTTCCAATTATCTACCACCTGCCTCGCCCCATCAATGATTTTTTGGTATTCACCAATTTCAGCGACAATTTCCCGTTGAACTTCAATTGGTGGAAGGGGGATTTGGGTTCTTTTCGCATTAACTATCGTGTATGTTCCAACAGTTACACCTGCTGTTTGTTGTATTTGTCGTTTAATAAAATCTGTTTGAAAAAGATATTTAACAAAATTTGTTATATTATCCGTTTTTTTCTTAAACCAAATAATATTACCATCTTTGAAGTAGAAACGGTCTCCTTTTTTTACCACATAGCAAACACCTAATGTACCTACTCCTGTTACCATCATATCGTCTTCTTGTGGTATACCATATTTTAAAGAATATTCTTCAAACATTTCTTCTGATATAAAAAGTTCATTTTCTACAAATCCATCTTTGGCTAATTTTACAATTTCACGAGCGCGATAAAAGGGAACGCCTTTATTTTTCCATTCTGACTCGAATACTCTTTTACTTGAAGTTATATCAAAAATTTCTCCCAATCGTACCATAGGCCATTTCTGTTTACCCCGTTGTTCTGTTTCCCTATATCTCTCCCCACTTAAATTATATTCACCATTTGCTGCAATTTTATCTTTGGAAACAATCAAATAATTAATATCGTTCGTGTTGGTTCGTGTGGTTCGTGGTAAAATTTCCTCTTTCTTCCCTTCTGCGTCCTTTGCGTCTTTGCGCCTCTGCGTGAGACTTTTGCGAAATTCTTTAATAATCTCCACCGCCCCCGGCAGATCATTCTTTTCAATAGCCCGCCGTTGAGCGCCAAGACTAAAGCCGTCATTCTCAATTTTAACAAACAGAATAGAATCGCTTTTTTGAGCAAGAAGCGTGTCCAAAAATAAAATTGATGTTTTTACTCCGGCATAAGGGTTGAATACACCGGAGGGCAAAGAAACCACAGCATAAAGATATTTTTCTACAAGTGATTTACGAAGTTGTTTGTATGCCTTGCCGCCCTGAAAAATGATACCTTCAGGAACAATTACAGCGGCACGACCTGATGTCGTAAGGTGTTCGGCGTTATAATCAACAAAAAGAACTTCGCTTCGATTACTCTGGATGGAAAACTTTTTGTGAGGTTTTATACCGCCTTTTGGAGACATGAAAGGCGGATTGGTCAGAATAGCTCCGGCGTATTCATTCCAACGTTCATCACTGGTCAAAGTATCGTATTCAAATATTTTAGGTTGGCTAAAACCGTGAAGATAAAGATTTGCCAGCGAAAGGCGTACCATGTCAGGTGAAATATCGTAACCTATAAAATTGTCCATCAATTTTTTTCGTTCTTTCGTAGTAAGGAGATCACCCGGCGTTTTTTTTGTGTTCGCTTTCATAATATGTTTGTAAGAGGAAATAAGAAAACCGGCAGTACCGCAGGCAGGATCAAGTATGATTTCATTTTTTTGCGGATCAATTACCTCGACCATAAAATCAATGATATTACGAGGCGTGCGGAACTGACCTGCGTCCCCCTGACTGCCCAATACCGAAAGAAGATATTCAAACGCATCGCCAAGATTTTCCGAATGATCATACTCAAACTCGTTAATGGTTGTCAAAAAAAGTTTTAGAGTCTCAGGATCACGATAAGGAAGATAAGCGTTCTTAAAAATATCCCTGAACAACTGCGGAATACCGGGATTTTGGTTAAGTTTTACAATGGCTTCGGCATAAAGATTTAACATTTCATGACCGCCCAGTCGGGGGTTAAAAATGTTCGACCATCGGTATCGTTTAAATTCACCTGTAAAGAAACTGGCTTTTCCGCCCATCTCTTTTGATTCTTTGTCCATGTCGTCCATGAATTTATAAATAAGGGCGATAGTGATTTGTTCCACTTGACTTTTGGGATCGGGTACTTTGCCTACCAGTATATCTCGGGCAGTGTCTATTCTCCGTTTGGTTTCACTTTCAAGCATCACATTTCCTTATTCGACAAAATTATTCAAAGGAACATAGTCCTTAATATACTCAGGTATCAATTTTCTGAGTTCGGGGGTTAACTGCCGGTATGCGTCAATCCATGGAGTAACATTTAATTGCGCAAGATTTTTTTGATCTACTATATTTCGAAACTCCGTATCTTCGATATATGCTTTAAAAATTGTTTTTGCGCCGGCAAAATAATTTTCACCGGGCATATAACGGCTGTCGAATTTGTCAAATTCTTCTTCCAGTAATTCTTCTTTGGTTTTGAAGCGGGGAATTAAACCAAGAACTTTCTCCAGCATTTCCTTAAGTTGAATTCGGCGGTCAGCGTTCAGGGCAACCCTTAATTTTTCTACATTGAAATAATCTTCGGGTTTGTCAAAAATATTTTTAATAACAAAGTCAAGCAGAGAATCCCATAGTCCGGCTTGAGCTTGTTCTTTAAGTTCATCTATTCGCGGATCATTTAGTATAGTTTGTTCAAAACGGTCAAAATACATTCTGTCAATCTTCATCCCATCCGGTCCGATCTCGGTTTGACTAAAAGAGCTAACTGTATCTTCACGACTGCTATTGTAGCCGTCAATGTCAAATGAACCTAAGGGTTTATCATAGACTGCGGAAATATCTTTGTTGTTTTCTTTTGGAAGGCTTAATACTTCATCGTAATTATATTTTTCTTCAAAATATTCACAGTTGGCAAAGAAATCAAATATTTTATACTTGGTCTTTTGTTGGTCTCCAAATTTTGCCTTTATAACCAAATCGATCATCTCATCTGTAAAATTATGTTTTCTTGTCCCTCTGCCTTTTATCTGAATAAAATCGCTGGGAGAAAATATAGGACGCATAAGGCAGATATTGAGAAGGTCGGTACAGTCATAACCTGTAGTCATCATTCCCACCGTAACACAAACACGTGTTTTACTTGTACGGTAGCCGGGATCAAAATTGGCGGAACCGTAAAGTCTGTTGTTACTGAATTGAACTGAAAAATCCTGAGCCTCATTTACCGATGATGTTACCTGAACAGCAAAATCAGACCGATACTTACCGGGAAACATTTCATCGGCGTATTGATTGAGAATTTCGGCAATTTTAGCGGCATGATTCTGCGAGACGCAGAACACAATTGTTTTGCCTATCTCTCCTGTAATCGGGTCTCGCAAAGCATTATCAAGAAAGACTTTACAAAAAGCGCGGTTGGTGTTATCGGAGAAAAATTTTTTCTCAAACTCTTTGGAAACAAAAACTTCTTCCGCTTCGTTGCCTTCTTTGTCTTGAATAATTACCGCATAACCATGCTCAGAAAGCAACTGCGCGGTTATTTCAGTTCTTGCGTCGGCTACAATCGGGTTTATAAGATAACCGTCCCTTACTCCGTCCAAAAGCGAATAACGGAATGTCGGCTCTCCTGTTTCACAACCGAATGTTTTGTAAGTGTCAAGCAAAGTTCTTCGCTCAAGTTCTCTTGGGTCTTTAACATTTAAGCCGGCAGCATCAAAAGATTTAAGATAATCTTTGGGTGTGGCGGTTAATCCCAATTTGTATCCTATAAAATACTCAAAAACCGCCCGGCTGTTTCCGCTGATACTGCGGTGGGCTTCATCGGAAATAACAAGATCAAAATCGTTAGGCGCAAAAAGACGTTTGTAGCGGTTTTTTGATAAAAAAGTTTGAATGGTAGAAACAACAATATCCGCCTTGCGCCAGTCATCACGGTTTTCCTTGTAAATTACGGAAATATAATCACCTTTTAGGTAATCTTCAAAATTTTTCTGCGCCTGTTTTTCAAGTTCCAGACGGTCAACCAAAAACAAAGTACGTCGCGCATTACCTGTTCTTCTGAATAATTTAATTATTGCGGCGGAAACAAGTGTTTTTCCTGTTCCGGTTGCCATCTCAAACAAAAAGCGATCCTTCCCTTCTTTTACCGCCTTTTGAATCGCTGTAATTGCTTTAACTTGATATGGTCTTAAGAAACGCATTTTATAAGTTTTGATAAAATCAGTACGGCTTGTTTCATTCAACCATGAAGGATCGGTTTTATAATCAGGCTTTTTTGTTAAAACAATATAATCATCGGCAACTGTCTCATTTGCCAACGCTTCACGGTTGGGGGTAAATGATGATAAACCGTCCGCTAAATCAGGCGAAGGGAAACGGTAGATAACCTGCGGATTTCCCCGTTCCAAATCCCAAAAATAATGGCTGTTTCCGTTGGACAGAATAATAAATCGGCAATGCTGGGATTGGGCATATTGTCGGGCTTGTTCTTTGCCAAATAACGGATTTTTGTTTTCGGCTTTGGCTTCCAAAACAATAAATGGAAAACCTTGTTTGTCCAGTAACAGAAAATCTATAAGGCCTGTTTTGGTCTTGTCAAAATCATCCCCAAAATCGCTTAAGTTTCTTTTGGTAATTTTTACCGAAGGTTCAAGAACAATATTTGCTTTGCCGTCAGCAGAATCAAAAAATCGCCATCCCGCTTCTTCAAGGAGTTTGTTAATTTTTATTCGTGCCTGCGCCTCTTTTGGCATAAATCAAGTTTATCATATTCTCAATTATTTAGCTATTCTTCCCCTCTGCCTCCTCCTCCCTCTACCCCAACAAACAAAACCCCAAAGCGATAAGCAGTTGCGCGGCGATATAGGTGATCATCACATAAACAAAAAGCGGTTTTTTGCGGAAAGTTACAAGCGCCAGCATTGTATCTGAAGCGAGAAAACAAAGACTGCCCGCGAATACAAGGATGCCGAATAATGATACGTGCGCAAGGAAAAGTTGTAACGCGAAAATGACCATTATAAGAATTATTGTCTCATAAGCAATAACGGGTATTTTCAATTCGGGTGACGGTTTAACGGCTCTGAAGGAAATGATCCCATAACAGGCGGCGACGATTACGCTGATAATCAGAATAGGAATATGAAGCGGTCGGGCGTAAGTAAACATCGTTATTATATAAAAAATGTGTCCGATTAAAAAACTTGCGAGACCAAACTTGAAAAAAATCGGATTATTTATTTTTATCAGTAAAACGTCGCCAAACCAGGCGAAAACAAGGGCCAGAACGATTGTCGGAATAATTTTATTCGGACCAAAAATATACACGGCAAGAATAAACGGTACAAGACAGCTTTTCAATATAAATTGAAAGATATTTTCCTTAAAAAAAAGAGTTATAAGGTAAACAAGCGATACGATTCCAAGTACAACCAAGAAAATAATTTTTGGTTCCATAAAAAAAATATCCGGTTCCATTAAATAAACATTCGGTCCCATAAAATAACACTCCTTAATAAACGGCTTTAAATAAACATTATATTCATTATATCACCATCAAATATTTTTGTTAATCGGTTTTCACCGAATCTTTGCCTTTATCGCCTTGCCTTTTTTTGTCAAAAATGAGTCATTCTGTAACGCGATACTAATAATTCCGTCCGAGTAAGGCGTTATGGTATAAACATTCCAGACAAGTTCAACATTATCATGATTTATATTTATTGTGTCAGGCGGCCATATATTGTCTCTCAAAAAATGATTGACATTGTAATCTTCCTTAATCACTTCATTTAATAAATCATCGGGAAGCGGAGTCGCGACATCATTTATGTCAAGAAGGCGCTCCTGCGCTACATCAATAATAAAATACTCCGTCCAAATATTCGCATGGGCGGCGGAAGAAAAAACATAATACTTGTTATATTCTATTATTATATAAGAATCGTTATAATGCAGGATATTATAACTCTCATTAAAATATGATTGATTATAATATTTATTCCCGTCTTCTCCGATTATTGGCAGAAAATCTATATCGCTTATTGTTTTAACAAATTCTTCTTCCGCAAAGGTAAAATATTCGTTAAAATTTTTACCTTTATAAACAAGTCTTTCTACCAACATGGCCGTCTTTTTTGAATAACCGACGTTTTCAAGACGAATATCAAATTCAGCGATGAATGTCCCGTGAAGCTTCCTCTCGTTTTGATAGTGTTTGCTTATTATATTTTCATGATTTTTACAGCCGGAAAATAATACAATAATGGTGAATAATATTAAAATATACGCTTTTTTCACGCCCGTATTACCTCTTATTTTATCAATATAAAAAAGAAAAAATTTAAAAGCAAGAAATATTTCCAAGATCTTGTTGCTTTTTTAATTTCCATAGGTTATAGTTATGTTAACGAACGGTCGGTAACTGAGGTTAAATTGACAAAGTCAGAAATTGAAGAAGCGGCGTTCCGAGTTTGGGGCCGTAACTTTTACAAGAAAACCAGTCTCTCGCAGCTTGCAAAAGAATTAGGTGTAAGCAAGCCGGCCCTGTACCGCCATTTCGCGAGCAAACAGGCGCTTACCCTCGCTATGACGGAACGTTTCATGGATGATTTCGCGAATTTTGTCCGCTCTGATTTTGATAAAGCCCTGCGAACAAACGACGCGGACGACGGCATTTTTATAATTGTTCGATGCATCACGGAATATTTTGCACGTAACGTATATGCGCTCATATTTTCCATAACGAACATTTACGAGCGTAATCTTGAACTTTATTCCATAGCGGATCATCTAAAATCCCGGGGCGTAGACGTGGGTATACTTGAACGCGTAATTGAAAAAAAATATAAATGCGATCAAAAAATAGTACTGCTTGTTTTTGCAGCCCTCACATTTTTAATGTCTTATTTTCATAAAATAAAAAAAACCATAGATAATCCGCCTTCTGACGAGGATATTAAAAATATTATTGAATTGATAAACAGCACTATTAAAAACGGCCTTAATCTTCCCCTACAAAATGTTTCGCTGGATTTTGACGATCTTGAAAATAAGGTTGACAAGATAGCGCTTAATGCCGAGCTTGAGCCGTTTTTTAAGGCTATAGCCGAGGCCGTAGCGCAGGCGGGCCCTTGGGACGTGTCGATGGAGATGGTCGCCAAGAAATTAGGACTTTCCAAGAGCAGCCTGTACGGACATTTTAAAAATAAAAAAGATATGCTGCGCCGTCTTTTTATAACTGAATTCAAACGTATTATAGAATATTTCCGCCAGGGAATCAGTTTGTCCGTAAAAGCGGAAGAACAGTTGTACCTCGGGATTTTTTCAATCGCCCTTTATCTTAGGGCAAGGCCGGAAATACTTATAGCGATGAATTGGTTTCGCACGCGCAAATTGGATCTTGGAAGACCGGATAAAAACCTTGAGATTTTCAGGCTTTTTGAAGACGTTGATATAGAACCGATTCGCGACGCGGCGGAAGATGACAAACAGCGCATATCTCACATGATTTGTTTTTTACTGATAAATATTCTTATACATCCTACTCCGATATTTTCCGTAAAACAGGCAAAAATGATCAAAATTGATAATTTGAAAGTGCAAAATAATGATATTAGGATTTTATATAAATTTATCACTCAAGGGCTTGGGGGCTTTACACAATGAGAAAAAAACATTACATTGCGATTAATCGCAATTTTAGGCGGAGCGAATGTATGTGCCGCCTTGGAATACAAAGCAAATTTTTACTTTGTACCCTATGGATTAAAGGCCGCGCGTTACGCGGGCCGAAGGAAGGAGTCAATGTATGAACCTTAAAAAACGGTATGCGGGCGGATTAAAATATCCGTTCTGTCTTGCAATCGTCCTGTCGTTATGCGCGAATTTGCAGGCTCAGGAGTCGGGAACATCTCCCGTTAAGTTATCCCCCGACGATGCTGTTAATCTCGCGTTAAAAAACAACTTGAGCCTTGAATCCTCGCGGACTAGTCTGGCTACGAAAAAACGCGCTTCAAGTCTGTCATGGAATCAGTTTATTCCAAATGTAACCGTAGCGGGAATTTTATCCGTGGATAACGAGAAAAGCGATCCGACTACCGTTACATTTCCTATTTCAACGGGAGCGGGAACTCCGATGACGATAAATGGAATTTCCGGTAACGTTGTCCCTTTACAGGGATTTTTTATAAGCGATCCTATCGATGTCTCCCAATGGCACGTAGCGGGCAATATTCAGATGTCTCTTACAATCAACGCCGCGATGTTTGAAAACATGAAACGCCTTCGCATCGACTACGAGGGCGGACTTATAAGTTATGGAAAAGCCAAATCGCAGTTGGAGCGCGACGTGCGCAAGGCGTATCATAGTATTCTTCTGTTGCAGGAGAACATCGCCCTTATGCGCGGCAGTTACGCGAACGCTGAACGTCAGGTGCAAATGGCACAGGCGAATTACAACGCCGGTCTCGCCCCGGAACTGACTCTGCTTCAAGCGCGGGTGGCGAGGGAAAATATGCGCCCTATGATCGATCAGGTGGAAAACGGCATGAAACTTTCCATGGCGCAGTTTGCCATGTTCCTCGGTATGGATTACAACGCTGATTTTGAATTGATACCGATACCGGAAAACACGAATTTTATACCGCTTGACGTTTCCGAAATGATTTCCAAAGCGTCAAAAGAAAAACCTGATATTCAGGAATTAAGGCATACGATACTGATGATGCAAAGCGCGCGCAAGGCGCAAATTTACTCCCTCACCCCAAGTATGACTTTAAGCTGGAGCTCCACTTCGGCGTTTATAAAAGACCCGTGGAAAGATCCATGGTTCGACTCAAGCGATGATTGGCGAAAAACGGGTTCTTTTTCCATTACTTTCGGTTTGCGCCTGCACAGTTTAATCCCCTTCAGTACCGATTTTCAAGGAATAAGAAATATTGATGATCAGATTAAAACCGCCACTATCGGCCTCGCGCAGATGATCAACGGGACTGAAATTGAAATTTACAATACCGTGCTATCGCTTGAAAAAACGCGGATAAATACGCAGTCGCAGACTGAGACTGTCAGGCTTGCGGAGCAATCATACCGCCTTACGGAAGAGGCGTACAGGGCGGGCTTACAGGATTATTTCCAGGTTCAAAACGCGGAGCAATCCATGCGGCAGGCGCGGGTTCAACTGCTTGAACAGCAATTTAATTATCTTAACGGTCTTATCGATCTTGAATATTCAATAGGGGTTCCGTTTGGAACCCTTTCAGAAAGGAGCAAACAATGAAAACGAATATTTCACGTAACAAAAAATCATACGGAATCTACGGCGTAATTTTATTATTGATATTGGCGCTATCCGCCTTTTCCGGCTGTAAAGGCAAGGATAAAAAGGCGGAAAAAGCGAGAGAAGTGCCGGTTTTCGCCGTTAATACGACTCTTGCGGTTAAAGGACAAATCCAGGATTACCTGACATTTTCAGGCGATATTGTAGCCGGTTCGACTATAGACGTTTATCCCGAAGCGGCGGGAAAAGTAACGGATATTTTTGTCTCCGTCGGACAAAGGGTAAATAAAGGCAGTCAAATCGCGTCTGTCGATCCTTCGCGCCCCGGAATGACATTCCGTCATAACATAGCGACCGCGCCGATTAGCGGAACTATCGTCATAATCCCGGCCCAAATAGGAATGACGGTAAGTCAGGCCGTACCTTTGGCGCGAATATCAGGCGGCGGCGGACTTGAAATAAAATTAAATATCGCCGAACGCTTTATTTCAAGAATAGCGATGAATCAGTCCTGCGAAATTACGCTTGACGCGTGGCCGGGCGACGTATTCCGCGGGAGTATAAACGAAATATCGCCCACCGTCGATTTGGCGTCACGCACGATGGAAGTGCGGATAATTATAAGGGATTCAAGTACCAAATTAAAACCGGGAATGTTCGCGAAGGTGCGCCTTATTACGGAACGGAAAAACAATGTCGTAAAAATTCCGTCTCAAGCCGTGATCAACAGGTTTGGAGAACAATTTGTTTATGTCATAGCGAAAGATGAGGAAAACCCCGATATTAAAATCGTAAAAAAACGAATCGTAGTCCCCGGTATTTTAATTGACGAGGTAATGGAAATTCAAAAAGGACTTGAACCCGATGAAGAAATAGTTATAAAAGGGCAGACATTGTTAGACGACGGTTCAAGAGTCAATATTATCGAGCGTACGACACCGCTGGGGGAATAAATATGAGTATGGTTAAAACTGTCGTATCACGACCGACTACATTTTTAATAATTTTTGCCCTGCTTATCGGGCTTGGTTTTTTCGCGATGTTTAATCTTCCAATCGATCTGTATCCGGAAATAAATCCGCCGATTTTAGCGGTGTTTACCACCTATACCGGCGCGGGACCCGAAGAAGTCGAGCGTTCCGTAACCCGTCTTTTGGAGGCGGCCCTTTCCAGCGCGTCCGGGCTTGAAAAAATGACTACCATATCCAGCAAAGGTTCAAGCGTCGCGATTATGGAGTTTACCTACGGGACGGACATGTCGGACGCTTCCAATTCCATCCGCGACCTGCTTGAACGCGTCAGAAATTATATGCCTACGGACGCGGATACGCCGATGATTTTTAAATTTGATCCGTCCATGATTCCGATCATGGGGCTTATGGTCACGTCGGACAAACGTACTCCGGAAGAGTTACGTGAAATCTCGGAGGACACGATCGTTCCGCGCGTCGAGCAGGTGCAGGGAGTCGCTACCGCTTCAGTAAACGGCGGCAGGGAAAGAATCGTCCGAGTGGAAATTCCCCAAAGCCGCCTTGAAGCCTACGGACTGACAATAACGCAGATGCAACAACTGCTCTACGCGCAAAATAGACAGACAGCCGCCGGAACCATCACGGAAGGGGGGCTCTCCTACATTCTTACGACAATGGGCGAATATAAATCTTTAGAAGAAATCAGGAACACCGTTATCTCATACAAAGGCGGCGGCTATTCGGGCGGACAAGCTGAAATGCCGAAACAAATATACCTGCGCGACATCGCCAATGTGTTTGACGGTTACAAAGACGAAACAAGCCTTGTCTATGTAAACGGCAGGGCGGCGGTAATGCTGTCGGTACAAAAACAAAGCGGAAAAAACTCCGTTCAAACCGCAAAAAACCTTCGCGCGAGACTGGAAAGAATGGTCAAGGAACTTCCGCCCGACATAAAAATAACGGAAATTTTTAACACTACGGATATGGTGCAAAATTCCCTAAATCAGGTAACGTCAAGCGCGTTCAGCGGAGCCTTGCTCGCCGTATTGATACTTTTTATTTTCCTGCGCTCGATAAAACCGACAATAATCATCGCAATAAGCATACCCGTATCAGTAATAATCACCATGATGTTAATGTACTTTTTTCATCTTACCCTTAACCTGATGACGATGGCGGGCCTTGTTCTTGGAATAGGAATGTTGGTTGACAACTCAATCGTTATTCTGGAAAATATTTACCATTACAGGGAAAAAGGCGCAAAGTTAAAAACAGCCGCCGTAATAGGTTCTTCGGAAATGATTGTCGCGATTACCGCCTCCACAATTACGACAATCTGCGTTTTCGCCCCGCTTGTCATGTTCAAGGGGCTTTTGGAAATGGCCGGCGAACTTTTTGCGGGTCTTGCTTTTACGGTCGTCATATCGCTCGGCATTTCCCTCTTTACCGCCATTTTCCTCGTCCCGATACTGTCAAGCCATTACCTGCCCCTTGTTACGCGAAAACAAAAACCGCTGACGGGTTTTCTGATGGGTATCGACTCGAAGTTTGAACGCTTTTTTATATGGCTGGAAAATAAATATCGCGGCGCGGTAAAAAAAGTGCTTAATCATAAACTGATTGTTATAATTTTCCTTCTAGTATTATTCGCGGGAAGCATGCTTTTGGTTCCAAGAATCGGCTGGGAATTTATGCCCCAGCAGAACGAGGACAATGTAACTATATCGGCGACTCTGCCGATGGGAACTCCTCTCGCGGAAACGGAAGCGGTTTTAAAACAACTTCAGATAATCGCGGAAAAAGAAATTCAGGGGTACGAAAGAATGATCCTTCGCGCCGGCGGCACTTCCATGATGGGTATGGGCGGAACCAACAGCAACACGGGTTCTCTGCGTATCAATTTAAAAAAATACGCCGAAAGAATAGAGAGCGCCAATGAAGTAAAGGATATAATGCGGCCTTATTTTAATCAGTTTCCGGGCGTATTTTTCACGTTTAGCAGCGGAATGCGCGGGGGAATGATGGGCGGCGGCAACGCTGTAGATATAATATTACGAACTGACAATTTGGCGAAAGGCAAGGTAATCGGGGAGAGAATTTCCGCTTTGTTAAAGGAAAGACTTTCAGATTATGTTACCGAACCGCAGGTGGATTTAAAGGACGGACTGCCGCAATATGAAATTATTCTTGACCGCGAAAAAATGTATGCGCTCGGCCTTAACACTTTAACCGTTGGCAACGAAATAAAGGCGGCGGTTGACGGCGTTACCGCGACCAGATACAAGTCGGGCGGCAAGGATTACGACGTGGTTTTAATCCTAGCGGAAGCGGATCGCAACGCGCTGCCGGACCTTGATAAAATATTTATCAACAGCCAGATGTCGGGCAGGGTTCCCCTTTCCAGTTTTGTCCGTTATAAACAGGGTACGGGACCTTTAACGATTAACCGTGAAAACCAAAGCCGCGTTATTCACATAACGGCGGGAAGTAAACCGGGAGTAAAAACAAATCTTATACAGGAACTTGTAGAAGATATTGTCAGAAGCGAAATTCCCATTGAAGACGACGTAATTATAGAATATGGCGGCGCGAACGCCGATATGATAAGATTATTCGGACGGTTTGTATTGATCTGTATTGTAGCCATTTTTCTGGTTTTCGGGGTTATGGCGAGCCTCTTTGAATCGTTCAGGGATCCGTTTATTATACTCATGACAATTCCACTTTGCTTGATAGGAATCGTCGCGATTTACCTTATAACCAATACAATCTTTAACGTACTGACCGCCGTAGGGCTTCTCGTATTGTTAGGTGTAATTGTAAATAACGGCATCGTATTGGTTGACTACACGAACCTTCTTCGCAAGAGGGGCTATTCACTTAACGACGCGTGTATCGAAGCCGCCGGAAACAGGCTTCGCCCGATATTGATGACGACGCTTACTACGGTACTGGGCCTTTTACCGATGGCGTTCTTCCCCGGCGAAGGCACGGAACTTGTCGCCCCGATAGGCAAGACCGTTCTCGGCGGACTTTCATTCGGCACGTTAATGACATTATTCCTGATGCCCGTAATTTATGCCGTTATGAATAAACATTCGGACAGACGAAAAGCGCTGGCGCAGGAAAAACGCGATAAAATCGCCGCGGGCGAAGGTCGCGTAAAAGCAAAAATATCCGCGCATGTCGATAAGGAGGGATTATGATTCGGGTAGAGATAATAGCAAATCGTTCAGTAGAGGAGAACATCCTTGAAGCCCTTGCCAAAGAGGAAGTCGCCAAATATTACACAAAAATTCCCAACGTGTTGGGAACCGGCGCCTGCGGCCCCCGCATGGGAGACGCGGTTTGGCCGGAGGAAAATTTCGCGCTTATTGTTTGGTGCGAGGAAGAGGAAGCGCAAGGCATAAAGCGGGCTATCGTAAGAGTGAAGGAAAAATTTCCCGGAGAGGGAATAAAATTGTTCGGGGTTTAATTCGGGTATTTCTACCGCAAACCAACACGAACTTTTAGCGCATATCTTGTCATTGTTCGTGCATGTACCGAAGGTACTAATTCGCGGTAAATTCTTCTTAAGTCTTCAGCTCAGAATCCATCTTGTGTTGAAGACTCTGCTGTATATATTTTCTGATTTTTACACGGACATCGGGAGATATTTTCTGGGTATTAAATATCAGCACATAAGTTTTATTGTCGGAATCATCACGGGAACCAAAAACTACCGCTTCCGCTTTAAGGAGCATACTCTGCAGCCTAAGTTGAATATCTTTATAAAGGGTTTTAGATTTTAAAGGCGGATCACGTTCAAAAACACACGCGATGCCGACAACGCTGACATCCTTGATTGTGCCTTTAATAAAATTTCCGTCATGCGGCAAATTTATAGTCGCGGTATTTTCATGCTCGGTTGAAGCGCGAAGATATTTTCTTCTGCCTTTCACATTCATACCATCAAGAGTTTCGATGATTTTTTGGGCGGCTTTGCTCATGTCCAGTTTTATATTAAGAAAACCGCATGTAATATTGTATTTTTTAATAAATTTATTTTTATATTCTTCATCGGTACTGGAAGAAAAAACCCCTAATTTGACGGTCGGCAAAGAAGAAAATACCGCTTCAATCCATTTTTCCAATTCACTTTTGTAGGAGTTATCATCAAGATTTACATAAACAATAGAATCATTATATTTCTTTAGAACGCGCGTCAGACGAGCGGAATCTTTTATGGCATACACTTCAAATTCCTGCTGAGTTAATTCTTCCAATATCTGGTTTTGCATTTGTACGGACGGACAGAGAAAAAACACTTTTTTACCGACAATTTCCGTATTAATTACTTCTTCTTTCTTTTCCGGTTGAGGTTCAGCCTGGGTATCTTCAGCCTTCTGTTCCACTTGAGATCCGGCTTGGGCACTTTCGTCTTTGCCGGCATCCGCGGGTTTTACTTCATCCTTATTTTCCGGTTTAGAGCCGGATTGAACTTTTTTATCGCTCATAAGATAAGAATAAGATAAATCTAAAAAATATACAAGCCGTTAACGAACGCTAATCAACTCCATTTCAAAAATCAAAAAACTGCTTGCCGGAATTACGCCGCCTACCGCCTTGTCTCCGTAAGCGAGTTCGGGAGGAATAATTACAAGCCGTTTTTCGCCAACTTTCATATCAAGGACAGTTTCATCCCAACCCGGAATAACTCTGCCCGCTCCGGCGGGAAATTCCAAAGGCTGACCTCTTAAGGTAGAATCGTCAAAAACAGTCCCGCTAAGCAGTTTGCCCGTATAATGGACTCTTACCGTTTTACCACGGACGGGTTTTTCGCCTGTCCCCTGTTTTAAAATAATGTAATAAATGCCCGATTTTGTCTGTTGGGCGTTGGGATAGTCCTTTTTTATTTTAGCGATATCGCTTTGACGTTGATTCTGCAATTTGCCATCTTCCGCCGACTTTAGCTGTTTTAGCAATCTGTCAAAATTTTCCTGATCTGCCTTAAACGCGTTTGCGTCCGCGCCGTTGCGTATTATAGTAATTTTTTGTATACGGTCTCCCTGTTTAATCGTATTTACTATATTCTGCCCCTGAACGACATAACCAAAAACCGTATGTTTTCCGTCCAAATAGGGGGTAGGAACGATAGTGATAAAAAACTGACTGCCGTTCGTTCCGGGACCCGCGTTTGCCATGCTTAAAACGCCGGGTTTGTCATGCTTTAATGCCGGAACAATCTCGTCGGGAAATTCATAACCCGGCCCTCCCCTGCCGTTACCCTGCGGACAGCCGCCCTGTATCATAAAATCCTGCGGGTCCCCGTTCGCTTTTGAAATAACGCGGTGAAAAGTCAGACCGTCATAAAAACGCTTGCCCCTCAGGTTATCCATTTTACCTTCCGCCAAAGCGACAAAATTACAAACCGTAAGAGGCGTACGTTGGTATTCAAGTTTTACAAAGATGTCCCCCCGGTTGGTAGTGATTTGCGCAAAAAGCCCGTCGCCCAGATTCTGGGCGTTAATTGTTTCCGTAGCGCTCAAAATAAATATAACTCCAATAATTAAAAATTTTAAATTCCTCATAATGTTTATATAGCACATTTTTCTTTTATATTCAATATATCGCGGATTATTCACTCGTAACCGTTAAATTACGCACCCATTTTTCTTTGCGTAAAAGATGCCTCGCTATAAAAACCTTTACAACATCCGTAAGTTTAAGAATCGCGAACATCGGCACGGGCGCGAGATTTGTAAACAACGAAAGAAGAACCGAACCCGGCGCGAAAAGAATCGTGTTGACCGATATGTCCGTATACATTCCCATCGCGGTGTCTCCTCCCGCGCGCGAAACCGCGAATTGAACGTTTAAATAACACCATAACGGCAGATAGACAAGAATTACAAAAACAAGCCCGAGACAATTCGCCCTCGCGTCGGCGCTAAGATTATGAAACACCAGAGGAACCAACGCGGAAGTTATAAAAAATCCCGGTATAGCAAAAACAAGTCCCGCCGCCGCTCCGCCCCATTTAAGCCATCCAGCCCGATCCCGCGCCTCGTCAAGTTTGCCGCTGCCAAGCGCTCCTCCGACCAAAACGTATGACACCGTCCACAAACCGCCGAACAGCAGAAAGAAAATATTAGCGATAGTCCATCCCGCGGACATTCCCGCGACAACTTCCGCCCCGCCTCTCCTGTTGTACATGGCGATCATCAATGTTTCAGATACAATCCATGAAATTTCAGAGGCGAATATCATGGCGGATTTGCCGAATATCTCGATTATCAATTTTTTCTTTATAATAAACAATCTTTTAAGATTCGCGAAAAACGGCGCGTTGGAAACCGCAGCATAAACAATAAAAGCCGCGACTTCGACAAATCGCGCGATGATGGTAGCGTAAGCCGCACCCTTAACTTCAAGGCGGGGAAAACCGAGATTACCGTAAATTAAAATCCAGTTTCCAATAGTATTAATCACGGTGGTAGCCGCGGAAATAATCAGCGGGATTTTCGGCTTCGCTATTTCGCGGAAACTTGTCGCGATAGCCATTGATATCGCCATCGGAATAAACGCCCATGACACGATCCGCAGGTAATCGGAACCGACGGTAACGATTTCCGCCTGCGCGGTATTGTCCGTTGTAAGAAGGCTGAGTAGATGATGCGGGATAACGCGGCAAACCGCGAAATAAAGGACGGCGACGCAAATGCCGAACAGCAATTTAAAACTGTAAGCGTTCTTCATTCCTTCCGAATCGTTCGCGCCGTTAAATTGCGCTATGTAAATGCCTCCCGCCTGGCATATCGTATTTACGATTACAAAGAAAATAAAAACAAGATGATTGGTAACATTGACGGAGGCCATACTGACATCTCCCAACCCGGCAACCATAAAGTTGTCGATTAGCGAGACCATACTCATAATAAACTGCTGAAGCATAACGGGCAACGCGATTGCCAACGCCTCTTTGTAAAACGACCAGGGGCCTAAACGAGATGTTAAACTGCGAAGCCGAAACATGGCCCTACTCCTTTACGTGTATTTTGCTTGTTTCTATACAAATGTCAAGTAGTCTTATCCAAACGAATAATTCTAAAGACATCATACAAAAATTGTAAAAAAATAAATGAACATATTTGATCAAATTTTAAAAAAATGTATAATATACGCTAGCAAATTGTAAATTTATGATAAAAGATAATCAAATACAAGTTATTTTTGGAGACATAACCCGGCAAGCGGTCGATGCCATAGTCAATGCCGCCAATGAAACATTACTTGGCGGAGGCGGCGTGGACAGCGCGATTCATTCCGCGGCAGGTAAAGAACTGGAATTAGCCTGTCGAAAAGTACATGAGGAGAAAGGGGGATGTAAAACAGGCGACGCGGTTATTACGACCGGAGGTAATTTGCCGGCAAAATTTGTTATTCATACGGTCGGTCCTGTTTGGCGTAACGGGAAACAACGCGAAGCCGAATTGTTATCCGGCGCGTATTTAAGTTCTTTACGCTTGGCATCCGAGAACGGGATTAAGACTATCGCTTTCCCGAATATTAGCACCGGAATATTCGGTTTCCCTAAAGAACAAGCTTCTAAAATCGCCGTTTCCACCGTTGAAGATTTTCTTAATAATAACAAAACATCTATTGAGAATGTTATTTTTGTTTGTTTTGATAAAGAAAATTATGAGCTTTATAAAAAGCTTGTTTTACCGCAATAAACATTCTTCATTCCCAAACGGCATGAAGAAAAATATTTATATTTCTTATCTCTATTTGGTCTCCGACGTTATAGTGTGTTCCCGTATTATCCGCATTGGTATTCCAACCGCCGAATGTATATCCTGGTTTTAACATCGTATGTTGACCAAGAACGGTAGCGTATGATCCGGATGTGTACCTGTTACCGTCGGTAGGCGGAAAACCGGATATACATCCATTATCGTGATAAATTACCTCATATTCTCCGGGCAATTCCCCGCAAGCAAACAATAAAAAAACGACGCTAAAAATAATTAATAATTTTTTCATTTTCCTACCCCCAATACTTTAACTTTATGACTTTTTTTAAAAATATGTCAAGTATTCATTATTGAGGCAATTATCATATTTGATTAAATTTTCAAAATGTGTATAATGCGCAGAAAAATGAAACATTACTTGGCGAAGGAGGCGTGGACGGCGCAATCCATTCCGCAGCGGGTAATGAACTAGAATTAGCCTACCGAAAAATTCATGATGAAAAAGGCGATAGTAATAAAACATCTGTTGAGAGTGTTATTTTTGTTTGCTTTGATCGGGAGAATTTTTATATTTATAAAAAATTATATAAAATCATGGAAGACGGCAAGTAAATTGTATTTACTGGTAGTTAAATTTTAGATGTTTTCAATCGCTGATAATAACAGTAGACGAAGGCCCGTTCCATACTATATTCCAACGGGACATTATATCCCTTCCAATAAGAACTCCCATATTTTGTGACTTAGAAAGTTTCATGTTATCAGCAAGATCAAAACCAAGTCTGCACGAACCTACACGCAGATTATAAAACGGCGATAATTTTGCAGCAGGAAAACTAATGTCAATTGCGAAGTTGGGCATAATTTGCGGACCTGAAGCAGTACGATTTTCCGATTGTCCTACAGCAATAAGATTTAAATGTTTTGCAAGTTCTATATCTATTGATGTGGAACTTGCGCCTGTATCAAAATGTGCCATTACCACGATTGAAGAAAGAGGCATATTCAAAGGTGGGGATTTGAATATGCTTGCGGTAGAAATTTCAACCGCAATATTAAATCCCGATTGGAGCAATGGAAGCGGAGAAAATTCTAATGTAAAGCGCATATCTGGCGGCGGCTGAGGATTAACCTTTAAACCGAATGTATGCTCGTTATATATTGCCATTTTTATACTAAAGCTAGAGCAGGTGAAAGAAAATTAACTGTTTCATTTTCCGGCAAAATCTGCTGAATAATATATTCTCCGGCTTTGAAGTTCCTTGCAGCAAAACTTAAAGCAGCTTCAAATGTGTCATAAAAACCTTTTATTTCTCTACCTGAAATTATGATAAATTTTAGTCTGTAAAATGAGTCGCTAACCCATTTTTCAAGATTTTCATTGAAAAAGTCTATGTCTTGTTTCTGCTTTTCTGTCCAAAAGTCACCCATATTTAACTCCTTCAATTCTAATATATAAATATCGCCTATTTTTCCTCAATTTTCAACCCCCTTTTCAAGTAAAATATACCTAATGTAATGTAACAAAAATTCTATCTTAAAGGTAACATAATAATTGAATTTCTACATAAATTTTATCAATTTTTATTTATAAATATCCAAAAAAATAAGTTTCTAAAATTGCTGTTTTCACTGTTGTAGATTTTCTTAATAGTAATAAAACATCTATAATGTTAACAAAAACCACAAGAACAGCGTCTTTTCTTCGCTATTCAGTAACCCTGATGTCCTGAGGGAACTCTACTCGGCTATCGAAGGCGTAAATATCCCGCCGGATATTCGCATCGATATTAATACTCTTTCAAACGTCCTTTTTAAACGACGTTTCTTTCTTAATCGACAACCGCCTTGTCGTGCTGATTGAACATCAATCTACAATTAATAAAAATTTACCGTATCGTCTGCTTGAATACATAACACACATATACGAAAAAATAATAGATCGTGAAAAGAAATATCAAAAGAACCTTATAATGATTCCAAGACCGGAGTTTATCGTTCTTTATAACGGCATAGACCCATATCCCGATTATTCGGAACTGAAACTTTCAGACGCTTTCATGGATATTGAAGGTCTAAAACCGACAGGTATTAAAAAATTGCCGCTTGAATTAACAGTACAAGTATACAATATAAACCACGGGCATAATCCCGAAATATTAAAAAAATGCGAAAGTCTGTACGGTTACAGTTTTTTTATAAACAAGATACGGGAATACCAAACGCAAGGTTTAACACTTGATGAATTGATAACTCCTGTGATAGAATATTGTATAAAGAACAATATACTGAAGGATTATTTAATTAAACATGGTTCGGAGGTAATAAATATAATTTTTGGTGAATATGACCGAGAAATGGATATCGCCGTTAATCGCAGGGAAGCCAAGGAAGAAGGATATGAAAAAGGTCTTAAGGAAGGCATAGAAAAAGAAAAATTAATAATCGCTAAAAATTTGCTTGCAGAAGGTTCTACGCCTGAATTCGTACATAGTATTACAGGGCTGTCTATGGAGAAAATAAAAGAAATAAATGTTAATTAGTAATTGGCATTCGATACCCCAAATATACAAACTTTATTTAATATGCCTTTTTATAAAAGTATTCTATCTAGTGCCACCAATTTCTTAACAACATTATTGTATTGTAACAGCCATTACTTTACATAAATTTTATTAATAAAATTTCACACAAAGATCGCCGAGATTATAAAGATCACAAAGGAGGAAAAAAAGACTCTTTTAATATGGATTAAACTTTTCCATGTAATTATCTAATCCATGTAAATTTAATTTTTTCTTTTTTTTCAACAACATCTAACTCATGATGATCTGCCGTTACAAATGATCCGTTAGAAATTATTGTTTCTGCTAATCCTATCGCGACAGCAAGTGATAATTTATATTGTTTTTTAATTTACCCGCATTAATAATAATATCATTGGTTACTTCAGAGCGTAATTTGATTTTTCTATCATCTTTTCAACATTTTTATATCCGATTTCTTTGGATAATAATGCGATTAAAGCACAAACGTCAAGAACATAAATCTCGTTCAATTTTCAAGTTCCTTCTCCGGTTGTTTTTCTTTTAGATAACCATCTATCGATAATTTTCCATCAGAAAACATGCCTATTAAATGATCAAATGTTTTTTCTTTTCCAATTACAGGTGTTAATACAAAAGTCCCATTTTCCTCACGAAATTTCACTTTTTCGGTTTTTATGTGAGAAAATATGGTTTCTGGAACCATGTTAATATCCAATACCATATCTGACATATGTACTACCTCCTGAAAATTATCAACTCTTTCTAAAATGTTGTCAAGTGTATATTTTTCCCCAATTTACAAAAACCATTTTTCCCGTTACATTCAATATATGAGCGAATACATAATCAACGGCGGAGTCCCGCTGAACGGAACAATCAAAGTCAGCGGCAACAAGAACGCCGCCCTTCCCTGTATCGCGGCCGCGCTTTTAACGGACGAACCGGTTACCCTGCGTAATATTCCCGATATCGAGGACGTGCGGGTAATGCTTGACGTGTTCATCGCCCTTGGGGGCGAAGTTCAAAAATTTCAGCCTAATATCATTACGCTTTCCATGTGCGACATAAAACAACCGGAAATACCTCAGGAAGAAGCGAAAAAAATCAGAGCGTCGATCCTTTTCGCGGGGCCGCTCCTCGCGCGGACGGGAAAAGTCATTCTTCCGCCGCCGGGAGGCGACGTTATCGGAAGAAGAAGAATGGACACGCACTTCTTGGCTCTTACGGAATTGGGAGCGAAGGTAAAAGTGGGCGATAATTTTACATTTACCGCGAAACACCTGACGGGCGCGGATATTTTTCTCGATGAAGCGTCGGTTACCGCGACCGAAAACGCGATAATGGCGGCGGTTCTGGCGAAAGGGAAAACAATTTTGACTAACGCCGCGAGCGAACCCCATGTGCAGGATTTATGCGGGATGTTAGTCGCAATGGGTGCGAAAATAGAGGGAATCGGCTCCAACATACTTACGATTACCGGAACGGATAAACTTTCGGGCTGTGACTTTGAAATCGGCTCCGACTTTATGGAAGTCGGCTCCTTTATCGGTCTTGCCGCCGTAACGGGCGGAGACCTGCACATAGAGGGAGCGCGTCCCCAGGAAATGCGCCCGGCGAAAATAGCGTTCGGAAAATTAGGTATTGTTTGGGCGCATGAGGGAAAAATTATCCACGTGCCGAAAAACCAAAGCATGGAAGTAAACCACGACCTCGGCGGCATGATTCCAAAAATAGACGACGCCCCCTGGCCGGGGTTCCCCCCCGATCTTATCAGCATAATAATCGTAGTCGCCACCCAGATAAAAGGTACGGTATTGGTTCACGAAAAAATGTACGAGTCGCGGATGTTCTTCGTGGACAAACTTATCGGCATGGGCGCGAGAATCGTGTTATGCGATCCGCACCGCGCCGTCATTTCAGGACCGACAAAACTTCGCGGTTCCGAATTGATAAGCCCCGACGTGCGCGCCGGAATGTCAATGTTGATAGCGGCGATGTGCGCCGAGGGAAAAAGCGTTATACGCAATGTCTACCAAATTGAACGCGGCTACGAGCATTTGGCGGAAAGACTTTCCAATCTCGGCGCGGATATTACAAGGACAGAGTAAATAATATGGACTTATTAACATTGGGCGCTTTTGCGGTTCTTTTTTTACTGGTTATCCTTATTCTTGTAAAACTGTATTCAAGCAAACAAACGGATTATTCCGCGCAGATGATCGACCTGAAAAACCAAATCGGCGAATTAAAAACAAAACAGTTGGAAAGTCAGCAGGCCTCTTTAACAAGCCAGCAAAAACTTTTGACGGAAACGCAGGCTAATCTTAACAGCCAGTTACAGCAGATGATGACCGCCATGAATAATAATCTCAGTTCCACGCAAAGCAACATTACAAAACAGCTTTCAAGTTCGAATCAAATAATCGGCGACATACACAATAAACTCGGGGCTCTGGAAACGACGGCGAAGAATATGCAGGACATAGGAAAGGATATATCTTCACTGCAAAATTTATTAAAAGCTCCCACATTCAGGGGAGGCTTGGGCGAATATCTTTTGGAAGAACTTCTAAAGCAGATATTTCCCGCCGCGAATTATGAGACCCAATATCCGTTTAAAAACGGCACAAAAGTAGACGCGATTATAAAATTGGGAGGCAATATAGTTCCCGTTGACTCGAAATTTCCGCTGGAAAGTTTTCAAAGATTTATAAACGCGGATAATGATGAAAATAAAAAAATATTCAAAAAAGAATTTATTTCCGTCGTTAAAAAACGCATTGATGAAATAGCGGTAAAATATATAAACGCCGCGGAAGGGACTTTCGACTTCGCGTTAATGTATATTCCGGCGGAAAATGTTTTTTACGAAACAATCATCAACGACTCATTTACTAATAAGGAATACGAACTTTTAAATTATGCTATGGAAAAACACGTTATCCCCGTATCGCCTAACAGTTTTTACGCGTACCTTATGGCGATCGCCTTCGGTTTAAACGGACTTAAAATAGAACAAGACGCGAAAATAATACTCGGAGAGCTTTCCCAAATCCAGAATAGATTCGGGAAATTTTATGAGGAATACAATGTCGTGGGAAAACATCTTAACAGCGCTATCGGAAAATACAACGAGACTACGAAAACCGCCGATAAACTTAACGATCAAATCAGTAAGATCACCGAGCAAAAGACGGAGCTTATTGAAGGATAGCGGACAAACCGCCTATCAGATAAAGAGGCGCGGAATTCTTAAGGATTTAGTGTAAAAAATATGCAAAAATATCGATTTATCAAGCTTTTACCCTACAAAACAGGTACTTTAAGTTAAAAAAAGCGTTAAATTATCAAATTTGACACATAAATTTAGTATATATTGCTATTTTCTATATGATGCGATATATTATTAATACATTATGAGTAAAAAAATTAAGATTATTTTAATCTTCCTCATCTGTATACGGAACATTTACGCGCAAGATACCGAGACTTCAAATGTTCAGGATGTCCAAGTTATAAATCAGGGTATCCAAATTACAAGTATGGAAGCCGAATTTCTTTTTAACGCCGATTATAACAGGACTTTTGATTTTGTCGGCGGCGTTTCGGTGGCGGGTAGAATCGAATTTAATAACCGGCTTGATGTTAAGGAAGGGATTTATGTCGGCTGGACGGAAGACGTTACATTTATAAAACTGTTTAATAATTCGTCATACCGTATTCTTGCTAATTTGCCGCTTGAAGTAAAATTCGCGTGGGTTTACAACGGTATTCCCGAGTACGAAACACATGCCCATGCGATAGCGCCGATTATTTCATGGAACGCCAGGTATTACGGAATAAGCGTCGGCTTCGGGGTACGGTTTACTTCTTTCTTTAACGAAGGCCCCTTGATTGAATTAATATTGCCCCTGGGAATATATGTCAATTTTATAAATGACGAAAAAATATGCGTGGGGATGAGTATGGCGAATTACACCGATTTTCAACTGGACAGTTTTATAGCGTTCGCGCTCGCGGTAAAAGCTTCTATCAGGATAAACGGGCATTTTTCGATTATCAATGAATTGGAATTCAGGCAAAGCGGAGCAGACGGGCTTACGGCCGCTTTCCACGGAATTGTCTGGAAAGGAGGGGCGAAACTTACATGGTAAAATCAATATCAAAAATATTTTTATCTGTTCTTTCTCTTGCAGTTGTCTGCCTTGTAATCGGGTGCGATCTTAACGTTGATCTGTTGGGGCTTTTTGGATCTAACGACCTTAATGAACGCTTAACGGAAAAAAACAATTTCAGGTATCTGATCGATAGTGAAAGAAATTTTAATTATACGACTCCGGTTCCGGATCCTTCGGATCCGATTTTATTTTCATTCATCGTCCTTACGGATACCCATGTGGAAAACGGCGATACTACGGATTTGAGAAAGATTAAAGACGAGATAATAAACAACAATGCTAGATTTTTAGTTAACATTGGAGACATGAGCCAGTCCGGCGCGGAACAGGATATTCAGGCGATAATAGATTTATTCAGAAATGAAATAACCGTTCCCTGTTACCCCGTAATCGGCAACCACGATGTTTATTTCGGCAACTGGCCCGTGTGGAAGGAAAATATCGGCTCGACCCGTTACCGGATTAACGGGGAAATTGACGGGGAATTCTTTACCCTTTTTATTTTGGACTCTGCCAACGCGTTTATCGGGAAAAGTCAGGTTGACTGGCTTGAAGATGAACTGGAAACGGCAAACGGGAAGGTTTTTGTTTTTACACACTCCGATTTTTTTGTTCAAGACAAAATAAAAATTCAACAGTTATACGATCAGGCTGAAAGGGCGAGAATAATGTCATTATTGCGCGGTAAATGCGACATAATGTTTTCGGGACATTCGCATGAACGGGTAATAAAGGAATTTGGCGGCGTTACATATATAAGCATAGAAGATTATAAAAGTACGCTAACCTACTGTCTTGTCAAGGTTACGAAAACAGGCGTTATTTATGAATTTAAGAATCTGTAACGGTTATACCGTTTCAGTCATTTTATTTTGGAGGTTTATGTATTGATGAAAAAAGTAATGGTATTATTAATAACGGTAATGATCCTTACGGTTTCCGTTCAAGCGTTCGGATCGGAACGTGAAGAATTTTTTTCCATGGAGGGAAAAAAATTATGGAGTGTCGGGCTTAATTTAGGCACATCATTCGCTACGCCTCTATTGATTGTAGGAATTGACATTACCGTCGCGCCCCTGCCGTATTCTTTTTTTGAATTAGGCGTTGAATTCGGGACCATTAACGGAATGGCGGGAGAGAATGTCGATATCGGCGGCGTGGAATATTCGTCAAATTATTTTTACGCGCGCGTTAATTTATTTTTACCCATGGGTAAAAGAACGTTTGATTCTTTCGGCAAGCCGCGCGAGGGCGGAGGATGGTTTTTGGGATTTGGATTGGGAATTATGAACGCGGAATACGATTTTGTCAGGAATTCCGCGGAACGCAGTGTCGCTACGGTACAAACTCCGACGCTTGACGGGACGACCGGCTTTTACATAGGACGCGGCCATATATTGTTCAAAGCGGCATACGCCGCGCGTACTACGATGGACATGAAAAATTTAATAGGCGTTAATCACCGCCTGTTATTGGGCATCAATTACCGTGTTTATTAGGAGAAAAGAAAAATGAAAAAAATAGCTTTATTTATTATTCCTATAATTTTTCTTTTAAGTACCTGCGCGCTGGAAATCGCCAATGTAATCGGACCCGGCGGCGGATATGTGTACTATGACAAGGGAAATTATAAAGACGGATGGCGTTATAAGGAATGTTCTCCGTTTGATGTCGGCGAATTAAAAATTGACGAATTAAGAGATGACACCGCACATACGGGTCTGTTAAAAGCCGTGCGATTATGCATAGACCAGTCTGACGAATGGTACGCTTACGACTGGGAAATACCGGACGAAGCCGATATGAAAAAAATGCTTGAGTGTTTTTCATACGGATTAACGAGATTTTCACCCGATTATTATTATTTAGCGGCAAATAATCAACCGGCATCGGATAAAAGAAAACCGAAATATGATCCGACTGATCCGGTTTTTTTATCGGGATTGGGTTCATGGGAAATTGTTATTCTTCATAAAAATTTCGATAATGCGTTAAACGGCGAGGTTGAAATAGTTGACATGGATACATTCCCTAGTACAAATGTTATTAGAGTGCGTCCAATAAGAAAATTTTAATATGGAGGTATTAAAATGAAGAAATATTTAATCGTAGTTTGCCTGGTATTTTTTATCGCCGGTTTCGCGGCGGCCCAGGTAGGTCCCAACGCGACATTGTATGTGGCGGTTAAAACCATAGACTTGAAATCATCGACGGGGAAAAAAGTGGCGACCTTAAGTTACGGTGACAAGGTTACGGTTACACAGGTAAAGGAAAAGGAAAAATCCGTGGAAGTAAAGAGCGCTACCGATCCCTCATTAGTAGGTTGGGCTCCAACGGCGAATTTTTCCACAAAGAAAATTATCGCCGGAAGCGCGTCAACAACGTCGGCAAAAGAAGTAGCCCTTGCCGGAAAGGGTTTTAATCAGGACATTGAAAACTCCTACAGTTCGCAGGGAGAGGTTAATTTCGACGATGTGGACAAAGTAGAGGCGATAACGACGGATGAAACCGCTCTTATGCGTTTTATTGAAGAAGGTCATTTGTCTTCGGGAAAATAGTCATGAAAAAAAGAATTATGCTTGCGGCGGTTATGACTTTTTTCGTAACACTCATTACATGCAAGCATATAGACTCACTAGCGCAGGCGGCGGCAAACGCGGATATAATCGATCATGATACCGCGAACATGATCAGCCTTTCCGCGAGGGCTTTCGGCTCCGCCGCTGAAAACGCGACTCCCGAACAGGAGTATTTTCTAGGACGCGCGGTAGCAGCCAATATCCTCTCCAATTATAAAATCTGGGATAAAGATCCGGAGCTTACCGCATACCTTAACTATATTTGCGGGGTTATAGTTATTAATTCTCCAGAGCCGCATATTTTCAACGGCTACCATGTCGCCATACTTGACAGCGATGACATTAACGCCTTTACCACTTCGGGCGGGCATATCTTTTTAACGCGCGGACTAATTAACATCGCCAAAACGGAAGACGCTCTCGCCGCGGTCATCGCGCATGAAGTAGCCCACAATCAATTGAAGCACAGTCTTAAAGCGATTAAAACAAGCCGTGTTACCCAGGCTTTTTTATTAACCGCTTCCGCCGGGGTCGGGGTGATAACCGGCATGGATGCCGAAGAATTTGCAAATATACTAAATGAATCTGTAGGTGAAATAATGCAGACGATGGTAAACAGCGGTTATTCAAAAGAACATGAATATGAAGCCGACATCGCGGCGATGTGTTTTTTGGCCGCCGCCGGTTATCGGCCGTCGGGTCTTATTGATATGCTCAATGGATTGAAAGCCGTACATAAAATCGGTTTAGGTCTCAGCAAAACCCACCCTGCTCCCGGACAGCGCATTTATTTCGCGGAAAAAGCGCTTAAAAGATTCACTATAAAGGATACCGGACACATCAGGCGGGAACGTTTCAACGAGATATTAAAAATAAATTTGTCTACGCGACAGGAATAAAAAAACTCACAACCAAAAAACTCTGAATGAAATTTTGCGCTACTTTTTAATAATAGTCGGCATTTCCACATTGAAAGTCTTAAGTACGCAGGTTTTACCTTCGTTAAAAAGACCGTTTTTAACGGCGGAAGCGCGGATTTTTTCCTCAATTTCCGGGGTAGCGATAATGTCGCAGAGCTGGCGTGAGTTTGATTTCATGGCTTTTTCATGCGTAAAGGCCATGTATGAGCGCATCTCAACAGGGTTAAATGTCGCTCCGCGCGCGCCGTTTTCTATCGCCTCTTTACGGAATAATTCAATTTCTTCTTCATTGCCGATAAAAAAGAGTCCTTTTGTGTTGACTGATTTTCTTTCGCCGCCCTTGTGTTCATGTTTACGCGCCCCGAAACGTCGCCAATCGTTTGAACCGCGAACCTCGTCAAGCGCGGCGATTACCTGTTCCATGGTCGCGGCATGAAGGCGCTCCCTGTGCCTAATCCGCAAGTTTACCACGGGCGCGTGAACAAAGCACCGGTATAAAAAACCGTTGCCGGGAACGTCAAGACTGGCGCGCGGAATTATGCTTTTCTCCACCAAGTCAGCGTCGGAACGGGAAACAAGAAACCAGATGATTTCTTTTTCTACCGGAATGGTTATTCTCATAAGCCCCAACCTGTCCCTCAAGCCCGCGCCGGTTCCGAAAAAAACAACGGGTACGCCGATGCCGAGCTCTAATATAACCTGGGCCAACGCATCGCCCGATCCCCTTGAAACCGTACAAGTAATAAGCGCGTGTTCCTCATGGGAAAGTTCGTCCGTTTTTTTACACAGCTTATTAAGTTTTTCCATATCAAAAGAAAAAGGCGTCCCCCTTAGAATGTCGATATGTTGGGAAAAAATACTGCCGCGTCCGCCCATTACAAGATCAGTCGCCTCGATAATACGGCGCATAACGCTTTCCTCATACATCGCGGGAACGTACATTCTGTAAATCAGCGCGCGGCTTTCGTCAAGTTTAGTAACCGAACGCAATCCTAGAAAATCGCGTTTATCCTGTAAAAATGTTTGCTTGGCGCGCTGGACAAAAACTTCGGGAAGCGCAAGCTCGGTAAGTATCTGATCCAGAATGGGGACGATATTCATGTCGGCGATACAGATGATACAGGAAATAAAAGTTTCCATAATTCTCCCTACATATTTTTTAACATACGTTTTGATCTTGTTTTATCGACAATACCCGATATAAGTATTACGATAATCGGAAAAACGCTCGCCGTCGCCACGATTCCGAAAGCGCCGTCCGCGCGCAGTGAATCGCGTCCAAGTCCAAGCCCGGCGGTTATAATTATGGGAACGGAAATGGGGCCTGTCGCGATGCCGGCGACATCCCACGCTATCGAAGAAAAATCCTCCGGCGCGAATATCGTCAGGATTAGCGCGACGGCATAGCACGGCGCTAGAATCCATGAAAGATGGATGCCTCCCGAGGGCAGCATATTACTGAACAGCACGCGCGCGAAACCGATCACCATGCCGCCGCCGACACCCATAGCCGCAATCTTTATCAACTTAGAACGCCTAAAAATACCCGTGGTCATCTCTTCTACGGTAACGGCGGTGACGGCAAGACCGGGTTCCGCGAAGATAGCGAAAAATCCAAGAAAGAAAACAATGACAAGTATTACGATGTACGCGCCGATCATTCCTAACCTTGAGGACATCGCGTCTTTAATCGGAATATGGGTATAACTGTCGCCTGAAAGCCGTTGGGGAACGAATTTTTCAAGGGTAGGCCCGTTTCTTCCCTGCACCCAGATATAGGTTTCCGGTCCGTTCTCTCCGGGAACCGTAATTAGCGAATTTGTATCAACGCCGCGCACCGTCACGGTTCTGTTTTCATAGAGCGTTTCCGTGTAAGTCTGTTTAAGGGAATTTCCCGCCTGGGAACTGAGGACTGTAATGCCGCCCGTCATTCCCAGATTAAGCGCGAACATTCCCAAAGCGGCAAATAATATTCCAAGCACGACAATATCGGCGTTAAAAATTCTGTCGCGCGCGATTAAGCCAATGGCTATTATCAGTACTAACGCGAGAGGCAGTACCGCAAGAAGGGCGGATTTGGCGTATCTCAAGAACGCTTCCGGGGTAAACAACGAAGGCGCTTCATCTTCCCTGTCTTCATTGAACTGATGTTTGGGAAAACAAATGACGAATTCTTCGGGTGAAAGATCGCCTGAATAAACGGCCTCTAACGCGATTCTATACAGTTCTTCACTACCGCCGGCGACATAGACCGCCTTCGCGCGCTGTTCCGGTTCCGTGGAAAAGAAAACCGCGGCGTCACAAGGGGCGGAAACTTTGGGACCGAGCATGACGGCAAGAAAAAGTACGCTTGCCACGGGCAGGGCGGACGCGAGCGTTACCAACCCAAGTCCGGAAGCGTTGGAATTCTTGCCGCCTATTTTCACCACGCCCAAACCAAGAGCGAGAATAATAGGCACCGTAACCGCGCCTGTCGCCGCTCCTCCGGCATCCCACGCAAGATTTACAAGCGGGCGCAGAATAGGGTTTTCATCGAATATACAGCTAACGACAACGATACTTGGAATAATGATAAATATCGGCGGCTTAAAGGCCCAGCCGAACATAAAGCGATACACGCCCAGCACTACGGAAAGCCCGACTCCGACGGCGATGGCTGCAACTAACCACGATGTACCCCGGTTTAGAAGAAGGTACAAAAGCGGCGCGTTCCACGCCGGGATAACACTGCCCTGCTGTTGTAACACGGCGACCGCAGGTTCCGCCAGAGTCGCGGTGATTCCCACAATAATTGAAAAAACGGTAACCCCCGCCGCGCCGATTTTTGACGGCAGTCTCATTCCGCATTGTTCGCCAAGGGGCATAATCCCTAAAAAAAGCCCCTCAAGGAAAAATGACAGCCCTAAAATCGCCGCGGCTACGCAGATAACTATGGAAAACGCGTTTTTAAGCGGAGTTCCCAGCACAAAATATTGAACAGCCGCCAGGAAGACGCTTACCACCAGCACCGCCTTAAACTGCGGCTTTATCTTGCTAAAGGCGTAAACCTTTATCAACGAAAACGTTTCCTTTAATGACAAGGTTACCTTATCTTTTCGGCGAGGAAATAGATTATCTCGTAATTTCGTAAAAAAATTCACTTTATCCCTATAATAATGAAGTTTTTTGTCATTTTTTACAAGTAGGCTGGCGGGAAACGGTTCGATATTAAGATATTTTAGGGGTAAAATGTAATTCTGGCTTTCCCGCCAATTTATTTTTAAGCAATCCTATCTCTACGGCGGACAGCTTAATAGTTTTTAGCAGATAATATTCCGCGTCGCCTGAAATTATAATATCGCTTTTTTTCATTTTTACACCATCTTTTTCATTTCTTTTATATGCGCTTTCCAATCATTAACAAGTTTCTTTGGAAATATCGGAATAGCGTTGCAACCGCACGACAAGACCCAGCGTAAAACTTTAGCATATTGCGTGCTTGTGAATTCTATATTGATATGATCGTCTTTTTGGATAATTTTTTGATCCGCCGCCCATTGTCGCTCTTCCGCAAAAGGAATCGAGTCATCATAAATTTCGATGACAAAACGCTGTTTCTCCTGTCCGATAAAAACGCCGAAGTAACTGTCGCCTGAAAAATCAGCGTACTTAAAATTCTTTGGCAGTGTAAAAACATCTTTTGCAAGCTGGGCGTTTTTAATTCTTGAAAGCGAAAAAATACGATTGCTCTTGCGTTCTTCGGCAAACCCGTACAAATACCACACGCCCGAATCAAATAAAAGCTGATAGGGATGAACTTTCCTTTTTTTATAATCGTCGTCCCATGTTCCTTTATAATCAAAAATAATAATACGGTTTCCTTTTAATCCCGCGACAATAACATCCCAAATTTCAGATTTAACTTTTGCCGAGGCGATTGGCGGCACTGTAATCCGATTTTCCAGCCAGTCATTGTTGCCGTCCGCGGCAATGGGCGTGGTAATACTTTCCAAAAGCTGACGGGAAGCGTCGTAAAGAGGGGTATCCTTATACAGCGAAAAAATGTTTCTTGCCATGCAAAGAGCCAGTAAATCCTCGGCGTTTGTAAAATTGAAAGGCAGACGGAAAGTTTCTTCGGTAAAATACCACCCGCGGTTTAAAGGGCTATAATCAATCGGCGCGAAAAGTCGATCTCGCATAAAATCAATATCGCGACCGATGGTAGAAATACTGACTTCACAAAGCCGCGCCAAATCGGCCGAATTGGGATACCTTCCCGAAGCGATTTCTTTCTCGATCCTGTAAATCCTGGGCAGTCCCGTTCTGGGCATGGATTTTCTTGCCGGTTTCTTTTTTGTTTTCATATTTTTATTATATCACATTGATCTGTCATAGTGTGATAGACCAGTAAAAATATTTTGTTTTTTCAGCGTCTAATCACTGTATATAAACTGCCCTTTAAAGCCTTTAAATACCCGATCCGCAATAGAAGCAAGGCTTTTAGGGAGTTCGATATTTTTAAGTCTTTTGCACCTATTAAATGCCTCGTCCTCAATGGAAGTAAGATTTTTAGGAAGTTTGATACTTGTAAGCCCGGTACAGGCGTTAAATACCCAAGGTTCAATAGAAGTAATACTTTCCGGAAGTTCAATACTTGTCAACCCTTTACAGCAACGAAACGCAAAGGCTCCAATGGAAATAAGGCTTTTTGGAAGATTAATACTTATTAGTCTCTTACAGAATAAAAACGCGTCACATTCAATGGAAGTAAGGCTTTCCGGAAGTTCAATATTCGTCAGTTTTTTACAGTCGCTGAATGTTTTTTCCCCAATGATAGTATAACCTTCGGGAATGACGACGCTCTTTATTCTCTTTTTTTGTTTTTTAGAAAAAACACACGCTATTTTTTTTATCGGTTTATCTTCATAAAACGCGGGAAAAATCACTTCTTTCGTTTTACCTTTGTAACCAGTAACACTCCAGCAGTTTTCGTCATCGTCAAATTTAAAGTCAAATAAATCGTTATTTCCCATAAGGTTCCCCTTTCATAGTTTAACCTCTTTGCTTAGTATAATTTTTATTTTCTATATTTTCAAGACATTTATTTACATATTCACAAATTAATGAGACTCTATCTATCATATAATTAACATTTATATTTGATCTGCTATAACATTCTATATAATACCTTGCGTTAGAAAGATCTATAGAAATATTATAAGTTTTACATAATACAACAGCGGACAATTCTGCCACTAATTCATCAAAAGTATATTCAAACGAAATATCTTCGTCTTCGTCTTCATCCTCGTCTAATTCTTCATCATATTTAGATAAATTTTCTTCTTCATAATTTTTTCCTAAAACATGATCTACTGCGTGAGCAAGTTCATGTAGAAATGTTGAAGCATAATCACTTCCAAGTATTATTTTATTTTCTAAAGGATAAAATATTCCGTATTCTTCTAATAAATTTGATTTTTCCACTTTTATATTTAAATATTTTGCTACCTCAATTAACGGTAAAGTATTAATATCTAATTTTTTAAATCTTTCTACATTTTCATTCGGGTCATTTTCCTTATTTCCATCAATAAACATAAATTCATTTCTATATGATAAATTATGCGTTTTTTCATCAAATACAGGAAAAACATTATATATTACATCAGAAAATTTTATTTCGTCTATATCTTTTGGTTTAATATATTCAAATTCCAATATGGTATTTTTTACAAATTTTTTTGTTTTTTCAGAAATACTTATATTAGTATCAGGCTTTTTATTTTCAAAACATTTGTAACTTCTATAAGCCATTTCATATAAATCAATATTCATATAGTTTTTACCAATACCCTTTTAATCCTTTAAAACTTCTTTACCATGAGCTAGTTTACCCTGTCTGTATTTAACAGCGGTTTTATTTATTGCGTTCAATATTCGCTGCTGTGCCTCACGGATTTGGTATAAGAGAATAAGAGCAGTGTTATATTTATCAGAATTTTCTATCATGTCATTGATATCATCTGTGGTTTTTGTAGGAAGGCTCTGCATAATAAGCGTTCTGGAATGTTTGTCCATGCCCTTAAACGCCTTCAGAATAGTATATGAATCAAATTTCTTAAGCGCTTCCCTGATTATATAGTTAATGTTATACTTCTTGCTGTAATCAAAAATTTCATCAAAAGATACAAGCAGCGGTTTTATTGTTTCATATTCAATCATTTGTTCGGCATGCTTTACATAGAAGAAAGTCCCTTTTTCCGGTTCAAGAGAATTAAGATAATAACAAAAATTATCAGCACTGTTGTAATCATCAAAAATATATACTGATACCAAGTCAGCGATATTTCCGAAGCCACGAAACGCTAAAACGATATGATTTTCATTATCAAAATCCTCTTTATTTTTTCTATCATTTTCTTTCAGGTTTTTATAGCTTGCCCACGCTTCATCAAAACGGTTTTCCCTTGTTAAATCATCGTATATATCCAGAATTACTTGCCTTGCGCTTTCTTTTTCCGATTCAATTACCGGTTCCTCCCAATTATCCCTGTCTTCTTTAAGCATGCTTTCCGCACGTTTACACATATTCCTGAAAAAACAATCTTTTACCTCTTTTTTGGTATCTTTTAGCGCAACCGCCAGTATTCGCGAATCCGTTTCACGCATAAGGATCTGCATTGTTCTGTTGTTAAGTTTGACAAAATCATCAAATTTAAACGGCTGATACTTTTCCAGCGGATATTCAGCATTGGCTGTTATCATTCTGGCAACCAGCTTATCTTCGCCTGCAAGTGAAAGGTTGTTTACAAACTTGCAGAAATATCTGGCTTCGCTGTAACTGTTGTAAAGGAATACCGAAACATGAGTCGCCCTCTGGCTGTTCTCACGGGTTATTAATACGATTGTTTTCATTTATTTGCCTCCATGAAGCAAATGTATCATGTTGGTCTGTCATGGAATGATAGATGAAAAAATATTCTTTTTATTGGTATGTCATTTTATGATAGACCAAATATATCATTTATACCATTAATTCCATTATACATAGAATTATATGTTTCTATATCAAGAAACCAATTAAACCAAAATTCATCAAATAATTCATTTCCGGTTTTCTCATATTTCTTTAATATTTTCATAATATCTTTTATACATATTGGAATAAATTTTGTGTTTTTACATTTTAAATAATCATCAGAAAGAAGATCATCACTACCACGTAATAAAATATATTTTATTATATAATTTTTTCCCTTGTAAAAATTATCAATAAATTCTTGATATTTTTCAAGTTGACCATCTCTTATAGGAGTAGTAGCTTTATTTTCAAATATTATTACATATTTCTTCTGGCCGTTAATTTCAAACTCAGTCCATAAATCAATATGTCCATTATTAATATGACAATATTTTCCACATTTTACTGATAATACTTCTATGTCATTTAAATAATTTTCATCATCAAATAATATTTTTGATAATATTATTTTTGCATATTTATTTACTTTATTATTAACATTTTCATATTTTTTTTCTGTACATTTTAATGTCCATGATATAAAATAATCCATTAGACTTTCATAGTTATCTGTACGATAATTATCATAAAATAAATATGGAAGTTTATTATTGCCCATATAATTTCTCCTTGCTTATAATTATCATATTAAGTATTTTTTGTCAAGAATATATTAATAAAATACGCAATGATGTTTTAAACCAAATCGTGTATTAAAAATCAGCGTGCGGGTTCGTGATTCTTCCCATGTGGGTTTTTGTTACAAGAATAGCCTGACATTGATGAAAGCGAATTATAACTGCTTCCACAATATTTACAAGTATAACTTGATTTCTCGCTTCCTTCATAAGGTTCATGATTTTTACCGTGTGGATTCTTATTACAAGAATAACCTGACATTGATGAAAGCGAATTATAACTGCTTCCACACCACTTACAATAATACTTATTCCTTTCAGGTCCATCATAAATTTCATGGTTTTTACCATCAGGATTTTTGCTACATGAATAACCTGACATTGATGAAACAGAATTGTAACTACTTCCACACCATTTACAAAAAACTTTATCTGCCATAATAGGCCTCCTTTTATATTCTTAGTATAACATATTGATCTGTCATATTTTGCTATACTAAAAATATTTTAATTATATATTTTTTTCTTATTTATGTCAATACATACTCCAATTTATACTTAAATTATGCCTTTACAGTTTTTTTTCCATTCGACTTCTATTTCTATATTATTTATTGCATTAACATTGATATATAACGGACTAACATCGTTCATAAAAAATTTACCTTCTGATATTAATACTTTCCTTGTATTTTTCAAATAATTCAATAAAATTTACTCCAATATAAGCATTATGAATACTGAACATTTTATTATTTCTATGCCATCCATAGAAATTGAGCATCTATTTGCTTCCAAATATTGTTTTCTTTAGAAAAAATTGCAACATACCAATAACCAGAGAGAGCGCCCGCTCCCTCAGAATAATACATAACGGCTTCTGTAATTTTTTTGTTGAATTTTGGTCTTGATATACCATAATAAGGATCATCAGTAAATTTAATATTTTTTAGTTTAGATTGCGTATAAGTATCTATCAGGAATCTCTTTCCCTTTTTCTCTACCCATATTGTTTTATCTATATCATTCATTCTATTATTAGCCCAAACATTAATTATGTCAATCTCATCATCAGTTAGTCTAATAATAAAAGTTTTGCCGCTTTTCTTAAAGTTTTTTGGTATATCATTAAACGCAAAACTGTCTTCTTCCTTCCTTATAACGGTATAAATCAAAGCGTCGGATATTTTCAATCTTGTCGGAAAATATTTAAACGCAAGCCAACTTTTCTTTATAGCCACAATACACATTTTTTTTGTCTTTAGTGATTCCGGTACATATTTAAGCGCAAGCCAACTTTTCTTTACAGCGGTAAGACACAATGATTTTGTCATTTTCGAATCAGGTACATATTTAAGCGCAAGACTGTCTTGATTAACAGCGGCAAGACAGACCATTTTAGTTTTTATCGAATCCGGTACAGATTCAAGCGCAAACCCATTATGCTTTACTTTTTCAATATAGAAAGATTCCGTTATTAGCGAATCCTGTACAGATTTAAGCTCTAAAGGCTCCTTTTTTATTTTGCTTAGCCATTTTATATTATACAGCCAATGGAAGAGATTAATTAACTTATTTTTTGCCATTTTAATCTCCTTATTTCCATAATTTTCATACCACAGCATCTAATATATCTTGAGGTATATCATGTGAACCCTTCAATATTTCTCCTATAGGTATTCCTTTGCGGTAAATAAATTCATGACAGCCGTGTAATATCAAATCGGCAAATTTATCATGTGTTCCTATTATGGTTAATTCTTTTTCTTTCAGTTCGTCAATCCAGCTTATTAAATCTTTTATCATGATTAATATTTCATCTTTATATTTTTTTAAATCATTTATTATTTCAGGGCTTAACTTGCCGGAGAAATCTTTTCCATCAACAATTTCCTTATATCTTATCTGTAATTGATCCCGCAGTAATTGAATTTTTCCCCTCTTTTTTGTATATACTGTTATTTTATTATTTATTCTATATTTTTTGTTTGCCGTATGCAAACAATCTCTTATTAATTCAATCGCTTCCGAACTGATATAAACGGAATTAGTATCAAATTTACTATATACACTTTTATATTTTCCGTCGTATTTTCCGGGAATAAACTCATAAAACCATGTGTCTTCAAGTTCTTTTATCAATTTGTAATTCATACCTTATTTATAACATATTGGTCTGTCAGGAAATGCCAGAGTAAAAATTATTTGCGTTTTTTTCAATACCGAATATATCAATAATTTTTACTATTTCCCATTTATTTATTGACTTTTCCAGTACATATATTTTTCCATTACCATCATACTCATATTCTATCTTTACTAGTATTATTGCTTTTGTTTGATCTTCATTAAATCCTATTCCTGAAATTGTTATTATTTCATAATCTTTTATTAATATTTTTTTATCTTTATACAAGTATTCTGTCCATGAGTGATCTTTCCAATCATACCATTCAAAAAGAAAATTGAAAATATTCGCATTATCTATTTTCATTTCTACGAACATTTCTTTTTTAGCGTTTCTTTCATCAAATGATTTGATAATAATGCTGTCAATATTATGGTTGTTTTTTAATTCTTTTAATATTCCATTTCTTAGACTTTCAATTAAAAAGAATCCGCCATGATATAAAAATTTATCTAAAAAGATAGAATTTTTATCATTATGTATTGTATTTATTACTTTATTTATAATATCAATTTCATCTTTTAAAAATACTACGGATATTCCTTCGCTTTTGTCTTCATTATTTATACTATTTGGATTCATTTTTTATTTTCTACGACTGTAAATATTCCATATGGTTCTAATATATTTGATTTTTCCACTTGTATATTTAAGTATTTTGCCACCTCAATTAATGGTAAAGTATTTATATCTAATTTTTTAAATATTTCTACATTTTCATTAGGGTTATCTTCCCTACTTCCATCAACAAACATAAAATTATTTCTATATGATAAATTATGTGTTTTCTCATCAAATACAGGAAGAATGTTGCAAATTACATCAGAAAATTTTATTTCGTCTTTATCTTTTGGTTCAATATGTTTAAGTTCCATTAAGATATTCATTTTAGTCATGCGAATATGACATATTTTAATCCAGTTTTTTTACAAATTCTTTTGCAAATTCGTTTTCTGAATCCAAACTAAGAGCTTTATCAAAATCCTGCTTTGCCGCCTCTTTATTGCCTGATTTTATGTAAACATTTCCACGCCACGCGTAAATATCAGCATTATCAGGTTCTAATTTAATAGCTTCATTATAATCATTAATTGCCAATTCATATTTTCCGAAATTAAAGTACGCATACGCCCGAAGCGTGTAAGGAAACGCGGGATTATATTCATCTTTATTATACTTTATTAGTTCAGTATAATTTTCAACCGCTAATTCATATTGCTCTTTTTGTTCATAAGCATATCCTCGTAAAAAATAATTCACAGGCTCATTTGGAGCAAGTTTAACAGCTTCATTATAACTCTCAATAGCCAAATCATATTGTCCTTTACATTCATAAGACAATCCGCGTCTTTCATAAAGCCAGGCGATATCCGTCTCCAAGAGCTTAATGGATTTAGTATAATCTTCAATCGCTAAATCCTCCTGCCCGTTTAACGCGTAAGTATATCCCCTGCCGCCGTATGCAAAGGCGTTATTTGGATCAATATTTATAGCTTCTGAAAATTTTTTGATTGCTTTTTCATATTCTCCGTCATCCCTAAACTTCTTTCCGCGTTCATTGGCCGCTTGCGCCTTTTTTCTGTTTTCAATAATTAAATTCTTCATAATTTACTCCTTCCGTAGTTTAACCTCTTTGCGGAGGATTTATTTTATTCTAACAAATTGGTCTATCAGGAGATGACAGAGGAGAACTTTTTTCTTCTTCCGCAATTTGTTTTTTCCAAATCGGCTCCGCCTGCTTCAGAGCTTCCGTATTAATAAAACCTGCAATACTCACATCGTCTCCTTTGCCTTTTACGGCAAAAGAATCCGCAAGGTCTTTTAACTGTTTACAGGTTGAATCAAAACCATCTTCGGCAAAGGTAAGGGCAATGGTACGGTAGAGTTTGAATAAGTGTTTTTCGTTTCCTTCTACCGGATAGTTGTCGTCAATACCGTCACTGCAAAGAAAAACTGCGGCAGGCGGGGATTTTTCTTCATGGAATGAAAAATAAAAACGCGCCCTCTCAAAAGCGTCGTCATCGCTTTTAAAAGACGCGTCCTGACACCTTTTACCCTCTTTTATGTGATTTCCGCCTATCGTTGTAACGGCGAACGATTGATAACTCATTACCAGTCCGCTTGATCGTTGTCGGGAGCGACTGCCGCTTCTTCGGCGAATTCCCGCAAGTTCGCGTCCAATTCCTCCTGCTTTGCCTCTTCACTGACGGAACCCGCATTACTGCTTTTACTTGCAACTTGGGACGCGCGGACACTGACGAACTTAATCATTTTTTTAAGCATTGCCGCATTGTGGACTTCCAGAACGGCTTCCATTGAACCTGTAAATTCCCTGAGTACGTCTTTATTCGCCTCGTCGCCGATAGCGATTGCGCACTTAATGCCGGCGTTAAACCAGCTGTTCTGTTTTAATGCCACCAGTCCGCCCCTCCAGTCGTCGGTAGGCTCGCCGTCGGAAAGCAAAAATATTGCCGGGGCAAAAGAGCCGGTTGCTTCCCGCATAAAAGCCTTTGTAGAAAGTTTTTCATTCAAAGCTTTACATGCGGCTCCAAGATCGGTAACACCGCCCGCTTCAAGATGGTTCCACCGGAATTGATCGGCTTCAACCGGTCCGTTTGGAGTGAGCCATGTGGCTCCGCTTGAAAATTCAAGCGCCGCAATTTTTATCTGCGCGTCGGCGTTTTCATCAGACACTTCCCTGATTGCGGGAATGACTTCCTCTATTGCGGTATTCACCGATCCGATTTTGCTTCCGCCCATACTGCCTGATGTATCTATTACAAAAAACAGTACCATTGTCCTTCTGGGGATTTCAATTTTATCCGTTAATGACATATTTCCTCCTTATAATTGTTATATTATTTCAGCGTTCGACGCGCCGCCAAAATTAATTTTTAAACCTTTTTTAAACGCAAAGGCGGCGTTAGGGGCAATAGAAAATGAATTGTCCCCGTCAGATACCGTCCAATTTTTACCAGACGTATTTTTCAGCTCAAAGTTATTATCCTTTGCGGAAACTTCACCGCAAAGGGTTTCAAAATCATCTGAATCTTTTTCGGTATGGCACATATATAGTTTTGTCCGTTGATGAACCGGCAGATTATAACGGTATGTTTTTATATAAAATTGAAACGTGTTTTGTTTTTTACACTTAGGACAGGGATTAAGGTTTACGGGGTCTGCAAAGTACACTTCACCGCAGGCGCATTTATAAATTTCAGCGCGCATACGAATGAAAATACGCAGCCATTCCTGCTCAATGATTCTCTGCATAGGGTCTGTTAACGCTTCCTTGCGGAAAGCTTTGATAAACGCTTCCTGCAAATAAACAGGCAAAAACGGCCATCGTACTAACGCGCCTTTGTGAATACCCTGTACCGGTCTGTTGGAATCGTCGTTTGGATCCCAAATGAATACCGGATTCTCCCCGTAGATACGCCTTTCACTTTTTGCATCCATACACACCGGAGTTCCGGCTTTTCCTTCAAGCGGATGGCTTCCGACCCAGAGTAGAAACAAAACAACAGCTAACGAATAAGCGTCAGTTTTCATGCTTGGATCCGCCCCCTTTGCCACAATTTCGGGAGCCATGTAACGGGGTTTTCCGGCGATGCCTGATTTCTTGCCGTATTCCGAAACATTGTCGTTGTCGCAAATAAGTACATCGCCGTTTTTCGGATTAATAAAAAAGTTTCCGTCATTTAAATCCTGATAACTGTAACCTTTAAGGTGCAGCGCCCGGAATCCTGCCACAATATGCAGTGCGGTATTGACCATGGCTGTTATACCGGCAAAAACCTCTTTTCCGATAAGGAACCTGGAAAAGTCACGGTAATCAACGGGGCGTAAATCCATGACATAACCGAAAGCTTCGCCGTATTTTTCGGTTATATCCTCGGGCCAGAGGAAAGCGTCGTCAGGTTTGCCCTTTTTTATATTATTCTCAAGGTTGGTGTAAAATTTACCGGGGTTTTTAAATTTCTTTCCTGAATACCATTTGAGCGCCTTTGGTTTACCGTTATAATCGACACGGTACACCGCGCCTTGTCCGCCTTCGCCAAGTTTATCCCCAATGGAAATCTTAATAAAATTTTTTGTTTGGATTGTATACCCTTTTGGCAAATCCGCCATTACTCGTCCTCCTTCGTCATTTTTTAATAACCTCCGCCTGAAATATCAAAACTATCGGCATCTTTTAATTCGCTTTCTTCATTACACCAGGGGCAGACGTATTTTTCGGATTTGCCGTGTTTTTCAACGCCGCCGTTACAGCCAATCTTTCCGCAGAAGCACTGTACAAAACCGGCGGACCCGCAATGAGGGCAACCGGGGTAATTGTCATCCTGAGACATGGAACCGGTTACGGTGTTGGTTTCAAAGCCTTCCCGTTTCGCTTTATCCCCGTCCATGGGAAATGCCCATGTGCGAATCCAATCTTTTCCCCGCTGTTCAACGCGTATACCGAAAACTTTTTTATTTTTTGAACATCTTGCCATTATTATTTTTGCGTTTAACGATCCTGCCATATTCACTCCATACCTAATTTTCTTAGATAAGCCTCCATTTCATTACGGCTTTCCTTTTCTAATTTATCCAGTTCGTCATTTTTTTGTTTATAAGACTGTTTAAAAGAATTCGCCGTTTCATCCAGCCTCATCTTCTGCACCGCGCTGAAACGGAGTGAGGTAATCCGGTTATCTTTTAGATCAAATCTGATAGCCTCGTCAAAGTCTTTGATTGCAAATTCATATTTATCCTGCGCATAGTAAGCTTTACCGCGATTACGGTAGGCGCAGGAATCATCAGGGTTGAGTTTTATCGCCGCGTTAAAATCTTTGATTGCCTCATCATATCGACCTTGATTTAAATAGACTGCTCCTCGGCTGACATAGCAAGAGGAATTGTTTGAATTGAGTTTTATCGCATCGTTAAGGTCTTTGATCGCGTATTCACTTTTGCCTTGCATTCCATGAGCGGCTCCACGGTTAGCGTAGGCGGAAAAGTTTTTAGGATCAATCCTTATAGCCTCGGTAAATTCTCTGATTGCCGCATCAAGTTGGTTTTTCTTCAGATAATCTAATCCGCGTTTTGCATAACCGGAAGAATCATTAGAGTTTCCGGCAACGGTCCCGTGTCGGTTATCCCCCGAAATTCCATGATCGCCTTTCGGGATATATCCTCTTAAAACAATAGCCAGCGTATTCACAACATCCGCCGCCACTTCCTGCGCAAGAAAATACTCTTCCTGCAATCCCCTGATTTGCCGTTTTATGCAAATTTCAATATCTTCCGCGGCATCAATCGCTTTTTGAACTCCCGCTTCAAGAGCTTGTAATATCAAGCGGCTTTCTTTCTTGTATTCACCGCAGGTATAGTCGGACAGAAACGCTTTACATCTAGCTGAGCTAAGCAGGACTTCTTTTCCCCGTTCGTCGGCGAGTTTCTTTAGAATGGCGGTAAATTCACAATTCATTGTTTTCTTTAAAAAATCCCCTTAACCATATTTAACAGGTTTTCAAACAGTTCTTTGAGCTTTTCGATAAAGCCGGGCATTATACCTTTGAATAAACTGCCGAAAAGCTCATAAAGACCATAGATGACGCCTACTAAAAATCCTAAACCGTAAACATACCATGACTTTGATATTCCCCCCGCCCCACCGCGTTTTACCCAACGATGACCGCAGTCTTTGCACACAAAGACCATTTTATTTCCTTGGGGAATCGTATGCGGAAGAGGAAAGCCGTTTCTAGAACGGCAATGCGGGCAAGTCTCACCGTTCATCGCTCTTTACCTCATACTTCTTGTTCATCAATCCATTCTTTTTGACATTCTTCACCGCAATACCGGCATATATAGGTTGTAAGCATTGGTTCTCTTGTTACGCGAACTCGAACTTCTCTTGTACTGTACCTTGTTTTACGATTATTGCTATTATAATAATTTGTACGCAAGGTTTCGATTTTATGTCCACTAGTCGCTTCTCCCAAAGATATAGTTTCAATCTCTTCGAGTCCGCCGCGTTTTTTACAATTTGGACACTTAAGAGGTAGGAACCTCCGGATTATTAACACTATTATTCCTATAAAAATTACAGCCACAATAGTTTCTATTAACGGGAAGTCGTCATTAATTACTTTTTCTTTCATTTTTGTAAGACCGTCGCTGTTTGTTTGTTTTTTTACTTCTTGAGTTTCTTTAATTTCCACTTTTTGTTCAGTTTTAGTAATGTTATCTTTATCTTTAATGTCTTCCATACTAGGCAAAAAAATACTCATAACAACGGCTAAAATTATCATTACCGTTCCAATACTGGAAGCTATTAAACAAACTTTTGCTTGTTCGGGGTAATGTTTTTTTAAAGCTAACCATAAAATATACCCAAAAACCGCCAAAATGAACGACAAAAAACCAAAAAGAATTTTTGATAACACGTTTAAGAATTTATTTTCTTCTGACATAAAATCCTCCTATATATTCATTAACGCATTTGCCATAGCAATAAATTTATCAGCCGCCGCTTGAGGGTTTTTTGAATAGATAAGATACAATTCAAAACTGTAAATATCATCATTATCTATATCTTCAAGACCGGGATATTTGACGCTTTTAGAAGCCCAAATAATATTATCTACCTTCCAATCCTCATTGCGTACGCCGGTAAGGCCTGACATTATTTTATTTATTTTATCCGCTGTCCCGGCATCAACTTTTTTTGAATTAACGGATTCTACCGTAATGGATTTCACGTCATAATTTATGCAAATCTTAAAATTTCCGATTGGAATTTTAAGGTAGTGCCATGTATCATTACCTCCACCCTCTTCAAGGTACTCAGCTTCCGTAAATTTGTTTTTCACAAGTTCACAAATTTCACCTTTAAAAATTTCCCAAGCTCTTGTATCGAAACCAAGTTCATCAATTGCTTTTTTTATTGATAAAGCCGCCTTATAACTGTCCCTGGATTCCGTAATAAGAGCGTTAATCGCGTTTTCCATTGTTCCATCCTCACATCCGCAAAATGATTTTATCGCGTTGATTAATTGTTTTAGTATTTCTCTTAAGGGTGATACTTTGTTTTTTTCCTCAAGACTTAAACACTTTTCCAGCCATGATATAATATGTTTTTTAAAAGATATTCGTACATAATCATCCTTTGAGGCCTCGTATGATTCGCAACCGTCTATGGTTAAAAATACTACCGGAATAAAACAGTCTTTAGCGTTCATTTTTCTTGAAAATACTGCGTAATCCGTAATCTGCTTTTCCTGTTCTCCGGCGAAAATTTTTACTTCTATCGGTATAAATACGGTCCCGTCTTCTATCACAATGTCTATACGCCTGTCTTCAGTGATAGGGTACTCGGTTGTAACTCTTACTTTTGATAAATTAAATTTTCCGGTTTTGTCGATGAGAGGTCTTATAACATTATCCATAAAAAGTTTGAGGTATACGCTTCCTTTGTAGTGCAGTCCTTTAGGATCGAGTAAATCGGCAAGCACACGGCATAACCTGACTTCTTTTTCACTGATGCCCGCAACTTTGAAGATGTTATAAGCCATACCGGTTTCACGGTATAAATCTTCATATTTTTTTATTATTGTCTGAACGCTTTTTATCAGTTGCGCTTCCGTATGTATCAAATCAGCCATTTCTATTCCCTTAGTTAATAAAAAATATACAAGAGCGATCTATCACAGAACGCCGGATCAATTTTTTTTGTGTAGTTTTGGAAAAAATTTTGAAAAAATGAGTTATAAATAACGGGGGGGGGGGGGTATTATATTATTTGAAAAACAGTTATGAGGCAAAACATAGTAATTACCCGGCACAATAAACATATAAATATTTTACTATATATTAAAAAAAAGTCAAGTACGGTACGGATTTTTGACTATATTTAATACCGGTACAGACTTCCTTACAATACCGGTACAAACCTCTGTACAAGGTTAGTATACACTCCTGTACTAAGTTGAAAAGTATTTTTAGTTAAGATTGCAATCTTTTAAGAAAAAACAGGCTAAACTCAGGATACCGTGGGGTTTCTTTTTCAAGGTTCACCTTCCACCCTTTATTGTTTAACCTGTAATAATAGATTAACAAATTAGCGCCTAACCATCAAGCCGCGCACCTCATCGCCTGACAATTTTATTTAAACTAATCCTCTTCTATTATCAGCTTTGTAAATTTACGATTATGTTCTAACATTTCCAATTTATCAATTTGCTGAATATGCGCGTTTGGATCGGCATTTGCGATAAGTTCTTTATAAAACTCCTCATTTGATTCATTAATTAGCGTAATACTTTTATTCAACAGGTTAAATAAATTGTCGTGATGTTTTTGAGCCTGATCAATGTATTTATTGACTGTTTCCTTTTTCTTTCTTGTATTGGCTTTTGGCGCTAATTCTTTTGCCTTCTTGCAATACTTCATAAATCCGTTTGCTTCTTTTTTTACGGCATCCATAATAACTTTTTGTTTTATATCCATATTGTTTTTTTCTCCGTAAATGACATAGCGCAATCTATAAATAATATCTGATATAACCTGAAAAATGTCAATACTAATCATAAAGATCATTAAGTTGTTTTACGCTTTTAACCGTACTTTATCAGGCCCTTCTTCTTCCGCTATATCTTCCAAATTATATTTTGAGCTATAGCGTGGCGGCTAATCATTTATATCCCGCCCTTCAAAGAGGGTAAACAACTCGCCCGAATTAAAAACGGATATATGTTATTCGTGGGAAAAAAGTAATGTTGGACAGTGATTTGGCGCTTCTTTATGAAGTTGAGGCTAAACGCTTAAATGAAGCTGTAAAAAGAAACATAAAACGGTTTCCAAATGATTTTATGTTCCGATTGACAAGAAATGAATTTGCCGAGGTGGTCGCAAATTGCGACCACCTCCAAAGTCTTAAATTCAGACCTACCCTACCTTATGTGTTTACAGAGCAAGGTGTGGCGATGTTAGCGGCGGTGTTAAACAGCCAAAAAGCAATAGATGTCAATATTCAAATAATGCGGGCTTTTGTAAAATTAAGGCATTATGTGCTTACAAAAAGCGACACAAATGAACAAATTTCCGAACTACGGAAGATGCTCATGGTCTACATTGAAAATACCGATTATAAAATTTCAAAACACGACAAAGCGATTGAAAAAATTATAATTGCTTTGAATAATCTCATAGAAAAACCGCCAACGACAAAAAGGATAGGTTTTGGAAATTAACAAAAAATATTAAACACTCCTTTTCTTTTTTTAGCTCTCATACGAAAGCCATGAGAGAATTTTCCCACTACAGAAAAAAAAAACAGAGTGATATTTATGGAAATTTAGTGTGTAGAAACCGTTAGTGAAAAGCAAATAACAAATAAAAAATAATAAAGGAAGAAAGCGAGGTTAGTTAGCATAGCGGGTTAGCTCAACAGGGTCAGACACGCCGAGCCACTTCTTCAATATTATTATTTTTCTAATGCAATATTTTTTAGATCTTCCATCATATCTGAAATATCAAAATAAATATCTTTTATACAATCGTTATTTATTATAATTGTTAATATGTCAACGCTTGTTTTATTTCCGTTAAATTTTATTTTTTTAAATTCCTGTCCCGTACATACAGCGCCAATATATTTATTCTTAAACCACGCATATTCTGCGGCAACTCCTAAATCATGGTCATTCGTACAGACCTTTACAAAATCCCCTTCATCGGCGGTTTCATATTCAATAAATTTTACATTATTCCCATTAACATTTAATACCGTTTCTTTTACAGGCGATAAATTCAATTCATGTTTTTGACCGTCTCTGTATTGTTGTAAAAAACGCGCCATACCGCTACTATTTCTATTATTCATTTACATTATCCCATTCTCAACTTTTTTTATTATATCAAACGCTTCTTCCATTGTGGGAACATTTATTTCGTCCAAAAAATCATTTTTATTAACATAAAATACCGTATATCCTGTTTCATTATATTCAGGCATTAAGTCTATATGACATATAGACGCGAATCTATAGCCTAATGGATGCCGGTAAAAAAAATCTACGCTATATTCATTATTTTCCAACATTTTTCTGGCTTCATCTTGAGATAAATATGGTGAACCCCACTTATGATGCTCATTACAAGTTTTAATAAACTCATTTAAGTCGTCTTCTCTATGAAAAGTATCAGTAAAGGCAAGTTTACCGTCATTAAAAATCTCAAGATAATATCCTTCATCTGTTTTTTTTGAAACAAATGTTTGTTCAATAATTTTTTTATCCATTATTTGCCGCCTCTTTTTCAATTTCCTTCTTTAATTCTTCTATAAAACTTAAAAATTGTAAATCTGTTTTATTAAGTTGCAATGCTTTTTCAGCATCAGTTAAGGCTTTTTCATGTTCATAGAACATATAATAAGACGCCCCTCTCATAAAATATACGTCAGCGAAATTTGGCATTAATTCAATAGCATTTGTAAAATCAGGAATTGCTTTTTCTTCTTGATGTCTTGTATAATAAACCCACCCGCGATTATAATATGCAATTCCAATTTCTTTCTTGTTTTCTCCGGCTTCAATAATTTTTGTAGTTTCAATCATCATTTTTTCCAAATCTTCATCTGTAAATTTATCATAACCTTTAGACCAATCAATACCGTAATCACTCATAATAAACCTCCCTCCCTTTTCACTTTTCATTGTTCATTGTTAATTGTTAATTGAATTAGTCTCGGTGTCAGTCGCTGTGCGCCCCTCGTTTGCGTCCCGAAGCGTTACGCTCTCAAGGGCTTTTTTTACTATTGCGTTTATCCTTGCTTCTCTTCCTTTTTTTGTTTCTTTTATCGGATCAAAAAGACAAGGCTTTGGCTCCGGTGCTTTTTCTTCCGGCGCTGTATTTTTCCTTCTTCTCCCTCTTTTTTCAGTCATTCCGCACCCCTTTTTACAAATTAACAAATAACAAGTAACAGGTAACAAAGATAATGAGCAATTACAAAAGAGCAATGAGCAATGAAAGATTGTTGTATCTTGCTTTACAAATGAGCAATTAGCAAATAGCAATGAGCAAAGGAAGATTGTTGTATCTTGCTTTGCTCTCTGCTCGTTACTTTCTGCCCATTGGTCCTGGTGTCAGTCATTGCGAGTATATTTTGCCTCTTTTTCAGGCAGTTGTACCAGAGTTGTTTTTTCTTGGTCAACCTCAAATTGCTTATCAGCAAAACTGACGGTATTGCCTTCGACTTTATACACATAGCAAGAACCAAGGTCTTTACTGCCTACTTCACACCGTCTGTAGTTTACAATTTTCGCCCCGCCGTCATTAAAAAAAGACAGTTCTTCTATCAGTTCCTTCCCATTAAAAACAAAGGGACTGCGAATCCAGCGTGTGTTAGCCATTTGTATATTATCCATAGTATATACCTCCCCTTTATTGCGCCGGATTCAGTTCGATTTCGACCGGGGACTTTTTCGCATTGGGATGTTCCGCCAGCCATGCGTTGCGGAGTTCGTTAATACGATCCCGCTTTTTTTCCCATGTATTCCATCTGTCGGCATGATGCTTTGTTTCCGGAAATTGTGATTCTGCTTCTTCAGCCTCGCCTTTTTTTATTCGCAGTATAACAGAACGGTCGTGTTCCGGCGATATAAACATTACAAAAGCGTCAATTGTACAACCGGAATTGTTGAGGACTTGTCTAAAATGATAGCTAAACCCATTACTGCCTGCCCCAAAACTATTTTTAGCGATTGTAAAAGTTCCATTGAGCTGTTCGACCGTCTTGTATGCGGTGAAATAACTTTTTACTTTCTGTAAAAACAAGGCGATGTCTTCGTCTGTTCCGTCCACGTCAAAATACACATTAACATTCATAATGTACTCCTATAAAAAAAATATTTGTCAAAGCCCCCATACGGGGTCTTTAGAAGCCCTTTGTTCTCTTTTCTCTTCTCATTGCTCATTGCTCATTGCTCATTCCTACTTCCTCATTCCTCCTTCCTACTTTTCCTTCCTCCCTCTTCCTTTGCTCATTGCTCATTGCTCTTTGGCTTTGCTCATTCCTCATTCCTCCTTTGTTACCTGTTATCTGTTATCTGTAAACATTCGTTAAAAAAATCAGCGTTTTTGATGTGTTCGGGCACAAACCGCATAATAAACCTATTAATATCCCCCTTCATAGCCGCAAGGCAAATTTCACGGGACTTTAATTTTTCCGGCACATATTCCAACGCCCAATTAAATTTTTCAACCGCCAAAAGGCAGAGTTCGGCAGTCCTCATTTTATAGGGAACATATTCCAACGCCCCGCCGTTGTTTTTTACGGCGGCAAGGCAGAGTTGTTTAGTCTTTTGCAAATCGCTTATATAAGACAACGCGCCGCCGTTTTTCTTAACCGCTTCGGCAAGAAGTTTTGGAGTGCGGTATTTTTCAGGTACAAACTCCAAAGCGTATTCGTTTTTTTTAACGGCGGTCGCGCACATTTTAGCCGTAATAAATTCTTCGGGAATATGCTTTAATACCATGACATTCATCGAAAAAGCTTCCTCATAAAATTCTTTTGTCAAAAACCGCGCAGGTACAAACTCGATTACGCTCCCCCATGTTTTTACCGCTTTCATGCATTGCTCGCGGCTTTTCTTTTCCAATGGGATAAATTCAAGCGCCCTTCCCACATTTTTAACCGCCGCTTCCAAAAGTTCTTCCGTCTTATGCTTTTCAGGCACATGCTCCAAAGCGATACCGTGTCTTTTTACCGCCGCAAGACATATCTCATAAGTTTTCAATTTTTTAGGCACATGTTCCAACGCCCAACCGTATTTTGTAACAGCCGCAAGGCAAAGGTTGGCAGTCATATATTTTTCAGGAACGAATTGTAACGCTTCCGAATCATCCGCAACCGCTTCAAAGCACATTTTACGGGTTTTTTGCGCTTCGGGAACATAAGCAAAGGCGCAGTGTACCCCCTTTTTTGAAAGCAAAAGAAGATCGTCCTCTTTCGGTTTCAGGGCAATCTTGCTCATTTTCGCGCCTTTCAAAGACTCAGGCACAAACTTAAAAGCAAACGTGTTATTCATAACCGCCTCGGCACATAACTTCGCCGTCTTTAATTCTTCCGGCACAAATTCAAGAGCCATACCGTCGTTTTTAACCGCCGCCATGCAAAGCAGTTCAGTCTTTAACTTTTGCGGCACATATTCAAGCGCCTCTCCGTCCGCTTTCACGGCGTAAAGGCACAAATAAGGAGTTTTATATTCATCATCAACATATTCAAGGGAACAAGCGATATTATGCACGGCCCTTTTGCAAAGTTCACTGTCTTTCATTTGTGAAGGCACATATTGAAGCGCCATGCCGTTCCGAATAACGGCAAGACGGCATAATTCTTTATCCTTAAATTCATCAGGAACAAAAAAAAGCAAATGCGGATTTATCTCTACGGCGATACGCCAAAATTCGGCGTCCTGTACCAGAGAGGATTTTCTTTTTTCGTCAGCCATTTTCGCCGCTTCCGCTTCCGCTTCTTTCGCGCTATTAAAAGAAATTCTGTTGGGCGGCATTATACACCCTTCTTCTTCGCTTACGGCTGTAATCATTAAATCGGGCGAAAAGTAACTGTTATACTTATTGCCGCTTGCCGTAACACAGCCGCGCCCTACTGTACGAACAACCCAAAAAGAACCGTCTTCGTATTCAAAATATGCTTTCAGGATTACCCCCTTTATTATATAAAGAGATTTCAGGATTTTTTCAAAAATTTCCTTAAAAACGCAAATTTATTTTTTTTGGGTTTGTTGTATATAATATACCTGATTTGATTTTTATTTTTCTTCATTTTTCTGGCAAACATAATGTAATCAATCATAATAGAAACAATTATTATAAAAATCACGACCAAGAAAACAACCATGAAATTGAATAATTTATTATAGAAAAAAATATCAAACATCATCAGCCATCCTTGTTATCAAGTTCCCTTCAATTTTACTTTCAAAATATCTATCTTCTCTTAACAGATGTAACAGCGCCGCCGTCACGTCTGTTAATCACCAGTATCCGTTGCCTAATTATGTAAAAAATTCGGGGCGGCTATAGAAAGCCATTGATTGGTCATTTATATCCTCCCGTCTTTCAAAATAAAATCTTATTACTACTCTTTCACCAAAAAGTTCATTACAAAACACATAAGATTCATTTACCCAATTATTCAACATATCTGTCGCAGGTTGATAATCCGGATCTATATTCAGAGCTATTTTTAAATCCTGAATAGCTTCGATTTTTTTACCGGCTTCTTTATATATTTCTGCGCGTTCTAAGTAAAATGAGTTGTACGCGGCAATATTGATAGCTTCTGTATAATTCTTGATTGCCTCGTCAAAATTTTTTCTGGTCCTGAATAAATTTCCGCGTTTTTTGTAGCCGATGGCATTGTTTGGCTCAAGTTTGATGAACTTGTCATAGTCAGAAAGAGCTTCCTGAAATTTGCCCGCGCTTTCAAAAGCGATTCCCCGATAGTAATAAACAAAGTTTGATTTCTGACCGTGTTGGAGAGATTGATTGAAATCATTTATTGCCAGGTCATTTCTGCCAAATTCTTGATATGAGTCTCCCCTATACATCCATGCGTCAGGATTGGAGTTGTCTAACCTGATAGATTCGGTAAACTCTTCAATAGCTCTTGCCCAATCCCCGTTAGTCCCTTCATTATAATATTTTCTGCCCCGCTCATAAGCGGCTTTGGCTTCCTGGGAAACAAGCGCTTCGTTTGACTTACCGGCACGCTCCCCATTAATGTACTCGCCTTCGTATAAAACACTGCCGTCAGATGATGTATATTTACCTTTTCCGTGCATTTTGCCGTTAACATAATCGCCTTCGTATACTCTGCCGTCTGTATGAGTATATTTACCTTTTCCATGCATTTTGCCGTTAACTATATCGCCTTCGTAAATATCACCGTTATAAAATGTAAATTTACCTTTATTGGGTTCGCCGTTAACATAATCGCCTTCGAAAACATTACCGTTAGAAAATGTATATTTAGCTTTACCTTGCATTTTGCCGTTAACAAAATCGCCATCGTATACATTGCCATTAGGTCTTGTCATTTTCCCTTTACCGTGAGGGAGGCCGTTGATTAATTCGCCTTCGTACAAAGAGCCGTCTTCAAGTGTTGTTTTGCCATTGACGGGTTTTGATGAGCCAGTCGGCGTTTCTTCCTGCTTTTTCACTTCATCTCTTGGTGTTCCGCAGTTTCCGCAAAAATCATGATTTTCTTTTAACTCTTTTCCGCATTTAGTACAAAAAGGCATATTTCACTCCTGAAAATTTTTCTCCGCGCTTACGGGCGATAATTTTTTTACCGTTTTTTACAGGTATATAACTTCCGTATAATTCCGATACTATGCGCCGGTGTAACAAATAAACTTTTACACCGGCAAATCATCATTATTCATCTCCGTCGTCATCGTCATTATCGGTGTTATAATAATCACCGCCCGGACCGCCGCCATAACCGCCGCCGCCGCTGTCCGAACTTTTTTGAATTGTGAAAAAAGCCCCTGAAGGGTCGGCCGCATCTTCCGGTCTTTCAAAATAATAAATCCTCATAGTTTCTCCGTCATCATCATAAATACCAATAACAAAACCATCCTCAACCCATTTATCCAGCATAGTCATCATATCATTAGTCATATTAACCCCATAAATCTGATGCTGATGCACAAATTGAGAATCAGGATCAATTTGCAGAATTGCTCTTACATCCTGAATAGCTTCGGCTTTTTTACCTGTTTTCTTATATGCGTCTGCGCGTTCTTTGTAATAGTCTCTGTTGTCTGGCTTAAGTCTGATAGCTTCGGTTAAATCCTTTATCGCCCCAATATTATTACCTAAACATTTCTGTATAAACCCGCGATAAAAATAATATGATGCAATGGTCGGAACAATCCTGATTGCCTCGCTCATGTCCTTAAACGCCTTGTCATCCTCACCTATTCCATGGTATACTTCCGCACGGCTGTGGTATACCCATGTTGCATTTGGCTCAATCCTTACAGCCTCGCTTAAGTCATTAAGCGCTTCTTTTAAATTGTTTCTTTTCCTGTAGAATTCTCCGCGAAGGTAGAAGCCCTTATAATCGTCCGGCTTATGCCTGACGTAAAAGTTGTAGTCAGAAATAGCTTCATCAAATTTGTTTGTTTCTTCCAGTGAGTTTCCCCGGATTAAGTAGATATAGGGATTTTTTTGACCATGTTTGATAGATACGTTTGCATCTGATATTGACAAATCGAATATGCGACTATTATTGTATGCATCTGCCCGGTACATCCAGACATCAGGATTGGATTTGTCCATCATGATAGATTCGGTAAATTCTTTGATAGCGTTTTCCCAATCCCCATTATTATAATATTCCATTCCTTTCTCGTAACGCTCTAATGCTCCGCTTTTTCCTGCCATAATTCACTCCTTAAAATTTTTATCCACGCATACGTTTATTACGGTACAATGCTCCGGTGTAACAAATAAACTTTTACACCGGCAAATCATCAGTATTCATCTCATTAATTGTACCAGTCACCTCCCGGACCGCCGCCATAGCCGCCGCCGCTGTTTGAACTTTTTTGAATCATAAAAAAGGCCCTTGAAACGTCAACCTCCATATTCGCGTCCATGGCTGCATCACCCGGGTTTTCAAAATAATAAGTCGTAATAGTTTCTCCGTCATCATTACCAATACCTGTTACAAAACCATCCTCCACCCATTTATCCAGCATAGTCAACATATTACTAGTTACATTAACCCCGTTAATATTTTCTACAAATTGAGAATCAGGATTAATTTGCAAAATTGCTCTTACATCCTGAATAGCTTCTGCTCTTTTACCCGTTTTCTTATATGCGTCCGCGCGTTGTAAGTAATAATCGCTGTTGTTCGGATCAAGCCTGATAGCCTCGGTTAAATCCTTTATCGCCCCAATATTATTGCCTAATTTCTGCTGTATTTGCGCGCGGAAATAGTAATTATCCGCATAGGGCGGATTAAGTCTTATGGCTTCGCTTACGTCCTTAAACGCCATATTTTTATCGCCTTCGCCCCACCAATAATTTGCGTCCGCGCGGCTGCGGAATGCCCAGGCTGAATTTGGATTAATCCTTATAGCTTCGGTAAAGTCCTCTATTGCCTCTTTAAAATATTGACCTTTTCTTTTAAAATCTCCGCGATGTACGTAGCCCATAGCATCGTTAGGCGCAAGCCTGATGTACTGGTTAAAGTCAGAATAAACTTCATCAGAGCTGCAACGGCCTATTGCAATTTTTGAGAGCGCCATAATAAGGTAGGAATCGGGCTTTTTTTGTCTTTGTTCTAGAGCCACCTTTGAATCACTTATTGCCATATCGAACCTGCCAAGATTATAGTATGTCCATGCCCGCCAAATCCATACATCGGGATCTTTTCTGTCTATTGAAATAGATTGGGTGAACTCCTCGAGAGCGTTGGCGTAATTCCCGTTATTATAAAATTTCTTTCCCTTTTCAAAACGCCCTGAAGCCGTCGTATCACCTACAACTTCCTCCAGTCTGTCTTTTGTGAATTGGTTGTCAGGATCAATTTTAACGGCTTTTTTAAAATCCTTCTTCGCAAGGTCATGCTTGCCAAGCGCCTGGTATGCCGCTCCCCGGTTTTGGTAAGCCATGAGCGTTTTTGGATCAAGCCTGATAGCCTCTGTACAGTCATTAACGGACAGATCATAATTTCCTTTCATCCTGTAAGTTTCTCCTCGATACGCGTATGCCGCTGTAAACTTGGAGTCATATTGTATGGCTTCAAAAAATTCGTTTAGGGCGTTGTCATAATCTCTGTCGTTAAAATATTTTTTGCCCCGTTGAAAAGCGTCATTAGCTTCCTGTGAAGATGATGGAGCGTCAAAAGGAACCAGCACAGTCTGCTCAATTTCCGGCTCTTCTTCCGGCTCTTCTTCCGGTTTTGCTTTCGATTTTAAATTCAGTCCTACATTCAGTCCAGCATCCAATCCTCCTTTCAATTTACTTATCTCATTATTAAATTTATCAAAAATCTGAGACGTAAAGTCATTTTTGCCTGATTTACTGCCCGCTGAACCGCCTCCCACGCTTTCAAACTTGAAAAGTCCCGTTTGTACGAGCATATCCCCGGGTTGGCATAAAGCCAAAAGCCCCTGTATCAATCCGACTATGCTTGGGATAAATGTCCAACAGAAAAGGATTTTAATAATCCCCATTCTGATATTACCGGCGATGAAACTGTTCACGCCAAAAAAACCAAAAAAAATTCCACAAATACCGTAAGCCAATTTGTTGAAAACTCCGTTCCCATTTGCCATAATTCACTCCTTAAAATTTATTTTTATTCCGCGCATACGCACGAAAAATTTTTCCGCTTACTATCACGCATATTAGTTTCACAATATTTTTTTATCTGCATAATATTGTTTATCTTATAAACAAGACAGCCGCCCCAGCAGTGCGATGTTTTTCTCCTATAACAGTCCGCGCATTTTATATTGTACGTACTGGTACAAGCAAAAGAGTCTATCTCATTAATATAATAACTATGTATGTCATTAATATTTTGAAAATCTGTTATATTAACTTTGGTGTATTCAGACAGCGCAAAGCATCTTCTCGCCGTTAAATCAGGCAATATATCTATTCCAACTCCGCACAGATTCCAGTCAGAAACAATGTTCAAGACATTATCTTGAATTAATTCAGTGACACTCTTTTCTTTAGGAAGATATTTTTCGGGCAAGAACTCCCTATAATCTTCATCAGTCATAAGGCATTCAGGCATTCGGTTACAGTCATAAAATGGATGTATATCTTCTTTCAAAAGATCTGAGAAAAATCGTTTTAACCGAGGTTTCATTTTAATAAAATAAGGATGCGCGTCGGTGTTGCGCCATTGCGATGTATTTGGAACCGATATGGAAAATCGAGCCTCTTTTAGCTTGTACTTTTTCAGCAACTGCAAAAAATAAGCATACTCAAAATTTTCTGAATATAAATTTATACCAAGATTTATTTTGTCCCTCATATAATATTGCTCAATCATCATTTCAATATTTGCACATAGTTTTTCAAAGTTCTTTGTCCCTATATCTTCAGGTGAATTGACGTTTATGAGCAATTTAAACTTTTTATGAGAAAGCTCTTTAAAAAATCCATCTACCATAATACCATTTGTAAAAAGAGTGACATCTTCAACTTGATCGTTATTGATTAATATCTGTAATATTTCTTTGAATTTTGAATGTATACAAGGTTCTCCTCCTATAATACCCAGGTGGCTTTTGTTTTTATTTTTGTTTATAAAGTCAAGAACAAAATTAAAATTCGATATAGTCATTTCTTTTGCTGATTTGCCCATAATATCATTGGCAAAACAATAAGAACAATGTAAATTACACCGTTCCGTGATAACAATATTAGGCATGTTAACTATCCTCCTTTAAAATTTATTCTTACTCCGCGCATACGCGCGAAAAATTTTCTTCGTTAATTTTCCGCATGGCGTTTGAATGCCATGCGGAGTCTTGCGTCTGATTGTTACATGTTGGGCTTCATTCCACATACATGTTCCATAACCCAGCATGGACAACAAAAAATGCATTTTAAGCACTTGAACATAGGTTTACCTCCTTTTAGTTTGTATTCGGTTTTTTCCGCAAACAGCTTTTCGCTGTTTTGAACTGCCAACGGCAGTTTTCCCAAAAGCCTTTCTTCTTAAATCATTCCATTCCGCTTTCGGAATGTCCCGGTATTTTTCCGTTTTTCTAAGATCAGAAAGGCTGACATTTATTACCAGTCTCCAGCAAAGCGTTTTTCTTAACCACTTGAACGTATCGGGGCGTATTTCATTCTTGTTTCTGCCCGTAACAATTTTTATCATTTTTTTCTTTGCTTTCCAGTTGGCAAAAATCGAAATTCCACCGACAACGCACCAAATTGCCAAAAGGTACTTAACAATCAGATAAAAAATCTCATTTGGTAAAATGACGACTAACGCGCCGAGAGCCAGCAGAAGAAAAGCGTAGACATTCAAAAAAAGAAAACGAAAAAATTTCACGCATGTACCGCCTTATTTTTCCATTCCGTCACAATTTTCCGGTTTAAGGCCGCGACATCGCAGAAATGTCTATTGATCTTAAGCGGATCCCCGAAAGGGTCTTCGTTGGCGTTGCGTACCATGCACATCGCGCAGAAATTTTTGTCGGGACAGGAAAGGCACATAGGGAAATCTTTTTTACGCAAAGCGCGCAAATATTTAACCTTTGGGGAATTTTCCCATATTTCGGAAAGGCTCTGTTCAAGCAAGTTTCCGCAAACATAGTCCTGCCAGCCGGCGCAGGGGTAAATATTGCCGTTTGCTATCATGCACAAACTGTCTATACATACGCCGCATACTATGTCGTTTGAAATATCCCGATCTTCCGCTTTTTCTATATCGTTATTCAGTATTTCTTCCTGATACTCAATGTCATTTTCGATTACGTCGTTTATTACTTTTTCTACTTCATCAAGGGAAAGCCGATTGTCCAAATTGCCTATGGTACGATCGTAACGCGCCATTATGATGTAGTCGCTTACCGCCCTTAATTTGTGATCATGCGCCCAATTAAGCACTTCGGCGTAACAGTTTTTATTTTGTTTCATGGTAGGACAGCTTATCTGCATGGGTATATCGTTTTCGATAAGGCGCAGTATGGCGGCGCGGGTTTTTTCAAACGAACCTGAAACCTGCGTAATCGCGTCGTGGATTTCCGGTTTCATGCTGTAGAGCGAAACCTGTACGCTGGAAAGACGGTTGGCTTTCATTTCCGCTATAATTTCATCGTTTAGCAGGGTAAGGTTGGAAAGTATATTGATTGAAAAATCGTAGTCCTTCGCTTTTCGCAGGAACTCGCAAAAATTTTTGTGCAGCATGGGTTCTCCGCCCGAAAGTGTAATGTTCAAAACGCCCATGTCCCTGCACTTGTCAAGAGTATCGAAAAAAAGCGAAGGTTCCATATCGTTTATTTTATTTTCATGCGGAATGTAACAATGAACGCAGCGCTCGTTACATCTGCTGGTAAGTTCTATTTGAAAAGAAGTCAAATGAGGTTTGCCCTTAAAATGTTCCTCAAGAAATTCCTGTGTTGTTTTTTCCGCCCTTTTTACAATAGGGGTAAAATCATTTTTAATTGTTTTTGGTTCAATGGCGGAGTAGGAAAAGCGCGTGTCTTTTTTGTCAAGTTCTTTATCCGTTTCGCCCGACGCGATAAAGCCGTCATCTTCCAACATGGCGTAAAAGTCCGCAATATCATTTTTTAGGGTTTCAATATCAACTCCGATAAAGGACGGCGCAATTTTATCCGCAAGTTCTTCAAGGCCTTGCCCCTTGCGCGAGAGGGCGCAAAGAAAAACCGCCCCCGCCGAATCTACCACCCTGTCGCCGAAATTACTCTTGCTTGTGATGTAGCCGACATCTTCATAGCGGCGGATAAATGTGTCAAATTTCTGGCGATAGAACATTATTGGTTCTCCTTAATTTTGGTTTAGTGAAAATAGAGGGAGCGGACAATGATATTCAATCCTTATCCGCTCCAACACATAACTGTTTTTTACTGAGACCTTTCGCAGGCTCTGCATCCTTGATAGGATGTGGAACCGGTTCCCTTTGCCGGACAGCCCGCCGCAAAAACGCCCTGCTTGCCATTCTGCGCAAGCACTTGAGGTTTGTTGTAAGCCATTTTGTTTCTCCCTTATTAAATTTATATCTCCGCTCAACGAGCGGTCTTTTAACCGGCTTGCCATAAATCCCACATGCCGTAAAAAGAACTAATTACTTTTTTCTTTGTAAATATCGAGGTTATAAAATCCACAACCATTTTTATAAATCCTGAAACGGAATCAACAACTTTTTTAGGACCGGCGGGCAGGTCGGAATAAATAATGCCGCATATAAGCGACACCAAATAACAAAAAATGCCGAACCCGGCAAGCGCGAGAATGGACTCGCCGATAGAAAGCCCCATTTCTCCCGCTATTTTTAAGTAGATAAATTTTATCCCAAGCACAAAAGTTGCAATGGCTATAATATTACCCAACACGTTTCCCAAAAACGGCGCGACCAACATTTTAAGAATAACCCCGGGGGCGAGACTAAGCGCCAAAAAAATACAGGTTAAAAAAGCCATTAACCATTTAGCGGGCCAGAAGACATACTTTATAAATCTTTTAAAAAATTCCAATGTGCTCATAATTACTTTTTTCCCTAAAAATACGTTTTAATTCTAAAGACATAAAATTTTTACACAAATAATTCCGTTTGTCATGTGTAAAATTTACGCAAAATAGGGGGGCAAATTATGCACGCCGTTTAAGGCGTGTAGATGAAAAAAGTCCAAATGCCCCAGCGCCGGACAGCGTATCCCATATGAACAAAATGAGGCGAGATTTATCTCGCCGTCCGCGCTGCGGTCATAGCGAGGTATGTAACGTTTATAAAAAATTTATTTTTTGGGTATCCCCATTAAAATCTTCTTATACAACAGAGAAATGACGTATCCGCCGAAAATGACGAAAAAACGGTCTATATTTCGGCATTAAAAATAAATCTTATACTTTCATTAATTTTTTCAATATATTTTTTTGGCAACATCGAAATTTGTTCTATCAATCTTGTTCTGTCGATTGTAGCAATTTGTGAAAAATTAATTACAGATGTTCTATCAAGACCAGAATCACCTTTTTCCAATGTAATGTTACCGGGCATTTGAGATAGCTTCATATTCGATGTAATAACAGCGCAAATTGTAGTTCTTATATCACTGCGATTGAATAAATCATTTTGAATAATTAAAACAGGGCGGCGTTTCCCCGGCTCAGAACCATAAGGATCATCGGGCAGATTAGCCCACCATACTTCGCCTTTTATCATTACCAGTCATCGCCTTCCAGTACTTCCATTTGAGCTGCCATTATACTTTGATCTAATGATGTATCTACCTCTTTGCAGACTTCATTTATCTGTGCAATTATTAAATCGTCATTAGAATGTTGGTCTAACGCAAATTTGACAAGACTCATTTCCGCCAAATTTCTTAATAATTGCATGACTGTAGTGTTTTCAACTTCGAGTGTTATTGTCTGTTTCATACCTATAATTTATCAAAAATTACAGAAAATATCAAGTAATAAATATTGAATGCAAATTGTTATTTATTATTTTTTCAAAATCTTCCTATACAGCAACGAAACCCCGTATCCGCCGAAAATAACAAAAAATCGGTCTATCACATTAATAGGGATTCTTGAAAGAATAGCGGAAGCAAGCAGAGGCACATTGTTACGTAAAAGACCGAGTTTAAAACTGTCTTCGGGGTAAAAAGCCTTCGGCGCTTTATGCAAGGTAAGAAAAAAATCGATAATCCCGCCCGTTACGCTTACCGTGATACAGTCAAGCACGACAATCAGCATAAGCAGGGTGGCAAGGTTTATAAAAGTGAACAGCGAGGGGTTTTTACGGAAATCTTTATCAAGGGGCTTTATCCTGTTACGGAAGAAAAAAACCAGCAGAACCTCAAAAATAACGCAGAAGACAAAAAGGTAAGTCCACCACGCCGTTTCAATCTCCAAATTCATAAGATAGGTATATTCAAAAGTGGTAAACACGGGAAGAAGAATTGCAGTTATAAGAGCCGGAACAAGACCCGCGCTGAAAAGAACCGCCACGGTAAAAAGCGTGTCAAAGTACAAAGGCAGACTTAAAACTCCGTTGAGAAAATAACTGATAAGCGTATTCAACAAACCCGATACAAGGCAAAGAAGCGCGATTTTCCAAATCACGGCGATTTTACAAACCGCAGTCTTATTTTCCGCCGATTGAACGTTACACATAAATACCTTATTATACCTATAAATGCGAAAAATTGTTAAGGCGGTTTTGGCAATCTCCGTTGTTATAATACTTGCCGCAGGCTGTAAAAATAAGAATTCCCAACCGTTTGCTTCCGAAATCGCCCAAATCTGGCTTGAAATAAAGACAAAACTTAACGAAACGGACACGGCGCAAGCATTGTTTCCGGAAGGTCTTACAGCCCAAATTAAGGACCAACTTGACGAATTCAATAAAAGCCTGAACCGTTTTATAAACTCGCCAATCGGCTATATGTACCAGACGCACAGGAGAGGGGAAATGCGCCTGTTGGAAATAACCGCCGACATAAACAGGCTTAAAAACGCCGTTGAAAACGGAGACAAACAGGAAGTTTCATCAAACACCCTTGAAATTGACAAAGCGGTAGGCATATTACAGCGTGTCGAAGATGAACTTTCACGTACAAGCCAATTTAATTTTTTTCTGTTAATCTTTTTCTTTTCCGTATTGATTATATCAATTACGCTTTTTCTGACATCCTTGAAAAAAGAGCTAAAGACGGAAAAGTTACAGCACAGTCAGAGCATGTCTTTTTCGAGGGATACCATACTGGCGCAGGAACATGAACGCACTCGCATAGCGAGGGAATTGCACGACACGGTGGCGCAGGACGTTTTGCGCCTATCGCTCCAAACGGAATTAATAAAAAAAGAAAAATTATCGGAAACACGGAGCCGCCTTTGCGATCAGGTAATGGAAGGACATACGGAATTGTTAAGCCGTATCAGGAGTATATGCGACGATTTAATCCCCCCCGATTTCCAGCCTAGCGGCGACAATTATATCCGTTTACCCGACGCATTTCAGTCCCTTTGCGACACCTTTGGAAAACGCACAGGCATAAACTGTAATTTAACGATACACGAAAGCGCTGATTTAAGTTATCTTGACGTTGACAAACAACTTCACTGTTTCCGCATAGTACAGGAATGTCTTGCGAACATAGACAAGCACTCACAGGCAAGCGAGGTACAGGTGCTTGTCCGAAATAACGCCGAAGGACAACTTATGATTTATGTTTCTGATAACGGGAAAGGCTTTGAAAACACCGGTAAGGATTTTCTGCGCACGTTAAGGGCGAAAGGGCATTTTGGACTATGGAACATGCAGGAGAGAGCCGCTTCCATGAACGCCATACTGGACATAGACAGCGAAACAGGGGAAGGCACGACAATAAAGTTAATCATATCCCCCCCCCCCCCCCC